>BNJU01001548.1_pt1 | contig 379128 bp, 416 predicted proteins | sample 8539281 | NCBI WGS metagenome assembly BNJU01 (sample SAMD00202456, study PRJDB9452) | human saliva metagenome | isolation source: human saliva | place: Japan | reverse complement strand
GGCTGATGCGCCACTGAACGAACTCCTCCTCCATGTCCTGTGGCTGACAGATGACACGGAAGGTCTGAAGCTGCAGGACGGTGGCCGATCGCAGCGAGAAGCGTTGATCGCTCGTCTCGTCAGAACTCGGCGCGGACATCATGCCCCCACCAGCTTGCCCGTGGATACTCGTCGCGCAGCTTCCGTGGAGGACGAGTCCCACCTGTATTCAGGCATACCAGCGTTGCAGGCGGCACGACGAACGTCATGCTCACCGACAGCAATCACCTCGTGGCGGATGAGCGCGCCCACTGCCTTGGCATAGCGACGCACTGTGGACAGGTGAGCATCCGAGTGGCCTGACTCGAACCGGGAGACGGATGCCTGACTGGTGCCCATGGTGCGCGCAACGTCAGCCTGAGTCATACCGCTGCGGTCGCGCACGGCGACGAGATCACGGACCAACGCATGGTCGGCAGCGACCAGGCTGCGCGCATGCTTGTGACCAGGGGCGTCCGGGTCCTCGCCGAGAAGCTCGTAGATGTCCATGTCTCTCACCGCCTTGTGGGATATATCAGTGGCGACATACTAGTCTCTGCTTCGAGCATATGGAGAGCATGTCGTCACATCTCACATCACTTCACTCGCCGCGTCTGCGACCAAGACTCGAAACGCTCCTGAGCTTCGGCGATGTGCACGTCCTGCTCCTCCAATCCGCTCTTTCCACCTCGCTTGTAGCGGAAGCTGAGTGAGAGCAGCAGACGGTCCTCGTCGTCCGGTTCACTGAAGTACAAGCGTAGATGGTGCTGCTCTCCGTCGAGGTTGACGGTCAGCTCCAGGCGGGCCTCGAGTACGTCATGCGCACTCTGAGCCTTGCAGACGACGCCCTTAGAGTAACTGCTGTCATAGTTGAGACGACCGGACTCTGCGTCGCGGATGAGCTTATCAACCTCCGCCAAGAGCATCTGCCACTCGTCTTCACTGATGCCACACGCCCGCAGCTTGCTCATCTCTTTGGTCAGATAGGGACGCCCGCAACTGTCCGCCGCGTGCTTCCAGTACCCGCCACAACGACACGAACGAGCCCCGTAGCCGTAGACCTTGTGGTGGAGAAGGGCGGTCATCGTGACCACACTCGCGACGAGAACGTTGTCATTAGGGACTCCTCGGGGTGCTGTGGAGTGACTCATGAGGATAGTAGCCCTACCGCTCGACCCGACAGCGTTATCAAACCGAGCACGGACGCAGCCCCGTCTCAGGCCGTGAAACCGGACGGTGTCGCGCTGAAGCCGCTGTGAAACCGCCGGGGTCCAGCCTTGCCGGCATGGCAACACGAACAGCAACCGGATCGCCCTCATCGGGCGAGCCCGCGGCCATCCGGACCGATGGCCTGACCCGGACCTTCGGGTCCTTCACCGCCGTCGACGACCTCGACCTGGAGATCCCCACCGGCATCGTCTACGGACTGCTCGGCCCTCAACGGAGCCGGCAAGTCGACCGCGCTGCGCATGATCACCACCCTGCTGGCGCCCACCCGGGGTCGGGCGACGGTACTGGGGCACGACGTCGTCCGCGAGCGCCATGCGGTGCGCAGCCTCATCGGGGTGACGGGCCAGTACGCCAGCGTTGACGAGATGCTCACCGGGGTGGAGAACCTGCGGCTCTTCGGTCGCCTGCTGGGCCTTGGCCGACGTCGGGCACGAGAGCGGGCTGACGAGCTGCTGGCCGCCTTCAGCCTCACCGAGGCCGGCGGCAAGCGGGTCAGCGGCTACTCCGGCGGGATGAGGCGTCGGCTGGACCTAGCGGTCTCGCTCATCTCCCGGCCCCCTCTCGTCTTCCTCGACGAGCCCACCACAGGCCTGGACCCGCGCACGCGTGAGCAGATGTGGGACGTCATCCGTTCCCTGGTGGAGGGCGGCTCCACGATCCTGCTGACCACCCAGTACCTGGAGGAGGCCGACCGCCTGGCCCATCGGGTCGGCATCATCGACACCGGACGGCTCATCGCCGAGGGCACGCCCAATGAGCTCAAGGACCGGGTGGGCAGCAGCTCTCTCGTCCTGACCCCGACGACCCCCGAGGACCAGGCCGCCACCGCCGCGATCATCGAGCGGGTGGCCGGTCACGCTCCGGCGGTCGTCGACCAGGTACTCATCTGCAGACTCCTCTGAGCGAGGCGTCGGTGGCCACCGAGGTGCTCGTGGCCCTGCGCGATGCCGACCTGTCCCCCAGAACCGTCTCCGTGGACCGCCCCAGCATGGACTCGGTCTTCATGGCCCTGACCGACCGTCCCCGAGACGACGAGGCCTCGCCCACTTCCCCGTCCGCCCGTCCTTCAGACGTCAAGGAGCAGTCATGACCGCCCCAGCAGCAGCCGCAACCACCCCGACCAGTACCGCGCTCTCCCCCGGCGTCTCCCGTTTCAGCGAGGCGAGGCTCGTCCCGGACACCCTGGCCATGGCCTGGCGCTCACTCATCACCATGGTGCGCAACCCCGGAGAGTTCTACGACATCCTCATCCAGCCGGTCATGTTCACTGTCCTGTTCGGAGAGCTCTTCGGCGGCGCCATCGCCGGCGACGTCAAGGCCTACCTGCCAACGATCGTCCCAGGGCTCATCATCATGAACGCCCTGACCACGAGCCAGAGCGTGGGCGTGGACCTGCGCGAGGACATGGACAAGGGCGTCTTCGACCGCTTCCGCACCATGCCGATGTCCCGTATCGCGCCGGTCCTGGGCCCCATGGTCTCCGACGTGCTGCGCTACCTCATCTGCACCTCGCTGACCGTGCTCACCGGCTACGTCCTGGGCTACCGGCCTGAGAACGGCTGGTCGGGGACGGTCGGCGCCATCGCCCTGGCGGCGGGCTGCGCCTGGGCCATCGCCTGGATCTTCCTCTTCCTGGGGACGGTCTTCTCCTCGGCCCAGGCGGTCACCTCCTTCACGGTGATCGTCCTGTTCCCGCTGACCTTCCTGTCCAACGCCATGGTGCCCACCTCGACGCTGCCGGGCTGGCTCAAGACCTTCGTGCGCCACAACCCGGTCTCACACATCGTCGACGGCGGCCGCTACCTGCTGGACGGAACAGCAGGCTCGGCCGGCGACGTACGTGCCGCGATCATCGGCTCGCTCCTGGTCCTGGCCGTCATGGCTCCTCTGACGGTCTTCCGCTACCAGCGGCGCAACGCCTGAGCCGCACCTCAGGGACTCAGCCGACCTCGCCCGCCAGACGGCCGGCGAGGTCGGCGGCGTGAGCCACGAGCCCACCGCGGTCCAGGGACCGAATCCTCTCCTCGGCCTGCGCCAGCGCCCGGGCGTCCAGCCGCTCAGTGCGGCTGCGCAGGTAGTCGTGGGAGAGCAGGCGGCAGGTCTGGTTGGTGCCCACCGCCAGGGCGGTGGCGACCAGCTCGCCCCCTACTGCCCGCCGGTCGGAGTCCACGTCCTCAGCAGCCACGGCGGACAGGCCGACGGCGGCCGCGAAAGCCATGAGCGTGGGAATGTCACGCTGCCGTGGGAGCCGGATCGGAGAGGATCTCGCGCAGCAGGGAGGTGGCTCGGGCACGGACGGCTCGGGCATCGAGCTCGACGGCGTCGTCGGGGCTGAGCTCGACGTCGGTGACCAGGCACATGCTCAGGATGTAGAGCTCCCACTGGGAGCCCGATCCCAGGATGGAGCGCCAGTTCCCGGCGTAGCGCAGGCTCACGCGCTGGATGAGGGCGGCGGTGCGCGCGTTCCCGCGGGTGAGCTCCAGCTCGCCGCGCACGGAGCGGGCGATGAAGCGCATGGTTCCCGGCAGGTCGATCGGTTCCAGGCTCTCCAGCAGCCTGCCCGCCGTCTCGGGGCGCGGATCGAGGTAGACCGCGCAGTAGGCCCCCTCCATGTGCAGTGTCGTGCGGAAGAACTCGCCCCAGCTGGGCAGGACCCGTTCCAGGAGCACCTGGGCACGCGAGCAGGCGTCGACGACCTGGCTGTAACGCCCCAGGGACATGAGCACCTGCAGCCGGTGGAGGTGCAGCTCGAGCAGGTGAATGCCGGCCAGGTCGTGGCCATGGAGCCGCCCCAGGAGGGCGTCGATGGTCTCCAGGGAGGCCTGAGGATCGCCGTCGTCCTCCTGCTGGGCGGCCAGGCAGCGGGTCGCCGCCCAGGCGACCCAGGGGTCGGCGTCGCCGGTCAGCTCGGGCCACTGCTCGTCGCTCGCACGCAGGAAGCGCCTGACCCGGCTGAACGGTCCCTCTCCGTCGAAGGAGGCCGGCAGCAGGGAGCGGACCTGTTCGGGCACGTGGCTCAGGAGCCCGAACAGGGTGACGCACAGGGCCAGGACGCTCAGGCCTGCCTCGTTGCCGCGTGAGTCCTGGGCGGGTTGGACAGCGGCAGCGATGAGGCGCGCACCATAGTCGGCGATGCGCTCATAGCTCCAGGTGACGCTCCACAGGCGCATGAGGGCGGCACCGATGAGGCAGATGGCGTCGCGCAGTTCCGCCGGCAGGTGATCCGTGCCGTGGCCGTCGGCCTGTGCCAGGAGCCGGTCGAGCTGTTGAAGGATGACGGCCTCATCGTGGGCGACCTGCCGGAAGAGGCGGTCGTGGCGGCGCGCCTCGGGGTGACGGGCGTCGCCGAAGTCGCCGGCGTCCACGGGGAAGCGGATCTGGGAGCACAGGTCCACCGCCCACCGGTGCAGAGCCGCACGGGCCGCGGTCTCGTCACCGGAGGCGGACAGCTGCTCCAGGGCGAAGTCACGGACGGTGACGAGCATGTGGAAACGGGGCAGACCATTGTCGCGCACCACGATCAGGGAGTGGGAGACCAGTGCATCGAGGAGATCGGCGGCCTGCGCACCGACGAGCGCCTCCGCGGCGGCGAGGGTGAAGCCGTCAGCGAGCAGAGCCAGCCGAGCCAGGGCTCGACGCTCGGATGCGTCAAGCAGGTTCCAGGACCACTCAATGACCGCTCTCAGGGTGCGCTGACGGGCCGGGGCGTCACGCGCGGCGGTGAGCAGATCGGGTCTGCCGGGCAGTCGCTCGGCGATCTGGCCGACCGACAGGCTGCGGGTGCGCGCGGCGGCCAGCTCGATGGCCAGGGGGATGCCCTCCAACCGCGCTAGGAGCTCGCCCAGGTCGTCATCGTCGATGACCTGGCCGGGACGAGCGGCCAGAGCGCGGGCACGGAACAGCTCGGTCGACGAGACGGTATCGAGGGGTTCAAGACGGCGGACGTGTTCCGCGGCCAGGTCGAGGGGGCGACGCGAGGTCGCCAGGACGCGCAGGTCGGGGCAGGCCCCCAGGAGCGGCCCGATGAGGTCGGCCATCTCGTCGGCCAGGTGCTCGCAGTTGTCCAGGACCAGGACGGTTCCGGGCTGGGCAAGGGCGGCGGCCAGATCGCGGCGCGGGTCACCGGAGACCACTCCGGGGCCTCCGACGGCGTCGAGCAGGACCCTGACCAGATCAGCTCCGGGTGACACCTCGGCCAGGGCGACGACGTAGACGGCTGGGCGGCGGCTGCGGGCCGCCACCACCTGGGCCAAGGTCGTCTTGCCGACCCCGCCGGGGCCGGTGAGCGTCACCAGACGGTGGGTGCTCAGGGCCTTGAGAACACCGGTCACGTCAGTCTCTCGCCCCAGGAAGTGCTCGGGCTCGGGCTCCAGGCCGTGGCGCACGGGGCTCTCAGTGGCCAGGACGGTCTCGTGGGCGGCTCGCATGGCTGGGCCGGGCACCGCTCCCCGTTCACGCAGCCGACGGCGGTACTGCTCATAGATCTCCAGGGCCGCAGCGGGTGAACGCACCCAGGACTCAGCGCGCATGAGGGCGGCCAGGACGGTCTCGTCACCACTGTCGCGCTGGGAGGCCTCGCGCAGCAGGGCCACGGCCCGCTCGTGCTCACCGGCGGCCTCCAGGGCGAGCCCCCGGTCGCGGCGGGCCTCCTCGGCCTGCCGGGCGGCCCGCTCCCGCAGGCGTGCCACAGGGGTGGCTCCTGCTCCGAGGGTGTTGTCCGCATCAGCGCATGCGGGCACCTGGGGCAGGGAGTCGGTGAGGTCGAGGACCTGCTCCCACTGACCTGCGACGGCGCAGGCTCGGGCCCGCTCCACCCGATCCGACAGATCCCGGACATCGACATCCGTCTTCGGCAGCGCCAGCCGGTAGCCGTCGCCGCTGCGCTCGACGGAGCCCTCCCCAACGACGGCGCGTACCCGGGAGACGACGACGTGCAGCGCTCGCAGGGGTTGGGCCGGGAGGTCGTCGGGCCACAAGGCCTCAATGAGGGCGCCGTCGCTCATCCGGGCGTCCCGGCTGCCGGCGAGCGCGGTGAGCAGGTCAAGACTCCTCCCGCTCAGGGCCATACCGCACCAGGTCGGAGGATCCGTCAGGAGAGCCAGGCGGTACGGGGAGGTCACGGGTCTATTCTCCCCCCATTACCGTGAGGCGGTGTTCCAGCGGTCAAAGTAAGCCGCGAGGCCCACCACCATCATGACGGTACTCCGGCTCCGAGGGCCTCAAGTGAGGCTCAGGTGCTAAGAAGCAGCGAAGGCTTTGGATGACATGCGCTTGAGCAGGGCAGACACATCCGGGACGTCATCGTGAGGACCATCGTCAGAAAGAGTAAAACGTTGAGCCTTCATCGTATCCATCACAGCACCGATGGACGATGTGTGGCCCTGAGGTCCGGTCCCCAGCGTCACCCCTCCGGCAGTGCTCCACCCTTCGGGGGCCTGCTTTGAAGGCATCTCCCACCTGAAAAAGCCGAAGCGCTTACTGCCCTGGCGATCGGGGAAAAACACGGCGACTATCGTGTCAGCACCGTGGTCGAGGTGATCGGCGATCACGGAGTCAATGGGCTCGGACTCAGGGACCGCAAGGATCCTGGTGTCATTGAGGTAGTGGTTACGCCTGAACAGTTCCCGCCCCTGAGTCGTACCGAGGAAGAGCCCCACAGCGCGCGCCGCGTCACGCCGCGTCGTCTTAGTGTCACTCATCTCTGCCAGCTCCTGAAGTGCTGTTCCATCCAGTCGATTACCTGCTTGTATGACTCTTCGTAAGACGCTCCCAGTATGGCATGGTCGTTCCTCCCCAGTACTTGGATGGGACGGGTCTCACGGTCGCGGTCTCGATGGTACTGGTGAGAGTGGATGCAACCATGACGTGTGTCGATCCGAAACACGGGCCGCCAGTCGTCATCCGGGCTGGAGCACCACTCGTGCTGGAGCGCATAGTCAACCACGCGCCCTCTGTAGGTCCTCAGTCGTATGACTATCCGGTGGCGCCCTGGCCCGGGGATCGGGCCGACATCGATTGGGTAGGTCTCGTCCACACATACGTGGATCGGCGGAGGACGGTATCCACCATCGGGCAGCTCCATGCTCGCTCCGCTCGATTTGTTAGACGCTGTATCCCAAAGGGTATATCAGAAGTAGATCGGCAATAACATTGAGGCTGAGACATAGCCGTCGACCACTGCACGGCTACGCCGTGCACCAGCAGTCCCAAAAGGTTCAATGCCCTGTGCCCCGCCCATAAGTTCTGGACGGGGCACATAGGTCGGACAAGATAGCCTTCTGAAGGCCGAGAAGGAACCCGCCGTCAGCTCACAGGCTGAGGTTGTTCTTGACGGTGTCGGCCAGGGAGCGGGCGACGCGGTCGGCCTCCTCCTGGGTGGCGGCCTCGACCATGACGCGCACGAGCGGCTCGGTGCCCGAGGGGCGCAGCAGGACGCGTCCCGTCTCGCCCAGCTCCTTCTCCGCGGAGGCCACGGCGTCCTGCACCGACTGGTTGGTGCTGGCGGCGGCCTTGTCGACGTTCTTGACGTTGATAAGCGTCTGGGGCAGGCGGGTGACGACACTGGCGAGCTCGGCCAGCGTCTTACCGGTGCGCTTGACGCGCGCGGCCACGTGCAGAGAGGTGAGCACGCCGTCGCCGGTGGTGGCGTGGATGGTGTCGATGACGTGGCCCGACTGCTCACCGCCCAGGGTGTAACCGCCCTGGAGCATGCGCTCAAGCACGTAGCGGTCGCCCACGCCGGTCTGAACAGTGCGGATACCGTGCTCACGCATGGCCAGGATGAGGCCGAGGTTGCTCATGACGGTGACGACGAGCGTGTCGGAGCCGAGGGTGCCGTCGGCCTTCATACCGATGGCGAGCATGCCCATGATCTGGTCGCCATCGACGAGCTTCCCGTCGGCGTCCACGGCCAGGCAGCGGTCGGCATCGCCGTCGTAGGCCACGCCCATGTCCGCGCCGACGGCCTTGACGTAGTTCTGCAGCTGCTCGGGGTGGGTGGAGCCGCAGCTGTCGTTGATGTTGAGGCCGTCCGGGGAGGCGTTGATGACGATGACCTCGGCGCCGGCCGCCCGCAGCGCGGCAGGGCCGACGACGGAGGCGGCGCCGTTAGAGGCGTCGACGACGATGCGCAGCCCGGACAGGTCGGTGGCCGCGGAGTCGACGAGGTGGTTGATGTAGTTCTGGTCGGCGACGGTCTCGCCCTTGATGACGCGGCCGACGTCGGCGCCGGTGGGCCGGTCGTTGACCTTGCCCAGGAGGGCCTCGATCTCGTCCTCGACGGCGTCGGCGAGCTTGTAGCCACCGCGGGCGATGAACTTGATGCCGTTGTCCGGGAAGGGGTTGTGGGAGGCGGAGATCATGACGCCCAGCTCGATGTCCTGGGTGGCCGTCAGGTGGGCGATTGCCGGGGTGGGCAGGACACCCACGCGAGTGACGTCAACACCGGAGGAGGCCAGGCCCGCACTGATGGCGTGGTCGAGGAACTCTCCGGAGGCGCGGGTGTCGCGCCCCACGATGGCGCGGGGGCGGCCGCTGCGCGAGCTGCGGGTGGCGGACGTGTCCTTGGTCAGGACGCGCGCCGCAGCCTCACCGAGCTGCACGGCCAGGGTGGGTGTGAGCAGGTCGTTGGCCAGGCCACGTACGCCGTCGGTTCCGAAGAGACGAGCCATGGAAATCCTCCTGAGGGGTGACGAAACAGCCCCATCCTGCCACGGGCCGCACGATACGGTGACATGACGGCCGGACCTCGAGCAAGGTCTGATGTCCTGTGAGTCACCGACACCTGAGATCCGGGCTCGGATCTCACCCATTCGTCGCTGACTGCCGGATCTCCCGACGACGTCAGAGCCGATCGCGGCGAACCCTGACGAATGACGACGACGGCGACCGCCCCGGTCACGGGGACGGCCGCCGTCGTACACAGCGGGCGATGCGGTTCCGATCGGTCTGACCGGCACCGCTCCGGATCAGCGCTTGGAGTACTGGGGGGCGCGGCGGGCCTTGTGCAGACCGGCCTTCTTGCGCTCCACGATGCGCGAGTCACGGGTGAGGAAGCCGGCCTTCTTCAGGGTGGCGCGGTTGGCCTCACGGTCGATCTCGTTAAGGGCGCGGGCGATGCCCAGGCGCAGGGCGCCGGCCTGGCCGGAGACGCCACCGCCGTTGATGCGGGCGACGACGTCGAAGCGGCCCTCGAGGTCCAGGACGGTGAAGGGGGCGCGAACGAGCTGCTGGTGCAGCTTGTTGGGGAAGTAGTCCTCCAGGGAGCGACCGTTCAGCGTCCACTGGCCGGTGCCGGGAACGAGGCGCACGCGGGCGACGGCCTCCTTGCGGCGACCCAGGCCGGAGCCGGGGGCGGTGATGGACTGGCCGCGCCCCGGAGCGGACTCCTCGGTCTCGGTGGTGTAGCTGGAGGGGGCGTTCTCCTCGTCCAGCGCGTCGATGTCGACAGTGGTCTCAGCCACGATATGTCCTTTGCTTGTCGCTAGGGTGCCGAGCGCTGGAGCGCTTACTGGGCGACCTGGGTGATCTCGAACGGCTTCGGGTTCTGGGAGGCGTGCGGGTGCTCGGCACCCGCGTAGACCTTGAGCTTCTTGAGCTGGGCGCGACCGAGCTTGGTGTGGGGCACCATGCCCTTGATGGCCTTCTCAACGGCGCGCTCGGGGCGGGTGGCCAGCAGCTCGCGGTAGGAGACGGCGGTCAGACCACCCGGGTGGCCGGAGTGGCGGTAGGCGAACTTCTTGTCGGCCTTGCCGTTGGTGAGGGCCACCTTGTCGGCGTTGATGATGACGACGTAGTCGCCGCAGTCCTCATTGGGGGCGAACTGGGGCTTGTGCTTCCCACGGAGCAGGGTGGCGGCCTGAGCCGCGAGTCGACCCAGGATGACGTCGGTGGCGTCAATGACGTACCAGTTCTTCTCGACGTCGCCGGGCTTCGGTGTATACGTGCGCACGGGCGTTGCCTTCGTTTCTCTTGGCGAGTGGGCACGCCGAAGCGCGGTGAAGCGTTCGCGGTTCGGCGAGACCACCATGGTCAGGTGAGTGGTCGGAGCACAGGCGATCCGGGGCGAGTGGGACGGCACCGCGGACACGCACACGCGTGCTGCACGACGATTGCCAACAGTACCGGGCGGTCTGCGGGAGGGTCAAAAGGTGCGGCTTTTCCAGTTCCGTGAATCGCACCACGCGGCCCACCCGCCACTGAGCCCGCGGTCAGCAGGTCAGACGTCGGGTGGTCCGGGCGCGCTCGGCCTGAGCGGCGAGATCGTCGTCGGCCGGGTAGACGATCTCCTCCAGAGTCAGCCCGTGCGGCGGGGCGACAGGAGCAGCGCCGTCACGCGTGCGGGCCGCCAGGAGCTCGCCTGGCCAGGTGACCGGTTTGCGTCCCTGCCCGACGGCGAGACCGGCCCCCTACCAGGGACCGGACCATGGAGTGGCAGAAGGCGTCGGCGACGACGGTCAGGACGACGAGCCCGGAATCCGGCCCGCCGGCGGCTCGTCGCCACGTCAGGGTGCGCAGGGTGCGGATGGTCGTGGCGCCCTGGCGGGGCTTGCAGTAGGACAGGAAGTCGTGCTCACCCAGCAGGGGCTCGGCGGAGGCCTCCATGGCCCGGACATCGAGCCGGTCCGGCAGCCACAGGACGGTGGCGCGCCGGGCGGGATCGCGCGGGGCTGCGGCGTCGGCGATCCGGTAGGTGTAGCGGCGGCTCAGCGCTCCGAAGCGGGCGTCAAAGGCCTCCGGCACGCTGCGCGCCCCGGTGACGACGACGTCGCCGGCGCCGCGCGGGGTACGCGGCAAACTGGCCTGCGCCTCGCGCGCCAGGACGCCCGCGAGCCGGGTGAGCAGAGCGGCCTCGGGGAGGCGGTCGGAGCGCCCGGGCAGGGCGGCCCAGGCCTCGGTGCTCGCATCGAAGTGGACCACCTGGGCTGCGGCGTGGACACCGGCGTCGGTACGGCCCGCCACCGTGAGGCGGACGGGCTCGCGCAGGACAGTGACCAGGGCGGAGGTGAGGACTCCCTCGACGGTACGCAGACCGGGCTGGGCGGCCCACCCGGAGAAGAAGGTGCCGTCGTAGGCCAGGTCGAGGCGAATGCGTGGCATGACCCCATTGAACCGCACCGGCCTCACGCTTCCACTAGGCTCGCAGCCGTGAGCACAACGACTCTGTCCGTGGACTGCGGCGGCGGCGGCATCAAGGCCTCGGTGCTGGACGCCGAGGGCAACATCATCTCCCGCGCCGTGCGCACCCCGACCCCCTACCCGCTGCCACCGACGAAGCTGGTGGAGACCATCGCCTCACTGGCCTCCCAGCTGCCGGAAGCGGACCGGGTTACGGTGGGGATGCCGGGCATGATCCGCCACAGGGTCGTCATCGCCACACCGCACTACATCACTCGGGACGGTCCGCGCTCCAAGGTGCTGCCCGAGCTGGTGGAGGCCTGGGCCCGCTTCGACATGGGCACCGGTGTCTCGAGGGCTCTGGGCATCCCCGCCCTGGTCCTCAACGACGCCGAGGTCGCCGGGGCCGGCGTCGTCACCGGCCACGGCCTGGAGATGATCGTGACCCTGGGCACGGGCCTGGGCAACGCCGTCTTCGACAACGGCCTCCTGGCCCCGCACGTGGAGGTCTCCCAGGGCCCCGTGCGCTGGGGCCTGACCTATGACGACTACATCGGCGAGCACGAGCGGCTGCGCCTGGGCGACGCCCACTGGTCGCGCCGGGTGCGCCGCGTCGTCGACGCCCTACGCCCCATGTACCTGTGGGACCGCCTCTACCTGGGCGGCGGCAACTCGCGTCGGATCACGGCAGCCCAGCTGGCCAAGATCGGCGACGACGTCGTCGTGGTCCCCAACGAGGCCGGCATGACCGGTGGCGCCCGCTGCTGGGACATGGCCCGTCCCTAACTCACCTTATCCCCCTCAATTCCCCTCATTCCATCCACTGTCGGCGCCTTCGTTGCGCCACGTGCGACCGCTTCTTCGACTCGTCTCTCCGCCCGCATCACCGGGCCGGCACCAACCGTCCCTTGCCGAAGGCCTCATGACCTTCTATCTTGCCGATAGTTTCTTGTGAGGTGCCGACGACGGCACCCGTGTCGTGCAAGGAGGCACTATGCGTATCGGAGTCCCCCGCGAGCCGGTGGATCAGCCGCGCACCGCCGCGAGTCCGCAGACGGTGGAGCTGATGATCCGCCTGGGTTATGAGGTCCTGGTTGAACGCGGCGCCGGAGGACGGGCGCAGTTCCCCGACGACGCCTACGAGGCCGCCGGGGCCCAGCCGGCCGGCGGCGCCCGCGTGTGGGGCTGCGACGTCGTGGTGAGTGCCTCGGCCCCCGCCGAGGAGCACCTGGCGCTCATGAGCCGGGGCGCGGTCCTCATCTGCCGTATGGACCCGGCGCGCCGCCCCGACCTCCTTGAGCAGCTGCGAGAACGCGGCATCACCTGCCTGGCCCTGGACGTGGTCCCGAGGATCTCGCGGGCGCAGTCGCTGGACGTGCTCTCCTCGCAGGCGAACCTCGCCGGCTACCGCGCCGTCATCGAGGCGGCCGCGCACCTCGGCAGGCTGTTCAGTGGTCAGGTGACCGCCGCGGGCAAGTTCCCTCCCGCCACCGTCTACGTCATCGGTGCGGGCGTGGCCGGCCTGTCCGCCATCGGGACCGCCTACTCTCTGGGCGCGCAGGTGCGCGGCTCCGACGTACGTCCCGAGGTCGCCGACCAGGTTCGTTCCATGGGGGCGCAGTTCGTGCCGCTGCCCAGCGCCCAGGAGGTGTCCTCCGACGGCTACGCCAAGGAGATGAGCGCTGATCAGGCGAGTGCGGAAACGCGCTCTACGCCCAGCAGGCAGCCGAGTCCGACGTCGTCATCACCACGGCGAGCATCCCGGGGCGCCGCGCGCCGATGCTCCTGGACCGCTCCGCGATCGAGGCCATGCGCCCCGGATCGGTCATCATCGACATGGCGGCGGCGACCGGCGGCAACACCGAGCTGACGGTGCCCGGCGAGGTGGTCTCCACCGAGGGCGGCGTCACGATCGTGGGGCACACGGACCTGGCCGGGATGCTGCCTGCCCAGGCCTCCCAGCTCTACGGGCGCAACATCGTCAACCTGCTGGGCCTGATCACCCCCGCCAAGGACGGAGAGCTCGCCCTGGACCTGGACGACGAGGTGGTCCGGGCCATCACGGTCACCCACGACGGCGAAGTGCTCTGGCCCCTTCCCCCGATCCAGGTCTCGGCCACTCCCGCCCCGGGACGCCCGGAGCAGGCGGCCGCCGAGGACGCAGCCGCCCAGGAGGCCGCCCGCGCGGCCCAGGCGCGCTCGCGCTCCCGGCAGTGGCTGGGACTGGCCGCCGCGAGCCTCGTGGCCGCAGCCCTGGTGCTGGTGACGCCGGCGGCCGCCACGAGCCACTACATCGTGCTCATGCTCTCGGTGATCCTGGGCTTCCACGTCATCTCCAACGTGACCCCCGCCCTGCACACACCGCTCATGTCGGTGACCAACGCGATCTCGGGGATCATCCTGGTCGGGGCGATCTCGCAGGTGGGCCACCCCCATCCGCTCATCAGCGCCATCAGCCTGGCCGCGGTGGTCCTGGCCACGATCAACATCGTCGGCGGCTTCGCGGTCACCCACCGCATGCTCGCCATGTTCACGAAGGACTGAGGTGAGGAGCAGATGATGACTCACATGCTGATGCCGGCCGCGTCGTCGGACACACTGATCGCCGCTGTGCCCTCGCTGCCCTCGCCGGTGGTCCTGGCCTACATCGCCGCCGCGATCCTGTTCATCCTGGCCGCAGCCGGTCTGTCCCGCCATGAGACGGCCGTGGCCGGCAACGTGGCGGGCGCCGTCGGCATGGGGGTGGCGGTGCTCGCCGCCATCGGCCTGGCTCTGAGCAACCGGCCCGCGCGAGGGCGTGCTGCCCACCCTGCTGCTCATCGCCATGGGCCTGGCCCTGGGCTCGGTCATCGGGCTGGTGGTGGCCAGGCGCGTGGCCATGACCGGGATGCCCCAGCTCATCGCCGTGCTCAACGGGCTGGTGGGACTGGCGGCCGTCCTGGTGGGCTACAACTCCTACGTCTCCCCCGACGCGCTGTCCGTCTCGCTGGGGGCCTTCCACCTCGGTGAGGTCTTCCTGGGCGTGTTTCGTCGGCGGGGTGACCTTCACCGGATCGGTCCTGGCTGCCCTCAAGCTGGCCGGCCGGGTACCGGGGCGCCCGCTGACGCTGCCGGGCCGCAACCTGCTCAACCTCGGGGCGCTCATCGTCTCCCTGCTCCTCATGGTGGGTTTCATGATGGTGCCGTCCGGATCCGGTACCGGCTGGGCCTTCCTCGCGGTGATGACCATCATCGCGCTGGCTCTGGGCGCCCACCTGGTGCTGGCGATCGGCGGCGGCGACATGCCGGTGGTCGTCTCGATCATGAACTCCTACTCGGGGTGGGCCTCCGCCTTCACCGGCTTCATGGTGGACAACGACCTGCTCATCATCACCGGGGCGCTGGTGGGCTCCTCGGGGGCCTACCTGTCCTACCTCATGTGCCAGGCCATGAACCGCTCCTTCGTCTCGGTGCTGCTGGGCGGCTACGGGACCGACTCCACCAGCGCCGCCGCGGGCGGCCCTCAGCACCAGGGCTCGGTGGACGAGACCAGCGCCGGCGAGGTGGCTCATCTGCTGCAGAACGCCCGACGCGTGGTCATCACCCCCGGCTACGGGATGGCCGTCGCCCAGGCCCAGTACCCGGTGGCCACCCTCACCGAGATGCTGCGCTCTGAGGGCGTGGAGGTCACCTTCGGCATCCACCCGGTGGCGGGCCGCCTGCCCGGACACATGAACGTGCTGCTGGCCGAGGCGAAGGTCCCCTACGACATCGTCCTGGAGATGGACGAGGTCAACGACTCCTTCGACGACGTCGACGTCGTCCTCATCATCGGCGCCAATGACACCGTCAACCCGGCGGCCCAGGAGCCGGGCTCGCCGATCGCGGGCATGCCGGTGCTGCACGTGTGGGAGGCCGGCCGGGTCATCGTCTTCAAGCGCTCCATGGCCACCGGCTACGCCGGGGTGGACAACCCGCTCTTCTTCCGGGAGAACACCTCCATGCTCTTCGGCGACGCCAAGGACACCGTCGAGGCCATCATCCGCGCCCTGGAGTAGGAGGCGCCGGGATCCAGGAACCGCTCGGGTCAGTCGAGCCGGCCGCGCTCGAGGCACTCGACGCCGTCAACCCCGTCGAGCCCGGACAGGGACTCGATGAGGTTGGCGGCGGGCCGCTGCCCGTGGAAAGCGCATGACGGCGTTCATGGTGCGTCCCGCGCTCTCCACGGATCATCTCGGTCTCCTCGAGGGTGGCCGTGAAGCCGGAGGCCGTGGCTGCCTGGAGGATCTCAGGCATGATGGCGCGGCCGACCTCGTAGTCGATGCGCACGGTCACCTCGCCGCGGCGGCGCTGCAGGCGCGAGGTGAGGGGCCCAGCAGCAGGACGACGACGTAGTCGAGCGCGACGGCCGTAGCCGCCAGGGGGATCATGCCCGCTCCGCAGGCCATGCCGATGGCGGCGCTGAGCCAGACGGTCGCGGCGGTGGTCAGGCCCCGGACGGTGTCGTTGTTGACGAAGATGACCCCGGCGCCCAGGAAGCCGATGCCGGAGACGATCTGCGCGGCCACACGGCTGGGGTCGACGGCGACATCCGCGCCGGTGACCGGGGCGAATCCGTAGGCGGATACGAGGGTGAACAGGCAGGAGCCCAGTCCCACCAGGACGTGCGTCTTGACGCCGGCGTCCTTGTGGCGCAGGTGGCGCTCGGCGCCGAGCGTCAGGCACAGGATGAAGGTCGCCGTCATGGCGACGACCTGGGCCCCCACGTGATTCAGGCTGAACAACGCGCCCACATCGTCCCCCTTCCTTGCGATGGCGATACCCGCACTACTGGTCCTGCGCCGATTCTAAGGGAGGGTCCAGTGGGACGCGTCCTCGGTGACCTCTCCCCATCGCGGCGCGAGCCCGCGCCGCGTAACGTGCCGTCACCACCGTTCTCCCGATCCTGAGGTCTTCAATCCGTGTCGCTCTCACCCCATGTCAGCCCCGAGGGCGCGGCCCGTGCCGGCCGGCTGCTGGAGCTCAGTGGGCGCCTAGCGGGCTCGGGGCGCCGTGGCGAGGCCCTCGACGCCGCTCGAAAGGCGAGCGAGATCCTTCGCGGTCTGGCACGCGTCAACCCGGATCTCCACCTGGCCGACCTCGCCCACGCACTGACAGTCCTGGCCCTCCGCCTGCGCGAGGCCCGCCGGATCCGCGAGGGTGTCGGTATCTCGCGGGAAACGACCCAGATCCGACGGCGCCTGACCCAGCAGGACTACGACGCGCATGCGCCCGGCCTGGCGGAGTCGCTGCGCCGACTCGCCGTCGATCTGAGCGCAGCCGGTGAGCTGCGCGACGCCCTGGCCACCGCGCAGGAGTCCGTCGCCCTCTATCGGAGCCTGAGTCGGGAAGCCTCCGCCACCTACACCGGCCTGGCTCGGGCCCTCACCACGCTCGCCTGCTGTCTGGGTGAGTCCGGGAGGCCGAGCGACGCCTTCATCACCGCGCAGCAGGCGATCAGCGTCCGACGGCGTCTGGTCCAGTTCGCCCCCGACACCCAGGTCCGCCGGCTCGCAGCGGCCCTGAGCAGCCTGGCGCCGCGCCTGCGCACGGTGGGGTACGTCGAGGAGGCCCTTGACCAGGCCCGGGAGGCCGTCAGTCTGTACCGCGGCCTCGATGAGGACGAACCCGGTTCCTGCACCGGTGAGCTTGCCGGGGCCCTGGAGGTCCTGGCCGCCTGCGGGGCCGCCGTCGGGCGCCGCGACGAGGCCCTGGACGCGGCCGAGGAGGCTACCGCGCTCTTCCGGGGGCTGGCCCGCCGCGCTCCTGCCCTCTACTCCCCCGAGGTCATCAGCTCCTTTGGGCACCCTGGCCCGGCGCATGAGCGATGTGGGAAGGCATCATGAGGCCCTCGCCATGACTCAGGAGGCGGTCGGCATCGCTCGCGCTCTGGCTCACAGCGCTCCCGACACCCATCTGCCCGATCTGGCCGACGCCCTCAAGACGCACGCCGCCTGCCTGCGTGACGCCGACAGACTGGACCTCGCGCTGGCCGCGGCTCGGGAGGTGGTCAGCATCCGGCGCACCCTGGTGCGCAGCAGTCCCACCACCTACACCCCGGCGCTGGCCGAGTCCCTGTACATCCTTGCCGTCGCCCTGTACTCGGCCAAGCAGCTGCCCGAGTCCTTCACGGCGGCCCGGGAGGCCATCGACATCTACCGGCGCCTGGTCCGGGCCAATCCGGCCTCCTACACCGCCGACCTGGCCCGTGCGCTCAATATCCTCACCTTGAACCTCAATCGGGGCGGGCGCATGAACGAGGCCCTGGCAGCCGTTCAGGAGGCGGTCACCATCTACCGCAGCCTGGCGCAGATCGATCCGGCGGCCTACAAACCTGACCTGGCCGCATGCCTGCACAATGTCGCCACGTGCCTGGGCGACACCGGGCACCGCTCAGCCGCCCTGGCCGCGATCCGGGAGACGACGACGATCCGCCGAGAGCTGGCCGAGCGCGATCCGGCGACTCACGCCCCGGCGCTGGCACCGTGCCTGCACCGGCTCGCCAAGCGCCTGGCCGAGGCCGGCCACCGGGGCGAGGCGCTGGAGACCGCGCGGGAGGCGGTCGATCTCTACCGGAGCCTGGCCCGCAAACGCCCGGAGACCTTCAGACAGGGGCTGGCCGATACCCTCGGCACCTACGCCTCAGTCCTCCAGTGGGTGGGTAAGGAGTCCGACGCCGCCCGCATCCACCAGGAGGTCGAGGACGTGACGGAGCAGATGGCACTGAAGACCTCCGTCTGAGGCTTCTAAGAGGTCGTGTCGGTCGGTGATGCGGACGCATATGGCGAGACGACGGCTTCTGGTGGCAACTGCTGGTACTGCACGAGGGTCGGGTACCACTGATCGGGAGATGGGTGTACTCCGCGGGGTTCGGAGGCTCGTGCAGTACGCACACCCCTTGGCCAAGACGACCCGGACCTCGTGGAGTAGCGACCCGTCCCCCTTAGCCGGACACTCCCCCTGATACGGGACCCGGTCGGTGACGACGCTGTCAGTCATCATCTGCGAGAGCCAGCCCGAAGCGCACGGCCTGGCTAGCCTGAACGCCGTACCAGCGTGGGGCCGGACTCCGAGCAGGTCGGGAACTGCGTTCTCCATCCAGAACGTACTTCTCCCACAAACGACTGCGGTCCGTCCCCAGTGGTCTGCAGGACATCGCAGTTCTCGTGGAAGAAGTACGTCCCCGATCAAGACTGTCCGGCACGAAAGGCCCCAATCTGCCAGTCCTCCTTGATCTTCTCAGCTCTCTCATCAGCCTCACCCAGTCACCGGATGTATAGCCGGTCAGCGTCGGCTGGCGCAAGGAGCTGGCGCAAGCGGGCCGAGTTCACCAGAGGCTCGCCGCCGTCACCCATCGACCGAGGCCGAAGGGAACAACCGTAACTGACCTGCGCAACCGCCCTGCGCATAGTGACCGTAGACCTTCCGCAGTGCCAGTCTTCCGTGAGAAACCGAGCGGCTGCTCGGTAGACTCCCCCCACAGCAGTCTTCCTCTTCTCCCCGAGGTCCGTACCGTGACAGAGCCGTCCCCTTCACCCATACCGACGACGTCCTCAGGTCAGTCGCGGCTCGACTGGATTGGCCCACTGGACAACCTGTGGGCGAACCATCCCTTCGTCGCGTTCGTCCTCGGAGTCCTCATCACCGCAGTTCTTGCGAAGATCGGTTGGGCGCGCATCCAGGTATGGAGAAAATGGCGAAACAAGCAGCACAAGCAGCGCATTACCAGGCGCCGGCAACAGCTTCCACCAACTCTCCCTCCGTTCACGGTGGAATCCAGAGGCAGGCGGTTAATCCTGGAGCCTGCCCAGCCTCAACATGAAAGTGTGCCAGAAGGCATGAGCATTGTCCGACTTCTGAGCGCTAAGTCGACCCCGGTTCCCTTCCTCGACCGTGCAGAGGCACTCACCCGCTTGGAGACGTGGGCGCGAAGCGAGGAGCCACTTGCGATCCACGTTCTGGGCGGGGACGGCGGATCCGGAAAGACCCGCCTCGGCGTGGAACTCTGCCGACGCCTCACCACGCCAAACACTCATCACCGAGGTGCTGAGGTCTGGCAGGCAGGATTCCTTCAGAACATCAAACATTCCGACAACGCTTCATCCAGCGACGATGCTTCGTCGCTGTTGCTCGTGATCGACTACGCCGAGGGACGGCCGGATACAGTCAAGGAGGTCATCAACATTGCTCTCCGCGCAGCCGAGGATCCCGAGAGGCGACGAGTACGGATCGTCTTCCTGGTCCGGCGGCCAGCACCACTCTCCGCCACCCGTCAAAGCTCCAACAAGTGGCTTGACGCTCTTCGCCCACAGGAATCCCAGAATGAAGGGCTCAATCGTGTTCTCGACGAAGCCTCAACGATCGTTCTCAACAACGAAGAACTGTCCAGAAAGGAACGAGACGACCTATTTGAAGCAGCCTACAAATCATTCACCGAGCCACCTGGATCGCCATCATCGAACGATATCATCGCGCACCTCGACAACCCTATGTACTCCCAGCCCCTTCTCGTTACAGTCGACGCCTTCCTGAACGCACGTCCCCTACCGAATTCTCGGAATGGCTGCTCCCCGGGTGAGTTGTTCGAGGAAGTTCTTCGTCATGAGGAGCGCTACTGGGCCGAACATTGGCCGTCAAGCCTCGCCGTCAATACCGACCAAGATCAACAGAGAAGAGCTGGAGCAACTCCCGCCGAGGCGCAGGATGAGAAGCGAAAATCCCTCAATCGGGAACTGGCGCGCCAGGCAGTGGCCGCCGCTACACTCACCGACATTCAGGACGAGAAGGACGCCATCAGCCTTCTCCAACTTCTTCCGACCAATCCCGGCGAGAGCATCAAGGACCTGGCCAAGTGGCTGCGAGACTGCTACCCACCCCACATGAACGGTAACGGGCACTCGGCCTTGTGGTGCGAACACCTTGAGCCGGACCGCATCGGTGAGCACCTCGTTGTCTCCGAGGCTAACAACCTAGCACCTCTTCTCCGAGAACTTTTGTCCCCGAGCAGAGTGGGAACGTCATCCCTACGAACCTGGACCATCCTCGAACGCGTGTCGACAGATCCTCACCTCAATGAGCGCGCAGGACTGATTCTCAACGATGTACTGGTAGAGGTCACTCAAGCAGTTCACGCGCAGGTCGTCGATTCCCAGAGCCCAGACCTCGCAGCAGGCTTCACCAAACTCTTTAGCGCAGTGTGTTCCCACATCGACCCTAACAAGGCTCACGAGGCAGAGCAGACCCTATCCGAGGCTGGATACTTCACCGTATTCTTGGAATGCGAGCTTGCTCAACGTGCAACCAATATCGGTCGTCCGACAGATGACACCCCTGAAACCGATCGAGCGACCTACGCTTTACGGAGATTGTCGCTCATCAGATGCTTGGCCAATACCGGAAGACACGATGAAGCTCTCAAAGCCGCACGAGAAGCCACAAACCTCTTCCGAGTTCTGGAGGGACAGAACCCAGCCGCCTACACCCCCGACCTCGCCATGTCCCTCAACAACCTCGCCAGCAGTCAGGCCGAGAACGGGCAGCGGCACAAGGCTCTCAAGACCGCCCAAGAAGCCACCAACCTCTACCGGACCCTGGCCGAGCACAACCCAGCAGCCCACACCCCCAAACTCGTCATGTCCCTCAACAACCTCGCCATCCATCTGGACAGCAACGGGCAACAGCGAGAGGCCCTCATGACCGCCCAAGAAGCCACCAACCTCTACCGGACCCTGGCCGAGCACAACCCAGCAGCCCACACCCCCGACCTCGCCATGTCCCTCAACAACCTCGCCAACCGTCTGGACAGCAACGGGCAACAGCGAGAGGCCCTCAAGACCGCCCAAGAAGCAGTCACTATCCGCCGAAATCTGGCCGAGCACAACCCAGCAGCCCACACCCCCAATCTCACCAGCTCCCTCAAAACCTACGCAAACATCCTGGAACGGAGTGGCAGCACTAAGGAGGCCGCCCGCATCCGGCAGGAGCGAGATGAGATCCTCAAGCGGATGAAGGATATGGAGGAGGGCAACGCCTGACGCGCCCACACGTCGTCGTCAGCTACTGCCGACAAGCACCGGGAGGGCCGGCCACCATCAGGTGACCGGCCCTCCCGGAGTTCTCGCTCAGAGTGTCAGCCCTGAGTCACTTCTCGACCTTCTGGGCGGAGGCGCCGCCGGCGGGGGCGAAGCCCGCGGCCTCGGCCTCCTCAGCGCTGGCGAACCAGACCTCGGCGACCGTGGCGTCGTACCAGCGCGAGCCGGGAACGTGGTACTTCATGGAGTCCTCGTTGCCCTTGACCAGGTGGTCGTCGTCGGGAGCGTCCGTGGAGCCCTCCTCCAGGCGGACCGCGCCGGCGTACTCGGCCTTGTCAGCCTTGTCGTCCTTCTCGGTCTCGGACTTCTTCGCGGCCTTGTCCTCGTCGGCAACGGCCTTCTGGGCGGCCTTCTTGGCGGTGGCGATCGCGTCGTCCACGACCTCCTTGCGAGCAACCGGCTCCAGCACCAGGGAGATGACCGCCATGGGGGCGTTGTCGCCCTTACGGGGGGTCGTCTTGATGATGCGGGTGTAGCCGCCCTCGCGGCCCTCGAACTGGGGGGCGAGCTCCTCGAAGAGGCGGTAGACGGCGTACTTGTCCGTCACCTTCTTCAGCACGGTGCGGCGGGCGTGCAGGTCACCGCGCTTGCCCTTGGTGATGAGCTTCTCGACATAGGGGCGCAGGCGGCGGGCGCGAGCCTCCGTGGTTTTGATCGACTCGTGGACGATGAGCTGCGTGGCCAGGTTGGCGAGCAGGTGACGCTCGTGCTGGGCGCTGCCGCCCAGGCGGGGACCCTTAGTGGGGCGAGGCATGGTTGTCTCCTAGGTGAAAAACGAGCTGGCTCAGGCCTGGTTCTCGTCGCTGAAGGTGGGGTTGGCGTAGTCGTCATCCGAGATGTAGTCGACCGGGGAGCCCTTGAGGGAGAGCCCCAGCTCGGCCAGCTTGTCCTTGATCTCGGAGATGGACTTGGCACCGAAGTTACGGATGTCGAGCAGGTCGGCCTCGCTGCGCGAGACGAGCTCGCCGACGGTGTGGATGCCCTCGCGCTTGAGGGCGTTGGAGGAACGGGCCTGCAGGTCGAGCTCGTCGATCATGAGGGCGAGGTCCTGCTGGAAGGCCTCGTCGATCGGCGAGGGGCCGACCTCGATGCCCTCGGCCTCGACATTGAGCTCACGGGCCAGGCCGAAGAGCTCCACGAGCGTCTTGCCGGCGGAGGCCAGGGCGTCACGCGGGGTGATGGAGGCCTTGGTCTCGACGTCGACGATGAGACGGTCGAAGTCGGTGCGCTGCTCCACACGGGTGGCCTCGACGGAGTAGGAGACCTTCTTGACCGGCGAGTAGATCGAGTCCACCGGGATGCGGGAGATCTCCGCGTTGGGGTCCTTGTTCTGGTTGGCCGAGACGTAGCCGCGGCCGCGCTCGACCGTCAGCTCGATCTCCAGCTTGCCCTTCTCGTTGAGAGTGGCGATGACCAGGTCGGGGTTGTGGATCTCGACGCCGGCCGGCGGGGTGATGTCACCGGCGGTGACCTCGCTCGGACCGGACTTGCGCAGGTACATGACGACCGGCTCGTCGTTCTCCGAGGACAGGACGATCTCCTTGATGTTGAGGATGATCTGGGCGACATCCTCCTTGACCCCGGGGATCGTGCGGAACTCGTGGGGCACCCCGTCGATGCGGACGCTGGTCACGGCCGCCCCCGGGATGGAGGACAGCAGCGTGCGGCGCAGGGAGTTGCCGAGTGTGTAGCCGAAGCCGGGCTCGAGGGGCTCGAGCACGAAGCGCGAGCGGCGGTCCTCGACCACGACCTCCTCGGTGAGCGTGGGTCGCTGTGCAATGAGCACGTGGTTTCCTTTCGTCGCGGCGCCCGCTATATGACGCCGTTCCTCATGGGTGGAGCCGCCGGCCCGCCCGGACCGGTCCTACTCCGTGCCCCGCCGGTCGGGCGGGACGTGGTGAGACGACGACGCAGCACCGGCTGCGCCGTCGTCCCGTGAAGCCTCAGACGCGGCGGCGCTTGGGCGGGCGGCAGCCGTTGAAGGCCTGGGGGGTGACGTCGGTGATCGAGCCGACCTCGAGGCCGGCGGCCTGGAGGGAGCGGATCGCGGTCTCGCGGCCGGAGCCGGGACCCTTGACGAAGACGTCAACCTTCTTCATGCCGTGCTCCTGAGCGCGCCGGGCGGCGGCCTCGGCGGCGAGCTGGGCGGCGTAGGGGGTCGACTTGCGCGAGCCCTTGAAGCCGACCTGGCCGGAGGAGCACCAGGCGATGACGGCACCCTGCGGGTCCGTCAGGGAGACGATGGTGTTGTTGAAGGTGGACTTGATGTAGGCGTGACCGTGGGTGACGTTCTTGCGGTCCTTGCGGCGCGTCTTGCGCGCGGCGGCGCGGGTCTTGGGAGGCATTCTTCCTTCTTCGTGATGAGGTCGTCACTGCGCCCTGAGCTAGGCGGGCGCGAGCTGCTGCTTACTTGGCCTTCTTCTTACCGGCCACGGTGCGCTTGGGACCCTTGCGGGTGCGCGCGTTGGTCTTGGTGCGCTGACCGTGCACCGGCAGGTGACGGCGGTGGCGCAGGCCCTGGTAGCAGCCGATCTCGATCTTGCGGCGGATGTCCGCCTGAACCTCACGACGCAGGTCACCCTCAACCTGGTAGCTGCCGTCGATGTGGGTGCGGAGCTTGACCAGCTCCTCCTCGGTGAGGTCCTTGACGCGGGTGTCGGGGTTGACGCCCGTCGCCTTCAGGGTCTCGTCCGCGCGGGTACGTCCGATCCCGAAGATGTAGGTGAGTGCGACCTCGACTCGCTTCTCGCGAGGCAGGTCGACACCGGAAATGCGTGCCACGGTGTGGTTCTCCTGTGTGCTCCCGGAGGTCGTCACCCATCTCCCCCACCTCGCTGGGTGGCCCCGGCCTCCGAGAACCGGGGGTTGCGGACCCGCGGTGCGGGTGCGCTGGGATGGGTGCTGGAAAGGGCCGTCCAGGTCTCTGAGCGGCCCGGCGCCGGGGACTCAGCCCTGACGCTGCTTGTGCCGCGGGTTCTCGCAGATGACCATGACGCGGCCGTGGCGACGAATCACCTTGCAGCTGTCACAGATCTTCTTGACGCTCGGCTTGACCTTCATGATGTTCCTCCGCCGGCTCTGAGAGCCGACATGTCACTTGTACCGATAGACGATTCGGCCGCGGGAGAGGTCATAGGGGCTCAGCTCCACGACCACCCGGTCCTCGGGGAGGATGCGGATGTAGTGCTGCCGCATCTTTCCGGAGATGTGCGCGAGCACGACGTGCCCGTTGCTCAGCTCCACCCGGAACATCGCGTTCGGAAGGGCCTCGACGACCGATCCCTCGACCTCGATGACTCCGTCCTTCTTAGCCATGTTCCTCCGTCGGTGCTTTCTCGCTCGAGTTCACCCCGACGACGACGTCGCCGGGCAGCCGCGGTCGCCGTTGCAGAGGCCCCACCACGGGCAGTCCCCTGTTGCCAGGGTCCCGGTTGCGTGATGCGGGCATGCGTCATCGACGGACGCGCGTCCAGCGGATAACTTTACGGCAGGCAGCCCGGGCTCCACCATGCCAGATGGCGTCATCACGCGGTGTTTCCTGACACACCGGTGTCATGACGACCGGCCGACGAGCGACACCGGAAGCCGTCCGCCTCCTAGCCCAGCGCCTTGGGCTCGATGCCGTAGGGGGCGAGCCTCTCGGCGCCGCCGTCGGGTGCCGTGAGGACCCACACGCCGCCGGGGACGATGGCCACGGTGTGCTCCCACTGAGCAGCGTGGGAGCCGTCCGGGTGACAACGGTCCAACCGTCGTCGAGCTCGCGCGTGGCCGGGCTGCCGGCCGTCAGCATGGGCTCGATGGCCAGCACCATGCCGGGACGCAGCCGCGGTCCGCGGCGCTTGACCGAGTAGTTGAGGACATCGGGGCCATGTGCATGCTCGTACCGATGCCGTGGCCGACGTACTCCTGGAGGATCCCCAGCTCGAGCCCCTCGCGCTCGGCCACGTCCGCGACCACGGCCTCGACGGCGTCGCCGACGGCGTTGAGGCGCAGCTCGCGCCCACTGCCCTCCCCCGCTGCGGCACGAGCCACGGCGGCGATGGCCGCCCACAGGGCCTCGCGGGTGGTGGTGTCCACGAGCCGATCGGTCTCGCTGCGGTACGTCCCACCGACGACGGCGGTGAAGGCGGCGTCGCCGTGCCACTGGGTGCCGTCGTCGTCGAGGATGTAGGCGCCGCAGTCGAAGGTGACCAGGTCGCCGTCGGTCAGGACGCGCTCGCCGGGGATGCCGTGGACGACCTCGTCATTGACGGAGATGCACACGGTGGCCGGGTAGTCGTAGTAGCCCAGGAAGTTCGAGTGGGCGCCGGCCGCCTCGATGACGCCGGCCGAGACGGCGTCGAGCTCGGCGGTGGTGATCCCGCGCGCACCGCCTCGCGCAGGGCGGCGTGGATGTCGGCGACGACGAGCCCGGCCCGACGCATGAGGCGGACCTGCTGCGGGGTCTTGATCTGGATCTGCTCGCGTGAGAGCACGCTGCCTCCTGTGGTCGCGTGGACGGGGTGAGACTGTCGGGGTGTTCCCTCGGGCGTCCCCACAGGCGCTGGGACGGGCCGGAACATGCGTAGGCGGGCCGTCCGCATGAGCGGACGGCCCGCCGGTGAGGCCTGAGCTCAGGAGCCGGTGATGCCGCGGGCGGCGAGCGCCTCCATGATGCGCCCGGTGACGGCGTCGATCTCGCCCATGCCGTCGACCTGGACCAGCAGGCCGCGCTCGGCGTAGATGCCGGCCAGCGGCGCGGTGGACTCGGCGTAGACCTCGAGGCGACGGCGGATGACGGGCTCGGTGTCGTCGGCGCGTCCCTGCTCACCGGCCCGCTTGAGCAGGCGGGCGACGACGGCCTCGGCGTCGGCGGTGATCTCGACGACGACGTCGAGGGCCAGCCCCGAGCCCTTCAGCATGGAATCGAGCTCACCGACCTGCGCGGTGGTGCGCGGGTAGCCGTCCAGGAGGAAGCCGGCCTTGCAGTCGGCCTGGGCGATACGGTCGGCGACCATGGCGTTGGTGATGGAGTCGGGCACGTACTCGCCCTTGTCCATGTAGGCCTTGGCCTGCGTGCCGAGCTGGGTGGCTCCGGCAACGTTGGCGCGGAAGATGTCACCGGTGGAGATGGCCGGGATGCCGAGGCGTTCGGCGATCCGGGCGGCCTGGGTGCCCTTACCCGCTCCGGGGGGGACCGAGGAGAACCATGCGTGCGCTCATGACAAGAACCCTTCGTAGTGGCGCTGCTGCAGCTGGGAGTTGACTTCCTTGACCGTCTGGAGGCCCACACCCACCATAATGAGGATAGTGGTTCCGCCGAAGGGCAGGTGCTGGGACAGTTCCAGCCCGATCACGGCGAGCGTCGGGATGAGGGCGAGAACCACCAGGTAGATGGAGCCCGCCGTCGTGATGCGGTTGATGACGTAGGACAGGTAGCGCACGGTGGGCTCTCCGGCTCGGATGCCCGGGATGAAGCCGCCGTAGCGCTTCATGTTGTCCGCGATCTCCTCAGCGTCGAAGGTGATGGCCGTGTAGAAGAAGGCGAAGAAGAGGATGAGGACGCCGTAGGCCGTCAGGTAGATCGGGTGGGTCTGCTGCAGGTGGGTCATGATCCAGCGCACCCACCCGCTACGTTGGTTGCCGAAGCCGGCGATCAGCTGGGGCATGGCCAGGATCGAGGAGGCGAAGATGACCGGGATGACGCCTGCGGTGTTGATCTTGACCGGGATGTAGGTGGTGGATCCGCCGTACTGGCGGCGCCCGATCATCCGCTTGGCGTACTGCACGGGGATGCGTCGCTGGGCCTGCTCGATGTACACCACCGCGAGGGTGGCCACGAGGACCACGCCGATGACGATGAGGAACTTGGACGCGCCGTTGTTGCCGCCGGCGATGGAGAACATGTTGGAGGGGAACTGGGCCACGATGGAGGTGAAGATCAGCAGCGACATGCCGTTGCCGATGCCGCGCTCGGTGATGAGCTCACCCAGCCACATGATGAGGCCGGTACCGGCGGTCATGGTGACGATCATGAGCAGCATGGTGATGACCGAGCCGCCGGGGATGATCTCAGCGGTGCAGCCGGGGAAGAGCTGGCCGCTGTTGGCGGTGGCCACGATGGTGCTGGACTGGAGCAGCCCCAGGCCGATGGTCAGGTAGCGGGTGTACTCGGTGAGCTTGGCGGTGCCGGCCTGTCCCTCCTTGTGGAGCTCCTCGAAGCGGGGGATGACCACGCGGAGGAGCTGGATGATGATGGAGGCGGTGATGTAGGGCATGATCCCCAGCGCGAAGACGCTCAGCTGGAGCAGTGCGCCGCCGGAGAAGACGTTGACGAGGCTGAGCAGGCTCTGGTCCTGGGTCTGACCGATGCAGGTCTTGACGTTGGCCAGGTTGACGCCGGGGGCCGGCACGATCGACCCGAGCCGGAACAGGGCCATGATGCCGAGGGTGAAGAGCAGCTTCGCCCTGAGGTCTGGCGTTCGGAACGCCTGGGTGAACGCGCTGAGCACTCGATCTCCTGTGGACTCGGGGTTGGGTCAGGCCCTGCGGGCAGCAAGGCTGAGCGCAGGGGAGCTGCGCCCACCCCAGACTACCCCGCCGAGGTCTCGACCTGGGCGCTGAGACAGCCTTGCAACGCCGCCGAGATGCGGGTTTTGTCACGTCTCCTCCCGGCGATGCACCCTCGGGTGACTCAGCGCACCTCACCGCAGGCGAGCGTCGTTCATCCGGTTCCTCGACGTCGGAGCACGAGAAACCCCGGTGGTCCAGGGATACCTGGACCACCGGGGTCAGTGATCTCGCGACTCGTGACGGCCGTGCTCTCAGAGAGCTACTCCCCGTCGGGCGCGACCTCACGGCGTTCAGCGCGTGGCGATGGTAGCCGCCGGCGGCCTCGATCTTCTCCTTGGCGGAGCCGGACCAGGCGTCGACCGTGAGCGTCAGGGCCACGGTGACGTCGCCGCCGCCGAGGACCTTGACGAGCTGGTTCTTGCGAACCGCACCCTTGGCGACGAGATCCTCCACGGTCACCGTGCCGCCCTCGGGGAACAGCTCGGCGATGCGGCCGACGTTCACGGGCTGGTACTCGACCCGGTTGGGGTTGCGGAAGCCGCGCAGCTTGGGAAGACGCATGTGCAGCGGCATCTGACCACCTTCGAAACCAGGACGGACCTGGTAACGCGCCTTGGTGCCCTTGGTACCGCGACCGGCGGTCTTACCCTTGGACGCCTCACCACGACCCACACGGGTCTTGGCCTTCTTGGCGCCGGGGGCGGGACGCAGGTGGTGCAGCTTGACGACGCGCACCTTCTCCTCCTGCGTGTTCTCGGTGTCAGCCATCTCAGACCTCCTCAACGGTGACCAGGTGGTGCACCGTGGCAATCAGGCCGCGCACGCTGGGGGTGTCCTCGCGCACGACGGACTGGCGGATCTTGCGCAGACCCAGGGTCTTGAGGGACTCGCGCTGGCGGTGGGTGCCCCCGATGCCAGAGCGAATCTGAGTGACCTTGAGCTGCTTGGTCATCTGCTTCGATGCGGACTCAGCCATCACGCACCCACTCCTTCAGCGGCCTTCTCGGCCTCCCTGCTTCTCGGCCTGGGCGCGCTTGTCGGCCTCTCCCTCGGCACGGGCCCGCAGCATGGACTGCGGGGCGACGTCCTCCAGGGGCAGGCCGCGGCGGGCCGCGACGGCCTCGGGCTGCTCAAGCTGCTTGAGGGCGTCCACCGTGGCGTGCACGATGTTGATCGCGTTGGAGGAGCCCAGCGACTTGGACAGGATGTCGTGGACACCGGCGCAGTCCAGCACGGCGCGCACCGGACCACCGGCGATAACACCGGTACCGGGGGACGCCGGGCGCAGGAGGACGACTCCGGCGGAGTCCTCGCCCTGGACCAGGTGCGGGATGGTGCGGCGGATCATCGGGACATGGAAGAAGTTCTTCTTCGCGATCTCGACGGCCTTGGCGATGGCGGCGGGAACTTCCTTCGCCTTGCCGTAGCCCACGCCGACGGTGCCCTCACCGTCACCGACGACCACGAGAGCCGTGAAGGTGAAGCGGCGGCCGCCCTTGACGACCTTGGACACGCGGTTGATGGTGACGACGCGCTCGATGTACTTAGTCAGTCGTTAGCGCGACCACGGTCGCGGCGGTCGTTGTTGCGGTCGCGGCGGCTGCGGCCCCTCGCCCCGGCGCTCGTCGTTCTCGCGCTGGGCCGAGCCGTCGGACGACGCGGACCTGTCTCGCTGCGGTGCAGCCATCAGATGTTCCTCTGCTTTCTCGTCGTCTTAGTGCTCACAGCTTCAGGCCGCCCTCGCGGGCACCTCGGCGACGGCCGCGACACGGCCGTGGTACTTGTTGCCGCCGCGGTCGAACACGACTGCCTCAATGCCCAGCGCCTTGGCGCGCTCGGCGATCAGCTCGCCGACCTTACGAGCGGCGCCCACTTTGTGGCCCTCGACGCCCTTGGCGGCCTCCTCCAGGGTGGAGGCTGCGCACAGGGTGTGGCCGATAGTGTCGTCCACGACCCTGAGCCACCATGTGGCGGTTGGACCGGGTGACCACCAGGCGGGGGCGCTCGGGCGTACCGGAGATGCTTAGCGCACGCGCTGGTGGCGGATCTTGCGGGCGATGGCGCGGGGTTGCCCTTGCCCCTCTTGATCGAGTAAGCCATGGTCACTTACCAGCCTTTCCGACCTTGCGGCGCACGTTCTCGCCGGCGTAGCGCACACCCTTGCCCTTGTAGGGCTCCGGCGGGCGGATCTTGCGGATGTTCGCCGCGACCTCGCCGACCTGCTCCTTGGAGATACCGGAGACGGTGATCTTCAGGTTGCCGTCGACCGTGAAGGTGATGCCTCGGGGGCTCAACGGTCACGGTGTGGGAGAAGCCGAGGGAGAGCTCGATGCCCTGGCCCTGGCGGCGATCGCGGTAACCGGTGCCGACGATCTCGAGCTGCTTGGAGTAGCCCTCGGTGACGCCGATCACCATGTTGTTGATGAGGGTGCGCGACAGTCCGTGCAGCGAGCGCGAGCGGCGCTCGTCGTCGGGACGCGTGACCAGGATGGAGCCGTCCTCCTGGCGGGTGACGCTCAGGGGCTCGCTGATCGTGCGGGACAGGGTGCCCTTGGGCCCCTTGACCGTCACGTCCTGGCCGTCGATGGTGACGTCCACTCCGGCAGGAACCGGAACGGGGAGCCGTCCAATACGAGACATGGTTTTCCTCCGTTCCTTCTCTTACCAGACGTAGGCGAGGACTTCGCCGCCCACGCCGCGCGACTCGGCCTGCTTGTCGGTCAGGAGGCCGGAGGAGGTGGACAGGATCGCCACCCCAGGCCGCCGAGGACCTTGGGCAGGTTGGTGGACTTGGCGTAGACGCGCAGGCCGGGCTTGGAGATCCGGCGCAGGCCCTGGATGGCCCGCTGACGGTTGGCTCCGTACTTGAGGCTCAGCGTGAGCGTCTTGCCGACCTCGGCGTCCGTGACCTCGTAGCCGGCGATGTAGCCCTCGGACTTGAGCATCTCAGCGATGTTCACCTTGAGCTTGCTCGACGGCATCGACACGGTGTCGTGGTAGGCGCTGTTTGCGTTGCGCAGACGGGTCAGCATGTCTGCGATGGGGTCTGTCATTGTCATGAGTGGGCCTTGGCCCTTCCTCGTCGTGGTTTCCTTACCGGACCTGCGACGTAAGTTCTTACCAGCTGGACTTGCTCACGCCCGGGAGCTCGCCGCGAAGGGCCATCTCACGCAGGCAGATACGGCACAGGCCGAACTTGCGGTACACCGAGTGCGGACGGCCGCAGCGCTGGCAGCGCGTGTAGGCACGGACACCGAACTTGGGCTTGCGGTTCGCCTTCTCAATCAGAGCGGTCTTCGCCATGTCACTTCTCCTTGAAGGGGAAGCCGAGCTGCTTGAGCAGCGAGCGGGCCTCCTCGTCGGTCTTGGCCGTGGTCACCACGGTGATGTCCATGCCGCGGACGCGGTCGATCTGGTCCTGGTCGATCTCGTGGAAGACGGCCTGCTCGGTCAGACCGAAGGTGTAGTTGCCGTTCCCGTCGAACTGCTTGGGGCTCAGACCGCGGAAGTCGCGGATACGAGGCAGGAGATCGACACCAGACGGTCCAGGAACTCCACATGCGGTCGCCGCGCAGCGTGGAGTGCGCGCCGATCGGCATGCCCTCACGCAGCTTGAACTGCGCGATGGACTTGCGGGCCCGGGTGACCTGGGGCTTCTGACCCGTGATGGCGGCGAGGTCGCGCACGGCGCCCTCGATCATCTTGGAGTCGTGGGCGGCCTCGCCCACACCCATGTTGACGACGACCTTGACGACGCGCCCGACCTCCATCACGTTGCTGTGCTGGAACTCCCTTGAGCAGAGCGGGCGCACCTCCTCGGTGTACTTCGTCTTGAGACGGGGGTGGTCTTCAGCCATGGTCACAGGTCCTCCCGCTCTTCTTGGCGTAGCGCACGCGGACGGTGCGCTTGCGGCCGTCGGGACGCACGCCCTCCTCGACGCGGAAGCCCACGCGGGTGCGCTTCTTGGTCTTGGGGTCGACGAGCATGACGTTGGAGGCGTGGATGGGCGCCTCCACGGTCTCGATGCCGCCGGTGCGGGCGCCCTGCTGGGACCGCCCCACCTTGGTGTGCTTTGGTAACGCGCTGGACGCCCTCGACGATGACACGGTCAGTGCCCTTGAGGACCTCCAGAACGCGGCCGGTCTTGCCCTTGTCCTTACCGGCGATGACGATGACCTGGTCGCCCTTCTTGATGCGTGCCATGTTCAGATCACCTCCGGGGCGAGCGAGACGATGCGCATGAACTTCTTCTCGCGAAGTTCACGGCCGACGGGGCCGAAGATACGCGTACCGCGCGGCTCCCCGTCGTTCTTGAGGATGACGGCGGCGTTCTCGTCGAAGCGGATGTATGAGCCGTCGGGACGACGACGCTCCTTGCGGGCACGCACGACGACGGCCTTGACGACCTCGCCCTTCTTCACGTTGCCGCCGGGAATGGCGTCCTTGACGGTGGCGACGATCGTGTCGCCGATACCCGCATAGCGCCGACCCGATCCACCGAGAACACGGATGCAAAGGATCTCCTTGGCACCGGTGTTGTCGGCGACCTTCAGTCGCGACTCCTGCTGGATCATTGAGTGTTCTCCTGTCGTCGAGCCGGTTCTCAGGAAGCTCCTGAGCCTGGCCGAACGTTCTTCTGGTCTTGCACACGTCTCCCCCGGCCGCAGGCCGCACGAGGCCGACCCAGGGATAGGGGATGTCCGCGGTACGCTTCCCCGACAGACACAGGTGCAGGCTGCACGAGGTCTCTGCCGGGCGCACCGAGGGCGCGCGCAACTCCATTAGCCTAGTCCAGCCGCCGCATCAAGCGGTACCTGAGACCGTCACCCCGCCCTGTGCCTTTGCTCACCGGCTTTTCCCGGCTTTCCGGCACTGACGCCCGAGGCGGTCCTGCCGGTGACTTCCCCGTCCAGCGGGGACTGCGCCTTCCTGCAGACGACTGGGGTACGACCACCATCGTTTGAGGGAGAAGTAGGTTCTGGCTGGAGGACGCAGTTCTCGATCCGCCTGACTGACAGCCTTGCGCCGCGGCCGGGACCGGACAGGGCGGGCATGCTCCGGTTCGGTTCCCGCGGTGAGCGGCCGACGGCGTCGTCACCGACTGGGTCAGCGGCATGAGGCGACCGCCTGTCATGGAGGGCTACCCGCCCCTGACACAGCCCACTACTGCACAAGGGTGGGAGCGCACTGGCCAAGGGCTGCGCATACTGCACGAACCCCCGCACCTCGGAAAGTACACCCGCACCTCCCCCAGTAGCCCCCAGCCCTCGTGCAGTACACGCCAGACCACACTGGGGCGTTCACGTCCCCAGTCGCCGTTGTACATGGGGCCCCGTGGTCAACAACGCCGACGCCGCAGCCTCCCGGGTGGAATGCTGCGGCGTCGGATGCCGTCTCGACGTCGTCGAGGGCGGCGGTCAACCGAAGGTCACTTGGCGCGCTCGAGGATCTCCAGGAGGCGGAAGTGCTTGGTGGCGCTCAGCGGGCGGGTCTCCATGATGGAGACGAGATCGCCGATGCCGGCCTCGTTGTGCTCGTCGTGGACCTTGACCTTCTTGGAGCGACGGAGGACCTTGCCATACAGGGAGTGCTTGTAGCGCTCCTCGACGAGGACGACAACCGTCTTGTCCATCTTGTCGGAGACGACGTAGCCGCGACGCACCTTGCGCTGGGGGCGCTCGGTGGACTGCTCGACGTTCTCGGTGCTGGTCTGCTCGCTCACTTGGACTCCTCCGTGCTCGGGGCGGTGCGAATACCGAGCTCACGCTCGCGCACGATCGTGTAGATACGGGCGATGTCGCGACGCACAGCCTTGAGACGTCCGTGGTCCTCGAGCTGACCGGTCGCCGAGGCGAACCGGAGGTTGAACAGCTCTGCTTTTGGCCTTGGAGAGCTCTCGGCGAGGCGCTCGTTGTCCATGCCGTCGAGGTCGGTGGGGTCAGGCCCTTGGAACCGATTGCCATCAGACGTCACCACCCTCACGAGTCACGAAACGGGTCTTCATCGGAAGCTTGTGCTGTGCGCGGCGCATGGCCTCGCGGGCGAGGGCCTCGTCGACACCGCCGAGCTCGAACAGGATGCGTCCGGGCTTGACGTTGGCGATCCACCACTCGGTGCACCTTACCGGAACCCATACGGGTCTCGGCGGGCTTCTTGGTCAGGGGCGGTCCGGGAAGATGTTGATCCGACACCTGCCGCCACGCTTGATGTGGCGGGTCATGGCGATACGGGCCGCCTCGATCTGGCGGTTGGTGATGTAGGCGGGCTCGAGAGCCTGGATGCCGTACTCACCGAAGGCGATCTGGTTGCCGCCCTTGAAAGGCCCGTGCGGTGCGGGCGGTGCTGCTTGCGGAACTTGGTCCGGCGGGGGATGAGCACGGCTCAGGCCTCCGTTCCCTGGTCTGCGGCAGCGGTCTCGGCGGCCGGCGTCTGCTCGGCGGCCTGCTGCTGCTCGGTGTTCTGACGCGAACCGCGCTCGCCGCGGTCGCCACGACGGCCGCCGCGGCGCTCGCCCCGGCCGCGGCCACGGGAGCCGGACTCGGCCTGCTGGCGGGCGAACTCGCGCTCGGTGATGTCACCCTTGTAGATCCACACCTTGACGCCGAGGCGGCCGAAGGTGGTCTTGGCCTCGTAGAAGCCGTAGTCGATGTTCGCACGCAGGGTGTGCAGCGGCACGCGCCCCTCACGGTAGAACTCGCTGCGGCTCATCTCGGCGCCGCCCAGGCGGCCGGAGCACTGCACCCGGATACCCTTGGCACCGGCGCGCATCGCGGACTGCATGCCCTTGCGCATCGCGCGGCGGAAGGACACGCGGGAGGCGAGCTGCTCGGCGATGCCCTGGGCGACCAGCTGGGCGTCCAGGTCAGGGCTCTTGACCTCGAGGATGTTGAGCTGGACCTGCTTTCCGGTCAGCTTCTCGAGCTGACCACGCAGGCGCTCGGCCTCGGCGCCGCGGCGACCGATGACGATGCCGGGACGGGCGGTGTGCAGGTCGACGCGCACGCGGTCACGGGTGCGCTCGATGTCGACCTTGGAGATACCGGGCCGCTCCATGCCGTCCTCCATGAGGCGGCGGATCTTGACATCCTCCTCCACGAAGTCACGGTAACGCTGACCGGGCTTGGTGGAGTCGGCGAACCAACGCGAGCGGTGGTCCGTGGTGATGCCCAGGCGGAACCCGGTCGGGTTGACCTTCTGCCCCATTACCGGGCTCCTCTTCGTTGCGGCGTCGGACTTGTCTCCGACGATGACGGTGATGGCTGGTGCGCTTCAGGATCCTGCTGGCCCGCCCCTGTGCCCGGGGACGGAACCGCTTGAGGGTGGGACCCTCGTCGGCGAACGCCTCGATGATGAACAGGTCGTTCTCGTCGAAACGCTCACCGTCACGCTCAGCCTTGAACCGGGCGTTGGCAATTGCGGACTCGAGGACCTTGCGCACCGGCACCGCAGCGGCCTGCGGGGCGAATCGGAGCACGTTGACGGCCTCGACGGCGCGCTTGCCGCGGACGACGTCCACGACCCGGCGCGCCTTCATCGGCGTGCAGCGCACGTACTTGGCCTGCGCCTTGGCTTCCATGTTCTCTGCCTCTCAAACTTTCCGACGTCCGTCAGCGACGCGACTTGCGGTCGTCCTTGACGTGCCCGCGGAAGGTGCGGGTCGGAGCGAACTCACCGAGCTTGTGGCCCACCATGGACTCGGTAACGAAGACCGGCACGTGCTTACGACCGTCGTGGACGGCGAAGGTGTGCCCCAGGAAGTCCGGCGTGATGACCGAACGGCGGGACCAGGTCTTAATGACGTTCTTGGTGCCCTTTCTCGTTCTGAGCGTCCACCTTCTTGAGGAGGTGGTCGTCGACGAAGGACCCTTCTTCAGACTACGCGGCATGATTCAGGCTCCTATCAGCGCTTCTTGCCGGTCCGACGACGACGCACGATGAGGCGGTCGCTGGACTTGTTGGGACGGCGGGTGCGGCCCTCGGCTTGCCCCACGGCGAGACGGGTGACGACCACCGGAGGTCTTGCCCTCACCACCACCGTGCGGGTGGTCCACCGGGTTCATGACGACACCGCGGACGGTCGGGCGCACGCCCTTCCAGCGCATACGGCCGGCCTTACCCCAGTTGATGTTGGACTGCTCGGCGTTGCCGACCTCGCCGATGGTGGCGCGGCAGGCGGCCTCCACGTTGCGGATCTCCCCGGAGGGCATGCGCAGCTGCGCGTACTTGCCCTCCTTGGCGACCAGCTGGACGGAGGTGCCGGCGCTGCGAGCGATCTTGGCCCCGCCACCGGGACGCAGCTCGACCGCGTGGACGACCGTACCGGTGGGGATGTGACGCAGCTGCAGGTTGTTGCCGGGCTTGATGTCCGCGCCCGGACCGGCCTCGACGACGTCGCCCTGACGGAGCTTGTTCGGGGCGATGATGTAGCGCTTCTCGCCGTCGACGTAGTGCAGCAGGGCGATGCGCGCGGTGCGGTTGGGGTCGTACTCGATGTGAGCGACCTTGGCGGGCACGCCGTCCTTGTCGTGGCGACGGAAGTCGATGAGACGGTAGGCGCGCTTGTGGCCACCACCCTTGTGGCGGGTGGTGATACGGCCGGAGGAGTTGCGTCCACCGGACTTGCTCAGCGGGCGCACCAGCGACTTCTCGGGCGTGCTGCGCGTGATCTCCACGAAGTCGGCCACGGAGGAGCCGCGACGACCCGGGGTCGTGGGCTTGTACTTACGGATTCCCATATCGGTCCTTTACCTTCCGTGGCGCACTAGGCCACATCACCGAAGATGTCGATGGTCCCCTCGCGCAGGGTGACGATCGCACGGCGGGTGTCCTTGGACTTGCCGATCCCGGTACGGGTGCGGTGCGTCTTGCCCTTGCGGTTGATGGTGTTCACAGAGGAGACCTTGACGTCGAAGATGGCCTCGACGGCCTGCTTGATCTCGGTCTTGTTGGATCCCGGCGCCACGATGAACGTGTACTGGCCACGATCCATGCATGCGTAGGGACTTCTCGGAGACCACCGGCGCGATGATGACGTCGCGGGGGTTCTTGGACTTCTCGAGGCTCACTTGACCTCCTCACCCTTGCCCAGGAACGCGTCCAGGCCAGAGGTCGTGAAGACGACGTCGTCGGACTTGAGGACGTCGTAGGTGTTGAGCTGGTCGGCCCACAGGACGTGCGCCTCGGGAGCGTTGCGCAGGCTGAGCCTGACAGGTCGTCCTGACGGTCCACGATCACCAGGGCCTTGCGGTCGGTGAGGTTACGCAGCGCGAGCAGGGCGTTCTTGGTGGAGGGCACCGTGGTGGTGACGAACTCGGTGATGACGTGGACGCGGCCGTTGCGGGCGCGGTCGGACAGGGCGCTGCGCAGGGCGGCGGCCTTCATCTTCTTGGGGGTCCGCTGGGTGTAGTCGCGCGGCTGAGGGCCGTGCACGGTGCCACCGCCGACAAACTGCGGGCGCGGGTCGAGCCCTGGCGGGCGCGGCCGGTGCCCTTCTGACGGTAGGGCTTGGGCCACCGCCGCGGACGTCGCCGCGGGTCTTGGTGGCGTGGGTGCCCTGGCGGGGCTGCGGCCAGCTGGCCGACGACCACCTGGTGCATGAGCGGAATGTTGAGGGGGGCGTCGAAGACCTCGGCGGGCAGCTCGACGCTGCCGGTCTTCTTGCCCGCGGAGTCGACGACGTCGACGGTGAGTGCCTCAGTCATGGTCTCAGGCTCCCTTCACGGCGGTGCGGACGACGACGACCGAGCCCTTGGGGCTGGGATCGCGCCGTTGACGAGCAGAACGCCCTTGTCAACGTCGACGCCGCGGATCTTGAGGTTCTGGACGGTGCGGCGCGCGTGCCCCATGCGGCCGGGCCATACGCAGGCCCTGAAGATGCGGCCGGGGGTGGCGCAGGCACCGATGGAGCCGGGCTTACGGTGGTTGCGGTGGGCACCGTGAGAGGCGCCCTACACCGGCGAAGCCGTGGCGCTTCATGACACCGGCGAACCCCTTACCCTTGGAGGTCCCGGTGACGTCGACCAGCTGGCCGACCTCGAAGGTGTCGGCGGCCGCTCCTGACCGGGGGTGAACTCCGAGGCCAGGGAGGTGCGCACCTCGGCCACGTGGCGACGGGGCTCGACCCCGGCCTTGGCGAAGTGGCCGGCGAGCGGCTTGTGACCTTACGGGTGTCGATGTCGCCGAAGGCGAGCTGAACGGCCTCGCAGCCATCGGTCTCGATGGTGCGGACCCGGGTCACGACGTTGGTGTCGACCCGGACGACGGTCACGGGGCGCAGGACCCCGTTCTCGTCCCAGATCTGCGTCATGCCGAGCTTGGTGCCGAGCAGCGCCTTTGGCAGGCGCGGCGGCAGCCGGCGTGTTAAGCGTTGTCATGGCAGTCCCTCAGAGCTTGATCTCGATGTTGACGTCAGCGGGCAGGTCGAGACGCATGAGCGAGTCGACGGCCTTGGGCGTCGGGTCGACGATGTCGATCAGCCGCTTGTGCGTGCGCATCTCGAAGTGCTCGCGGCTGTCCTTGTACTTGTGCGGCGACCGGATCACGCAGAACACGTTCTTCTCGGTCGGCAGCGGCACCGGACCCACGACCGTCGCGCCAGCGCGGGTCACGACGTCGACGATCTTGCGCGCCGAGGAATCGATGACCTCGTGGTCGTAGGACTGGAGCCGGATGCGGATCTTCTGTCCCGCCATGGCGCCTAACCTCTTGTACTTGCTTTCTGGCCGGTCCACGCGCTCGGGCGTGTCGTTTAAAGGCGCACGCCGCTCCCATGATGGAAGGCGGTGAACCGGTCTCGACACACGGAAACCCGTTCAGGAGGAACGGGTCCGTCAGAAATGGATCCCGGTGACCCCGGGCGGCACAGCCGTGAGCATGCGTGAGCGTGCCCTTGGCCGGCCGGATTACGTTATCAGGGCTCGCACGGGCAGCGGAACCCGAGACAGGACCCAGAGGCTGTGAGTCCGCCCACTGGCACCGCGCTCGGGCGTGTCGCGCCCACCACCGGGATCTCCGTCGTCGATGAGCTCCTGATCATCTGATCGGCCAGACGGCCCGACAGTGACGCGATCTCCTCCAGCGCCAGGTCTCCTCCTCGGAGAGCTCCTGCAGGGACCGGCAGGTCGGTGAACCAGCGCCGGGGCTCCACGCCGGCATCGTCGTCCATCCAGATCCGCATCTGCTCCTCCCAGGTCTGGGGGCGAGGCCCCTGCTGCTCGTCCCGTTTGCGGGACCAGGGCCTCGTTCCTGCGCTCCTTGGTCCGGGCGGCCGCGCAGCCCGAGCGCCACAGATACAGCCCGACGGCGATGAGGCCGCCCGCCAGCGCGATGATCCACCAGGGAAGTGCGGGATGTCAGGGCGCTTACTCCGCCGCCGCGACATCCTTGGCGTCGGGTCAGATGCGCTCACCAGTCAGCGCAGGATGCGGTGGGTGCTGATGCCCAACGGTGTGCAGGTCACCAGGGTGAGAAGGTCCTTGCCCTCCTCGACGCGCAGCGCCTCGGTCTCCTCGGGCCCACGACCTTGGTGCTGGTGACCCGATAGGTGAGGACCTCTCCGAAGACCTCGACGATGAGACTGTCACCGTTCTTCACCTTGTCCAAGTGGGTGAACATGGTGGCCTCAGCCAGTCCGCGGTGCCCGGTGATGACCGATCGGGTCCCCTTTCCGCCGACTGGCAAGGAGGTGCCCTCCAGGTGCCCCAGCCCCTTGAGCAGAGTGTCCTCGGCCGTGCCGTGGTAGACGGGCAGATCCAGGGAGATGGAGGGGATCTTGAGACGGGGCCATGAGGCCCTCGTTATTGGCCTTGAGAATCGAGCTGTAGTTCAGGGAGCTGTCCTGCTGGAGCCGGCGCCGGTGGGGACGTGGTTGTTGGCCCTCAAGGACCGCGCCGGCGGAGAGCGCCTCGTTGTAGGCGTGGGCCTCGGGCGATCTGGGTCTTGGCATCGGGTCGGGCGCTGTCGACCTGAGCCGAGTAGTCGGCGGTCACCTTCGACTGGGTTGTACTGGGCCACCCAGGAGGCCGCCGTCGGATAGGTCAGCAGTCCCATGCCCACGACCGCCATGATGGAGGTGACCAGGGCTGAGATCGACAGGCGCCAGGCACGGGGGCGGCGGTGTCTTGGTGATCGAAGCGCGGGTGCGCGGAGTCCGGGCGGTGCGGGGTTTGCGTGCGGTGCGGAAGATCATGGGGCCTCGTGCGCTTCCAGGGTCGGGTGTCCAGGGGGATGGTGCGGGGTTGCATGAAGGTGCAGGCGCTCGACGGATCGAGGCCCGTCGAGTGCCTGCACAGTTTCCGCTCAGGCCACAACCCGACGATCGAGACAGGTTCCGAACACGGTCAAGACGTGGTTGAGGGGAGACTTGAGCGGTCAGACCGCCTGCTGAGGCCCGTCAGCCTCAGCAGGCAGCGATTCGTCATCAGGCGGCGAGGTCCGCGTTCTGCTTGCGCTCGCGGTAGCGAGCCACGAGGACGGAGCCGACGGCGATCATCAGCAGAGCCGCGCCGGAGGCGGTCAGGATGAGCATGCCGTTGGCACCGGTCAGGGGCAGGCCCGGAACCGACTGCTTGACGTTGTCGATCACGACCTGCTGCGTCACACCGGCCCCAGGCTCCACGGTGATGGCCCGACTGGCGTCTGCGGAAGCACGTAGCCGGCAGGAGCCTTGGTCTCCACCAGCACGTAGCAACGGTGGGGCGCGTCCACCCGGTTGTCACGACCGGTGTCCTGGACGGAGTCGGAGACGAACAGGGCCTTGAAGTTGATCGTGCCGCCCTCACCGGTGGTGAAGGTGCTCTCACCGTTGATGGTGAGGGGCTGCCCATCGGCCTCCGGGGGAGCATGTGTCCGCGTAGGCGTCCTTGGCCTTGTAGATCTGGAACTCAGCACCCTTGAGGCCGTCCTTGTCACCGGACCGGTCGTTGCCGTCGACCTTCTTGATCGTCAGGTCGCCCCACTTCGAGGTCACCTGTTCGGTCGTCGGAGGTTGTCGGGGTTGGCGGGAGGCGTCCTCAGGTGCCGGGGGCCGCTCGGCGTAGGTCGTGTCGGAGATGAGCTGGGCGGTGTTGTTGATGCTGCCGTCGCCGACTTCGGAGACGACTCCCTCGAAGACCGCCTGAAGCTTCTGACCCGGATTGTCCTTGAGCTTGTTCAGACCATTCTGGGTGAAGGTCACGGTCACGGTCTGTCCGTCAGTGCCCAGGGTGTAGTCGGGCCCCCCATTCAGCTGCGTCCCCCCGAGAGTGACGTCTGTAGCCGTCACCTGCTTCAGACGATTATCCAGGGTGTCCTTGAACTGGTAGTACTTGTAGTAGGAGTTGTCATCCAGCTTCGGCAGCGTTGAGGAGACCGGGAAGCGGACCTGGATCCGACGACGTAGCCGTTGTTCCTCTGGTCCTCGATGGTCTTGGCGACCTCGATCTTCTCGTTCTTGGGGTAGACGTGGACGTCGTAGAGCCACGTTCCATCCGCCTTCGCGGCAGTGTTCGGGTGAGGAATCGTGACCACGAAGGGCTTGGCCTTCTGGACGATGTTGCCAGGAGTCTTGGTCTCGCACACGAGATAGGCCTTGACCGGCAGGCTCTCGATCTTGGCCTCTCCGTCGCGATCAGTGTCGCCCGAGACCCTGCTCGAGCGGAAGGTGTAGTTGGGGAGCGTCGGCTGCCCAGGGTTGGCGCAGGCGTTGTCGGGAATCGCTCCGGTGTTGGTCAGGCGTTGACCTTGGCCCATCCCTCTGAGGGTCTTCAGGTCGATCCCATTGATCTCGTAGGCCGTGAACTGCACTCCGGAGACCGGTGCACCCTGCCATCGTCGTTGGAAGCGGTACCGTCAGGAGCACCGATGGGGCTGCCGTCTCCGTTGAGGTGCTTGTGGATGGTGAGGAGCCAACGCCTCGGTGTTGATGTCTCCGTGGTTGGCGTTCTCGGCCTGAGCCATGGGGGCCAGACCAAGCACGGCCAGGGCGAGGACACCGGCTGCGGCTGCAGCCCGACGCCCCAGCGTGCTGGTGTTGTACTTCATGGGTTGGGATTTTCACCGTGCGCCGCCGGGGAGGGCAGACGCATGGCAGGGTTAAATCGGGAGCGTGTTCTCCAGCGAACGTCCTCGTCTCGTCCGACGGCGTTAACGGAATAACGTTGCAACCGCCCGTTCACAAACGTTGACACCCACACCTGGGTAACGCCGATAAACCAGCCCACACAACCAAAAAGAAACAGCGACGGTAATAGATCTGAAATCGTTTGTTACTGCATTGCGACGCCTTTTATTACGACACCATCACACCCACGTAATATTGATGTCGCTATTACTACTATTCGTGCCATCGGTAGGGCATCAGCCATCAGGTTCAGGGCACAAAAGACCTCCCCGGTCGGAGCAGCTGCTCTGACCGGGGAGGTCTGGTGCTACGCGGAGGCGCGGGAGCGTCAGTGGGTCACTTGATGACCTTGGTGACGCGGGCCGGAGCCGACGGTGCGGCCACCCTCACGGATGGCGAAGCCGAGGCCCTCCTCCATGGCGATGGGCTGGATGAGCTGGACGCTCATCTCGGTGGTGTCACCGGGCATGACCATCTCGGTGCCCTCAGGCAGGGTGATGACACCGGTGACGTCCGTGGTCCGGAAGTAGAACTGCGGACGGTAGTTCGAGTAGAACGGGTTGTGACGGCCGCCCTCGTCCTTGGTGAGGATGTAGACGGGCCCTCGAACTCGGTGCGGGGTGATGGAGCCGGGCTTGCAGATGACCTGACCGCGCTCGACGTCCTCGCGACGGGTGCCGCGCAGGAGCAGACCGCAGTTCTCGCCGGCCCAGGCCTCGTCCATCTGCTTGTGGAACATCTCGATACCGGTGACCGTGGTCTTCTGGGCCTCGCGGATACCGAGGATCTCGACCTCGGAGTTGATCGGGAGCTTGCCGCGCTCCACACGACCGGTGACGACGGTGCCGCGACCGGTAATGGTGAAGACGTCCTCGATGGGCATCAGGAACGGCTTGTCCATGTCACGGACGGGGGTGGGGATGAAGTCATCCACCGCGTCCATGAGCTCCTTTGATCTTGCCGGCCCACTCGGCGTCGCCCTCGAGGGCCTTGAGAGCGGAGACGCGGATGACGGGAGCCTCGTCGCCGTCGTAGTCCTGGGAGGACAGCAGCTCGCGCACCTCCATCTCAACCAGGTCGAGGAGCTCCTCGTCGTCCACCATGTCGGACTTGTTGAGGGGCCACGAGGAGGGCGGGGACGCCCACTCTGGCGGGCGAGCAGGACGTGCTCGCGGGTCTGGGAGCTATCGGGCCGTCGGTGGCGGCGACCACGAGGATCGCGCCATCCATCTGGGCGGCACCGGTGATCATGTTCTTGATGTAGTCGGCGTGACCGGGGCGTCGACGTGCGCGTAGTGGCGCTTGTCGGTCTCTGTACTCGACGTGCGCGATGTTGATGGTGATACCGCGCTGACGCTCCTCGGGAGCCTTTGTCGATCTCGTCGAAGGGGTGAAGGGGTTCAGCTCGGGGTACTCGTCGTGCAGAACCTGGAGATCGCAGCGGTCAGCGTCGTCTTACCGTGGTCGACGTGACCGATCGTTCCGATGTTGACGTGCGGCTTGGTCCGCTCGAACTTGGCCTTGGCCACTGGTGTCCTCCTGGGACTCGGGTAGTTCTCTTCGTCGGGATTCGACCAGCACACATGGTAGCCGTCCGGGCGTCGAGAGTCTCTACTGGTGGATGTTGGAAATCTTATTGAAGTGGGTCCCGACCGCCCCGGTGGGACGATCGGGCCGAGCCCGCTGCGAGTGCGCGCAGCCGGAGCGGGCCCCGGTGGTGGGCGTCAGGCGCCCCTGACCTGGCGATGATCTCGTCGGCGACGTTCTTGGGAACCTCGGCGTAGGAGTCGAAGGTCATGGAGTAGACGGCACGTCCCTGCGTCTTGGAGCGCAGGTCGCCGACGTAGCCGAACATCTCGGACAGGGGGACGTTGGCACGGATGACCTTGACGCCGACGGCGTCCTCCATCGAGGCGATCATGCCGCGACGGGAGTTGAGGTCACCGATGACGTCGCCCATGTACTCCTCGGGAGTACGGACCTCGACGGCCATGACGGGCTCGAGGAGGACCGGCGAGGCCTTCTTGGCACCCTCCTTGAACGCCATGGAGCCGGCGATCTTGAAGGCCATCTCGGAGGAGTCGACCTCGTGGTAGGCGCCGTCGATGAGGGTGGCCTTGATGTCCACCATCGGGTAGCCGGCCAGGACACCGGTGAGCATGGCGTCCTGCACCCCGGCGTCCACGCTGGGGATGTACTCGCAGGGGCACGCGGCCACCGGTGACTGCGTTGGCGAACTCGTAGTCGCCTTCTCGCCGTCGGCGGTCTCGGCGGCCTCGTCGGCCACGAGGGCTCGAAGCTCATCTGCACCTTGGCGAACTGGCCGGAACCACCCGTCTGCTTCTTGTGGGTGTACTCGACCTTGTCCACCTTCTTGCGGATGGTCTCACGGTAGGCGACCTGCGGGGCGCCCACGTTGGCCTCGACCTTGAACTCGCGGCGCATGCGGTCCACGAACACGTCCAGGTGGAGCTCGCCCATACCGCCGATGACGGTCTGGCCGGTCTCCTCGTCGAGGGAGACGGTGAAGGTGGGGTCCTCCTCGGAGAGCTTCTGGATGGCCACGCTCAGCTTCTCCTGGTCGCCCTTGGTCTTGGGCTCGATGGCCACGTGGATGACCGGGTCCGGGAAGGTCATGGACTCCAGGATGATCGGGGAGTCCTGGGCGCACAGGGTGTCACCGGTGGTGACGTCCTTGAGGCCGATGAGGGCGTAGATGTGGCCGGCGTGGGCCTCCTCCACCGGGTTCTCCTTGTTGGAGTGCATCTGGAAGAGCTCCCGATGCGCTCCTTCTGCCCTTGGTGGCGTTGAGGACCATGTCGCCCTGAGAGACCTTGCCGGAGTAGACGCGCACGTAGACGAGCTTGCCGTAGAAGGGGTGGGTGGCCACCTTGGAGGCCAGGGGCGGCGAAGGGGCCTTCTCATCGGCCGGACGGGTGAGCACCTCCTCCTCATCGCCGACGGCGTGGCCCTCGACGTCGGGGACGTCGAGCGGGAGGGCAGGTAGTCCAGGACGGCGTCGAGCACGGGCTGGATGCCCTTGTTCTTGAAGGCGGACCCGGCCAGGACCGGGAAGGCCTCACCGGCCACGGTGAGCTTGCGGATACCGGCCTTGAGCTCGGCGACGCTGAGCTCCTCGCCCTCGAGGTACTTCTCCATGAGGGGTGTCGTCGGCCTCGGCGACCGTCTCGACCAGCTGGCTGCGCAGCCTCGGCCTTGAGCGACGAGCTCGGAGGGATCTCCTCGTACTCGACGATGGAGCCGCGGGTGTCCTTGCCGTCGGCGTCCTTCTCGGGGAAGCGGATGGCCCGCATCTCCAGGACGTCGACGAGGCCGGAGAACTCGTTCTCGGCGCCGATCGGGAAGTTGAGGACGATCGGGGTGGCGTGGAGGCGGTCGCGGATGGTCTGGACGGAGAAGTCGAAGTCGGCGCCCAGCTTGTCCATCTTGTTGATGTAGCAGATGCGCGGGACGTTGTACTTGTCCGCCTGGCGCCACACCGTCTCGGACTGCGGCTCCACGCCCTCCTTGCCGTCGAAGACCGCGACGGCGCCGTCGAGCACGCGCAGGGAGCGCTCGACCTCGACCGTGAAGTCCACGTGGCCGGGGGTGTCGATGATGTTGATCTGGTTGTTCTTCCAGAAGCAGGTGGTGGCCGCGGAGGTGATAGTGATACCGCGCTCCTGCTCCTGCTCCATCCAGTCCATCGTCGAGGCGCCGTCGTGCGTCTCGCCGATCTTGTAGTTGATGCCCGTGTAGAACAGGATGCGCTCTGTCACGGTGGTCTTACCGGCATCGATGTGGGCCATGATGCCGATGTTGCGGACCTTGGTGAGGTCTGTCAGCACGTCAAGTGCCACTGGTGGTGTCCTTCGTTCGTGTGGGGTACGGAGCTGCTTCCGGCACTACCAGCGGTAGTGGGCGAAGGCTTTGTTGACTCGGCCATGCGGTGCATGTCCTCGCGGCGCTTGACCGCGGCGCCCAGGCCGTTGGAGGCGTCGAGGATCTCGTTCATGAGACGCTCGGTCATGGTGTTCTCGCGGCGCTGGCGGGAGAAGTCCACGAGCCAGCGCAGCGCCAGGGTGGTGGCGCGGCCGGGGCGGACCTCGACGGGCACCTGGTAGGTGGCACCACCGACGCGGCGGGAGCGGACCTCCAGCGCGGGGCGGATGTTGTCCAGCGCGCGCTTGAGGACGGAGACCGGGTCCTGGTCCGTCTTGGAGCGGACGCCCTCGAGGGCACCGTAGACGATGCGCTCGGCGGTGGACTTCTTGCCGTCCAGCAGGACGCGGTTGACGAGCTGGGTGACGACCGGCGAGCCGTAGACGGGTCGACGACGAGCGGGCGCTTGGGTGCGGGACCCCTTACGAGGCATTACTTCTTCTCCTTCTGGCGCCGTACTTGAACGTGCCTGCTGGCGGCCCTTGACACCCTGGGTGTCGAGGGCACCGCGCACGATGTGGTAGCGGACACCGGGAAGGTCCTTCACACGACCTCCGCGCACGAGCACGATGGAGTGCTCCTGGAGGTTGTGGCCCTCACCGGGGATGTAGGCCGTGACCTCAATACCGGTGGACAGGCGCACACGGGCGACCTTACGGAGGGCGGAGTTCGGCTTCTTGGGGGTCGTGGTGTACACACGGGTGCACACGCCACGGCGCTGCGGACTGGCCTTGAGCGCCGGCGTCTTGGACGCGGAGCGCTTCGTCGAGCGGCCCTTACGGACCAGCTGCTGAATGGTAGGCACTACTGATTCTCCATGGGGACGTGAGTCTGTATCTGGCTGCTGCCTGCGTGCCGGGCCGCTCCCCCATTGGTGGCTCGACGGCGCACGCCACCGCGGAGAGGGCCGGCCCGCCGGGATCGGGGTGCCCCGATGACGACGTCCGGAGCCCCGCAGTCAGGGGCCCGTCGGTTCCCGCCGCGGCAGACCCGCGTCACGATGCCGAACTGAACCGAGCAGGCATGAGGCCTGGACGAAGCCGACGTCGCTGGGAACGGAATGGAGATGCGGTGACCCGCCTGCGGGCACCGTCGGCCAGGCTACCCGTTTTCCACAGGACCACACCAGAGCGGGTGGCAAGGTGAGGGCGTGGTGCTGGACACGCCAAATTCAGACCGTATTCAGACCGCGCTGCTCACCCCTGCCCCATGACGATGGGGCGAACGCCCCTGACGTTACTCAGGTCACCCTCCTACCATCACTAAGCATGAGTACGACGACACCCACCTGGTCAACCGTTGCGGTAGGCGATCTTCCCCGCCTCACCGTGGACGGACGAGACACCAGGGCTGGCGTTGTGGACCGCACGCACCCGACATGAGCGCAACATCGGCCTGCTCGGCACCGACTCGATTGACGGAGCCCTGTGGATCACTCGCTGCAACTGGGTGCACTGCTTCCGCATGCGCCACACGATCGACGTCGTCTACGTGGGACGCCGCGGGAAGGTCGTTGCGGTGACGACGATGCCGCCGAACCGGATGGGGAGGCCCCGGCTGCTCGCGACCGCCGTTGTCGAGATGCGGCAGGGAGATGCCTCTCGCCTGGGAATCCGCAGGGGAGCATCCTTGCGGCAGCTCCCACCGAGCCGCCCCCACCGTCCGCCCCCGGCTCAGCGGGAGTCCGAAACAACGTTTTCCGCTCGGCTCACTGAAAGGCGCCCCACATGTCTCCCCAACCTAGCTGCTCGGCGCCATAGCGCTGGGCTCCGTCGCGCTCATCGCCGGCCCGGTCTCCGCGTGGACGAGGCGCTACGTACGAGAACCCTTCGACGACGGGGACAAGTCTGACGCCGGCGCCCACTCCGCGGTGGATGCCTCACAAGACACTGCAAACGGCACCACTACCACCGCAGGATATAGCACTGACCCGCGCCCAGGGAACTCCTCACCTCCCGCTTCACCCGAGTATCCGAAGCTGAAGCATCCCGGCCTCCTCGGCACGGTGCCGCAAGGATTACTGGCTCTGGCTCTATGCCTCATTTGCGCCTGGTGGGGGACCCGAGTCGGCACAACCGCCGTGACGCTCACCGCCATCCCCGTGTACGCACTGCTCGGGTGCGCCGGAAGCGTCGACGCCGTGGCACACCTGCTTCCCAACCGTCTGCTGGGCGCCACGACCGCTTGGCTGATCACGTGCGGAGTGGTCGCCGTCGCGCTGGACCCCGACAGGGCTCATACCGCCCTCACCGCAGCGCTCTGCTCACTGACGGTAGGCGGCATCAGCCTGGCCCTGGCGCACTTCCGCACCGGCCTGGGGCTGGGAGACGTCAAACTCGGCGCGATGATCGGCCTCTGGCTGGGGTGGCTCGACCCCTGGATGCTCATCTTCGGACTGTGCCTCGGAGTTTTCCTGGGCGGAATCGCCGCATTGTTCCTGCTCATTACTCGCCGCGCATCGCGCAAGGACCCCATGGCCTACGGCCCCTACCTCATTGCCGGCGCTCTGCTCACCTGGCCGCTGGCAATCGTCTGACACAAGGAGAGGCATCACATTTTATGGTGAGAAATCCACAAAGCCACGGGCACCACCTCGTGATACCGTCATAGCGCGTTACCTCTTCGTGACCTTTAGGTGTGGCGACGACCAGCGCTCGGAACTCTGCCGCCTCTGCCCACCCGCCCCGCCCCATCGGCTCCGCCCCTGCAGAGTCAAGACATCGTAAGGCCCCTCATGCTTGTGCTCACTGGCTCCCGGTCCCACCCGGACGCGAACAAGGACTGGGACATGGGGCCAGGCCACCACAATCCTGCAGCGACTCGGTCAGGGACCGGTCCTGCTGCTGTGCCACACCGGGGAGGACGAGCACGCCGCCTCGCACGGTTCGAGGGATCCTCAAACGCAAGGATCTCGGCGTCCTGGCACTGAATGAGCCGGAGACCCGTTTCCGCGCCCTGGGCTACTGCCTCCTACAGCTTCATTCTCGGGCCTACGGCCGAGGCGCAGACGGTGGTCGACGCGTTGCGGCCCGCATTACGTACCAGAGTGGCCCTCAGCTCGGTCAGCAAGCTCACCAGCCCCTCGCCGACAATCGGACAGCACCTGCAGTCGATGGTGCTGGCTCTCGTTTCACCCTCGACCTGGATGGGGCGCAAAGCCGTGTCACCAAGGTCAAGGACGTGGTCTGGAACAAACCGCCTCAGGGAAGCCTGGCGATCTGGGGCCGCGGACGACGAGCAGAACTGAGTCACAGGGCGGCCTGGCCTCCTGGGGCTTCACCGAGAACCTCTGCTCCCCATGTCCCGCACCTGGCCGGCCAAGTCCTGGGCGGAAATGACCATGCTCATCACCAACCCCGGCCCCTCGTGTCGCAGGCGCTTGCACCCCTCACCCAGACCTTCTGCCCCTACTGCGGTCAGATGGCCGTGCCACAGGGATGTCTCCTGTGCGGCACATGGCCCAACGTACCTGCGCAGGCGCCCCGCGCTTCCGTCCCCACCCAGTCAAGGAGTCCTGATGAATCCGCGTCAACGGCGAGGTGTCCTGCTCATCCTCGTCACGGTCCTCGGAGCAGTGGTCACCTTCGTAGCCATGTTCAGCTATGTCCAGTCGATCTCCTCGCAAGTCGGCCCAATGACAACCGTTCTCAAGCTGTCGCAGCAGGTGACCGAGCTCAAGGAGGTCACTGCGGCTGAGGTGGTCACCGAGCAGGTTCCCAAGCGGTGGGTTCCCGACGACGCCATCCATGACGTCAATGACCTCAAGGGCAGGTGGCGGCAGCCACCCTGAACAAGGGCGCGGTGCTGCAGACCAGCATGCTTTCGGGATCCTCCGCAGCTGACGGAGGGATATCGCGAGGTGTCGATCACGATCGACGCCGAGACCGGCGTCGCCGGCAAGGTCACCTCGGGATCTCGAGTCGACATCGTCTCAACGGTGGAGGATCCCAACACCAAGGCGCAGAAGGCGGAGATCATTATTCAGAACGCACTCATCACCGAGGTCGGTGTGACCACGAAGGTGCAGGACAAGGACGAGAACGGGAACTTCTCCGAGGAGAAGGACAGCGTCCCGGTGACCTTCTCGCTGACGCCTGAGCAGTCGCTCAAGCTCGCCTACGCCGAGAGCTTCTCAAAGAAGGTCCGTCTCCTTCTGCGCCGCGACGGTGACCAGGGGAGCGCACAGACCCCCGAGTACTCCGCCAATCCCGGAACTCCTGCCCAAGGAGCAAGCTGATGCAGTACCTGGTAACCGATCGCGAGGAGACCCGCCAGCAGGTACTGGCGGCTATGGCCGAGGCTGAGGGACTTGGCGAAGTCCGTACTGTCACATCACCTGAGAAGCTGAGAGAGCTTCTGGAACCGGACGTCACATCGTGCATTCTGGTCGACGAGGCGCTGGAGGGGCGCATCGCCCTGCCCACTGTTCAAGAGCTCTCCCGCACCTACCCACTCATTCCCGTTGTTCTGCTGAGCCGGACTCGTACCTCCGAAAGCGTTGTGGCAGCGATGGACGCCGGAGCACGGACCGTGCTGGCGCTGCCTTTGTCCCTCGAGGAGGTCTCCAACCGTCTGCTCCCGGTCCTGGCGTGGTCGCGCGCGGTCCGCAGCGAGGCCTCAAGCCGGGAGGAGATCACTGCACGTCGCCAGGGCACGATCACCGCCGTCGTCGGCGCCAAGGGGGGCGTAGGCACCTCGACCGTCGCCCTCATGGCTGCCGCACAGCTCGCTCAGGGGGCTCGTACCTGCCTGGTGGATCTCGATGTCCGCGGTGGTGATCTCGCCGCCATGACCGGGATCTCGGTGCGCCGGTCCATCGCCGACCTGGCTGACATCGCTGCAGAGGTCAGCGCCCGGGAGATCTCCGAGGTCATGTATCCCCTCCCCGGCGGGATCGCCCTCCTGCCCGCCCCGGAACAGGGCGAGACCGGTGAGACGCTGACGGAGTCGGCCACGCGTCAGATCCTCACCATGCTGCGCTACCAGTTCGACCACGTGGTCCTGGACTGCGGCAACCGGCTCGACGACATCCTGGCCATGGGGCTCGACTCCGCCGACCGAGCCCTCATCGTCGCAACCCCCGATGCGCCGGCCCTGCGCTCGGTACGCAGGCTGAACGACGCGCTCGACCGCCTCGATATCGCCCGTGGACGCCCCTTCGGACTGGTAGTCAACCTGACCAGTCGGCAGCGTGAGATCCAGCCGGCTACCGCAGCGAAGATGACAGGAGTGGCACTGGCCGCCAGCATTCCCGACCTGACGGCTCAGATCGAGATGGCCGTCAACTCCAACACTCTGCTGACGTCAAGGGTTCCCGCCATGGCTAAGGCCGCCCAGTCCATCGCCGGTGCCATCGTGACCGGAACGGCGCCAAACCCTGGCGGCGCTCCCGATCAGAGCATGGCGGACGGCTCGACCAAGACCTCGCGACGAGGCCGCAAGCGCCGCCGCTCGGAGAGGGGCCAGATCACGGTGGAGTTCCCCGTGGTCTTCGCCCTGGCCACCGCTGTGATTCTGATATGCATCCAGGCACTCAGCATCGGAGTCTCTTACATGTACGCCACGCATGCCGCCAATGAGGCGGCCCACGCCTACGGCATCGGAAAGAGCCCGGGTCAGGTGCAGCAGGAAGTCACCAGTCGTCTGCCCAACAGCTACGCCGCACGTACCAAGGTGACACGCTCCGGCGCAGACAGGGTGACCGTCACGCTTCCGGTCCTCTCCGTTGTCGATATGGATACCTCCGCGAGTGCTGGAATCGTCTGGGAGAAGTGATGAGTACTACGTCTACAACCACAGCCGTCCGCCCTGCGCGTCTCACCTCATCCCCAAAGCGCCTGATCAGCCGCCACGCCGCATGAGGAGCGAGTGTCCTGATATTGAGCTCATTGGGTTCGTGCCGATTCTGGTCCTGGTCACCCTGTTCCTTGTTCAGGGCTTCTTCGCTGTCTCCACAGTGACCTCCGTCAGCGCAGCTGCCCGAGACGGCGCTCGCGCAGCAATGCTGGGGCGCTCCTCGAGCAGGCCGCGCATGAGGCGCTGCCCGACTGGGTACGCCTGGAGTCCGTATCGGATAGTTGCGGCTCCGGGCACTGTGTTCAGGTCACCGCCCGGGTTCCGATCGGTATCCCGTCCATCACCAGTGAACGCGTCACCGTGACTCGTACGGCCTATTTCCCCGAGGGCTGAGATGGCACTACGAGACCGGGTTGCCCAGCCCCAGGGAGGAAGACAGCTGGCCGCCGGCAGCAGAGAGGACCTGGTAGCGCTCTACCGAACCCGGCTACTGGATGAGATCGACCTTGAAGAGGTCGCCGGGCTAGAGCTGGCCCAGCAGCGCGCCCGCCTGGAGCGGGTACTTCACGACTTTTTGTCTCTTGAGGGCCCAGTCATGTCGCCGCGCGAGCGGGCCTGGCTCATCAAGCGAGTGATCGACGACGCCGTTGGGCTAGGGGTGCTCGAACCCCTCATCGCGGATCATTCCGTCACAGAGATCATGGTCAACGGCATGGAGGATGTCTTCATCGAGCGGGCCGGACGAATCGAGCGGGTGCCCACCCGCTTCACCTCTGAGGCCGAGCTGTATCAGCTCATTGACCGCATCGTCTCCTCGGTCAACCGCCGCGTGGACGAGTCCAGCCCGATGGTCGACGCACGCCTTCCCGGCGGAGAACGTGTCAACGTCATCATCCCACCGCTGGCGCTCGACGGACCGACCATTACCATCCGGCGGTTCCCTCAGCCCTTCCGCCTTCCCGATCTCGTCGCTCGCAACAGCCTGCCGCAAGAAGCCGCTGACCTCTTAGGGGCACTGGTGGCCGCTCGGTTCAATATTCTCGTCTCCGGCGGAACCGGATCTGGGAAAACGACCTTCCTCAACGCACTGTCCGGAATGATCTCGGACCGAGAGCGGATCATCACCATCGAGGATGCGGCCGAGCTGTCCCTGCAGCAACCCCATGTGGTTCGTTTGGAGGCACGTCCAGCCAATACCGAGGGCGCAGGACAGGTGACGATTCGCGACCTAGTGAGAAACTCACTGCGTATGCGCCCGGATCGCATCATTGTTGGCGAGGTCCGTGGAGGCGAGACACTTGACATGCTCCAGGCGATGAACACCGGTCACGAGGGCTCACTGACCACCGTGCACGCCAACTCCGCCACCGACGCGCTGAGCCGCCTGGAGACGCTGTCCTCCATGTCCGATGTCACGCTCCCAGTCGAGACCGTCAGAGATCAGATCAATGGTGCCATCGACGTCATTATCCAGCTGGAACGCGACTCCACCGGCATGAGGAGGGTCAGCACTATTGAATCTGTGACCTCCCGACACCGCGAAAGCTATACGACCTCGCGCATGATGCGATACGTTCATACCGCCCAGCGCGATCAAGGACATTTCGAGTTCCGCGGCATTTCTCAAGCCATGGCGGACAGAGTTCATCAACACGGCCTACGACTCCCAGCAGGCCTTCTTGTGGAGGAGACGGCATCATGAGCAATGTCCTTCTCATCTACATCAGTGGCGCCGCCACCCTCCTCATCGGGAGTGCCGCACTCATCACTTTGTCCGCTAACGCGGGGCGCACAGCCGAGCTCGCACAAGGCCTCGGAGCCACAGAAATCACTCAGCGAGGAACCACAGGAAGTGCTCTTCTTACTCTCCTTCGCAGACTCCCTTTCAGCAAGCCGCTGCGGAACAGGATCTCCAGCGCTGGCCTGACCTGGGATGTCGCGATCACGGAGCTTATTCTCACAGGGGTGACCGTTGGGACATTTTTCCTCTCACGCCTTCTTGTCGGAAAAATTGCAGGTGGCATTTTTGCTCTCCTCGTTCCCATTACTTTATTTCAGTGGTTGCGCCGCCGCAAGGACCAACGAATCGAACGATTCATCGCCCAGCTCCCTGAGGTATCTCGAATCCTGTCCAACGGAACCGAGGCAGGCATGTCGGTTGAACGTGCCCTGGTTCTGGCCGCCCAGGAAATGTCTGAACCGGCGGGCGTAGAACTCAAACGAACCACCTCTCAGCTTGCACTCGGCTGGTCATTGGACAATGCTCTCACCGACCTTTCCAATCGCATGCCCTCACGCGAGCTCAACGTCCTCGTACGCACGATCATCATCCAGTCCACAGCAGGCGGAGCACTCGCCAGCGCCCTGCACGACATCGCCCTCGCACTTGAAGATCGCAAACAATTACACCGCGAGGTCAGGACCGCCATTATCGGCTCAGCCTTCAGCGCCTATCTAGTCCCAATCATCAGCCTTGCAGCAATTATTCTCATGAACATGATGAAACCGGGTGTTTTGGACGAGATGGCATCATCGTTCATTGGGCGCATCATCCTTCTAGCCTCGATTGTTTGCTTCGGAATCGGAGCGGCACTCATGAAACTCGTCTCACGAGTGGAGGTATAGCATGCCAGCAGCCCTGTATTCCGTTACTGCAACCGCTATGATACTCCTTGCTGCCTATGGAATACATCTAGTCAGGGATGACGGCAGCAGTCAACTTGCAATCACCGCCAACGATAGTACGCAGAACGAAAGAAGAACTGGTTTTGTCCGAGTGATCGACATCCTCGGCATTAAGACTCAAAAGTTCCTTCGCAAACTCTATGGTCCCGCCCACCTGAAGTCTCTTGATCGCCGGCTGAAGAATGCTGGCAACCCAGAAGGCCTCAGTCTCGACCTTTTCATTCAAAGGGAAGCGGGATTCATTTCACTAAGCATACTTCTTCTGGCAGTCTTCACGCTACTAGGCCAGTTTTTCTACGGATTAATATTTGCGCAATTTTTTTCCTCCTGGATGTATCTTTGGCTATTTCAGGCAGTTCAAAAGCGTCAAACCTCGATCGACCGTGACCTTCCCTGACTTTCTTGACATTCTTGCCATTACGGTGCGTTCAGGCATGTCATTTCGTAGCTCACTCGAACGCGTTTGCAGCCATTTCGACGGTCCTATAGCAGAGGAGATGCGTAAGGCGCTTCATGAAATGCGGCTCGGCGTTTCACGACGCGACGCATTTACGGCAACCAAGGAGCGCTGCCGCTCCGATAACATCGATAATTTCGTGACGGCGCTTCTCCAGTCCGAAGAACTGGGAACCCCGATCGGCGACGCCCTCACATCAATCGTCAAGGAAATTCGGCGTGAACGAGCACAACAGGTCCGTCGCACTGCCGCCAAGGCACAGCCCAAGGTGGCACTCGTCGCCACGACCACCATGGTTCCAGGAGCCATGATCCTCATGCTCGGAGGAATGATATTCGCCAACTGGGAGACAATCGCAAAACTGTTTGGCGGATGAGATGCAAACATTTGAGATGAAGGATTCACGAGTTGCCGGCAGCCCCATTCACCACCGCACTCTTTTTACTGCCGTTGGCTTGATCTGCGACATACGGCTCGGACTCATCCTAGCCAGCGAACTTGGGATTATAGCGTCCGGCTCTGGCGGAGGAGCCGTAGCGGTCCCCTTACTGGGGCTAACCATTAACTGGATAACTCTGCGAATATTTCGAGTACGCCCACATCTCATAGTCGGCAACTGGATCTATTTATGTTCCGACCTAGTAGTCACTTGCATCGTCGTTACCACTCTTCCCACCATATTTTCTGGCGGTCTCCCTCTTTCTCTCGCTTACATCATCACATCCTCAGTGCTCATCGGCCTCGTAAGCCAGGCGTTCTGGGCGTCACTGTGGAGCGTTGGCGTCACCCTGTCCCTTGCACTCCTCAAACTTCACAACACGTCCCTTCCTACTGTCGTAGCAGCAACCATGGTTGCAGGGATTTTTATCAGCATCCTTCTCGGCAACCGTTTAAACAGCCAGTTCGCAGAAATCAGTCGACTTTCCAACGAAGCCGCCTTCGCAAGAGCCGAGGAACGCGCCCTCGCCGAACGGCTCACCATCGCTCGAGACCTGCACGACTCGCTTGCGAAAAGCGTTCACGGCATTCGCATGCTCGCCGAGACCTTGGACAGTTCTCTCGCCTCCGAGCATCACCCCGACGCTCAGATCAGCCACCTGATCTTCGAGTCTGCGGACGAAGCAAGCAGAGAAGCGCGACTCGTTCTTGACGGCCTGCGTTCCGGCGGCGACGAAGACGTCATTGGGGCACTCACTGAGGAAGTAAACCGGTGGGGCGCGCGCACTGGCATTGCAGTCTCTACAAACAGAATTGAATCACAACCTCAAATGCCTTGTTCAACTGAGGCGATGTGGCAACTTCAGCGAATTGTGGGTGAGATTCTCACTAATGTCGAAAAACACGCTCAAGCCACATCAGTAAATGCCGATTTTTTCTACGACAAACACACTTTCATCTGGATATCTACGACGATGGTATTGGTCTCAACAATAGAGCGAGCGAACTCAACCAGGAAGGTCATTATGGACTTACCGGATTGATAGAGCGCGCCGAGTCTCTAGATGGCCACATTTCCATTGACTCACCCCCTGAATTTGCCGATGGAACACACATCCATCTTCGTGTTCCCATTGATTCACTTGGCAACAGCAAGGAGAAGAGCACATGAAGGTCATGGTCGTTGACGACAATGCCATTGTTCGACTCGGACTTCGCTCGGTCCTCAGCCGCATCGACGCCGTGCATGAGGTCATCGAAGCGGACGACGCATTTTCCGCACTCGAGGCGAATCATGCGCACTCCCCTGACATTATCCTCCTCGATATCTCTATGCCCCCGGGACGCAGCGGGCTTGAGATCCTTCCAGAACTTGCCAGCGACGCGTCGGTCATTATGCTCACCTCGAATCGAGAGCCCGCCAGCATTCGCCAGGCACTTGACGCGGGAGCACGCGGCTATCTGGTCCACGGTCAACTGGGCATCAACGAGGTAGCCGGCGCCATTGAGACCTGCCGCAGCGGCGGCCTGGTTCTCGGCAGGGAAGCAGCGGACGTCATGCTCAACCCTTCCACTCAGGATGTCTCTGACAATCCTTTGCGTGCTCAGGTCTCGGACAGGGAGGCCGAGATCCTGGATCTTGCCGCAACCGGCATGTCCAACAGCAGGATCGCCCAGCAACTGTTTCTCTCGGAACGAACAGTAAAAAAACTATCTCAATAGTGCCTACCCCAAAATCCACGTCCACAGCCGCGCCGAGGCGATCGCCATCTGGCTGTCACCTCCCACCATTCAGTAGGCCACAGGACAGGGCGCACGCCCCTACCCGGCAGGGCGCGCACCCCCCCTAACTTGAATACCGTCAAAAACATGAGGCATCACTACGGTGCCACTTAGCGATGGAGGTCATCATGAACAACAACGCACTGCTCCGCCTTCAGGTCCGTCTCCAGCATGCCTGGATCAACCTTCGTGATGGCGAACGAGGCCAGACGATGGTCGAGTACGCTGGCATCGCTCTCGTTGCTGCCGCAATTATCGGGGCCATTATCAACGCCGTGGGTGGGTCTGAAATTGGAACTGCAGTAATGGACAAGATCAAGAGCGCCATCAGTGAACTCAAAGGGGCAGGAACTGTAGGCGCCTGAAGACTCACTTCAGCGTTGCCCCTATCTCGAGTTGTGGAGTTTCCTCGGCAAAATTACTATTTTTGCCGAGGAAACTCCATAGGTTCTCATCTAAGGAGTTCCTGTGACCTCTGCATTCTCCCGTTCTCTCCGTGTTCCTCCAGTGCCGTCTCGTCGGTCTTTTGTGGCTCTCTCGGCCCTGGTGGGGGTGGGTTTGCCGGTGCTGGCAGGCTGTGACCTGCCGGGAGTCTCCAGGACAAGGGAGGGCGGCCTCACCGGCAGGCTCTCAGGCCGGGGATCAGCCTCGGCCGGTGGGTCAGCCACAGCCACGGCCGGCAGCACTAAGGCGGGGAGCACCGAGTGGCAGAAACTCGACGCCCACATCATGGGTCACAACGTGACCGTGGAGGTCTCCCCCGTCATCCGCCAGGACGAGAAGACCTCAATCATCGCCCTGAGGCTGACCCGCGCCAAGGACGACGCCTCCATCGACGCCGTCAACGCTCATCCCTTCAGCGACAACGGCAACAAGGTCATCTTCTCGAGCTACTTAGGGGCCCCCATCCATCTATCGGCCCGGCGCCGGTGCCTCCCTGGTCAAGCTCCTCGACCTGGACTCCGGGCGCGTGTGGAGCGCCACCGACGGCAGCGGCGGAATGCTGGGCCTCACCCCCGGTGAGAACATCACCTCCTACCTGTCCTTCGGCAAGGTCGACACCGACACCGTGACCGTCATGGTCCCCATGGCCGGCTTCACCACCGTCTCGGTCCTGAAGGCGGACGCGGCCAAAAACGCCAAAGTCGACCTGAGCACCGCCCAAACCGGGATCAACAAGTACCCACCCGCCGCCACCGAGCTCGCCGACCCTGTCGCCATCGAGCGCTACACCCGCGCCCTGGACGACTCCATCAGCACCCAGGCCGGCAGCAAGGACATCACCGTCACCCTGGCCAGTGACGTCACCTTCGCCTCTGACTCCGCCGACCTCACTCCCGCCGCCGACACCCAACTCCAGACCGTCGCCACCCAGCTCGGCCAGCACCCCGACGGCGGCACACTCACCATCGTGGGCCACACCGACGACATCCAGGACGACGCCTACAACCAGACCCTCTCCGACAAACGCGCCAACGCCGTCAAAACCAAGCTCGAACAGCTCACCAAGCTGGACAAGTGGAAGACCAGCGTATCCGGCAAGGGCGAGAGCCAACCCAAGATCAAGGACACCACCGACGAGGCCCGAGCCGCCAACCGAAGAGTCGAGATCACCCTGACCCCCACCGGCGGCACCACCCCAAGAACAGCACCACCACCCCCAGCAACGGCGGTGGCAGTACCAGTGGCAGTGGCAGTGACAAGTTGCCGGACCCACAGGGCCCCGCCGCCAAGGGCCCCGAGGGCGTCACCCTCACCTCCAAAGGCACCAGCACCAGCGGAGAGGTCACCATCACCCTCGACCACCTCACCCGCACCGGCGGCTACCTCCTGGGCACCATCACCTGCACCGTCAAGGACGGCTCCACCGGCGCACCACTCCACCCGCTGCTCGAAGACCCCCAGACAGTCCTGGCCAACCAACGCGACGAGTCCGGCAGCGCCCTACCAACCTTCAACGCCAGCGACGGCCTAACCCTCATCGCGGGCGGCGAGCGCATCTTCCCCGCCGACTACCTCGACGCCGACGCCGAGCACCACCTCCCCCTGACCGAGCTACGCCTCCTCGACCACCTCAAGGCCAGCACCACCACCATCTGCACCATCTGGCCCGACCCCGGCGGCGACACCGTCACCCTCGACCACCCCGAAGGCAAGTACTCCCCCAAAGGCGCCGCCTACCGCCTCACCGACATCCCCATCAAGAACAGCTGAGGCGCATCCATGTCTCGTATTCTGCGTAAAATCCCCGGGTCTCCATTAAAGCCGGCAACCACTGAAAGCGGCAGCATCCTGCCCTACGTCAGTGTTGCCGCAGCACTTGTCGCACTCGTGGCACTGACTCTCATGACTGGCCTTGGAGACGCCATCCTGCACCGTCGCGATGCCAGTAACGCGGCGGATGCAGCTGCTTTGGCGGCAGCACGAGCCTGGGGCGACTCCATCGAGTCGACCTACGGAAACGCCGTGGATGCCACCAGCGAGGACGGTCTTTGGAGCAACGCCGGCAGAGGACTCGGATCCTTCGCCGGTCCAGGAGCCAAGCGAGCGGCGGAACGTTACGCCGCTCTGGATGGAGCCACCGTCACAGCGTACTCCGTGGACACAACTCGCGGTACCGTCACCGTATCCGTCAGTACGAACTCCACCGCGACTGGCACTAACCAGCGGCTCACTGCAACCTCGACCGCGAAGATCGAGTTTGAGGATGGTGCGTGCCTGAGTGGCGGCCAGGTCGGTTTCGAGATCAACGGGAAGTGCGTCACCAGGCGCCCCCAGGCCAAGAGCCCAGATCAGAAGAAGGGTGCCAAGCCATCCCCTCACGCAGGCGCCAGAAAGACACCTTTCAAGACACCAGACGGAATGCCCAATAAAGCCAGGGTTTCCACTCATCTAGTCGCAACCTGAACTGCAACCTGAAACACCTTAGTGCATCGATGACACTAACTCACCGATACGAAAAGGTAAACCTTAAGCCCGCAGTACATCTTCCGACTCGTTTTCCAGAAAAGGCCAGCCGTGAATCAGTCATCTTATCTTCGTAAAGAGCTAGGTCAAACTACAGTACATTACGCCGGCATTGGTCTTTTGGTCGCCACCCTGGTCGCCTTAGTCTTGGCTAGCACAACCACAAACATTGGACAACGAGTTATATGCACAATTAATAGCGCAGTTTCTCAACTTGGTGGCGGGTCTTCATTGTCTTGCGGCTCAACGGCGACAACTCCTGACTTACAGGTCCAACCAGCAAAAACAAACAGGGACACTAAAGAACCAGACTCATGCACGACATCAACAGAAAAATTGTCAGGTGCGGGCTATGTCAAGATCGGATTTGTCAAGTTCGGAGAGTCTTTTGGACTAGTGAAGCAAGAAGAAAAGTATATTGACCCTGACACAGGGGAAGTCAAGACACGCTACAGCGTAGTAGCCACCGATGGGAGTTACCTTGGAGCCGAGGTCGGAGTCGGCACAAACGGTGAGGTTAATGGCAGCGGCCTTGGTGCCGACTTGTCTGCTGAAGCAGGTGTTTCTGTCAAGAAGGGAGACACTTGGGAATTTAAGTCAGAGACGGAAATGAACGCGTTTATCAAACAATTCCAAGATTACAGAAATCACCAGCGGCGACTTAGCTCTGATACTACTGGAGCCTATGCGATGTATCTTTCTCTGTGGGGAAAATGGCCCGAGCCTCCCCGGAAGAGCGATAGGTCTAGTTTCTCATTCGATATTTCAGGAAAGGCTAAAGCGGAGGGTGGAGCCCGCGCTGGAAAAGATGGAGATGGAAAGAAATCAGTTAACCTCAATACCGGACTCTACGCGAAAGCCGAAGCCGGCCAAACCTATACTCGTCAGGACGATAACCGCAAGGGTCACGAAGGCGAGCACACAGATACAGTGACCTACTCTGGCTCCATCGGAGGAGGAGCGAACGCAGCGTTTTGGGGACTGTCAGGAACGGGAAGCTACGAAGGCGGAATGTCTACCACCTACGATAAGAACGGCAAGCTCACTGAAATCACTTTCACACAAAAGACGTCAGGCGACGTAACTTGGAATACGACAAACGGCCCGGTGAAGGGTAATGGCGACTCAACTGGTTCTGGCTCTGCAAGTTCAACTGACAAACAAACACACGTCACAACCACAAAATTAAAAGTGACAGATCAGAATCGTGCGATCGTGAACGAATGGCTATCGCAAGCCTATGTGACAGACCCTCATTCCGGGACCACGACGCTGACGATCCCACCAAACGTGCTTACCCCAGACTCGCCAGTACCAGACGACCCAATGCAGCAACTGTTGTACGAACAGGCTGTCAGCACTGATTCTATCTACAATGTTGATGGGAATGATATCTCTATTGGCGGAGAGGTGGCCGCTGGACTCAAACTCGGCGCTCAAATGAACATCGGAAATGAGGACTCAAAGATTGCGCAGCAAACTTATCTCGGTAGCACTCCTTCATCTGGCGCAGGTCGTCCAAGAAAGGTGGTAGACTGGTGCACGAATTAGAGCCAGCTATTTCAACGGTACAAGCACAAAAAGGAGGAAGCTATGCGGCGTCGAGACTTCATTGCGTGCACTTCAGTTACGGCAGCCTTATCAGCACTGGGCAGTTGTTCTTCTCGACCTAGATTGCCGAAGGGGTGGAAGCGAGTATCTGCCGGGTACTCGTCGTTCTACGCTCCTGAGAACTGGAAACAAGTGAATATTCCGGACGACGCCATTTTATTTGGTTGGGATTGGGTCATGCAAGACACTTCGGAATTTCGCGATAGTTCGACCACCTGTCGAGCACTAGTCATGTCACATGGCGTGGATTCAGCAATACATAATCCTCCGAAAAACGACACAAGAAAACTAGCAGTCCTTCTGTCTGAAACCGCCGTATTTGGCGGAGGAACTGCGATCGGGATCAATAATTCCCCGTATCAGATTAAAGGCACTCCCGACCAGTTGTGGCGCATGGACTACCGAGAGGAAGATGACTCAACTAAAGTCTCTGACCATGTTTTTGTTGCACAGGATGAGGGGAAATCAGAAGTTGCGATCATTGGTCTGACGGGACCCGGAATCACGGAAGAGCTTTTGAAGACGTTCGCAACAGGAATCGAAGTTAATCATGACTAACATTCACAGTACGCCGCAGAATCGAAGTGCTTTTCGATCTTTATTAATTACCTGGGCACTAAGTGCTGGGTATTTCCTACTGTTATGCGTCATATTCTCGTTCCTAAATGACTCCATCATCAGAGTCTTGGGCATTAGCGGCGCCGGCATTCTGGCACTTATGGTACCTTGGAGCACCGCGTTTCTTAGCACTTTCCTGATCCCTCACTGGCTGGTTGCGAGATTCCTCAAGTGCTGCGCATTTTCTTTTCCCATCCCGACGCTTCTCTGTATCGGGTCGACTTTCATGATCCCTTCTGGTGTCCCCAACCGCGAATTATATGTTGCCCAAGTCATAACCCTCGGACTCGCGACCTCGTCGTTCGGGACTGTTATTGGGTGGATCATTCGACGAGGAAGATGAAACCAACCCGGAAGCGACGGTTCACCTCACCCGACCTTGTTCAGATGCGCCGAGTCCTAGCGGAGGTTCTCGGCTTCTCAGCCCACCGATGGGAATATCCTGGACAGCACCGGGTCGGCCAGCATCCCCGGTCATCATCTTGGCTGCCCCCTCACGCGGTTCCAACGAGTAGTTCACCCTACTCTATATGAGCGGTCCTCAACTCATATCGGCTCTGTCCCGACCCCAAACCAGTCCTATATTGGCAACAGCACGCATCTGTCCGTAGAGTCTCAGTCAGATAACGGCGTCGACCCCGACGACGCCGCTCTGCACCTGTCGCCTCATCGAAAGGACGCACTCCGTGCGCTGCCGTTCCCAGTTTCCCCGGCTGGCGAGGACAGTCGTCCTCGCACTCTTCGCCGGTATCTCAGTCAGCGCCCTCCAGCCCGCTGTCGCAGCCCAGACTCAGGGGCGAAGCAGGCCACTAGTACCACACGGTCACTGACCAGCGGATACAGCGCGGAAGGTTCTGGGACCAACCCGGTGACCGCGCAGGTCACCGGCGCGAGGGCCAAGCGAGCGACGTCTCAGTGCACCAACCAGCGCTCCTGCCCGTCTCCCTCATCCCCGGAGGTCACCAAGCAGGCGGAGAACACGGGGGCCGGTCGGGCCAGGCACTCTCATCCTTCTGCGGCAGCTCAACCCGACTCCACTGTCGAGTCATCGCCGAGCCGCCTGACAGTCGGCACGACGGCGTCGGGCAAGACCTCCAACAGCAAAGCGGCTTCCCAGTCCTCGGTCACGTATCCGGTTCTGACAGTCGGCGGCAGCGTCACGTACCGGCGAGCAACCTCCGCTGAGCCCGATGGAACCGGTGCCGTCAGCCATACCCTCTCCTACAAGGCCGACGTCCCTGTCCCGGAGCACAGTCAGGAAGTCGACTCGGCATGGAACAGCTTCGGTATCGTCTCTCCCCCGAAGGGGCAGCGCCTCTGCCTAGGCAACGTCCTTTCTCTCCTACGACACCGGCGGCGACCTCGACAAGATGACCTTCACCCATGTCACCGAGGGATCTGCCAATGGCGGCATCTCCGGAGTCTCAGCGGGCACGGCCGTCACGACGGTAGTCACCACGACCCTTGACGTCTCAGCACTCAGTGGATCGGACCGCGATCTCGCCAACAACTACGCCGCCACCGTCCTGCTCTCGTCGGGCACTGTCAACATCCCTGCGGCCGCATTGTCCGTGGGTGATCCGCCGGGATCCTCTGCCAGTGGCACATTCGCCGCCATCCTTGCTGCCAAGGCGAGCACCAAGCAGCTCGTTGTCAACGGCGCAGCGATCACTGATAACGGCGGCTTTGATGCTCTCTCCGGTTCCTGGAGCACTGACAAGCTCACGAAGGACCGCAAGCAGCTGGCGAGTCAGACCCATTAACCGGTTCCTGTTTGGACGCCTGACGACAACGCAAGGACAGCGTATGAAGACTCCTGTAAGAACTGCGGCGGCAGCGATGGCCGTACTCGCCCTGTGCGCCTGCGGCCAGAGAGGCGGCTCAGACTCCAGCACCGCCTCTGCCGCAACATTCGCCTCTCAGCCATCGACGTCGAAGGACTCCGGTGCGGCGGCGTCGGACGGCATGATGACCCTTCTGCCCACTGGAAACCTCGTCATCCAGGTACCCGGGGACACCGTCACCGGCGCCACCACAACCTACGACGACGGTATGCAGCAGACCTACTACGACAGCAGAGGCAGCATTCCTCTGACGGTTGCCGTCGAGCACTACGCAGCCGGGGCCAAGCCCGCGGCAAGCATGCTGGCCACGGAGCAGCAGGCTCTGACCGCTCAGTCCATCCAGCCCAAGGTCACCCCCGTCGACGTCCCTGGCGGATCCGGCGCGAACCGTCTGGACTGGCAGACCACGGCGATCCCGCCATGGCTGCAGGACCGTAAGACCTCCGAGGTTCCCATCACCTGCGCGGGAATCATCGTTGACGGCCCCGGCGGGGAGAGCTACGGAGTGTATGTCTTCGCTGATCCAAAGAACCAGGAGAGCCTTCGCCGTATGTCGTCCGTCCTTACGTCAGTGACGGTGAGCGCCTCATGAAGCGCCGCCTCCTCATGGCCGCCGGCGGTATCGCCTCCCTGAGCGCGGTCGCCTCATGCAGCAAATCTCCTGAGAAAACACCCGTTTCAGGAATGACCTCTGTCGATGACGTGAAGCAGCCGCAAACTCCGTCCAAGAGTCCGCAGGATGCTCCCCAGGCCTGGACGAGCATGAACTTCTCCGGCATCTCTGTCAGTCTGCTGTCTTCCCTCAAGGGCCCCACTCGGCGCAGCGGGTGGCCCCCGTATGCCGTCTCTTACGACCTGCAGACCAGCGACACCAGCTTCGAGCAGCGGGTCCTGCTCTCCGGTATCGACGCAAGCACCACCGCCGACGGCATCAGGCAGACCGTCAGTCTCACAAACTCCTACCTCTTTGAGAACTACTCGGAGATCGGGCGGGTCTCCTGGGAGGCCAGCGGGGACAATCCCGCTACCGAGAGAGTCGCCTTCTCCTGGGGTCCTGCAACATCCTGGCTGGGGTGGACCTGGCTGCTTGCGTCGGAAGTCGGAACTGGCGTCGTCACTCTTCTGAGCACCACCCTGGATGACGGGCTTCGCAACGGCATCGAGAACTCTCTGACCCTGACGAGGCAGCAACAATGACCATCCAACGACGACGTGCCCTCCTGGCAGCCTCAACGGCCACAGCCGCAACACTTCTTTGCGGTTGCTCCTTCGCCAAGCACCCAGGCCCAAAAGGTGACTGGGACCGCCTTGAGGACGGCGACCTGCTTCTCGCGGTTCCCAAGGGCTGGGATCGGTCAGTGGCGCAGTCCAGCATCTGGGGCACCACGTGGACCGACCCGTCAGACAAGTCGGCCGTCCTCATGACGGCCCAGTCCGTCAAAGCGAAGGACGGCTACGACGCCCTCGACCTGGCCATGAATGCCGCCCGGGCCGTCACTCGCGGCTACCAGCCCGTTGGCTCTCGGACCGCTGTCACTAACGGCTCCATCATCCTGGCGCAGCAGCAGTACCAGACCACCTGGCCCTACCAGAAGAAGGGATCCCTGTGGGCCATCAGCCGAGAGTCGACGATCTGCCTCGTGGACTTCTCAGGAGAGAAGATCACCAGCGATCAGATCTCGACTCTGGGCCAGTGGATCGAGCTGCGCTGAGGCGGGGCGTCGCCCTTTCACCCCCAGCGCACATCGACGTGACGGTTGGCGGCCTTGCCCGCCTCGTTGACGCTGCCGTCAGCGTTGGTCTCGGAGGCCACGGGCTCGCTCTCCCCCTTGCCAGAGGACTGGACGTTCAGGGAGGGGACCTTGGATATCAGGTAGTCGGCAACGGCCTTGGCCCGCTGCTCGGAGAGCGTCTGGTTGTGAGCGTCGTCGGCGACGGAGTCCGTATGCCCCACCACGGTGACCGTGGCGGGCGGCTTACCGTTCCAGCGCTTGACGATCTCGTCGAGCACCTGCTTGGCGCGGTCGGTCAGGGCCGAGGAGTCGACGTCGAAGGTGACGTCTCCGGACAGTGAGGCCACCGTGGTCTGGCCGTCCGAGGAGTAGGTGACCGCACTGTCCGAGCTGCTCGAACGCGACACCGGGACCACACGTCGATCCAGGGGCTGAACCCGCCGGGAGTCGCCCGGACCGGTGCTTTCAGGCGACACAATGGTCGGCGTTGGATCCGGCGTAGCGTTCTTCACCGGAGCCGCCACTGGGCGGCCAGCATGGGGATCAGCCGGCAACGCGACAGCCCCCGCCACGGTCGGCCAGGCCAAAGCGCTCACACCGGCAATCGCAGCGATGAGCCTCGCGCGATGTCGTAGCCCCGCCCCCATCGCCCATGACGCAAAAAAAGTTCGCCGCTTCATCGTGACACCTCCACGTTACTGAAGGTTCCACCATTAGGAATGGTTACACTGACGGTCTTCGTGTCCGCAGGAACGCCGGTGAAAGTCGCCTGGAATGCGATTGTCTGTCCAGGCTGGACGAACTCGTTGAGGTCACTGGAGCACAGGCAGCCGCCTTGGGAGTCGTAGGAGATCGATAGATGTTCGAGGAGGACGGCTCGATGAGCGTGAGCCCATCGACATTGTTCTTACTTCCTCCCGGTGTCGCCTTTCCGCTGGGCTGCGGAATCGAGTCGTCCCCATCCGAGAAGTAATCGGTGACGTACATATCATTGCTCTTGTCATCATTCGTCACGGAGAACATGACGGTGACCGTCGTCCCCGTGGCGGAGACGGAGTTCAGGGAGACGGTTGCAGGCTTGCTGTCAATACTGCTGGTGTGCGACTCAATGGCCGCGCCATGGCTGCCATTGCTGCCACCTCCAGGCTGCGCCGACTTCGGCGCTGATGCCGAGGTCGAGGTCGACGCCCCCTTCTCGCCCGAGGAGCCTCCTGGCAGCTGGCAGGACGCCAGGGTCGCCGCCACACCAATGGCGCTCATGGCGGCCAGGATTCGCTTCGAAGCAGTCATCATGATGGAACCTCCGTTGCTCTCGATCAGGCCACGCTGACCTGAGGAATGCAAAAACTCTAAGCAGCATTCCTCATCCGAGAAATGGGGAGGCTCCCACGGGGAGAGAACGTGTAGTACACGGATATACCTGGGCCCCCATGGACTATCCAAAGCACCTGGGGACTCCCCGTGGAGCGATGGGTAGTACACGGGGAGCCCCTCTTGCAAGTGCATTTACATTCTGATTACGCTCTGTTTCGAGTAATTCTGTCGGCCTCGCCTAGGAGTTCTTGTGGTCTCTGCATTCTTCCGTTCGCTTAGTGTTCCTTCGACAACGCCGTCCCGTCGGTCTTTCGTGGCCTTCTCGGTCCCGGCGGGGGTCGGGTTGCCGGTGCTGGCAGGATGCGATCTGCCGGGTGCGTCGAAGGCCAAGGGCTCGGCCTCGGCAAACGGATCAGCCTCAGCCAAAGGTAAGGCCAAGGCGGGTAGCACCGACTGGCAGAAGCTCGACGCCCACATCATGGGCCACAAGGTCGCGGTACGAGTCTCCCCCGTCATCCGCAAGAACGACACCACCTCGATCATGGCCCTGGAGCTGACCCGCGCCAAGGACGACGCCTCCATCGACCGTGTCAAGACCGACTCCTCCGACACAGAGGACAACAAGCTCAACATCTCGAGCTACCTCGGGACCCCGTCCATCTATCGCCCCGGCACCGGTACCTCCCTGGTCAAGCTCCTCGACCTGGGCTCCGGACGCGTGTGGAGCGCCACCGACGGCAGCGGCACCGACAACAACGGATACCTGGAGATCACCCCCGGCGAGAAAACCACTTCCTACCTGTCCTTCGGCAAGGTCGACGCCGACACCGTGACCGTCATGGTCCCCATGGCCGGCTTCACCACCGTCGCGGTCCTGGAAGCGGACGCCGCCAAGAAAGCCAGCATCGGCCTGGACGCCGCCAGCAGCAACCTCGACCAGTTCCCAGACGCAGCCACCGAACTCGCCAAGCCCGCGACCATCGAGCGCTACACCCGCACCCTGGACGACTCCACCAGCACCCACACCGGCGACAAGGACGCGACGAGACTCATGAAGGATGCCCGCGTAAGAGGCTCGGTGCCTCATGTAGGACTGCCCGCGAAGCTCGTGGACCGTGGTGGGCATGGGAAGTGGGTTGTCGATGCAGGCCAGGGCCGAGATCACGGGAAAGTACGCCAGGGTGTACACCAGGGCGTCGAAGAAGGACAAGGGATGGATCCTTGATGAGGTCTGCGCAGTCACTGGCTGGAGTCGGGACAACGCGCGCCGACGCCTGGTGGCCGCAGCCAAGCGCCCACCGGGTCGCCGAAAGTCGGCGGAGCGCAGGGCTAGAGCCCGCAGGTACTCCTACGACGCCTTGAAGGTGCTCCAGCGAGTGTGGGCCGCCAGCGGCGGGCAGTGCGGCAAGTACCTCAAGGAGTCCATGCCGGTGCTGCTGGACCTGCTGGAGGCGAGCGGTGAGCTCGACGACGAGCCGCGCTACACCCCAGCCGTCAGAGACGAGCTGGTGGCCATGAGTGCGGCGACCATTGACCGCTACCTCGCCCCGGTGCGGGCTACCGAGCAGCTGCGGGGCAAGTCGACGACCAAGGCCGGTCCGTTGCTGCGCAGCTCCATCAAGATCCGCAAGGCCGGTGACGAGATCGAGGCTGAACCTGGGTTCTTCGAGGTCGACACCGTCGCCCACTGCGGGCCGACCCTCAAAGGAGAGTTCACCCGGACTGTGAACATGACCGACGTGCTCACGGGGTGGACCTTCACTCGCTCAATCCGAAACAACGCTGAGAAGCACATCATTTCCGCCCTGGACGCCGCCGTGGGATGCGTCCCGTTCCCCGTTTTGGGGCATGGACTTCGATAACGGCTCAGAGTTCATCAACCACAGCGTGGTGCGCTGGGCCGGGGACTTGGACATCTACTTCACCCGCTCACGCCCCTACAGGAAGAACGACCAGGCCACCATCGAGTCGAAGAACAACCACCTGGTGCGCCGCTACGCCTTCTACTACCGCTACGACACCAGCGAGGAGCGCGAGGTCCTGGGCCGTCTCTGGGAGCAGGTCAACGTCAAGCTCAACTTCCTGACCCCCACCCGCAAGCCCATCGGATGGGGCACCGATAAGGCCGGTAGGCGTAAGCGCCTCTACGACGCTCCTCGTACCCCATTGGACCGGCTGCTGGACACCAGCGCCCTGACCAAGGCCCAGAAGACTGACCTGGTCTCGTACCGCAACCAGCTCAACCCCGCCTCTATCACCCGCCGCATCATCGAGCTCCAGGACGTTCTCATCCGCCTGGCCAAGGACAAGACCGACCAGCTCTACCTCGCCCAGTTCCCAAGCATCCTGCCCGACGTCCACAAAGGCGTACGAGTCAGGAAAGCCTCCTAACCACCCCTCAACTTGGCGGGCATTCCTACATGAGGCACCGAAGACACTTCGCGGGCACCTTGACATGAGGCACCCCGTGACGTCACCGTCACCCTCGCATCAGACGTCACCTTCGCCTCCAACTCCGCCGACCTCACCCCCGCCGCCGACACCCAGCTCCAGACCGTCGCCACCCAACTCAAGCAGCACCCCGACGGCGGCACACTCACCATCGTGGGCCACACCGACGACATCCAGGACGACGCCTACAACCAGACCCTCTCCGACAAACGCGCCAACGCCGTCAAAACCAAGCTCCAGCAGCTCACCGACCTCGACAAGTGGAACCCCACCACCACCGGCAAGGGCGAGTCCGAGCCCCGCGTCAAGGACACCACCGACGAGGCCCGAGCCGCCAACCGAAGAGTCGAGATCACCCTGACCCCCACCGGCGGCACCTCCCCAAGAACAGCACCACCACCCCCCCAGCAACGGCAGCGACAGCGACAGCGACAGCGGTAAGCTGCCGGACCCCTCAAGGCCCCGTCGCCAAGGGCCCCTGAGGGCGTCACCCTCACCTCCAAAGACACCGACACCAGCAGCAAGGTCACCATCACCCTCGACCACCTCACCCGCACCGGCGGCTACCTCCCTGGGCACCATCACCTGCACCGTCAAGGACGGCTCCACCGGCGCACCACTCCACCCGCTGCTCGAAGACCCCCAGACAGTCCTGGCCAACCAACGCGACGAGTCCGGCAGCGCCCTACCAACCTTCAACGCCAGCGACGGCCTAACCCTCATCGCGGGCGGCGAGCGCATCTTCCCGCCGACTACCTCGACGCCGACGCCGAGCACCACCTCCCCTGACCGAGCTACGCCTCCTCGACCACCCTCAAGGCCAGCACCACCACCATCTGCACCATCTGGCCCTGACCCCGGCGGCGACACCGTCACCCTCGACCACCCCTGAAGGCAAGTACTCCCTCAAAGGCGCCGCCTACCGCCTCACCAACATCCCCATCAAGAACAGCTGAGGCGCATCCGGACCCACCGCGGGGCGGAGAGGTCGTCCCCGTCCTTGCGAGAGGGAGAGACAGGACGGGGACGACCGGCTTCTCCACTCCCTCCCCATCCGGTGCTCCACCGACACCTTCACTGTAGCCAGCACGGCACCCCCGGACCATGGGCAGTTGCCCCTGTGGAGGGCTCGTGTAGTCCCCTGAGCAGTCCCCTGGGGACTCCCCTGTACACCCCAGGCGGAGCAAAGACAAAGAACGGCGTCGGCCGCCTCCCACGTGAGGAGGCGGCCGACGCCGTCGTGAAGAAATAGAGCCTCAGGCCTTGGTGACATCCATCGGGATGCCGGGGCCCATAGTGGTGGTCATGGTGGCCTTGAGGATGTAGCGGCCCTTCGAGGTCGAGGGCTTGAGGCGGAGGACCTCCTCCAGGGCGGCCTGGAAGTTCTCCGTCAGCTGCTCCTCGGAGAAGGAGGCCTTGCCGATGATGAAGTGGAGGTTGGAGGCGCGGTCCACGCGGAACTCGATACGGCCACCCTTGATGTCGGAGACGGCCTTGGCCACGTCCATCGTCACGGTGCCGGTGCGGGGGTTGGGCATGAGGCCGCGGGGGCCCAGAACACGGCCCAGGCGGCCGACCTTGCCCATGAGGTCGGGGGTGGCCACGGCGGCGTCGAAGTCCGTGTAGCCCTTGGCGACCTTCTCGATGAGCTCGTCGCCACCGACCTCGTCCGCGCCGGCAGCGAGGGCCTGCTCGGCGCGCTCGCCCTGGGCGAAGACGACGACGCGGGCGGTCTTGCCGGTACCGTGCGGCAGGGACACGGTGCCGCGGACCATTTGGTCCGCCTTACGGGGGTCGACTCCCAGACGGAAGACGACATCCACGGTGGCGTCGAACTTGGTGATGGAGGTGGACTTGGCCAGGTGAATGGCCTCGGCCGGGGTGTAGAGGACTCCGGACTGGATCTTCTCAGCCGCGGCGCGGTAGGCCTTGGAGCGCTTGGTCATCTGCTTCTCCTTGCAGTCGTGGTGTTCGGGCCGCGCAAGGCCCTTCCACGGTTTCGTATGGGGGTTGAGTTGAGAGAGCCGGCGGGCCGGCGAGTGCCTCAGGCCTCGACGGTGATGCCCATGGAGCGGGCGGTGCCGGCGATGATCTTGGCGGCGGCCTCGACGTCGTTGGCGTTGAGGTCGGGCATCTTGGACTCGGCGATCTCACGCACCTGAGCCTGGGTCAGGGAGGCCACCTTCACGGTGTGGGGGGTGGCGGATCCCTTGGGGACGCCCGCGGCCTTCTTGATGAGCTCGGCTGCCGGCGGGGTCTTGGTGATGAAGGTGAAGGAGCGGTCCTCGTAGACGGTGATCTCCACGGGGATGACGTTGCCGCGCTGCGCCTCGGTCGCTGCGTTGTACGCCTTGCAGAACTCCATGATGTTGACGCCGTGGGCACCCAGGGCGGGGCCGATCGGCGGAGCGGGGTTGGCCTGGCCGGCCTGGATCTGGAGCTTGATCAGCCCGGCGACCTTCTTCTTAGGGGCCATAGGAATGGGTCCTTCTTACTTGTCCGGATGTGCTGCACGCCTGCCGTGCAGCCGTGGGTGCATGCGCACGCACAAGCGCTCATCGTAGCCCGCTGCGGAGCTGCACAGGGCGCCCGGTGCGCGGTATCACAGGACAGCAGCCTGTGATACGCGGCTCCCTGACACCGCCGGGTTCAGCGGTCCGGGAGACCGATGGCCCGACGGCGCAGGACGCGTCGTCGGGCCACGGCGGATGACGGAAACTCTCCTTGGAGTCGGCCTTAGATCTTGGCAACCTGGGTGAAGGAGAGCTCGGCCGGAGTGTCGCGGCCGAACAGTGAGATGAGTACCTGGAGCTTCTGGGTCTCGGGGTGGATCTCTGAGATCGTGGCCGGCAGGGACTCGAAGGGGCCGTCGGTGACGATGACCGACTCGCCGACCTCGAAGGCGACCTCGAAGACCTGACCACCGGTGGCGATCTGGGTGCCGGAGCCGGACTCGGGCGCGGTGGCCTCGGCGGCCGCGGCCTCCTTGGCGGCGATCTCCTCGGGCGTGGGGCCGAGCTGGGCGACGGCCTCCTCGAAGGTCAGCGGCACCGGGTTGTAGCGGTCCCCCACGAAGCCGGTGACGGCCGGGGTGTCCTTGATGGTGCGCCACACCTTGTCCGAGGTCTCCGGGTCGTCCAGGTCCATGCGCACGAACACGTAGCCGGGGATGCGCACCCGGGAGACTTCCCTTCTTCTTGTTGCCGTTCTTGATCTCGATAACCGTCTCCATGGGAACGGTGGCGTCGAAGATGTAGTCCTCGACCTCGAAGTTCTCGGCGCGGGCCATGATGTCGGTGGCCACGCGGCGCTCGTAGCCGGAGTAGGTGTGCAGCACGTACCACTGCCCCGGCAGGGCCGACATCTGACGACGGAACTCGGCCAGCGGGTCGACGACAGGAGCCTCCTCGACCGGCTCGGCCGGCTCAGCAGCCTCGACGGCGTCGTCGGCCTCCGGGACGACGGTCTCGACGGCCTCGTCAGTCTCAACAGCCTCCACGTCGTCGGCGGCGAGCGAGGTGAGGACCTCGGCGTCGTCGGGGGTGGTCTGCGAGGAGACGTCCTCAGACATGGTGTACCTGCTTTCCAATGGCGTGAGACGAGAGGTGGCAACGGGCTGCGCGAAGGGCAGCGACAGTGAGAGACGAGGTCAGGAGTTGGGCCGGCCGCCCACCCACGAGGGCGCGGCCGCCGAGGCCGAGGATCAGGCGAAGAGCCACATGACGGCTTTGTTGAAGGCGAAGTCCAGCACCCCGGTGAAGGCCATGATGGCGACGATGAAGACGACGACCACTGTGAAGTACGTCCACAGCTCATTCATGGTGGGCCAGACAACCTTGCGCAGCTCGTCAATGACCTGGCGGATGAACAGGGCGATGCGCCCGAAGAAGCCGCGCTTCCTGTCCGGCTTGCCTGCCGCGGCGCGTGCGCTCTCGCTCATGAATCTGGGTCCTCAGGGTCGACGGTTAGGCCAGTTCCCGCACAGCGGGGAGAAGACGAAACCGACGGGATCTCCCGACAGATCCGCCGTTCTCAGCAGGGCAGGCGGGACTCGAACCCACAACCGCCGGTTTTGGAGACCGGTGCGCTACCAATTGCGCCACTGCCCTTCAGCGGTGCTCTAGTCTGCCACACGAGCAGACGTTTGCGGTAACTGCGAGCCGTGGGGTGCGCCACGCCGCCCCCGAAGGCACCACGGACGACATGACGTACGGACGGACGGAGCTGCCAGCGGGCGCGTTTTCACGTGCAGGTTTCGCAGCTCGTGGGACCATAGCCGCGTGATACCTGCACCCACACACCGTGTTTCCGCCCGACTGTCCGCCATCGCCCCGTCCGCCACCCTGGCCGTTGACGCCAAGGCCAAGGCCCTCAAGGCCGCCGGCCGCCCGGTCATCGGCTTCGGCGCCGGAGAACCCGACTTCCCCACCCCCGACTACATCGTCGAGGCCGCCGTCGCCGCCGCGAAGGACCCGGCCAACCACAAGTACTCCCCCGCCAAGGGCCTACCGGTCCTGCGCGAGGCCATCGCCGCCAAGACGCTGCGCGACTCCGGCTATGAGGTCTCCCCCGACGACATCCTGGTGACCAACGGCGGCAAGCAGGCCGTCTTCCAGGCATTCGCCGCCCTGGTCGACCCCGGTGACGAGGTCCTTCTGCCCGCGCCCTTCTGGACCACCTACCCCGAGGCCATCACCCTGGCCGGTGGCACAGCAGTGGAGGTCTTCGCCGGCGCGGACCAGGACTACAAGGTCAGCGTCGACCAGCTCGAGGCCGCCCGCACGGAGCGCACCAAGGTGCTGCTGCTGTGCTCTCCGTCGAACCCGACCGGCTCGGTCTATTCCCCCGAGGAGCTGACCGCCATCGGCCAGTGGGCCCTTGAGCACGGCATCTGGGTCATCACCGATGAGATCTACGAGCACCTCCTCTATGACGGTGCCCAGACCGCTCACGTCGTCAAGCTGGTTCCCGAGCTGGCCGATCAGACCATCGTCCTCAACGGCGTGGCCAAGACCTACGCCATGACCGGATGGCGCGTGGGCTGGATGATCGGGCCGAGCGATGTCATCAAGGCGGCCACCAACTTCCAGTCGCACCTGAGCTCGAACGTCGCCAACGTCTCCCAGCGCGCGGCGCTGGCGGCCGTCAGCGGCGACCTGACCGCCGTCAAGCAGATGCGCACCGCCTTCGACCGGCGCCGGCGCACCATGGTGGAGATGCTCTCGCAGATCGAGGGGCTGACCGTGCCCGTTCCGCGCGGAGCCTTCTACGCCTATCCCAGCATCGAAGGACTGCTCGGGCGCACGCTGCGCGGCACCGAGATCGACAGCTCGGCCACGCTGGCCGCGCTCATCCTCGAGCACGCCGAGGTCGCCGTCGTTCCCGGTGAGGCCTTCGGGCCCTCCGGCTTCGTGCGGCTGTCCTACGCGCTGGGTGACGACGACCTGGCCGAGGGCGTGGGACGGATCCAGAAGCTCCTGGCCGAGGTCGAGTAGAAGAGGCCCCATATCCTCGTCCCGAGCCGGGCATGTTTCGCTGAGACCGACAGATTTTCTGTGGGGCACCGCGAAACATGCCCGGCTCGGTGTTTGATATCAATGTGGTTGCGGACAGGGCTTCCAGGTCCTCGCGGGATTTATCATTCAATTTGTGCCTGCTCACACGTCCGACGATGAATGTCGTGCCACTGATCCCAGTACAGAGCCCGAGGTGCTGGAGTACCTCGCCAGAGCCTTTCCCGACCTGCGCCCCGTCGTCGCCGCTAATCCCGCTGTCCCCGCGGTGCTCCGCGAGCAGATCCTCCAGATGGGCTCGGGCGACCTGCCTCAGGTATCCCCTGCGTCTCCAATGAGTGCGGGAACCGCATCCGGATCGGGAGGGCTCAGAACGGCTGAGACAGCAGCACTCCCCTCGGCCTCAACCGCGGACTACAGCAGCATCTCGCCGTACGCCGCGATCCCCGTGGAGACTGCTCCTCAGACGATGGTGCTGGGAGCCTCGTCGGCGGCGTCGGTGACGGCGTCAGCTCCGGGGAGCGCGCCGGCTCCAGCGACCATGGCACTCCCCGCAGCGACGCCCGCGTCCGGCACTGCCGTAGCAGCCTTGGCACCGGCACCACCCTCGACCCTCCTGCGCCTCGTTCCAGCTCCCATGCGAGGCTGATGACCACACTGGTCATCGTTCTGATCCTGGTGGTCGCTGCGGCCGGAGTCCTCGGCGGCATGCTGCTGGCGAACCGGCGTCAGCCTTCGGAGACGAAGGCCGACGCCGTCCAGTCCGTCAGCGCCGCACCGACCCCGACCGAGGGAACAGCGGCGGAGCAGGCAGCTCAGTCGTCCACCGAGGCCACCACCGAGAGCGAAGCGGCGTCGGTACCCTCCAGCGGCCCGACTCTTCCCGCATCAACCAAGACCTACTCCTACCAGTACGTGGAAACCCCTTCGAAGAACATCTCCTGCGTCCTCTATGACGAAGGAGTCGGCTGCTCGATCCTGGAGCGAACCTATGCCTCCTCCGGGATGCAGGACTGCTCCGACCGGGAGTTCTCCATCGTGGTGCTCGCCAACCGAACCGAGGTCCGCTGCGGAGAGGAGTACCTGGGAAAGCCGGGGGACACCTTCCACACACTCCAGTACGAGCAGACCACGACCTTCTCCGACTACGCGTGCACCTCGCAGACCAGGGGTATGACCTGCTGGAACACGATCACCGGACGAGGATTCACCATCTCCAGGGAGTCGCACATCCGCTTCTGATGGCCTCGAGTCGGGCACCCGGCGGGATTGCGGGATTGTCAGTGGGCCCCGCGGCGGGCCTGGATCTCACGGCCTTGTGCCAACCAGGTCTCGGCGCGGGCCAGGCGCCCCTCGGCGTCGGGGCGCCACGGGCCGCCGTCCTCACGGCGGGCACCGGCCACGAGGGACAGGACGACGCCGGCACACCGGGCCCGCAACGAGACCGGGTCCACCTGCTGCTCGGCCATGCGGGTCCAGGTCTCCAGGATGGGGCGCAACTTCGGGTAGGAGGCGGGCGCCAGGTGGTCCAGGACGCTCACGTGCCCCAGCAGACAGGCCAAGTCGTCAACGCGATAGCCGGGCCCCAGGGAGTCGACATCAAGCAGGCTGGTGACGGCCTCACCCTCCATAAGGACGTTCGCCTCATAGAAGTCGCCGTGCACCGGGACCGGCCGGCCGGCGTCGGAGGTGGCCATGAGCTGCTCTACCCCCTCGGCCACGGCCCGGGCCCGAGCCGCGTGCTCGGGCAGGACCGTGGCAGCGGCGTGCGCGTAGTGGCGGGCCCGCTCGGACCAGGCGGCGTGCGCGGGCAGCTGCATGGCGCTGGCCGGCAGAGCGTCCAGCAGGGAGATGAGCCCACGGAAGACACGCTCGCTGCGTGAGACGCTCATGCCCTGGGACAGCAGTCCGGACAGTGCCACGCCCCGGCCGGTGGACAGCAGGACCAAGCCGTCGGGGTCCTCGCGCAGGACCTCGGGCGCGGGCACGCCGGAGGCGGTCAGCAAGCGGTGGCGCTGAGCGAAAGAGGGTGCCTGGCCCGGACGCAAGACCTTGGCGTAGGCGGTGGTCTCATCCGGGAAGGTGGCGCGCACGACGGCTCGACGCGTGGGCCGGTAGGCGACCATCGTGGCCTTGACCTGAGTGCCGATCCGGGCCGAAAGCAGCGAGGGCGTGCAAGCGACCACCAGTCCCGGAAGCTCCGGGTCGGCCGGGTGCCGCCACACGTGGACCGCGGGGCCGTCCCCGCCGGTGGGAGCCACCCGGGTCAGGCCCGGGGCGTGCGGGTTGGACAGGCGCGCTGTCGTGGCGCACAGGTACTCAGTGGTGGATCGCCCGTTGGGCGCGACAACAACCGCCGTGTAGCCCACGGACACGCCCGCTCCGGGACGGTGATGGACCGAGTGGACCTCCCAGCTGGCCAGGCGCTGGCCGGCCGGGGCGAGGGCGGCGGAGAGCACGGACGCGGCGCGCGGCCCCGTCAGCAGGGCCACCTCCTCGGGCTCCTGGGACGCCGACGAGTGGTTCATGAGAGTTAGTCTGCCCCACGCACCTGATGGTTCGCCGCTAAATCGCCCCCTGGTGTTCGACAACAGCGGAAGCACCAGCCCCACTCTGCTCGGTGGGACGAATCGCGGGAACTATCGAAGACGGATTCCGGTTCGATCGACGAATCTGTCACTCCGGGCGACTTTTAGGTCGGAGTGAAGGCCTCTCACCACATCCTCCGCACTCATCCGCGCAGGTCCCGGCGCTCCCCTCCTGTCACGGACGCTCAGTACCACCCGGAAAAGTCGCCGATCGTGACACAGAAGGCACTGTCGATGCCCCAAAGGATCTGAAGTTATCCACAGCATCAATCCGCGACTGTTGTTTTTTGATAGTTTTAACCATCATTTAGCTATGTTTGACGACGGCCGCCGGGATGACCTGCGCGCTCGACTACTGGCCAGGCACGGCGCAGCCCGGCTCTCCTCATTGCACCTCACTCGATCCGAGCGCAGAACGATGGCGCGCATGCTGTCTGAGAAGGTACTGACATCCCACCCAGATCATGTCGTGGCCCTGCCATCGGCTGAGACTCTTGTCATCACCTGCCGCCGGCTGGGAGGCGTCATGACCTGCGGGCACGCGCTGAAGCACTACGGCATTCCGCTCAGGGAATCGCCCGGCATTCTCCACGTCGCCATCCCGGCGCAGCGCAGCCGCGTTCCCAACGCCATCGGTCGGACGGTGGTCCACCGCGTCAGAGGACTGTTGATCCCCAAGGACACCGAGCCACCAGTGGCAGAGGTAGAGCAGGCTCTCATCTGCTACATGCGCTGTGCTGACGAGCTCGACGCACTCATCTCGCTCGATGCGGCGCTGCGCATCGGCTACACGACACGCAGTCAGTTGGCATCCGCACTACAAGGCCCTCGAAATAAACCTTTGAGATCTCTTCTCGCCCAAGCCCAACCGACGGCCCGTTCCCTGCTGGAGACGATTGCCCGCCACGACCTGGAGCGAGCCGGTTACCATCCCGTCGCAGCAGTCAGCGTCAACGGGATCGGAGAGGTGGACCTGGTACTCAGCCGAAATCCGGAGGCGATCGTTCCTGGCCCTGCGAACGGCACTCATATCCTCACCCCAGCAGCCTCGCCGGCTTTGCTCGTCGAAACGGATGGCTATGCGTATCACTCCTCGCCTTCGGACTGGCACCGTGATCACCTGCGTGATCAGGCGGCCCTGGCGCAGGGACACATACCCATTCGCCTCACCAGCAACCAGGTCCTGGATCGTGACACGGTCAGGATCATCTCCCCGGTCACGCACCACCTCGGCATTCACCCGGATGTCACTCTGGGCGACTTTTAGGTCGGAGTGAAGGCCTCTCACCACATCCTCCGCACTCATCCGCGTAGGTCCCGGCGCTCCCCTCCTGTCACGGACGCTCAGTACCACCCGGAAAAGTCGCCGATCGTGACACCAGAGCACCTCCGGCCTCGCGCAGGGGCGTCGCGGACGAAGTCATCGTCGGGCGCGTGGAAGAATCCACCTATGCGCGACCTCGCCACCCTCCCCAAGGCGCACCTGCACCTGCACTTCACGGGATCGATGCGCCTGGACACCCTCATCGAGCTGGCCTCCTCCTCGCGCACTCGCCTGCCCTCCAGCTTCCTGGACGGAGACCCCCTGCGCGTGCCCGCAGACCGGCGCGGCTGGTTCCGCTTCCAACGCGCCTATGACACCGCCCGGGCCCTGGTGCGCACCGAGGAGGTCATGCGCCGCATCGTTCTGGAGGCCGCGCTCGACGACGCCGACGAGGGGTCACGACGCCTGGAGATCCAGGTCGACCCAACCAGCTACGCCCCCTTCGTCGGAGGGATCACCCCGGCCCTGGAGATCATCCTCGACGCCGCCAAGCAGGCCACGACCCTGACCGGTGTGGAAGTGGCCGTCATCGTGGCGGCCTCCCGGATGCGCCATCCCCTGGACGCGCGCACCCTCGCACGCCTGGCGGTGCGCTACGCCGGGGACCAGCCCGGCGAGGTTGTCGGCTTCGGCCTGTCCAACGACGAGCGCGCCGGACGAACCGCTTCGTGGGAGCGGGCCTTCGCCATCGCCCGACGGGGCGGCCTGGCCTCCATGCCGCACGGCGGAGAGCTCCTGGGACCCGACCACCTGCGCGAGGTCGTCTCCGCACTCGGCCCCACGCGTCTGGGCCACGGGGTGCGCGCCGGTGAGGACCCCGCGCTGCTGGACGCGATCATCGCCGCGGGCATCAGTCTGGAGGTCTGCCCCGCCTCCAACGTGAGTCTGGGCGTCTACCGCAGCCCCGACGACGTCCCCCTGCGCACGCTCATGAGTCACGGCGCGCAGATCGCCCTGAGTGCTGACGACCCGTTGCTCTTCCAGTCCCGACTCGTCAACCAGTACGAGATCGCTCGGACCCTGGGCTGCGACGACGCCGAGCTGGCCGAACTGGCCCGCGGGTCGATCCGCGCATCCCTGGCCTCACCGAGCACCAAACGGGCCTGGCTGGCCGAGGTGGATGCCTGGCTGGCAACGCCCGACCGGAGACCGGAAACGGGGAGCAACGGCAGCCGCGAGGCTGACGCCCCCGAGTCTCATGCGCTTCCCGAGCAGGGAGCCTAGAAACCGACCTGGACGGGCTCGGGCACGAGGGTGACGCCGTAGCGCTCGCGCACGCCCGCCACGATCTCATCGCGCAGGCGGGCCAGGTCCGCCCCGGAAGCACCACCCCGGTTGGTCAGGGCCAGCACGTGCTTGGTGGACAGCCCGGCCGACGCACCCGGCTCCACGGTGAAGCCCCTGGTGAAGCCGGCGTGGTCGATGAGCCAGGCCGCACTGGTCTTGACCAGGCCCTCGATCACGGGGGCCTCCTTGGTACCGAGCACCACCTGGGAGTGGTCGGTGACCGGGAAACGAGGGGCGTCCTCGGGCAGGCTCCCCCGCCTGATCCTCGGTCAGGATCGGGTTGGTGAAGAAGGAACCGGCAGACCAGGTGTCGTGGTCGGAAGCGTCCAGAACCATCCCCTTGGAGCGGCGCAGCTCGAGAACCGCCTCGCGCAGCTCGCGCTCGGGCACGCGTTCGCCCAGCTCGACACCGAGCGCACCGGCCAGCTGGGAGTAGGCGACGCGAGAGGACAGGGAGCCCTGCCTCACGGCGAAGGTGGCGTCGAGAACCACCCAGCGCCCAGTCGGCCCCCACAGGCGCCCACCGCCGACCTCGGCGTCGGTGAGGGACCGCTTGAGGCGGGAGTCGCGATACGCCAGCCCCAGCTCGCCCAGGGCCAGCCACACCACCCGGTTGCGCAGACGGTCCCAGGCGCGCACGCTGGCGATGAGCTCGGCGACCTCGGCGCCGTAGGCCCCGATGTTCTGCACAGGGGCGGCACCGACCGTACCGGGGATCCCGGACAGGGGCGCGAACCCGGCCCACTGGCTGGCGATGGCCTCACGCACCAGGTCGTCCCAGGTGGTACCGGCGGTGGCCGTGACCTCGACACCGCCGCACACCGAGTCGGAGACGAGTGAGACCTCAGCGCGGGTATCGCGGATGACGAGCCCATCGAATCCGGCGTCGGAGGCCATGATGTTGGAGCCGCCACCGATGACGAGGACGGGCGTGCCGGCGGCGTCGGCCTCGCGGATCGCCTCGGTCAGATCGCTCTGGGTGGTGGCCTCGACGTAGCTGCTCACCGGGCCGCCCACGCGCAGGGTGGTCAGCTCGGCCAGGCGGGTGGGCCGCGTGCCGGTGCCGGGCGCGTGCGCCAGGGCCTGGACGGGTTCGGGCCAGGCCGAGGGGTCGACGTCGGCGCTCAGCGGGACGGTGCAGTCACCCTCCGCCAGGCGCGGATCGATCGACGGCTCGGTCGACGTCGCAGCCCGCGGTGCAGCCGACGGATCGATGGGGGTGCGGTCTTCTGGGGCGGTGGTCAACGGAGGTCTCCGCTCTTCCTGGTCAGTTCCTCTTGAGAGACAAGCAGGGCCCCGCTCACACCAGCGGTGTGCACGGAGCCCCGAGGCGCGGACAGGCCGCTCGCCTCACTTCTTGTTGCGACGCTGGTGACGCGTCTTGCGAAGCAGCTTGCGGTGCTTCTTCTTGGCCATGCGCTTGCGGCGCTTCTTGATGACGGATCCCATGAGATCTCCTCGCAGTTCGCTTCGTAGTGCCCGCAGACCCTCCCTGCGGGACCGAGGCGGGCCGGCGAGGGTTGATGCCATGGGGCAGTTGGTCGGCGCGTGAGGCTCAGCGGCCGACCACGCAGGTGACCGCCTGAGTCTAGCGGGTCCTAGGACCCCGATGCCTCCGACGCGTCGTGGCCCCAGTCACCCAGCCCGGCAGCCAGGTACTCGTGAACAGCGCGCTCTGGAACACGGAAGGAGCGCCCGACCTGCATCGCGGGCAGATCACCGGAGTGCACCATCCGATAGACAGTCATCTTGGACACGCGCAGCATCGCCGCCACCTCGGCCACGGTGAGGAACGAGGGGGCGCCGGAGGCGCTGGGGGATGTGGGAAGGCCCGGTGCCATGAGCTTGAGGTCCGTTCGTCGCGGGTGGCCCCGTCGGGGGCAGGAACACCGCCAATATATCCCCGCACCAGACATCGCACAGGAATTCCTGGACCCCAATCGCCACACGCGTCGCATTTCACACTGGGACACCAATTGTCGCTGCCGCAACCGCAGTTATCGCACCCGAGAACCGTTCCGGCGACCACCACCGGCAGCCCGGATGCATCCCAGAACACGCCGACCCCCACGCCGCAGAACGTGACGAAGCCGCCCCAACAGGACCACAATGGCGACCGTGCCCCAGACAGACAGCGCCCAGGAGCCGGCCGGCCGCGGATCCCGCAGCGGATCCGGGCACGGCCCGCACGCCGCCAGGCGACGCCAGGCTCACTGGCACGCCCCGCTCGTGGGCGTTGTCGGCCGTCCTGGAAGCGGCACAAGAAGCACCCGGCCGGGGCAGGCGGCGTCGACGACACCGTTGAGCCACCCGTCCGGCCCCCGCTTCCAGGCACAGAGCCCACCGGGCTGCGTCGCCTGCTCAGGCACTTCGAGCCGCTCAGCCAGATCGCACGGGCGGCGAGGTTCTACCCGGCCCGACTGGCGGTTATCGTCTTCGCCGCCATCATCATGGTGGTCACGCTCCTGCTCAGCCTTCCGATCGCCACGGAGAGCGGGAAGCAAGCCGACTTCCTCGACGCCCTGTTCACCGCCACCTCAGCAGCATGCGTCACGGGCCTGAGCACCGTGGACACAGCCACCTACTGGTCCGCCTTCGGGCACGTCGTCATCATCCTGGCCGCCGCCGTGGGCGGTCTGGGGGTCATGACCCTGGCATCGCTGCTGTCCCTGGCGGTATCACGCCACGTGGGACTGACTCAGCGGATGCTGGCCGCCTCGGAGAACCAGTCGCGCCTGGGCGAGGTGGGCCGCCTCCTTCGCGCCGTCATCTACACGGCCACCGGCTGCGAGCTCCTCCTCACGCTCATGCTGCTACCCCGCTTCCTGGGCCATGGCCTCGATGTGGGGCACTCCCTGTGGTACGCGGCCTTCATGGCACTGTCGATCTTCAACAATGCCGGCTTCGTCATCATGCCCGAGGGCCTGGGCGCCTACGCCACCGACTGGTGGATCGGCCTGCCGATCATCCTGGGGACCTTCATGGGCGCCGTCGGCTTCCCCGTGATCCTGGACATCATGGGCCGACGACGCAGGCCCCGGACATGGAGCCTGCACACGAAGCTGACCCTGACGACCTACCTGGCCCTCACCGGCGCCTCAACCCTCGCCATCGCCACCTTCGAGTGGAACAACCCGCTCACCTACGGAGCACTGCCCACGGGTGGCAAGATCATGACCGCCCTGATCAACGGCGTCAACGCCCGGTCCTCGGGGCTGTCCACGATCCCGCCCGAGCACATGCACGAGGCCACCTGGTTCCTCCAGGACGCCCTCATGTTCGTCGGCGGCGGCTCGGCCTCGACGGCCGGCGGCATCAAGGTCTCCACCTTCGCGGTCCTGCTTCTGGCGATCCTCGCCGAGGCTCGCGGTGACCAGGACATCGAGGCCTTCGGGCGGCGCATCACGCCCTCGACCGTGCGCCTGAGCGTGGCGGTGGCCTTCATCGGCGCCAGCGTCATCGGGTTCGCCACGCTCCTGCTCCTGCAGATGACCAACCTGTCCCTGGACCGGATCCTCTTCGAGGTCATCAGCGCGTTCGCGACCGTGGGCCTGTCCACGGGCATCACCCCGACTCTTCCCGCGAGCGCCAAGTACGTCATCGTGGCGCTCATGTTCGTCGGCCGCGTGGGCACGATGACGGCGGCCAGCGCCCTGGCACTGCGCGAGCGGCGCCGCGTCATCCGGATGCCCGAGGCCAGCCCGATGATCGGCTAGCGCCTGCCGGCCGATTCCATACTCGCTCACCCAGCAGCCCGCAGACACCAGCGGGAACGATCAGCTCCCCTCGGGTTCTACCCCGTCCGGGGCGAGCAGGTGTCCGAGGGTCGCGGCCGCACTCTCCACATCCGCGCGGCCGGTGATGAGCTGCTCGACGATCAACCCGAAGGACACACTCTGGATCAGGGAGGCCAGCTGCTCGGGGTTCAAGCGAGCGGAGATCGTTCCAACCCTCTGCCCGTTGCGGCACAGGCGGATGAGTCCGCTGCGGATGTCGTGGTAGTTCTCCTGGACCATGACGCGCATCTCGGGATCACGAGTCAGCTCGCCCCAGGCGTGGTAGGCCAGTGGCGCCCAGGCGCTCAGTCCGACGTCGTCAGCATCCTTGCGGACCTCACCTCGCCGAGCGGATGCCCGCCGCGAGGTGGAGGCGGCCTCGCCGGCGTGCTGCTCGAGGTCGTCGCGCTCGTAGTTGAGCAGGACGAGCGCCTCGATGAATCCCTGCTCGAAGTCGGGCAGTGCCTCGGACTCGGCGAGCTGCTTGATCCGCTCGACGAGCGGCCCCATCCGCCGAGCCAGGACCTCGCGTATGAGAGAGCGCTTGCCCTCGGGGAAGTAGCGGTACACGGTCGACGACGACATCCCGGCTGCGGCAATGACCTCGTCCATAGAGGTGGCCTGGAAGCCGCTGCGGGCGAAGCACTCCTCGGCGGCCTGCAGGATCCGGGCTCTTTGGCGCTCCCGGTGAGCGGCGGTCACTCGTGGCATGAACTCAGGATAAGCGACTCAGAACACCTCAAATCGAAACGATCGTTGTTGACTGAGCGTCACACACTCCCTAGACTCCCAAGCGCAAACGAAAACGATTGTTTTGATGTGGAGGCTTGCGATGACACCCTCAGTGGCATCCGCTCTCAAGGAGCGGACCGAGTCGGCACAGGAGACACAGGAGGAGACGACCGTCATGACCGCACGGCGGCCGGGCCGCCGCGCGGTCATGGTCAGCGCCGTCCTCACCCAGCTGATGATCGTCCTGGACCTGACGATCATCGCCATCGCCCTGCCTCGGATGCAGGACGACCTGGGAATGACCGTGTCCCAGAGCCCGTGGACGGTCACCGGCTACAGCCTGGCCTTCGGTGGCCTGGTGCTCTTCGGGGGAAGGCTCTGCGCCGTGGTGGGCATCCGCCGCTCCTACCAGGTGGGACTGATCGGCTTCGGGGTCGCCAGCCTCGCAGCCGGGATGGCGACCTCCTTCCCCATCCTGCTGGTGGCCCGCGTGGCCCAGGGCTGCTTCGGCGCCCTGCTGGCCCCCACCTCCCAGTCGCTGCTCAATGTGACCTTCACCGAGCGCACCGAGCGCGAACGTGTCTTCGCGATCTTCGGCGCCACTGGCGGTCTGGGAGCGGCCGTCGGGCTGCTGGTCGGCGGAGCCCTGACCGACTGGATCAGCTGGCGCTGGGCGCTCTACATCAACATCCTCCTGGCCGCTGCCGCTCTTCTCATCGGGCAGCGCAGCCTGCCACCGGCCGACCAGCGCGACCGCGGCTCACGCATCACTGACGACCTGACCGGCCTGGTCCTGGGATGCGGGGCCTGCTTCAGCGCCGTCTACGGGCTCGACCGGGCCCAGCAGACCTCCTGGACCTCGACGTCGACCGTCAGCTGGCTGGCACTCGGCGGCATCGCCGCGGTGCTGTTCGTGGTCCGCGAGCGCTTCGCGAATCATCCGGTGCTGCCCCTGTCGATGATGGCACTACCGGTGCGGGCGGCCTCCTACGCCACGCAGTTCATCGCCGGCGCCGGCCAGATGGGGGCGATCATCTACCTGACCTACTACATGCAGAACCACTTCGGCTACTCGCCCTTCAAGAGCGGAGTCGTCTTCCTTCCGATGGTCCTCGCCCTGATCGCCACCGCGATCCCGGCCGGGCGCGTCATCGTGCCCAGGCTCGGGGCACGCGGCACCCTGCCGCTGGGGCTGGCGGTACTGACCGGCTCCTTCCTCATCTTCTCGCGTATGACGACGCAGTCCTCCTACTCGCAGGTGGCGCTGCCCGGCCTCATCGTCTTCGGGATCGGCCTGGGGCTGACGATGCCGGTCACCTTCAACTCCGGCACGCGCGGGGTGGATGCGAAACGGACCGGACTGGCCTCGGCGATCCTGAGCGCCGCCCAGCAGATCGGCGGTTCCTTCGGGGTCGCGCTCATGACCTCCTACGCCACCCAGCACGCCGAGGACTACGTGGCCGAGCACTCCGAGGAGGTCAGGGCGGCCGCCATGGAGGCGATGATGCGGGCCCAGGCCCTGCCGCAGTCGCCCGCGGGCAAGCAGATCATCGAGGCCCTCAAGGCCCAGCTCGTCGATCGGGCCCAGATCGAGGCATACGCCGGCGGATTCACGATGATGGCCTGGATCCTGGCCGGGGCCGGGGCGGCCCTGGTGGCCTGCGGGATCGCCCTGAGCGTCCGCCGTCGTCGCACGCGGTAGCGTAGGAGTCACCGTCCGACGGCCGACCTCAGGAGACCTCATGCCCGCCCCACCCTCGCGCACCGACTCCACGCTTGTCATCGGGCTGGGACGCTTCGGCTCCGCTGTTGCCGCCACCCTGGACCGGCTCGGGCGCGAGGTGCTGGCCGTGGAGGCCAATCCTGCGATCGTGCGCCAGTGGACCGGCCGCATCCCGCTGGTGGAGGCCGACGCCACGGACGTGGAGGCCCTGGAGCAGCTGGGCGCCACCGAGTTCGGCACGGCGGTCGTGGGGGTGGCGACCTCCCTGGAGGCCTCCGTCCTCATCACCGGCAACCTCGTGGACCTGGAGACGCCCCAGATCTGGGCCAAGGCCATCTCCCGCGCCCACGGACGCATTCTGCGACGCATCGGCGCCCACCACGTGGTCTACCCCGAGTTCGACGCCGGTCAGCGCGCCGCCCACCTGGTCTCGGGCCGCATGCTCGACTACATCGAGATGGAGAAGGGCGGCTTCACCATCGTCAAGATGCGCCCGCCCACGGAGCTGCACGGATTCACCATCGGCCAGTCCAAGGTGCGCTCGCGCTACGGGGTGACCGTCTTCGGTCTCATGAGCCCAGGCGAGCCCTTTGAGTACGCCACCCCGGACACGCTGGTCTCCGCCGAGGACGTGCTGGTCGTCGGCGGGGACGCCGCCCTCCTGGAGCGCTTCGCCAACCGCGCCTGAGCGGCGCGAGTCTCACAAGGCCCCCGGAAGGCCCTCAGAAGGCGGAGACCTGGGAGCGCTTGGCCTCGGCGGCGCCGTCGGCCTCAGCAGCCACAGCCGCGAGGTCCTTGCCGATCCCGGCGGCGCCGTAAGCACCGAGCAACCCCTCGACGAAGGGCGCTGCGGAGAGCCGAACCCGCTCGGCCACGGCCGGCTCCAGCATCTCGAGAGCCATCTCGGCACTCATGATGCCGCTGCCCAGGTCCGCCAGCATCAGGACGCCGTCACAACGGTCGGCGAGCGGCTCGACGACGGAGACGATCAGGCCGGCATCGGTACCCAGCTCCCCGTCAGCCAGCCCGGCTGCGAGCTCAACGGGGACGTCGACGGCCACGATGAGCCGGCGCGCCAGGTCGAGGGCGGCCTCGGCCAGAGCACGGGAGTGGGAGACCAGGACGATGCCGACACTCACCGAGGCGACGCTCGACCGCTCCGGCTGAGGAAGCGGCACAGGATCGGAGGAGACTGCGGGACTCACGGGGCTCACACCGTCCTTGCGGCCACGACGTCGTCGAGGGCCGCGAGAAGAAGGGCGGTGGAGGCGGCACCGGGGTCGATGTGGCCGGCCGAGCGCTCCCCCAGGTAGGAGGCCCGCCCCTTGGTGGCGACCATGGGCTTGGTGGCGTCGCGCCCCTCGGCGGCGGCCCGCGCAGCGGCCGCAACACCTGCGGCGAGATCATCGGGATGGGTGCGCAGCGCCTCCAGGGCCGGGCTCCAGGCGTCGAGCATGGTCTTCTCCCCCGTGGTGGCGCGCCCACGCGCGGCGATGCCACCGATCCCGGCCTCCAGCCCGGCCGCGAGCGCTCGCGCGTCGATGCCATCCTGCCCCGACAGGGCGCCGCCGGTGCGCAGGAAGAAGGTTCCGTACAGAGGCCCCGCGGCTCCCCCGACGGTAGAGACCAGGGTCGTGCCGACCTTCTTGAGCAGTGCGTCGGCGGCGGTGAAGCCGCCGGCCCCCACCGCGTCGACCGCAGCGGCCAGGCCGCGCTTCATATTGGTGCCATGGTCGGCGTCACCAATGGCGGCGTCCAGCTCAGTGAGCTCCTCGGCGTGCTCGCCGATGAGCTCGGCGCTGCGACGCACCCAGGCCTCCAGGTCGGCCACACTCAGCGTCTGCCGGGCGGATCCCTCGTCCGCTGTCATCTTGCTCCTCCTTCAGCTCTCTCCGGGCCGCCCGCGAGAACCGCGGGCGACGCGATTGTGCCAGACCCTCACATGCCCCAGCGCAGGCCGGGGGTGTGCACGGGGGCGTCCCACAGACGTAGCAGCTCGGCGTCGACGCGCACCAGGGTCAGGGAGCAGCCGGCCATGTCGAGACTGGTGATGTAGTTACCCACGAGGTTACGCGCCACCGTGATCCCGGCACCCTGAAGGAGGCGGGCGATCTCGCCGTACATGAGGTAGAGCTCAAGCAGCGGGGTGGCGCCCATGCCGTTCACCATGGCGATGACGCCCTCATCAGCACCGGCGGGCTCCAGCTCGGTCAGCTCGGCCAGGATCGGGGTGACGAGGCGCTCGGCGACCTCGGCCGCGGAGGCGACCTTCTCACGGTGACGGCCGGGCTCTCCGTGGATGCCGATGCCGATCTCCATCTCGTCGGCCGGAAGGTCGAAGGAGGGCTTGCCGTTGGCCGGGACGGTGCAGGAGGTCAGCGCCATGCCCATGGAGCGGCCGGCGGCGTTGACGCGCGCGGCGATGCCGGCGACCTCGTCCAGCGGGCGCCCCCTCCTCCGCGGCGGCGCCCGCGATCTTCTCCACCATGACGGTCACGCCCACACCGCGCCGTCCGGCGGTGTAGAGGGAGTCCTCGACGGCGACGTCGTCATTGGTGACGACGCTGGCGACCTGGATGCCGGAGTCGGCGTCGACGATCTCGGCCGCCATCTCGAAGTTCATGACGTCGCCGGTGTAGTTCTTGACGATGTGCAGGACGCCGGCGCCGCGGTCGACGGCGGTGGTGGCGGCGACCATCTGGTCGGGGACCGGGGAGGTGAAGATCTCGCCGGCACAGGCCGCGTCGAGCATGCCGGTGCCCACGAATCCACCGTGGAGGGGCTCGTGCCCGCTGCCGCCGCCGGAGATGATGGCGACCTTGCCCTTCTCCTTGCGCTGGTGGCGGTAGACGATGTGCTGGTCGAGGTCGACGTCGAGCTCGTGGGGGTGGGCGGCGGCCATGCCCCGCAGGGCGTCCGTGACCACGCTGTCAACGGAGTTGATGAGTTTCTTCATGGGCCTGACGCTACCGCGCCGCGGGTCTGCGCGTACCGCCAGAGGTCCCAGGGAAAAAGGCCTGTGCACATCGGTGCAGGTCACGGTGGCCCGGACGGCACGGATGCGCACCCAGGGGCCGCGTCGACAGGCACGACGGCACCCGATCGTGAGCGCGACCACCACCCCGCCTGGACGTCACCCATAGAAATTCTGGGGACTATCTGGGGAGGTCCTTTTTCTGGAGCATCCTCACGGCGGTTCCAGGCAGGATAGAGGCATGGACTGTCCGTTGTCGCCATCGTGGCCACCATCGCAGCCGGTGTGGCCATCCTGGTCGCAGTCGCTGCCGTCTTCGCCGCGCGGCGCTCGACGGCGCACGCGGACCTGGCCCTCAAGGAGGCCTCACGGATCTCCCGGGCCAGCATCTCGCGGATCAACGAGGTCCAGTCGGAGGCGAGCTCGGCCCGCCTGGCGGCGCGTCACGCCGCCGAGCGACTGCGCTCCATGACCAAGGAACGCACGACGCCGGACAGTGTCGCCGCCTACCGCGTCTTTCTGAGGGAGGTCGTCGAGGACTCCCAAGCACCTCCTGGGCCCCGAAGGCACGGGAACCATGAAGATTGAGGCGCTGGACCGGCTGCGGGTGGGGGCGCTCGTGGGCGGCTCGGACGAGGTACTGCGGGCGCTGCGCAACTTCGCCCTGCTGCGTACTCAGCAGCCCGAGGCCCCCTGGCCCAGCGCCTACGCCATGGCCTACGCACGCCTGGAGTCCGACCTGGTCACCGCGATCCGCAACGACCTGGGATCCTCCGAGGAGTCCCTGACCGCCGACCAGATCTGGGGAGCGGTCAACGCCCGCTGCGTCGACCCGGCCTTCCGGCTGGCACTGCTCAGCCCCCTGGAGGACGTGCTGCGCAACGCCGGACAGGACCCCACCCATTACGACCTCGACCACCTCATCAAGCCCGCCGACCGCTTGGGTCTCTTCGGCTCCACTGGGGCCGTCGGACCGACCGCCCCTGCACGGTCCGTACCTTCCGCGCCTCCTGCCGGCGCCTCCGCCCCCCCAGCCCCGACGGCGCTCGCGGCGTGCTCCGAGCCGGGTGACGCCAGAGGCCTCGGTGGGGGTCGCCGAGACGGTTGAGCAGAGTGCTCCAGCAGCAGAGGCAACGCCACGGACAACGACAGAGACGGCCGGAGGAGCAACGACGGCCAGCACCGGGCTGCCCGACTCCTCCGACGTCGTGTGGGCTCCGCTCAGCCCAGGAGGTCGAGGCTCGCGCGCCACCACAGCCACCGGCGCAGCACCGACCGCTGCACCCACCGGATCACCGGCTGCCACGTCCGCGGGAACCTGGGAACAGGCCGTTGCGGGCCAGCGGGCCACGGCCGCCCCTCGCACCGAACCTGCGCAGCCACATCCTGCGAGCCCAACGAGCCCTCGGGAACCAGGGGCCTCAGCGTCCCGTCTTCGAGGACCCGACACCCAGTCGCATCTCCCGACGTCGCCGCAGTCAGGGCCCCCAGACCGCTCCGTCCACTGAGGCGGCCGCCGTCCCCGGGACCGAGCTCGCCTCGTCGAGGACCGCCACAGCCGCGCCACCCTCGACGCCGGCCTCGATGCCGTCCGAGGGAGCAGTCGCAGCAACGGCCTCAACGGCGTCGGCCGCTCCAGCCGGGACCTCGACAACGTCGGCCAACACCGAGGAGACAGAGCCCGTCTTCGCTCCGGCCTTCCCCGAGGCGCTGACCAGGGGCCGTGCGGCTGAGCCGAGCGCACCGATCGCAACAGGCGTGCCCTCCGCAGCCGCCCCGGCACAGCCCGCACCGACGCAGCCGCGATCCACCCGCACTCGCGCGAGCTCAGCGTCCAGGCCCCCAGCCGCCTCTCCGGTGAAGGCCACGGCAGTCGCCGCCCAGACGGTCACGGTACCGACGGGGCCTCAGGCAGGTTCGCAGCCCGCCAGCCCTGCCGCGTCCGCACCGCTCACCGCCGCGGCAGGGACCGGTGGCTACGGCATCGTCCCACCCCGGGGCGCGACGGAACCATTCGCACAAGCACCGGGCCACGCCGGTGGTCCCCTCCCCGCCTCATCGGGTCCTCCCGGCCTCAACGTCCCCCAGCCGGCCGATCAGGGCTCCGCCGTGGCCGCAGCCGGTGCCGTCCCCACCAGCGCCGTCGGATCTCACCGGGCACCTGCCGTCCCGGCACGTACGGCCGCTCGAGCCGGATCCACCCACGCGGCAGACCCGGACACTCAGCAGACCGTCACCGTCACAACGGGTCCTTCGGCAACGGCTGCAACGACGTCGGCGAGCGCACCGGCGTCCGAGGCCTGGTCCTTCACTCCCCCGTCCTTGCAGGACTCCACTGAGATCCCCCAGGCTCGCGGCGCCTGAACCAACCTCTCCGGCCACCGGGTCGTTCTCCCCATCCCATCCGGGGCCCCCGGCCCCGCCCACCGTGACAGAATCCGGGTGCGGGAAGCCACCCGGCTTCCGCAGAAGGGAGCCGGCACGTGAGCGTCTTCGCCTGGTGCGCGATCATCGGCTGCGTCACGCTCCTGGCCGGTGTCGTGCTCGACGGGGTGCTGGACGCGTTCCTCCCCGACGGGTTGGTGCCGGTTCTGGCTCTGCCGGTAGCCGTGTTCGGTGCGATCGGCATGGTGATGACGGCGATGTCCGGTTCCACCGCCACGCACGTTCCAGTGGCGATGGTGTGGGGAGTCCCGACAGCGCTGGGGATCGCCTCGGGCGCGGTGACACGCTGGCTGTGGAACCGTCTGAGACGGACCATGCCGCTGGATGCGGCTCCACCCACCGCCGCTGAGCTCGTCGGCGAGAAGGTCACCGTCCTGTGGTGGAAGGACGGCAGCGGCGAGGTCCGTGCCATCACCCGCGGCAACCAGCTCACACTGCCGGCCCGCTCGGAGGAGCCGTTGCGTTCGGGCCAGAGCGCCTGGGTGCTCGACGCCGTCGACTCCACCCTCACCATCACTCCGTGGGGGCAGGTCGACAGCTGAGCGCCGCCAGGTGGCGACGTCGGCCTCCGCCGCCCCATCCCTTCATCTTTCCCCAGCTCCCGATAAAGAAAGGAACACCGCATGGACGCAATGCTCATCGGCGCCATCGTCATCATCGTCATCATCGCGCTGCTGGTAGTCGCCTACCTGTTCAGCCGGATCGTCGTCGTCCCCTCCAACCTCACCGGCCTGATCTCCGGGTCGAACCGGGGCACGGTCAAGATCATCCACCCCGGTGGGCGCGACTTCGTCCTGCCGGTCATCCAGACCATCCAGTACCTGCCCTTCACCCAGACCACGATCGGTTTCAAGGTCACCGCCGAGGACGAGAACAAGATCCATGTCAACGTCGCCGCCGTGGCCGCCGTCAAGGTGGGCGACTCCGACGAGCAGGTGCGCGCAGCGGCCAAGCGCTTCCTGGGCAAGCCCAACACGGACCAGGCCATCGCCGACTCCGCGCGGGAAGCGCTCATCGGCTCCCTGCGCTCGATCATCGGGCACATGACGGTCACCGATCTCATCTCCGACCGCGACGCCCTCCAGCGCAACGTCTTCGACGACGCCAAGAGCATCATGGCCAACATGGGCCTGGAGATCGACATGCTCCAGGTCTCCGAGATCACCGACGCAGGCGGCTACATCGAGTCCCTGGGGGTGCCCGAGCAGCAGCGCGTTGAGAAGGACGCCCGCATCGCCCGGGCCAACGCCGAGCGCGAGGCCCGCGACGCCGAGGTCACCTCCCGTCAGCAGATCGCCGAGCGCGAGCGCGACCTGTCCCTGCGTCAGGCCCAGCTCAAGGCTGAGACGGACAAGGCCCAGGCCGACGCCGACTCCGCCGGCCCGATCGCCCGCGCCGCCAAGGAGCGCGAGATCGCCATCATCGGTCAGGAGGCCGCCGAGGCCAAGGCCGCCCTGACCGAGCGCGAGCTCGACTCCACGGTCCGCAAGCCCGCCGACGCCGCTCGCTACCAGCGCGAGCAGGAGGCTCAGGCCTCCAAGACCGAGGCGCTGCTGCGCGCCCAGGCCGACGCCGAGCGCACCCGCCTGGACGCCGAGGCCCAGGCCCAGGCCACCGTGGCGCGCGCCGAGGCCGAGGCCAAGGCGACCGCGGCCCGGGCCCGCGCCGAGGCCGACGCGATCGCGGCCCGCGGTCAGGCCGAGGCCGACACGATCCGCGCCGCCGGTGAGGCCGAGGCCAAGGCCATGAGTGACAAGGCCGACGCCCTGGCCAAGTACGGCGAGGCCGCCACCCGCCAGATGCTGCTGGACAAGGCCCCCGAGATCGCCCGGGCCCTGAGCGAGCCGCTGGCCAGCGTGCGCGACCTGTCGATCATCTCCACCGAGGGCGCCTCCGCTCTGCCCAAGGCCGTGGCCAGCAACGTCGAGCAGCTCGATGTCATCCTGCGCAGCCTCGTGGGCACCGGCCTGACTGACATGGTGGGCGGCCACCTGCCGGGCTCCAGTTCCTCCGACGGGGAAGAGGGCAATACCCCGGTCGACGTCGTCGATCACCAGGAGGGCTGAGAGTCAAGCTGCCGATAGGCAAAACGGCGACTCCTGACGCGGCCGGGTACAGGATTTCTGTGCCCGGCCGCGTAACATGTCCCCAACAATCTTCCAGACCCATCCAGACTCAGCAACGGGCAGGTCAACATGCGACGTCGCGCCTTCCTCATCGCCGCACTCGGCACCACCATGGGCGCCAGTGCCGTGTCCTTGAGCGGCTGCGCCAGTATCAAGCAGCGCATCGCACGCGCGTGGGCCCCACAGTCAACCACGCTCCTTCACGCGTCACTGTCCAAGCCCCCCGAAGGCCACCGCCATCCCGACCGCCTTCGGCGCCGAGCCGGTGTGGCCCGCGCGCATCGAGGAGAACAAGAATCGGCCGTGGCCCACCAACGCGACGATCGTGGCCGCCCACGGATCCTTCCTCATCGCCTACGACATGGGCGACATCGAGAACACCGCCCTGTCCGGTGACCGCCCCATCATCGTGGACCTCACCGGGCCGACGAACTACGCGATCGTCCCCGACGACTCCGAGCACGGGTACCGCATCGAGCAGATGACCCCGCCTCCGATCACTGGCGTTATCGAGGAGAACCGCGTCGCCCCCAGTCCCGGCACGCTCGTCACCGAGCAGTTCATCAGCGCCGGCGTGTGCTACGACGAGTTCGCCTATCTCATCACCGGCACCGAGGTCGTCAGGACCGGCCGGCCTCCCGAGAACCGCGGGCGGATGAACCTGCTCAAGATCCGTCTGGCCGACCGCAGCATCGTTGCCAGCACGTTGCTCGGGGAGGGGGCTCGCCCTCAAGGCGAAGGAGGCGACCTACCGCGCCGGCTCCTCGATCTCGCTGACCTCCGACGGCGCCAGCCTCCTGGTCACGAGCAGCATCCCGCACCGAGCCCTGAAGCTGTCTGCGGCCGACCTCTCCGTGCAGCTCGACCTCGCCTCGACGACGTCCCAGAACTTCGGCGCGGTGGATGGCGGGGAGGCGGTGGCCCTGCTCAGTGACGACGGCAGGACCCAGACGGCCGTCGTCACCCTCGCCGATGGCGTCACCCACCCCTTGGAGAACATGAATGCCTGGATCGTTCACCAGGGCTATCTCTACGCCGTCGGCAGCCGCACAAGCGATCGCCCCGGCTCTGAGCGAATCATCAACCTCGCCACCGGCGAGCGGGTCGAGCTCGAGGAGATGCCGGACGACTACGTGGAGCACAAGCAGGCGACCGTGAGCGCGAGCAACGGCGTCATGATCAGAAAGAGCGACTACATCCAGGTCCGCAGGAACGGCTCCGCAACCGCAGTCCTCTCCCGGAAGTCGACTGAGAAGGAGACCTACAGGAGTGCTGCGATCTACGGGTCCGTCCTTTACCTCACCCTCAACGGTGGCCGTCTGCGCCTGGTCGACCTGAACACCGGCAAGGTGATCCAGGATTCCAAGACCAGCAATCCCAACGAGATGGTGACGGTGACGCCCTACGGCTTCTGCAACGAGATCAACTTCTACCCGGCCACCGCCTGGCAGTCCTAGGAGAAGGACGGACAGGGAGGCATCATCCTCACAGTCCTCCGCACTGTCCGGGGGTGGCTGAGAAGCCAGTAGCAGGCACGTTGGTACACGTCCACGAAGGAACAGGGACTCGCGCAACAGCGATATCTATCGGCCAGTGCGACCCAAGGCTCGTGCAGCCCGAGCGACCGCCGGTGTCGCCTGGAACGGGCTATGAACATTCGTGCGCCGGGCGTGGTGACGAGGGTCCACCGGCTCCGAAGAATCGTCAGTGAAACCGGATACCACTGACGAAAGAAGGAGCGCAGGCATGAGTGAGAGGATCGGCTGGCCGATCTCGACGAGCAGATGCAGGAGGCGGTTGCAGGCACCAGACAGCGGGTAGCCGCCCTGCACGCCGAGCTGCCCCGGTGGGGCCTGGTGGTGTGGACCGCCGGCAACGTCTCCGAGAGGGTCGTCGTCGACCGCGGCGACGGTCCGATCAAGACCGACCTCTTCATCATCAAGCCCTCCGGCGTCTCCTACGACGAGCTGGCCGCGGACACCATGGTGGTCTGCACGCTCGACGGCGAGAAGATCAACGACGGAACGCCGGCCTCGCTGACGCCCTCATCAGACACCGCCGCCCACGCCTACGTCTACCGGCACCGCGACGACGTTGGCGGTGTCGTCCACACCCACTCCCCCTACGCCACCGCCTGGGCCGCACGTCGCGAGCCGATCCCTTGCGCTTTGACGATGATGGGCGACGAGTTCGGCGGCGACATCCCGGTCGGCCCCTTCGCCCTGATCGGGGACGACTCGATCGGCCGCGGCATCGTAGAGACCCTGGAGGGCTCGAGGTCCCCGGCGGTCCTCATGGCCAACCACGGTCCCTTCACCGTTGGCAAGGACGCGCGCGACGCCGTCAAGGCCGCCGTCATGTGCGAGGAGGTCGCCCGCACAATGAGCATCGCCGAGCTGCTCGGCGACGTGAAGCCGATCCCGGCCGACATGGTGGATCGCCTCAACGACCGCTACCAGAACGTCTACGGCCAGCACTAACCGGCGGCACTAGGGTGCGCCATGAGCGGGGGCCGGAACCAGATGGGTTCCGGCCCCCGCACACCTGTTCATGCTGTCTCCGCGTCCGGAGACTGGGACGGCTCAGATGTTTTCGAGAACCTCGCCCTTGGTCTCCCGGGCCAGCAGGTAGACGAAACCGCCCAGGACCAGCATGGCCGCGAAGAAGAGGAAGGCCGGGAAGACGGCCGCCAGCGGGTGCGCCAGCTCCTTGAGGTTGTCCGAGCCGATCATCGCCCCCATGAGCAGCGGGCCGATGATCTTGGCGATCGCGCCGATGCCGTAGCCCAGTCCGAGTCCCGTGCCTCGGGCGTCGTTGGGGAACTGCTCACCACCGAAGGCGTTGAGGATCCCGAAGGCGCCGTCGCCGAAGCCCATGGTGACGCAGATGCCGGTGAAGAAGATGATCCAGGAGGTCTCCCAGTGGGCGGAGAAGGCCACGATGACCGCGCCCAGGGCGCCGATGATGCCGAAGGAGAACATCGTCCAGCGCCGCCCGATCCGGTCGGCGAGCCAGGCCGAGGCCAGGCGCCCGAGGAGGTCCACCAGGGAGACCCCCATGAAGAGAGTGCCCACGGTGTCGGCGTTGATGTCGTCGAAGCCGACCTCCAGGAGCGTCTGTCCCCAGGACTGCACGGTGAAGGATCCCAGGATGAAGCAGAAGGAGCCGATCGAGACGATGAGCAGGGGCCTGAGGTGCTTGCGGAACAGCTCGGAGTAGGCGATGCGCTGCTCGGTCTCAACCGGAGGCAGGGCGCCCACGGCGTCGGGGCTCAGCTCCAGGGCCCAGGCGATGGACTCGCGGGCCTCGCGCTCGCGGCCCTGAGAGAGCAGGAAGCGGGGCGACTCCGGAACGATCCTGATCCAGGCCAGCAGCAGGATCGGAATGGCACCCAGAGCGATGAGACCGCGCCAGTTGTCGTGCATGGCGCGCTGTCCCAGGGAGCCCAGGAAGAGCCCCAGCGGGATGAACACCGAGCCGAGCCCGGCCAGCAGACCGCGCTGCCTGGTGGGGACGAACTCCTGGACGTAAGGAATGGAGACGATATTGAGGCCCCCGACGCCCACGCCGACCAGCACCCGCAGGAGGGCGAGCATCATCCACCAGCCGGTGGGGGTGAACACCGAGGCCAGGGTGAAGATGGTGAAGAGCAGGACACACCAGAAGAAGGTGCGTCGTCGGCCCATCCGGTCGGCGGCCCGGCCCCACATGACCGATCCGAGGACCGTCCCCAACCCGGAGCAGGCCAGGATGACACCGGTCTCGAAGCCGCCCAGGCTCCACTCCTTCTGGAGCTGGACGACGGCGAAGCCGATGAGGAACATGTCGAAGAACTCCGAGACGTTGGCGACGATCGCCAGTCCAATGATGCTTCGCTGGTGGCCCGTCAGGGGCCGGGAGTCGATCTGTTCAAGGGCGCTCATGGCGGCAGCTCCCGGTGCCGCGCGTCCCGATGCGGTACTCATATGCGGTCCAATCTATGGTGAAGCCAGCAGGCGGCCGGTCAGCGGACGATGTCGGAGCCCTGCGTCTGGAGCAGCTCGGCGGGGCGCACATGGGTGAGGTCTCCGTGGTGGGTCAGGGCCAGGGAGGCGACCTTGGTGCCGATCTCGATACCGCGGTTCACGTCGCCGTCGAGCCAGCCGTGCAGGGTGCCGGCCACGAAGGAGTCGCCCGCCCCCGGGCGGTCGACGACAGGGACGGACTTGATCTCGTAGACGCGCTCGCCCTCGGAGGCGGTGGACAGGTAGGTCCCGGCGCGCCCGTCGGTGGACACGACGGTGGGGGCGCCGATCTCCTCGCGCAGGTTGCGGCACACGTCCACACCCTGGCCAGGGACGCCGAAGACGATACCGGCGTCGGTTCGCGAGCAGAACAGGATCGAGGCTCCCCTGGCGATCGGCTCCAGGACGGCCCGGGCCTGCTCGCCGTCCCACAGCAGGGAGCGGAAGTTGACGTCGAGGGCGACGTCAACGCCACGGTCGCGAGCGGCGTCGGCGACGTAGCGCACCACCCGGGCGGTCTCGGGGGTCAGGGCCGCGGTGATCCCGGTGAGAAAGACCAGGCGGGTGTCGAGCAGGGCGTCCCAGTCGAACTCCTCGGGGACGATGCTGCGGAAGGGCGTGTACTCGCGGTCGTAGGTGACCTTGCCCGGCAGCGGGAACTCGCCCGGCTCAAGGAAGTAGAGGGCGACGCGACCCTCGTCGGTCATGACGACGTGACTCATGTCCACGCCGACGGCGGAGTACTCCAGGGCGATGCGGTCGGTCAGCTCGCCGCGGGGCAGCTTAGTGGTCCAGGCGGTGGAGCGGCCAAGCTCGGACAGGAGTCCGGCGACGTTGGCCTCGGAGCCGGCGGCGACCATACGCAGAGACCGGGCGGTAGCCAGGCACTCCCCGCGCTCGCAAGTCAGCCGGATCTGCCCCTCACCAATGGTTGTCATATCATAATGACGACGAATAGATTTTAACTGCAACCCTCCGCAATTGAGCACTTCACTAGACGCTCCTCGATCAAGACAAATTGTCATATGTGAACCCAGAGGAAGTGCTGACGACAGATTTATCGAAGGAAGGCCGCTCTGACACAACATCAGCGTCAGCACTCAACTCACCCACTCTTCCTTTACTGAGAGAAATAGCGCACCGTCCAACGACAGAGTCATCTAGATTGCAGCAATCTTCAGCAGCCCCTGCGAACAGGTCATCGGCAACCTTATTGACATCCATGAGAATCCTCCCTATACAAGCCTCAACAACGAGCAGAGAGCGTGCACCCGAATTTCAGATCCACCTCTCATCTAATAAACTACACAGCCCCCACATCAAAAGAAGGTCGACCATGAAATTATGTTCACTTCAACCTTTTAGTATCAAGCAAGATCGGCAGAATCTCCTTGTATTCACCCGAGAAGGTGCTCTACAATGAACGTATGTGCGCAGAAATCACCCGCAATCGCCTTATTTCATTGCTAGAGGTAGCACGCCTGTACTACCATGAAGACCTAGATCAGGCTTCCATAGCCGACCGCATGGGCTACTCGCGCCCCACGATTTCGCGCATGCTCGCCGAGGCCCGCCGGCACGGCATCGTCACCGTCACGGTATCCCACCCTATTGAACGTCTCGTCACTCTCGAGAAACGACTCACTCGCACCTTCGGGCTCAAGGAAGCTCGAGTTGCTGAAGACCGAAATGACGGAAACCCCAACCCGAGCACAGGGGTTGCTCGGCTATGCGGCGACCTGCTCCTGGAGCACTGTGGACCCCGCAGCGTCATCGCAGTCTCCAATGGGCGAACAGTAGGAGCAGTCGCTCATCATCTACCCAAGAGAGTCTGGCCCGAGTCGACGGCGGTGGCGATGCTGGGCTCAGTCGGGGAGTCCTTCCATCTCGAGGACGGTCCAGACATCTGCCGCAACCTCGCCCTGCGCCTGGGCGGCCGACACCGGTCTTTGTCTGTTCCTCTTGTCTTTGACTCGCCAGACAACGCCCGCATGGTGCGCAGCGAGGAGCAGATAGTTACCACGCTGGAGCTCGCCGCCCGCAGCGATGTGGCGCTCACCGGCGTCGGCGCTGTCGGGGAGACGACGAGCAGTCCGCTCCTGCGCCGCTGGATGACGCCCGCCGTCATGCGCGAGTGCCGCCGCAAGAACGTCGTCGCCCATGTCTGCGGGCACCATCTGGACGCCGAGGGCAACCACGTGCGCACGGCCCTGTGCGATCGCACCCTGTGCCTGGATCCCTCCCGGCTCAGCGAGATCCCCCCTGGTCATCGGCGTGGCGGCGGGCCGGGACAAGGTCGATGCCCTGCGCGCCACTCTGCGTGGGAGCTACCTGTCCGCCCTCGTCACCGACGAGAGCACCGCCCGCTCCCTCCTGGAGGGCATCTGAGGGGAGGCACCGGGGCGAGTTGGAATGAACACGCGCCCATCCGTGTACTTGCCCGGTTCTACAGAAGCGGGAAGGATCAGCCGTGATGCCCGACCGCAGGTGCGCCAGCACGGTGCTCGCGGCCACGAGCAATATGCACCCTCATGCACAAGGAGTCCTCAGTTATGAGCGCTGAGCCACTGCTCACCGATCTTGACCGTCAGGCCATCGCGGTTTCCAAGGCGCTGGCCGCCGACGCCGTGGAGAAGGCCGGGTCGGGCCACCCCGGTACGCCAATTTCTCTGGCGGGGGTGGCGTGGCTGCTCTACCAGCGTGAGATGGTCCACGACCCGACGGACCCGGGCTGGCTGGGGCGCGACCGGTTCGTCCTGTCCATCGGGCACGCCTCACTGGTGCAGTACATCCAGCTGTTCCTGGCCGGCTACGACATCGATCTGAGTGGCTTCACGGCCTTCCGCTCCCCGGCCGGTCTGCCGGGCCACCCCGAGTTCGGTGAGGTTCCCGGGGTGGAGACGACCACCGGACCGCTGGGGGCGGGCTTCGCCAACGCGGTGGGCCTGGCCATGGCGGCGCGCCGCGAGCACGGGCTGCTCGACGCCAACACCCCGCTGGGCGAGTCGGTCTTCGACCACTTCGTCTACACAATCCTGGGCGACGGCTGCATGCAGGAGGGCGTGACCTCAGAGGCCGCATCCCTGGCCGGTACCCAGCAGCTGGGCAACCTCATCGCCATCTACGATGACAACGACATCTCCATCGAGGGCAACACGGACATCGCCTTCACTGAGGACCCCTCGGCACGCTTCGAGGCCTACGGGTGGCACGTGCTCGACGTCGACTGGCGCACCGGCCCCAACGGCTACGCGGAGGACCTCCAGGCGCTGCACGAGGCCATCGTGGCGGCCCGCGCCGAGACCGAGCGGCCGTCACTGATCCGTCTGCACACGATCATCGCCTGGCCCTCGCCGACCAAGCAGGGCCAGGAGTCCTCCCACGGCGCCAAGCTCGGGACGGAGGAGGTCGCCGGGCTCAAGCGGGCCCTGGGCCTGGATCCCGAGCAGAGCTTCATCCTGCCCGACGACGTCGTCGCCCACGCCCGGAAGCAGGCCGCCGAGAGCGCCCGGGCCGCCCGAGCGGTCTGGGACGAGCGCTTCACGGCATGGCAGCAGGCCAACCCCGACGGCGCCGCGCTGCTGGAGCGGCTTCGGGCACACCGCCTTCCCGAGGGCCTTCAGGCCGCCCTGCCGACCTGGGAGGTCGGCCAGTCCCTGGCCACCCGTGCGGCGTCGGGCAAGGTGCTCTCCGCGTTGGCAGACGTGGTACCTGAGCTGTGGGGCGGGTCGTCGGACCTGGCCGGCTCGAACAACACGAGTATGGCCGACGAGCCCTCCTTCCTTCCCACTCCCCTGGCGCAGGCCGACGGTGACGGGCCCTTCGGGCGCACCATCCACTTCGGTGTGCGCGAGCACGCCATGGGATCGATCCTCAACGGCATCGCCCTGGACGGTCTCACCCGCGCCTACGGGGGCACCTTCATGGTGTTCTCCGACTACATGCGCCCGGCCGTGCGCCTGGCGGCGCTCATGGGCATCGGCTCGATCTTCGTGTGGTCCCACGACTCCATCGGCGTGGGTGAGGACGGCCCCACCCACCAGCCCGTCGAGCACCTGGCGGCGCTGCGCGCCATCCCGGGCCTGGCCGTGGTGCGGCCCGGGGACGCCAACGAGACCGCCGCGGCCTGGGCCGAGATCCTGGCCCGTCCGGACCAGCCGGCCGGCATCGCCCTGTCGCGTCAGAACCTCACCGTGAACGCCTCCGCCAGCGCCGCGGCCGAGGGCGTGCGCCGCGGCGCCTACGTCCTGGCCGAGGCCACCGACGCAGGCGGCGGCCAGACCGACCCCGAGGTGGTCCTGATCGCCACCGGCTCCGAGGTCGGCGTGGCCGTGGCGGCCCGCGACGTCCTCCAGGAGCAGGGCACGCCCACCCGGGTGGTCTCCGCCCCCTGCCTGGAGTGGTTCGCCCAGCAGGACGCCGCCTACCGGGACCAGGTACTGCCGGCCGGTGCCGCCAAGGTCGCCGTCGAGGCCGGCATCGCCCTGGGCTGGCGCGAGATCGTCGGTGACGCCGGCGAGATCGTCTCCCTGGACCACTACGGCGCCTCGGCCGCCGGCACCGCCCTGTTCGAGGAGTACGGCTTCACCGCCGACAACGTCGCCCAGCGCGCCCGCCAGGCCCTGGCCCGCACCCGCGGCTGACTCCCGGCCCCATCACCACCGAGCCGGTCGTTCTTCAGCTAGCCATACGGACAATCCGTGGGGCTACCTGAAGAACGACCGGCTCAATGTGTGAGAAATATATGTCACGGGGATACTACTCCCCATACTGAACAGGTGACGCGCCGGAAGATTTTGGGCACGCTGGGTCCGGTCGCGCCGCCGGGCGCACTGCGACACCATTCCCCGAACACAGAAAAGGCCGTCTCTCATGAGCGCACAGCAACCCGCCCAGAACGCCCCCCAGATCCCTGACAGCAACGACTCCGGTGAGGACCAGCCCCTGCGCACGCGCTACTACTACCTCATCATGACCATCATGGTCGTGATCGGCGTCGTCATCGATATCGCGATCTTCATCGGAATCATCACGAACGCCGAGGGGAGGGTGCGCATCCCCTACCTGGTCTTCATTCTTCCCGTTGTCGGTGCTCTGGCGGTCGGCAGTTCGCCGACGCGGCCCTGGCCAAGAAGTCTCCTCACCTGGTGCCCGGTTACGTGGCCCCGCAGTACCAGCCCTATCCGGGTGCGGCCCCTGCACAGCAGGGCTACGGCCAGCCTCAGCAGCCGCAGTACGGACAGGTCCCCACCGGTCAGGCTCCCCAGAACCAGCAGCCCTATGACCAGGGAGGGCAGCCGGGGCAGACCGGCCCGGTCGGCTACTGAGGCCCGGAGGGCGCCGAGCAGATGCCCGAATAGATGTCGGTGGGGCCCGATACGCTCCCGTCATGCCCGCATCGAAGAGCCCCAAGGCGCCTAAGGTCTCCTACCACTGCACCGAGTGCGGCTGGTCCAGCCCCAAGTGGATGGGCCAGTGCCGGGAGTGCCGCGAGTGGGGCACCCTCGAGGAGGTCCAGTCCACCGGCACCTCGGGTGGAGCCGTCGGCGGCAGTGCCCTGGCCGCGGCCAGTGCACTGCGACCGACGGTGTCCGCCCGTCCCATCGGGGAGGTCAGCGCCACCGAGGCCAGGGCCCGCCCCACCGGGGTGGGCGAGCTGGACCGGGTCCTGGGTGGCGGGATCGTACCGGGCGCCGTCGTGCTGCTGGCCGGCGAGCCCGGCGTCGGGAAGTCCACACTGCTGCTCGACGTCGCCGCGAAGGCCGCCGCCGTGGCGCGCGAGCGCGGGGACGGGCCGGTCCTCTACGTCACCGGTGAGGAGTCGGCCTCGCAGGTGCGGCTGCGGGCAGAGCGCATCGACGCCCTGGATCCGGGGCTGCTCCTGGCCGCGGAGACCGAGCTCGGGTCCCTGCTGGGGCACGTGGAGGCGGCCGGCCCCTCCCTGCTGGTGGTGGACTCGGTTCAGACCATCGCCTCGGCGCAGGTGGAGGGCAGTGCCGGAGGCGTCACCCAGGTCCGGGCCGTGGCCGGCGCACTCATCGCGGTGGCCAAGGAGCGCAGTATCCCGGTGCTGCTCGTGGGGCACGTGACCAAGGACGGCGGGATCGCCGGACCCCGGGTCCTGGAGCACCTGGTCGACGTCGTCGCCCAGTTCGAGGGCGACCGCCATGCCCGCCTGCGCCTGCTGCGGGCCGTCAAGAACCGCTACGGCCCCACCGACGAGGTCGGCTGCTTCGAGCTGGGCGAGCGGGGCATCGTGGGGCTGGCGGACCCCTCGGGCCTGTTCCTGTCCGCCGCCCGCTCCGAGGTGCCGGGAACCTGCGCCACCGTCACCCTCGAGGGGCGCCGGCCCATGCCGGTGGAGATCCAGGCGCTCGTGGCCTCCACCAACGCCGGCTCGCCGCGGCGCACCACCTCCGGGGTGGACCACTCGCGCACGGCCATGGCGCTGGCGGTTCTCAGCGCCCGGTTGCGGGTGGACACCTCCAGCGCGGACGTCTACGTCTCCACCGTGGGCGGGGCGCGCGCCGTCGAGCCGGCCACGGACCTGGCGGTGGCCATCTCCGTGGTCTCGGCCGCGCGCAACCTACCCACACCCGCCGGACTCGTGGCCTTCGGCGAGGTGGGGCTCACCGGTGAGGTGCGTGCCACCGTCGGCATCCAGCGGCGCCTGGCGGAGGCCTCCCGGCTCGGCTTCGACCGGGCGATCGTGCCGCTGGCGGGCTCGGCCGAGCTGCGCGAGGTCGCCGGGATGCAGGTCCTGCCGGTCTCTCACGTAGGCGAGGCGATGGGGGGCGGCGCTGCCTCGTTAACAGCGTTGACGGCGCAGCCGTGATCCGATCCGCTCGACGGCGCAGCCGCACGCAGCCAACAGACCGAGTGGTCCAGTGTGGGAAGGCCCTCTCCGAGAGGCGGCCTGCCTGCCGATACCATGGAGCCGTGAGCACCGATGGGTGCGCGCTCAACCAGATGGCCTGAAGTCAGAAGGTTCGAGACGCTCGTACCGCCCCGGTGAGCACTCACAGTGCGAGTCCTTACCCCGGGTCACCGTGAGATCAGGAGAGATGATGATCGAGGCCGCTGGCCAGCTGCGCGAGACGCTTGCGCTCGTCGCTCCCGGCACCGTCCTTCGCGACGGCCTGGAGCGGATCCTGCGCGGTCGTACCGGAGCGATCATCGTGCTGGGCTTCGACCCGGTGGTCGAGGCCATCTCCTCAGGCGGCTTCCACCTCGACGTCGAGCTCTCCGCGGCCCGCCTGCGCGAGCTGGCCAAGATGGACGGCGGCGTCGTCGTCGACATGGACACCGCCCGGATCCGGCGCGCCAACGTCCAGCTCCTGCCCAATGCCTCGATCCAGACCTCGGAGACGGGCATGCGCCACCGCACCGCCGAGCGCGTGGCCCGCCAGACCGGCTACCCAGTCATCTCCGTGAGCCAGTCGATGCGGATCATCTCCCTGTACGTGGACGGCAAGCGCCACGTCCTGGAGCCCAGCGAGTCCATCCTGGCCAGCGCCAACCAGGCCCTGTCCGCCCTTGAGCGCTACAAGGCCCGTCTCGATCAGACCTCCGCCGGCCTGGACTCCCTGGAGATCGAGGACCTCGTCACCGTGCGCGACGTCACCTCGGTGCTCCAGCTCATGGAGATGGTCCGTCGCATCTCCGACGACATCGATTCCTACGTCCTGGAGCTCGGCACCGACGGGCGCCTTCTGGCCCTGCAGGTCGAGGAGCTCACCCGGGGCCTGCTGGCCGAGCACGGCTTCCTCCTGGAGGACTACCTGCCCTGAGGGCCTGGACACCGCCACCGTGGATGCGCGCCTGAAGTGGGTGGGCTCCCCGCCCTCCTGGATCTGGCGATGGTGGCGCGCTCCATGGGCCTGGGCGGCATCGACGGCCAGGACCTGGACGCTCAGGGTCTCCCCGCGCGGACTGCGGATCCTGTCCAAGATCCCGCGCCTGCCCGTGGTCACGGCACGCGCCGTCGTCGAGCAGTGGGGGTCCCTGCAGGGGGTCCTCGGTGCGACCATCGAGGAGCTCGAGGCGGTCGAGGGCGTCGGCGCCCAGCGGGCTCGGACCCTGCGCGACGGGTTGTCGCGGCTGGCGGAGATCTCCGTCGTCGAGCGCTACGCCTGAGCCCTCCAGGTTCCCTGAGCGCCGACGCCGGCGAGCACCCGGCGCTGCCGGGGCCGCTGCCACGGCCAATCGGAGTCAGCCGACGACGAAGACCCGGTCCTCAGTCAGGTCCTTGTCCCCCATGACGAAGCGGAAGCGGTAGGGTCCCGGCCCCGCGGCGCTGCCGGGCGCGGTCTGTGCCTGGCCGGCCGAGGCACTCGCAGAGGAGGCGCCGGTCGCACTCGGGTCGGTCGAGGCCGCGCCCTGATCGGTGGCCTTCCCGCTCGCGTCCTTACTCGGCGTGGACGAGGCCGGCAGCGCGGTGGCGGCGGCGCAGTCGGAGGTGGCGGCGTTCCCGTTCCACGTCACGCTGACGTCAGCGGCCTGCCCCGGAGGCAGAAGCAGCGGGCGCTTGGTCTGGCCCACCGGGCAGGTGACGGAGTCCCATACCTGCTGAGAGCCCGAGGAGACCCGCACGCCCACGGCCTGGCTGCCGGCGTCGAGCAGACAGGGTGCCGAGCCTTTGTTGACCAGGGAGATGGAGAAGGTCGCCCCGACGCCAACGCCTATGGACTCCGGCCCCTGCACCGTGTTCGACAGTGCCGAGGGGTCACAGGCTCCCGGCGTGGGGTAGACGGTGTGCACCTGAGCGGCGGCGCGCTGCTCGTCCTGGCTGCGGATGGTGCCACGCACCCAGAGGTAACCGACGACGACGGCCACCACGAGCAGCAGGAGGAACAGCAGGATGCCTCCCTAGGGACCAGTGCACGGCGCAGGCCGTAGCGGGGCTGGGGAGGGATCGGCTTGCGCAGGCGCCCGCTGCGGGGCTGCTCGGGGCCCTGCTGAACCGAGTCGGGGGCCCCGGTGAGTCGCCCGCCGCCGATGTGGGCCCACTGGATGCCCTTGCCCCAGCCGCTGCGACGATGACCGGAGCGACCGGCCTGGGTCGAGCTCGTCCGGGCGGAGCGAGCGGTTCCCGGAGCGGCCTGCCGCGAACGCGCCGCCGAGGAGGCCTCAGCGACCTGTGAGCTCTCAGAGCGCTGCTGCCCCTGACCGGGGCGTCCCTTCCGCTTGCTGGCCTGAGCCGACTTGCCCCCCTCCGGAGGTCCTGCCCGTCTGCCCCGAGTGCAGAGGGTGTCCGGCCCGATTGGCGCTGGAGGTACGCCCCCCTCGGCCCTTGGCCTGGGGGCCTGGCTTCTTTCCCTGGGGGGACCTGGCCGTACCGGCCCCGGACTCGCCAGCGCCGCCCGTGTGCCGGTGCGGCCGGGACTGGGATCCGGATGATGAGCGGCCCGTCGAGGAACCCGCGCCACGACGGGCCGCGCCTCGTCGTCCTGCGCTTTCCCCATGACTGCGTCCGCGTCCTTTGGCCATGGTCACGACTCTACCGGCGCAACGGGCTCGGTGCCGTGAGCGCCCCGCCCGGGCGGCGCGCCGAGCCACAGACCTTCATCGCAGTCCGAGTGGTTCCGCGCCCGCCGGCCCGGTCGCAACCACGATCCCCATGGTGAGTCCGCGAGCTCGTCGGGGAGGGGAGGCGTGCGGTTACGGGAGCCGGTAGGAGGCGCCGTCGTCGTCGGTGGTAATGAGTCCGTCGACCAGGAGCGTGGACAGGGCTCGCACGGGCTGATCGGGATCGGGGGGCGCCACCACTGGAGCGCAGTCCCGCCCGGGCGGCGCAGGCCACGAGCTCACCGGCGTCGACGGGCTGTCCGTCAGCGGCCTCCCGCAGGCGAGCCATGACCAGGCCACGGGCCTGGCGGTCGGTTCCGTGCCAGGCCTGGCTGCGGCGTCGGCCGGCATGGACGTCCGCGGGGCGGCCTGCCGCGAGCCAGGCGCAGTCGCTGCGCCAGGGACAGGCGTCGCAGTCCGGTTCGCGGGCAGTGCACACCAGGGCGCCGAGCTCCATGACGGACACCGACCAGTGGGCGGCGGTGGCGTCGTCGCCGGGCAGCAGGTGCAGCGCCCGCTCGCGCTCGGCCCGGTTGAGGCTGGGGGCCGGCAGGGCCTGGCCTCCGACGGCGCGCGCCAGGACCCGCCTGACATTCGTGTCCAGCACGAGGGCGCGGCGGCCGTGGGCGAAGGCCAGGACGGCACCGGCCGTGTACTCCCCACCCGGGCAGGGGCCAGGAGAGCGTCCAGGTCATCGGGCAGGGACGCCGTCGTGCTGCTCGACGACGCTGCGGGCGCACTCGATGAGCCGCAGGGCCCGGCGTGGGTAGCCCAGGCGTCCCCAGACCCGCAGCACCTCGGCGGTAGGGGCCTGGGAGAGCTCGGCGGGCCCGGGCCAGCGCCGCATCCACTCCTGCCAGGCGGGGACGACGCGGGCCACCGGGGTCTGCTGGCTCATGACCTCCGAGACGAGGACCTCCCACGGCGTTGTTCCGCGGCGGCGCCACGGCAGGTCGCGGGCGTGCGCGTCGTACCAGGCGATGACGTCCTGCGCCGAGGGCTCAGCCGGATCGGCGGGTGGCAAGGGCGATGCCGACGGCGCGGCAGTGATCGTGTCAGGAGAGGCAGGGCGGGCAGGCACGAGGGACACCGTAGCGGCAGCGGCTTGGACGGGACTGGCCGCCGCCGTCGCCGTCGCCGGCCGACTGTGTTGTCTCTTGGCTTCTGAGGGTTTCGGATGTCATGACATCTGAGAAACCGGTGCGTGCTGCACGAGGTCTGGGTTCCACTGGCCGCGAGGTGGGTGTACTCCGCGGGGTTGGGGGTCTCGTGCAGTACGCATAACCCCTGGCCAGTGCACCCCGGGCCTCGTGCAGTAGCGGGCCCAGGTCCTCACCTGGGAGCGGAGACCGACCGAGCAGGCGACGGAGGCGGTGCCGCTCGGCCGCGCACCCACACTCAGGGACGGCTCAGCCCCTGTCGACGCTCCTGATGTTCCCGGAGTCCCTGCTGGATGCCGAGGACGCCGCTCAGCTCGACGTACTCCCCTGTCTCCTGGGTGTATCCGCGGGCAACGGCCCAGGACCAGATGCGGTCCAGCTCGGCGGCCCCCTTGCGCTCCAGCGCCTCGCCACTGAAACCGGACCAGCTCAGGCCGGTCAGGGCGATGGCCTTGCCATCATTGTCGACAACGTGCGCCTCGGCGTGACGGATCTGGGGCCTGCCGGCGGCGGCACTCAAGGCTGCCGGCGCGCCGGAGACCTTGACGAACAGGCCCGTGCGCGACCGGGGCCAGGGGATGTCGCGGCCCCTGCCGCCGGCCCCCACGTGAATGCCGGTAGCGTCGAGTACCGTGCGCACCGACATGAGGAGTAGGACGCCGAGTGCCAGGAACACCCCGAGCAGCAGCAGGATGACGAATGCAGTGATCGTTCCCTCATCACCGAGATAGATGAGGTTCCAGACCGCTCCAGCCAGGCACGCCAGCCCGAAACCACCGCCGACAATGAACTGGATGCGGCTGGCGGTCGTCGCCGTGGGCTTGAGGACCAGACGGTCCTGCTCGATGGGGATCGGGCCGAGCTGGGAAGGCTGGTACTCAGCCTGCGGGGCCGACGACGTCTGTGGGCCGCCCGCAGCGCCGTGGACCGGCTGGCCGGCGGGCTGACCGTACTGGGCCTGAGAACCGGGCTGCTGACCGTACTGGGCCGGTTGAGCAGGCTGACCGTAGCCCTGCTGACCGTAGCCGCCGTACTGGGCGGACTGACCGCTGTACAGGCCGACTGTAGGGATCATTGATCGGTGGCTGACTCATGAGCACCTTCCTCATCGGGCTTCTGCAGGTATCTATGGTTTCGGGCGAGGCCTCGTCAGGCTACCGACTCGGCCCCGCGGCAGCCCCAGGCAGAACTCCCCATAACCCTGAACAGTCCGTGACGGCTACCTGCCACGGGCGAGGCGGCGCAGCACGCGCACCCGCGAGGACCACGTCGCGGGACGGACGACCGTGCCCGTGGTCTCGCGTTCGGCGTTGTCGAAGAGGTCCTCGATGACGGCGTCGTGCAGAGGTTCGACCGCGGCCGAGAACATGAGGCGCATGGCGCCACGGGTACGGCCGATGAGGACGTGGCGGATGCGCGTGCGCCTCTCGTCCAGGGCGTCGAGGCTCAGCTCGTGGGCACCGATGATCCCCGTGCGGGGACGGAAGGAGAAACGTACCCGTCGGCCGGGCTCGTACTCGCTCACGTAGTAGTAGATGTCGTCATGCCCTCCATCGGCTCCCAGCGCCAGAGGCCGGTCCAGGACCATCGGCGGCCAGTACCGCGAGGGCCAGAGGCGATCATCCTTCTGCCCGAGCCCGTCGAGCAGGACGCCCAGGGGCTCGAGTGGGGCGTTGATGACGCGTTCGTGAACGTTGCGGATCATGGGTGCTCCTCCACGGTTGTCGCATGGCTGTCACACGGTTGTCGGTTGCTTGCCCGGAAGGATCGCGCCCGTTCTGCACCCAAGCCGCAACGCGAGCTCTCGGCCCGACCGGCTCAGCCTGCTCGACTCACAGGCGCAGGAGCATGCGGGCGTTACCCAGGGTGTTGGGCTTGACCCGGGCCAGGTCGAGGAACGCGGCCAGGCCGTCGTCGTGAGAGCACAGCATCTCGGAGAAGACGTCCGTGCCCACTGGGGTGCCCTCGATCGGCTCGAAACCGTGGGAGCCGAAGAAGGGCTCCTCGAAGGTCAGGCAGAACACCCGTTTGAGTCCCATCTCCCGTGCCTGCGCAATGAGCTCGCGCAGAATGGCCGAGCCGAGACCGGTCCCCACGGCGTCGGGGTGGACGGCCAGGGTACGCACCTCGGCGAGGTCGTCCCACATGACGTGCAGCGCCCCACAGCCCACGATCCTGGGCGTGGCCGAGGCCTCTCCGTCATCTCCTCCACCATGCCCGACGACGCCGGGGATCTCCTCGGCGACGATGAACTCCTGGATGTCCTCGAAGTAGGAGATGAGGTCCTTGGAGACCAGGACACGGCGCTCGGCATAGGGGCGCACCAGCTCTGCGATGGCGCGCACGTCCGCCGGGCGCGCCGGCCGCAGAATGCGGTGCGAGCCGTCAACCCCGTAGACCTCGGCCCGGTGCGTCGCCCGGCCGCTGGGCAGGTGTTCATCTGTCATGACAGCAGTGCTGCTCATCGTCGTCCGTATTCAGTAGGGCTCAGTTCTGGCCTCTCGACCCGCGAGCCGGCGCTACACCGGCGATGTCGGGGCCGTAGTAAGCAGACCGCAGCGCGATCCGGGCCCACATCCTGCCACGTTCACGGCTCATCGAGAACCGCCTCCCGCCTGGCCTCGGGCCTCGGCGACCTCCAGGACGGCGCGGGCCGTGGCGTCATCAACGATGAGATCGGTGGCGGTCCGGGCGCGCAGCGCGGCCAGGAGAGCCCGGGCCTTGCCGGTTCCGGCGGCCACGCACAGGCGGCGCGGGATGCGGGAGAGCTGGGCCGGCGTCGGACCGGTGGCCCGGGCATTGAGGGTGACATCACGCCACGAGCCGTCGGAGCGCAGCAGGACGGTGCACACGTCCCCCACCACGTTCTGGCGACGCAGGACGGCCTGGTCACGGGCGGTCAGGTGGCCGCCCTCGTAGACCTGGGAGGGCAGGGCCCCGTTGAGGCATCGAGGGCGCCGACGCCGAAGACGGCCAGGCTCGCACGGCGCGTCACCGCCAGGACCCGCTTGACCGAGCGCTCCGACCACATGGCCTCGCGCGTGGCCACGTGGTCGAAGAAGGCCGGCACCGGGAAGGAGATCGTGCGCGCCCCCAGCGACAGACGCATACGGGAGAGGACCTCCCCGGCGCTGGGCCCCTCGCGCACCGGGTCCGAGGCGCCATTGAGCTGGACGACCGTCAGCCCCGGGACCGAGCGCGAGGGCAGGGCGGCGCTGACCTCGGACATGGTGGTGCCCCAGGCGACGCCGACGACGACACCTCCGCTGCCCCTGCCCTGGACCGGGCCCTCGCCACCTGAGCCTGCCGGGTCCTGGACCTGCGGTCCGCCGTTGCCGGCCTGCTCGGCCAGGGCCTCGATGAGGTCGACCATATGCGCTGCGGCGACGGAGGCGACCTGCTGAAGGCGGTGGATCTCCGTGGTGCCCTCACGCACCGGCACGATATGCGTACGCACCCCGAAGGCCTGCGTCATCCTCCCCTCCAGGGAGCCGGCGCCGCCGGGCTGGACAAGGGTGACCCGCACGACGCCCTCCTGACGGGCGCGCGCCAGGAGACGCGAGACGGTGGAGCGCGAGACCCTCAGGTGGTGAGCGATCACCTCCATCGTCTCGCCCTGGACGTAGTACATGGAGGCCGCCTCGTAGGCGCGCATGAGACCGCCGGGGTCGGCTGCGCTCGCCGCGCGCCCGACGGCGTCAGTGGTGTCTGTGCCGGTCACGTCGTTCTCCTCCGACCCTCCCCGCCGCCGGGGTCGCCAGCGCCGCAGGAGGGCCTGATTCCGATCCTTCAGGGAAGCGGACAGCCTCCACAAGGACAGATGTCTCGCAGCTGACGGACATTCTTGTGGATGCCTCCCAACCCTACGTGCACGTTCGTGCACGCACCTTGCGCATTCTCCCACACACAGCAAGAGTAGTGACTGCCGCCACGACGTGGCCGTGCGAGCGAGGCAGACGCAGCAGGGGCCGACATCCGCAGTCGGCAGGCTGAGGCTCAGTCCGCTCTGGCGCCCAGCACCCCGGTCAGCGCCGACCGGGGACCCGCTGGCGCTACCGGCCCGCGCGCGCCACGCAGACTGATCCAACCGCCGTCACGACACGTAGGGAGCCACAGGAGCCATGACCTCCACCCGCACCCCTCCTCGAAGAAGAAGACCCCGCCCGCGCCGCCGGTTCCTCGGGCCCCACCGCCCCCTCCTACCCCGCCCCCACCCACGACACCGCCCTCAACGCCGCCCAGCGCGAGCACGCCCTGGAGGAGATGTCCTCAGCCGAGGGCCTGGACCTCCTCGTCGTCGGCGGCGGCGTCACCGGCGCCGGCATCGCCCTGGACGCGGCCGCCCGCGGCCTGCGCACCGGCATCGTGGAGATGGGCGACTGGGCCTCGGGCACCTCCTCGTGGTCCTCCAAAGCTCGTCCACGGCGGCCTGCGCTACCTCTACCAGCTCAACTTCGCCCTGGTGCACGAGGCCCTCACCGAGCGCGGCCGCCTGCTGAGCACCACCGCGCCGCACCTGGTCAAGGCCCAGCCCTTCCTGTGGCCGCTCAAGCACCACTACGAGCGCTCCTACTCCGCCGTCGGCGTGGGCATGTACGACGCCCTGGCCCTGGCCGGCTCCCGCGGCCGCAAGACCGTGCCGATCCAGCGCCACCTGGGCCGCAAGGGCACCTCCGCCCTCGCCCCTCACTGGACACCAGCGGCCTGGCCGGCTCCATCCGCTTCTTCGACGCCCGCGTCGACGACGCCCGCCTGGTCATCGACCTGGTGCGCACCGCCGTCGGCCTGGGGGCACTGGCCGCCAACCGCACCAAGGTCACCGGCTTCATCACCGACGAGCGCGGCCACGTCCACGGCGCCCTGCGTCACCGACCTGGCCACCGGCCAGACCCACGAGATCCGCGCCAGCGCACTATCAACGCCGCCGGGTGTGGACCGAGGACGTCCAGGACCTGGCCACCGACGCCGGCGGACTGAAAGGTCCTGGCCTCCAAGGGCATTCACATCGTGGTCCCCAAGGAGGCCATCGACGCCGAGACCGGGGTCTTCCTGCGCACCGAGAAGTCGGTCCTGTTCATCATCCCCTGGCCCGAGTACTGGGTCATCGGCACCACCGACACCCCCTGGGACCTGGACGTTTCCAAGCCCGTGGCCACCGCCGCCGACGTCGACTACATCCTCGAGCACGCCAACTCCGTGCTGTCGCGGCCCATCACCCGCGACGACATCATCGGCGTCTACGCGGGCCTGCGCCCCCTGCTCCAGCCCAAGCTCAAGCCGGGCGCGGAGTCCGCCTCCACGAAGGTCTCCCGCGAGCACACGGTCACCCGGGTCGCCCCGGGCCTGACCGCGATCGCCGGCGGCAAGCTGACCACCTACCGGGTCATGGCCTCCGACGCCGTCGACCACGCCCTGGGCGAGGCCCTGTCCCACGCCCATCCCTGCGTCACGCAGGAGCTGCCCCTGGTGGGCGCGGCCGGCTACCACGCCCTGGCCAAACGAGCCGGGCGGATCGCCAGTGAGCGAGGCTGGACCCTGGAGCGGGTCACCCACCTGCTGGACCGCTACGGCGACGAGACCCCGGCCCTGCTGGCCTCCATCGACAACGCTGACGATCCCGAGACGCGCCTGGGCGAACCGCTGGCGGAGGCCCCCACCTACCTGCGCGCCGAGGTCGCCTGGGCCGTCACCCACGAGGGCGCCGAGAGCCTCGACGACGTCCTGCTGCGCCGGGTGCGCCTGGACCTCTCGCGCCGCGACCGGGGCCTGGCCGCGGCCGACGAGATCCTGTCGATCATGGCGCCGCTGCTGGACTGGTCGAAGGAGGACGTCGCCGCGCAGAAGGAGGCCTACGCCCAGCGCGTGGCCCAGATCGCCGCGGCCGAGGCCGAGCTGACCGACGCCGCCGCGGTGGCGCACATCACCGAGCCGATCTAGGCTCCTGCCGGCTGAGTGCCCCGCCCCGGCGCCGCTCAGCCCAATACCTCGTGCTGCCCGCCGTTCCCGGCGGCGGCGGGCAGCACGTCAAAGCATCATCCATCGAGAATCCGGACCATGCCGGTGACGTCCGAACCCGCACAACGTCGTGCAGAAAGAGAGCCGCAATGTCTGCGAGCCTGACCCAGATCTTCGCCTCGGAGGTCTTCGGGACCTTCCTTCTCATCCTTCTGGGCTGCGGCGTCGTCGCCGGTGTTGCACTGCCCACCTCCAAGGCCAAGGACGGCGGCTGGATCGTCATCACCATGGCCTGGGGCCTGGCGGTGTTCGTGGGCGTCTACGCCGCCTACAAGACCGGTGCTCACCCTCAACCCGGCCGTAACCATCGGCCTGGCGGTGGCAGGACGGGATCTGGCCGAGGGGATCCCCGCCTCGGCGACCAATATCGTGGTCTACTTCGCCGCCCAGATGGTGGGCGCCATCCTGGGCGCCACCGCCGTGTGGCTGACCTACAAGAAGCAGTTCGACCAGAAGGCCGACGCCGCCGCCAAGCTCGGCGTGTTCGCCACCGGCCCGGCGGTGCGCTCCTACGGATGGAACGTCGTGACCGAGGCCGTGGGCACCTTCGTCCTGCTGGCCTGGATCATCGCCTCGGGCAAGACCCCCTCCGGGCTCGGCCCGCTGGCCGTGGCCCTGGTCATCGTCGTCATCGGCCTGAGCCTGGGCGGACCCACCGGCTACGCCATCAACCCGGCCCGTGACCTGGGCCCGCGCATCGCCCACGCCATCCTGCCCATCCCGGGTAAGGGCGGCTCGGACTGGGCCTACTCCTGGGTCCCGGTCGTCGGCCCGATCATCGGCGCCGTCGCCGCAGGACTCATCGTCCCCCACATCGCCGGACTGTTCTGATCCCGGCAGCTCCCCTCACACACAGTCACAGCCCCTCACAACGCAGTGAAAGGACATTTCCTTGAGCCTCAACAGCACAGCTGACAACGATGAGAAGAAGTACGTCCTGGCCATCGATCAGGGTACGACCTCCTCACGCGCCATCCTGTTCAACCACGACGGAGGGATCGTCGCCGTCGACCAGAAGGAGCACGAGCAGATCTTCCCGCGCGCCGGCTGGGTCGAGCACAACGCGAACGAGATCTGGGACAACGTCCGCTCCGTCGTCGGCGGGGTACTCGCCAAGGCGCAGATCAACCGCCACGAGATCGCCTCGGTGGGCATCACCAACCAGCGCGAGAGCGCCGTCGTGTGGGACAAGAACACCGGCGAGCCCGTCTATAACGTCATCGTCTGGCAGGACACCCGCACCCAGAAGATCTGCGACCGCCTGGCCGGTGATGACGGCCCGAACAAGTACAAGGACCGCGTCGGCCTGGGACTGGCCACCTACTTCGCCGGCCCCAAGGTGACCTGGATCCTGGAGAACGTCGAGGGGGCCCGCGAGCGCGCCGAGGCCGGCGACCTCCTCATGGGCACCATGGACACCTGGACGCTGTGGAACCTCACCGGCGGGGTCAACGGGGGCGTGCACGCCACCGACGTCACCAACGCCTCGCGCACGATGCTCATGAACATCGACACCCTGGACTGGAACCCGGAGATCTGCGCGGACATGGGCATCCCCGTGTCCATGCTCCCCGAGATCCGGCCCTCCTCGGGCGTGTTCGGCTACGGCCGCAAGAACGGCCTGCTGGTGGACACCCCCATCAGCGGCATCCTCGGCGACCAGCAGGCGGCCACCTTCGGGCAGGCCTGCTTCGAGAAGGGCCAGGCCAAGAACACCTACGGCACCGGCTGCTTCATGCTCATGAACACGGGCACCACCCCGGTGCGCAGTGAGAACGGGCTGCTGACCACCGTGTGCTACCAGATCGGGGACGAGCCGGCCGTCTACGCCCTGGAGGGCTCGATCGCCGTGGCCGGCTCACTGGTGCAGTGGCTGCGCGACAACCTGGGCATCATCGCCGACTCCAAGGACATCGAGGCCCTGGCCGCCAGCGTCGAGGACAACGGCGGGGCCTACTTCGTGCCGGCCTTCTCCGGGCTGTTCGCCCCGCACTGGCGCCCCGACGCCCGCGGCGCCCTGGTGGGCCTGACCCGATACGTCAACAAGGCCCACATCGCCCGGGCCGTGGAGGAGTCCACCGCCTACCAGACCCGCGAGGTCCTCGAGGCCATGAACCGGGACGCCGCGGCCTCGGGATCCACGGGAGCGGCCCCTGACCGAGCTCAAGGTCGACGGCGGCATGACCCGCGACGAGCTGCTCATGCAGTTCCAGGCCGACCAGGTGGGCGTTCCCGTCGTGCGCCCGAAGGTCGCCGAGACCACGGCGCTGGGGGCGGCCTACGCCGCCGGCATCGCGGTGGGCTTCTGGTCCGGGACCCAGGACGTCATCGACAACTGGGCCGAGGACAAGCGCTGGGAGCCGGCCATGGACGAGGCCGAGCGCGAGCGGCTCTTCCGCAACTGGAACAAGGCCGTCCAGCGCACCCTGGACTGGGTTGACGAGGACGTGGTCGAATAACACGTGATATGACCGCGTAACGTCCAGCAGCGCTCGGGCGGTGGCAGCACCTGCAGCCGCCCGAGCAGCACATGAAGTGCCCCGGCGCCGCCGGTGGACCCCGTCTCCTCCACGGATCCGCCGACGGCGCCGTCCTGCACCACTAGTCCTCACATACACTGTTGCACCCCTTGACGGATCGGTAGATTCCTGGGTGGCGCTCCCCGGCCTGCTCCGTGGGGCCCTTCCCGTCCCCCTTGCGAGGAGTCCCTGCATGACGGCTCATCCGCCCACCGCCCACACGTACTCGCCCGCCTCGGCCCCGTCGGCCTCGACGCCGGCACTGCCCGTCGATGAGCCCGACGACCTCTCCGGTCCCGGCGGCTCCGCCGAGGCGGCCGCGGGAGAGCGGCTCATCGACCGGATCGAGCGGTCCGACATCCTGCGCATCGCGGTGGTGGGTCTGGCGGTCCTGGGCGCCTGGGTCGCGGGGGCCACCGGCACGCCCGGTTGGGCGGTGGGCGCCGTCGGGGCCGCGGCCCTGCTGGTGGGCTGCTGGCCGCTCGTCGTCGAGGCGGTCGGAGACCTGCGCGAGCGGCGCATGAGCATGGAGCTGTCGATGCTCCTGGCCATCGTCGCGGCGGCAGCGATCGGTGAGTGGGTGACGGCTCTGGCCGTGACCGTCTTCGCCCTGTGCGCCGAGGTCCTCGAGGACCTGTCGATGGACCGGGGCCGCGACGCCCTGACCGACCTCATGTCCTTTTTGCCGCAGACCGCACGGGTGGTGACCGGGCCGCACACTGACGAGGTATCCGAGGTCCCCCTGGACAAGGTGCGCCCGGGGCAGTCATCGCCCTGAGCCCCGGGGGCCGGGTGCCGGTCGACGGCGTCGTGCGCACCGGGCGAGCCGACGTCGACCAGTCCCGGATCACCGGGGAGGCGCTGCCCATCCAGGTCGGGCCCGGAGACCGGGTCCCGGCCGGGTCGATCACGCGCGGCGCCCTCGAGCTCGAGGTCGAACGGGTCGGCGAGGACTCCTCCTACGGGCGGATCGTCGCGGCGGTGCGCCACGCCCAGTCCTCGCGCGCACCGGTCCAGCGTCTGGCCGACCGCCTGGCGGCCCGCATCGTCTACCTGGCGCTGGCGGCTGCCCTCATCACCTTCCTGACGACCCGGGACACGCGCGCCACGATCTCGGTCATCATCGTGGCCGGGGCCTGCGGGGTGGCTGCGGGCACGCCTCTGGCGATTCTGGCCGCGATCGCCCGCGCCGCCCGCTGCGGGGCCTTCGTCAAGGACGGCACCCACCTGGAGCAGCTCTCCGCGGTGGACACGGCGGTGCTGGACAAGACCGGGACCCTCACCGTGGGAGCACCCCGGGTCGTGTCCGTGACCCCGGTGGAGTCCGTTGCGCAGCCCGGCGCGGGCGAGGCCGAGATCCTGGCCCTGGCGGCCGCGGCGGAGTGGAACTCCGAGCACCCGATCGGCAGGGCCATCCACACCGAGGCCGCCGTACGTGATCTGACGGTACCGGTGCCCGACGACGTCGCCTACTCCCCCGGCGCCGGCGTGAGCGCTCGCGTCGACGGGCGCCGGATCACGGTGGGACGCCGTGAGGATCAGGAGGGTCGGGACCGGGGCCGCACCAGGTCCGCCGCCGACGACACCAACGACGCTGACGGCGCTGACGGCGCTACCGACGCTGTCTCATCCACCGCCTCCGACTTCGAGTCCGACCCGGAGGCGCCGGCGGCCACCTCCGTGGTCGAGGTCCGGGCCGACGGCCGGCTCCTGGGCACCATCGCCCTGGCCGACCGGCTGCGCCAGGGAGCGGCCACCGCCGTGCGCGACCTGAGCGACATGGGCCTGGAGGTCCTCATGCTCACCGGCGACTCGCCGGCCTCAGCGAGGCATGTGGCCCGCGTACTCGGCATGGCGGAGGAGCAGGTGCGCGCCGGGCTCCTGCCCACTGACAAGGAGAAGGTCATCGATTCGCTGCGTCGGGCGGGAAAGTGCGTGGCCATGGTGGGCGACGGCGTCAACGACGCCCCGGCCCTGAGCGCGGCCGACGTCGGCGTCGCCATGGGCACCGGAACGGACGTGGCCCGCGAGGCCGGTGACGTGGTGCTCGTGGGCTCCGCCCCGGCCGACCTGGTCGAGACCGTGCGGGTGGCGCGCAGGGCCCGGCGCATCATCATGGTGAACTTCGTGGGCACGGTCGTGGTCGACGTCGTCGGCATGATCGCCGCCGGGCTGGGGCTGCTGGGCCCCGTGGCCGCGGCTCTCGTGCACGTCGTCTCCGAGTCCGCCTTCATCCTCAACTCAGCCCGTCTGGTACCTCGGCCGGCCCGCAGACGCTGACGGAGTCAGTCGAGGCTGCCGGAGATTTAGCGCACGGACCGAGCCGCAATATCGTGGCAGACGCCGCAGCGCGCCGTCGGCCAGGACTGAGCACTCCCTCACTTTCTCCTGGGAACCTGCGCGAAAACGGTGACCTACCGCGCCGCATGATGCACGAGCCGCCATCTCCGTGGCATGATCGTTAGGCCTTAGTACCCAGGACGCAGCACCGCGGCTGCCCACCCGGCACCGTCCGCGACCTGGCCGACCTCATCAGTACTCACAGTGGAGTAGCCATGACGCCAGCCGTCCAGTCAGCCTTGGCGGGCCTGCCCGCCGCCTTCACGCCGTCGACCACCGCAGTGGGAGGAAACGTCTACCTCACCGCCGCGGTGGGTCTGCTGCCGCTGGTGGTGTTCTTCGTCCTCATGGGGGTGTTCAAGGTGGCCACCCACTGGTGCGCCATCATCTCCCTGGTGATCGCGGCCATCACCGCGATCACCCTGTTCCACATGCCGGTGGGCATGACGGTCATGAGCGCCACCCAGGGCATGGCCCTGGGATTCGTCCCGATCGTCTACATCATCATCGCGGCCGTGTGGCTCTACAACCTCACTGACGTCTCGGGTCGCTCCAAGGACCTGAAGGCTGTGTTCAACGTGATCGGCAAGGGCGACATGCGCGCCCAGGCCCTCATCGTGGCCTTCTCCTTCTGCGGCCTGCTCGAGGGGCTGGCCGGCTTCGGCGCACCGGTGGCGATCGCCGCCGCCATGGTGGCGACCCTGGGCCTGCCCAAGCTCAAGGCGGCCGTCGTCGTCATGGTCGGCAACGCCATCAACGTGGGCTTCGGCGCCATGGCCATCCCCACCACGACGGCAGGCAAGCTCGGCGGCCAGGACCCGGTCACGGTCGCCACCGCCATGGGGCACCTGACCTGGGTGTTCTGCGCCTTCATCCCGCTCCTGCTGCTGTTCATCCTCGACGGCGCGCGCGGCGTCAGGCAGCTGTGGCCGCTGGCGATCGTGGCGGGGCTGGCCACCGGGGTGGGTCACTTCTTCACCCCCTCGATCTCCTACGAGCTCACCGCCGTGCTGGCCTCCCTGCTGGGACTGGCCGCCTCCCTACATCTTCCTGCTGGTGTGGACCCCCAAGACCCCTGACGAGTACCGCTCCCAGGTGGCCGCCGACGACACCCCCGACCGCGAGCGCGTCATCCTGGCCCTGCTGCCATACATCCTGGTGGTGGTCATCATCGCCGCGACCAAGCTGTGGACCCTGGGTGTCAATCTCGACAAGGCCTTCAAGGCCACCGACCTGCCCGTGAAGTGGCCCGGCGTGTACGGCCAGCTCCTGAACGCCAAGGGCGAGGCCTCCAAGAGCGCCATCTACACGCTTCAGACCCTGTCCAACCCGGGCACCTGGATCTTCCTGACCGCCATCATCGTCACCTTCGTCTATGCGGCGCGCTCGGTGCCGGGCAAGTTCGAGATGAGCGTGGGCAAGGGCTTCGCCACGCTGGCCAAGACCTGCTACACGCTGCGCATGGCGATCCTGACGATCGCCGCCGTCATGGCCCTGGCCTACGTCATGAACTTCTCCGGGCAGACCTCCGCGATCGGTGCGGCCCTGGCGGCCACGGGCGCCGCCTACGCCTTCCTCTCCCCGGCCCTGGGCTGGGTGGGCACCGCCGTGGCCGGCTCGGCGACGAGCGCGGGCGCCCTGTTCGCCAACCTGCAGGCCACCGCCGCCCAGGGGCCGGGCTCGACCCGAAGATCCTGCTGGCCGCCAACACGATCGGCGGCGGGCTGGGCAAGATCGTCTCCCCGCAGAACCTGGCCATCGCCTCGACGGCGGTGGACGCCCCCGGCACGGATGCCGAGATCCTCAAGAAGGCGGCGCCCTACTCCCTCGGGCTGCTGGTGGTGCTGGGCACGCTTGTGCTCCTGGCCTCCCAGGTGGGGCTGGGCGTCTGAGGCCACCGGCCACCCACGTCCGTTACCGTGCACTGCGCCCCCGGATCCTTCGCGGCTCCGGGGGCGCAGACGCGTACTCGGGCTCCGACGTCGGATCGGGAACGTACCTCTCGATCGAGAACTGCGACCTCCCACAAACGACTGCGCCCCGACACCAGCATTCTGACGGCAAACGCAGTCCTCGCGGCAAAGGTACGTTCTCGACGGCGGCTTCACTGGCCAGAGCGACGGGATTCTGCTGGGATGGGCGCGAAGGAGGGCCCGCGATGACTCTTACTCCCTGGCGGCTGGACGCCAGCACACCGTCCGATGCCTCCCCAACGGCCGAGTGGTCGCCGTCGGAGCAGATTCCGCCGGAGAGTGCCAAGTCTCGCAGTGGCGGGACGTGGTCGCCGTGGCGGCCGGCAATGTCCACGCGGCCGGCAACACCGGGCGCTCTCACACACTGGGACTCCGCAGCAACGGAACAGTTCTGGCATGCGGATGGAACGCGCAGGGTCAGTGCAATGTCCAGGACTGGCATGGTGTCATCGCCGTTGCCGCGGGATGGAGATTCAGCGCAGGACTGCGGGGCGACGGGACGCTGGTGACCACCGGCCGCGACACCGAGGGGCAGCGGCAGGTCGACCGCTGGCGCGAGCTCACGGGGATCAGCTGCGGCGACTGGCACACGGTGGCCGTTCGGGCAGACGGCAGCGTCTGCGCGGTGGGCAGCAACGCCGCGGGCCAGTGCGAGGTGCACGACTGGCATCGGATGCGTGCGGTGTCGGCGGGCTATCTCCACACCATTGGCCTGCTGGAGAACGGCGCTGTTCGCGCGACCGGACGTCCGGAGTTCTGGGCCGGAATCGAGCACTGGACCGACATCATCGCCGTGGCGGCGGGCAGCCACCACAGCGTCGGACTCAGGGCCGATGGGACCGTCGTCGCAGTAGGCAGGTCGGAGGCCGGTCAGTGCGATGTGGGCCATTGGCGCGACATCGTGGCCATCGCGGCGGGCGCGGCCCACACCGTGGGGCTCCGCACCGACGGCGGTGTCGTCGCAGCCGGCAGCAACAGCCACGGACAGCTCGAGGTCGGGGCCTGGCCCTCCAGCTGAACCTGGCGCTCACGGCCGACGACGCCGTCATAGGTTCCGCGGGTCTCACAGGCCTCGCAGGATCAGGCCCAGCCCCGAGCGCAGCTGGCCGATCACCTCGTCGGACTCGGTTGGCGGGGCGTTGAGCAGGTCGAGGGTCAGCCCGTTGACGACGGCGGTCACTAGGCGCGCTCCTTCGGCGGGTGACAGGTCCACGCGCATACGACCGGCCTTCCGAGCGTCCGTCAGAATGCCCTCGACCCAGGTACGCATGATCTGGAGCGCCTCCCAGTAGGTATCGGCCAGCCAGGGCCTGGTGGATGCGGCGGCACCGAAGGCGACCCAAGCAGCCGCGTCCTCGCGCTGCACGGCCCCGGTCGGCAGAAGCTCGGCAAGAGCCCTCACCAGGGTCTCCGGCTGTGCGGGGGTCGACCTCATGAGAGAGAACACGGCCGGCCTGGCGCTGGACGGAGCGGACGAGGGCGTCGGTCAGCAGAGTTCGCCGGCTCGGCGAGCGGTACTGAACGGTGCCCGGGGCGACGCCGAGCCGGGCGGCCACACTGCGAACACTGACCCGGTCGAAGCCCTCCTCGGCGATGATCGCGATAGTGGCGTCAGCGGTCATGCTCACCGCCGGTGACATCAGGCTATTGAGGACCGATCGCTGGTCCGTTTCCTGGTCCATGACGCTGCCCCTCCGTGGTTTCCCGTCTCCGTGCCTTCGCAGGCGCCCTCCACCATCGTTACTTCCACCGACTCCCTCGGGCGCTCAATAGCGGTTGCCTCACCAGACTATCCCCCATACGATCGTACGAGAACCATCGTACGGTCGTACGACAGTAGTCGATCAACGAGCGAGGTACCCCATGGAACACGCCGCCACACTCGCAGGACTCGCCCTGCTGGACTCCACCAGCCTGGGCACACTGGCCATCCCGATCGCGCTCGTCGTGCGCAGCCATCGCGTGGACCGCAGGCCGATGGCCATCTACCTGACCACCGTGTGCCTGGTGTATCTCGGCCTCGGGATCGCCTTGGTGGCCGGCTTCGACCTCATCAGCTCCGCCGCGGCACGCCTGGCCCGAACCGGGATGGCACAGTGGGCGACCCTCGTCATCGGTGTGGTGCTGGCGGGTTTCGGCATCCTCAGCCCTGACCCGGCCAAGCCCGAACCCGGAACAGATTCTCTGGGAAGCCGGCCCACTCCCGCCTCGGCCAGGGCGATGGTCGTTCTGGGACTGGGAGCCTCACTCGCCGAAGCCGCCACCATGGTTCCCTACATCGCGGCGACCGGGATCATCGCCTCCTCACCAGAGGCTTGGCCGGTACGGATCGTCACCTTGAGCCTGTACTGCCTGGTCATGATTGCACCCGCCCTCGTCCTGCTCATCCTGGCCGATACGCTGGGGCAGCGCTTTCTACCCAAGCTGGCAAGAATCGCCCCCAGGCTGGAGTACGAGGCCAAGGTCACCCTCCTGTGGATCGCAGCGATCCTCGGTCTCCACCTCGCCGGGCGCAGCGCAGGCACCCTGGGCCTGTTGGGTTAGCTGCACCAATCGGGGACGTACTTCTCAACCGAGAACTGCGTTCTCTCACCGACGACCACGCCCCGACACCCGCATCCCGCCGGCAGACGCAGTCCTCGCCATGAAGGTGCGTTCTCGCAGAAAAAGTACGTCCTCGACGGCGGTGGTCGCGTTCCGGCCGGAGCCTCCCCGAGACCCGCCACGGATAAGGGCAGTGATGCATGACGCAATCCGCGTCTAGGACTTACCTCCCACACGCCGTAAACACCCCTGATCAACCCACCCTCAATGCACACAGATCTGCACCATCTCACCGGAAAGCCCATCCGAAGAACGAGACCGACCGGCCAGGAGACCGACGTCGTCAGATGACCCCCATCGTCGGCCCGTAGCCTGAGACACAGCCGAGGCCGCAACAGATCCTGCCCCGCACAGGCAGTTCGAGGCGGTCCTCGTGACAGTCTCAGCTACGACGTCGTGGAGGCATATCGTGCGAATCGCCCTTTTCGCCACCTGTCTTGCGGACACCATGTTCCCGCAGGCAGCGCAGGCAACCGTCACCATCCTGGAGCGGCTCGGCCACCAGGTCTGCTTCCCGAGGGACAGGTCTGCTGCGGCCAGATGCACGCCAACACCGGCTACTTCAAGCAGGCCGCCAAGATCACCCGTAACCACGTGGACACCTTCTCCCCGTCCTCGACGGCGAGTGGGACGCCATCGTCATCCCCTCGGGCTCCTGCACCGGCGCCGCCCGCCACGAGCAGGGCCTCGTGGCCGAGCACGGGGCGACACGGCTCTGGCCAAGCGGGTCGAGCAGATCGCCGCTCACACCTACGACCCTCACCGAGCTGCTCATCGATGTCCTGGGCACCGAGGACGTGGGCGCCTACTTCCGCACACGGTCACCTACCACCCCACCTGCCACTCGCTGCGGATCGCCAAGGTCGCCGACCGCCCCTACCGCCTCCTCAAGGCCGTCGAGGCCCTCACCCTCATCGACCTGCCCGACGCCGAGGTCTGCTGCGGCTTCGGCGGCACCTTCTCCATGAAGAACTCCGAGACCTCCACCGCGATGCTCGCCGACAAGATGAGCAACGTGATGTCCACGCGCGCCGAGGTCCTGTGCGCCGGCGACTACTCCTGCCTCATGCACATCGGCGGTGGCCTGTCGCGCGTCAACCTGCGGGTGCGCATCATGCACCTGGCCGAGATCCTGGCCTCCACCAAGGACGCGCCCTTCGAGGGCAACATCTCCTTCGCCCCCAAGCACGTCCAGCACACCGGCAGCTCTCAGCACGCACAGGCGGTGGCACGATGACACAGGTATTTCTGGGCATGCCCCACACGGGCGGCTGGCGCACCGAGGTCGAGCAGCCCGAGGACACGCTGCGCTGGGGGCCCACCTTCCCCGAGGGAGCGCACAAGACGCTGGCCAACACCCAGATGCGCCGCAACCTGGGCCACGCCACGCGCACCATCCGCTCCAAGCGCGCCGACCGCGTGGCCGAGATGCCCGACTGGGAGGACCTGCGCAACGCCGCGGAGGCCGTCAAGTTCGAGGTCGCCTCGCGCCTGCCCGAGCTGCTGGAGCAGTTCGAGGCCAACGTGACCGCCCGCGGCGGGATCGTCCACTGGGCACGTGACGCCGCCGAGGCCAACCGGATCATCACCGACATCATCGCCTCCAAGGGCGTCGACGACGTCGTCAAGGTCAAGTCGATGGCCACCCAGGAGACGAACCTCAACGAGTACCTGGCCGACCGGGGCATCACCGCCCACGAGACGGACCTGGCCGAGATGATCGTCCAGCTCGCCGACGACATGCCCTCGCACATCGTGGTGCCCGCCATCCACCGCAACCGCTCCGAGGTGCGCGGCATCTTCCTGGACCGCATGGACGACGCCCCGGCGGACCTCTCCGACGACCCGCAGGAGCTCACGGCCGCGGCCCGCTCGCACCTGCGCAACAAGTTCCTGCACGCCTCGGTGGCCGTCTCCGGCACCAACATGGGCGTGGCCGAGACCGGCACGGTCTCGATCTACGAGTCCGAGGGCAACGGACGCATGTGCCTGACCCTGCCGGACACGCTCATCACCCTCATGGGGATCGAGAAGCTGGTGCCCCGGTTCCAGGACGTGGAGATCTTCTCCCAGCTCCTGCCGCGCTCGGCCACCGGTGAGCGCATGAACCCCTACACCTCCATGTGGACGGGCATCACCGAGGGCGACGGCCCCAAGGAGTTCCACCTGGTGCTCATGGACAACGGGCGCACCAAGACCCTGGCCGACCCGGTGGGCCGCCAGGCGCTGGCCTGCATCCGCTGCGGGTCGTGCATGAACATCTGCCCCGTCTACCAGCACACCGGTGGGCACGCCTACGGCTCGGTCTACCCCGGCCCGATCGGCTCGATCATCACACCCCAGCTCACGCAGGGGCTGGCCGACGACGACCCGGTCCACACCCTGCCCTTCGCCTCCTCCCTGTGCGGGGCCTGCGGTGAGGTGTGCCCGGTCAAGATCGACATCCCCACGATCCTCGTCCACCTGCGGGCCCGTTCCGTGGACGTCAAGCGCCGCATGGTGCCGGATGTGTTGGGACGTGGCCATGAACGTCTCAGCCCCGGTGATGTCGAAGAGCTCGCTGTGGGAGGCCGCCTCGCAGACGGTCAAGGCCTCGGCGCTGCTGGGCGGCAAGGAGGGCAAGATCGGCGCCCTGCCCTTCCCGGCCTCCTTGTGGACCGGGGCGCGCGACCTGCCGGTGGCCCCCTCGGAGACCTTCCGCCAGTGGTGGCGGCGCACTCACCCCGACGGCGAGACCCCCCTGAGCCAGACCGCCGACTCCAGGGCCGACCACGGCTACGCAGACGGCTTCCCGGCCGATCCGCCCCCCGCCTCCCGGCGAGCCGGTCCCCGGAAGCGCGAGCGCCGACGGCGAGCCGACCCCGGCCGCGCTGGACGCACGCTCGGCCATCGCCAACCCTGAGCCGATCGCCTCGGAGACCTCCGAGACCCCGACCGGCTCGACCAGCAAGGAGGAGCTGTGATGGATGCGAAGTCCGCGATCCTGGCCCGCGCCCGCGACGCGATCTCGCGGTCCCAGACCCGGCCGGTGGGGCCGATCCCGCGCAACTACATCCGCTCCGGGGAGAATCCCCCCGGCTCCAAGCCCGTGGTCGACGAGATGATCGAGAAGCTCGAGGACTACTCGGCCGAGGTCATCGTCGCCCCCAAGGACGCGGCGATCCTGGACGCCATTGACGAGCTGCTCGGCGAGGCGCGCACCGTCGTCGTCCCCGATGGACTGCCTGAGGCCTACAAGGAGGCGGCGGCCCGCAACGGCCGTACCGTGGTGGAGGACTCCCGCCAGGAGGCCATCGCTACCCTCGAGCTCAATGAGATCGACGCCGTGGTGACCTGCTCACGTGTGGGCGTGTCGATCTCGGGGACGATCGTCCTCGACGGCGAGCCGGACCAGGGCCGCCGGGCCATCTCGCTGGTGCCGGACAAGCACGTCGTGGTCCTGGAGCGCGAGTCGATCATGCCGACGGTCCCACAGGCCGTCGACGTCCTGGGCGAGCACCCCACGCGCCCGATGACGTGGATCGCCGGCGGCTCAGCCACCAGCGACATCGAGCTCGTGCGCGTCAACGGCGTGCACGGCCCGCGCAACCTGCGCGTCGTCGTCGCCCACTGAGGTTCATCAAGCACAGCCGGATCCCGCGTCGCCCGATCGCATCCCGATCGGGCGACGCGGAGTTTCATCCGCTCCCGCAAGGATTCCGGCGGGTGGTAGGGGTGGTGCGGACCAGGCCGGTGAGGCGTGCCCGAGGCATGTGCACACCCGTTTTCCATGGAGGCGGGGTTGACTGGGGGTGAGTGGTGGTAGCGCGGAAAGGACATCGTCTTGAGCATCTCGCTGGCAGAGTCGCCCCTGGCACCCGACTATGACCGCTCCGCCATGTCCACCGGGATCGTCCACATCGGCGTGGGCGGCTTTCACCGCGCCCACGAGGCCGCCTGCCTCGACAGTCTCATGCGCAGACGCGCCGGGAGCGCCGCCCCGGAGGCCGCCTGCCTGGACTGGGGGATCTGCGGCGTCGGGCTGCTGCCCGGGGACACGCGGATGCGCGACGCGCTGGCGGGTCAGGGCCACCTCTACACCCTCGTCCGCAAGCACCCCGGCGGGCTGCGCGACCCGGCGGTCATCGGCTCGATCCACGACTACCTCTTCGCCCCCGACGACCCTGAGGCGGTCCTGTCCCTCCTGAGCGCACCGTCCACCCGGATCGTCTCGTTGACGATCACCGAGGGCGGTTACAACGTCGACGACACGACAGGCGAGTTCCACGTCTTCAGTCCCGGCGCCGTCCACGACGCCGAGCACCCGGGTGAGCCGACGACGGCCTTCGGCTACATCGTCGAGGCGCTGCGACGCCGTCGGGAAGCGGGAACCGTGCCGTTCACGGTCCTGAGCTGTGACAACCTGCCCGGCAACGGGAAGGTGGCGCGCACGGCGGTCGTCTCCCAGGCCGCGATGAGTGACCCGGAGCTGGCCGACTGGATCGACGGCAACGTCGCCTTCCCCAGCTGCATGGTCGATCGGATCACCCCGCAGACCACGCAGACGGATATCGCGGAGCTTCGGCGCGGACTCGGCGTTGAGGACGCCTGGCCAGTGGTCTGCGAACCCTTCAGCCAGTGGGTGCTCGAGGACGACTTCCCCGCCGGGCGGCCCCCGCTGGAGGAGGTCGGGGTGCAGATGGTCGACGACGTCGCCCCCTACGAGCTCATGAAGCTGCGCCTGCTCAACGCCTCCCACCAGGGGCTGGCCCACTGGGGGCGGCTGCTGGGGATGGAGTACGCGCACGAGGCAGCGGCCGACGAGGACATCTCCTCATGGGTGCGGGCCTACCTCGAGCGGGAGGCCCGCGCCACCCTGCGCTCGGTGCCGGGGATCGACCTGGACGACTACGTGGACACGCTCTTCGAGCGCTTCACCAACGAGGCGATCGCGGACACGCTCTTCCGCCTGGCACAGGGAGCCTCCAGCCGGATGCCGAAGTTCGTTCTGGGCACGGTGCGCGACAACCTGACCGCCGGGGGGCCGATCCGCCTGGGGACGGCGATGGTGGCCGCATGGGCGCTGGGCGATGAGGGGGTCGATGAGAACGGCGACGAGATCGTCATCGACGACCCAATGGCCGATGAGCTGCTGCCCCTGGCGGCCGCGCAGAGGGCCGGCCACGAGACCGCCTTCATCTCCCACGAGGGAGTCTTCGGCGACCTGGCGACCGACGAGCGCTTCCGACGGACCTTCGTCGAGGAGCTGGACGCCCTGCGCCGCAACGGCGCGCGGGCGCGTCTGCGCAGCCTGGCCGGCCGCACCCGAGCGGCTTAGCCCCGGCCCGTACCCGGCCGCGCGGATCGTCCCCCGCCGCCGAGCAGACACCACCGCACCGGCGAGTGGTGCCCCTGCAGAGATTCCGCAGAGATCCTGCATAGATTCCACCCCTCTCACACCACCCCTCCCCACCACATAGATTGCTAAGCCTTACCTTGCTTTGGTGACCTTTGTCCCATAGCATGAGGTGGTTCGTGAGTCTCAGGGCTGGGCCATGGAGGCCGGCTGCTCACGGGCACTCCGCGCCGCGGAGCATCCAGAATCCGACTCACTGATGAGGTTCCTATGGTCAAGCGCCAGCTTCCCAACCCGAGCGAGATCTTCGAGCTGCTGCACTTCAAGACGCCCGAGCTCAATCCCAGGCGTCGACGCCTCGACGCCGCGCTGACCACCTGGGACCTGCGCAAGATCGCCAAGCGGCGCACCCCGGCCGCGGCCTTCGACTACACCGACGGCGCCGCTGAGGGCGAGGTCTCGCTGCGCCGTGCCCGCCAGGCCTTCCGCGACATCGAGTTCCACCCCGACATCCTCCACCCGGCCGTCGACGTCGACACATCCTGCGAGATCCTGGGCGGCCGCTCCTCCATGCCCTTCGGCATCGCGCCCACCGGCTTCACCCGCCTCATGCAGACCGAGGGCGAGGTCGCCGGGGCCGGGGCCGCGGGCGCCGCAGGCATCCCCTTCACCCTGTCCACCCTGGGCACCACCTCCATCGAGGACGTCAAGGCCGCCAACCCCCACGGGCGCAACTGGTTCCAGCTCTACGTCATGCGTCAGCGGGAGATCTCCTACGGACTGGTCGAGCGCGCCGCTGCTGCCGGCTTCGACACCCTCATGTTCACCGTCGACACCCCCGTGGCCGGGGCCCGCCTGCGCGACAAGCGCAACGGCTTCTCCATCCCGCCCCAGATCACGGCCGGCACCGTCCTCAACGCGATCCCCCGCCCGTGGTGGTGGTTCGACTTCCTGACCACGCCCAAGCTGGAGTTCGCCTCCCTGAAGTCCACCGGCGGCACCGTGGGCGAGCTCCTTGACTCCGCCATGGATCCCACCATCAGCGACGACGACCTCAAGGTCATCCGCTCCATGTGGCCCGGCAAGATCGTCATCAAGGGCGTGCAGACCGTCGAGGACTCCAAGCGCCTCATCGACCTGGGCGTCGACGGCGTCCTGCTGTCCAACCACGGCGGGCGCCAGCTCGACCGCGCCCCCGTCCCCTTCCGCCTCTGCCCGAGGTGGTCCGGGAGGTCGGCAAGGACGCCACGATCATGGTGGACACCGGCATCATGAACGGCGCCGACGTCGTGGCCGCTGTCGCCCTGGGCGCCAAGTTCGGACTCGTGGGTCGCGCCTACCTCTACGGCCTCATGGCCGGCGGCCGCGAGGGCGTGGACCGCATGATCGAGATCCTCTCCGACGAGGTCATCCGCACTATGAAGCTCCTGGGCGTCTCCAGCCTGGACGAGCTCGAGCCGCGTCACGTCACCCAGCTGACCCGCCTGGCCCCGGTGCGCCCGCAGGTCAAGGCCGCGGCCGACGCCCTCACCCGCTGAGCCCCGGGCCGCACAGCCCCACCGGTCCCGGCACCCCTCCGCTCGTCGGAGGAATCCCCCTCACGGCCGCTCCCCTTGCGGCACCCGGTGGCCCCGGAGACGACCCCCAGTGGTCCTCTCCGGGGCCACCGGCGTCCTGACGAGAACCGGAAGCATGCCGGAAACAGACCAGGCGCTATGGTCCGGGAAGAATCACATCTCTCCTCGGCGACGGGTCTGGGCCTCTTTGTGCGAGACGAACCACCCAGCGCCCCGGATCACCCCTGTGGTCGGCCCCGAACGACCACCGCCCTGAGGAAGGGACAGCGCCATGGCACAGTCCACGTCAGACCCAGTATCGAGCCCGACGTCAGGCCCCGCGACGACGGTCGACGACCTCGAGGAGGACCTCGCCGGGCCCGGTCGCCTCATCTCCAGCCGGTGGCGGCCTCGCAGCCTGCGCACCACGCCGTCGAGGGAGGACCGGGGGCTGTTCGGCCACCCCCGGGGGCTGCCCTGGATGCTCAACGTGGAGATGTGGGAGCGCTTCTCCTACTACGGCATGCGCGCCATCCTGCTGTACTTCATCACCGACACGATGACCCATGGGGGCCTGGGCCTGAGCGATACCAGCGGACAGGTCGTCATCGCGCTCTACGGGATGGCCGTCTACCTGCTGGCCATCCCCGGGGGCATCTTCGCCGACCGCATCATCGGGCCGTGGCTGTCCACCCTCTACGGCGGCGTGGTCATCATGGCCGGGCACATCTGCCTGACCATCCCCACCACAGTGACGTCCTGGACGGGGATCGTGCTGGTCGCCGTCGGAACCGGCTTCATCAAGCCGAACCTGACGACCATCGTCGGCGGCCTCTACGACGACGATGACATCCGCCGCGACGCGGGCTTCCAGCTGTTCTACATGTCCATCAACGTCGGTGCCTTCGCCTCTCCCCTGCTCACCGGCTGGCTGCGCGAGCACTACGGCTACCACGCCGGCTTCTCCTCGGCCGCCGTCGGCATGGCCTTCGCCCTGGCGGCCTTCGTCTACGGCCGCCACAAGCTCTCGGCCTTCGCCTTCACCGTCCCCAGCCCCATCCGCCCCGAGGAGCGCCAAAGGCTGCTTCTGGGTTCCCTCGGGGTCCTGGTCGCCATCGGCGTCGTCGTTGCCGTCCTCCAGGTGCTCACCGGCGACCTGGTCACCACCGTCGCCACGGCGGGCCTCCTCGTCCCGGTCGGTACGGCCGTGGCCTACTTCGTGGTCATGTTCCGCTCCCCGAAGGTCACCATCCCCGAGCGAACCCACCTGCGCGCCTACATCCCCCTGTGGATCGGCGCGGTCCTGTTCTTCATGATCACCGAGCAGGCCGCCGGCAAGATGGCCACCTTCGCCGAGTCCAACACGGACCTGCGGCTGCCCTTCTTCGGCTGGTCGACCACCGCGGAGGCCTATCAGTCGGTCAACCCCGCGGCTATCGTGCTCCTGGCCCCGCTGATCGGCATGCTGTTCACCCGGCGGGCGGGCAGGTTCCCCTCCACCATCATGAAGTTCGTCATCGCGGTGCTCATCGTGGGGCTCTCAGCACTCATGCTGGGTTACGGATTCCAGATCTGGCCGGGCGGGCAGCACCTGTCCCCCTGGTGGTTCCTGGCGCTGGTCTACGTCATCCAGACCGTCGCCGAGCTCTTCCTGACCCCGGTCGGCCTGGCCACGACGACCGCCCTGGCCCCCAAGAGCTTCGCCTCCCAGGCGATGGGGCTGTGGTGGCTCAGCGTCGCCACCGGACAGGGCGTCGCCGGATTCGTCATCGCCCAGACCGAGCACCTCTCCGACGCCACCTACTACTACGGTCTGGGCGCGGCCACGCTGCTCATGGCCCTGGTGCTGTTCGCCGTCGCCCCGTGGACGCAACGGCAGATGGCCGACGTCGGGGTCACCTCCCAGGACTAGGCACGGCTGGGCCGCCGCGAGCTCGTAGGGCAGTCCCCGGGTTCGTAAGGTGGAGGGCACGAACACGATGCCGGCCCGACGACCGCGCGCCTCTGGCCGCCGTCGTCGGGCCGGTGGGGAGTCGATGGGAAAGGGGACCGTCATGACAAGCTATGCCTCCGGGGAGGAGCTCATCGCCGAGATCCGCAAGCGCGCCGGGCTGTTCCTCGCCGAGTTCGACGACGTCCCCGCCTCCGGGATCCACACGCTCAAGGACGGGGTGGACCGCACTCCGGCGCAGATGCTCGCCTACCAGCTGGGGTGGATGGATCTGCTGCTGGGCTGGGAGGAGGGCGAGCGAGCCGGGCGCGAGGTGGTCACGCCCGCACCCGGCTACCGGTGGAACCGGCTCGGCGATCTCTACAGCACCTTCTACGAGCAGTGGAGCGACGCCTCGCTGCCCCAGCTTCGGGAGGCCTTCCGGGAAAGGGTCGACGGCGTCGTCGCCCTCGTGGCATCGCTGAGCCGGGACGAGCTCTTCACCTCCGGACAGCGGGCGTGGGCCTCCTCGACGCCGTCGGCCTGGCCGGTGGCCAAGTGGGTGCACATCAACACGGTGGCGCCCTTCACCTCCTTCCGCACGAGGATCCGCGCCTGGAAACGCCGCTGAGTGCCACGGGGAGAGGGGCGTACTCATAGGAGCAGGAAGCCGGTCGGAGCCGGTCACTGCCCCGGCCCTGAGAGGCGCATGCCTGCCACTCGATCGTGTGGGGGGCCACCGGTGTCTCCGGTGGCCCCCCACAGGATCAGAGAGTGCTCACGTCATCTGGCGGTGATCGCCTCGGCGAGCTCCTCGAAGCAGCTGACGTAGGCGTCGATCGCTTCATCCGTGTGGGTCACCGACAGGGTCCACTCCTCCTCGCGGCCCGGAGTCATGAAGATCCCCCGGTTCATGTTGAACAGCCACGCGAGCTCGGACAGCTCCGCGTTCTGGTGCTCCTTGAAGGACTCGTAGTCGACGACCTTCTTGGGGGAGAAGGTGACGCAGCCCTTGCCGCCAACGCCCACCGCGTAGCCCGGAAGGTTGTAGCGCTCAATGACCTCCGTGCACCCCGCGAGAATGCGATCGTTGAGGTGGTCGAGGTGGGCGTAGGCCTCCGGGGTGAGGACCTTCTCGAGGTTGGCCCGCACGGCGGCCATCGCCAGGGGGTTGCCGTTGTAGGTGCCGACCTGGAACACGGTGTGGTCCTCCACCACGGACATGACCTCCTCGGTGCCTCCGATGGCGCCCGAGGGCAGACCGGCGCCGAGGGCCTTGGCCATGGTCACCATGTCGGGTGTCACTCCGAAGCGCTTGGTGGCACCGCCCGGACCGATGCACAGGCCGGTCTTGACCTCATCGAAGATCAGGACGACGCCGTGTCGCCGGGTGATCTCGCGAACCTGCTCCAGATAACCCGGTTCCGGCAGCACGACGCCCAGGTTCATCATGGCCGGCTCCATGATGACGCAGGCGGGCTTACGACCCTCATCAGCCAGCCGGATGATGCGGCGTTCCATGGCCTCGGCATCGTTGAAGGGAACCGGCACCGTCATCTGGACGGTGGCGTCGGGGATGCCGCCTCCGTAGGGCAGGGAGGCCAGGTTGTCACGGTCACCGATCTTGTCGTACTCGACGCCGATCGAGACCATGACGGTGTCGTGGTGCCCGTGGTAGGAGCCGAAGATCTTCATGACCGTGTCGCGACCGGTGTAGGCGCGTGCGATGCGGATGGCATCCATCGTGGACTCCGAGCCCGAGTTCGTGTAGCGCCACTTCGGCAGTCCCCACCTGCTCGAGAGGTTCTCCGCCACCGCCAGGGCATCCTCGGTCGGAGCGGCGAAGTGGGTGCCCTTGCCGTACCGCTCCAGAACGGCCTCACCGATCACCGGATGGGCATGTCCCTGAAGCATCGATCCGAAGCCGTTGTGGAAGTCCCACATCTCGTTGCCGTCGACATCCCAGACCTTCGGCCCCTGCCCGCGTTCGAGGTAAATGGGCCACGGCTCACGCAGCTGGTACGAGGAGGCGACACCGCCGGAAAGACTGTTCCTCGCGCGGTTGTACATGTCGCCGGATCCCTTGGTCCGTTCATTGAGGCGCTTGGACTCGATCTCGGTCAGCTCAGCGACTCGCTCCATATTGATACTCATTGCTCACTCCTTCGTGGTCCGGCCTGGCGTCCACATATCGTGCGTTTGATTACCGGTGCATCGATCGGCTGTGTCCGTCGATGCGATGACAATGTGTTTTCCTCTCAGCTCCTTCCGCCGGCCTGGCGCGGAGGGAGCTGTTTTCATGTGTGCGCGTTCGCTCCGGTTCACCGGCAGTCACGACGCAGCACGGAGCGGGTAGGTTTCGTCACCGTCTTCAAAGACAGTCGCCACCTTCGTCTCCTCAGTGACAGCGTCGGATCGTGCGATCACCTCCCCGCGGAAGAAGGCCGGTGCTCGGACGTACTGCACAAGCATCAGCACCACGCCCAGGAGAATGAGGGCCAGGGTGAGGACGAAGACGAGACCGACGCCGAAGACCTGCGATCCCGATCCGTACTCCGGGTCGAGGGAGTCCTTCAAGGTGAGCCCGAGGAGCGAGAAGAGGATGAGACCTCCCAGCCCCGGTGAGACCAGCATGAAGAAGAAGTTCCTCACCGAGCGGAACCACTGTCCTCGGAAGTACCACACCGCGGCGAAGGCGGTGAGCCCGTAGTAGAAGGCGATCATCGCCCCCAGGGTCTGAACCGTGTCCCACAGGACGGAGGTGGATACGAAGCGCAGAAGCGTGTAAAAGGTCGAGGCGGCGACCGCCGAGACGACTGTTGCGCGACCGGGAGTGAGGAAGCGCGGAGAGATCTCGCCGAGCTTCTCCGGCATTGCTCCGTAATACCCCATCGACAGCAAGGTGCGGGCCGGAGAGACGAAGGTGGACTGCAAGGACGCCGCGGACGAGACCAGCACCGCCGTCGACAGGAGGATCGCGAACGGCCCCAGAACCGGTCTGGCCAAGGCGAAGAAGACATTGTCCTGGATCGCGGGATTGCCCAGTCCTATCCCGTCCTTCCCCAGGCCGGCGAACATCATGGATCCGATCGTGACGAACATGTACACCGAGACGATGGTCATGACGGTGAGCACGGCAGCGCGCCCGGGGGTGGAGCTGGCGTCGTCGGCCTCCTCATTGACCGTCAGCGACACGTCCCAGCCCCAGTAGATGAACAGGGACAGGGAGACGCCCGCCACGAAAGTCCCCAGCGAGTCGACGGCGAACGGATTGAACCATTCGAGCTTCAAGGGCGTCGGGTTGACGGCGGTTCCGGTGAAGTAGCGGTAAATGGCCACCGCGCCGAAGCCGAGGAACACCGTCAGCTGAAACCCCACCAACCAGTACTGGAGCTTCTGGGTGGTCTGCATATCGCGGTACGCGATCCAGGTCGCCAGCGTGATGAAGACCAGGCAGGTGAGGGTATTGACCCATACGTTGTCGGAGAGATCCGCAATGGCGGGTTTGCGAGTCACCTGTGCGAGCAACAGGTAGAAGAAGTCGACCGCGATGGCCGCGAGGTTCGACAGGACGACGACGGTCGCCACAATCAGCCCCCATCCGTTCATCCACCCGATCCACGGCCCGAAGGCGCGAGTCCCCCAGGTGAAGGAGGTGCCCGAGTCGGGCATCGCCGCATTGAGCTCTCGGTATCCGAAGGCGACCAGGAGCATCGGGATGAAACCGACGAGGAAGATCGCCGGCACCTGTTCGCCCACCTCTGAGGCGGTCGGTCCCAGTGCGCCGGTGAGCGTGTACGGGGGCGCGATGCAGGACACGCCGATGATGATGGCGCCGAGCAGACCGACAGAACCCTCGGCCAGTCCCTTCTTCGACAGCCCGCCTCCGGAGCCCGTGGTCGCCGCGCTCATGTTCCACCTCCGACGTCGGCCGGATCAGCCGGGACGGCGACGAGCGGTACGGGCAGGACCCGCAGGATCTTGTTGGCGTCCGGCCCCAGGAACAGGCGCCCGCTCTGGGCCAGCCGTGCCGACCCCAGGAAGGCCAGCTCATTCCTGCTCCACTCCATGGCCAGCACGGCGGCGCTCATGGAGTGGGCGTGAACGATCTGGACACGCTGATCATCCAGCCCATTGAGATCCAGGCGCACCTCGGCGAGCAGGGCCTCGGTCCGCTTCTCGATCTCCGCGGTGTCCTGTGAGTCCCCGGTGGCCACCGTGACGAGACGCAACGGGACACCAGCCCTGTCGGCGAAGGTCCTGGCCTTGCTCAGCACCCCCCTCCACCTGCCGGACTCCCCCAGCATGACCGTGATGCGTGAGAGGCTGTCGAGAGGGGCGTGCCTCATGCCGCGCGGGGACAGGGCGACCGGAACAGTCGAGGAGTTGAGCAGCGTCTGCCCCACGGAGCCGAGGGACACCCGCCCCAGGACCCCGTGACGACCTCCGCCGGCTACGAGCAGGTCGGCCTTGAGCTCCTCGGCCGAGGCGATGATGCCCTCGGGGAAGGAGAGGCTGTACCGCAGGTATTTGCTCACCGGCACACGGGGCCGATGCTCCTCCATGATCTCCGACATCCATTCGTCGACCTGCGTGGCAACGACGTCCTGGAAGGCGTGATCGGTGACGTCAAGGACGTAGCGCCCCTCGCCGCCCTTGACGACGGTGACGAGATCGAGTGGGCACGAGAACGCTTCAGCGAGAGACACCCCCAGGTGATAGGAGTCTCGACCGCCGAGCGAGTTGGTGAAGGCCGTCAGAATGCGCATGGGGGTGATCTCCTGTTCGCTTCCGGGGCGTCACAGGGCACTCATGACGTGCTTGATGCGGGTGTAGTCCTCCACGCCGTAGACGGAGAGGTCCTTGCCGTAGCCGGACCGTTTGAATCCGCCGTGCGGCATCTCCGCAACGAGGGGGATGTGGCAGTTCACCCAGACGCAGCCGAAGTCCAGGTCCCTGCTGAATCGCAGGACACGCTGGTGGTCGGTCGTCCAGATGGACGAGGACAGGGCGTAGTCCACGCCGTTGGCCAGGGCCAGGGCCTCGTCGTCGGAGGAGAACTCCTGAACGGTCAGGACCGGACCGAAGACCTCCTGCTGCACGAGTGCGTCGTCCTGCTTGAGTCCCGAGATGACGGTGGGCGCGTAGTAGTACCCGCTCTCGCCGACGCGGTGGCCGCCGGTCAGCAGGTGGGAGTGCGCGGGCCGCTCCTCGACAATCTTCTGCACGGATTCGAAGTGCCGGGCATTGTTCAGGGGACCGTAGAACGCCTCCTCCTCGGGAATCGGGCCGGTCCGCAGGGACTCTGCGTGACGCACCAGCGCGTCGGTGAACTCCTTGGCCACCGAGGCCTCGACCAGGACGCGGGTGGCGGCGGTGCAGTCCTGCCCGGAGTTGAATATCCCTGCGGCGGCGATGCCCTCGGCGGCCGCCTCGATGTCGGCATCGGCGAAGACGATGGCGGGGGCCTTGCCTCCGAGCTCGAGGTGGACGCGGGTCACGTTGCCGGCCGCCTGTTCGGCGAGATCCGAGCCTGCGCGCACCGATCCCGTGAGCGCGACCAGCCCGGGCACCGGGTGGGAGCTCATGAGGCGCCCGGTCTCTCCGGTGCCGAGCACCAGGTTGAAGACCCCGGGCGGGAGGATCTCACTGGCGATCTCGGCGAAGACGACGGCGCTCTCGGGCGTGTTGGCACTCGGCTTGAGCACCACCGTGTTGCCTGCGGCCAGAGCGGGCCCGACCTTCCAGATGAGCATCATGAAGGGGTAGTTCCACGGGACGATCTGCCCGACGACGCCGATGGGCTCGCGGCGAATCTGCGAGTTCAGCCCCTCGGCGTACTCGCCTCGAGGCGACACCCGACTGGAGGCGGGCGGCCCCGGCGAAGAACCGCAGCTGAGAGGCCCCTGTCATGACCTCCTCCGCCCGGATCATCTCGGCGAGCTGACCGGTGTTGCGGCGCTGAGCCTCGACGAGCCGGTCGGCATTGGCCTCCAGGGCGTCGGCGAGCCGGAGCAGGAGCATCTGCCGTTCCGCCGGCGTTGTCAGCCGCCAGCTCTCGAAGGCCTTGAGGGCGGCGTCGTAGGCGGCGTCGACATCGGCGGGCCCTGAGAGCGGGCACTGCGCTACGACCTGTTCCGTTCGGGGATCCACGACGTCGAACGTGGCATCGGTGGCTGCCGGAATAAATATTCCATCAATGAAATTCTGGAGGAGAGGAAGGCTCATGTGAATCACTCTGCTTCTTGGCTTCGGCGGGACGTCGGTGTCGAGGTGAGAAGTGTCGAAAGTCGAAAGAATGAGACGACTCGGGCCTCTACTGCCCAAGCTCACGCAGGACCCATGCAGGCCACATCGCCGCTAGCGCCCGACGCGCCACAAGTCCTGTGACAACAACGCGGGCTAAGGTCCTAGGTGACGGCATCATAGTAAACACACACCACCAAGTATGTCGAACATCACGTTCCTTGCTTCATGGAATCGCGCCAACACAAGGAAAAGTCGCCCACATGCGAGATGACGGACCGTCACTCCGCCAAAAAATGTAACGCAAACCACAAATTTGCCCGCTGCTCGGCATCCTCGACATCGACGCCGAGCGCCCTCCTCAGGCGCACAAGACGTGCGGGGACGGAGTTGCGATGCACCCCCAGACGCTCGGCGATGCGCTGCACCGCCCCGGCCTCGCTGAGGTAGACCTCCAGCAGCTCGAGCAACTCGGGCTGATCGATGACGCCCCCGAGGCGGGCGCGGGCGAAGGCACGAGCCCGATCCTCGTCCAGGAGGTCTGTGACCGACGGCAGCCCCGAGGCCTCCCAGCGCACCGCCTGTCCGAGCTGTCGAGCGCCGGTGCAGACGGACAGCGCCTGCTGTGCACCCCGCTGCAGGTCAGTGATGCCGGTGGGGCCGCTGACTCCGATCCGCATCCGCCTGGTCCATGGTGCGACACGGCCGTCCTCGAGAAGCGCGGGAACGCGCTCGGCCTCACCAAGGATTGTCAGGCGGTCCCCGCCCCGGTCCGTGCGCCACAGAAGCCGTTCCCCCACTGCAGCCCCCCGCCTCTCGACGAGCAGGCGGGCCAGCACCGTGGAGAGCCCGGCAACGGCGGCACTGCCACCCTCGAGGCAGATGACACGCCACTGATGGCCGCCACCGGCAGCGGACACCGACCGCCGCTCCGGAGACGGGAGGCGTGTGAGGACGAGCTCTTGAACCTGGTCCGCCAGTGCCAGTCCCTGCGCAACCTCACCCGCCAGGAGATGCTCGGCAGCCGCCCCCACGAGCCGGAGGAGCCATCCGGTGAACGCCTTGGAGGACTCGGCGATGAGATTCAGAAACGACCAGGCGAGATCGACTCCCAGGGTCTGGGCGCGCGTGAGTGTCTCGCGCTGAACGGTCACCAGGTAGCTCTCGGGCTCCCCGGTGATGCCGACAGGGCGAACGACCAGCCGCATATCATCACCGAGCCCGACCGCCCCGGCTCCTCGCATCCCTCCCGGACGGATCCTGTCGATGCACTCGGCGACCTCGTCGTCGATCCCCGTAGCCACCGGACCGAAGGGGCCGACCACGGTGCGCCCCCGCGGCGTCCCGCAGGGATACCTCCCCCCGGAGGATCGAGGCCAGGGCACGCATGATCGCGCTCTGGTTGTCCTTGGCGGCTGCACGCGTCAGCTGCTGCAGGACCAGGGTCTCCTCGTCCCCCGCCCCCTCGGCGCCGATCTCGGGCTCGGCCGTCTGAAGCATGGCCCCCACTTCACGGCTGATGGAGGCGAAGGAGACCTCGAGGGGGACCTCGAGGAGATTGAGCCGCCCGATCCGGCAGGCCTCGCGCAGATCCTCGGGCACGGTGTCGAAGGCGATGCCGGTTCCCAGTCCGAGTGCGGCGACTCCTGCCTCGACCAGTGATGCCACGTACTCCCGCCACGTGCCCGCCTCGGCATCGGCCATGACGAGTCCCGTGGTGAGAACGAGCTCACCGCCCTCGAGGTAGGACGCCGGTTGGAGGAGCTCGGTCGCGACGACCCAGGTGAGCGCGGCACGCGGTGCGGGCAGGAGCACCGCCTGAACCCCCAGGTCCGCTCGATCCATGAGATCCGACACCAGCACCATGTCTGGATTCAAACACCGTTCTATGCATCATGCACAGGATTCGCGACATTTTGTGCAGCACGCTTAGGTGTTCAGCCCTAGGAGCGGGCATAGCCTGAAGCGGAACTCATAGCCGAGCACGTTATCTACGACATCCCGGAGCGCTCTGTTCCACTGCAGATCTCCGCCCGTCACGACACACTGTGAGGTCCACATGGCAACGCTGCCCCAGACCATTCATCTCACCACTCCTCTGCCCGGCCCCGAGGCCCGCACCCTCGACGAACGCGCCGGCGCCGCACTCCCACGCGCCCTGACCGCCGCCATGCCGACATTCGCACGGCGCACGGACCGCGGCGTCCTGGAGGACGTGGACGGCAACCGTCTCATCGACTTCGGATCAGGCATCGCGGTGACAACCGTGGGCGGTGCGGCGGCGCCCGTCGTCGCTGCAATCCAGGAGCAGGCCGAGAACTGACGCACACCTCCTTCGCCGTCACGAGGTACGCCGGATACGTCGAGGTCGCCGAACGCCTGAACGCCCTGACCCCGGGCAGCTTCCCGAAGAAGACCGCGCTGTTCAACTCCGGGGCGGAGGCCGTCGAGAACGCCATCAAGCTCGCACGCAAGCACACCGGCCGCCAGGCAGTGGTCTGCTTCGACCACGCCTTCCACGGACGCACCTCCCTGACCATGGGACTGACGGCCAAGGTCGCCCCCTACAAGGGCGGCTTCGGCCCCTTCTCCCCTGAGCTCTACCGGGTCCCCGGCTCCTACCCGTACCGCGACGGACTGGACGGCGAGGCCGCCGCCGAGCGCACGATCAGTCAGATCGAGAAGCAGGTGGGGGCATCCTCCGTCGCCGCCGTCATCATCGAGCCCATTCAGGGCGAAGGCGGGTTCATCGTGCCGGCACCCGGCTTCCTCACCGCGCTCCAGCGCTGGTGCCATGACAACGGCGCGGTCTTCATCGCCGATGAGATCCAGTCGGGAATCGCCCGCACTGGGGCGTGGTTCGCCTGCGACCACGAGGGAGTCGTTCCCGACCTGGTGACGACCGCCAAGGGCCTGGCCGGAGGGACCCCCCTGTCGGCGGTCACCGGTTCGGCCGAGATCATGGACTCCGCCGAACCGGGCGCTCTCGGCGGCACCTACTGCGGTAACCCCCTGGCCTGTGCCGCCGCTCTGGCGACCCTGGACATGATTGAGGAGCACGATCTCCTGGGACGGGCCCGCACGATCGGCGAGACCGGCATCCGTCTGATGGAGCAGTGGAAGGCGAAGGACCCCCGCATCGGCGAGGTCCGGGGCAAGGGCGCCATGATGGCTCTCGAGCTCGTCGACCCCGACTCGCAGAAGCCCGATGCCGCACTGACCGCCGCCGTCGCGCAGGCCGCGCGCTCACGCGGTCTGATCCTGCTCACCTGCGGCACCTACGGCAATGTCATCCGCCTCCTGCCACCGGTGACCATGCCGGACGAGCTGTTCGCCGAAGGCATGGAGATCCTTGAGCAGGCGCTCCGAGACCAGCCCTGATCCCCTCTTCCACCCACGTCTCAAGGCCGCACCGGCCCCGGATCACGATGATCCACCCGACCGACCCAGGAGGTAGCTCCATGCCCTCGACCCCTCACCCCCTCACCGATGCACGGGCGCAGCTCGCCGAGGCGATCCAGTTCCTCGGCTTCGACGACGGAATGCGCCGTATGCTTGAGACCGCCCGTAAAGAGGTGACGGTCGCCATCCCACTGCGACGCGACGACGGCACGATGGAGCTGCATATCGGCCACCGCGTCCAGCACAACATCTCTCGCGGCCCCGCGAAGGGAGGGATCCGTTACTCCCCCAACGTGGACCTCGATGAGGTCCGAGCGCTGGCCATGTGGATGACATGGAAGTGCTCTCTTCTCGATCTGCCCTACGGCGGAGCAAAGGGAGGGGTCCAGGTGGACCCGCGGGCCCACTCGGAAAGAGAGCTCGAACGCCTGACCCGCCGCTACACCTCGGAACTGATTCCTCTCATCGGGCCCGGCAAGGACATCCCCGCTCCCGATATGGGCACCGACGAGCAGACCATGGCCTGGATGATGGACACCTACTCGGTGGCCACGGGGCACACCGTGCTGGGGACCGTCACCGGCAAGCCGGTCAATCTCGGTGGATCACAGGGACGGGCCGCAGCCACGTCCCGCGGCGTCGTCTACTCCGCTCTCAACGCGATGGAGAGCATCGGCCTGACCCCCCTCACAGGCCACCGCGATCGTTCAGGGCTTCGGCAAGGTCGGCCGGGGCACCGCCCGCTTCCTTCACGAGGCGGGCGTGAAGGTCCTGGCCGTAGCGGACGTCTACAGCACGATTCGCAACGACAAGGGCATCGACGTCCCCGCGCTCGAGGCCTTCGTGGATGAGACCGGTACCGTCGACGGGTTCCCCGGCGCGGATCCGATCCCCCCGAGCGACCTCTTCGCGATTCCCTGCGACGTGGTCGTTCCTGCGGCCGTCGAGGGGGTCATCACCGAGCAGACCGCACCGACGATCGACGCCAAGCTGGTCGTCGAGGGCGCCAACGGCCCGACGACGCCCACGGCCGACGCGATCCTGGCCGACAAGGGGATCCTGGTCGTACCGGATATCCTCGCCAACGCCGGTGGTGTCATCGTGTCCTACTTCGAGTGGGTGCAGGCCAACCAGTCCTACTGGTGGACCGAGAAGGAGGTCAATGAGCGCCTGCGCACCAGGATGGACAAGGCCTGGAACGAGGTCACAGACTTCTCCAGGGAGCACGGACTCTCGCTGCGCACCGCCGCGACGACGATGGCCGTCAATCGCGTCGCCGAGGCCCACGTCTCCCGCGGTCTCTACCCGTGATGCGTGGCAGGCGACAGTCGAAACTCAGGGAGCACAACCATGGCTGACACACGACCCGGCGCGACAAGTGACACAGCGGCGTACACCACTCTCGGAGCCCACCCGGCTCTGGCCGACTACCTGCACAGGATCCGCCCCGAGGAGGGGATGCTCCTGGGCGGGCGGATGACGGCAGCCTCCGACGGCGGAACCTTCGACGTCGTCGACCCCGCCAGCAACGCCGTATTCGCACGTTGCACGGATGCGACCCCGGCGGATGCCGCGCGCGCCGTCGACGCGGCCTCCGAGGCGCTGCCGGCATGGAGCGCCACCCCGCCCCGGCAGCGTGCGGAGCTGCTGCGGACCCTGTTCGACCTCATGGTGGGACAGGTCGAGGAGCTCGCGGTGCTCATCAGCGCCGAGAACGGCAAGTCCCTGGACGACGCCAGGGCGGAGGTCCTCTACGCGGCGGAGTTCTTCCGATGGTTCTCCGAGGAAGCCGTGCGCACCGAGGGCGGTTTCGGCTCCTCCCCGGCAGGCGGGACCCGGACGATCGTCACGCACCGCCCGATCGGGGTGGTCGCCATGATCACCCCCTGGAACTTCCCGGCGGCGATGGGGACCCGCAAGATCGCCCCGGCCCTGGCCGCCGGGTGCACGGTGGTGCTCCGTCCCGCGTCCCTCACGCCCCTGACGGCGGTGGCACTGGGACATCTGATCCAGCAGGCCGGCGTGCCCGCGGGCGTGGTGAACATCGTGCCCTCGAGCCGTTCCGTGGAGGTCTCGACGACGTGGCTCGAGGACTCCCGGGTCCGAGCCGTCTCCTTCACCGGATCCACCCAGGTCGGTCGTGTGCTCATGAAGCAGGCGGCGGAGAAGGTCCTGGTGTCGTCCATGGAGCTCGGGGGGGAACGCACCCTTCGTGGTGGCGGCCGACGCCGATATCGACGCCGCGGTGACGGGTGCCGTTCAGGCCAAGCTCCGAGGCGGGGTGAGGCCTGCACGGCCGCCAACCGCTTCTACGTCCACCGCGACGTCGCCCAGGAGTTCACCGAGAAGTTCTCCGCCGTCGTCCGCGACCTGAGGGTGGGGCCGGCCCTGGCGGACGAGGCGAACCAGATCGGCCCCCTGGTGACACCGGCTGCCCGCGACAAGATCAACGCCCTGGTGGACGGGGCGGTGGCCGGGGGCGCCGTCGTCCACGCCGAGTCCTCCTGGCCCCAGGAGTCGCCGGGGGGCGTTCGTCCCGGTGCGGGTCCTGACGAACGTCGCCCCCGACGCGGAGATCGTGCGCACCGAGATCTTCGGCCCCGTCGCCCCGATCGTCACGTGGGACGACGAGGACGAGCTGCTGACGTGGATCAACGATACGGACTACGGGCTGTCGGGCTACGTCTTCTCCCGCGACCTCGGGTGGGCGCTGCGTCTGGCCGAGCGCATGGAGGTCGGGATGGTCGGTGTCAATCGTGGGCTCGTATCCGATCCCGCCGCCCCCTTCGGGGGTGTCAAGCAGTCCGGTATCGGGCGTGAGGGCGCGCGTGAAGGGATCCGTGAGTTCCAGGAGACTCAGTACTACTCGGTTGCCTGGGGCTGAGGGGCCCGTCCCCGAGCAGTGCGCGACCGCGAGGGTCGATGTCGTCGATATACGTGGTGCCCCGGGCCGAGAGCCCGGGGCACCATCGCGTTGACACTGAGGTCGTCAGTGTTTCAGGAGGCCTTGGGGTAGGCCTTCTGGACGGCCTCGAGCATCTCGAGGGCCGAGTAGTAGTCCAGCCGGAAGGACGAGGGCGGCATGTACTGCACCTTGCCGCCGGTCACCGGGGCCGCAGAGCTGAAGGTCTCGTTGCCGGTGACGGCGTTCTTCGCGGTCTCGTCGGCGGCAATGACGACCCAGTTCTCACCGGTCAGTCCCGCCTGAACGTTCTCGGGCGAGAGCTGGACGATGTCCTTGCGCTCACCCATGGACTGGTCACCCTTGACGCTGTCGGGGACGGCGGCAATGGTGAAGCCCAGGTCCTTGAGGAGCTGGGCCTGCGGGGCCTCCTCGGTGAAGGCGTTGGCGCCCTTGGTGCCGTCCCCGGGGACGGTGAAGACCGAGGTCGCCCCCTTCGGGACGGAGATGGCGCTCTTGGCCTTCTCGGCCTTGGTGGTGTAGTCCTTTGACGACGGCGTCGGCCTTGGCCTGGCGGCCGGTGGCCTGCCCCAGGGTCTTGGTGACGTCCTGCCAGGAGTGCGAGCCGTAGTCGATGACGAGGACGGGCACCTCGAGCTGGCGCAGGCTCTCAACGACCTTGATGGCCGAGTCCTGTCCCGTCTTGGCCACGATGACGAGGTCGGGGTTGCTGCCCGCGACCGTCTGGGCGAGGTTGTCCTCGGTGCCGTCGATGGCCTTGACGCCCTTGTCGGTGGCCTGCTTTGACCACTGGGTGAAGAAGCCGTTGTCGTCGGTCTTCTCATCCTTCTTCTTGGCCGGCGTCGAGGCGACCACCGGGGCGTCGAGGGCCAGCAGTGATCCGGTCAGGGTCACGGAGGTGGACACGATGCTCTTGGGCTCGGCCTTGATCTCGACGTCGACGCCGTCGTCCCCCCTTGATGGTGACCGGCCAGGTGACCTTGGGGGAGGCCGCGGCCGAGGCGGCGCCGGAGGCCCCGGCTGAGGCCGCCCCGGAGGCCCCTGCGGAGCCGGCGGCGGAGGAGGCGGAGGTCGAGCTGGAGGAGCCGCAGGCCACCAGGCCGGTGCTCAGCACCATGGCCGCCACGGCGAGGAGGCCCTGCCTCAGGCGGCTGGCACGCCGCGAGGATGCGTTCATCTATCTGTGTTCCTTTCTTTATCCGTCCTGCTGGGAGCGAGCAGTCGGGCTGGTGCCTGCCGAGGCGGGCTCGGCAGAAGGCTGTGGTGCCGGACCTCCGGCAGAGTCGGCGGGAACGGCGGGGGCCGTAGCAGGGGCGGTGCCGGCCGGCGTGACCGCGCCCAGGTGACGGGGCACCACCATGGGGGTGCCGGCCACCGGGTCGGGGGCGATGACGGCCGCCAGGCCGAAGACCTCCTCGATGAGGTCCTCAGTGAGGATCTCGCGCGGGGAGCCGGTGGTGCGGACCCGGCCCTCGTGCATGACGATCATGTGCTCGGCGCAGCGCGCCGCCTGGTTGAGGTCGTGCAGGACGGCCACCACCGTGCGGCCGTCGGCATTGAGACGCCGGCACAGCTGGAGGATGTCGACCTGGTGGGCCAGGTCGAGGAAGGTGGTGGGCTCATCGAGCAGGATCGTCTCGGTGCCCTGGGCCAGGGCCAGGGCGATCCACACGCGCTGGCGCTGGCCACCGCTGAGCTCATCGACGGGGCGGGCGGCCAGCTCGGTGACCCCGACCATCTCCATGGCCTCCTCAACGGCCGCCCGGTCCTCTTGCGACCACTGGCGGAACAGGCCCTGGTGGGGGAAGCGACCGCGGGCCACGAGGTCGCGCACCAGCATGCCGCCGGGCACGACGGCGCTCTGGGGCAGCAGGCCGACCCTGCGGGCCACCTCCTTGGTACCCAGGCGGACGATGTCGACACCGTCGAGGAGAACCGCCCCTCGGGTGGGCCGGTGCAGGCGGGCCAGGGCGCGCAGCAGCGTGGACTTCCCGCAGGCGTTGGGGCCTCACGATGGCGGGTGAAGACACCGGCCGGGATGTCGACGTCGAGGTCACGGGAGACCACGTGGCGCCTCGTAGGCGATGGTCGTCCCCGTGCGGCCAGCCGAGCCCCGGGGGCGGCCGGTCCGGTGCCGGTGCTCGGCTCGGTGGAGGGCAGGTCGGTCACAGGGATCTCCTTCCGTGCGCCGCCACGGTCAGCGCCACCATGAGGTAGAGGCCGCCGACGGCGTTGGTCACCACGCTCACGGGCATCGACTCGAGCAGCAGCTGGCTGAGCAGGTCGGCACCCCCCAGCAGGAGGCTCCCGGTCAGGCCGGATACCAGCAGCGGGGGCTGAGGGGAGCCAGTGAGGAAGCGGGCCAGATGGGGCGCCACGAGGGCCACGAAGCCGATGGGGCCGGCCGCCATCGTCACCACGGCCACCAGCACGGTGCCCAGCAGGACGAGGAGGGCGCTGGCGCGGCGGGTGGGGCTGCCCAGGATGGTGGCCACCTGCTCCCCCAGGGACAGGACCCGCAGGTGCCGGGAGGCCAGCAGGGTGAGGGCCACGGTGACCCCGATGGCCAGGCAGGCCGGGGTGACCACCGGCCACCGGGCGGCCCCGAGGCTGCCGGTGATGGCCTTGAGGGCGCCCAGGCCCTCGTCGTCGTCGACCCGCACCAGGAGCCAGCGGTTGACGGAGACGAGCATGGAGCTGATGGCGATCCCCACGAGGATGAAGCGCAGTCCGGTGAATCCGCCGCGCAGGGAGACGAGGTAGGGTCACTGCCCCTACGGCGGCCCCGCCGATGAAGGAGGTCAGGGAGGTGGACAGCATGGAGCCGGGCAGGAGCAGGACGCTGACCAGGATCCCGGTCTGCGCGCCCGTGCTGAAGCCGATGAGGTCGGGTGAGCCCAGGGGGTTGCGGGTGATGGTCTGGAAGACGGCGCCGGCCACGCCCAGGGCCAGGCCCGCCACGAGCCCCAGCAGGATCCGGGGCAGCTTCCACGTGACGACGACGACCTGGACGATCCTGCGCCCCCGCCCTGGAGCGCGTCGATGACCTCCTGGGTGGAGACGGTGAACTTTCCCAGGCGCAGGGCGGCCACGGCCACCGCGAGGCCGAGCGCCAGCAGCATGAGGCCGATGAGGACGTGTCGAGGGGCTGATGAGCACGGACCAACGGCCGACGACGATCCACAGGCGTCCGGCGTCGGTCCCCACGTGGAGACGACGGCGCGGGCCGGCAGCGGCGGGAGGACGCACGCAGCGGCGGCACGGTTCAGCCTGATTCCCTCATGAGGCCCGGTCCTTCATCCGCAGGACCATGAGCAGCAGGACGGGCGAGCCCACGAAGGCCGTCAGCAGACCGACCTGCATCTCGCCGGGGCGGGCCAGGACGCGCCCCAGCACGTCGGCGGCCAGGACGACGACAGGACCGCCCAGCGCGCACAGCGCCACGATCCAGCCCCGGTGGGGTCCCATGAGCCAGGAGGCCGTCAGCGGGGCCATGAGCCCGACGAACCCGATGGGACCGGCGACCGTGGTGGCGGTGGCGCACAGGAGCGTGATGACCACCAGGCTCAGACCCCGCACGAGGCCGACCCGGGTGCCCAGGGCGGCGGCGACGTCGTCGCCCAGGGCGATGTTGTCCAGGGCGCCGGCCAGGAGGAGGGCCGCGCCGGTTCCCAGGACCACGAGGAGCGTCATCGGCAGCAGGGGGATATCGGCGCGGGTCAGGGAGCCGACCTCCCAGTCGATGAAGGTGCGGAACAGGTTCGGCATCGCCAGCACGACGCCGCGGATGACGGCCCCGGCGAAGGCCGAGAAGGCAACGCCGATAAGCACCAGGCGCACCGGCGAGGAGGTCGAGCCACCGATCATCCCGATGACCTGGACGAGCGCGGTGGCGGTCAGGGCGCCACCGGCCGCCAGAAGGAGCTGACCGGGGACCGGGAGCACGCCGAGCGCTGCGGTACCCAGGACGATGCCCAGCGAGGCACCGGCGTTGACGCCGAGCAGCCCGGGCTCGGCCAGGGGTTGCGGGTGACGGCCTGCATGATCGCGCCGGCCACCGCCAGGGCGGCGCCCACGAGCACGCCGATGATGGTGCGCTGCACGCGCAGGACGTTGATGTTGTAGGAGACGTTGGAGGCGTCCGGGTGGAGCAGGTAGTGGGCGACCTGGTCGGCGGGGATCCTGGAGGAGCCGACGAACAGGGAGGCCAGGGACGCACAGGGCCAGCAGCGCGGCGGCGGCCAGGAGGACGGCCGGGACGGCGTGCGACCACGCGAGCACTCACCTCCGCCACTCTCTGAGAACGGGGAGCGAGGACGGCCCTCGAGGACCCCGATCGGCATCTACTCTCCCCACGTCACACGTACAAAGGTAAACCTAACCTAAAAAGGTGGGGTGACGTCTGTCAAACCTGGACCGACCTGTCGTTTTAATCATCGCACCAGCACCACCCAACAGAAGGACGGGGCCGAGCACATCCTCCTCACGGAGTATGTCGCACGTGTATACACTCAGCGTATAGTCGTGAGCATGGAATCCAGACTCATTCTTCTTGGCCTGCTCAGCGCCGGACCTGGGCACGGATACGACCTCAAGCGATCCTGGGACCACTGGTTCGCCGCCTCCAGCCGCTGGCCTACGGCCAGGTCTCACGCCACGCTCGCCCGCCTGGTGCGCGACGGGCTCATCACCCAGATCGAGACCGAGCCCGGAGCCGGCCCGGAGCGCAAGCGCTACGAGGTCACCGACGCCGGACGCCAGAGCGTCGAGCAGTGGCTCCTGACCCCCGTCGCCCCGGCCGGCGACGTCCAGGCCGACATTTTCGCCAAGACCGTCATCGCCCTCATGCTCGACGACGACGCCGGGCGCTTCCTCGACCTCCAGCGCGCCGAGCACATGGCGCGCATGCGCGAGCTGACCCGCCTCAAGCAGGACGGCGACCTGCGCACGGTGCTGCTGGCCGACCACGCCCTGTTCCATATCGAGGCCGATCTGCGCTGGATGGAGACCACTGCGGCCCGCCTGGGCGAGCTGCGAGCGGAGGTACGCTCATGAGTGCCACCACTGTCACGGCCGCCGGCGTCGACCCCGCTCCTGGACAGGGCGAGGCACACCCGCCGGGCGAGGCACACCCGCCGGGCGAGGTCATCATGCGCGCCCGCGGCCTGGAGATGAGCTTCGGGCGGACCCACGCGCTGCGCGGCGTCGACCTGGATCTCCTGGCCGGTGAGGTCCTGGCCGTGACCGGCCCGTCGGGCTCGGGCAAGTCCACCCTCCTGCACGTCATGGCCGGGGTCCTCGTGCCCGACGCCGGAAGCGTCAGCTACCACGGAGGCAAGTCGCCTGGAGGCGGCGCGACGGACGTCGCTGAAGACATCGCTGTGAACATCGCTGTGCTGGACGAGGCCGCCCGCAGCCGCCTGCGCCTGAACGAGTTCGGCTTCATCTTCCAGTTCGGCCAGCTCCTGCCGGACCTCTCCGCCCTGGACAACGTCACCATCCCCCTGCTCCCTGGCCGGCACCCCGCGCAGAAGGGCGCTGGCCCAGGCCCGCGAGGCCCCTGGGCGAGCTGGGACTGAGCGAGCACCTGGACAAGCGCCCCACCCAGCTCTCGGGCGGGCAGGCTCAGCGGGCCGCCGTCGCCCGGGCGCTGGTGACCGGTCCGCGCATCCTCTTCGCCGATGAGCCCACCGGTTCCCTGACCCCTGGCCGCCGAGCGAACCATGGAGGTGCTGCTGGCCTCGGTACGCTCCCCGCGGCGCCAGCCTGGTCATCATCACCCATGACGCGCGCGTCGCCGCCTACGCCGACCGGGAGGTCACCGTGCGTGACGGCCGTGTCGGGCCCGGCGCCACACGGGCCGGTTCCGGCCCGAGCGCGCCCAGGCACGCCGCCACCGGGAGCCGGTCATGAGCCGCATCGCCCTGACCAGGCTGCTCGTCGCCAACGACCGCTCCGCCCGGCGCCGCCTGGCCGGGACCGTCGCCGGCGTCATGGTGGGGTGGCGCTGTTCCTCATGCTGCTGGCCGCCGCCCAGGCCTTCCCCGAGCGCAGCATGCGCTCCAGCTGGCCGTCCACGGCCCTCCTGCCCGGCCTCTCCCAGCAGTCGCGCCACACGGACCTCCAGCCCGACCACGTTCTGAAGGGCAGCGAGCTGGCCGTCGCCAGCAGCTCCGACGTCACAGGCAGCAAGCCGATCACGGTCCTGCAGGTGGCCCTGCCGGAGTCGGGCACCACCTCGGTGAGGATCCCGGGCTCCGACGTCGTACCGAAGCAGGGCGAGTACCTGGCGTCGCCGGCTCTGGCCAAGCGCATCGCCTCCCTTCCCGCCGACCAGCTCGGCGACCGCTATGGCAGGCAGGTAGGCGTCCTGAGCCCTGACGCCGTCGAGGGCCCGGACTCGCTCGTGGCCGTCGTCGGGGCGGATCTGGGAACCGTGGCCTCCTCGCAGTCCTACATCCCTCCCCAGGTGGTCACCTCGTTCCAGGGCATCCCCTACGAGAACGAGGCGTATCGGATCGCCATGCTCATCGGCGCCATTGCGGTGCTCGTGCCCGCGCTGCTGCTCATCGGGATCGTCACCGACCTGGGGGCGGCGCAGCGGGCCGAGCGCTTCGCCACCCTGCGCCCTCATCGGGGCCACGCCCTCAGCAGGTGGCCCGCACCGCGGCCCTCGAGATCGGGGCCACCACCTTCGTCGGCGCCCTGGCGGGCGTGGCGCTCATCTGGCCATGATCCCTGTGGCCGCGCAGATCTCGCTGGGGTCGAGCCGCTTCTACCACTCCGACCCGCTGCGCTCACCGGTCAACGCGGTCTCGCCGTCGCCGTCACCACGGCGGGAGCGGCGGCCGTGGCCTGGTGGCGCACGCGACGGGCCGACCTCGGCCCTCTGGGCGGGTCCCGCGAGCGTACCGAGCGTCGCCCTCGCCTCATCTCGCTGGCACCCGTGATACTGGGGACCGCGGGGCTGGTCAGCACCCCGGCGGTGGCCCACCAGGAGTCCGCACTGACCATCTACCCTACTGCCCGCCTCCTTCCTGTGCGCGATGCTGGGGCTGCTGTGGGCCGGGCCCGCTCCTGACCTGGTGGGTTGCGCGAGGAGGTCGGGCGCTGGCCCGATCGGCGGCGCAGGTCATCGGCTTCAACCGCATCACCCAACACCCTCGGGCGGTCTTCCGAGCGGTGGCGGGCGTCGTTATCGCCGTCTACGCCATGACGGTCTTCGCCGTCGCCATCACAGTCGCCGCGGGCACCCGCGACATCACTCAAGGGCAACGGCCACCTGTCCCCCTCGACGCTTGAGGCCATCCCTGCGGTCAGCGACGAGGGCACCCTGAAAGCGCCGTCGACTGGCTCGCCGCCGTCCCCGGGCGTGACGACGGTCGCGGTAGGGAGGATGAGTGAGACTCCAGGCAGGAGGGTCAGGTCATCCTCGAGGCCGACAAGGCGGAGGCCCTCGGGCGCCGCACGTGGAATCTCCTAACGGCGCGGTGAGCATCAGTACCCGGTGGCTGTATGAGAACACGGCCGCCTCGCCGTCACCGGTCAGTGCCGAGGAGCTGGCGACCGCCCGTGAGCAGGGCGCGCCCATCCTCTCGTAGGGCACCGACCCGTCCAGCCCCGGAGCCGTCGAGCGGGCCCGCACCTCCTGGCCACCTCCGGATCTGGTTCTGGGAACCTCCCTCCTCGCCCAGCTCGATCCAGAGCATCCAGGACAGCGCCATGGAGAACCAGTTCGCCCGGCTCGGCTACATCGGCATCCTCATCGCCGCGGGCATCTCCGCGGTCTCGCTCGGGGTCTCGACGGTGGCGGCGCTGCTGGGGCGCAGGCGGGTCCTCGGCCTGCTGCGGCTGGTCGGCATGCCGCCGGCGACGCTGCGCTCCATGGTCTCCTACGAGACGATGCTGCCGGCGGCCACGGCCCTGGCCGATGAGCATCGGCCTGGGCTGGCTGACCGCGTGGGCTCTGGTCGGCGGGGTCTCGGGCCGCCATATCAGCTGGCCGGACGGCAGGCTACTGGCTGGTGCTGGGAGCCTGCCTGGCACTGGTAGCGGTGGCGACCGCTGGTCAGTGCCCGCTACGGCCGCCGGATGCTGACCGCCACCACCGTCCGATTCGAGTAGCGGCGGTTCACGGTGTCCATATCGGTCACAAAGGCCTTGACCGGGCTCAGTTACGGAAAAGACAACCGCATGATTCCACGGTTCCTTTCGGCGGAGTGGATGGCCTCGGGAACTCCTTTGTCACCGATTTGGACACGAGTCCCCTTTCTACGTCCGGGCACCGGGGAGAACAACCCCGGTGCCCGGAGCCGATCTGCGATAGAACAGACCCATGACCGCAGGACGGACCGACGCGGCCGCAGGCTACTCCACCGCGGCCTCCCCGAGGCCGCCGGTCCTCACAGCACCGGACCTCAGCCGCCTGCGCGACGGCGCGGCGGATGAGCTGGCCGCCGGCGAGATGGTCGAGGACCCACGGCTGGCTGAGGGCGGACCTGAGCGGCGCGGGTCTGTCCGCGATCAGCCTGCTGGGCTGCCGGTTCTCGGAGGTCTTCGCCGACGACACCGATCTGACTGCGGCGCGGCTGGTCGACTGCCGCCTGGAGCGTCTGAGCCCACCCTACCTTCACAGCCCGCGCTCCACGTGGCGCGCCGTGGAGCTCACCGGCTCGCGCATCGGCGCCTGGGAGATCTACGACGCCGACCTCGAGTCCCGTCCTCATCGAGGACTGCCGCCTCGGCTTCGCCAACCTTGCAGGGCACCGGTCTGTCGCGACGTCCTCATCCGGGAGCACCAGGATCGACGAGCTGGACCCTGAGCGGCATCGAGGCCGAGCGGGTCCGCTTTCGAGGACTGCCGGGTAGGGCACGCTGCGCCTGCGCGGTGGGAGCCTGAGCGACGTCGACCTGCGGGGGCTGGAGATGAGCGTGGTCAGCGGCGTCGGTTCACTGGCCGGGGCGACTATCAGCTGGCGAGCAGCTCACCGAGCTCGCGCTGCTCTTGGCGCAGCACCTGGGGCTGCGGGTCGAGGAGGGTCGAGACGAGCGGGCCCCAGAGCATCCGATAGACAGGGAGTAGGCGACGCATGACGCTACTGACATCTGATGACGTCCTCAACGTGAAGTTCGATAGCACGAGACTCCAGCGAGGGCATACGTTCAGGACGAGGTCGACGAGTCCTCGACGAGGTGACCACCACGATGCGGGGACTCGAGGAGCGCCTCGAATGGGGACCCTGAGAGCGACTACCGCTCTCACCAGGAGGCGGAGATACTTCTGACGTCCCAGGACGTCAGGAACATACGGTTCGAGACATCCAGGTGTCCAGAAGGGTTACGAGCAGCGGATGTCGACGCCTTCCTGGACACGGTCATCGCGACCATGGAGACGCATGGAGGCCCGGCTGAGCACGGGCTCGTCTCGGGGCGGACACGAGCTACGGATCAGCGCCCGGGGCGTCCGGGAACGCCGGCTACACCACCGGGGCAGGGACCGTCCCGGGAGCCGGCGGAGCGACGAGCGATCCCGCAGTACGCCGAGGCGATCGCCCAGCGAGACCAGTACATCGCCCAGCTCCAGCAGGAGAATGCCTATCTGCGCGCCGAGCTCGAGTCCGCCCAGCGCCGCCTGGGGACTGACGGGGTCCCTAGGGCCCCGTCAGCGCTGAGAAGTCCAGAGACTGCGGAGCAGGTGAGGCATCGTTGTCGATGGGCAAGGCCCTTGAGTATCAGTCTCCGGGGAGGCTGTCCGTCGGCAGATGGCACCTGATCACAGCTCTGCGAGACCCCTGTCCCAGGGGAAGTCGTCCGGAAGTGTCTTCGCGTCCTTCTTGCTGAGGCCCGTCAGCTCCCGGTAGTGAGTCTGCGCGTCCGCCTGGTTCTGGTAGTTCTTCACGGAGGCGTAGTGAGCGTTGAGCCAGACCTCGAAAGCACGGGCACAGGAGACAACGCCGTGCACAACAGTCCGTCTGCTGCTCAGCCTTCGGCATGCGGCCAGGAAAGTCATGACGATCCCGGCCATCGTGGTCGACGACGATCCATACCTCCCTTGTAGTCGCCGAGATCTGACCGAGGTCCCGTTTGAGCTCCCTTGATGACGGTCAGCGGATCGCCATCGATGACCTTCACCTTGACTGAGACTCTGTCGCGGTCCATCAGGTCGGCATAGCTGCTGCAGGTAGTCGTTCTCGGTGACCCGCCCGTAGTCACGAGGAGAACGGTGCGCCGTTCGGACTCGTTGAGCTGCGTCGTCCTTCTCGGTGGCGTTATTCACTTCGCCCCCGCCGACGTCTGAGAGATACCGGCGGAGGCTGGAGGTGTCCACCTGGGGAATGGCTCCGAAGGTTCCGGCGAGGTAGCGGCGCTGCTTGTTCGTGCCCTTGCGGTTGGAGGGGAAGTCCGCGAGCGAGAAGAGCTCACTGGCACCGAAGGACGACTTATCCGTCATCCACGCCCTCGCCCGCCTCCAGGAGCTGGACGGGGGAGTTGTCCAGGAGCGCCGTGTCATGGGTCGTGAAGACGATCTGAGCACCCCGGGTGTTGAGATCCGGGTCCTGAACATGTCCACCAATGTGGCGGTCAGCGTCGGATGGAGGCTCGCATCGAGCTCGTCAATGCACAGCACCTGTCCTAGTCGCAAGGCGTCGATGGCGGGACCGACGGTTGCCAACCAGGTGAGAGTTCCCTGACTCTGCTGGCTACTCGCTAACCGGTAGTCCTTACCGTCCGCCCGACGGTGCTGGAGCACGAGGTGACGCTGGAGCTCCTGAGCACCTCGGCGGGAACCTCAGACTCCTCGTCCTCGCTCCACGGGAAAGGCGACGCAGGAGTTCAGCACCTCCCTGAGGGAACCTCCTGTTCCTCGAGCTCGAGTCCGACGATGCCCAGGTCGGCAGACTCGAGCAATGCAGTTCGCGATGCCAGTCCACTGCTCAGGGGCCTCGCGTGAGCCGGCGCATGACCCACCGCAGACGCGAGCTGCGCTCCTCATCACTGTGGTGGATGAATCGCATGGATCGCAGGCTGCGCGCGATCGGGTCGAGCGTGGTGTGCTCGTACCTCAGAGCCACGGCGAGGAAGAGGTCCTTGGGCGTCGTAATCCGACCGACCTCGGTCGTGGCGCCCTTGAGGGTGGCGCCAGCCTCGATCACGTGGGCTTGTCATCCTCGGGGCCCCTGGGTACGCACGAAGACCTTGCGCCAGCGCTGCCCCGCTGCCCAGAGCTCCTCACGCGCGATGCCCCAGCGATACGCCTCGACGCTGTAGCTGTAGCGTTCGTTCTCGCATGTGAAACCAATGGAGAAACGGGATGGCTGCGTCGCATGGTCGCGATCAAGGCTGAAGGGCTGATACAGGATGTCCCGCTGACCCTCGATGGCCTGGTGGAGACAGTCAAGCGCATCCAGGAGGGTTGACTTGCCCGAGGCGTTGGCACCGTAAATCGCCGCCACACGCCATGTCTGCTCCCTGCCAGGAGGAGACGCCGCGCGGCGTCAGGGTCTTGAGCGAGCCCCGAGTGAGATCGAGGGTCGTCTCCTCCGCGTAGCAGCGGAAGTTCGCCACGGTGAAGTCCAGCAACATACCGCCACCCTAGTGCGAACAACTCGTTTTGGGAAGTTTTTTCCCAAAATTCAAAGCTCATAGCCCTGACCTCACCACTCGAACACCGAGGTTGAGGGATCCGCCGGGCCCGAGATGACAGCGCCGGGCCGGTCATCACCTGCTGGGAGGCGGCGATGACCGGCCGGCGCTGGAAGGCGGAGAGCCAGAGTACGGGTCAGCTCCGCTTGACCAGGGGGAAGGTGATGGTCTCGCGGATCCCCTGGCCGGTGAGCACCATGAGGAGGCGGTCGATGCCCATGCCCATGCCGCCCGACGGCGGGAAGCCCTGCTCCATGGCCACGAGGAAGTCCTCGTCCAGGACCATGGCCTCGGGGTCGCCCTTGGCTGCCGCCAGGGCCTGGGCCTCGAAGCGCCTCGCGCTGGACCACGGGGTCGGCGAGCTCGGAGTAGGCGGTGGCGGTCTCGAAGCCGCGCACGTAGAGGTCCCACTTCTCGGTCAGGCCCGGCTTGCTGCGGTGGTAGCGGGTCAGCGGTGAGGTGTCCTCGGGGAAGTCGTAGACGAAGGTGGGGGCCCACAGCTTGTTGCCGACGAGCTCTTCGAAGATGTCCTCGACGACCTTGCCGGCCACGGCGTAGTCGTCGACCTCCAGGCCGATCCTCTCGGCGTGGGCGACCAGCTGCTCGCGCGGTGTCTCCACTGTGATCTCCTCGCCGAGGGCCTCGGAGACGGAGGTGTAGAGGTCGATCTTGTCCCACTGGCCCGACAGGTCGTACTCGGTGCCGTCGGCCAGGGTGACGACCTCCCCGCCCTCGGGCAGGCCGAAGGCGTCGCGGGCCGCCTGCTGGACGAGGTTGCGGGTCAGCTCGGCCATGCCGTCGTAGTCGGAGTAGGGCCTCGTAAGCCTCCAGGGCGGTGAACCCGGGGAGTGCGAGGAGTCGGCACCCTCATTGCGGAAGTTGCGGTTGATCTCGAAGACGCGGTCGACGCCGCCGACCACGGCGCGCTTGAGGTAGATCTCCGTGGCGATGCGCAGGTAGAGATCCATGTCGAAGGCGTTCATGTGGGTGATGAACGGGCGCGCGGCCGCACCGCCGTGAATGACCTGGAGCATGGGGGTCTCCAGCTCCAGGTAGTCGCGGCGGAAGAAGTTCTCGCGGATGGAGCGCACGACGGCGGCGCGGGTGCGCACCATGTCGCGGGCGGCGGGCCGGGTGAGCAGGTCGAGCTCACGACGGCGCACGCGCTGCTCCTCCGAGAGCGTCACCGCCTCGCCGGCCCTGCTGGTCCAGGTCTTGGGCAGGGGGCGCAGCGCCTGAGGCGATCCGCCAGGCGGGGACCCTCGACGTCGTCGTCCCCGGCCGTGGCGGCCTCGGAGCCCTCGCGCAGGACGGGCTCGGCCATGACGGACAGCTCTCGCGGCGCGAGGAGATGACGCGGCCGTGGACGAAGAGGTGGTCGCCCAGGTCGACGTCGGCCTTGAAGGCGGCGAGCGAGGTGTGGCCCTCGGAGGGCAGGGCCTTGGCCGAGAGCATGGCCTGCAGAGTGGCGCCGGCCCCTGTCCTGGAGGGTGGCGAAGCACAGGCGACCGGTGTTGCGCAGGAAGACGACGCGCCCGGCGACGCCGACGACGTCGTCGGTCTCGTCACCGGCCTCGAGGTGGGAGTAGGCCCGCGCACGGCGGCAATCGTGGTGGTGACGGGCACGGAGACCGGGTAGGGGTCCCAGCCCTCGCCGCGCAGGCGCTCGCGCTTGCCGGCGCGGACCTCGAACTGCTCGCCCGGGCCCGGGTCGGCCTTGGGCTGTTTGGGCTGGTCCGCCGACGTCGGCGACTTCGAGCGACTCGGGTGCCGGCAGGTGTCGGTGGCGGTCGGGTCGGGGCTGGGGGTGCTCTCGTCTGTCACGTGAAGGAGTCTCAACGGCGCCCGCCCGCCCCGGCCGCTCCCTCGGGGCCCGACGACGCCCGCACCACATCCGATCCTGGTCACACCGGGTGGCCGTCGAGGGGGGTCAGGCGCGGGCGTCGGCCAGGGGGATGCCGGAAGGACGCAGCCCCTGGATGCGGGCGACGGCGGAGTCGGCCGGGACCTGGCCGGGGTCGGCGCCCCGCTCCACGATCCGGTTGGCCGCGTCGACGAAGACGACGTGGGGCAGGTAGGTGCGGGCCTCGGCGTCGGACATCTGGGAGTAGGCGATGAGGATGACGACGTCGCCGGGGCTGACCAGGTGGGCGGCGGCGCCGTTGACGCAGATCTCGCCGGCGCCGCGCTCTCCGGGGATGACGTAGGTGGACAGGCGGTTGCCGTTGGTGCAGTTGCAGATGTCGACGCGCTCGCCGGGCAGCAGGTCGGCGGCCTCGAGCAGGTCGATGTCCACCGTGATCGAGCCGACGTAGTCGAGGTCGGCCTGGGTCACGGTGGCACGGTGGATCTTGGACGTCATCATCGTCCGGGTGCGGGCACTCATCGCGGCACAGCGTAGACGGCGACGGGTCCGGCGCACTGTACGGTGCGGCACAGGGTGAGCGACCCGACAGGCGCGTCCGGGGCGTCCTGGGCGGCGACCGGCCCGGCCCACCAGTTCTCCAGGACGCACCATAGGTCTGCGGGACTGCCCCTCAGGGGACGGTCCTCGGGGACTCACGTGCGTCCGCCCGGGGGCGGGCCCGGTTCTCCCGACGCCCTGCCCGCACGAGCGCCTGCGCGAGCAGGGTGTTTAGGGGCGCAGGTCGATGAGGGTGTTGTCGATGAGGCGGGTGGTTCCCACGCGCGCGGCCACGGCCAGCAGGCCCACGGCGGGCAACCTCCCCACTCGGCTCGCTGCGCGGCAGGCCGAGGCCCGGCGTCGGCCAGGTCCTCGAAGCCGGCGGGTCGACGAGGGCCACGTAGTCGATCTCGACGCCGTCGGCCGCCTCGAGGGACGCCAGGGCGGCCCGGCGGATGGCGGCGGGTCGGGGCGGCACCGGACGTCTGAGCGGCGGCGTCGTGGCCGGCCCGGAGGGCGCGAGAGGGCCAGGCCTCGGCGGCGCTGCTCTGGGCTGAGGTAGGCGTTACGAGCTCATGGCCAGGCCGTCGCCTCGCGGCGGATGTCGACCGGCACGATCTCCAGCGGGACGGCGAGATCGCGCACCATGGCCTCGATAATCGCGAGCTGTTGGGCGTCCTTGCGGCCGAACAGCGCCCAGCGCGGCGCGGTCAGGTGCATGAGGGTGAGCACCACCTGGCACACGCCAGCGAAGTGGGTGGGCGGGTACGGCCTCCAGGACGGTGGCGATGGGGGCCGGGGGCGATGCGCACCGCCGGCTGCCCGGCCGGGTAGATGACCTCCGGGGTGGGGCGAAGACGATGAGCCGTCCCAGGCCCAGGGCGCCGTCGGTACCGGCGAGGGTCCGGTCAGGCTGGCCAGGTCGCCCTCGAGGTCGCGCGGGTAGGAGTCGAGGTCCTCGGTGGGGCGAACTGGAGGGGTTGACGAAGATGGTGACCACGACGGTGCCGGCCGGTCCGACGCGGCGGGCGGCCTCGCGCACGAGGTCGAAGTGCCCTCGTGGAGGGCGCCCATGGTCATGACGACCGCGCGGGGGCCCGGGGCGGCGGCCAGGGCGGCGGCGAGCTCGGCGCGGCTGCGGGTCAGGACTGGGCTGCGTCGCCGGCTGAGCAGGGGCGGGAACAGGCGTCGGTGCGGATTCGGTGCTCACGCGCCCCACGCTAGTCGCTTCCCGCGCGGGCGCACCCAATCCACAAGATCAGACGAGCGAGAGTGCATAGGGGGCATGAGCGAGATTGGCGGCACAGACACCGGCACGAGCCTGAGTGAATGCAGCGGCACTGACGTGTGTCCCGCATCTGCCGCCCGGGATTATCTTCCCGGTGTCCAGGCGCCTACTCCACGAGGTTGAGGGTTCCACTGGCCAGGGTTATCCGTACTGCACGAGCCCCCGACCCCCGTGGAGTACGCCCATCTCCCGGCCAGCAGGCCCCAGACCTCGTGCAGTACCAGGGGTCACCACGAGGGGGCCACCACCCAAAACCGCTCACCCTCGAACCGCCTACTGACGCGGCCTCTGAGCACCGGCCCCTTTGGGAACGTACTTTCGGCATGAGCACTGCGTTCTGTCATAGATGACTGCGGTCAGGCCGTATCGTCTTGGATGAAAGTACGTCCCCAACATGAAACGCAGTCCCCAACCGGGCGCGCAACCGCTCTACGTCGTAAGGCGAGCACAGAGCGGATCCGGCAAGCTCCTCGGTGCCCCCGGCAACTGGCGTCTGGCGGCGCCGCGGCACAGCACGAGCATGAGAGCATCGGGGGCATGAGCGAGGTTGGCAGCACAGGGCCCGGCATGAGCAGCAGTGAAAACAGCGGTACCGGTGCGGGACGGCCCGGCCGACTGGGCGTCGGCATCATTTCCGCCGGGCGCGTCGGGGCAGTCCTGGGCTGCGCGCTGCGGGCGGTGGAGCACCAGGTGGTCGGCGTCCACGCGGTCTCGGAGGACTCGCGCGAGCGCGCCGAGATGCTGCTGCCGGGTGTCCCGGTTCTGGAGGTCGAGGAGATCGTCGAGCGCGCCGAGCTCGTCCTGCTAGCCGTGCCGGACGACGCGCTCGAGCCGCTCGTCCAGGGGCTGGCGGACCTGGGCCGCTGGCAGCCGGGCCAGCTGGTGGCCCACACCTCGGGCCGTTACGGCACGGCTGTTCTGGCTCCCGCCCAGCGCTGCGGGGCGATCCCGCTGGCGATCCACCCGGCGATGACCTTCTCCGGGTTCTCCACGGATGTGGCCCGGCTCGTCGGCTGCCCGATGGCCGTGACCGCCCCGGCGGCGGTGCTGCCCATCGCCCAGGCGCTGGTGGTCGAGCTCGGCGGGGAGCCCTTCGTCCTGGAGGAGCCGGCGCGCCCGGCCTATCACGCGGCTCTCGCCCACGGCGCCAACCACCTGCTGACCGTGGTGACGCAGGCTGTGAGGGTCCTGGCGGCCGCCGGGGTCGAGGACGGGCGGCCACGCTCGGCCCCCTGCTCACAGCGGCCCTCGACCGGGCCCCTGCACGAGGGCGAGGCGGGACTGACCGGCCCGGTCTCCCGGGGCGACGCTGGACGGTGGCCGCTCACCTGGAGGCGCTCGGCTCGCTGCGCGACGGCGAGGGCGGCAGGCTCGACGACGTCGTCGCCTCCTACCGGCAGCTGGCCGCCGCCACCACTGAGCGTTGCGAGGCCACCGGGCGCCTCACCGCCGAGCAGGCCCAGCATCTGCGCGAGACCCTGGGCAGTTAGCGCTCTGAGGACCTGGCAGGCTGCGTAGCGGCGACGGCGCGCGAGCCACCGGTCGAGCTGCTCCGCGCTGGAGCGGCGCAGCGCCCGCTCGCTGATCCGGGCGGCGAGCGCCTTGGCGTCGGCGGCGTCGAGGTTGGTGATCGAGGTGGGGACCTCGCAGGCGACCATGTCGAGCTGGAGGGAGGCGAGTGCCCGCCTGAGCGCCAGCGGGGTCCCTGCCGCACGTTGAGCGACCGATGCGCTCATAGGGGAAGACGGCCACTCTCCGCCGCCAGCGCCCGTGGCGGACGATGACGCAGGTGTCGGTGAGGATGACGGCGGCGCGTCTCCAGGTCAGAGGGGCGGAAAATGCGCCCGCGGCGGCTGATGCGCACGAAGCCGCGGGCCGCCGAGCCGGCTGGTGCCTGCGGGTCTCCGACGCCGTCGTCGTCCCGGGCCGGTGAGGGCCTGGGCGAGCAGCGCATCCGGGTCGGGCACGCCCAGGTCGGGGACCACGAGCCACAGCGCGCGCAGGGCGGTGTCGCGCGCGCCCACGGGTAGCAGCAGGTTGCCGGTCTGCTGGTTCTGGCCGTCCTGAGACCGGTCCTCGCGGCCGGCCACGGTGACGTCCACCTTCCACCAGTCCTTGCCGCGCCACAGGATCGGCTGAGCGATCCCGATGCCGTGGACCCGCCCGGGCGGGAGCGTGCGCGAGGTGTCCGAGGTGAGCCCGTAGCGCATGCGGATGCCACTGGGGGTGGCGGCGGCCTGGAAGTTCCAGGCGCTGCTGAAGCGGGACCACACCAGGGAGACCATGCCTGCGACCGTGGTGATGATCGATGTCACGATCGCGACCATCCCGCCGCTGCGTGGTGATCGATGGCGGAGCGACAATGCCGACCACGATCAGGGCGGCAGGCAGGATCAGGACCATGTAGGTCGAGACGCTGCGCAGCAGGGAGCCGATGAGGATACCGGCGTCGACGTTGTAGAGCGGGTGCTCTTGGAAGTGTGAGGCCCGCAGATGCGTGGAGCGCCGCATGGGGCGGGGTGCTCCCCAGCCCGCGGTCCCTCCGGGTGGGGCACGCGGGCTGGGCGGTGGAAGCGACATCGTTGATGCTCACGGTGTCACAGCCCGCTCCGCTCGACCGGACGGCACTGTCCTCCGGAGCGGGTTCGGGTACGTCGATCTGTCCGGCGGCCAGGTCGAGGATCCGGTCGCGCAGGGTCTGGAGCTCACGGGTGGTGAGGAATCCGATGACGATGCGCGAGTCCGGCCGCCGGCGACCTCGACGGTCAGCTGGCCCATGCCGAGGATGCGTCCGAGCAAGGGGTGGACGACGTCGACGGACTGGATGCGCGGCAGGCGGGCCGTGCGGAGCTTGCGGCTGAGGATGCCCGAGCGCAGGTAGACGCCGTCGGCGTCCACGGCGTAGGCGCGCCGCCACCAGCTGAGCAGACTGAGTCCCGCCCACAGGACGATGAGCGCGATGAATCCGAGGAGGTAGTAGCCGATCTGGTTGCCCAGGGAGAATCCGTACTCGCGGATGAAGCGGTAGGCGCGCACGAAGTCGTCGAGGTTCTGGACCGTGACGAAGGCGAGGATACCGGTAGCGACCTTCCAGCCCTCCAGCAGCGGCGTGACGACGCTGACCCGGTGCCAGGTGACATTCTCGGGCTGGGGCAGGTCCCGGGAGGCGGCAGGCGGATCGCCCTCCTCCACGGTCTCCTCCCTGGCCTTGCGGGCGGCCTCCAGCCTGCTCTCCCAGCTGGAGGGGCTCACAGTCCGGCCATCCTCTCCTCACCGCGACGGGACAGGACCTGGCGCAGGTTCTCCGCCTCGGCGACCGGCAGCCCGTTGATGGTGGCGTCGGTGCGGGCCGAGGCCGTGTGGAGCCTGACCTCGGCGATGCCCAGCCACCGGGCGAGCGGCCCCTGGAGGTGTCCACGAACTGCATGCGCCCGTAGGGGGTGACGGTGATGGAACGGAACATGACCCCGTGGCGCCACAGGAGGTGGTTGTCCGCCAGGGCATAGCCCATGGCCCGCACCTGGCGCGGGATGAGCCAGAGCCGCCAGATGAACAGGACCGCGGCGATCGCCGCCGGGATGAAGAACGCGTGAGAGACGAGTACGCCGGGAATGGCGAAGCCAATGATGAGGATGACGTGAACGATGCCAGTCCCCAGGAGCCGGGCGGTGATGAGGCGGTGCGAGACCGGGTGGAAGACGACGCCGTCGGGGGCGAAGGGGTCGCCTCCGGCCGGTGGGCGCGGGGCTGGTTCATAGCCGTGACCGGAGGCGGGAAACCGGTGCGGCGGTCGAGCCGGAGGCGGGGACGGCGTCGGGGACGGAGCCTCGGGCCGGTCATGCGGGAGCTCCCTGGTCCTTCGGGGCCCGCCCGGAGGAGCCGGACGAGCCATCGTCGTCTCCGTCACCGGAGATGGAGCACCACTGCTCGACGATGAATCCGATGACGCACCACACCAGGCAGGCCACCAGGCATCCGATCGAGGTCCAGGCCAGGTGGGTCATGGCCGGTGAGTGCGGCGTCACCAGCGCCAGGATGATCCCTGCCGGCGTAGACGCTGCCCAGGGCGGCGCCCACGATGGCCGAGGCCTGGGCCGCGGCGGCCGTGGTGGCGGCGCCGGTGGGCGTGATCCAGGTGCGCTCCCGCGCCCGCAACCGCCTGACCGCCAAGCCGCACACGAGGACGATGGCGGCGATGACCAGCGCGGTCACCGCCCCCCAGGGGGTGAGGACCGGGACCCAGCCGAGGTGACGCAGGAGAAGGTCGCCGGCCACCCAGGAGACCACGGCGGCGGCAGCGAACCAGGTGACGGCGCTGGTCCAGCGGGTGCGCCGCATCAGGCGTCCCTGGCGGGGCCCCTGTCCCCGGGCACCGCCGCCGATGACATCGTTCCACTGCGGCGGGGACTGCCAGGCGTCCCCGCCGGCGTCATCCTGCTGCGGCTGGGCCGCGGTGCCGGCCTGCTCCTGGTGCTGACCGAGGCGTAGTTCGCGTAGCTGCCGACGTCCTGCTGGTCGCCGGGGAACCCTCCGACGCCGGCGACCCGTCCCGGGGCGTAGGAACCCTGCTGAGCCGGAGGCCTCGGGAGCCGAGGCTGCCTGGTAGGGCGAGTCGATCTGCGGTGCCTGGCCGGACCAAGCGTTCGAGTCGTACGAGGACCTCGAACGCCGCCTGCCTCGAAGGGGGCCCTGGTCCACCCTGTGCCTGAGCGCCGAGGGCTGAGAGGAGGCGGGCCCGGCGGCCGCGGGCGAGCTGCCTGAGATGCTGCCGACGTAGTCGGCGGCCCGGGAGGCGTCGGCCATGGAGGACCTGTCGCGGGTGGCGTCGTAGACGGGCCCCGGCTCGGCGTCGCCGGCGGCCTGCTCCACCGGGGCTCCACATAGGGGCCGGTGGGCTTGTCCGGCAGGGAGTCGGAGTCGAGCCAGTCGAAGGCCAGCCACCGCAGGCCGCCGCGGTCGGGGGCGTTCTCGGCGAGATCAGAGACGGAGTGCCCGGCAAGCTCGGCGAAGGGATCGGCCTGGCTCCACGGCACGAGGACGAACGCGCGCTCGGCGGCACGCGGGTGCGGCAGGGACAGCGCCGGGTCGGCGGAGGTGATGCCCTCGACATCGATGAGGGTCGACGTCGAGCGTGCGCACCCCCACGGTTCGGTGCGTGCACGCGCCCGGCGGAGGCCTCCAGGGAGTGGCAGACCTCGAGCAGCTCGCGCGGGGAGAGGGTCGTCAGGGCGATGACCACTGTGTTGAGGTAGTCGGGCTGGGGCTCGGCGCCCTCGGCGACGACGGCGACGGTGCGGGCCAGCGGCGCCACCTGCGTGACCTCGATGCCCTCGGCGTCCTTGAGGCTCTGGACAGCCGTGCGCAGGGACTCCCACGACCCCGCCCACGCTGGCTCCCAGGCTGAAGACGACGCCGATGGGGCGGGCGGGGCCGCTCGAGAGCGGATCGGCCGGGGCGGCGGGCACCTCCGGCTCAGCAGGAGCTGTCACGCCCTGCCGGGGCAGCGCTGGGCGCCGCGATCCCCGGAAGCGGGCTGCGTCGGCACCGAGGGCGCCGGCGCGGAGTAGGAGGTGTCGCCGGAGTGGGAGAAGCTGTCGGAGTAGGGCGCCGCGGCACCTCCTGGCCCTCCAGGCCCACGGCTCCGGGGTACTCGCCGGGTGCCGCGAAGGACGACGGCGCTGAGGACTGACCCGTGGCGAAGGCGCTGGGCCTCGGGCTCGGCGAGAGGCTGGGAGAGCGGGTCGCCTCGAGTCCGCCGTCGAAGTCTCCGGCACCGGACGGGGTCGAGAAGGAGTCCTGGGACGGCCTCGCCGGCCGTCTCGTTGTACGTGGCCCCGCTGTAGGAGCTGGACCCGCCAGGGCACTCGGGCCCGCGAGGAGGTCCACGGGGCTGTCGGCGACGGGGGCGGCATACCGCTCGGCCTCCTCGGAGGAGGCCACGTGGCGACCTTCCTGGGCAGCTGGACCGGCAGCTGTCCTGCGGTGGAGCCGCTCTCGGCCGGGGCGCCAGCATCGGCGGCCGCCTCATCGGCGTAGCTGGGGGCGGAGGGCCCGAAGGTGCTGAAGGGCTTGAGGTCATCAGATTCCCCGGCTGCGGCGGGTCGCGCGCGGGCATCGGCCGCCAGGCTCACGAAGCCGTCGGCGCCTGCGGTCCTGCCGGCGGAGGCGGCGGTGGGGGCGCTGGTGGAGGGGGCACTTGTCGACGGGGTGTCGAGCAGTCCCTGCTGCGGCGGAGGCGTCGGTCGCCGCGCTGTAGGACTCTGAGGCCTCAGGAGCCTGAGAGGAGGCGGAGGAGTCCGTGACCAGTCCGGCACCCAGGACTGCGTCGCCGCAGTGGGCCCCACCGGAGACACGGGCGCGGCTGACCGGCGTGGGGACGGAGGGCGCGGCGGCCGCGAAGGACGAGCGGGCCGGCGCCTCGAGCGGAGAGGCGGGCGAGGGCGTCGGAGTGATGGGCGGCTCGGGAGTCGGCACCATCGGCGAGGCAGCGGCAGCGACTTTCGGTGACCGAGGCGCCCGTGAGGTCGGGGGCCTCGGAGATGGGAGGCGCCGCGGGGGTCGCGGCGGGCGACCTGTAGGCGGGAGCGGCCGGCGAGGCGGCGCTACGGGCGAGGCTGGGGAGGAGGGGCGTCCTGAAGGGCGGGGCTGAGGCGGCGACAGGCCTCGCCCTGGGCTGCCCAGGCGGCCTGGCTGGTGGCGGGAGACCCGCCGTGGCCCGCGGCGGCGTCGGCCACCCGGTGGATGGTCACCGAGACGTCCTCGAAGGCCACGATCGAGGGGCGCCTCGGGCTTGCGCACGGTGACCTCGGCGGCGACGACGCGGGGGAAGGCCAGGACCCGCTCGGCGATCCGGTCGGCCAGCGACCTGATGAGATTGACCGGCTCACCCTCGATGATGCTCACGATGCCGTTGGCCACGCGGGGAGTAGTCGACGGCGTCGGTCAGCGAGTCGGTGACGGCGGCGACGGCGGTGCCGCGCTGCCCCAGGTCGAGGACGACGTCGACCGTGAAGAGCTGGCCCTCCTCGCGTCTCGAAGGGCAGGACGCCGTGGTGGCTGCGGGCGGACAGGCCGACGAGGCTGATCCGGTCGGTGGTCGCGGAGACGGTGGTAGCTCACTGGCGTTCCTTCCAGAGGGAGGCAGTGGACGGCGGCCCTGGTTGATCGGGACCCTCGTGGACTTTGGACGGCCCAGGCGCCGGCGGTGCAGCCAGGGCGGTGGTGGCGGCGGTGACGGCGTCGCGCTGACGGGGTGGCCCCCGTCCTCGGCGGCCTGGGCGAGGAATCGCTTGCGGGAGGAGCCGACCAGGAGTGGCTGGCTGAGGTCCGCGATAAGGCGGGCGGTGGCGGCCAGCAGCTCCCAGGACTGCGCGTGGGTCTGGCGAGCCGAGGCCGGATCCAGGACCACCTGGGAGCGGTCGACCCCGGCGGCGTCGAGCTCGGACAGGCGCTCGCGCAGCTCGGCCTCCACGCCGGTGACGACACCACCCGGGTAGTCGGTGAGCCGGTCCATGGTCCGGGGTCGCCGCGCCAGTGCTGGCAGACGTAGACGACGCCGGTGACGGGCGATGAGGCGTGCATGGCCGGGTCGGCCAGGCCGCCGGAGACGTCGTTGATGATGTGGGCGCTGGCGTCGATGGCGGCTCCCCGGCGGTGGCGGCGTGGATGGTGTCCACCGAGATGATCGCGCTGCCGTCGCCATCGTCGGTACCGTCGGTGAGAAGTGCGCGCACCACCGGCAGGACGCGGGAGATCTCAGTGTCGACGTCGACCCTCTGGGCGCCGGGACGGGTGGACTCCCGCCGATGTCGATGATGTCGGGCGCCCTGGGCGATGAGCTCACGGGCGTGGCCACAGCGGCCTCGGGATCGGCCCAACGGCCGCCGTCGGAGAAGGAGTCGGGGGTGACGTTGAGGACGCCCATGAGGAGCGTCCGGTCGCAGGGCACGAACCCCGGCAGGGGGGCCGGGGCGGCGGCGGGAAGAATCGTCACAGGGTCAGGCTAACGGGCTGGCCCGCCGCTGCGGGAGGACCGAAACATCTTCAGCCCGCCGCAAACTGAGAGCCAGGACACGCGAACCGCCCGTTTGGACGCCGACGGCGCCGCGATTCGCGCCCCGATCCGCACCACCGCTAGGGGCGGCCCTCGGCTCTTCGTCGGACTCGTCATGACAGGCCGGTCGCCTCACTCGGTTCACCTGCGACGCCCCGCCCGCCCAGCGTCGGCGCGCCTCCAGCGGGACTGATTATCGGCAGCGGTCGAATCTCATCCTAAAGGCGGAGACGCCACTGCAGTCCGTCCCTTCGGCGCATTCCGGTTCTTCTCCGCGATTTCTAGCCTTTAGGCATCCACCCATCTGTCACGGGGACCGTGCGGCACACCGGCCGCGACTCCCGCCCGGAAGGAAGAGAAGCACTATGCCGCACCAGATTCCAGACATCAGTCCCACCGTCAACAGGGTGGTCGAGGCCCGCGCGCTGCGCAAGGTCTATGGCGAGGGCAACGCCCAGGTCGTCGCCCTGGACACGGTCAGCCTCACCATCACCGAAGGGGAGTTCGTGGCCATCATGGGCCCCTCCGGCTCAGGCAAGTCCACCCTCCTGCACTGCATGGCCGGCCTGGACACCCCCACCTCCGGCAGCGTCTTCATCGCCGGACAGGACCTGTCAGGCATGAAGGACAAGCAACTCACCGCCGTACGCCGCGACCAGCTCGGCTTCATCTTCCAGTCCTTCAACCTGCTGCCCACCCTGACCGCCGAGGAGAACATCCTCCTGCCCCAGCGCCTGGCCCACCGCAAACCAGCCCGAGACTGGTACGACGCCGTCATCTCAGTCCTAGGGCCTCACCGAGCGCCTCACCCACCGCCCCAACGAGCTCTCCGGCGCAGCAGCAGCGCGTGGCCGTGGCCCGCGCCCTGATAGGACGCCCCAGGGTCATCTTCGCCGACGAACCCACCGGCGCCCTGGACACCGCCTCGGCGGCTAACCTGCTACAGACCCTCGCCCACATGTGCGAGACCCTGGGCCAGACCGTCGTCATGGTCACCCACGATGAGCAGGCCGCGCCACCACCAACCGCATCATCCGCCTGCGCGACGGACGCATCATCGGCGACGAGGCCGTCCACCACTCCCCCGGCACCCACTCGCGCCGCCTGCCCGCCCGGCCCAGCAGGCGCCCGTCGCTCCCGCTCAGGCGGCACCTCCCGTACCACCGATGACGGCGCCGGCGACCCACCTGGCCCCACCGCAGGATTCGACGCCGTGACGACCCCGGCCGGCCCCGTGCCAGTGCGTCGGGCCATCACCCCGGCGGCCGCACCGGAGTCCCGTCGCGCCCCCAGGGCGAGCGCCACTCCCGTCGCTCCCGCGCCCCGTCCCGCCGCCGTCTACAGCGCCCGCCATGTCGCGGCTCCCAGCGCAACCCAGATGTTCGGCTTCGGGAGCCCCTACGCCACTGGAATGGAGGCCCGCTAATGCCCTCGTTCCTCGATCTGCGGCGAACCGCCGCGGCGCTCGTAGCCGTGGCCATGAGCGCAGCCCTCATCACCTTCGCCTTCATCATCTCCGACTCCTTACGAGCAAAAGTGACTGAGAACGCCCGAGCAAGCGTCGGCGACGCCGACGTGGTAGTTCTAGCAGGCTCCAGGGGCGACACTGCCGGCGGCAGGATCTCCGACCAGACTGTGCAAGAGGTCTCCGCAGTTGGCGGAGTTGCGTCCGTACGCCCCTATGTTGAGGGAGGGGTCAAGCCAGCCGCTCGGGCACAGGCCAAGAAAGCGGTCTCATTGTCCTGAATGTACCGAAACTCACGGGCGGCACCCGCCTGACAGAGGGGCGACTGCCACAGACCACTCAACAGATTGCTGTCGCACCCGCCGTCCCTAAAGCGTCAGCAGGGCGTGAAAGTCGGCAGCACCCTGAGGCTGAAGGCCTCGAGGATGCCTCCCCACGACAGTCAACATCGTGGGCGTGGTCCAGCCAGCGGCCGACATCACACGAGGCGATACTGACGACACCCCCTACATCTTCGCTACTGGAGAGGCATAAGCCGCAATGGGGCTTCCTGATGGCCCCACCGTCCTCTATGTCACCGCGCAGGCAGGAACCAGTGACAAGGAACTTCTCAACTCCGTCACCAAAGCTCTGGCGGCCACACAGCCCGATACGAAAGCCTCACAGCCTCGACATCGTCACCATGCGCGCCGAGAACTCGGACGCCACGGCTTCGAAGACACTCTCACCTTCTGCAAATCGTCGCCCCTGTGTGCATAGTCGTATCCGGGATAGTCATAGCCACAACCTTCACGACGCTTATGGCTCGCCAGACCCGTCAGATCGGGCTGCTGCGCTGTGTGGGCGCCACCCGCGGCCAGATCATGGGCTCTGTGCTGCGCACAGCCCTGCTCACCGGGCTGACTGGGTCCGTAGCGGGAGCTATCATCGGCGCCGCCATAGCGGTTCCGGTGATCCATCTCGGCATCATCGAGAGCGTCAAACCCCGCCATCTCACCATCTCCTGGACAGCGTCTCGCCCTGGCATCCTTTGTCGGCACAGTGATGACCTTGGTCTCCGTCTGAGAACGGCGCGCCAGGCCACCCGAGTATCTCCACTTGTGGCACTGACCGAACAGGCCGCCAACCAAAAGTCGCTTAGCAGACGACGGATGGCGGCGGCAGTCGCGGGCGTGGCCGTCGCTATACTCGGCCTCGGTCTCATTCAGGGCGGGATTACCTGGGGGGCCTTGCAGATAATCGGGGCAGGGGCAGTTATATCCGCCCTCGGAATCATCTTTGCGCTTCCTCTGCTCGTCATTGGAACGTCTCGCCTGATCGAATCAGTCTGTAGCCAGACCCGCAAACCGATCCTCCACTTGGCCACCCGCAATCTGGTTCGTAACCCCAGACGGTCCGCCGCGACCACTGCGTCTCTGCTCGTCGCCGTCGCCGTGGCAGCCGCGATGGCCAGTGGACTGTCCGGCATCGCCTCCTCCCTGCAGAACTACGTCAGTTCCAATACTCCCGTTGACATAATCGTGGGAGAGTTCGCAGCCGGCCAAAATCCTCATCAACTCGTCGCAAAGATCGCAGCCGCTGACGGGTGGAATATGTCACTCCCCTCCCGTGGCTCGACGTCAAGATGACCAGTGGAGACCAGAGCGGCCAGGAGGAAAGCCTTAACGTTGCCGCCGTCGACCAGAAGAAGGTCTCCCCAGTCCTCCGCTCCCGGGGAGCCCTGGAGACTCTCGACGATCAGACCCTCGTCTTGAGTCGCATTTACAACATCCCCGACGGAACACCTGTGACCCTAAAGGGGCCTGCCGGAAGCGTTGAACTCACCGTCCGGGTGAAGGAGGGGCTCGACGCCGCCGTCACGCCCACCGTCGCGGATCGGCTGGTCGAGAGACCTCAACCGCCTCCATCCTGTGGGTGCGCACCAGCGGGGACGCCTCCAACCAGATTCCCGTCTCCGCCGTCCGCAAGGCCTTGGCAGGTACCGGACTATACGCCGCTGACTCCCAGGAGGGCCGTGTCAACTTCACCGACCAGGTTCGGCAAGTTGCCATAGCGATCGGCGTCATGCTGGTATTCACACTACTGATCGCCCTATCCGGACTGGCCAATACCATCACCATCAGTGTCCTGGAACGCACCCGCGAGCTCGGAGTCCTACGCGCCACCGGCGCCCAACGCAAGGAAATCAGAATTCTGTTTATCACCGAGGCCGTCCTTATCTCCCTCCTGGGCGGCAGCATCGGCATCCTGCTCGGCTGCGGCGTGGGTATCGCAGGGGTGGCTGCCCTACTCAACACAAACTCCGGGAGCTTCCTCACAATCCTCCAAGTCCCGTGGCTTACCCTAATCCTGGTCTTAGGCAGCATCCTCCTGGCTGCCACCGCAGTCGGAATCTTGGCCTCACTGCGCCCGGCTGAGAGCGCCAGTAGGATCCCACCCATCCACGCCCTCGCCCAGGACTAGCTTCCAGAATGCTGCCAGATGTTCTTTTCAGTACTGCACGCTTCGTATTTCAGGCCGCCATCGCATCTAGGCCTAGAAACTCGCGCTCAACCTCGCTGCGGGTACTACAATCGTCAAACGTAGTTTCTTTGGGATGGTGCGTTGGGGAGGTGGTCAAAGTTTTAGTCGAAAGCACAGCCATGAGTCAGTGAATGCAGTGAGGTTTCCTGGCTCTTCGTGTTTGAGGGTGTTGTAGGTGGGGCTTATCGGCTGGTTTAGGTGGTCTTTGAGACGTCCGGTGTGGATGAGGCTGCGGATGGTGTAGTGGGTGAGGTTGCGGAATCCCAGGGCGATGCCGCGTAGGTGCTCCAGGCGTCCATTGATGGCCTGGCGTGGGGCCGTTGGAGGTGCGGGGGTGGTCGAAGTAGGCCAGGACGTCCTGGCTGCGGCTGATCAGAGTCCTGGCCAGTGTCTGGATCTCCTCGAGCCAGTCGGGGATGGCCTGTTTCAAGGAGTCGATGAGCTGTTGCATCAGGTACTTTCCCAGGCCCGGGTCGTCGGTGCGGTAGGCCTGGAACCGGACGCTGGTAGACGCCCCAGGAGGCCTGGACCGCGGCGTGGCGCTCATAGGCGAACAGGGCCTCGAGACGCTCGGCCTGGGCATCGGCGAGCAGGCCGGCCCCAGTCAGCAGGGTGCGCCGGGCCCGGTAGAGCGGGTCACCTGCCCGGCCCCGCCGGCCCACGATCGCTCGTTGACGCGGCGGCGGCACTCATCGAGCTTGCCGGCAGCCAGAGACACGACATAGAAGGGGTCCATGACTGCCCGAGCCTTGGGGAGCTCCTCGCCGGCGGCGCTGTTGAACCCGGTGAAACCATCCATGGCCACCACCTCGACCTGCTCACGCCAGGCCTGGTCGCGCTGGGCGAGCCAGGTCTTGAGGACCTTCTGACACCGGTCCAGGGCCACGTCCAGCAGACGAGCCGGACCACTGCGGTGGCGTACGGGGGTCATGAATCGTCCTGGGTTTGATGGAGGCAGTGATGACACGGAAGGATCACTGTCATGGGACTCAAGGAAGCACCCCGATGAGCTGTGCGAGCGATCCACGAGGACGGGCGTTGGACGCGTTGGCTGACCCGGCGCGGGCCAGGGCGCGATCCGCAGGATCGCCGACGAGCTGGGTGTCCACCTCGAGGCTCTACGGTCCTGGGTCAAGAAGGCCCAGGTCGATGGTGGTCTGAGGCCGGGAACCACCACCGACGAGGCACAGCGGATCAAGGAGCCGGCGTTGGAGGTCCAAGAGCTGCGAGGAGCCAACGCGATCCTGAAGAGTGCGTCGGCTTGTCTATCGCGGCGGAGTGTGACCTGACTCGTGACAGTTTGGTGGGGTCTGGGTTTTGAGGTGGGTTTTTCGTTGGTATTCCGTGGTGTTGTGGGTGTGCTGGCACACTAAGGGGCCGGTAGGGTGGGGGTGGTGAGCCCGTTTGTGCGTAAGGTCAAGACAGCCCTCTGGGGCGACGGCGGTGATCGCGGTCAAGGAAGGGCGCCGGGATAAGGTGATCGAGCACCTGGGGATCGGCCCACATGGAGGCCGAGCTGGCTGCTCTGATGGAGATCGGCCGGCACCGCATTGCCCCGGACCAGCTGGCCCTGGACCTGACTCCCACGCCACCGGCGGTTTCGGGACTCCCAACGGCCTCAGATGCGGTCGGCACTGATGCGGTGGTGGCCTCCAAGCGCTCGGGCCTGCTGTGGGACGTTCTGCACGGGGTCCACACCCTGTCTGGGGCTGAGGAACGCCACTGGGGGTGATCGGGCCTTGAGCAGATGGTTCTGGCGCGTCTGATCGAGCCGACCTCTAAGGCCCAGGTCCCCCGCGTCCTGGGTGACCTGGGCCTGGAGCCGGTCAGCACCAGGACCTTGTTCCGCTCCCTGGCCCGAGCCCAGGAGCGAGGCTACCGCGAGAGCCTGTCTGGGGCTCTGTTCGAGCACGTCACCGCCAGTGGGGGTCTGGCCCTGTGCCTGTATGACGTGACCACCCTGTACTTCGAGGCCGAGCGTGAGGATGATCTGCGGCGGGTGGGTTACTCCAAGGACAGGAGGGTCGACCCCCAGGTCATCGTGGGCCTGCTGGTCGACCGCCGTGGTTTCCCCCTGAGAATCGGGTGCTGGGAGGGCAACAAGGCTGAGACCACCACGATCATCCCCATCGTGGAGGCCTTCCAGGCCGCTCACGGCATCGAGGACCTCATCATCGTCGCTGACGCCGGCATGCTCTCGGCCGCCAACCTGACGGCCCTGGATGAGGCGAGGCTGCGGTTCATCGTCGGGGCCCACCAGGTCCGCGCCCCAGGCGACCTGGAGGCCCACTTCCACTGGGCCGGGGACGCCTTCACTGACGGGCAGGTCATCGGCACCATCACCCCCAGGAGGGGCTCGCAGAGCGAGCGGGACAAGAGCCGCAAGTCCGAGCCGGTGTGGGACCCGGTCACCCGTCCGGGATCGTGGCGGGCGGTGTGGTCCTACTCCAAGCGCCGCGCGGCCCGGGACGGCCAGACCCTCACGGCCCAGGCCAACCGGGCGCGGGCCGTTATCGCCGGCGAGAAGCATCCTAAGGGCACGCGTTTTGTCACCGTCCATCAAGGCGATCAGGTCCTCGATGAAGCGTCCATCGCCAGAGCCCGGTCCCTGGTGGGCCTCAAGGGCTACGTCACCAACATCCCGTCCCGCCTGATGGGCGCCGGTGAGGTCGTCTCTTCGTATCACGAGCTGTGGCACGCCCGGGCAGTCCTTCCGGATGAGCAAGCACGACCTGCCAGCCCGCCCGGTCTTCCACCACACCCATGACGCCATCGAGGCCCACCTGACCGTGGTCATGGCCGCCCTGGCCGTCGCCCGCCACCTCCAGGAGGCCACCGGGATCAGCATCAAACGCGTCATCCGCGCCCTTAAACCCCTCCAGGACGTCACCATCAACCTCAACGGCCACCACATCAACGCCACCCCACAACTCAACCCCCAAGGCTGAGCAAATTCTCACCGCCCTGAGCACCCCACCCCAGCACACTAAGCGTCGCGAGTCAGGTGGAGCGCCCGTCCCGCTGATCTTCCAGTACATCGAGACCAAGAAGGAGGAGGAGTTCGAGGCCTGGCCGATCTGCACCACGCTCAGCGAGGCTGGCGTACAGATCGCCCCGAGCACCTGACTCACGCCCGCCGTAGCCAGACTCCTAGCGCCAGGAGCCTGCGCGACGAGACCCTCAAGGCGGAGATATCCAGGGTCCACAAGAACCAGCTACTCGGTGCTGGGGGCCTTCAAGATGCACGCGATGCGGGGCCGACCCGAGATTGCCGAGCGTCACGGTGCCGGTCACGTGGCCCGCTGTACCGTCGAACGCCTCATGCCGTCGAACGCCTCATGGCAGACCTGGGCCTGCGCGGAGTCAGACGCGCCAAGTCCCCGCGCACCACGCGCAGCGCTCCGCGGGAGCAGTGCCCGGCCGACCTTGTCAAAAGGCATTTCAGCGCTTTCAGGCCGAATGAGCTGTGGGTTGCCGACATTCCCCCGCAAGCGGGAGGTGCCCCCTCCTATGTTCGTACCTTCTCCGGGTGGGGCTATATGGCTTTCGTGACTGACGTGTACTCGCGGAGGATCATCGGCTGGCAGACCACCTGCCGGCAGTGTGCACCGACCTGGCCCTAGACGCCCTGGAGATGGCCGTCTGGCAGCGGAAACACACCGGGGCTGATCTCTCTGGCCTGGTGCATCACTTGCGACCGTGGGGTGCAGTACCGAGCCATCCGCTACGGGGCAGCCCTGGCCGACTGCGAGGCAGTCGCCTCGGTGGGTTCCCAGGGAGACTCCTTTCGGCTTCGCTCTGGCTGAGGCACTCAACTCGCTGTACAAGGCCGAGCTTCTCCGTAACCAGGGACCTTGGGAGGACATCGACGCCGCCAGTGGTCGCCACCGCTGAGTGGGTCCACTGGTACGGGCACCATCCGCCCTCACTCCGCCATCGGCATGCGCACCCCAGCCGAGCACGAAGCCGCCTGGGCACCCGACGCCTACCGCCAGGAACAACCACAACCAGCCACCACCACATCCAGATAAACCAGCCTCCACAAAACCCGGGGCTTGACACCTCCCCGTCAGAATCTCCGACATCGAAAACCACCGACGCCCACTACCCCAACTCACACACCGCTACCACCAATACCTCACCACCCTTGACACACAATAGGAGCATCAGGCCCACTTCAGGGCAAGGGCCCGCAGCCCCCACTCGACTGCCGCGTGGGTCAGCCGCGCCCTGGGCTCAGCCAGGCCGCTCGTGTCCTGCCTCCACACTCGGCGGCAGTGGGTGCAGGCGAAGCGCCGCACGCGTACCAGCAGCTGCGTGGGACTCAACCCCACCGGCACGTGGGCCAGGCGCCGAGTCACCGTCCCACGAGCCTGCCCCTGGGCGCCGCAGGCCTTGCAGAACGGGTCCTCAAACCCGACGGGTATGCGGCATTCCACAACCGCGCGCTCCGCCGTGAGGAGCTGGCCCACCGTGGTCAGTACCAGGGCGTCCAGCCCCAGGAAGGTCGTCAGGTCAGGACCGGTGAAGGCAGTCTCAGGCACGTCGAGGTCTCTCGTGACGGTTGTGTAGGAACTCCCATCATCAGGGACCTCGACCTCTACCCACCGCAACGACGCCCCACCACCCCACCCCGGAACACATCAATGCTTCTACATTACTACACCCTCAAGCACGAAGAGCCGGTTTCCTCAAGCACGTCACCCTAGATCCCAGAGCCATCACCACCATCACCGCCGCAGCCCAGGTCATCCTCACCTCCACAGAGGCTTCTAGTGAGAAAAACCCTCAGTGATGACGCAGAAGAAGCACTACCTCCATCAAACCTGGGACGATTGATGACCTCCATGCCCGGGATCGGGGTCCCGGCCGCCACCGTCTTGCTGGCCGAGACCCTGGGCAAGACCTCCAGGTACCGGAGCTCAGCTGGCCTCCTACGCCGGCCTGGCACCAGTGACCAGGAGATCGAGTTCATCGATCCACGGTGAGCACGTCTCCCACGGCGGCAACAAGAGGCTCAAGCGCGCCATGTTCCCCTCCGCATTCGCCTCACTGCGCTCTGACCCCTGTCTCCGGGCCTACTCACCGGCGCAAACGCGATCAAGGCAAACCGCCTTGGGCTAGGCCGTCCTCGCCTTGGCCCACCATCGCATCCTGACCCTGCACGCCATGCTCCGCAACGACGCCCTCAACAACCCACAGCCATCAACACAGCTACCCGCAGCCGCTTGACACACCACATAGGGGCACCCTCACGCGACGACTTTGCCGATCCCCTGACCATCAGTTCTTGGCCACAGCGCTCCAGTTCGTTATACATCCACCACGCCGCGCCTACCACATCAAGCACACGTCTCATCCTTAAGAATGAAACACAGAAAACTTCCCTCCCTATGACGCATAGCACCACTAGGGACAAGCACATAATATTCAGGTATCAGAAGGAATAAAGGAGCGAGAACTACGGGACAGAACCCCGAATCGGAACTACTTTCGGAACAGTTATGCACCATGCGTTTCCTCCAAATCTTCCTTCTGTGTCCATGCGCCCGACGCTCTTGCACTCGGGGATACATGTGACGAACGCACACCACTAACAGCCCCGGACATGAAGCCGAGGCAGGAAAGGAGGACATCATGTCCCAGTTCATCCGCCGAACCAACACCCTGACCGACGTCAGCTTCTCCGATGCTCTACACTCAGAGAACCGTATGCCACTTGAAAGCGCTGAGGGCCCCTGCCCCTTCTGGGAGCGGACATGCATCAGGATCTGCACAGGACAGGGGTATAACGGAGGCTACTGCCACGGCATTGCCAATGCCATCTCTAAGTGCTACTGACTCAAACTAGTCAGTTCCTGCCCTGGTCTCGCACCGAGACGATAGTACGAGACCAGGGTAGGTGACACCTTTGAAGCATGCGGTGTCCCTAGAGAGAGCAGACTCAATGAGTGCAGTCGCAACGTCCAGAGTCAGTTTTCTCCAGCAGTCGCACCTGTGAGGTCGGCTCGTTCCACTAGGTCAAGCACACGCCCAAGCAGACACCATTGACCAGAACGGGCCTGTTTTCCAAACACAAGCCGAGCATCCTACACCCACACAGAATATCTCGCAGGCAACGCGGCAGCAACCACTTAAACCTGAAAATGAGCCCACCACCTATCACACCAAGTTCAAAATACAACAAGAGAACTCCCCTAGAAAGAACACTCTCTCGCACGTCCCACTTTAGGAGCATCACCCCATTAACATTCACCCCATAGTCTTCTCACATCATCCAAGGTTAAGCAAGAACAGTCCAGTCACACCAACACCGAGCAGCGCCCATAAAAGGCAGCAAAGGACCACTCCAATGCCATAGTTTACCCTCCACTCCGCCAGGCTCGTTGACACAAAATTCTAGCAGACTTTTAATCATTAATGCACGACCCCACCGAGGACACAGAGTACAACTGTCTTACCACCCCCATGCAACCAGCATTGTGAGCACTACGGATAACGAGGCAGAATAATCAGAATGTCATCCACAAACCCTGCTGCCGCAGCTAATCTAGCTGACCGGATCACAGCGCAAAGAATCGCCCTATCTAAACGTCTTTCTTGTGCACAGCATCTGGCGACTTAACATCGTCAGTTCCGGGGACGGCGCGCGGGCACAATCACCCTCATGCCCCACACCTCTACCACGGAAACTACACCGGACAACATCGCTAGATAGAAGATTATCAAACATAGTAACTACCACGAATAAATCAATCTTTAGCGCCGCACGCATTTCCGACATTGAAGCCACCAGGCCATCGACGCCAAAAATTCGTCCACCTCAAGAGGGATCCGACGACTACGCACCTGCCCGATTGAATCTTATTCACGCAATTGATACTGCACACATACTAGCCACCACGGAGGACATTGAAGTAAGTTATTCTAGCACTACTGCCGCCGCTTTTGAGTCGCAGAAAAACGGCGCACACCCTTCGTTATGAGAGCAACATAAGGCGATTATTCTCAGTTCATTGTCCTAAGTCAAGGTTCACAGCAATGGGTCATTACAACAGTCCTTGGAATACCACCAACCAACTACTCATCAACCATGCAGGAACCTGGGAACAGGTTGATGAAGATACTCTGCCAAGAAAAAGACTTCCGCCTCCCTCCGTTTTATTCTCGCTCGCATCGCCGATGTCCGACCGGCTTTTGGGCAGTCGATCTTTACCGACGTTCTCCACCAATCCCCCGGAACGCAACTAGTCAACAACTCGATTCAGACCATGCAGGCCGAGCAGTACAGTATCGGCACTACCTGCATTGACACCGCAGAAGAGGCACTGGCCCAGGCTCTGCGCCAAAATACCTCCACCGTCGGTTCTTCCTCCTCGGCATCGACACCGGTTGACGAAATCATCCTTCACTATCTCAACTCTCTAACAGCCCCCACTTTTGACGAGACATCCAAGCTATCCGAGGCGGAGATGACTGAAATCGACGCTCGGGGCATTAGAGACCTTATCGGTTCTATTCCGAGCGAAGCGAAATACCCTCGTAGCGAAGGACTCCTCCAGCGACTGCTGCCCAGCAAAAGATAAATCGGATTCGCAAGAGAAAGAGCACATGTCGGACGGCTCAGAACTGATCATCGAAGAACCCGAGCCTCAGTGGCTCAGCATTGACGCCATCCGAGCAATAGATATAGCGAAGATCGTTTCGTTGGCTTCGTGGGAGGAGGCTCTCAGGGGACTTTCACCGCGAGTATCTCGACTCTTGTGGACGACCTCCAACGATACTTCGCCATCATCGCAATTGCCGTACCGCCCGGCCCATGACCCTGCTGTTATCAGCGCCTTCGCCCAGGTCCCTTTCGAACAGCGCTCCATGGAGGTCCGAAACGGCATTCGCACCCACGACGCCGCACTGTTCCGCAGATTCGGTAAGGAGCCCGTCAACGACCACGCCGCAGCCCGGCTGCGCGCCGTCAAGGAGGCTGCCGAGATGTGGCCCTCCTGGCAGGAGCATCTGGCCGACGGCTCTCTCGCCGCCCAAGGCTGCATCGACGTCGACGGAATGACCTTGATCGGTAACGACCCCTTCCTTCGCCAGAAGTACGCACTGGATGTCAAGAAGACCGTAGAGACAGAAAGGTGGGTGACCTCATGGCTGAGCGCTGGAGGCTCGCTGACGGATTGACTTTGACACACCTGGAGAACGGGGGATGGACAATGCCGACCTCCATCGCCTCTCCGTGCATGAACTGGATGAGGACAACGGCGCTCTCCTTGATGAGGCCCTCCATTCCACCAATCCAGTCCCGTTTTCACCCATCATCGAGTCCGCTATTGAGTTCGGCATCATCATCGATTCACAATCCATCACCAATGCTCAGGAGAGGTCATCATGAACAGCCTTTTCATCACGCTACTCATCGGAGGAGCGACCGGGGTCCTCCTCGGGACCGCAGGAGCGAAGATCTGGGCGGCAGCCCGCACCCGCCTCGCCTGGCCGGAGGGTGCGAACTTCCTGCGCTTCCATCTCTCGAGCAACTTCGTCATCGCCGCTGAGATCGTGGTGTCCGCCATCGCACTGGCCGTTCCGGGCTATCGGATCGTCTCCCTCCTTCTCGCCATCATCTACGCCGGGTTCGTGGTTGGGGCCACAACGCTTAAGGGCCAGGAGTGCGGTTGCTTCGGCATCGAGGGTATGAAGGTCGGTTCCGTCCACATCTGGGGTTGCGCCCTGACCGCCGCAGTTCTGCTGGCCAGTGCGGCCGGCAACGAGGAGATCACGAGCCCCCGTCTCCTCCGCCTCGTGGTGGCACTGGCCTCGGCCGTTGTCATGACCGTCGCGATGCAGCTGTGGAACCGGCTGACCCGTATCGAGGTCGACGACACCAATCACGATCAACTCTTCATCATTCTGTCTCCGACGTGCACCGCGTGCTCCGCGCTCAAGGTGATGGAGAACCACGACGTCAACGACTCCGAGCTCGACGGGACCATTCTGTGGGTGGACCGCGACTCCGAGCAGATCGCCTCGCTTCGTGAGGCCGGAGTCGATGTACGCGCTTACCCGGCCGTCGTCTCGATGAGCTCCGCCGACCCGTCTAACGCCCACGTCCAGTCGGGCCTACGCGAGTGCAGGGAGGTGCTTCAGTCATGGCGCACTCAGAGGCTCGCCCTTCAGGCCTGACATCCGTGCGACGTGTGCTGTCCTCGCCATGTGGTCTTGCACTGAGAGAATCCACCCTTTTTGTCATTATCTCGGCTCTTTTGGTCTCCGCTCAGGCAGGTTTGAGCACTGTCTCCCCTTTGATGCTCCAGCGCATCATCGACACTCTGACCCAGTCTCCAACAACGGCGAGCATTCTTTTCCCATGTCTTCTAGCCACAGGAGCAGCGGTTGCCAGCACGGCAGTAAACGTGGCCTCGCAACGCATGACGGCGTTCACCGGGCAGCGCTTTCAGGAGCGCCTGCGAGTCCTCATGCTCAACAAGCTGACCCGGTTGTCCTCATCAACTGTTAGTGCGGCTCCGGGAGGCTCCCTGCTCTCACGGATCACGAACGACACCGGCCAGGCACAGACCTTCGTCTCCACAATCCTGCCTCAAGCCCTCGGCCTCGTCTCACGATTAGAATCCTGTTAAGCATCATGTGGGCCCTGATCGTTCACCATCACCCTGGTGGTCCTCGGACTGGCACTGATTCTGGCCCTCCCACTCGAGCGGGTCTCCCGGACTCTCAGCACCACCACCGACCGCATGCTCGACGCCATGTCCGCCTTCAGCGGCACCGTGGTGGAGCGCGTCGGCGTCGCTGGTCATCTCTTCTCCCGCACCGCGGCGGATATCCCCACCGATCAGCGTCAGGCTGAAGAGACAGCTGCCGGGGTACGCGCTACCTACACTCGCATGATTACCCCTGACAGCGCCTTTTCTCATCTCTGGACCTCGCTCGGCGCTCTGGGAACCGTATCTGTGCTCATTATCGGCGGCTATCTCTGGCGCAGGGCACCATGACTCCCGGGGCCTTAGCTGCCCTGGCCGCACTCACCCCCCAGCTCTACGGCCCGCTCCAGGCGGCATCCGGGGTTCGCACGGGCCTGGCGACCTCATGGGCCGCTCTGTCTCGCGTGAGCGACTTCCTCGAGTCGCAGGAGGAGTGGTACGAGGCTCCCCCGGTACCAGTCGATGTTCCCAGTGGCGGAGCACTTCTGGTCAGGGAAGCTGACTTTTCGGTCGCTGCTGAGAAAAGCAGCACTGTACTTCTCGATTCAGTCAGTCTTACTGCCCGCAGCGGAGAGATCGTGGCCGTCGTTGGACCGTCAGGAAGCGGAAAATCAACACTTCTTAATCTGATTGCCGGGGCCAACCACCCTGCTCGGGGCAGTATCACCGTTGCCGGCTTCTCCCCCGTCATCACTGGCACCGAGGCCTGGAACAGCATCGTTCAGTACTGCCCCCAGGAGCCGTTCTTCCGCAGCGGCACCCTCAAGGAGAACTTCGAGGCGGTCTGCCCCGGCATCAGCGAGGTCAGAATCCACGAGCTGTGCAGCAGAGTCGGACTCGACCTGTCACGCCTGGGAGACCGCTCTGCGACGAGCACGATGCTCGGGGAACGCGGGGCACGCATCAGCGGTGGAGAGCGTGCGCGTCTGGCGATCGCACGGACCCTCGCCCTCAACCCTCGAGTGCTTCTGCTCGATGAGCCCACAGCGGCCCTCGACGACGAGTCCACCGATCGTCTCATCACCACGCTGCTCGACCTTAAACGCGATCACTGCATCGTCGTTACTACCCACGACGCCCGCCTCTTCGCCGCAACCGACCGAGTCTATCGCATGGAGTTCGGCAGGCTCAGGGAAGTACCGACACCGACTCTGACTCGAGTAGAAAAAGGATCGTTCGCATGAACGCAACAGTATCTCTGCTTCCTGTCGAGCACCGGCGGCAAGGAATTAATCAACTCAGTATACATACACTGATGGACCACCGAACCGGCACCCGAGCTGTATTGGAGGCCCCGAACTTTCGCACCTTTCCCAGAACACGGATGGATCTTCTCCGCTACCGGGGGGTCTCTTACGACCGACAATCCGGCGATATCATCCCTTCACCGGTACCACACGGATACCTGGGGACCGTCAGCGCCGGCCACCCATTCCTCTTCTCTGAACATGGTGACGGGCTCCCCCTGCCCTACGGCCAACGAGGCTGGGTCACGTCCACCTGGCAGAACGACGGGCGCGTCGAGGTCAGTGCGTGCGACGAGGTCGGGACCCCCGCGTCCCGGTGGGGAACCAGTACGCGCTCGCTTTTGAGTCTCCGCCCCGCCCCGGCCGACTCATCTCGCCTGTGGAAATTCGGCGACCACGCCGTGTGGCTGCGTCAGGAGTACCAGCCCTCCAAGGTCGTCACTCGTTTCAGCAACGATGAAGAGTTATGGCCAAATGCCTTGGTCGACGCATTCTACGCCTCATCCTTGTGCACCGTCATGCTCGACGACGCACCGCTTCCTGGGGTACCTCAGGGCTCGGTGGTCCTCCTCGAGGCCGGCTCCCCCTTCCTCATCGGAGTGGCCAAAACACCTGAGGAACTGGCCGCCTTCATGCGGAAGGACCACGTCCCCCACTACCTTATCGACCTCCACGACGTGAAGAGCAGGGAAGACCGGGAAGGTGCATCGCCGTTGTTGGTATCCCTGATCGGCGACCTACCCCGCGGATCGGTGGCCCACCGCTCCCTGGGCGGGCGCAGCGTGGTGGTCTTCACCGAGCGTCTGGCCGATGAGACGATATCTTACTCCGCCAAGGACGGTTCGGTGATCGCCACTGTCGCCGACAGCGTTAGCCACTACACGGGGGTCCCCGGACTAACCGGGGTATGGGTCGAGCTCGGTGCGCCCCACGTACTGCGATGGGCAGGGGGCTCCTGGACTAGCGGCAGCCCAATCGACCACATTCTTCCCAATGGGGCCGACGACAACGTCCGGGTCATCACCACTGACGGTTCTCACCGGGTAATGAATGTATGTAGGACCGCCGAAGCAGCCTGCGTCCCCCACCCCTCCTCGTCCCCCATTCTGTGGTGCCCATCGTCTGAGGATCCTGCTGACAACGTCTCCGCAACCGTGATCACCCATTTTTTCCGAGCGCACGGTCGACATCACCCTGACCGAGTCGACACGAGGATCGGTCCCATTGGTCTGGTTCGACAGCTCCTGGGCGCTACCGATCAAGGACTCCGCGCCTGCTCCCATCGATCTTGGTTCCCTACAGCCGGGCAGCGTCCGGTGGTGCCACGTGGGCTCGCGCCCGGTAGTGCGGGTGGGTATCGACTACCAGGCACTGGCTCAGTCTCAGCAGAGGATATTCTCGCCGAACTGCACCAAGCCTGCGAAGCCGCTCCTGGGGTGATCGCCACCGACCTGCCGGATTCCCCGATGCCACCTTTCCTGGGTGGCCACAGTTTCGGCGCGGCGCTCGCGGCAGTCTCGGTGCTACGCGGCATGTCCTTCCCAAGGGGGGTGCTCCTGCGCAGCGGCGCGTACGATCGGTACACAACACCGGCGGGATTCGAGCAAGACCGGCGCACATCCGCCTCCGATCCCAGCCTGTACAGCACCATGACAATCCTTCCCAGTGCTCGCGCTCACCGGGGTATCCTCTTCCTACTGACCTGCGGGGACTCCGATGAGAACTCGGCGACGACTCCCGAGCAGTCGCTCTACCTGTACGAGAACCTCCTGGTCGCCGACGCCGACGTCACACTGTCCGTCTTCCCCGGCGAGGGCCACGTCTTCAGCTCCCGGCAGTCGATCGTGGATCGCCGTCGCCTGGAGGAGAACTGGATGAGTGAGCGCATCCAGTCCCCTCAGCAGTCCCATCACCAGTAACCAGCCACGACCTAAGGAACACCATCATGAGCCGCATCAGCGCTCCGACATCAAGGACTCCGTCCAGACCGTCCTGACCTCCGGAACGAGCCCGGAATGACGGGGTGGATTCCCCGCACCGATCAGCCCTCCACGGAGAACCGCGACTCGGTCGAGGCCGACCTTCTCGCACTGCGCGGCCTCCTGGAGAAGCACGGAGACGCCCTGTCCGGAGACATCGAGAAGGACGCAGCCCTGGTGAGCGCCGCGCGCCGTCGTGGACACGCGGTCGACCTCGTCGTGGGCAGGGAACGCGCTCCGTACGACGGTGAGTCGGGCTTCCTTTCCTGGATCGAGCACAACGGCTCGGTGATCCTGACCCTCGCCCCGGTTCGCGAGCTCTACGAGGAGGTGGCCCGGTGGTGAGCATCGCGGCGCCCGCAAGCGCACCTCGTCGCCGCAGGAGGGCATTGGCCGCCTGCGCTACGCTGTTACTCCTCCTGGGTGCGGGGAGCACGACAGCCGGCGCCGCCTCGACTGACTCCATCGTCTCACGGCTCACTGCTTCCGGGAGATCCCTTCCAGTCCAAGCAGTGGTACCTCAGTTGGCAGGACCGCCCGGGCTCGCCCTCCACCGGCAAAGGCGCCTCCGTGGGCATCATCGATACCGGCGTCGACGCCTCTCACCCCGATCTGGCCGCCGCCTACGACTCCGCCAGCAGCAAGTCCTTCCTGTCGGGGGGCTCCTGCAACGGAGACACCGCCTGTGACGATCCCGCCCATGACGGCTTCGGTCACGGAACCTCCGTCGCCGGGATCGTCGCGGCCGCCGCGGACGGGCACGGCACTGTCGGGGCCGCTCCGGGGGCCAGGATCGTCAGTCTCAAAGCCGGGGACCGGACGGGCAACTTCTCCGCCGACGCCGTCAGCCAGGCGATCCGGTATGGGGCGGACGCGCATCTCAGCGTCCTCGTCATGAGTTTCACCGTCGACCCTGGTTCCGCTACTGCGACAACGCGCCAGCCGATACGGCCGAGCAGCGGGCAGCAGAAGGCCGATCTGGAGAAGGTGACCTCGGCGCTGCAGTACGCCGCCGATCACGGGTGGTCCTCGTGGCGCCGCCGGCAACGAGGGCCCTACGATCTCGACCACGGCACATCAGACCCGTCACAGCCTCGGGCTGGTCCGGTCAGGCAGAGCGTCCCGTCACCGATCAGTGCGTCACTGCTGCCCGCCAGTCCGACGACGTCATCACCATTGGGGCGATCACCAAGAAGGGAAACCGGACCGGCTACTCCAATATAGGTGCCGCGATCGACATCGTCGCCTTTGGGGGCGAGCCGTCTGCGGAAGGGCAGAGCAATTCCGTGGTTCAAGGACCGGAACTAGGAATCCTCACCACGGCATCGGCGGACAGGCTCCGTCGAGTAGGCGCGCTCAACGACAACGGATCGCCTCGAACCGACGAGATCCTGAGCGACTGCACCTCTGGACATGCCTCCTGTAGGTACTACTGGTACCAGATCGGAACCTCGTTCGCGACACCCCAGGTTGCGGCGGCAGCAGCAGAACTCAGATCGCGCGGAGTACCGGCGGGTGACGTCAAGAAGCAGCTGACGACGTCGGCGACCCCAATCTCATGCCCGAGAGAGAAGCAGGCTCTGGCATGCGAGCCCCTCACAGGCGGCGGCAACACCTGGTATGGGGCTGGAGCGCTCCGGCTCCCCAGGTGATGCAATGAGTCGTCGCGCCACTCATCAGGAGAGGGAACCTTCACCTCTCTGATGAGTGGCGACGACTCAGTCTGAGGCGTGAGGACACGCCGTACTTCTTCATGAGGTGGGAGACGTGGCTCTTGACCGTGGCCTCGGAGATGAAGAGGCGATCCGCGATCTCAGCGTTGGAATAGCCCTCGCATAGGAAATCTAGACAGCCAGCTCCGCCTCGGTGACACCGGGGCGCGAGCTCGGAACGGGCGCAGGTACTGGGAGACGAGGCGGGAGGTGGTGGCTGGAGATCGTCGTTCCTCCGCTGTGAGCGGCGATGACAGCCCGGATCACCTCCTCCGCCGAAGAATCCTTGAGGAGGAAGCCGTTGGCCTTCCGATCCAGCGCAGTCCGCATGGCCTCATCGTCATCGAAGGAGGTGAGGACGATGACGGCGACCCCCGGTATCCTGCTTGACCTTGGTGAGGAGCTGAAAGACCATCCATTCCCGAGCATCCGCACATCGGTGATGAGCACGTCGACCCGTAGTTCTGCAGAAGTTGAAGGCATCCGTTGCGAGACCTGAAGGTGCTGGAGCACCTCGATCTCCTGCGCTTCGCTCAGGTAGGCCCTGAGGGCCTGCAGGACAAAGGGGTCGTCATCGACGACGATGACCCGGATCTTCTCCGAGCTATTGTTGCTGCTTAAACTATTCGAGGGAGCATCTGTCCGCATGGAAGAATGATACTGAATTCGCCCGATCCGAGAGCGGTCAGTATGTCTTTTCTTGCCTTCGACACTCAGACATCCTTCACATGGCACCCACGCGAAGCACCCACCTGCCCCCACAGGAGTTGCCATCTTCCTGGCCTGCATCTGGCCCCTCCTAGGAGGAGCCATGACCCCGAGCGTACTCGCAGTCAACATCGCCGCAGCCGCATCCATCCCGCTCGCCTCGCGCTACCCCGCCATCGGCGCCACCACCAGCCCCATTCCTGTGCTGGATCGCCCTGGCCATTCCAGACCCCGTAGGCATCATCGCCCCATCCATCCCATCCGGGATCGCCGCGATGCTCCTAGCCAGAAACCACCCACGCGGCATGACCTACTTCCTACCTGCGATATCAGCCTTTCTCCATATCTTCTACACCTCCACGCACTGATCGACGGGCTCGCATGGCCGGTAGTGGTCGGTGTCCTCTATGTGGTAATCGGTGAGGGTCATCCGTCATCACCGCCTCCAGGCCAGCACCACCGAGCAGGAGCGCCAGCACAAGCTCGACCAACAACGACGCCTGGTCGTCTCCGAGCTCCACGACACCGTCGTACGCGACCTCAACCACGCCGTCATGATCGCCGAGCAAGCCCGCCTGGCCGACCCCACAACACCCACACCCAACCAACAGCTCGCAGCCATCATCACCGTACGCACCGCCGTCGAACAACTACGACGCAGCCTCAAAAGCCATGAGCGCCGCAGGGAGACGACTCCTCCTCCTACTGGCCGCCCTCACCCCCACCACCCCTGACCGACACCATCCACACCGTCCAGGAAACCCTCACACGCCGAGACGCCCACCTCACCACCCACGGCACCGACCTGCTTGACAACCCCAACATCGGCCCAGGCGTCCGCCAACAGCTCGTGCCGCATCATCGCCGAGCTCATCAACAACGCCATGAGTACACACCCCTTTCAGCACCGCCACCCTCACCATCGAAACCGACAACAACACCCTCGAGTGCATGTGCACCAACCCCATCAACCCCAACCACCGCACCAGCACCACTACCTCATCCCAACTCGGCCTCACCCAAGCCCAACAACGTATCGAATCCCTCGGCGGCTCCCTCCACATCACCCACACCACCAACCGCTGGACCACCATCTTCACCATCCCCCTCCACCCCACACCTCCGACGACCACGGACTGACACGCCGACCGCCTCCACCTTTGAGCACGCCGGAGCGGCCGACATCCACAGAAAGTCGCATGTGATTTCATCCATAAGAAGGCTGTTGCAGTCCCGGAAAGCAGGCCACACTTAAGCCATCACCCCGCCACCGCAAGGAGTCAAACATGCGCAAGGTCGTTTCCCCCATCCTCTCCGCCGCCATCCTCGGAGGAGCTCTGCTTCTGTGCCCACTCTCCAGCACCTCGGCAACGGAGCACAACTCGACCGCCACATCAGTTTCCAGCCTCTCCGACTCGGCACCCTTCGCACCATCCAACTGTTTTATACTCTAGGAGAACTGCGTTTGGGAAGCTGCCACTAACGACACGCGAGCAGCAGTCAAAAACAAAGGCCACTCGATCACTTTATAGTGATGCGATCATTGTTATCACAAGCAATTAGTCACGAGTTTTGGCCTTGAACAATAGATATCACGGACTCCCTTTTGATTCAAAAATCCACGAATCAAAAGGGAGTTCCATTCCTACACCTTGAGGCTTATTCATAGGGGTGTTTAGGGTGTTTGTTGACACTAGCATGTCGCTAAGCAGGGTGGCGGTTTGCTCTTGAGAGAATCTTTGGCGCTTAAGCCAATCCAACCAAGAAGCAAACCGCCATGACGAATAGAAGCACGAGAATCCCTCGGTGTGAGATTGTCGGCCTGTGCGAGGCCATTTTTCGCCGAGAACCCTGATCTGCCGGTTTTCAGGGGTAAGGTGCTGGGGCTGTTCCTGTGCGTGCGCTGACCCTCGACCTACCTGCGGCACAACTGCCCCAGGAGCTGCTCGCCGAGCTCTACGGCGTCTCCCAAGCCACCGTCTCCCGCGTCATCAGCGCCTACACACCCCTGATCGCCCAGGCCCTCCAAGCCTCTGGAGGACCTGGACCCCACGGCCCAGCTGATCATCGACGGCACCCTGCTGGAGTGCTGGTCCTGGAAGGACCACCCCGAGTTGTACTCCGGCAAGCACAAGACCGCGGGGCTGAACGTCCAGGTGGCCTGCACCCTCTCAGGAACCCTGGCCTGGATTGGAGTGCCAGGTATTTTTCGGACAGTGCTTGTTTGTGTTTCAGGCTGCCTTCATTAAGTCCAGGAAATCGCGTTCGGCCTCGTTCGGGGCACGGTATCCCAGGGCTGAGTGAAGGCGAACATGATTGTATCTCAGCTCGATCCACGAGGCAATATCCTTGACCGCCTTATCCTTGGTTGGGTACACCATTCGGTGGACTCTCTCATTCTTGAGCGTGGCGTTGAACGACTGAAGCCCACGCATTGTCCCAGCACACCCCCGTGCGCCCCACCGAGGGACGAATGCCATAGGACCTGAGGCGGTCCAGGAATCTTTGAGACGTGTACTGACTACCTCGGTCCGAATGAAAGATCGTCACACCCCTGTCAATCGGGCATCTCTTGACCGCCATGTCAATGGCCTGGCACACCAGGGAGGTACGCATGCGGTCGGCCATCGCATAACCCACGACCTTCAAGGTGTCAGTAGTCCAGAACAGTCGCGAGATAAATGAATCCGGCCCAGGTCCTGACATAGGAGGAGGCACCTCCCGCCTGCGGGTGAATGTCCCCACACAGCTTCTTGCCGGGCTTGTCAGCAGCGGGAGTCCCGCCTGAGCAGGTCCGGCCGCTCATCCAGGTCCTCAGCCGGCATGGTGGTTCGGACTTTTGCCCGTGGTTGCGCGGCCTGTAGCCCCAGGTCACGCATGATGGCGCGGATCGTGGCCCCGTCGCCCGCACACCGCGCCGTTCCAGGAGCACCTGGATTCGCCGGTACCCGTAGGTACCATCGGAGTCCTCAAAAACGTCCTTAATCAGGATGGCCAGCTCCTCCCTCCTGATGGCTGTCTGTGACTGGGGTCGGTCGCGCCAGGAGTAGTATCCTGATTTTGATACCCTGGACCACCGGCACATTGAGGAGATGGGGTAGGAGCCTTCTTCACGGCCCCGAGCTCGTAGCGCTCGGTCACGGTCGTTCCTTGGCGAAGAAGGCAGCTGCTTTTTTCAGGAACTCATTCTCCTGACGCAGCTCACGGACCTCTGCTCTCAGTTTTGCTATCTCAGCCGACTCGGAGGCTTCCTTGGGATCCTGATCGGTGGCATGCTCCTTTTTGTGTCTTGCGACCCAGTTACCTACCGTCTGGGGGACAAGGTCATACGAAGAGGCGACCGAGGAGATGGTGCGTCCTTTCTCGATGACCTCACGCACGACCTGCGCCTTGAACTCCTCCGAGTATCTCGCTGCTGACATGGTCTCCATCCTATCGACTCAAGGAAAGAAAACTCCCCAGTCCGAGAAACATCACGCACCCCAGATTCCGACCCCCAGGACGGATACACGCACGGCACCCAGGCCCTGCGCCGCTGCGGCCTGCTCGACGTACCGGCCACCGACCTACCCGACGGGACACCACCACCACGCCATATCGGCGACAAGGGGTACATAGGACTGGGCATGATCACCCCGAAAAGAAAACCCGCAAAAATTCCCCTCCACCCACACGACAAGGCCTACACCACGCACCCCATTATATGGACGGGCAAGGAGTGCCGGCGGTCCTTTGTCACCGATTTGGACATGCTGGCCCGCGATCGCCTCCGATGCGTTGTCAGTGCGCGCTACCGATCTCGACGAGGACACCCCGGCCATGATGAGCGCGATTCCAGCCATCATGGTGCGGGTCAGCGGCTCATTGAAGAAGAGCCTTGAGGCGATCGCTGTGACGGCCACTCCCCCAGCCGACCAGACTCCGTAGGCGACGCCGAGCGGCATGCCCGCCTTGAGGGTCAGAGTGAGCATGGCGAAGGCCGCGAGGTAGCCAGCCATGACGACGCCGTACCACCGCAGCCCTCTGCCGTCGGATGCGAGCTTGAGCGACAGTGTTCCAGTGACCTCGGAGGCGATGGCCGCCACAAGGTAGACCCCACTCATGACGCATCACCGTCCTTCTGCTGCGCCTCTGCGCGCTGCGCCCCGATCTCGACGAGGAGCACCCCGGCCATGATGAGCGCGATACCGACGGCGACAAGCACCGTCACCGACTCCTCGAAGAGAATCATCGACAGCACAGCGGTCAGTGCCACTCCCAGGGCGCCCCAGAGCCCGTAGGCGACGCCGAGCGGCATGCCCGCCTTGAGCGTCAGTGACAGGAGGACGAAGGCCAGGGCGTACCCGATTCCGACGACGGCGTAGAAGCCCGGCTGGTTCAAGGCCTGGCGCAGGGCGAGAGTCGCCGAGACCTCGGAGATGATGGCGCCTCCGAGCGCCAGCCAGGCGCACACACCGTGACTCGTCGAGCGCAGACGGTCCCCCAGCGCGCGCGAGCACCGCCGGGTCGGTGGGCGCCCTTCGGCGGCACGCACTCCCCCACGTCGACGGGCACAGCGCGCCCTTGACCGTCACGAGTGCTTCTCCGCGGTCTCAAGCCGCTGGCAGACCATGGAGCCGAGGGCGAGCGCCGGGATGATCATGAGCAGGGCGTTGGGGCCCCACCACAGCGGGTCGAAGTCACGGTAGAAGGACCAGAAGGAGATCGCCGAGATCCGGCGCAGAGGTCAGCATGAGCCCGGACCGTCAGCACCGCAGGTCCCCTGACCCTGCTGCCCACGCGCGTCAGGTAGGCGCCGAGGAAGACGATCAGGGCGGCGGCAACGTCGAGCGGGAAGAAGGACCAGTTCCAGGCCTGGATCACCTGGTTGAGATCCTCGAACCGCAAGTGCTCGGGAATGAGATTGAGGAAGACGGCCGCCCAGTAGAGCAGCAGCCCGGCGTCGACCGCTACCAGCAGCCTCTTGTACAAGGGACTCACTCAACCACTATTTCACCGACACTCTCCGGTGTCGAGACCTCCCGGCCTCTCAGGAACGCCGGCCCAGGACCAGGCTCATGGCCTCGGAGCGGGTGGCGGCGTTGCGCATGATGCGCGCACGGCGGAGGTGACCGTGTTGGAGCCGGGCTTCGCACGCCCCGCATGGACATGCACAGGTGCTCGGCCTCTGACGACGACGAGCACGCCCCTGGCACTCCAGGCGCTCGGACGAGGCGTCGGCGATCTGCCGGGTGAGCCGCTCCTGGACCTGGGGGCGCCGGGCGTAGCCGTCCACGAGGCGCGCCACCTTGGACAGGCCGGTGACTCAGCCGTCGGCGCCGGGGATGTAGCCCACGTGCGCCGCCCCGTGGAAGGGCAGGAGGTGGTGCTCGCACACCGAGTACATGGGGATGTCGCGCACGAGGACCATCTCCTCATGCCCGACGTCGAAGACCCGCTCGACGTGCTCGGCCGGATCCTGCCCGAGACCGGCGAACATCTCCGCATAGGCGCGCGCCATGCGCTCGGGGGTGTCGCGCAGGCCGTCGCGGTCGGGGTCCTCCCGATGGCGACGAGCAGGTCGCGCACCGCACGGCGCACGCCCCTCGGCGTCGTAGCATCGGTCGGCCTCGTCTCTCGCGCCTGCCGGATCCGCCGGGGCCCGGGTCGGCTCACTGGTGGTAGCCCCAGAAGTCGTCCCCGCTGCGGCCGGCTCCGGACTCGCCGTCGGCGGCGGCAACGGTGGCGGGCGAAACCTCGACGACGGGCAGCGTCTCGTCGCTGCGCCACAGGGGCCGCTCGACCGTTGACGACGTCGGCGAAGATCCTCCAGGTCCTTCTCCAGGAGCGTCTCGCGAGTGAGGAGCCTCGCCAGCCCGTCGAGCACGGCACGGTTGCGGGTGAGGATCTCCCCAGGCCTCGCGGGTGGGCGGTGTCCAGCAGGGAGCGGACCTCGGCAGTCGACGGTGGCGGCGACCTGCTCGGAGAAGTCGCGGTTGGTGGCGTTGAGCCCCAGAACCGTCTCGTTCTCGGTGGTGCCGAGCTTGACGGCGCCCACCGCGCTGGTCATGCCGTAGTCGGTGACCATCTTGCGGGCCGTGGCGGTGGCCTTCTCGATGTCGTTGGAGGCGCCGGTGGTGGGGTCGCGGAAGATGATCTCTCGGCGGCCCGCCCGCCCATGTGCGTAGACGAGCTGGTCGAGCAGCTCGTTGCGGGTGGTGGAGCACTTGTCGTCCTGGGGCATGACCCTGCGTGTATCCCAGGGCGCGCCCGCGCGGCAGGATCGTCACCTGGTGACCGGGTCGGAGTAGGCGCCGGCGGCGGCGCACAGGGCGTGGCCGGCCTCGTGGTAGGCGGTGACGCGCTTCTCGTGGTCGCGCATAACGCGGGTGCGCTTCTGGGGACCTGCGATGACACGGTCGATGGCCTCGTCCAGGGCCCGGTTGTCAATGAGCTGGGCGTTGGAACGGGCGGTGAGCAGGGCGGCCTCAGTTGAGGACGTTGCCAGGTCCGCGCCGGTGAAGCTGGGGTGCGCTTGGCCACGAGGTCGAGGTCGACGTCGTCGGTCAAGCGGCTTGCCCTGGCGGACCCTGAGGATGGCGGCGCGCCCAGCCATGTCGGGGGCTTTCGACGCTGACCCGCCGGTCGAAGCGGCCGGGGCGCAGGAGGCCAGGGTCCAGGACGTCGGGGCGGTTGGTGGCGGCGATGAGGATGACGTTGGTGTTGGCGTCGAAGCCGTCCATCTCGACGAGGAGCTGGTTGAGGGTCTGCTCGCTCGTCGTGCCCGCCGCCGGTGCCCTGAGCCGCGGTGGCGGCCGACGGCGCCGATCTCGTCGACGAAGATGATGGCGGGGGCGTTCTCCTGGCCTGGTCGAACAGGTCGCGCACGCGCGAGGCGCCGACGCCGACGAACATCTCGGACGAACTCGGAGGCGGCCATGGAGAAGAAGGGCACGCTGGCCTCACCGGCGACGGCCTGGCCAGGAGGGTCTTACCGGTTCCGGGCGGGCCGTAGAGGAGGACGCCCCGAGATCTTTAGGCCGACGGCGCGGAACTTGTCCGGCTCGGAGAGGAACTTCGATCTCCTCGAGCTCCTCGACGGCCTCGTCCCTCGCCGGCGACGCTGTCGAAGGTGACGTCGGGCATCTCTTTGGAGCCGACCTTCGCCTTGGAGCGGCCGAAGCCCATGGCGCCGCCGCGCCCGCCGCCCATGCGGCTCAGGAGCCACCACATGAAGCCGCCCAGCAGGATGGCGGGCACGAGCAGCTGGATGAGCGAGACCACCAGGTGGTGGTGGGCACCACGGAGTTGTAGCCGTCCTTGGGGGCGGCGGCCTGGACGAGGCGGTCGACCTGCTCGGCCTGGGCGTCGGTGTAGGAGAACTCGACCTTCTTGCCCAGCGGGCGCGCCTCGGAGTCGCCCTTCTTCTTGGGCTGGACGTAGGTGGTGCTTCAGGTCGAGCTCGACGCGCTGGGTGCCGTCGATGACGGTGACGGACTCGATCGTGTCCGCCTTGTCGCGCAGGAGGGCCAGGCCGTCGGAGGTGTCGATGGTGCGGTAGCCGAACATCGAGGAGAAGACGGCCCAGCCGAGGACGACGACCAGGAGGAAGGGCACCAGCCACAGGAACGGGTTGCCCAGTGAGTCGCGGAGCTTGGGTCGCGCTTGCTGCGATCATCCCTTCCGGCCTTGCCCGGCTTCTCCGAGTCCTTGCGGCCGGGCTTACGCCCAGAATCTTTCATCGGCGGTAGGTCCCTTCAACATACTGACTCAGACGTTAGCCGATAGCACGGCAAAGGTCCCATTGCGCTTGCTCACGTTCGCGCCGGGCGTGGCCGGGAAGATCTGGGGAAGCGGGCGGGCCGGTTCCTGCCAGCGCGCCGACGAGCCCTGCGCCGTCTCTCCCTCGTGCTCCGAGGACGCGCCTCGCCGCCCCTCCAGCCCGAGGCCGCACCGTCCGTGCTCGACCTGCCAGATCTCCCACGTGCAGGCCACCCCTGCGCCCCATGGACGCACCTGGGCACCCTGCCGCCTCGCGGACGCACCTGAGGGCCCGAGGACTGAGGCTCAGGGGGCAGTCTGCGGCCTCAATAGTGCGTCCGCGACGACGTCGCGGGTCTCGTCATGTGTTCCAACGGCTCAGTTGCGACGCAAGCGCCGTGCGATCAATCTGCGAGACAGCACACCGATCACCACACCCGCCGCCAGCAACCGCCGATCCCGAGCGCTATTGACGGAGAACTCCTCGGCAGCGCTCGTGCGCCGCTCGCTGCTCCGACCACCGTCATCACCTGCCGCAGTGTTATAGCAGCCCTCCAGACCGTCCACTAGGACAGACTCGTGACTCACTGCCGGGCGAGCACCCATATCGACGGCATCGGCCACAAGTTCACTTCTTCGCATCCTTCTTCGTTCGATGCGTCGCGAGAGTCGCGCAGATGAGGCCCCGCCAAGGGTAGAGCACGATCAAAGCGCGGAGGGTGCTGTCCTGCTTACCCAGGAGCCCGTCGATTCCTTCACCGAACGCCTGGATTGCGGCACCTACCAAGAAGAGCAAGATCACGGCTGCCACGACATTGTCGCGTATGAGCCTACTTGCTTCCTCATTGACCTTCGCGTCGAACGGACAAGGCTGCTCACGGTAAGCACAGACAAGCTGCAGGAGCGACACAACGAAGGATGGCCCGAACACTCCCACCACGTGAACCAGGGTGAAGCTGGTCGTGGACGCAAAAGGCATGCCATGGGCAGACCGATGAGGGACCATGCAACGTGTCCCCACTTGCTTCTGACTGCGTTCCTCAGGCGACCGCGCCAATCGGTTGTCTCGGTCATCGTGTTTCCTTTCCCCGTGCTGGTGCACGGATGTTGCAGAGGCGACGATCCCGGACGGACCGTCCATATTCATGGTGCCCGGGGAAGGAAGGGCCACATTCAAGGTGCTGGATCGGACAGACACCTACCGACAGACGTCGGCACTACACTGGGACACCCCACGTGGATTCGTGCCAGGTGTTCTCGCAGGACTTCAGGAAACATCACGTACCCCAGACACTCACCAGCCAGCCTCAGGAACAGCAGCGCGTGCAGCACAACCCGACGCCGGGTAGTGATCCACTGGGAAGGGAACCGGTCCCGGCGTGGCTGCCCACAGCACCGCACCTGGAGGCCTTTTCACGAGGCTTGTCATGCGGTGGTTGCCAACAGGGCCGGTGGATTTGCGGAGACCAGTGACCGACAGCGGACATGAACGCTGCCGAGACACTCAGGAAACGCGTGAGAACCACAGAATTCGCTGCCTGCCAGTCGCATGGGATGCGGAGCCGGTCGTGTCCGCTGCATGGACACCCAACTACTCCAGCACTGCAGGAAAAACGGCCCGTCCAGCCACGCAGTCCTTTGAACAGGCCGTCCGAGCCGGCGTAGACCGATCCCCACTCACCGTGGACGCCGTCCTCTTTCGACGGCACCCAAGGAAACCTCATTCACGGAGCGAGGCGGGTGACTGCTGACCTGGGCAGCGCGGATGGCCGACATGCTGTAGAATAACCTCAAGACGTACACCCCAGGTGAATTCGTGCCAGGTGACCTCGCAGAAATCCAGCGAGCATCACGCAGCCGAAACAGCTAGACCGCAGGAACCGGCCAGCAGGCGCAAAAGCGGGCGGCGCCGAAGACTCGGCAGCCGCCCACTCGTCACTTACTCACGAACAGCAGGGCAGTCGGTGAACCAGACGGGACGACCCGAGCCGGCCCGCGTAGCCCGCTTCAGCTACGGCGCAGGCGTAGGACGATGAGGCCGCAGGACAGCAGGATGGCCGCCACGGACAGCACGCCGATCGCCACACCGGTCACCGGCAGCCACCGTCCCCGGGTGCTCTGACCGGGGACCGCTCAGCGGCGCTCGTGTGCCCTTTTGCTGCCATGGCTGCTGCTGGCACCCACCACAACCTCGTTGTGGTCGTCATGGCCGGTCCCGCCCGAGGGCTGTGAGCCGGCACTCGAACCGTCCGGCACCGAGCCGCCGTTGGCGGACGGAGCCCCCGCAGCGGGAGCCTGCGCACTCGCCTGAGGTGAGGCCGACGACGAAGCCTCCGAGCCCGGCGTCGCAGCTCCACCGGCACTGCCGTCGGCGTGCTGCGGATCCGGCGTAGCCGCACCCCCCTCGGGTGCGGACCACTGCGGGCGAGCCACCAGGGCCACGTCGGCCATCGTCTGCGCGTCCAAGGTCTGCGTCTGGACGCCGCCGGCCAAGGCCCGGACGACCTTGTTGTCCCCGGCATAGATACCGACGTCGTAGACGTTCCCTGAAGACCGTCGACTGAGCGGGAGCCGAGCTGAACTGCCTGCCCCGCGGGCAGAGGGTCGGAGAAGAAGACGATGTCCCCGGGTTGATGGCGCTGTTCGTGTTCACCCAGAGGCGCCCCTGGGAGCTGAACCAGCCCGCCAGGTCGTCCGGCTTCCACTGTCCGCCGAGGTCGTACCCGACGTCGGCCCGGTAGCCCACCTGAGTGTTCTGGTCCGCCACATAGGTGGTGTGCGAGTAGTCCCAGCCGGAGAGCACCATGCCGACCAGTGCCGAGGAGGTGATCGCGTAAGGGGCGGAACCGCTGGCGCGCACGTTCGTGCCCGACAGCGGCGTGGGACGGGACGGGGTCACGGTCAGCGACCCTCCGGCGTCGGCGAAGGATCAGCCCGGGCCACCACGTCATTGGCGGCAGCACCGTCCGAGGCCGCGGTCGGGGCAACCGGGAGGCCGCGCGGCACGGGCCCACCGGCCGTCGGCCAGCATGACGGAGGCGGCCCCCAGCGCGCCGGCGGGGCTCGTGCTCTCCACGGTGTAGGTCAGGCCGCCGCCGTCACCAGGCGCCTCATCACCGAGGGTGGTGAGGTTGCCGGAGGCGCCGCTGACCTGCGCCATCTCAGCAACCGTGCCAAAAGTGGTGTCCGCGGCCGGCTCGGCGGCCACCGACACCGTCATGGGCGTGCTCAGCGAGGACGCCAGCACCACCGCACCCGCGAGGCCGACCAGCCTCACGGAGCGTCGACGCACAGCCTTCTTCACCGTCACCAACAGTCCTTCCACATCACCCGCCGGCGTGGGGCATCCACCGGCGACCTACGCTAGTTATCGTAACGTAACGAACATGGCTCCGACTACTCGGAAAAGGGAGAAGTACGCAGCCCACGGCCCTGCGGATCACCTTGGGACAGCGACCTTCCGACCGGCCTGTTCCCGATTTTCCCGCTCTATGCCCAGGTTTTATCAAGGTAAACCTGAATCAGTCAGCCTCCATAGACCTCGGGCCGCAGAGTACCGATGAACGGCAGGTTGCGGTACCGCTCGGCATAGTCCAGCCCATAGCCGATGACGAACTCCGTAGGAATATCGAAGCCGACGTACTTGACGTCCACCTCGACCTTGGCAGCGTCGGGTTTGCGCAGAAGTGTGGCGATCTCCACCGAGGCCGCTCCCCGGGAGGAGAGGTTGCCCTGCAGCCAGGACAGGGTCAGGCCGGAGTCGATGATGTCCTCAACGATCAGGATGTTGCGGCCGGTGACATCGGTGTCCAGGTCCTTGAGGATGCGTACCACGCCGGAGGACTTGGTTCCCGAGCCGTAGGAGGACACGGCCATCCAGTCCATCGGCACGCTCATGTGCAGCCGGCGCGACAGGTCCGCCATGACGTAGACGGCGCCCTTGAGCACACCCACGAGCAGGGGGTCGCGCCCCTCGTAGTCGGCGTCGATCTGGGGCTGCCATCTCATCGAGGCGCTGCCCGATCTGCTCTTCGGTGATGAGTACCTGCTGAAGGTCCGATCCCATGTCCGTGGCGTCCATCCGCCCTGCCTTCCTCCTGCGTCGTCATGGCTTCGCGGTGGCCGGGAGTTGGGGGGACACCGGTCCGCGTCGAAGCTACAAGCCTGCCATACCGGGCCCGACCTGGCACTTCAACCCACGCGGCGCACCCACACGTCGGGGCGGGCGATCTCGGCCGGGGTGGGCAGCAGCGCGGGTCGGTCCACGACGTTGAGCCCCTCGTGCCCGATGCGCGCTACGACGCTGCGCACGAAGGCGGCGCCGTCGGCGTACTGGGCCTCCTTGGCGTCCAGGCCCATGAGCCGGTGCAGCAGGAGCGCGCCGAGGCCGGGGCCAGGGCCGATGCCGGCGTCGGCCGCGCGGCTGCGCGAGAGCACCGCCCGCAGCCGGTGGACCGAGGGCATCCGGTTGGGGTGGACGTCGTCCAGGACGACCTCGGCGTGCCCCTCCAAAAAGTGAGGGCGGCCGCTGGCGAGGCGAGCTCGAACGATCCCTGATGTTCGTCAGCCCCTCGAGCACTCGGCCTCGACCCGCGCGCGCCGCGAGGCGCACCGCACTCCCTCGTCGCACCCCGGAGCCGCGCTTGTCCGCCACGCTGCCAGCGCCATGAGCACCGCCGTAGACGGCCTCGACGACGGCACCGATGCCCGTGCGCATGGAGTCGGCCAGGTAGGGGGCCGAGCCAGGGGGCGGCCACAAGCTGAACGGCGTGCGTCACTCGTGCAGGCAGACCCAGGCGGGCAGGGTCGAGCATGTCCAGGTCCATCTGGCGGCGCATCGCCAGCACGTTGGGCGCCACGAGCAGGAGGTGCGGCGCGACGGCGCCGGGCAGCGCGGTGCTGGACTGCTCGCCACCGAGCCGAACGGCGTCGGACCGGCCCTCGTGCCAGGCCGGGCTGGCGGGCACCACCTGACCCAGGAGCCGGGTGGCGAGCAGGCTCATCGCCCCGGCCACCTCGGCGGCCCCGACGAGCCGGACCGCCTCCGAAGCCGGCGGAGCAGGCACCTGCTCCATGAGGCCGCGCAGCGCCCGGGTGGAGACGCGTACCAGCCCGGCCCGGTCGACGACGCTCACGGGCACCGTGTCCGCGACCCGCTGGGCCGCCCGGTTCAGGCCGGTGATCCGGGCGACCCATGCCGGGGCCTCCTGGGCGGAGCGGCGCAGGACGGCCACCGTGCTGGCGCGCGTCGAGCGCGAGGCGCTGGGGCCGCGGGGATCAGCGCCGCCAGGCGCTCCACCGTCTGCCAGTCGACCAGCCCCGCCGCCGTGCCGTTGGTCGTCACCGCCATGCCTTTCTCACGGGAATCACCGGTATCACAGGCCTCACGGACCCTCCAGGTATGCCGTGCAGGCTCTCACGAGCAGCCGCAGGAGGCCAGGGGCGCTACGAAGTGGTTGTCGATCGCGGCACCGGCCGCGGACCCGCCGTTGGCGGGGAATCCGTTGGCCAGGATCGCGAAGGCCAGCAGGCGCCCGTCGGCGGTCGTGACAACGCCGGCCAGGGAGGAGGTCTGCTCCAGCGACCCGGTCTTGGCGCGCACGGTTCCGGCCGCGGCCGTGTCATGCAGGCGGTTGCCCAGGGTCCCGTCCAGCGCGCCGACGGGCAGGTCGGCGACGAGGGTTCGCCCGGCCGAGCCACCATCGTCTCCGGCGGACTTGGCCAGGATCTGGGCCAGGAGCTTGGCGGGCACCTTGTTGCCCTTGGCCAGCCCGGACGAGTCCAGGAGGGTCAGCCCGGAGGTGTCGAAGCCGTCCTGCGCAGCTGGGCGGCAACGGCCTGGAGGCCCCGGCGAAGTCGGCGGTCTCCTTGGCCTGGAGGGCCACGAGCCGTCCCTCGACCCTCAGTCATCGTGTTGTCGGAGGTCTTCAGCGACAGGGCCAGGATGTCGGACAGCGGGGCGGAGGACACTGAGGCCAGCTCCTGGCGCCGCCGGGAGCGGCGGCGCGGGACGCATCGCCGTCGACCGTGATGCCGGCCTCGCTCAGGTGCCTGGCGAAGGCCTGGGCGGCCTCCATCGCCGGGTCGGCCGGGTAGCCCTGGTTCTGGGTGGCGGAGACGTCCACCATGATCGGCTGAACCTTGGCCACGTACTGCTCGTTGCCGGCCTCCCAGCCGTCGTTCCACTGGGCGCCGGTGAACAGGGTGTCGTCCAGGCGCAGAGAGACCGACGTCGCCCCCTGCGCCTTGAGCTGCTCCGCGGTGGCGCGGGCGAGGTCGCCCAGGCCCGCATGGCCGACCGTGGCGGTCGGGTCCCCGGCGTCGTCGGCCAGCAGGACGTCGCCGCCGCCCACGAGGGTGACGGTCTGGCCGTCCAGGACGGCCTTGGTCTGGAGCGTGTGGCCCGGTCCCATGGAGGACAGGGCCGCCCAGGCGGTGAGCACCTTGTTGGTGGAGGCGGGCGTCACCCCGGTGGTGGCCGACTGGTCCAGGAGCTCCTCACCGGTGGCGACGTCGATGACCGAGGCCGTCACGCTGCCGCCGGTCAGGGCGGCGTCGGAGGCCACGGCCTGGACGTAGCCGCTCAGCGCCGCCCTCGAGGGCTTGGGCGCCCCCTGGTCCAGGCCGGAGGGCGCCGTCGTCTTGGCGCTGGGGCCTGCCGGTGTGGGGAAGGGCTGGGGGGCGACGTCGGCGTAGGCGACCGTCACCGGGCCGGGCAGCAGGTCAAGAGCATCGCCCAGGCTGTAGTAGCCACTGAAAACCAGCAGGCTCGCCGCCGTCAGGGCCGCGGTCTGGACCTTGCGCATACGTCCTCCGGACTGGGTTGTTATCAGGCTGGGATGGCCTGTATATCAGGTGGGTGGGGCGCCCGGGAGGTCGTTCCCCGTCAGTGCACCGACGTGCAGAGTACGCGTTTGCTGACCTCAGGCGCTGTCGTGCGCCACACTAGTGCCATCAAGACCCGCCCCGCCGGATCGACGCCGACCACCAGGCACCGTTCCAGCGCCCAACGAGTTGAAGACACAAGCGAAGGAGGCTCCCTGTGGAGTTCGACGTCACGATTGAGATCCCCAAGGGCAACCGCAACAAGTACGAGATCGACCACGAGACCGGTCGGATCCGCCTGGACCGCATGCTCTTCACCTCCACGCGCTACCCCGATGACTACGGTTTCATCGACGGGACGCTCGGTGAGGACGGCGACCCCCTGGACGCCATGGTCCTGCTGGAGGAGCCGACCTTCCCCGGCTGCGTCATCCGCTGCCGCGCCCTGGGCATGTTCCGCATGCGCGATGAGAAGGGCGGCGACGACAAGGTCCTGTGCGTCCCCAGTGCCGACCAGCGCGCCTCCTGGCGCACCGACATCGAGGACGTCTCGAGTTCCACCGCCTGGAGATCCAGCACTTCTTCGAGGTCTACAAGGACCTCGAGCCCGGCAAGTCGGTTGAGGGCGCCCACTGGGTGGGCCGCGATGAGGCCGAGGAGGAGATCCGCCAGTCCTTCCAGCGCGAGGCCGACCGCATCGCCCGCGAGGGCCACTGACGCCGACGACGACGCGGGTCGGCGGGGCAGGGCAGCGCACCTGCTCTCGGCTGCCATCCGCGCCGCTCGTTCCCCGCGCCGCTCCCGCCAGACCCGCAGAGATGGTCGACTGCCTTCGAGCACATACGCCGCCCCACCCCTCAGCAGGGGTGGGGCGGTTCAGCGTCCCGGCGAGCCACCTCTCAGCAGGAAGGCCGCCGTCGAGAGTGTTTAGAGGCGCACCGCGTAGGCGTGACGCCGGAGTAGCGCATGGAGGTGACGCGCACGGTCATGCCGAAGGTCGGCGCTTCGATCATCATGTCGTCACCCAGGTAGATGGCCACGTGGTAGATGCCGGACTGGCTGCCGTCGGAGGACCAGAAGACCAGGTCGCCGGGCTGCACGGCGTCGAGCGGGACGTGGGCGCCCTGCCCGTACTGCACGCGCGAGGAGTGGGTGAGGTACACGCCGGCGGCCTCGTAGGAGACCATCGTCAGCCCGGAGCAGTCCAGGCCCGACGCCGATTCGCCGGCCCACACGTAGGGGGTGCCGATGTAGCTCATGGCGGTGCTGATGGCGACTGAGGCGGCGTTGCCGGAGTAGGACGGCGCGGGCTCCGGATCCGTTCGGGGGCCAGGCGGGCGCCGGGCCGGTGTGTGGGAGTCCTCGTCGTCGGCCCCGGGCTGGGAGGTGGTGGCGGGGTCCTGGGCCGGGGCCTGGTAGGTGGGCTCAGGGCTGGGTCGCCTGCTCCTGGGGGCGGGGTGGCCTCCTGGGGCTGGGCGGCCCTGCCCGGTCTCCTCGGCCTGCTTCTGGGCGAGGTCGGCGGCGGCCTTCCGAGGCCTCCTTGGCCGCGGCCTGGGCAGCGACCTCCTCGCGGGCCTTGCGCTCGGCCTCGACCTGGTTCTGGTGCTGCGTCTCCAGCTCGACAGTGGTGTTGCGCTGGGCGGCCAGCTGGGCGATGAGGTCCTGGCGGTTGGTCTGGGTGGTGGTGACGGCGCTCTGGGCGTCGCGGGCGGCGGCCTCGGCGTCGGACTTGGCGGTCTCCGCGGAGGTTGCGGCGTTCTCCTTGTCCCTGACCTTCTGGTCGGCGATGGTCTGCATGCTCGCGGCCACCGACTCGAGGGGCCTCGACGTTCTGGACCTTGGTGTTGTTCTGCTCGCCGGCGCGGGTCAGGGCGACGTCGGCGTCGGCCAGGTCGGCCAGGGACTCGCTGGTCAGGTACGGGGCGAGCGGGTCGAGCGGGTTGCCGCTCTCCTGGTAGGTCTGGACGACGATCGACCCCAGGTCCGAGCGGGCGGCCGCAGTGTTGGAGGCGGCGGTGTCGGCGTTGGTCTGGGCGGTCTGGGCGTCGGTGGTGGCCGTGTTGAGGTCGTCGACGGCGGTCAGGTAGTCCTCGTTGGCGACCTGCGCCTTGATCTGGGCCTGCTCCAGGGCGGTGCTCTCCTGGGGCGAGCCGGGCCTCCAGGGAGGCGATGGAGGTGGAGGTCGAGCGCTCGGAGGCCTTGGAGCGATCGATGTCGCTCTGGTCCACGGGGTCGGCGAGCGCCGACGGCGCCAGGGTGCATGCCAGTGCCACGACTGCGGTGGCGACGACACCGTGTCCGTATCGTCTTTGGGGGATCGGGCTCACAGGGGTTCTCCGTCGTGATGGGGCTGAACGTGAGGATGTCGCCTCACCCTGGGGACCGGCGTCGGCCTGCCGCCAGAACCCGTTCCGCGAGATCACGGGGGCGCGGGACGGATGAGGACGAAGACGGCAGGTGGCGTCGGCCCGGATGTGCGAAACCACATTAGTCGCTTTAATCCCATCTGAAAACAAGATTCACAGTATTCACAATCGTAACTTACACCCCTGTAGTTCACGGGTCTTGCTTGCGCTGACAAGGCTCCCGCTGTCCGTCATTCGGCCGTGACCCGTATGGCATCCGGCACAACTGACCGTTCGTACAGGTCAATGGTGGTTTCTGGCGGCCGGCTCAGCGCCTGCGGAAGACCGCTCCGCGCACACCGCACAGGCCCGTGAAACCGGGGCCGAACTGCGCTCGTGCTCGCTTCGCGGACACGCGTTTGGACCGCCCGCGGAGGAAACCGCTAAAGTCGGGGCATGTTCCGTCGTTCTGAGGCCCTCCGGCCGGACGCCCCCACCACGGGGCGAATGCGCAGCTGACGCGCACGCCGCCGTCGGCCCACGTGCGCGTCCCCGCCCTCACCCACACCTTCGCAAGACATTGCAGTAACCAACGGTGACGGCGGACGACTCAGCGCCACGACACTCGCCCCCGACTGCGAGACCCGGCCCCACCGCCGGGCGCAGCGGGTCGCCGGGCGGAACCACCCGCAAGCGCGCCGCAACCACCGGCGCAGCGCGGGCGCAGCCCTGTGGCCTGACATCGCCGCCGGTCACCGGGAGCCACCAGGAGTCCTCATGACCGATCAGCACCCCAGCACGCCGGATCACGCAGCCCCGGCCACTGACCAGGCCGCCGACCAGAACGCACCCCAGACTCGGCCCCTCCCCACGAACCCGGCGGGCTGGCGATTCGAGACCAAGCAGGTCCAGGCCGGGCACGACCCGCTGTCCGAGCCCACCCACTCGCGCGCCATCCCGATCTACCAGACCACCTCCTACGTCTTCGAGTCCGCCGAGCAGGCGGCCGCCCGCTTCGCCCTGAGCGACCTGGGTCCCATCTACACGCGCCTGACCAACCCCGACCAATGACATCGTCGAGCAGCGGATCGCGGCGCTGGAGGGCGGCGTCGGGGCGCTGCTGACGTCGTCGGGGCAGGCGGCCACGACTCGCCCTCGTGACGCTGGGCGGGGCGGGTGACAACATCGTGGCCTCGCCCTCGCTGTACGGCGGCACCACGAACCTGCTCACCCACACCCCTGCCGCGGCTGGGCATCGAGGCACGGTTCGTGGCCGACCCGGGCGACCCGGCGGCCTGGTCAGCGCTGGCCGACGAGCGCACCATCGCCTTCTTCGGGGAGACGATTCCCAACCCGCGCGGCGACGTCCTCGACATCGAGGCGATCGCGGCGGCCGCGCACGAGCTGGGTATCCCGCTGGTCGTGGACAACACGGTGGCCTCACCGTTCCTGACCCGCCCCTTCGAGTGGGGCGCGGACATCGTCGTGGCCTCGGCGACCAAGTTCCTGGGCGGGCACGGCTCGTCCGTGGCGGGCGTGATCGTGGACTCCGGCAACTTCGACTTCGCCGCCCAGCCCGAGCGCTTCCCCGCCTTCAACACGCCCGACGAGTCCTACAACGGCCTGGTCTACGCCCGGGACCTGGGTATAGGCAGCCCGCTGGGCGCCAACCTGGCCTTCATCCTCAAGGCGCGCGCCGAGGGCCAGCGCGACCTCGGCTTCTCGCTGGCGCCGCACTCGGCCTTCCTCATCGCCCAGGGCATCGAGACGCTCTCGCTGCGCATGGAGCGGCACGTGGACAACGCCCTGGCGGTGGCCACCTGGCTGGAGGGGCGCGACGACGTCGCCTCGGTGCGCTACTCGGGGCTAGCCTCCAGCCCCTACTACGAGCTGCACCGCAAGTACTGCCCGCGCGGGGCGGGATCGATCCTCACCTTCGACCTGCCCGGCGGGCGAGAGGCGGGGGCGGCCTTCATCGACGCCCTGGGCCTGTTCTCCAACCTGGCGAACATCGGGGACGTGCGCTCGCTGGCGGTCCACCCGGCCACCACCACGCACTCCCAGCTCGACGACGCCGGCTTGGCGGCGGCCGGGATCAGCGCCGGAACCGTGCGCCTGAGCGTGGGGATCGAGCACATCGACGACATCCTGGCCGACCTCGAGCGGGGTCTTGAGGCGGCCCGGAGCGTCGGGGCCTGAGGCGGCTTACCATGAGCACTCCCGCGTCTTCCTCCTCCTATCCCATCTCCCCCAGCAGTACCGAGACCGAGCCCGCCGCGTACGGCGTCGGGACGGCCTCCTCCAAGCTCGTGGACCGCATGGCCGGCTCCCCCACCGGCGCCTGGCGGCCCGGGGACGAGCCGGGGCGCCGTCGGTTCCTGGAGATCGGGGACCTGCCCCTGGAGTCCGGGGAGGTCCTGCCCAACACGGTCCTGGCCTTCGAGACCTGGGGGGAGCTGAGCCCGCAGCGCGACAACGCGGTCCTCGTGCTGCACGCACTGACCGGCGACTCCCACGTCACCGGCGAGACCGGGCCCGGGCACCCGACACCGGGCTGGTGGTCGGACCTGGTGGGGCCGGGACGGGCTATCGACACCGAGCGCTACTCGTCGTGGCGGCCAACATCCTGGGCGGCTGCCAGGGCTCGACGGGGCCGTCGTCGACGGCACCGGACGGGCGGCCCCTGAGGGTCGCGCTTCCCGTGGCTGACCACGCGCGACGCCGTCGAGGCCGAGGTCCCGCCTGGCCGACGCCCTGGGGATCGAGGTCTTCCACCTGGTCATCGGGGCGTCACTGGGCGGGCACCGGGCGATCGAGTGGGGGTCACGCACCCGCAGCGGGTGCGCAATCTGGCGCTGGTGGCTACGGGTGCCTCGACGACCGCCGATCAGCTGGCCTGGTGCCACCTCCAGGAGCTGGCGATCGTGGCTGACCCCTTCTTCTTCGACGGCGACTACTACTCCCACTCGGTGGGGCCGGTGCGGGGACTGGGGCTGGCGCGGGCGCTGGCGCACACCACCTACCGCAGCGCCGCCGAGCTGGATGAGCGTTTCGGGCGGCGCCACCAGGGCGAGGAGGACCCGGCGGTGGGCGGGCGCTACCAGGTGGAGTCCTACCTGGACTACCACGCCGGCAAGCTGCTGGCGCGCTTCGATGCCAACACCTACCTCATCGTCACCCACTCGATGATGGTGCACGACGTCGGCACGGGGCGCGGCGGCATCGAGGCGGCGCTGGCAACCGTGCAGGCGCGCACGCTCGTGGTGGACGTCGACTCCGACCGGCTCTTCCTGACCGCCCAGGCCGAGGAGCTGGCCGGCGGCATCCCCGGCGCCCGGCGCGAGACGATCACCTCCTTGCACGGGCACGACGGCTTCCTCATCGAGGCCGAGCAGATGGACACGATCCTGCGCGACTTCCTGGCCGGCGCCTGACACCAACATTTTCTTCATAAACGACGCGGCTCCGGGTCGTCTCTGAAGTTTTCGTCGGTGAGTGAGAAAATTGTCTTGGCGTCTCCTACCGGCGCACGGTGGGATCATGGAGGCGTGAACGCAACGACCGAGCACGCGCCGGTGGGCGCCTGGGGACCGGACTTTCTGGGCCCGGGCTTCGAGGCCCGCACCCTGGAGCTGCTGCCCGACGACGAGGACGACGGTGCCGTCGCCACTCTGGTACGCCACCTGCCCGCCCTGGACCCGGGTGCCCTGCCGGGCACGCCCACAGCCCCCGCCTTCATCTACCTCTACCTGCACGGCTGGAACGACTACTTCTTCCAGACCCACCTGGCCCGCGAGATCTCCCGCCTGGGCGGCGCCTTCTACGCCCTGGACCTGCGCCGCTACGGTCGCTCCTGGCGCGAGGGCCAGATGCTGGGCTGGTGCACCTCCCTGGCCGACTACGACGAGGACCTGGGCCTGGCCCTGTCCGCCATCCGCGCCGACCAGGGCTGGGAGACCGAGGTCGTCCTGTCGGGCCACTCCACCGGTGGGCTCGTCGCCTCCCTGTGGGCCGACCGCCACCCGGGGGCCCTGCGCGCCCTGGTCCTGAACTCCGCCTGGCTCTCGCTCCAGGGCTCCGAGCTCGTGCGCACCGTCGGCGACCCGGTTCTGCGCACCCTGGCGCTGCGCGACCCGCGCATGTCGATCCTCGACGGCTGGGTCGACCCGGCGCGCGCCTTCTCCATCGCCGACGGCTGGGACCCCGAGCGTGACGGCGAGCTGCCCGATCCCGCCTGGGCCGACGACCCCTACGTGACCGGCTGGGACGTCAACCCCGCCTGGTCGATCAAGCCCTCCGCACCCGTGCGCGTCGGCTGGCTCCAGGCCGTCATGGAGGGGCACAACCGCGTCGCTCAGGGCCTGGACATCCGCTGTCCGGTGCTGTCCATGGGCGCGGCCACCACTCGGCTCGGGGTGACGTGGACGCCGGAGTCCAGGCACGCGGACACGATCATCGACGCCGACGCCACCGCCCGCCGCGCCGTCATGCTCGGCAATCTGGTAACCATCGCGCGATTCCCCGGCGGCGTCCACGACCTCACCCCTGTCCGAGCCGCCCGTGCGCGAGCAGGTCTTCCGCCCTGCGCCGCTGGATGGCCGCCTACGTGCTGCGCTGAGCCCTGCCCGGCAGGCGGCTCAGGCCAGCCCGTTGCGGTAGGCCCACACGACGGCCTGGACCCGGTCGCGGGCGCCGATCTTGGGCAGGATCCGCGTCAGGTGCGACTTGACCGTGCTGGTCTCGACGACGAGCGCGGCGGCGATCTCCGCGTTCGACATGCCGCCGGCCAGGAGCTGGATGACCTCGCGCTCCCGCTCGGTGAGCACACCGAGCGCCTCCCGGTTCTCAACCCGGCCCTGGCGGCGGGCGAACTCGGCGATCACCCGACGGATGACGCTCTGGTCCACCAGGCCGTAGCCGGAGGCCAGGCGGCGCACGGCATCGACCAGCTCCTCGGGTTCGCAGTCCTTGAGGATGAAGCCGTCCGCTCCCGCCTCCAGCGCGCCGAAGATGTCGGCGTCCATGTCGAAGGTGGTGACGACCAGGACCGACGGGGTGCCGCCCTCCCGCTCGGCGACGATCTGGCGCGTGGCCGTCAGGCCGTCCCCCTCGGACATGCGCAGGTCCATGCCACGACGTCGGGCCGGGTCGCGCGCACCACGCGCACCGCCTCCCTGCCGCCGGAGGCCTCTCCCACCACCGTGATGTCCTCGTTCTCCTCCAGCAGGATGCGGAAGCCGGCGCGGATCACCGCCTGGTCATCCACCAGTACCACCCCGATCACACGTGTCCTCCTCCCGATCCTCCCGAGTCAACGGCAGGACCAACCGTACCCGCCAGCCTCCGCCCTCCACCGGGCCGGCGTGGAGAGAGCCGCCGACGGCGTCGGCCCGTTCCCGCATGACCGTCAGGCCCGTGCCGCCGCCACCGGGGTCGGTTGAGGGCCGGTGTGCCGGGCCATTGAGAACGCTCAGCTCGAGGGAGTCCTCGGTCCTCCTCAACTCCACCGTGATCGGGGCTCCGGGCGCGTGCTGCAGGGCGTTGCTGATCGACTGCTGCGCCACCCGGAAGACGGCGGTGTCGGCCGGCGGCGACAGGATCGGCATACCAGTCGGCGCGTCAGTGGGCGCGCTGCCAGAAGCTCTGACGGAAGCCGTCTCACCGGGCTCACCGTCCAGCAGTCCGCCGTCGAGCAGCTCGACGTCAACGCCGAGCGCCCGGGTGGAGGCGACCAGCTCGGGCAGGTCGCGCAACCCGGGTGAGGGGTCTCCGGTCTCGGCGTCACTGCGCAGCAGCCCCACCACGGAGCGGAGCCCGGAGAGGGTCCCCTTGGCCTGCCGGCGCAGCTGCTGAGCCGCCTCCTGGCCGTCTGCGGGTCGCGGTCGATCAGCCGCTCGAGCGCGGCCGCCTGCACGACAATCCCGGCCAGGTGGTGGGCGGCGACGTCGTGCAGCTCACCGGCCAGGCGACGACGCTCCTGAATGAGGGCCACCTCCAGCTGCCGTCCGTGCTCGCGCCTGAGGAGTTCCTGGCGGGAGTGCTCATACCTGCGGCTGCTGGCCAGCGCAGCCCCTCCCAACATCGGCACCAGGTAGATCGCCAGCGTCACCAGGGCATTGACCATGTGCAGCTGCCACGGCTCGGGGGATCGTCGCCAGATGTCAACCGCCGAGTACGCCAGGGACAGTGCGGTCAGGACAGCCGCCGTTCGACGCAGAGGAAACCGCATCCCCATACCGAAGGACACGACGAGCTGGCCGTAACCAGTGCCGAAATAGCCCGCAGGAAGCAACAAGGATGTCACCACCTCCGCCAACCAGACCAGCGCCTGGCACAGCAGGGGGCGACTGCGCCACAGCACGAGGGCCAGACCCTCGGCCGCGAGCGGAATCGCCGTCGCGGCGAACCACGGCCGGGGGCCGGCCGGCACCGAGGTGCTCGCAAGAAACGCCACCGTCGGCTGAACCACTGCGAAAGCGAGGGCCAACAGCACATCGTTGCGCCGGATCGAGACCGGGCTGGTGGGAACGGACAGGCTCATGGCTGCATTGTCATCGACGGACACCGACCTCAACGTCCCCCGGTCACATCCCGAGGCTGGGTACCAGGGCGTTGCCGGCCCAGGCCCACCAGGCCAGCGCCACCAGTGCCGTCAGGAGAATGGCCGACATGGTGACTCGCCGCCACCCCGCCCGACGCCTCAGGGCGATGACCAGGTCAACCGCCGCCGGGATGACGGCCACCGCCCCCAGGGCCTGAAGGACCTGGGCACATCGTGCCACCGGGATCAGCCAGGTGAAGGAACCGTCGGTAATAGTCGATGAATTGGCCATAATGACGACGAGCAGACTGATCCAGGTGAGCTGGGCGGCCAGCGCCAGGGCCCCGCCGCCCCGAGCCACACGGGTCAACCACGGCACCGGAGCACCGACCTCCTGGCCCCGTTTGAGGGCCCGCCGTCGTCGCAGGGCACCGACCGGCAAGGCCACCGTGGCCACCAGCAGCAGGACCAGGCAGACACCGAACACGGGAGCAAGCGCCTGTTGGACCGGTGTCACAGGGATCAGGGTCAGCGCCGGTCCTAGGCTCAGGCTGACGACCTTGCCGTCCTTGACCTGAGCGGCAATGGCGCCGGCACCGTCAACCTGCCGCCAGACCCACGGCTCGACTTCAACATACTGGGTCTCATCGAGTATGAGCTCCCCTCCACCCGTGTGCTCGATCGTGACCGGGGAGAATGCGGGCATCCAGGCGGACAGGAAGGTGGTCCAGAAGGTCCTGCTGGGTACGTAGGTGCCGGCTACCTGGTGGGCGTGCTCGGCGGAGTCCTTGCTTCCGGAGGCCTTGACTGTCTCGCCGGGAAAGTAACGGTCGGCGAAGCCCTGAGCCAGGTCATCCTGTAAAGTCCTCGACGATTCGTTGCCGTCACCGTTGTAGGAGATGAAGATACCGGTCTTCTCCTCGGGGTAGAGCTCGAACTTGGAGTGCCAGCCCCGGTTGTATCCGCCGTGCTCAACGATGCGCCGGCCGTGACGGGTGAGCTCGAAGTAGCCCAGGCCCATCTCCCGGCCTTGGCCCGGTTGCCGAGCCGCTCCTCCCCAGCCCGGGTGACCACATCTGCTCCCAGGTCTCCTCACGCAACAGCTTGGGCGAACGACTCAGCTGAGCGTTCATGAAGGCCGCGAAGTCCGGGGCCGAGACAGTCAGCGAGCCGGCCGGGAAGTCACCCATGAGCTCAAAGGGGACCTCCTCACCCGTGGAGGTGTAGCCCGGCCCCAGGGAACCGGCCATCCCCGCGGGCAGGGGCTGCTCGTAGGTGGAGGTGGTCATCCCCGCCGGCTCCAGGACATGCTCACGCACATAGGCCTCAAAAGGCTGACCACTGACCCGCTGCACGATGTAACCGGCCAGCGCCATGCCGTAGTTGGAGTAGCCCGGGGTGGTACCCGGCGCGAAGACCTGGGCCGGCGGATCGTTCTTGACGTAGGCCTCCAGATCCGTCGTCGGGGTGAGGCTGCCGTGTTCATCGAAGCCCGCTGAGTGCGTCAGCAAATGACGCAGGGTCAGGGGCTCATCGAAGCGCCGCTCAATCTCGAAGTCCAGGTAGGCGCTGATATCGGCATCGAGGTCCACCTTGCCCTGCTCCACCAGCTGCATCGCCGCGATAGAGGTCGGGATCTTGGAGATCGAGGCCACCCGGAACAAGGACGTCTGCGGGTCCACGGCCACCGGCTGCCCACCCGAGGCGCCCGTGTCGGCCCAGCCGTAGCCGCGGGTGGTCACCACCTGCCCTGTCCTTGACCACCGACACCACGGCGCCGGGGATGTCGCCGTTCTTCAAGGCATCGGGCAGCTTCCCATCCAACCAGGCGTTGACGTCCTCAGAGGTGAGCTGATGCTCCCCCGCCGGCGGCTCACGCGGCGGCAAACTGGCCGACGACGACGTCGAGCCACAAGCGGTCAACAAGGACAACGAGGCCAACAAGGCCACCACGATCAGGGCCATGGCCCTGCGCGTCACATTGCGCGTCGCGTTCATCATCATCTCCCCGGCCCGCGTGATCGGGAAAGCCGCGAGCCACCTCAACCCTCACGTTCTCGGGCATCCCTCCTCTACGGGCGCAGGGTGTCAGGGGCTTACGACCTACGACGTAAGGGACTCGGCCACACGGACGAGGCAGTCGGGGCGAGATCTCGCCGGCTCTCCGACCGCGCGGCTCAGGAACTGCGGTCGGCGAGGTCGTCGCGCAGGTCCCCCAGGTGGGCGCCGCGCACCCCCACGCGCCACACGCGCCAGCCGTCGGCGTCGGTGACGTCCTGGGCGGCGTTGGCGGCCGACGTCGGGTCGGTGAAGGAGCGCCCGTCGGACAGGGTGATGACGCCCTCCACCGAGAGGATCGCCTCGTGGTAGATGCCCCGGCGCAGCCGCTGCCAGATGAGCTGGGTTGGCTCCCCGAGCGTGGCCGCGACGGCCGCCAGCTCCGCGGTCTCCTGGACCAGGAGGGACTTCGAGGGGTCCCCACCCAGCGCCTCGGCCACTGGGTCGAGCGCGTCGGCCGACCCGCGCAGCGGCTCCCACGAGACCAAGGGCACCGCCCCGGTCGGCTCGTCCGGGCGCACCTCATTGGGGGCCACGGTGGACCATGCCTCGGCGGCCTGAACCGAGTGCTCACCGGTCTCGGAGACGCCTGAGGCTCCGGAGGCCGATGCTGCGGCGTGCGAGGTGGGCGATGCCGTGGAGGCGTTCTCCTGGGACTGGGTCTGAGCCGGCCGCGAGCGCCGCCCCATGCGGGTACGGGAGTCACCCTCGTTCGGGGCATCGGTTGCCTCGGAGTCACCTGCGGAGGCATGAGAGGTAGCTGTACCAACTGCACCACCGGACGCCTCGGCGCTGATGTCGTCAGAAGGAACGGCATGATGAGCATGGTGGACGTGGCCGGTGCGGCTCGGTTCGCCGGCGCTCCGATCGGTGCTGCTGCCGGCACCGTCACTGCTGCCGGAACCGTTGTGACCGAGGTCGTCTGCACCAGGCTCGTCACCCAGGTCGACGGTGATGGGGCCGGCCAAGGAGTTCCCGCTCAGGATGTCGGCCAGGTCCCGGTCGCCGCTGCCGTCGTCAATCGCCTCCGCACCGGACTGCTCACCAGCGGCCCTGTCATCCTTGCCGTCCCCATCATCGCCACCGTCGCGATCACCGGGATCGCCACTGCTGTGGTCGGCACCGCCAGGGCCGTCAACAGCGTTGACGGCGTCAGAGGTATCAAAGGCATCAGAGGCATCCGGCTCGACCGCATCCGCGTTTCCGGAGCTCTCGGAGACGACGCCCGCTGAGGAGTTCCCTGAGGATCCCTCGGAGGACTCCATGGTGCGCTCGGGCCTGCCGTCAACCGCCGCGCGCCCGTTCAGCCCGGGATCATCAGCAGCCGAGTTCCCCGAGGAACCGGCAGTGGAACCGACCGTGGGGTCGGCTCGGGAGTCATCAGTGGAGCTGTCGGAGGCGCCGTCATCCAGGCCGACCGCTGCATTCCCGGCTGTCCCCTCGGCCCTGTCAACGGACCTGTCGGCGGCCGCAGCGTGCAGCTGCGGCTGCTCGGCGGTCACAGCCACCGGCTCGAACAGCTCGGAGAGCGCATCGGCGGCTCCCGTTGCGGCGAATGCGCCGACGGGGACGGCTGGACCGCCGGCATCGACGTCAGGCTCACCGGCAGCCTCCTGCGGCAGGACGATCTCGATGGGGCCGGTCACCGGGCTCGTCTGCTCGGCCTGTTCCAAGGCATCGATGGCGCGCGAGCCGGCCGAGCCACCAGCACCGGAAGAACCAGCGAGAGCCGGGCGGGGCGCACGCGCCACGAGCAGCGGCCCCCCGGCGGCCACGTCCATCCCGGATATCTTCTCCACGACGACGACGATGCGGGACTCGTCCACGATCCGCACGTCCACCTCGTGGATCTCCAGCCTGAGGAGGCCAGCACGCCCAGTCCCCCGACGACGTCGGGCTCCAGGGCGGCGCTCAGGATCGTCAGCCGAGGCCCGGCCTCGACCTGGGCCGGCATGGCCTCGCGGAACTCGTTCCAGTCCCCGCTGAAGGCCCCCAAGCCGCCCGCGTACCTGCTGGCGATCTCGCGGCGGCCCGCGGCGGCCGCCGCGGTCAGGCGCGACATGGCGGCCAGCAACCCGGCGGAGTCGACACTCTCCAGGACCTCGACGACGACGACCTGTCCGGTGGCGTCCAGGGCGGTCAGGCTCTGCCCGCCGTCGACCTCGTCCCAGGCCAGGGGGAAGAGCGGACGGCGCAGGACGTCGACGATCTGGCGTTGGATGGCGACAAGACTGTGGGACAGGGTGATGGCATCGGCGGAGCGTCCCAGGCGCACGGGCAGGAGGTGGTTGCCGTCGAGCTCGTACATGGCCATGAATCGGGCCGCCTTTCCTCGTCGTCCTGCTCCGCATTGGCCTCCAGCACGGGCAGGCACACGAGTGGGCGAACGCACGGTCGAGCCGTCCGTCACCACAGTGCCCAGCCATCCTGTCACGGCCGCCAGCACACGGCAGACTATCTCATCACGGCAACGAGGGCGGGCCGCCGGCCTAACACATCGAACCCCGCACGGTGAGAAAAACCGCCGGTGGACGCATATATCGGGGGTTTCTCTCAGGAACATCCCTGATTCTTGGAGAGAACGGTCTCATGGGTGCCTCCACCTCGAGGGGGATGAGGATGCCTACGAAGTGGATAAGAATGGCGGCTGGTTGGCCCCTTCCGGACCCTCACTCACCGATATCCTCGAGCCTCCCACGAGCCCGTGGGTCTCCGCCGGACCCTCACGGGCTCCGGCTCCTCCCGGGGAGCCGACCGGTTTTTATCCACCCCCAACCTCTCATCACCTACCGTTTGAGGAGTGTTCATGCCGTCGGCCTCGTCCACCACGACTCCCTCGGACGCTTCCCAGAACGTGCCCTCCCAGGCCTCCTCGGTCTCCTCGCAGTCCGCCTCGGCGCGGCCCTCCGCCGAACCTACCGCGTCCACAGCCCGGCTCCCCCGCCTGAAGGCGCACATGCACCGGGCCTGGCGGGCCACGCGCGCCCTGGCTGGCCCCCGCACCGGCCGCAACCGCCTCCGCCGCGCTCATCCTCATCGTCGGCCTCGCCCTCCCTGCCCTGGGGGCGCAGGGGACAGATCGCCCTGTCCGCCCACATCCACCAGCCTCAGCGCGCCTGGACCCTGCTGACCGCCTGGGCGGCCCCAGCCACCTGGTACCGGTGGCGGGCGTCATCGTGCTGCTGTCCATCGGCGTGCTGCTGGAACGGCTCCTGGGGACGCGACGGTGGCTTGTCACCGGCGTCGTCTCCACCGCCGGAGGCATCACCATGAGCCAGGCGCTCTACCCGCTCATCGGACACGTGTGGGAGACCTGGTCCCCTACTCGTCCACGCCCCGATCCAGGGCGTCAGCCTGCCCATCGCCGGCCTGGTGGCCGCCTCCACCAGCGTCATGCGCCCGGCCTGGCGGCGGCGCGTGCGCCTGGTCATGTTCGCCGTCCTCAGCGTCTCGGCCGCCGTCACCGGTACCGTCGGCGCCCTGGCGCGCCTGGGGGCGGGCGTCGTCGGCCTCATCGTGGGCATCGTCCTGGAGCGCGGGCAGCGGACCGTCCCTCCCAGGAGCTGCCCCGGCGCGTGGAGCGCGAGCTCGTGGCCTTCCTGGTGGCCTGCTGGTCGGTGGGCTGCGCCCTGGCGGTGGTGAGCAACGCCGCCGGCCCGCTGGCCGACGCCCGCTACGGGCTGACCCCCGCCATCCTGCCCAAGGATGCCGTCATCTACCCGGTCGAGCTGCTCCTGCTGTGCATGCCGGCCCTCCTCCAGCTGGTCCTGGCCGACGGCCTGCGCCGCGGACGCCGTTCGGCGGCCCTGGGCACCATCGCGCTCCAGATCTTCCTGGGGGCCTGCGCGGCCCTGTTCGCCCTGGTGGAGAAGCTCGACGCGCAGCTGCCCGAGTCCGTCCCCACCACGGCCAGGATCCTGCACAGCTGGCTGCGCTCCGGCCACCTGCTGGTGCCGCTGATGCTCAACATCGTGGTCGTCAGTCTTGTGGTGTGGAAGATGAGCTGCTTCACCCTGGGCTCGCGCCCCGGCGTCATCCGCCGCGCCGTCGTCGCCTGGGTCCTGACCGTCGTCGGCGGCGCGGCCGTCAGCGTACTCGGGGGCCTGCTCGTCTCCCAGGACTCTCCCCCTACGCGAGCTGGCCCGGCCTGCTGGAGACCTACCTGTCCTACCTGCTGCCCGTGAGCACCGGCGGCATCATGGGCCTCATCGTGGAGCCCCTGACCCCGATGGCCCACCTCCTCACCGCGTGGGTGCCGGTCCTGGTGTGGCTCCTGACGATCCTGTGGGTGTGGCTGGCCCAGTCGGCGCCCGCCCGTACCCGGGTATCCAGCCGCGAGCAGCTCACCGACCTGGTGCGCACCCGCGGCGCCGGGACACTGGGCTGGATGCTCACCTGGGAGGGCAACGAGGCCTGGGTCAACGAGGCCGGGACGGCCGGCTTCTCCTACCGCCCCAGCCGCGACGTGGCCCTGACGGTCGGCGACCCCGCCGCCGACGACGCCGACGTGGCCCAGGCGGTGCGCGACTTCGCGGACTTCGCCACCGACGCCGGACTCACCCCGGCCCTCTACTCCGTGCACACCCCGGCGATGGAGGCGGCCCGCGCCATGGGCTGGACGATCCTGCAGGTGGCCGAGGAAGCCATTCTGGACCTGCCGGACCTGGCCTTCCGCGGCAAGGCCTACCAGGACGTGCGCACCGCCCTCAACCACGCCCGTAAGCAGGGCGTCGAGACCGTGTGGACCACCTTCTCCGAGTGCCCTGCCGGGCAGCGCGACCAGATCCGCGCCATCTCCCAGGCCTGGACCAGTGACAAGCCCCTGCCGGAGATGGGGTTCACTCTGGGCGGCATCGCCGAGCTCAACGACCCCGAGACGCGCCTGCTGCTGGCCGTCGACACCGATGGCACCGTCCAGGGCGTCACCTCCTGGCTACCGGTCTACCGCAACGGGGAGGTCATCGGCCTGACCCTGGACTTCATGCGCCGGCGCGAAGGCGGCTTCCGCCCCGTCATGGAGTACCTCATCGGGCGCGCCGCCCAGGACGCCCAAGCCGAGGGACTGGAGATCCTGTCCCTGTCCGGGGCGCCGTTGACGCGCTCCTCCCCGGCCGACGGCGCCGCCTCCTCGCGCTTCGACCCGCTCATCGACCTGTTGGCCTCCATGCTGGAGCCGGCTTACGGATTCGGCTCCCTGCACGCCTACAAGCGCAAGTTCAAGCCGCGGGCGGTCCCCATGTATCTGGCGGTCCCCGACCTGGTGGACCTTCCCACCGTGGGGATCGCGATCGCCCGGGCCTACCTTCCCGACCTCAAGCCCTCCCAGACGGCGCGCTTCGCCCAGGTGCTGATGAACCGCGACTGAGGCCGGGCGCGGGCAGGATAGCGGAGCCGGCCGGCTCAGACCCTCGGGTCGAACCGGCCGGCTCTGCTGCTCGCGGCTTCTTGGGAACGGATTGCGGCTACTCGCCCTTGTCCTCGACAGCCGCGCGCCCGGCCTCCAGGCGGGCCACCGGCACGCGGAAGGGCGAGCAGGGAGACTGGTCCAGGCCCACGTGGTGGAAGAAGACGATGGACTCAGGGGTCGCCGCCGTGCTCACCGCACACGCCCATCTTCATCCCCGGCTTGGTGGAGCGGCCGCCCGTGACGCCCAGGTCCACCATGCCGCCCACGCCGTCGACGTCGATGGTCTCGAAGGGGGAGATCCCGAAGATGCCGTCGTCGATGTAGCGTCCCACGAAGGAGCCCTCGACGTCGTCGCGTGAGAAGCCCCATGTGGTCTGGGTCAGGTCGTTGGTGCCGAAGGAGAAGAAGTCGGCCTCCTCGGCGATGTGAGCGGCGGTGACGGCCGCGCGCGGCAGCTCGATCATGCAGCCCACCGGGAAGTCGAGCGCGTAGCCGGAGGCCTCGGAGACCTCCCGCAGCACCTGCTCCACGCGCTCGCGCGCCAGCTGGAGCTCACGCACCGAGCCGATGAGCGGGATCATGATCTCGGGGCGCGGGTCGCCGCCGACCTTGAGGCGCTCGACGGCGGCCTCGGCGATGGCGCGCACCTGCAGCTCGATGAGGCCCGGCATGGTCAGCAGCAGGCGGGCGCCACGCAGGCCGAGCATCGGGTTGGACTCGTGGTTCTTGCGTACCACCGCCAGGAGCTCCTCGTCGGCTGGGTCCAGCTCTCCGCGCTCGCGGTCGACGGCCACCTTGATGCTCAGCTCGGTGAGGTCCGGCAGGAACTCGTGCAGCGGCGGGTCGATGAGGCGCACTGTCATGGGCTTGCCGTCCATCGTCTCGAACATCTGGGTGAAGTCGCCCTTCTGCAGCGGCAGGAGGGCGGCCAGGGCGGCCTCGCGCTCGGCGTCGGAGGCGGCCAGGATGAGGTTCTGGACGAACTGCTTGCGCTCGCCAGGAACATGTGCTCGGTGCGGCACAGACCCACACCCTGGGCGCCGCGGTGGATGGCATGGCGGGCGTCGTCGGGGGTGTCGGCGTTGGCGCGCACCTCGAGGCGGCGGACCTCGTCGGCGTGGCGCATGAGGCGGTCCACGGAGGTGACGAGCTCACGGGTGTCGACGTCGCCGGCTATGTCGAGCGCCTCGGCCAGGCCGCGGCGCAGGTAGGTCATGACCGGGGAGTCGACGACACCGACCTGGCCTAGGAAGACCTCGCCGGAGGTGCCGTCGATGGCGATGATGTCCTCGCTGGTGAGGATCTCCTCGCGCCCGTCCACGCGCAGGGTCTTGCCGGCGGCGTCGACCTCGAGGGCCTCGGCGCCGCACACGCAGGTCTTGCCCATTCCACGGGCGACGACGGCGGCGTGGCTGGTCTTGCCGCCACGGGCCGTGAGCACGCCGGCGGCCGCGACCATGCCGGGCAGGTCGTCGGGGTTGGTCTCGCGGCGCACGAGGATGACGGGGTCGCCCTTCTCGGCACGGGCGATGGCCTCGTCGTTGTCGAAGGCGATGTAGCCCACAGCGGCGCCCGGGGAGGCGGGCATGGCGCGGGTGAGCAGGTCGCGGCTGGAGTCGTCGTCGAACTGGGGAACATCAGCTGGGTGAGCTGCTCGCCGGAGACGCGCGTCAGGGCCTCGTCGGTGGTGATGAGCCTCTCGTCGACGAGCTGGGTGGCCACGCGGAAGGCGGCCGCGGCGGTGCGCTTGCCCACGCGGGTCTGGAGCATCCACAGCTTGCCGCGCTCGATGGTGAACTCGATGTCGCACAGGTCCCGGTAGTGGGTCTCCAGGCGACGCATGATGGAGCGCAGCTCGTCGTAGGAGTTCTTGTCCAGGCGCTCGAGGTCGGCCAGGGACAGGGTGTTGCGGATACCGGCGACAACGTCCTCGCCCTGGGCGTTGACCAGGTAGTCGCCGTAGACGCCGGTGCGCCCGCTGGAGGGGTCTCGGGTGAAGCACACGCCGGTTCCGGAGGTCTCCCCCATGTTGCCGAACACCATGGCGCACACGTTGACGGCCGTTCCCAGGTCGTGCGGGATCTTCTCGCGACGGCGGTAGATGTGGGCGCGCTCGGTGTTCCAGGAGCGGAAGACGGCCTCGGTGGCCATGTCGAGCTGGGCGCGCGGGTCCTGGGGGAAGTCGATGCCGGCATGTTCGCGCACGATCGCCTTGTACTGCTCGACGAGCTCGGTGAGCGCGGCCACGTCCAGCTCGTAGTCGAGCGTGACACCGCGCTCGGCCTTCTTGGCGTCCAGGGCGTCGGAGAAGTGCTCGCCGTCGACGTCCAGGACGGTCTTGCCGAACATCTGGATGAGGCGGCGGTAGGAGTCCCAGGCGAAGCGCTCGTCACTGCTGGCGGCGGCCAGGCCCTCGACGGAGGTGTCGTTGAGGCCGATGTTGAGGACGGTCTCCATCATGCCGGGCATGGAGAACTTGGCGCCGGAGCGTACCGAAACCAGCAGCGGGTCCTTGGCCGCGCCGAGCTCACGGCCCAGCTCCTCCTCCACGCTGCGCAGGGCGGTGGTGACCTGGACGGCGAGCTCGTCGGGGACCTCGCCGTCGGCCAGGTAGGCGCGGCAAGCGTCGGTGGTGATGGTGAAACCGGGGGGCACGGGCAGGCCGAGGCGGGTCATTTCCGCCAGGTTCGCTCCCTTGCCACCCAGGAGGTCCTTCTGGTCCTTGTCACCCTCGCTGAAGCGGTACACGTACTTGGGCATCCTTGCCTCTTTCGGTTCTTGTGGAACTACTTGGGACTCCGTGCACGAGCAGGCGCACGCGGCCACTCTATGTGACCTCGGTCCCAATGGTAAACGGCTCACCCAGTCGCGAACAGACCGGCGCCGGGACCGAGTAGCCCTTGCACGCCGGTTGCCCCTTCGTTCCGGATGCGCTCCGACGGCGGGCGCGGGCGGGCCGCGACCGCGCTCAAACTGCACGGGCCTCGGCTCCCGCCGGCCAGCGGCCGACCGTGCTGCACGTGACCGGGGCCTTCGTGGAGTGCACCCACCTCCCGGCCAGCAGCGCCCCATCCACGTGCAGTGCAGCGGCCGGTGGGCCGGCCGGTGCCGGGCGTGGAGCCGACGCCTCCGGCTCAGGGGCGCAGGGCGATGAGACCCGTGTGGCCGGGCAGGGTGATGCGGGTGGGTAGGAGCTCGCCGTCGGGGGCTCCGGTGGTGCCGGGCAGGACCAGGCCGGCAGGCACCTCCAGCGTCGCCTGCCCCTCCCCGTTCAGGACGACGGCAGCCATGCCTCCCTCGAACTCGCGCACCCAGGCACCCGCGCTCCGCTGCGGCCGCCCGAGCGGCCGGCCCAGGTCGGCGTCGAGGGCCGGGAACCAGGGGTGCGCGAGTAGTCGTCGTGGCCGGTGGCCGTGAGCGCCCTCCCCGCCCCCGAAGACCCAGAAGGCCGCCAGTCCATAGAGGCCGGGGGAGAGACGAGCACGTGCCATGGAGCCACCGCCACCGCCGTCGGGGGTGCGCACAATGGACAGGCCGGGGCCGCGCAGCTCGTGAATCTGGGCCAGCGCCGTGGCCTCGTCGAAGAGGTGGTCGTCCCCCCATCCCAGCCAGCACTCGTCGAATCCGCCGCCCCAGGCGGAGTGGCGGTCCCAGCGGCCGGGCTCGCGGCGGGCCTCGGCGACGTTGGGAATGAGGATTTTGCCGACGCTGTTGAGGCCGGCGCCGACCTGGTCGACGAAGGTGTTCAGCTCGGCGCGCAGGGCGGCGGTGTCGGCGATGCCCTCCAACGGGAAGTCCAGGTCGTAGTAGTCGTCGAAGACGTCGTTGTCCGCCATGATGCCGTCGAAGGCGGTGTCGGCGGTGGCCTGGCAGACCTCCTCCACCCAGCGGCGCCGGTAGTCGGGATCCCACACGCGGGCCTGGAAGTGGCCGGGGTAGGTGCTCCACTCCACCAGGTCGCCATTGTCGCGCTTGGCGAGCCAGCCGCGGCGGCGGGCCTCTCGGTAGGACAGCCCGGAGGCGCGCATGGAGTCCGGCTCGAAGTCGCGCGTGGAGGACAGACACCGGTAGGCCAGGACCGTCATGTCCGGTCGCGCCTCCTTGAGGCGGGCGGCGGCCTCGGTCTCCCAGGGCTGGAGGATCGCGGCCCGGTAGTGGGCGATCGCGAAGTCCAGCTCGCCGGACTCGAGCGGGTTGCCGTAACGGATCCAGGCGCCGACTCCGCCGGTGCTGCTCCTCATGCTCCTCCTTGGTTGGTCCCTCGGTTGGTCCTGGGCAGGCCCCTCCCTACGCCTCAATCGCCGCTGCACGCAGGCCCGCGGACCAGGGTACCCAGGCGAATCAATCGGGGTGATGGTTTCCTGTCGGTTTTCTCTATGCCACAGTTGCTTTCGGACACAGTCGCCTATAGCCGGTCGCACCGGCCGACGGTCCGCGTGGACCTATGAACCGGGGCGGGTCTGCTCGCCAGCACCGCCCTGACGGTAGATCTTGTTGTAGGAGGCGTTGACCTTGTTGAGGTCGTAGGCGGCCTCCACGCGGCCGCGGGCGTTGAGGCTGAGGCGCTCGTAGAGCTCGACGTCGCTGATGACCTCCTGGACCTTGTCCGCCATGACGACGGGGTCACCGGGCTCGATGATGATGCCGCAGGGGTCCCAGGTCTGCCCGTCATCAGTGACGATCATGTCCTCGACGACGGAGCGCACGGCACCGACGTCGGTACTCACCGTGGGGATGCCGGCCCCCATGGTCTCCAGGGAGACGACGGGCAGCCCCTCGTTGTAGCTGGGCAGGACGAACAGGTCGAACTCGGGCAGCAGCTCGCGGACCTTGACGGTGCCGCGGATGGTGATGACACTCTCCAGTCCCCGCTCGACGATGCGGCTCAGACACTGCTCGAAGTAGGAGGGCATGTGCTCGGTGGGGCCGCACACGTCCAGGTGGATGTTCAGGCCCCGGTCCACCATGAGGCGCACCGAGTCGATCATGTCCAGCAGTCCCTTGATGGGCACGACGCGGGCGATGTAGACCAGCTTCACAGGGTGCTTGTCCGCGCCTCCCTCTTGATCTCCTCGATGGCGGCCAGGCGGGCGGCGTAAGAGGCATCGAACTCCTCGGTGACGATGCCGTTGGGGATGACGATGGCCCGTCCAGCGTCGCCGCCGAGCTCATTGGCCTCGGTGATGGCCCGCGGGTAGAGGTAGGTGGAGGCGTAGGCGTAGGGATAGCACAGACGTCCCATCTCCAACCACCACGCCATCCACATGCGCTCGCGTCCGGTGACGTCGAAGGTGCGGTAGTCGGTGAGCTTGATGTTGAGGTCGAGCCGGCGCTCCAGAAGGGTGTTGACCGTGTCGCGCACGTAGAGGTTGTGCTCGGTCAGCAGCACCCGGGTGCCGTGCTCACGGGCGGCGTTGACGCTCAGGAGCATGGCGTAGCCGGTGGTGTGGGCGTGGTAGACCTGGGCGCGCGGGACCGGTTCGGCCAGGACCGCGTAGGCCAGGGAGAAGAAGTCGCGCAGGCACCAGAAGATGTCGGTCATCGACATCCCCAGGTCCGGCATCATGTCGTGGTAGGCCTCCATGAACTCGCGCGTTCCCAGGACCGCCCAGACAGGGTAGCGCCGTGAGGCGCTCAGGCCCTCGCCGATGATCTCCCACAGCGGCTCGGTGCGGCCCTCCTGGGCCAGGGCGATCATGGCGCCCAGGATGCGGCGGGACAGCTCGCGGCGCTGGCGGCGGTTCATGCGCAGGTCGCGCGGGCGGGCGCGCAGGAAGTCCTCCTGGTGCTCCTCCATGGACAGGTAGAGGACCCTGACCCAGGCGATGTTGTCCGGCATGCCGTAGAGGTCCTTGAGCGGGGAGTGGGAGTCCCAGGTGATGTGGATGATCCCGAAGGTGAGGTCGGGGTTGCCGGTGATGATGTCGTGGACCACCGCGGAGACGCCGCCCTTGAGGTAGGGGTAGGTGGACTCCATGACGATGGCGACGTCGACGTCGACGTACACGCCGTCCTCGGGGACGCCGTCGGGCAGGACGGCGGCATCGGGCTCCGGCTCGGGCTCCTCCGGCGGCAGGGGCGATCTCGGCCTTGCCGGCAGGGAGCCTCCTCGGCCTCAGCCCTCAGCGGCCTGCTGGGACAGGGGCAGGGCTGCGGCGTCGGAGGCGGCCGAGGCCACGGACTCCCAGGCGATGGCGGGGGGAGCCACGGGCGCCGCCGGCTCCGGCAGACCCGCGTCTCCGGCGTCACCGAAGCTGTCGGGACCGTCCGGGCTGACGGCGGAGATCTGCTCCTGCGGGCTCCGCGCCGTCTCCTGGGAGGGTGCCACCGCGGCGGACGACGACGCTGGGACGATCCCGTAGGTCGCCTCGGCGGGGGTATCTGCGGAGGCCGACGGCGTGGCTGGGGCGTCCGGCGGGCCCATCCGCTCCGGAGAGCCCGCGGATCCTGGCAGCGCTGCCTGCGGCGGGGCGCAGCCTGGGAGGCGGGGCGGACGGTCCCGAAGATCAGGGGAGTCCAGGGACGTCTGCCCCCTCGGGCGAGGCGGCCGGTGCCTGGGGCCGGGGACGCGGCTGCACCACGCCGTAGCCGGCTGGGGCCGGGGTCTGGACGACGCCGTAGATCGGCGCGGCCGGGACCTCGGGGGTGGAGGCCGACTCGCTCGTGGGACGGGCGGCGCCGGCGGCCGTACGGCCCGGGGACTTCGCCAGGCCCGCCGGCGACGCTGCGCTGCGGGGCGCCGCCCGGAGCTGGGCGCGTCGGACCCGACGCGCACCGGGTTCCCCTGGGGCGGCTGAGGCGCTGCGAGCGCTGGGGGCGCCGGCAGAGCCCGCGGCACTGACGGGGCCGGAAGCGCTGTGCGCGCTGGCGGCGCTGGATCCCGAGGGGCCGCTCAGGGCGCTCGCCCCACCGATGGTGACGACGACGCCGTAGCCGTCAGGACCGATCTTGACCGTGGGCCCGTTCTCCCGGCCGCGGTCGCCGATGCCGGGTGCGTCGTCGGGACTGGGCATCGGGGCGTAGCCGCCGGCTGGGGCCGAGTAGCGCAACGGAAGACTCTCCAGCCGGGCGCGGAAGGACGACGACGAGCTCACCAGGACATGGCCTTTCCCCAGAAGAAGGAGTACTCCGGCACGGCCCACCGCTTGCGGTAGAGCAGCAGCCCCAGCGCGCACAGCGCGAGGTCCACGCCGGCCAGCGGCAGATAGGCGCCGGTGCTGGCCACCCGCAGCAGCAGTGCCGCGGCGACGGCCACGTGGACGCCGGACAGGAGCAGGGCGGTGGTCGAGTCGCCGATGTGGTCGATCTCATAGCACAGGAGCGTCAGCACCGTGAACAGGGTCGAGGAGACGCACACCTCAAGGACCAGGGGCACCTGCTCGGGGGCGATGAGGGCCATGGAGCAGATGACGATGATGACGCCGGCGGCTCCCACGACGCAGGCGCGGATGAGGCTGGCATCCAGCAGGCGCCGCAGAGTACGCCCACGGTCGCGCAGGCTGGCCATGCCCTCGTGCTTGAGGACGGTCTGGAACATGGCGATCTCGGTGTTGACCCGCGGGGCGGTGACCGCGAAGTAGTAGCAGTAGGCGACGACGGCGGGCTGGAGGCACAGGTAGACCAGCGCCACGTCGAAGTCACGACCGGCGCCCAGGAAGAGGAAGAACTTGTCCGACCACAGCACTCCTCCCAGGATCGCACCTCGGAGCATGTCCTGCACGAGGATGCCGGTGGCGACCCCGCGGGGGCGCAGGATCTTGCCCAAGGACCGGCCCATGGACAGCATCTGACTGAGGGTGCCCAGCAGCGGGGGCAGGTACCACCAGGTGGGCGCGGAGATGAGGGCGACGGCGTAGAAGAGCCATCCCACCGACCACAGGCGACGTCGGCCCGAGACATCGGCGACGATGAGGGACTGGACGAAGACGACGTGCAGGAAGAGCAGCGCCGTGTGCACGCCCATGACACGCAGGTTCCATCCGGTGACGGTGGCCATCACGAGGATCTCCAGCGCCGTGGGCGGGAGCGCCCACAGGAACAGGGCCGGCCAGATGGAGCAGTAGCGCTCCAGAACCGCCCGCGGTCCGCGCCCGATCGAGTCGCCCAGGAGACGGTAGACGGGGGTGCCGATGATCTGGCTGAGCCAGGGAACCGCCACCGACACGCTCAGGACGATGACCGGCAGGCCGGTGCCGTCGATCGTGCTGGCCGCCATCTTCTGGGAGACGACCGGGAAGCTCAGGCCCAGCAGGATGGCCGGGGACATCCCCAGGAGCATCGCAGCACCCTCAGTGCCAGCGCGCCCGGGGGCGATGCCGCCGCGCTTGAGCGCCCGAGTGGGGGGCGCCGTGATGAGTCCCATGCCGATGAGGACGGTGATGACCAGGACGCCGATCGTTGCCGCCATCGGCCAGGCGACCCATGCCAGCACCGCCGTCACAACACCGACGGCGCTCAGGGCCGCAGCAGAGTTGGCGGTCCGCAAGCGCGGGAAGCGGTGCTGATGAAAATGTCGCGGTTCGTATCTGAGTTGTGTCATGGAGTAGTGGCACCAATGATGCGCGGGCACGCACGGGCGATCCGAGCCGAGCATTCAGTACCGTGGGTGAGGAGTGCAACGGCGACCTGAATGAGGGCAGGCAGGTACGGACGAGTACGGGCAGAGACGGCTGGTTAAACAGCTCCGCACAGCGCGGAGCGACGACACTGACCGACCAGGCCCTAGGGACGACTTTCGCCGGAGCGTCACTCCACTTTATCGGGCGGATGGCGGACATGAGTCGGTCAAGCCAAACTCTCAGTCTATTCTCCTGATTTATTCAGGTTTCATTAAAACTTTATTCAGATCGCTCCGCCGCGGCGCCGGTCCACTCACCTGTAAGTATTCACAACCCCTCTCCGGACATCCGCAAGGGCCGACCACGCAGCGAGATGGCCACCGCCTGACAAATGCGGTGCGGGCGTGTCCGCGCTTCACCCGGCCGCGGTTCACACCAGGGTGAGCGGAGAGCGACGATGGGCCGCAGCCCGGCCGGGTTGCGGCCCATCGTATCGAACCGATAGTGAAGATCAATGCCCTCGCAGACCCGTCAGGACACGGGTGCGTGCGGCGGCCGGCCGCAGCCCCGGCTCAGTGCCCGGGCTCGGCGGCCGGCGAGGCACCGCCGTCACGACCGATCGGCGCCGAAGGGATGCGCAGCGGGCTGGAGGAGCCTCCCCCTCCGCCGGCTGCAGCCTCCTCGGCCTCGCGCAGCGCGGCGACCTCGGCCTCGCCCTGCTCCCAGGGCTCACCGCGGAAGATGAACTCACCCAGGATGGACTCGCCCTCGGCGTCGACGATGACCTTCTGGCCCCGCTCGATCTCCCCGAAGAGGATCTTCTCGCTCAGGGCGTCCTCGATGTCGCGCTGGATGGCGCGACGCAGCGGACGGGCCCCGAGGACCGGGTCGAAGCCGCGCTCGGCCAGAAGATCCTTGGCGGCGTCGGTCAGCTCGATGGTCATCTGCTGCTCGGCCAGGCGCTTGTCGAGGCGCGAGACCATGAGGTCGACGATCTGGCGCACCTCCTCCTTGGTCAGCTGAGGGAAGACGATGAGGTCGTCGACGCGGTTGAGGAACTCGGGCCGGAACTGCTGCTTGAGCTCGCGGTTGACGTGGGACTTCATCTCCTCGTAGTCCATGGCGCCGGACTCGGTGGACTGGAAACCGGTGGCCACCGACTTGCCGATGTCCTTGGAGCCGAGGTTGGTCGTCATGATGATGACGGTGTTCTTGAAGTCCACCACGCGGCCCTGGGCGTCGGAGAGGTGCCCGTCCTCCAAGATCTGCAGTAGCGAGTTGAAGATGTCCGGGTGGGCCTTCTCGACCTCGTCGAACAGGACCACGGAGAAGGGCCGACGGCGCACCTTCTCGGTGAGCTGACCGCCCTCGTCGTAACCGACGTAGCCGGGAGGGGCGCCGAAGAGGCGCGAAACCGTGTGCTTCTCAGCGAACTCGGACATGTCGAGCTGGATGAGGGCGTCCTCGTCGTCGAACAGGAACTCCGCCAGGGCCTTGGCCAGCTCGGTCTTTCCGACACCGGTGGGGCCGGCGAAGATGAAGGAGCCGCCAGGGCGCTTGGGGTCCTTCAGGCCGGCGCGGGTGCGACGGATCGACTTCGACAGCGCCTCGATGGCCTTGTTCTGGCCGATGATGCGCTTGTGGAGCTCGGACTCCATGTTGAGGAGCTTGGCGGACTCGGCCTCGGTCAGCTTGACCACCGGGATGCCGGTGGACATGGCCAGGACCTCGGCGATGAGCGCCTCGTCGACCTCGGCGACCTGGTCGAGGTCACCGGACTTCCAGGCCTTCTCCTTGGCGGCCCGCTCGTCGGCCAGGCGGCGCTCGTCGTCGCGCAGGGAGGCGGCGCGCTCGAAGTCCTGGTCGTCGATAGCGGACTCCTTCTCCCGCTTGACCTCGGCGATCTTCTCGTCGATCTCGCGCAGCTCGGGCGGGGCCGTCATGCGGCGGATGCGCAGGCGGGCGCCGGGCCTCGTCGACCAGGTCGATGGCCTTGTCCGGCAGGAAGCGGTCGTTGATGTAGCGGTCGGCGAGCTTGGCGGCGGCCTCGATGGCCTCGTCGGTGATGACGATGCGGTGGAAGGCCTCGTAGCGGTCGCGCAGTCCGGTGAGGATCCCGATGGTCTCCTCGATGCTGGGCTGGTCGACGGTCACCGGCTGGAAGCGGCGCTCCAGGGCGGCGTCCTTCTCGATCTTGCGGTACTCCTCCAGGGTGGTGGCCCCGATGGTCTGGAGCTCGCCGCGGGCCAGCATGGGCTTGAGGATGGAGGCGGCGTCGACCGCCCCCTCGGCGGCGCCGGCCCCGACGAGGGTGTGGATCTCGTCGATGAACAGGACGATGTCGCCACGGGTGCGCACCTCCTGAGGACCTTCTTGAGGCGCTCGAAGTCGCCGCGGTAGCGCGAGCCGGCCACGAGCGAGCCCCATGTCCAGGGAGTAGAGCTGCTTTGTCGCGCAGGGTCTCGGGCACGTCGCCGTGGACGATGGCCTGCTCAGGCCCTCGACGACGGCGGTCTTGCCCACGCCCGGCTCCCCGATGAGGACGGGGTTGTTCTGGTGCGCCGGGAGGATCTGCGTGACCCTCTCCATCTCCTTCTTGCGGCCGATGACCGGGTCCAGCTTGCCCTCGCGGGCGGCAGCGGTGAGGTTGCGGCCGAACTGGTCCAGGATCGCGCTGCCCGACGGCGTGCCCTCTTGGAGGGGCCGCCGGCGTTGACCGTCTCCTTGCCCTCGTAGCCCGGAGAGCATCTGCATGACGGTCTGGCGCACGCTGGAGAGGTCTCCGCCGAGGTTGGTGAGGACCTGGGCGGCCACCCCCTCGCCCTCGCGCAGCAGGCCGAGCAGCAGGTGCTCGGTGCCGATGTAGTTGTGACCGAGCTGGAGGGCCTCACGCATAGAGAGCTCGAACACCTTCTTGCCGCGCGGCGTGAAGGGGATGTGACCGGTGGGGGCCGACTGGCCCTCACCGATGATCTCGATGACCTGGCTGCGCACGGCGTCCAGGGAGATGTCCATGGACCCAGCGCCTGGCGGCAACTCCTCGCCCTCGTGAATGAGACCGAGAAGGAGGTGCTCGGTGCCGATGAAGTTAGTGGTTCAGGGCCCGCGCCTCGTCCTGCGCGAGCACGACGACGCGGCGGGCGCGGTCGGTAAAGCGTTCAAACATCAGTAGTTCCTCCTCGGCACGTGCTCGGTGCGGGGCCGCTCGTCCGGTGATGGCGAGGGATGTCGCAGCGCCACGGAGAGACGGCGCTGGGGGCACGTGCTGACAAGGCTAACCAGCCGGATGCCTGGCCATGCCCCTGTTCGCGGTAGGCGTGAGTCGGGCTTGAGCCGGGTCGGCTCAAGATGTGGAGCCGCGCGCTCGTCGCTTCTTGAATAGCCTGGTGAGTAAGGAGACAGTCCCAGCAAAGACGAGGAAGGAGAATTCCCGTGGCAGCGACCACTCGGACCGTCGTCGGACAGCTCAGCGAAGTGGTGCCGTTCCTCGAGGCCGGAATACTGAGCCGGTCCCGCTCGGCATCCGCCGAGGCCGCTGTGGATCTGAAGACCTCCGCCGGAGGTATAGCGGTCAGGGGTTACGAACGCTTCAGCATGATGGGGAACAGCCGTGTGGGAATGTCCGTCACCGCCATCCAGGACGGGCCCTACGTCCGCATCATCGGGATCACGATGGGTGGCAGTCAGGCGGTGTTCTTCAAACTCAACACCATCGGTGAAGAGGAGTTCATGATCACCCTCAACGCCACGATCTCCCAGTGGGAGGAGGGAACACCCGGCGGCCAGCCCGACCCCTGCCGACCAGAGACCCTAGCCCGCCCCTGTCGCGTTCGTAGGGTGGGTCGCGCGTTCGTACCCTCTCCCCCTCGAACGCGCGCCCTCAGGCACGACCTCGCGGAGGTCGCGGCCGAGGTCAAGCGCCCGGGACGCAGCGACGCGGCTCAGTCCAGCTCGAGCAGGCCGCGGCGCAGTGCCTCGGTGACGGCCGCCGTGCGCGAGTCGACGCCGAGCTTGGAGTAGGCGCGCAGCAGGTGAGTCTTGACGGTGGCCTCGGTGATGTAGAGCTCGGCCCCGATCTGGCTGTTGGACAGTCCTCGCGCCACGACCTGGAGGACCTGTCTCTCGCGTGGGGACAGGGTCACCGGTGCCTCCACCCGGTGGGAGGAACCGGATGCGCCGCGCCTGGCCCCTCGCGCCACCCCCACGAGCCGGGTCGTCACGGCCGGGCTCAGCGCGCTTCGCCCCACGGCGGCGGAGAGCACGGCCTTGATGATGTCCTCACGCGGGGAGTCCTTGAGGAGGTAGCCGATGGCGCCGGCCTCGACGGCGCGCAGGATGTCCCCATCGGTGTCGTAGGTCGTCAGGACCACGACCCGGGGCGCGTCGTGACACGAGGAGATCCGGCGAGTGGCCTCGACGCCGTCGAGGCCGGGCATGCGCAAGTCCATGAGGACGACGTCGGGGGCGAGCTCGGCAGCCAGGGAGATGGCCTCGGTGCCGTCGGCTGCCTGGCCCACCACCTGGAGGTCCGGCTCGCCGGAGAGCATGCCGACGATCCCGGAGCGCACCACCGGGTGGTCGTCGACCACCAGAAGGCGGACCCGGCGGACGTCCGGGCCGGATGGTGGACACGGAAGCGGGCGGGGCGGACCCGTGGAGCCCAGGGTGCTCGCTGAGAAGGGCCGACATCGTTCACAGGGGCATTCTGGCCTCGACGACGGTTCCGACACGCCCGCGTTCATCGGGCTCCTGGAGCGGGTCGACGGTCAGCGTCCCACCGAGGGTCTCCACGCGCGATCGCATCCCGGGTCAGCCCGGTCCCTCCGGTGCTCCTCCCGCGCCGACGCCGTCATCGGCGACGGTGACGATCAGCTCTCCGGTTTCGGAGGAGACGGAGACGACGACATCGACGTGCCCCGCCTGGGCGTGGCGCACCACGTTGCTCAGGGACTCCTGGACGATGCGCAGGACCGCGACCTGGAGCGCGGAGACCGTCTGGGCCGGCAGCTCGGCGATGAGGGAGATGTCCAGACCGTGGTGCCCCTGAGACCGGGTCAGGCGCCGCAGCGCGGCCTCCAGGCCGTCGTCGCGCAGGGCACTGGGGCTCTCTCCGGCCACCAGCGCCCGAGCCTCGGCCAGGTTGTCACGAGCCACGGCCTCGATCTCGGCGAGCAGCCCGTACAGGGTCCGTGCCTCATGGGAGTCGCCGCCCGAGTGCTCGGAGAGATCGTTGAGAGCCGTCTGGGCGAGGTTGACCACGGAGATGAACCCCTGCGCCAGGGTGTCGTGCACCTCCCGGGACCAGCGCTCGTGCTCGGCGGCGGTGCCCGCGGCGCGCGCTCAGCGGCGACGAGCTCGTCCTGCGCGCGGGCCAGTGCTGCGAGCGCCTCCTCCTTGGCCTCGAGGGCATGGATGGCCTCGAAGCGGACGATGTGGACCCAGGTGACCCACGTGCCCGTCACCAGGACGACGACGACCATGATGAGAGGGTTGATCCACCACGCCTCGTCGCCCTTGACGTACCCGACGACCGCGAAGCCCGCCCCGAAGACGAGGTGCGCCACGACGGCGGCCCACCACCTGGTGTAGACCCACCAGAGCATCGGCAGCACGATGAAGAAGCCCAGCATGGCCAGCTCGGAGTGGAACACGCCCAGGAGGGTGGCGGCTGCCAGCGTCCAGGTCAGGAGGCACCAGACCCACCGGGGCAGGTCAGCCCGATCGAGCGGGGGGATACACACCCGTGGGGCTGTCCGTGCCCTCGCAGGCCAGGCGCAGCTTGCCGCGCAGGTCGCGGGGCCAGGACACGAGATCCTGCGTCTCCCGGGTCATCTGTCCACTGTATCGCGGCGGGTGATGACGACGGCGGCCACGACGCCACCCACGAGCCAGGCAGCCACGACGGCCAGCCCTTTGCCTGTCTCCCATCCCCCAGTGGGTTCTGCGACGGCGGCGGAGGCAGGCAGGAAGGCCTCGCGCATGAGCTCGGCCGACCACCTCACCGGCAGGACCGAGAAGCCGTGGACCATCCAGGCCGGCAGCTGGGACAGGGGCAGGAAGAGGCCGGAGACGAACTGGAGGATGATGATGACCGGCGTGAGGATCCCGGAGGCGGCGCGCGAGGAGGGGCAGCAGCGGCCGATGGCCAGGCCCAGGGCGGTGCAGGCGCCGATCGTGAGCACGAGGGTCAGGGCCGCCAGCCCCCAGGAGGCCGCCCGGATGGGCAGGCTCAGCCCTAGAACAGGCCGCCGACGCCGATGAGGACGACGATGTTGAGCACGGACGGACGATGTTGGCCAGGCACTTGGCGGCCACGTAGGCCCAGGCGGGCACGGGCAGGACGGCCAGGCGCTTGAGCTCGCCGGACTCCCGCTCGGCGGCCACGGAGATGGCCAGGATCTGCATGCAGGTCATGAGCACGCCCATGGTCATCATGGCCGGCAGCATGTACTCGCCGAAGGTGATGCCCCCGTTCATCTCGCCGGGGAAGACGGCGTTGAACAGGATGAGCATGAACAGTGGGTAGAGCAGCCCCATGACGAAGGCCATGGGCTCGCGCACGAAGCTGACCAGGCTCGCCCAGGTCAGGGTCAGGACGGCGGCCACTGCGCCGCCGGGGCGCTGAGCCGCTGATCCGGGTGCGGCGGAGAGGTCGAGGGCGGTCGTCATGGGGACCCCTCAGGCAGGCGGGCAGGAAGCAACGGGGAGACACGGAAAGAGAGGGACGCCGGCGCGCCGGGGAGACGGAAACGGGCAGACGCGACGGCGGGTCAGGTGACGGCGAATCAGGCGATGTGGGGCGGGAGACGAGCTCGAGGTAGTGGTCCTCGAGGCTCGGGTGTGGACCTGAGCCGGGGACCTCGCCGTCGGGACCGGCGAGGCGATCCATGAGGCCCCGGACGACGGCGGTGGCGTGGTCGGGGCTCGGTGCGCTGACGCCGTCCTCGATCCAGCTGACGGTGCGCTTGCTGCCGCGCCTGGCGGGCGAGGACCTCGGGGTGCCGTACTCGACGACGCGGCCGCCCATGATGATGGCGACCTCGTCCGCCAGGTGGGCGGCCTCGTCGAGGTAGTGGGTGGTCAGCAGCACGGTGGTGCTGTCGCTGCGCAGATCCTTGACGAGATCCCAGAAGACATGGCGCGCTTGCGGGTCAGAAGCCGGTGGTGGGCTCGTCGAGGAACAGCAGCTCGGGCGGCTGATGATGGCCAGGGCGACGTCGAGGCGGCGACGCCGCCCTCCGGACAGGCGCGAGGCGCGGGTGCGGGCATCGTCGGAGAGCCCCACGCGATCGATGGTCTCGGCGATGTCGGCGGGCTGGGAGAAGAATCGGGAGACGTGAGTGACGGCCTCGGAGACGGTGAAGTCCTTGAGGTCGGCGGAGGACTGGGAGACGACACCGATGCGGGCGCGCCAGGCGCGCGAGGCCCTCCCGGGGTCCTCCCCCAGGACGGAGACGGTGCCGCGCCGCGGCGGCGCAGGCCCTGAAGGATCTCGACGACGGTGGTCTTGCCGGCGCCGTTGGGTCCCAGGAGGGACAGAACGGTGCCGGCCGGGACGGCGAGATCCAGGTTCTCAAGGACGCGCTTGTTCCCGTAGGACTTGGTCAGGCCACTGATCTTGACGGCGGGGAGCTGCGACATACCATCAGTGTGTGACTTGGATCGCAGCTTCAGTAGCGACCGGTCGGACCACGCGGTTGTCCACCATTCGGTGGACAACTGGCCTGCGGCGGAGGCGCGTCACCTCGCATCTTCAAGCCGGAGCATTCGAGCGCAGAACCCGCCCGTCCCAACACCGCGAACCTCGAGCAGTTCGCCGATGAGTAGTGAGTAGCCTGGCCGCTTCTCGGCATCTCGAATCCGCCCTCGATCCTCGCGTGCTGGTCAACGCTGCATCAGGGCGATGGCGCACCGTGCCACAGATCACCGCGCTGCACCGCTCCCACTCCCACCGGCCCTGACCGCGGGCCGGCGCAGGCTCGTGCTCCGGGCCGCCGTCCTGCACGCCTCCACGAGGACGTCGATGGCCAGCGGCCGGGGCCTCTCGGCGCGGGTGACCACCTCGACCCGCCGGTGCTCCCGGACCAGCGGACGCACCTCAACCCCCTCGTGCCGGTAGGCGCTCAGCGCCATCCCGGGCAGCAGCGCCGCCCCACTCCTGCGGCCACGAGTGCCTGCACGGCCACGTAGTCGTCGGAGGCGTAGGGCGGTCTCGGGTGTGAAGCCGTTGGCCCGCCCCACGGCGATGAGCCCTCGTGGCAGCGCGCGCACCCCGTCACCCACCGGCACCGGGCGCCGTCAGCGATACGCGTGATGCCGCCGGGATGGGTGACCAGGTAGAGGACGTCGTCGAGCAGGTGCACCGCCCGAAGACCCTCACCGGCATCGTCGTCGATGTAGGAGAAGGACAGGACCGTGTCCACCCGCCCGCGCCGCAGCGCGTCGAGCGCCTCGGGCGGCTCGGCGTCGACCAGCTCGACCTCCAGACCCGGGTACTCGCGGCCGACGACGTCGAGCACCCCGGGCACGAGCGAGGCCACCGCCGACGGGAAGGCGGCCAGGCGCACCCGCCCCGCCTCCGCGTGCGCCATGGAGACCACCTCGCGCTCAGTGCGGTCCAGCAGGTCGAGGATCTCCTGCCGCGAGCCGCCAACGCCCACCCCTCCTCGGTGAGCCGCACTCTCTCCCGCCCGCGTCAGCAGCACTGCGCCGGTCGCGCGACAGGCCGCCAGCTGGTGGAGACGGTGGACCGACTGAACTCAGGGACTCGGCGGCGGCCGAGACGGTGCCGAGCCGGGAGAGCTCCACGAGGGCGCGCAGCTGCTGAACATCGATCACACCACTAAGTATGTCTTGTATCGATGGGTACTGGTCAAAACATTCATTGGACCGATAGTCCAGTCGTCATCATCATGGAGACATGACCGCGACCGACGCCCTGACACCCGCCGCCATCACCCGGGCCGACCTCGACTTTGACGCCGTTCTGCGCACCTACGAGGCCATCTCACGCGTCCCTGCCCGAGACCCCATCCTGGTCCTACCCGCTGCTCAATGCCGAGGCCGGGGTAGACGTCGTGGTCAAGCACGAGAACATCCAGCCCACCGGCGCCTTCAAGGTCCGCGGCGGGGTGGCGCTCATGGCGGCGCTCAGCCCCGAGGAACGGCGCCGCGGCGTCGTGACCGCCTCCACCGGCAACCACGCCCAGTCCCTGGCCTGGGCGGGTGCACACAGCGACGTGCCCGTCACCGTCGTCGTGCCGATCAGCGCCCCGGCCCGCAAGGTGGCCGCGGTGCGCGCCCTGGGCGCCCGCGTCGTCGTCGAGGGAGACACGATGTGCGACGCCCTCGCTCATGCCGGAGGCCCTCTCCTGAACGAGGGGATGCGCATGGTCTCCCCCGGCGACGAGCCGGCGATCGTGCTCGGGCACGCCACCGTCTACCTCGAGCTCTTCCGTCGCCACCGCGACCTGCGGACCGTCTACGCCCCGGTCGGCTCGGGCTCCGGAGCCGCCGGCGCCTGCCTCGTTCGCGACGTCCTGGCACCCGGGTGCAGGGTCATCGGCGTCCAGTCCAGCGCCGCCCCGGCCGCGCACCGCGCCTGGAAGACCGGCAGGCCGGCCACCGTCCACAGCCGCACCCGCGTGGCCGGCCTGGCCGTCGGGGCGAGCTTCGCCTCACCCAGTCCATGCTGGGCCGAGGCCTCAACGACTTCATCCTGGTCGACGACGACGACATCCAGCGCGCCGTCGGCCCTCATGTGCACCCACGCCCACACCCTGGCCGAGGGCGCTGGTGCGGCGAGTCTGGCCGGACTCATGGCCGACCCCACCCGCCACGGCCCCTGCGCGATCGTGTGCACCGGCGGCAACGCCGACGACGACGAGCTCGCCGGCATCGGCCGCTCCGCCGTCGCCGACGACGTGGCCCTCACCTGCTGAACCAAGCCGTTACCCATCGGAAGGTTTGGGGAACACTCCCCGTTGAGCTGGGGCGCCGCCCGGGTGACACTTCGCGAGGGCCGGGAAGCGCAGTCAGCGCATACCCGGCCCTCTCCCTTGCTCCAGCCGCGTCGACCATCATCACCGGGTGATGCTGGCACCAGGAGTGACCACCGCGCGGACATGAACGCGGTCTCAGCCTGAGCCCCAATTGGAAATCCGCAGAATTCCGAGGTTCTCTCGCACGAATCCCTTCCTCAACGGTTTTCATGTCCGCTGGGTGGACATTCTCATGCGCTGCGAGACGCCATCCTCGCTCTTGCCGCACCCGGATGAGCGGCGAGGACCCGCCTGACCTCGTCGACGATCCTGCCCGAACGCACGTTGTTCGCCGTGAACCGGATGGAGGTGTACCCCAGCCGCGCCAGCTCCCGGTCACGGGAACGGTCATGGTCGAAGGCCCACATGTCCGAGTGGTACTCGTAGCCGTCGAGCTCGACGACGAGCCATCCTGCAACCAGAAGATCCACCTCACCGACACCACCGATCTCCACTCCGTCAACGACGTCGAGACCGGCACCCCGCAGCTGGACACGCGCCAGCGTCTCCAGCGGGCTGCGCGCTCGGCTGCTCGTCCGTTGCAGGCGCCGGCGCCCCAGCACCCGGCGCGATCCACGCAAGTAGGCACCGACCTGCTCGTACGTGACCCGGCCCTGCTGGAGGGCGGCATCAACCGCTACCAAGGCAGTCCATTCCTGGGCGCAGCACAGAAGATCAGCGAGACAACGTGCCAGGGGAACAACGGGGAAGGAGCTCAAGGACAAGGACGGAAGATCCCGAGTCTCATGCTGATGCTCACCCCATAACGGCGCCGCCTTGTGCCCCCGCGGTGTGAGGACATGAAGAGTCTTCGGCGACGACGGCAGCGGCAGCCGGTAGTACGCAGCCGCGTGCTCACACGTGATCAGTCCCCGATGAACGCGGGCGATCAGCACTCTCTTGTCGACGTCGGGCAGGGCCACCACACCATGCGGATACCGCCTGAGGCGGCCGAGTCCACAAGCGCTTGAAGACGACGACGTTCCGAACGCTCCAGTTGAAGATCCACCTGACGGGCCGCACCATGCGTATCGCTGATACGGGTGAGCAATGCGCTGGTGTCCATGACCAACATGTTGGGCCGGTACGGAGAAGGGCGCCAGAAGAGCGGAGACACCTGTGGATAACAACCGGTAGCCGCCGGCATTCTCAGCGAGGTCGGTGTCCACAGCGCGGACATGAACCGGTTCGAGCTGGATACTTGATCCGGAAAACCGCAGAATCATGCGGTTTCACAACTCAACCCGACGATGTCGGTGGCTTAATGTCCGCTCCATGGACACTCGCGCGGGGAATCAGCGCCCAGCAGGGCCCACGTGCACGGCAGAACCGGTCGACGTGGGCCGGCTCCAACGCAGGTAGGCGGCCGTCGCGGCCAGCACCAGGATGCCGCCCACCCAGAAGTGAGGCATCCACAGCAGCAGCCGCCACCAGCCGTAGCGCGAGAGCGGCTCCCCCGCCAGGAGCCTTGGGACCGCCGACGCCGAACCGGCCAACCCATAGGCCATGAGCAGGATCCCCGACACCCAGCCGAAGGCCAGGCGCATCCAGCGCGGCACCCTGATGACGTCCGGGCGCAGGAGGGCGAACCCGAAGACGACGAAACCCAGCTTCACCAGCCCGGAGACGAGGACGACCACGACGAACCAGGTGGGACGCTCCTGAGCGAGCCGCAGGCCCTCGCCCTGAAGAACCGTGTCGACCAGCCACGGGGAGCCCAGCGCCCAGGACACGCTGACGCCGCCGAAGAAGGCCCACCACAGCATCATGGCGACAACCACCGCCCGCGAGCGCCCCGTCATCTCAGCGCGTCCTCACATCGCATCGTCGGCCTCCTTCGACCTAGGTCCTGTTGCATATGTCCGGGCGGCGCTGCGAGGCCCGCCCCGGATCCGGATCGAGGAACGCACCCACACGCTTGATCATGTCTCATCGTCGCCCCACAGCAGTCACCCCGTCCATGGGCGGGACAGACCACAAGGGCCGACCCGGCTCAGTCGACGGCATCGAGCACGGGGGACAGGGCGTCTAGCAGCGGGTCAAGGTCCTCCTCCCCAGTGACCGTCTCGAGCTCGCCGATCTGGATGCCGACCACCTCGCTGCGGGCGAGGACCTCAGCCGCCTGGCGCAGCTCGGCCAGGCTCAGGCCTCCGCCGACGAGGTAGTCGGTCGGCACGACACCGGGCTCCAGCACGTCGCAGTCGATGTGGATGTAGACGGGCCTGCCGTCCACCACCCGCCCAAGCCGCTCAGCGAAGCCCTCTCCAGGCCCGACGAGGGGGATGCCCGCACCTTCGATGAGCTCGGCCTCGGGCGGGTCGATGTCGCGCACCCCGACCAGGACCACGTTGTCCGTGCCCAGCCCGGTGCCGAGTCCGGAGTCCCACAGCCCCAACGGTCCGGACAGGGCCAGCGCCGAGGTAGCCGCTCGGCGTGCTCTCGGGATGTTGAGGTCAGCGTGGGCGTCAAACCACACGACGAGCGCGTCGGGCCGGTTGGCAGCAACGACGGGCAGGGTCGCCAGCGCCCCGGCACAGCGGCTCAGCGCGGTCACCGGCACGGCAGAGCCAGCCCACAGCACCTCGTAGTGGGCCGCGAACGCCTCCAGTTCGTCGCGGGCGGCGTCGAGCTCGACCTGCCAACCCGCGCTCAGCGCCGGGCGGGTGATCCGATGACGACGGGCTCGACGTCGTAGCGCCGCGCCAGGGCGGCGGCCAGGCGCGCGAGGCCGCCATGGCTCGGTCGTTGTGGTCGCCGATCCTCCCGGCGACGTGGGTGACCACGACCCCTCTCTTCTGGCCCCTGTGCTCATCTCCGGCTCCTCTCGTTGTGCAGGTCTCACGTTGCCCGCAACGCCACGGAGCGGCGGTGCCGTACCTCAGCCAGCGAGGAGGAGCCGTGGCCCCCGCCTCCCGTCACGACTGTGGGCCGATGTCCGCACGCCAGTGGCCGACGCCGCGGTCGTGCCTTAGGGCTCGCGTTCGAGGGGTAAAGGGTACGAACACGCACCCTAAGGTACGAACACGCGGACGCCTCACCGCATTTTCGCAACAGGCCCTACTCCACTTCCACCAGAATCGTCACCGGCCCGTCGGCCTCCATGTCGATCGCCATGTGGGCGCCGAAGCGTCCGGTCGCCACCTCCAGGCCGCGCCCGCGCAGGTCCTCGGCCACCGCCTCCACCAGAGGCTCGGCCACCTCACCGGGAGCCGCCTTTGTTCCAGGTGGGACGCCGTCCCTTGCGTGTGTCGGCATAGAGGGTGAACTGGGAGACGATGAGCACCGGCGCACCGGCGTCGGACACCGACAGCTCGTCCTCCATGAGCCGCAGGTCCGCGATCTTGCGGGCCACCGTGCACCTGCTTGGGGCCGTCGTCGTGCGTGGCCCCGACCAGGACCATAGAGGCCGGGGCGGGTGATCTCCCCGACGACCTCGCCGTCGACCCGAACAGCCGCCCGGTTAACCCTGTTGAATGACCGCGCGCATCAGCGACCAGGGTTCCAGTCGCGCGGTCCTCGGCCGGCACCGCCACCGCGCCCTGGGCGACGCTGCGAGGCCCGCCCCGGAATCCGGATCGATGAGCGCACCCGTACCGGCGTCAGCGCCTGCAGCGCGGGGCGCACGTCCGCCAAGTAGACGGCGCTGGCCACCACGGCCAGCAGGCCGATGAATGACCCTCCCGTCGACGCCCCCGCGAGGTACACGGCCCGCAGGGCCTCATACGCCAGGAAGGTCCCCACGACGGCGGCCACGGCATTGACGGCAACCCAGAAGTTCTTGCTGCGCTTGTCCGCCGCAGCGTAGTACTGAGCCGGCCTCAGCGCCGAGTCGATAAGCGCCCAGACTCCGAAGGCGGCAGAGATGACCTGTGCCGCGCACCAGAGCATGGCGACAGCAAGGGCGAGGTAGTAAGCAATGAGAAGAAGGACGCTCACGCGCCCCAGGCTACCGGTCGGTGAGGCCCGAGCCCAGTGATGCGGCCACGCCCAGCGAGAACAGTTGACGCCTCACGCGCCGGCCGGCGGTTGGGCGTCTGCCGGCCGACGGCGCGGCGCCGGCTGCCGCGGGTGACACGAGCTCCCCCCTGCCCGGGCCGTCTCCGGGCAGGGCAAGGCACCACGCCCACCATGTCGGCAACCGCTGGTCCGGCTCCGGAACGTCCGGGACCAGTCACACGGTCACGGACAGGTCAGAGCCGCAGGCCCTTGCGCAGCCCGGCGCCGGGGCGCTCGGCGGGACTGGCCTGGGCGCGCCCCTCAGGTGAGACCAGAGGCTCCTGGGCGGCGTCGACCCGGCCGACGGCGACCGTCTCACCGGTGGCCTCATCGACCTCGGTGATCTCCACGGTCAGCTGCTCACCCGCGGGCACAGCGCGGCGCAGCAGGGCCAGGGCGATGGGGCCGAGCTCGTAGTGGCGGGCCACGGAGGTCACGGTGCCCACGGTCCGCTCCCCCATGCGCACGCTCGCGCCGGGCTGGGGCAGGTCGCCGCCGAGGCCGTCGAGCTGGAGCACCGTCAGGCGGCGCGGCGGTCGCCCCAGGTTGAGGGTGCGCGCGATCGTCTCCTGGCCCGGGTAGCAGCCCCTTCGTCAGGTGCGACGGCCGTACGCAGCCAGTCCAGCTCGTGCGGGATCGCGCGGGCGTCGGCCTCGCGGGCGCGGCGGGGCGGCCCGCCTCGATGCGCAGCGCCTCCCAGGCCAGGGCGCCGGGCCAGACGACGGCCTCGGCTCAGCGGCGAGGAAGGTTCTCACCACGGCGCCCATGCGCTCGGCCGGAACCAGGATGAAGCCGGCCCGGTAGCCCTCGCCGGGATGCGGGCGTTCCAGTCCGACGTCGTAGCTCGTGCCGCCCTCGACGACGCCCGGCCACGGGTCGCGCCATGGGCCGATGAGCGGGACCTGCGCCTCAGCGGCCGCCGACGCCGCCGTGTCGGCGGTCTCAGCGACGTCGACCTGTGCGTCGGGGGCGTCCGACGAGTCCGATGCCGTATCGCGCGCCGCCTGTGCCAGGGCGCGAGCCCTCCCCAGGGCACCCAGGGCCCATGACGTCGGGGCGCTCGGCGATCTCGACGCGCAGCATGAAGCGCATGGAGTCCAGGAAGGCCGCCAGGTCCGCGCCGCCACCCGACTCGGTGACGAGCCAGAGCGTGCGGCCGTCGTCGAGGGCCGCGAGCGCGTGGGTGATGTGCCCTGGGCGTCGAGGAGCAGCGCCTCAGCACCACCGTCGTCGGGTTCCAGGGCGGTGAGGACCCTGGCTGGACAAGGTGGTCAGCCAGCCCAGCCGGTCCGGCCCGGTGACGGTAACGACGTCGCGCGCCAGAGCGCAGACCGCGCGCCCCTCGGCCAGGGCGGCCTGCTCGCGGCCGGGGTCGCCGAAGTGGGAGGGACGGCCTCGTCGGGGTCGCCCGGAGCGGGTGGCGACGGCGCCGGGTCGGTTCAGCAGCGGGGAGGTGATCATGGGGCGGTCGGCTCGGCGTCGTCGGAGGCGGGCTCGGAGGACTCAGGGGTCTTAGCGGGCTCGGTAGCATCGACGGGGTCGAGGCCGGAGCCGGGTTGGGCCGCGGGGTCGTCTGAGTCGTCGACACGGCCGAGCCTCCCGGAGGCGTAGGTGGTCACCTCGCTTCGGCCGAAGGCGGCCATGTCCTGGGTCCACATGAGGTCGCCGCCCACGAGCCTGAACATGCGGGTCATCTCCTCCACGGGGACGGCGGTACGGGCCCGGCCCACGGCCTGGGTGCCGACCTGGGCGCGCGGCCCCTGGATCCAGCCCTCCCAGACGCCGACGTGGCCGGCGGGGTCGGCCGAGACGAGCTCGAGCCGGGTGACGGGGGTGAGCGGGCCGCCGGTGCTCTCAGCGTCGGAAGTGGAGGCGTCAGCGTCGCCAGCGGTCTCGCCGGCGCCGTCGGGCTGCTCCTGGCCGACGGGCCGCCAGTAGGCGGTCTCGGTGGACCAGATCTGGGCGGGGCCAGGAGGGAGGCGCCCTGGAGGCCGGGCATCTCGAAGTCGAGGTTCTTGGAGCGGGTGGCGTCGACCGTCCAGATGGTGGTGGTCTGGCGCAGGTAGGGACCGCCGTCGTGGTCGAAGGTCATCTCCTGGTAGACGGCCTGCTCGGGCACGGTCTCGCCGTAGGTGAGGATGCCGTAGCCGCGCCAGGTGCCGACCAGCCAGGCCAGCGGGTAGAGCTCGAGGGCCAGGTCGTCAGGAAGCGTGAATGCCATGCCCGCAGCCTCACGACGTCGGCCCGGCCCTGCAACACGCGCGCCGCCCGCCCGGGCTGCCCGGAACATCCTGTGCTCTGAATGCCCGGCGCAGCCTGGACCGGCAGATCTGGGCAGGATCGGCGCCCGAGCCTCTTGAGACGGCTTCTCGGGCCCGCGCAGTGCTGGGGGCCGCCGTCAGCCGGCGAGGAAGCCTCCCATGAGGCGTGCGATCGCATAGACCGGGACCCCGACCGACAGGATCGGCACGAGCGCGGAGGCCACCGCCGCCCGCCCGCCGGGCACCCATCGGTGGGTCCACAGGACGCGGTTGCCGGCGGCATGCGAGGACCCGGGCCACGAAGCCGACGACGACGCAGGCCACCGCACTTTGCAGGGCCGCCGTCGTGCTGATGTGGGACAGGCCGAAGAAGCCGGCCGCCGCCAGCACGTAGCCGGCACCGCCGGCGAGCAGCGCCGGGACCGTGACGGTGAGGGCCTCCAGCATCCGGGCGCGCACATTGAGAACGGTCAGCACGGCGCCGACGAACAGGGCCAGGCAGGTGGGCACGACGATGGCGGGGTCGGCCAGCCCGGGCTCCAGGGCGCACCAGGCCGAGCCGGAGACCACCACGAGGCACCCCGCCACCGTTGAGGAGAGGTCCTCCACCAGGTTGTGCCGGCCGTCGCGCCGCAGCATCTGGCCGACGAAGGCCACCAGGATCGAGAAGGCCGCGACCAGGCCGGCCATCCCCATGTCGTCGAGGAGGTAGACGCTGGCCGCGGCCGCCAGCCCGCTGATCGTCACGACGATCGTCGCTCCCAGGTCGTGCCGGGCGCGCACGAGCGCGGGCCAGCCCTGGGCGGCCGCCGGAACCAGGAGGGCCACGAGTACCAGCCTCACCCAGCCGGGCAGGACCGAGCCTACCGCCAGCAGCAGCGGCACGAGGCCGGCGAAGGCGAGTCGGGTCCAGGCCGGGTCCACCAGGCCCGGCTCCTGGGCCGGTTGGAGGTCCGGCGGGTGGCGTAGCCCAGGTCCTCGGCGAGGTTGAGAGTGTCCACCGAGTCGGCCGAGCGCGCTGACGCCGGGGAACCAGCCGAGTCACCAGAGGCTGCTGAGCGGGCTGAGCGCGTCGACCCCATCGACATCGTGGAACTGAGAGCCGACCTTCTGTCGGATTCACCAGAGTCACTGGAGTAGCCCGCCCCGATGACGCTGGCCCAGTCCGTCGCACCACGGACGTCCGCGGGCGCCGTCGGAACGGCGGCAGCGTTGGAGTCATCGCGAGAGTCGCGAGAGGCTCCGCGGGTGCGCGCAGCCGGTTGGGCTCGTCGGTGGTGGGTAATCACAGCACGCATCGTCGCACACCCGGGCGGTCGGTGGCCTCACTCCGGCGTCTCCCTATCCGGTCAGTTCCTGCCCTGTGGATTCCGCTGTCAGCCAGATGTGGTTGACTTGGCCCCGATAGTATCGCCGCTGCTCAGGTCGCCTGCGCCGGTGAGTCCCGGTCGAGAGCCCCGGAGGGAGCAGCCATGCGGATCATCATGTTCACTCGTGAGGGCGACGCCACTGATGTTCTGCCGGCGACCGCCTTCCTCGACTCCCAGGTGGAGTGTCTTCCCCCGATCCCCTCCTCCTACGCGGAGGTGGACAGCGCCGACGTCGTCATGATCGACGCGCGCGGGGACCTGACCCGGGCCCGCGCCCTGTGCCAGCTCTTCACCGGCCCCATGGACTGCCCGCCCATCATCCTCGTCCTGGAGGAGGGCGGCGCTGCCGCGGTCCAGATCGACTGGGGGGCCGCCGACTTCGTCATGGCCGGGGCCGAGCCCGCTGAGCTGTCGGGCCCGGCTGCGGCTGCTGCGTGCCCACGTCCCGGTGGTGGCCGAGGTCGACGACGACCGCATCGACGTCGGCGATCTCGTCATCGACGTCACCGCCTACACGGCCCGTCTGCGCGGATCGATCCTGGACCTGACCTACAAGGAGTTCGAGCTGCTGAAGTTCCTGGCCGCCAACCGGGGCCGGGTGCTGACCCGCGACGCGCTCCTGCACGAGGTGTGGGGCGAGGACTACATCGGCGGCTCGCGCACGGTGGACGTCCATATCCGGCGCCTGCGCGCCAAGCTGGGCACCGAGCACGACAACCTCATCGGCACGGTCCGCAACGTCGGCTACCGCCTGGACGCCCCCGAGGACGCGTAGGGGCCGGGAGGCCGGAGGGGCTTCCGGGAGGGAGGCGAAGGCCTCCCCCGACCGCGTGGTGGACACCGGCGCGACCGGCGAGTAACGGACCTGTACACTTTTGGGCGGCGTCGGGCCGCGACGGGCCCCCGGGCTCCAACTCGCCGCCGCGAGCGGCATTCGCGCCGACTGGCGCTCTCCGGCCCGACGTCCTCACCGCCTCCTTCGACCCTGTTCAGCCCCGACGTCCAGCCTGTCATTTTTCGCGTAGCCGGGCAGAAAAACGGAAGGGCTACGCGAAGTTTGACCGGCTCGGCGAGAAGGACCGGATGGGAGGCCGGGCGGACTCAGCCGAAGCGGCCGGAGATGTAGTCCTCGGTGGCCTGCTGGCTGGGTGCGGAGAAGATCTTGTCAGTGGAGTCGTACTCGACGAGGTGGCCCTGCTTGCCGGTGGCCTCCAGTTGAAGAAGCCGGTCATGTCGCTCACGCGCGAGGCCTGCTGCATGTTGTGGGTGACGATGACGATCGTGTAGTCCGTCTTGAGCTCGGAGATGAGGTCCTCGATCGCGAGCGTGGAGATGGGGTCCAGGGCGGAGCAGGGCTCGTCCATGAGCAGGACGGCGGGCTTGACCGCGATGGCGCGGGCGATGCACAGGCGCTGCTGCTGGCCGCCCGAGAGCCCCAGGCCGGGCCGGTCCAGGCGGTCCCTGACCTCGTCCCACAGGTTGGCCCCCGCGCAGGAGGCCTCCACCAGGTCGTCGGCGTCGGACTTCTGATGCGGCGGTTGTTGAGGCGCACACCGGCCAGGACGTTCTCGGCGATGGACATCGTGGGGAACGGGTTGGGCCGCTGGAAGACCATGCCGATGGCGCGGCGCACCTGACGGCGTCGACGCCGGGTCCGTAGAGGTTGACGCCGTCGACGATGACCTGGCCCTCGACACGGGCGCCGGGGATGGTCTCGTGCATGCGGTTGAGGGTGCGCAGGAAGGTTGACTTCCCGCAGCCGGAGGGGCCGATGAGGGCGGTGACGGACTTGGGCTCGATGACGACGTTGACGTCCTTGACGGCCAGGAAGTCGCCGTAGTAAATGTTCTCGCCGATGACGTCGATGCGCTTGGACACGTCGGTTCCTTTACCTGAGGTGGACTGTGGAGGGCTCTGCGGGCGCGGCGGGCGCGGTGGCTCTGGCGCGGCTCAGCGCCGGCCGCCCTTGGGGCTGAAGTACTTGGAGATGAGGCGGGCCGCGAGGTTGAGCAGCATGACCAGGATGATGAGGGTCAGCGCCCCGGCCCAGGCGCGCTCCATGGCGGCGGCCTCCCGCGGGAGTACTGGTCGTGACGAGTACCGGCAGGGGTGGACATGGAGCCGTCGAGCGGGTTGGTGTTGGTGCGGATCGTCAGGCCCACGGTGATGAGCAGCGGGGCGGTCTCACCGATGACGCGGGCGATGGCGATCATGACGGAGGTGGTGATGCCGGCTACCGCGGTGCGCAGCACGACCTTGACGATGGTGAGCCACTTGGGCACGCCCAGCGCGTAGGAGGCCTCGCGCAGGTGGGAGGGACGAGCTGAGCATCTCCTCCACGCCGCGGATGACCACCGGCGTCGCGAGGACGCTCAGGGCCACGGCGCCGATGACGCCGGCCTGGTAGCGGGGGCCGGCCGCGATGAGGAAGATCGAGTAGGGCGAACAGCCCGGCCACGATCGAGGGATGCCGGTCATGACGTCGACGAGAAGGTGATGGCCCGGGCGATCCAGCCGCCGTTGTACTCCACGAGGAAGACGGCGGTGAACAGCCCCAGCGGCACGGAGATGAGGGTGGCGATCCCCGTGATCTGGAGGGTGCCGATGATGCCGTGGTAGAAGCCGCCGTTGGAGGCGTCGGCGCCGCGCATGTTCGTGGTCAGGAAGTCGTAGCCGAATCGGGCCGAGCCGCCGGACAGGACCATCCACACCAGGGAGACCAGGGGCACCATGACGATGGCGAAGGACAGGGTAGATGAGGAGGGTCACCAGGGTGTTGCGGCCCCAGCGATCGCCCTCGCGCACCCAGGAGACGGTGGTGGCGCCCACCACCCACACCAGGGCGGTCAGGGTGACGACGGCGGCGATACTCCATCCGGCCAGCAGGCCGATCCCGCCAACGACGACGAAGGCGGCCCCCAGCGCCGCCCAGATGAACCAGTCGGGCAGGCGGTAGGAGGTCAGGGCACGCCCTCGATGGTGGGAGGGTCGGCCAGGGGTCGACGGGGCCACCGGGGCCTCGGCAGCCGCGAGCGCGGCCTGAGGGACTTGGGCGCGCCGGTCCGGGCGGAACTGTCAGCAGCCGCGCGCCGGGAGGCCGCGTCGTCGGAAGCGCCGCTGGAAACAGCGTTGGCAGCGGGTCGGGCGTGTTCGTGGGCGTCATATCAGCTGGCTCCTGAGAACTCGGAGCGGCGCGCGATGACCCACCGCGCCAGGGAGTTGACCGCGAAGGTGATGATGAACAGGACCAGGCCGGTGGCGATGAGCACGTTGACGCTCAGGCCGCAGGGCCTCGCGGAACTGCGAGGCGATGTTGGCGGCGATGGTCTGGTGCTGGCCGGCCTGGAGGACGCGGAGGTTCACCCCCATGCCGGGCGAGAGGATCATGAGGACCGCCATGGTCTCGCCCAGGGCGCGCCTGAGCCCCAGCATGGAGGCGGAGATGATGCCGGATCGGCCGAAGGGCAGGACGGCCTGGCGGATCATCTCGTAACGGGTGGCCCCCAGGGCCAGGGAGGCCTCCTCCGAAGCGTCGGCGTCTGGAGGAAGATCTCGCGGATGGTGGCGGTGATGATCGGCAGGATCATGACGGCCAGGACCAGGGAGGCGGTGGTGATGTTCTTGGCCGGGGCCATGTAGCCGGCGAACAGCGGGATGAAGCCGAGGTTGTCGGTCAGCCAGGTGTTGATGGGGTCGAGCAGGGGCACGAGCCACAGGAAGCCCCACAGGCCGAAGACCACCGAGGGGATCGCGGCCAGGAGGTCCACCATGTAGCCCAGGGCCTGGGCCAGGCGGCGCGGGGCGAAGTGGAGATGAACAGGGCCACCCCGATGCTCAGCGGCACCGCGACGCCCAGGGCGATGGTCGAGGACAGGAGGGTGCCGAAGACGAGCGGGGCGATGTAGCCCCACAGGCTGCGATCGCGCATGAAGGAGACCGACTCAAGGGTCTCGCGCGAGGCCGTCAGGGCGGGCAGGGCCTCCCGGATGAGGAAGGCGGCCACGAGGGCGAGCACCACCATGATGAGGGTGCCGGCCCCGTAGGACAGGCTGGTGAAGATCCGGTTGCCGGTCTGCCCGGGGGCCTTCCCGGGCTGGATGGCGGCGTCGTCGGAGCTGCTGGGCGCGGTCGTGGTGCCGGGCGGCGGGGCCGACGACGACGGTGCGGGTGGTGCTGGCCACGGCTGACCCTCCTCGGGGTGTCTGGGGCGGCGGCTGGGCGGCTGGGTTGTCAGTGGACATGACGTCGTTGCGGGCCGGTGGTCTCAGGCGGCGATCTTGTCGATGGCGGTGTTGATCTTCTCGCGCATCTCGCGGGTGATGGGGGCGCAGCCGGTGGCCTTGGACGAGGTGTCCTGCCCCTTGGTGGAGGCCGCGAAGCGCAGGTAGGCCTTGACGACGGCGGCGATCCCGGCGTCGTCGTAGCGCAGGCGGGCGGCGAGGTAGGAGACCAGGACGATGGGGTAGGCGCCGTCGGCGTCGTGGCTGGGGTTGTAGAGCAGGCGGGTCTCGTCGGCCTCGGCGCCCAGGGTGGCGGCGTCGAGGGCGGCGGCTGCGGCGTCGGCGGAGACGGGCACGTAGGCCCCGTTGCTGCCGACGGCGACGGTTCCCAAGGTGGCCGGGACCTTGGAGGCGTCGGCGTAGCCGATGGTGCCGGTGGCCGCGGAGACGGTCTGGATCATGCCGGCGGTGCCGTCGCCGGACTGGCCGACGCGCAGCGGCCAGGTCTCCTCGGGTTTGTGGGTCCACACCTCGGGGCGATGGTGGCCAGGTAGGTGGTCAGGGCCTTGGTGGTGCCGGAGTCGTCGGAGCGGCCGACGACGATGATCCGCTGGTCCGGCAGCGCGGCTCCGGGGTTGAGGGCGGCCAGAGCGGGGTCGTTCCAGCGGGTGATGGCGCCGGAGAGGACCCGGGCGAGGACCTCACCGGTCATGTTGACGTGGGACTCGCCGGTGAAGCCGGGAAGGTTGTAGGCCACGGCGATCGGGGAGATGTAGAGGGGCAGCTCGACGACGCCTCCGACCTTGTCGATCTCGTCGGTGGTCATGGGGTGTCGGTGCCGGCGAAGTCGACGGCGCCCTCGACGAGCTTGGTGCGTCCGGCCCCGGAGCCGCCGCCGGCGTAGTCGACGGTGGCGCGCAGGTTGGCACTCATGAAGGCGTTCATCCAGGCGTCCTGCGCGTCGGACTGGGAGGTGGCTCCCGCGCCGCGGATGTCCCCCTTCAGGTCGCTGGAGGCGTTGGGGTCGGCGGGGCCGGCGTCACGCCCGCAGGCGGCCAGCGCGGTCAGGGCGGCCGCGCTCAGGGCACCCAGGGCGCTGCGACGGGTCAGGAGCACAGGCTCTCCTCGCTGAGTCGGGGTTCAGTCGGATGCCGGGCGAGTGTCAGGCAACGGTCACGATAGGCGCCCCGGATGAAGGTTCCGGGTGACCTCGGTAAACAGACGGTGAACACCCTCTGTGAGGACCACCACCGGGTTCCGACGGCGTCGGAGCCGGTGAGATTCCGCGCGGGCTCAGCGGGCCGATCAGCCGCCCGGTCAGCGCCCCTCGGACAGGACCGGGCGCTGCTTCTCGATGGCGACGGCGCGGATCTTGCCGCGGGGGCGGCGGGCCATGTGGACCACGAGGATCTCCCCGGTCTTGAGCCAGGGGTCCCGGTCGGGCACGGAGCGCAGGAGCTTTCCGGGGGCGTACTGGGAGACGACGTCCATGATGGTGGGCAGGACGGGGCGGTGGGTGCACAGCGCCGTCGGCTCCTCGCGCACGCTCAGGACCTTCTTGACCACGGAGCGCACGCCCTAGGGGCTCTCGGCGTGGGCCATCTCAGTCAGGGCCCCTGCCGTCTCCAGGGTCAGGCCCGCGGCTTTGGCGTAGGGGGCGACCGTGTCGACGCAGCGCTTCCAGGGGCTGGTGATGACGCGGCCCACCCCGTAGGCGGCCAGGATCGGCACGAGGGCGCGGGCCCGGGTCTCGCCCTGGTCGTGGGTCAGGGGCCGGGTGGCCTCGTCGGCCTCCTTGTTCCGTTTCTTTGGACGGTTCCACACCGAGCGCTTGACGGCGCGGCCGTGGCGCACAAGGACCAGGGTCCAGGTGTCGAGCTTGCCGTCCTCCCACAGGTCGACGAGCTCGCCGAGCAGGTCGCGGTCATAGGAGTAGGTCAGGCGCTTGCGCGCCTGGCCCACGCGCAGCCACTCGGCGGCGTCGATCTCCTTGGCGGAGGCGGGCGTGACGGCGGCACGGGCGGCGACGGCGGCCGAGGAGTCGGGGGCGACGCGGGCGGCCCAGTAGTGGACCTCCTTGCTGGAGCCGTCAGCGATCTTGTAGCGCACGCGGCTGAGGGGCTGGCCCAGGATGATCTGCACGCCGGTCTCCTCGGCGACCTCGCGCACGGCACAGGTGCGCACGGACTCGCAGGGCTCGACCTTGCCCTTGGGAATGGACCAGTCGTCGTAGCGGGGGCGGTGGACCAGGAGCACCTCGAGGTGCTTACCGTTCTCGCGCCACACGAAGGCGCCGGCGGCCCGCTCGGTCCCGCGCGAGCCGTTCTTCTTGCTGGACGGGCTCATGGCACGGCCGTCTCAGTGACGGCCCTTGACGCGCGAGCGCGCCCTGGCCATGAGACTGGTCTGGATGTCCTCGAGGCGATTGCCCTCAGCGTCCACGAGGTGACGCTCCCAGGAGCCGTCGGGCTGGAGGTGCCAGGAGGAGACGTCGTCGGAGGCGCAGTGGGTGACCAGCCACTCGAGGTCCTCGACCATGGCGGGGTCGGTGATGCGCACCAGGGCCTCGACACGACGGTCGAGGTTGCGGTGCATGAGGTCGGCCGAGCCGATGAACAGCGCGGTCCGACCTCCGCCGGCGAAGGCGTAGATGCGCGAGTGCTCCAGGAAGCGCCCGAGGATGGAGCGCACTCGGATGTTCTCGCTGAGGCCCTCGACGCCGGCGCGCAGGCCGCAGATGCCGCGCACGACGATATCGACCGGCACCCCGGCCCGAGAGGCCCGGTAGAGAGCATCGATGACGGTCTCGTCGACGATGGAGTTGACCTTGATGCGGATCCAGGCGGGCAGGCCGGCCCTGTGGTTGACGATCTCCTGCTCGATGTGCTCGACGAGCCCGTCGCGCAGGCCCCGGGGCGCCACGAGCAGGCGGCGGAAGCGGGCGCGCGGGGCATAGCCGGAGAGCTGGTTGAACAGGGTGGTCAAGTCCTGGGCGACGTCGCGGTCGCAGGTCAGAAGCCCTAAGTCCTCATAGCCGCGGGCGGTCTTGGGGTGGTAGTTGCCGGTGCCGACGTGGCAGTAGCGGCGCAGGCCGTCGGACTCCTGGCGCACCACCAGCAGCAGCTTGCAGTGCGTCTTGAGGCCGACCATGCCGTAGACGACGTGGACGCCGGCGCGCTCGAGCTTGCGGGCCCAGGAGATGTTGGGCCTCCTCGTCGAAGCGGGCCTGATCTCCACGATGGCGACCACCTGCTTGCCGGCCTCGGCGGCCTCGATGAGGGCGTCCACGATCGGGGAGTCACCGGAGGTGCGGTAGAGGGTCTGCTTGATGGCCAGAACCTTGGGGTCGGCGGCGGCCTGGGCCACGAACTCCTGGACGGAGGTGGAGAAGGAGTCGTAGGGGTGGTGCAGGAGGACGTCGTGCTCGCGCATGGCGGCGAAGACGTCCGGCGCGGAGGAGGACTCGTAGGCGGCCAGGCTCGCGCCGTCACCGGCACGAAGCGCGGGTACTTCAGGTCGGGGATGTCCAGGTCGTGGAGCTGGTTGAGGCAGGTCAGGTCCAGGGGCGCGGGGGAGCTCGAAGACGTCGTCGGCCTTGAGGCCCAGGGCGCGCACCAGGTAGCGGCGGGGTGAAGGAGGAGATGGTGTCCTCCACCTCCAGGCGCACGCAGTCGCCGAAGCGGCGCCGCTCGAGCTCCTTCTCCATGGCCTTGAGGAGGTTCTCGGCGTCGTCCTCCTCAACCTCGAGGTCCTCGTTGCGAGTGACCCGGAAGAGGTGGTGCTCCAGGATGTCCATGCCCGGGAAGAGGTGGTCGAGGTGCTGGCCGATGACGACCTCGAGGGGGATGACGGCGCAGCCGGCGGCCTTGTCCGCGGCGTCGAGCTCGCGGCCGGGGGACCCTGAACCAGGCGCGGCAGGGAGTCAGGGGACCTTGATACGGGCGAAGTGCTCATGCCGCTGCGCGGGGCTGCGCAGGATGACGGCGAGGTTGAGGGACAGTCCCGAGATGTGGGGAAGGGGTGGGAGGGGTCGACCGCCAGCGGGGTGAGGACCGGGTAGATCTGGTGGCGGAAGTAACGGGTCAGGCGCTCCTGCTGGTCGGAGTTGAGCTCGTCCCAGCCCAGGATGTCCACGTTGTGCTCAGCCAGCGCGGGGCGGATGTCCTCCTGGAAGAGAGCGGCCTGGCGGGCAGTGAGCTCCCTTGGCGCGGGTGGTGACCTGGGCCAGGACCTGATTGGCGTCCAGGCCGGAGGCGCGCACCGGGGTGATGCCGGCCTTGATGCGGCGCATGAGCCCGGCGACGCGCACCATGTAGAACTCGTCCAGGTTGGAGGAGAAGATCGCCAGGAACCAGGCGCGCTCCAGCAGGGGCAGGGTACGGTCCTCGGCCTGCTCCAGGACGCGCTCGTTGAAGTCCAGCCAGGTGAGCTCCCGGTCGATGAAGCGGTTGGTGAAGGACTCCAGGGGCGGCAGGAGGTTCTCGGGGTCGACCCGGGCAGTGTCGGCGGAGGCGGCCGAGGCCGCGGCGTCGGCGTCGGCGGCGCTGGCCGAACTGAGAGAGGAGCCTGAGGAGGCGGCGCTGGCCGGGCTCACGGCGTGGCCCGAGCTGGCGGCACTGCCGGGGACGAAGGTGCCCTGCTCCCCCGGCGCCGCGGTCGACGGCGTCGCCAGCGCCTCGGCCGCGGAGGGGCCGACTGCGAGCTGGCGGAGGTGATGGAGGAGGTGCGATGGCGGGGGTCGCGGTGCCGATGGGACCGGGGGCCGGGCGGCCTCACCGTCGACGATGTCATCGAAGTCCTCGTCCTCGTACTGGGGGCCGGAGTCGTCGGCGAAGTCGCGCGGGTCGGCGACCTCGATGATGTGCTCCTTCGCCGGACTCCCTCGATACCCTCGGAGTCGTCAGAGTCATGTGAGTCGGTCGAGCGGGCTGAGTCGTCAGGCTTCTCGAGGCGTCCGGCGGCCTTGCGCCCCTCGGGGCTCTCATCGTCGGTGGGCGACCCGTCGGGAGACGGGACGCCGTCGGACTCCCCCTGGGTTTCGGGCTCGGCGACCTCGGCGGATACTGCAGGCTCGCCGGGGCCCGTGGCCTCGGGCGAGACCGCCGACTGGGCCGCCTCAGTCGCCTCGACGTCGTCGGCCGGCTGCTCGGGCTCCTGGGGGCTCGGGTGACGCATCCACCCGCCCAGGAAGCGGGAGAGCGGCGTGGGGGCGGAATGGGGCGCGTCGTTGGTCAGCGCTACATGGTCCCACGTCCGGGCGGCCTTGTGGGGCGATGATCCGCTCCAGTTCGGCGAACGTGTAGGGCGGCACCGCTACTGCACGAACCTCGGGATGCGCTGGCTGAACCTTGGCCCCACTGCACGAGCTCCCACCTCGCGTGCAGTGCACCTCCCCGTCCCCCATTGCGATCCACCTTTCGTGCAGCTACACGACTCTCCTGCGCAGGAGTCGCGAATGACGCAGGGGCTGCACGGCGCACCGAGCATGATCTCGCCAATGGTTCCGGTCGTGTCCAAATCGGACACAAAGGAGCCTGCGGCCCGATCAGCCACCGACAGAACCGCGGAATCATGGGGCTTCGTTCCGTCGACGCACGCTCGCCTCGGGCCTCTGTCACCGATTTGGACATCCCGCGCTCGGGCGGCGCTCGCAAGGCCCTCTCAGTCGAGGAGGCCTGCGGCGGCGCGGCGGGCGGAGTCGGTGAGCTCGTCGGCGGTGGCCAGGAGGGCGGAGTCTCGGCAGGGTGACGCGGTCGGCGAGCCTCGTCGGTGTCGTCCTCGATCCACACGGGTTGGAGCCAGCCGCCAGGGCGCGCAGGAAGTCGGCGGTGGCGGTGAGCAGCGGGGCGATCTCGGTGACGGAGTCCTCGACGCCGCCGGCCAGGACGGCATCGAGGCGCTCACGCAGGTCGGCGGGAGCGGGCACGGCGCGCGCCTCGCCGAGGGCGGCCTCGAGGCGGGCGGTGGCGGCGGTGTCGGCACCGGTGAGGTTGACGACGGTGGCGTAGCGGCGGGTGACGAGCTCGGGGTCGCGGCGGATCCACTCGCGCACGAGGAACAGGCGCCACAGGGTGCCGGGCAGGGTGGTGACCGGGGAGTCGGCCCACAGCTCGGCGATGTCGTCGACGCCGTTGGTGGCGACCGCGGAGACGACGCCGGAGCGGGTGATGGGGTCGTCGTCGCTGTCGGTGCCGGGGAAGCCGCCGATGAGGGCCTGGGCGGCGCGGTGGGCGAGCCCGGAGGCGACGGCGGTGTCGGTGCTGCCCTCGATCTGCTCGGCGGCCTCGGGGTCGAGCCGGGCGGGGCGGTGGAACTGGCGGGCCATGGGGACTCCTCACGCGGTGCGGGCACGCCGGCGACGACGCGCGGCTTCATTGTCTCGCGTGCGGGGAGTCCCTCCCCACCGGTTCACTTCCGGCCGACGGCGGAGGCGGGCGGGCAGACTAGATGGCTGGCGGCGACAGGTTCGTTGGCGGAGCCAGGTGACCGCGGCCATCAGGATCGCGGCGACCGGTGGCGCGGCGAGTTCGACACGGCGGTCGGTTGTCCGGCTATGCTGACCCCTGCCGACGGCGTCTGGACTCTGCTTCCGGCCGTCGGTGCGCCCCCTTAGCTCAGTTGGTCAGAGCTGCGGACTTTTAATCCGAAGGTCGTGGGTTCGAGCCCCACAGGGGGTACCAACGAAAAGTTGCTACTCCGCGGAACGCCAGCCCTTCCTCCATCTCACCAGAGACGCCCATGTTGGCTATTTCCGGTAGTCTTTGGCTACACGATGGGCTGCACGGTAGCCGGCCGAGAAGGAACGGGGATGGGCTCGAGACGGGGCAAGGGCGAGGGATCCGTCTACAAGGACGCCCAGGGGCGGTGGGTGGCCGCGGTCCCGCTCCCCCCGGACCCAGCCACCGGCCGCCGGCGCCGCAAGGTGTTCCGCGCCCGTTCCAAGGTCGAGGCGCTGCGCAGGATGCGAGAGGCCAGAACGAGCTCGCCCGAACCGGGAACGTCTCCACCAACCGCCCTGTGACCGTCGCCGAGTGGATGGAGCAGTGGATCGACCAAGACATCGCCCCAATCCGCAAACCCGCAACAACAGCCGACTACCGCTCCCTCACCCGCACACACATAGTCTCAGCCATCGGCCGCTGCCGGATAGACCGCCTCTCCTCTAGTGACATCCGCACCCTCCACCGCCACATTGCCCAGTCAGGCAGATCCTCCTCCACCGCTGCTAAGGTCCACCGGGTCCTGCGCGCTGCGCTCGCGGCTGCTGAGCGTGAGGGAGTGGCATCCAGGAACGTGGCGCGCCTGGTGAAGGCCCCACCGACGTTGTCGCAGCCACCTCGTGCCATGAACGCAGAGGAGGCCCGCAGGTTCCTGAGGGCGAGGCGCTCGCGAGGCGATCACGCGAGGTGGTCGTTGGCGCTCATGATCGGAGAAAGACAGGGGGAGGCTCTCGGCTTGCAGGTTGACCACCTCCACCTCGACGACGCGATGCCGTGGGTGGATCTCGCTTGGGAGCTGCGGAGGGTGACCTGGGAACACGGGTGCGGCACCAGGGCTCTGGGAACCTGGCCGTGCGGCTACCGGAGGGCGGGCGACTGCCCCAATCGTGAGGCACCGGTCCCGTCACATATGGAGGCCGAGCAGGTTCACGGCGGTCTGTGGCTGCTACGACCTAAGACTGTTGGCTCGCAGCGCCGCGTCGCCTTGCCGCAGGTTCTGGCCGATTCGCTCGCCGAGCATCTTGAGGCAGTCAGGCCGGCCAGGTTCGTCTTCGAGTCGCAGCCGGGGGTCCCTATCGATCCTCGTCGCGATCACGAGGACTGGAAGACTGCGTTGAAGGAGGAGGGACTGCCTCCGATGAGGCTGCACTCGGCGCGCCACACGGCGGCAACACTGCTGCTCGAGGCGGGCGTGTCACTGAGGACCGCGCAGGAGATTCTGGGGCAAACGCAGGCCCTGACAACGGCCCGATACCAGCACCCCAGCCTGGAGCCCAGGCTGCCTCACTGGAGGGGTTGCCGGCGCCATCACCTGATGTATGACTCCCGTCCCTATTCCCATCTGCTGAAAAGGATAATCTCAAATGGATCGATTACCCCCATGGGGCCACACTTCTGCACCTATGATGGTGGTGTCATGAGCACGACCACAGAGGAGGCGAACCATGACGGCAACGACGATGTCCACAGCGATCCGGTCCGGCGCGAGCCGGGGGGTCCGCCTCGCCGTCAGCCCGAGTGTGGGGAACTACAGGCGATTGAGGACTCCTCAGCGGGACGTGACGTCGAAGGCGTGGGAGTCAGTTGGTCGCAGCCTGTCCTCGGCGATGAGGACGGAGGGCCGCTCGCAGGCATCCAGTCGGCGTTCCATCTGACACAGGCCTACTCTGCCCAACTCACACCGAACGATTTCGATGCCTTTGAACGGGCTCTGCCCGGAGCTGCGGATCGCATCCTGACGATGGCTGAGAATCGGCAGACCGCTGAGATTGAGAACCAAAGGATAATGACGCGGGCTGAGGCTCAGGCCTTCCTCGGTTCAGCCTGGGCCGTCTCCTTCCTCCCCTGGGGACTTCTTGTAGCAACGGCCATCCTGGCGATCGCCGGCCAGTCTGTCGCTGCCGTTTTGTCGGCACTAGCCGCTGGCGCGACTGCGGGGCCGCAGATCATCGCGGCGAGTCGCTCCAACAAGTCGAACAGCTGACGGACTAAACAGCAAGGGCGCTCCGCCACCCGGGATGGGTGGCGGAGCGCCCTTGCTGTTCCTGGGGCTTAGCAGGCTAGGTCGTGCGTGAGACCGAGGCGGGCGCGCTCGACGTCGTCGAGGTAGATGAGGCGGGTCCGCAGCGTGTCGACGTCGACCCAGAGCATCTCCGCTACCTCGAGCTCGCTGCGAGTATGGGCGAGCGCATCGGCGATACATATCGATGGGGATGAGGCGCTGGGCCGCCTCACGTGCGACATCGACCTCGATGTCAGGCGGCTGGCAGGTGCTGTGCCCGCGCTCGAGGTGGATGAGCTCATGGATGAGGGTGCATCCGAGCCTCGGCGACGGTCTGCTCGACGGTGAGCCAGATTGACGTTCCGTCGGTGCAACCCAGGACGGTGGGCGGAAGAGAACTGGTCGGCCAGACGTCAGTGTTGGGATGGGCTGGGATCAGAGTGCTCCAGGGGCGCAGCGTGTGAGTCCCGCAATCTGTTTGGGACATGTCCATTAAGAAAGGTGGGAAGGCCCGGAGGGAAACTGAGCAGGTGAATAGGTAGGCTCATCTTGCCCCCACACCGCCTAGCATGGGCCGATTAGACCGTCTTACTTAAGGTTGTATCTAAATCATTACCCGTAAGTTAGTAGACCTTGTCAAGCCAGTGCGCGTGGACACCGGGGGTGATTTCAAGGCCTGTGGGGACGATGAGGGTGGGTCCGTAGACGATGGTTTCCTTGCCGACGTGCTGGATGGCGGCGGTGTGGGCGATGTTGAAGCGGGCGCAGCGGGCGGCGGTGTAGAGGTCGGCCCAGATGATTTCCTGGTCGTCGTAGGTCAGGAGCCACGGGTAGGTGGCGGTTAGGAGCTTGTCTGCCAGGGCTTGGTGGTCGTTGGCGTTGAAGGCGTGGAGATAGAGGCTTCCTCCTTGCTCGACGTAGGGCGGGTCCGCATAGACGAGGACGTCCGTGGCATGGGGCTTCCATTGTGGTGAGGAAGTCGAGGCCGTCGAGCTGGGTGACGTGGATGCGGTCGCCCAGGGCGGCAACGTGTTTGACCCTCTCGATAAGCGCCGACTTGTTGTAGCGGGCATCAATCTTCCATTTGCCGACCTGTTCGAACCCGCCGATGGGGCCCGCGTCGAGGATGCCGGAGCGGTTGGTGCGGTTGAGGAAAAAAGTGGCAAAGCCGAGGGCAAGGTCGTCTCCCTTACCGGCCTGGTAGATGGCTCTCTGGTGGTTCCACTGCTCAACGGTGACGAGGGTGTTGTTGATGAGCTGACAAAACGCGTTGGCGCCGTCGGGGGCGGTGATGGTGCGCCAGAACGCGGCAACGCCAACATTGATATCGTTGATGTGGATGTGCTCAACGGCGCCGTCGGTCAAGAGTCGTAGGGCGGCGCTGGCGCCTCCCTGCGTAGGGCTCGGCGTAGTGGGTCGGGGCCGGGATCTGGGCGCGGATCAGGCGGGCGAAGAAGGGGGCCAGGCGAGCTTTGCCACCAGGGTAGCGCAGGGGACAGATACCTCACGGGTCAAGCCTGCCCTGTTTTGTCGTCCGTGAACACCGGTTGAGGAACCTGTCCCAGGTTGCGTTCCATGGCAACGAGCACGGGTGTGAAGAGCACGTTGAGGCGACGGACCTCGGAGGGGGCGTTGCGCGCCAGGATACTGTGCACGAAGTCGTTCATCTGCTGGACGGCCAGACCCTGACTCCCCTTGTCCGAGGCCTTCCACGCCTCGTGAAGCTCACGACTCCTGCACCTCTCGGCGTTGGCGACCTGTGGGTCGATAACTCTGAGAGCGGTGGTTACTCGCTTCCAGACCTGTCCTCATTGACTGTTTTGTCGTGCCGGGCAAGGAAATCGGTGCAAGCGAGGTCCACGACAACGCGGCACAGCACACCACAGACCTCGGCGTTGGTGTTGATGGGTATCTTCTGGGCCTGCTTCCCGAGAGCATTGACACGGGCGCTGAACTGGTCGAAGTCCAGGTTGGGGAACAGGCGCTCTGCTACGCCGTTGTCGGTGGGACCGTTGGAGGGTATCGGACCGAGGTCCTCTTGCTGGCCTGAGTCAGCATCTTCGGAGAATGAGCCGTCCGGGACTACGGGCTCGTCGGTCTTAGTCGTCTCCTCTTTGTCCGACGGTTCGTGGTGATGCCGCTTGGACGCGGTGGTGTCAGGGGCCCCAGCTGGGAACAACTCACCTTGGTTAACGATCAGGGGCGCGAGGGTGTTAGCGACATAGTCGTTGATCTCGTCGAGGCTTCCGAGGGAGCGCGGGTCGATCATGTGGTTGGAGATGTCTGTCAGAAGCCGTTTCATGGCCGAGCGGACTGCATCGGTCGAGTATTCGCAGATGAGCCCGGTGTCCGTCATCGACAGCTTGAAGGTACTCCTGAAGCTCTCCTTCTGGGCTACGCGATGCATGTAGGTGTACTGCTTGTGCTCAGCTTCCACGCACAGGTTGTGCATCTCCTTATCGTGCCGGTAGGTGCGCCGTAGCCATGCCCACATCTCAGGCCCGAACTCGCGGGGGTCGCCGCGCCGTATCTTCCGGTTGTACTTCGCCTTGGGCGTCCATTGCGCGGTCCCCTCGCCTCTGCCCGGCCCGGTATGCTTGAGATCAATCCACATGTCGGCCTGATAGCGGTCAGGAAAAACGAAACACCACGCCTTTGCAGGGATTTGGGCGGCGGCCCTGTGGTAGGCCGGGAAAGCCTCGCGCGCTATCGAAGCTGCCCCTATGATGTTGTCCGGTCGAGTTAGGGATCGGAGAGCCAGGAGTCGACGGTTCCCTTCAACCACAGTGAACTCGCCGTCGTTCCGTGGGATGACATACAGGGGATCTGCAGTGTTCAGCCCGTGCTTCGAGATGTGCTCTCCGAGGGCGCAAATCGTTCTCTCCGCTTCCTCCCAGAGCAAGAGTGAAGCTTCATTCTCTGTCGTGGACACGCCGGTGCGTGAGTTCTCAAGGTCAAGATGCAAATCCGCAACCGGCACCTCGACGTGGGGTAGGGGTAGGGGACGTCGTTCATGTCAGTCTCAGCTAGTCGTCAGTCCGGCTTCGTTCGCCTCGCACTCGCGGAGTGCCACTTCAGCGTTCCATTCTCAAGGCAGTGTATCACCGTGAGGGCCGTAGCCTCGGCAAGCGACGGGGCGTCAGAGTGAAAGGATAGCATGAAAGCGGGTTCATCTACCTGAACGCGGGATTCAAGCCGGACTGCGATTTCCTCTAGAAGGCTTCGGTCTGATACATCAGCCAAAGCCTCGTGGGCTCTGAGGTGGACAGTGACCATGTCAGCTTCGCCGTCAGTTATTAAATCCGAAGTCACAAGAGCATCGACCACGTTAGTGCGGTAGCCACACGTAAGTGCAACGGCGAAGGCATAGCCTGCCTTCACACCCTTCTTCCAGCAGATGGAGACACTCTTGGGTGGGTCTCTTAGTGTGGTGGCAATTCCTGCGGGGCTTCCCTGGCTGGTGGTGCTGACTGAGAACAGAAAGGGGCATCGTGGGACCCGGATTCTCGACCAAGATTCACCAGGAGTGCTCCCACGATGCACCCTCATCAGTCTGCCGTGTCCGTCCTGATTCAGGAAGTCGTGTCCGACCCGGACCTGGCGCATGATGACGTCTTCCGTCGTCTGCTTCAGGCCGGTTTGCAGGACCTGATCGACGCCGAGGCCACCGCCCAGATCGGCGCAGGCCCCTGCGAGCGCTCCAGTACGCGCTCCAACCGGCGAGACGGCAAGCGTCCCAAGAAGCTGGCCACCACTGCCGGGGAAGTGGACCTGGCCATCCCCAAGCTGCGGCAGGGGTCGTTCTTCCCGTCCCTGCTCAGCCCCCGCAAGCGGGTGGACAAGGCCTTGATGCGCCGTGATCTGCTCAGCCTGGATCGAAGGGGTCTCGACCCGCAAGGTCGATGACCTGGTGCGGGCGCTGGGCAACGAGTCCGGTATCTCCAGATCCACCGTCTCAAGGATCTGCAAGGACATCGACGAGGCGGTGGGTGAGTTCCTTGCCCGCCCACTGGACCACGCCTGGTTCCCCTACCTATTCGTGGACGCCACCTATGTGGATGTCAGGGTCAACCACCGGGTGGTCTCCCAGGCCCTGGTGGTCGCCACCGGGGTCTCGGCCCAAGGACATCGCGAGATCCTGAGCATGGCTGTCGGTGACGCCGAGACCACCGACTTTTGGACCTCGCTCCTACGGTTCCTGCGCGAGCGGGGTCTGAGGGTCGCCACCGACCAGGACCCCGAGGGGGTCGTGCTGGTCACCAGTGACGCCCACGCCGGTATCCGCTCCACGGCCCGAGGCGATCCTGCCCGGCGCGTCCTGGCAGCGGTGCCGGGTCCACTTCGCCCGCAACATCACCTCCAGGCTCGGCTCGGCCCGCTCCAAGCCTGTCAATGCGCTGATCTCCACGATCTTCGCTCAGGCCAGCCGGGAGGCCGTCACCGCCCAGTACCAGCACGTCATCGACTCCCTGCACCCCTCGTTCCCGCAGGTCGCTGACATGCTCACCGAGGCCAAGCGGATCTGACCGCGTTTGCAGCCTTCCCCAGGGAGCACTGGCCCAAGATCTGGTCCAACAACCCCATCGAGCGCCTGGGTCGCGAGATCAAGCGCCGCGCCGACGTCGCTACAGGTCCTCCCCGACCGGGACCGCGTCACCCGCCTGATCGGAGCCGTCCTGCTCGAACAGCACGAGCAATGGCAGTACGGCGAACGCCGCTACCTGTCCAAGACATCCCTCAGACACCTCACCCACACGCTCTTCCAGGACCAACACGCCCTACCCGACCACAACACCATCACCCTCAACCCCCTAACCACAACTACACCACACCAAAAGACTTGACCACAGTGGACGGTGTCCGGCGTGGGGCTGGCGAGCTCGTGGCCTATGGTTGTCGCGGTGTTCCTGCCCGCGACATCCTCGCTCGGCGTACGGGTTGAGGCTGCTTACCTGGTGATGGTCTTCGCCGGCGACATCCTCAACGTAGTCCGTTTTGCGGCGGGTAAGGCAGCCGAAGCGGGAACGGGGCGTCAGTTGGCCTGGTGAGTATGTGGCGGTACCTATCTCTGAAGCAGGACTGTTGATGGGGCCGCTTGGGTCGGGGTTTCATCGTGTTTTGGTGCGGGTTCGATGTTGAGCTCGTCAGTTCGGACAGGGGATGGCGCACGTCGGCACAGATATAGGTGGAAGCAGTGAGGCGCTGCTTCTGGGCCGCGGGGTCGCGACGTGCTCACCCCGGCCGTGGTCCTAGATGAGAGCAATTCTGCTGGCGTAGCACCAGCGTTGATGGAAGGAGAACTAACATGAGTTTTCCAGGCGTCACATTGGGCTCTTCACGAGGTGCAAGACCTGAAGCCACAGGAGAGGTTGCTACTCCTGGTCTTAGCAGAACATGCGGATATGATCATAACTGCGTGTGGCCGTCGCAGGATCGCCTTGCCGACAAGATGGGAATATCGCTGTCGGCGTTACGTCGTTACCTGAGGGTCTGGAGAAACTGAGGCTGCTAACGCACGAGCACCGGCGGTTATGGACAAGCCGGGCTGATACGCCTCGGACGACAGACGTCTATCAGCTTTATATAGGTGCTACACCGATCAGGGAGCTCTAAAGGACAGTTCGCAGCGTTCTCATCCGGCCGAATCTCATGGGAAAGGCGAGGCCGCATTCAAGCCGGTGAGTCAACATGTCAAAGTCTACAAGGGCAAGGTAACGACTCAAAAAGTGAGCGAAGTAGTCAACTATGCCACCCCGCTTGGCCCTGACCGTCGGCGCCCTTGCGGATGCCCTGAGCAACTGGTTCAGCTGAGCCGATTGTTTGCCAGGGGTCACCCGGTTGCGCCAGGGTGCCCCCACCATTATGGCCAGCGCTGCTCCATAGTGTCTGCACCTCGACGAGTCGCATCAGGATGCCCGCCAAGGGCGGCTCGGTGCTTCAGGTGGGACTGCCCGCGAGATCCGTGGACCACGGTGAGCATAGGAAGTGGGGCGCCTAGAGCAGGCCAAAAGCAGCTTCCCACTGCCCTACCGGTACATGCTTCCAGGCTGCGTGATGGTTGCTGGAATCAGGTGAGGTCAGATGGCACCGATCCACGTGAGGTGGACACCCTGGTCAGCACCAAGAAAGACGCTACTCGTGTTGAGCAGAGCTCAATCGTCACCAGCCCAGGTAGCCGGATGTGAGCTACAGGTCACGCAGCCACAACGACATACCCGCTCTCACGACCACACCTTACGGATCGCAGGCTACCCGGAGGTTCAAAAACCGAAGAGTGAGGCAAAAATTCGAGGACGCAAAGACGCAGCCCGCAGCCGACTCCTACCCTCAATCTCTTCCGCTGACGATGACGCCACTATTCTCCGATTCTGCCATTTGAAGGCTCAGACGGTACTGTTCCGCCTCCGGCTCTTCAGTGAACTCCAGGAGGTTTCCAGCCACCTCCGAAAGGACGTCGCGAACCTCAGCAGGCGACGCATGGAAGAACTCACGGCGAGTATTGACACGATTAACTCGCTTGTCCGCGAACCTTCGATGCAGATCAGCCTCTACTGTGACAGCATCGTCAGAGAAGAACAGTGCATGGACGTCGAAACCGAACGGGACAGAGGCATCTCCAAGTTCTCGAACACGATCCATCGGATCAAGCCGACGCGTCATGCCGATCTTAACCATTCGATCACCGAACGCCCCAATGTTGGAGATGACATACACATATCCTGCACGGATATTAGCGGCACGGAAATCAACCTTCTCAATCTCCTTATCAAGCCCTTCAAGCTGGCACCTGATCTCATCAGCCTCATCCGTTCGCCCCTGATCCACGAGAGACTGGAGCACGTGCTGGTAGTGCTCACGCTCCTTGTCGAGCTTCGCTCGGCGCTGGGCAAGTTCCTGCTGCGCTTTACGCTCTTCACGCAGTCTCGCCTTCTCCTCCCGCTCCACCTCTTTTTCGGCCTTTTTAGCGTTTTGATACCTGAGCGACAGGTCGAGTTCTTCGAGGCGGAGTGCATGGTATCTGCCATCTATCCTCAGGTTGATGAGCGAACCAAGACGCTCCACCTGGTCACGGGTGCGCTCAAGTCGTTTGCGAGCCGCCTCACCATTGCCGGCCTTGACAGTGAGAACACAGTTCTCAACTTCAGCATTATAGGCACGCAACATCATCTTCGACATGTCAGCAACGAACTTACGCCCTTGCGATGCCGAGTTATTGAACGTGAAGCCCTCTCTGGCTCTGATCGCCACCTTATCCCTAATCATCTCCTTGATCTGAGAACGCACCTCCGAGAGGCGACCACTAAGCTCTAGAGAAGACTCGGCAGGATGCACATAATTTGTCAGCCCGTTGTCGACCATAACAACAGTATCCGAAAGGTGCATGTCGAGTTGTGCGAGCTCTCGCTTGCGGTTATCGATTTTATCGGAAACTGCACGCGCATCACGCTCAAGAACGCGAAGACTCTCCTCCGCCGAAGCGGCCCGCTGGGAGAACTCCAATTTCTGCCGCTCCAGAGAGGCCTGCAATTCGACCTGGTCACGCCTCATTTGCGCAGAAACTTCCTGCATAGTAACCAGATCCCCACCTCCAACCCGATCAAGTAGCGCCCGAAGCTCTCCAATTGACGCGAGTGCGGCATCATACTGCTGCGCCCCCACACTCAACTGCTGTTCGAGAGTTTGGATCTTCCTTTTTTTCTCACCAAACATCATGAGACCTCTTTGTCGACAGGTAAAGTAAGGCAGAATGAATGTTACAACTTCACCCTGCCAGCAACGTCAACACAGAGATCACAATTAAGCAACCTTAGTCGAAAAACCTCTGAGTAAGTTTTTATTTTTCACTTGCGGCATCGTCGAGCACACGGCCAACGTAGCGGCCGAACTGCTCAGTGATGCTGTCGTGGTCGTCGTCGGGCCACTCGCTCCAGGTGTGGCGGAAGCCCGCCGCGCGGTAATAGTTCAGGCTGTTCCTGGCGTGCCCGAAGCCATCGAATCTGTCGACGCTGTTACCGGGCACGTCGCGCGTCCCAGTCACCCAGTTCAGCGAGAGCCGTTCCTTGGCGTCTCCGGAGAAGGCTGTCGCCCCTCCTCTTCGGGCGCGTCACCGCCGCCGAAGAGATGAAGTCCCTCGCCCGCCATGCGCTCGGCGTAGCGCGGGGAAGAACCACTGGCTGATGAACTCCGACCCGCCGGAGTAACCCACGAACCAGACCTGCTCCGTGTTCGCCCCACACTCGACCGCCACGTAGTCGAGCGCCCTCCAGGTACCGGACCTTCCCGTCCTGGTCGTCCACCCACCAGATCCCGTCGCCGGGAGAGCGCACCGAGACGACGTCGTACCCGCGAGCGCCCGCCGCCTCGACTACTCCCCCGTCACCGGCCAGACCGCCTCCGGATCGTTCGGCCGAGCTCTGGCCGCCCTGGTTGTGGAAAGGGTGCCCGTCACCGTCGAGGTAGACGACCAGCCCGACCGGCGCATCCCCGGCCGCGTAGAAGATGCAGTCGGAGGTCTCGTCGTCGGAGTCGGTGTAGGGAGAAGGCCACGGGGGCGGACAGGTCTCCCGACGCCGGCCGCAGGCTCGGGACATCGCTCGCCCCTCGTGAGCGCAGGTGCGGCGGCGGGCTGGTGCGCGCAGCCGGATGCTGCGGCCCCTGGGAGGCACACCCGGCCAGAATGAGGCCGGTCATGGCACCGGTCAAAGCTCGTCGCGAAAGGTGTGCCGCCACGTACTCCCTCCACCTTCCCGATCGGTGTCAGCCACTCAACCGTAGTACCGCCACCCCGCTCCCGCGCGGGCGGCAGCCGGCGGAAGGGGCACTGCGCCTACTTCTTCCCCGTGAGGCGAAGGTAGATGGAGATCGCGATCATGGCCGCAACGATCGACAGTCCCCACCGGATCCAGTCAATGCCCGATGTCACAACAACGCCGAGAGACCTGGCCGCGGCGTCGCCGATGAAGGCCCCGACGATTCCCAGCACAGTGGTCCACAACAGCGAGATGTTCTGCTGTCCTCTCAGGAGCAGCCGGGCCAGACCGCCGACAACGGCACCGATGACGATCGTCCACACGAATCCTATGATGCTGAACATATTGGGTCTCCTTCAGAGACGGGTGACATGTCGATGACCCCAGCGATCATCGCCGGGACACGGTGAGAGCTCCTCACACCCTCTCTCCCAGTGAGACCGCGGAGCCGACGGGAGCCGGCCTCCGCATCCCCCTCGGTGACGGGAACCCGTCCCGGCACGGTTTGATTCCCAATCCGCTCCGTCAGCTCATCCCTGTCGACCCTGACCACCGGAGGCACGCCCTCGACGCGACTGGCCTGAGCGCGAGCCGCCGCCCCGCTGGGAGCCACTTCTGCGCCCGCCGTGTCCACCGCGGCCTCCATGGCCGCCCCTGCCTGGCGCCACTTTTCCGACCGGCGCCGTGGCCGGCGCCCCGCCCCGCTGCTGCTGCCGCGTCGTTTGGCCCCACGGCCACGAACGCCACGGCCGGGCCGGTCACGCCCCGGCTCACCGTGACCCGGCCGCCCGGTGGAGGCTCGCCCGCTGGGGCTACCGCCCTTGACGGCCACGCCCTCGGGCAGTCCTCGAGCTCGACGGCGTCGGCGACCCACCCACGAGGGCGGCCACGGCGTCGTCGTCGGGCCGGATGCGCTCGATGTCCGCACGGATCCGGGGCCTTTCGGAGCAGGGACCTGGACGTCGCGACTCCCTGCTCGGGAAGCGACGAGCGTGATGACGCCCCGGTGGCTCGGCGCGGGCGGTGCGCCCGAGCGGTGCAGGTAGGCCTTGTGCTCGGCGGGCGGGTCGACGTGGACGACGAGTTCGACGCCTGAGACGTCGATGCCGCGGGCGGCGATGTCAGTGGCGACCATGACGTGGACCTGCCCGGTGGAGAAGGCCTTCATGGCGCGTTCGCGAGCGTTCTGGCTCATGTTGCCCTGGAGCTCGACGGCGGGGATGCCTGCCTGGACGAGCTTGCGGGCCAGGCGCCGGGCGAGGTGCTTGGTGCGGGTGAACAGGATGCGCTGCCCTCCCGGAGGCCAGCCGACGCACGACGCCGTCCTTGGCGGTCTTGTCCGCCACCATCCAGACGCGGTGGGTCATGGCGTCCACGGGCGAGGTCGAGGGATCCACGGAGTGGTGGAGCGGGTCGTGGAGGAACTCCCTCACCAGCGCGTCCACGCCGTTGTCCAGGGTGGCGGAGAACAGCAGGCGCTGGCCGCGCTGCGGGGTGGCGCGCAGGATGCGGCGGACGTTGGGAAGGAAGCCGAGGTCGGCCATGTGGTCGGCCTCGTCCAGGACGGTGATCTCAATCTCGTCGAGGCTGACGAGCCCCTGGCCCATGAGGTCCAGGAGCGGCTGGCAGGCGATCGACGACGTCGACCCCCGCCTTGAGCGCCTTCTCCTGGGGCTTGGCGGAGACACCGCCGAAGATGGTGGCCACATCCATGTCGACGACGCGTGCCAGGGGCTCGATGACCTCGGCGATCTGGAGTGCGAGCTCGCGAGTGGGGGCCAGGACCAGGCCGATGGGGTGGCCGGGGCGGGCCTTGTCCTGCTGCGCCAGGCGCTGGACCAGCGGGAGGCTGAAGGCGAGGGTCTTTCCCGAGCCGGTGCGGCCGCGGCCGAGCACATCACGCCCGGCGAGGGTGTCGGGCAGGGTGGTGGCCTGAATGGGGAAGGGCGCGGTGAAGCCGCGGGCGTCGAGGTCGGCGGCAAGGTCGGGAGTCCACGCCGAGGGAGGCGAAGGTGGCCTCCCCGGCGGCCGGGGTCCTTCCGGAGGCGAAGCGGTGGGAGGCGGAGGTGCGGTGTGCGGCCACGAGGGTCCTGTCGGTTGGGACCGGGAGCACGCCGCCGCGCAGATCGCCGGCAGCGTGCGCGTCGGTGCGTGAGGTGCCGGCGTTCGCGGCTCGACGGCGCAGGGCGTCGATTCATACGACGCGCGCCAGGACCGGGGCACCAGCCAGGCCGGGCGGCTCCCGGACCAGAGACCCATCCTGCCCGAGTTTCCGCCACATCCCAAGGACGCCGCTCACACGCGCGCCGGGCGCGGCGCGCGGCCGTCCGCGCTGGCCAGGGCCACAGCCACCGACACCAGCACGAGCCCGGTGACCTCCCAACCGCTGGGCAGCTGGCCCAGCACCGCCACTCCCACCAGCATCGACGTCGCCGGCATGAGCGAGGACAGGAGCGCGAAGGCATCCGTCCCGAGCCGTTTGAGCACCACTTGATCGAGCCCGTAGGGGCACCGCGGTCGACAGCAGCCCGACTCCCAGCGCCATCGCCGTCGACCTTACCGACGTCAGGGCATCGGCAGCCGTGCCGACGGCGAAGGGACCGTAGACGAGCGCGCCGAACACCATGCCCACGGCGAGCGAGTCGATCCCGGCCCCGGCCGAGGCCACACGACGTCCCAGAAGGATGTAGCCGGCCCAGGCCGCACCGGCCGCCAGCGCGAGCACGACCCCCGTCCTCTGGCCCGGCTCACCCAGGTCGACGCCGAGCCCGGAGATGGACACGACTCCCAGGAGCGCCAGCACCGCGGCGCAGCGCGGCCGCCACCCGCGCCCCGTGATGGCGGCGACGGCAACCGGCCCGAGGAACTCCACGGAGACGACCGTCCCCAGCGGAAGCAGTGAGATCGCCGCATAGAAGATGACGTTCATGGTGGCCGTGGCCGTCCCGAAGGCGGCGGCCAGCGCCAGCGCCTTGCGCGTCCAGCTCCGGCGCCAGGGACGTCGGAGAGCCATGAGCACGGTGGCGCCCACCACCAGGCGCCACCAGGCCACCGTCGTCGAGGGCATGAGCGAGAACAGGAGACGGCCAGGCCCGCACCGAGGTACTGGGAGAAGGCGGAGACGACGAAGACCAGCGGCGCGGGACCCTTCCCACCACCGCGCTGCCCGCGCCACTCACGCCTGCGCTGTTGCTCAGGTCGCGGGGCGGGCGGGAATCACCGCTCATCACTCCCGTATTGTCACCCGCCCTGCTGCGGCTCCCTCACGCGCCGTCCCTCCACGGTTCCGCCGCGGCGCACCCGGCGCGGACGGCGGCCGGCCCGGTTACCTGCCCAGGCGGCGCTCCCGACTGGCGAAGTCGCGCAGTGCTCGCAGGAAGTCCACGCGCCGGAAGGCCGGCCAGTTGACCTCGCAGAAGTAGGGCACTCGGAGTGCACCGACTGCCACAGGAGGAATCCGGAGAGCCGTTGCTCGCCCGAGGTGCGGATGACCAGGTCGGGGTCGGGCTGACCCTTGGTGTAGAGGTGGTCGGTGATGTCCTCCTCACTGAGCGAGGCGGCGACATCCTCCAGGCTCGCCCCGGCGGCGGCCCGCTCGCGCAGGAGCTCGCGCACGGCGTCGGCGATCTCCTGGCGGCCCCCGTAGCCGACGGCGATGTTCACCTGCATGCGCCGGTCCTCCCCGCGGCCTTTCCCTGACACCCTCGCCCGCCTCGGCGACCTCGGGCCTGGACTTCGCGACGGCGGCGCGCAGGCGCTCGGCCAGCGGCTCGGGCAGGAGGTCGACGGCGCCGACGAGCCGCAGGCTCCAGCGGCCGGTCTCGGCGAGCTCGTCGACGGCGTGGGCGATGATGTCCAGCAGCGGCGAGAGCTCGGCGGGGTCTCGGGAGAGGTTGTCGGTGCTCAGCAGCCACAGGGTGACGACCTCGACCCCCATCTGCTCGGCCCAGCCGAGGAATCCTCGATCTTGTCCGCCCCGCGCTTGTGCCCCTGAGCCGCCCCGAACCCCATGGACTTGGCCCAGCGCCGGTTGCCGTCGAGGATGACCCCCACGTGGTGCGGCACCGTGGCCGGGTTGATGCGCGCCGCCAGCCGGCGCTCGTAGATGTCGTAGAGGAGGTTGTTGCCTGCCATGCCGTTTCTCGGGATTCCTCGGTGGACTTGTGGGGACGGGGACCCGACGGCGCGGGGCCATATCCAACGGTATCGCGCACCATCGGACCTGCGCTGAGCGAGTCAGTAACAGCCGGGCCAAATCCGGCTATCAGGTTCACCCAGGGTTGCCGGGGCACAACGGAGACACCTATGAATATTCGGCCACCCCGAAGGCCTCCGCCCACGGGGCTGTCCATGGAGCGACGTGGCCGGCACGGATCCCGAGCCAGCTGGGCGCAGCGGAACGCCGCCGGTGCAGCACGGACAGGCCGGATGCAGCCCACGTCACACCCTCTCGACATACCCGCACCACATAACCTACGTTGACGTAACCTACGCACCCGTAAGGTATGAGCCGATCCCAGCTCGGCTCGCGCACCCCAGAAGGACGCTCACGCCATGTCACCGACATCGTCACCGACACCGCCGGCTCCGCGCCGCAGCGCGTCCACGGGCACCAAGAGCGTCATCGACGCCGTCAAGCCCAGGCTGCGCGGGTGGATCCATGCCGGGACGGCCCCACTGGCCCTGGCCGCCTGCATCGTGCTGACCGTCCTGGCGCCGAGCGTGGGCCTGACGTGGGCCTGCGCCATCTACCTGACGTGCTCGCTGCTGCTGTTCGCCAACTCCGGCGTTTACCACATCGGCACGGGCCGCTGGCCCGAGAGGGTCGCGGCCACGCTGCGACGGATCGACCACGCGAACATCTACCTGCTCATCGCCGGCACCTACACGCCCCTGTCGGTGGCCCTGCTGCCGACGCGCACAGCGGCCCTGGTCCTGGGCATCGTGTGGGCCGGCGCCGCGATCGGCACGGCCACGAACCTGTTGTGGATGAACGCACCGCGCTGGTTCACCACCGCCCTCTACATCATCCTGGGCTGGGTGGCGGTCTGGTTCCTGCCGCAGTTCTGGACGGCGGGCGGCCCCGCGATCGTCTGGCTGCTGGTGGCCGGCGGCGTGACCTACACGCTGGGCGCCGTCGTCTACGCCCGCAAGACGCCCGACCCCTCGCCGCGATGGTTCGGCTTCCACGAGATCTTCCACGTGTGCACCGTGGCGCGTGGGCCATGCCACTGCGTGGCCTGCTTCCTGGCGGTCCTGAGGTAGGGTGGGTCATCAGGTCGCGGCACGCCGACACGCCGTCGTGCAGACTATTTTTCCTACCAGTTTTCCTGATAACAGCGTACGACGCCGATCGAGCAGGTCAGCGCCGTTTCATCCACCTCGGGCCGCGATCACGGGCCCTCAACATTTCATCACCCTCTTCAACTATTCAGCGTTCTCTCAGGCCACGGCGTAGAATCGCGCTTCAAACCCGGTTGGCCCCGTGAGGAGCCGCCGGGTGTCGTCGTCGCAAGGTGGCCCCGCAGGCCGCCGGGCGACCAGCACCAGTCATCCAAGGAGGACCCATGTCCGAGCAGTCACAGGGCACCTGGCTCACACAGGAGGCCTACGACCGCCTGTCCGCCGAGCTCGAGCACCGCAAGACGACCGAGCGCAAGGAGATCGCCCAGCGAGTGGAGGCGGCCCGTCAGGAGGGTGACCTGAGAGAGAACGCCGGCTACCACGCGGCCCGCGAGGAGGCGGGGCTCAACGAGGCGCGCATCATCCAGCTCGAGGAGACCCTGGAGAACGCCCAGATCGGCGAGGCGGCCAACGACGGCTCAGTCTCAGCCGGCACGATCGTCACCGCGAAGGTGGCCGGCAAGGAGCAGATCTTCGCCCTGGGCGGCCAGGAGATCACCGAGGACGTGCCCGACGGCGTCAAGGTCTTCTCCCCGATGCCCCTGCTGGGCCAGGCCCTCATGGGGCACCGCGGGCGACACCGTCTCCTACGAGGCCCCACCGGCCGGGGAGATCGAGGCCGAGATCGTCAAGGTCGAGCGGGTCTGATTTTCTTTCAGTCGAGCGGGCATTTTCGCGTAGCCCCACAGAATTTCTGTTGGGGCCGCGAGAAATGCCCGTTCGACGCATCACCCTTCGTTTCCTCGCGGTCAGTGAAGCGCGGGCGGGAAGAGGGGCCTCGCGCAGTACCGTGTCCTCATGTTCAACGCCCTTCGTCACTCACTCAGCGGATCGGCACCGGCCGGCCGCGAGACGCCGGTCCTGCCCGCTCCCGGAGACCACCCGGTGCTGGGAACGCCCTTGGACGGTCCCTGGCCCGAGGGCAGCCGGGTCATCTACCTGGCGGGCGGCTGCTTCTGGGGCGTGGAGCGATCCTGTGGCGCCAGGACGGCGTCGTCTCGACATCGGTCGGCTACATGGGCGGCCAGACGCCCAACCCCACGTACCAGGAGGTGTGCACCGGGACCACCGGTCACGCCGAGACGGTGCGCGTCGTCTACGACCCGACCGTGTGCGGCGAGGGCGGGGAGACCCTGCTGCGGACCTTCTGGGAGAACCACGACTCCACGCACCTCAACCGCCACGGCAACGACGTCGGCACCCAGTACCGCTCGGCGGTGTGGACGACGACGCCCACCAGCACGAGGCGGCCGCGCGGATCCGCGAGGCCTTCCAGGGCGAGCTGACCCGTCTGGCCTGGGCACCTGCGTGACCACCATCGAGGAGGCCGCGGACGCGCCGGCCGAGTTCGGCGGCCCCTATTACCTGGCCGAGGACTACCACCAGGCCTACCTGCACAAGAACCCGAACGGGTACTGCAACCACGGCCCCAACGGAGTCACCTGCCCGGTCGGCATCACGGACCTGCCCGCCCAGACCGACGTCCTCAACCCCGCCGACACACCATCTTGAGGCGACTGCCGCAGCCGTCGTCGGCTGCTTGGCGACGACGCACCGCCAACGGCATTCATGCTCCCTCGCCCATCAGTTCGCCCTGCTTATTCGCCCCAGCCTTTGAAGGCTGAATCACCAGGGTTTTTACACATTTCCTTGAGATGCTCGCCATCGGCCGCCCGCCCGCACTCCCAGCCTTGAGTGCCCGCGGCCGCCTGACCTGTTTCCCTGCGCACCCACAGGAGGCTCAACCCCGATGAGCACCCAGCAGACCAGCACACCGTCAGCGGATCAGATGCCGGACCAGACAGAGTCGGAGACCCACTGGGCCGAGGACTCGGACTTCCAGTGGCGTGCCGCGACCGAGCTGCTCATCGCCCTGGGGGTCCCGCGCTCCACGGCCCGCCTCACCAGCGACCTGCGCACCTCCATCGCCCACTTGGAGGAGGTCGACGCGCGCCTGCCCCGTGATGGCAAGCCCCTGCCGGAGGCCGACCGTCTCACCCGCAACAACGCCGTCGACGACGTCGCCCGGGCCATCCTGCCGCTGGCGCACGCCACCCTGGAGCGGATCCGGGCCGAGGAGCTGCGCATGGAGGTCGTCGGCGTGGACTACGACGCCCTGTGCGACGCCGTCGAGCAGCTCGAGGCCACCTACCGCGCCGGCTGGTGGCGCGCTGCCGAGCGTGAGGGCGCCGACTTCTTCCTGCGCGAGGTCGAGGCCCTCGACCGCCTCAACGTGCCCCCGGTGCGGGCCACCTGGCGCGACGCCGGCAAGATCGTCAGCGTCCTGCGCAGGATGCCTGACTCGACGCTGCGGCGCATGGCTCCGACGACCAACCCTGTGGCGCTGCGCCTCATGGTGCTGTTCGGGCTCCAGACCGGCTACCGCGATGGCCTGTTCGACAAGACCATCTCGATCCCCCGTCTCATCCACACCAAGACCAGTGAGTACCGCAGCGAGTACCGGGCCGGCTCAGCCGCCTAGCGCGAGCCGCACAGCCACCGCCGGCTCACTCACCGACAAAAACTTCAGAAACGACGGTGGAGTCAGGTGGTGTTTGCACCGTTGATGATGTCGTTGAGTTTCTCAGTTGGGGTCTGTCCGTTCAAGACGATGCGGGGTCGGCGGTTGAGGCGGTCCTGGATGTCTTGGATCTGGGTGTCGGTGATGGTGGTGAAGCTGGTGCCCTTGGGGAGGTACTCGCGGATCAGGCGGTTGGTGTTGGTGGAGTCAGGTGGTGTTTGCACCGTTGATGATGTCGTTGAGTTTCTCAGTTGGGGTCTGTCCGTTCAAGACGATGCGGGGTCGGCGGTTGAGGCGGTCCTGGATGTCTTGGATCTGGGTGTCGGTGATGGTGGTGAAGCTGGTGCCCTTGGGGAGGTACTCGCGGATCAGGCGGTTGGTGTTCTCGTTGGTGGGGCGCTGCCAGGGGCTGTGGGGGTCGGCGAAGTAGACCGGGATGTCGGTGACGGCGGTGAAGGCGGCGTGCTGGGCCATCTCGCTTCCCTGGTCCCAGGTGATCGAGGCCCTCACGGCCCGGGGCAGGTCAGCGACCATGGTCTGCAAGGCAGTGGTGACGGTCTGGGAGTCGTGGCCCCCGCCCAGGCGGTGTATGAGCACGAAGCGGCTGGTGCGCTCCACCAGGGTGATCAGGGCGCTGCGCCCGCCGGCGCCGATGACCAGGTCGCCCTCCCAGTGGCCCGGCACGGCCCGGTCAGCGGCCTGGGGCGGGCGCACACTGATCTGGGCCCCTTCGATCCAGGGGCGCCTGGACCTGCGGGGCAGGCCGGCCAGCGGTGAGCGGGGCAGGCGTCGGGTACGCCCTGAGCGCAGGGCCTTGTCCACCCGCAGCTGCTGGCGCAGGCTCCCGGCGCCCTGGACGTAGAGGGCCTGGTAGATCTGCTCATGAGACAGGCGCATGGACTCATTGTCGGGGTGGGCCCAGCGCAGGCGCGCGCTGATCTGGCGGGGGCTGGCCCCGTCCTCGAGCAGGGCCACCACCTCGGCACGCAGAACGGGATCAGCCTCGAGCCTCCTGGCCTTGGGGCGGGCCAGACGCTCCTGGGCCGCCACCGAGGCCCCCGGGGCCCGGTAGACCCCGTCAGGGCCGGTGTTGCGGGCGATCTCCCGTGAGACGGTCTGACGGCACCGCCCCAAGGAGCGGGCGATGGCGGCGGCCGACTCGCGCGCCCGGCCCTGAGCGATCAGGACCCGCTCGGCGTCGCTGACGCGCTGCCCGCGCCCTGACCCGCCCCGAGCAGGCCGACACCGACCAGCCCCCACGCCCCCGCCGCCCCAACGAGCGTCTTGATGAGCGTCTTGATGCCGTTGCTGCACTCTCCACGGCCTGATCGTGCCAGTACCGCCTCGCGCTGTCCCGGCTCACCCCGGCCGCGGCTCCCGCCCGGGTCAGCGTTGCTCCGGCCAGGACCGCCTGGGCGACCTTGACACGTCTGGCCTGGTCGGACTGGACCGTCCCACCCCGTCGTCCGCCTACCAGCTCCACCCCCGCCGCCTGGCACCACAGACTCACCGACCCACGACAGCACCCTCCCAGATCCCGAGCCACCGCCGAAGCCGACTCACCAGCCACCACCCGCGCCACCGCATCACGACGCACACCCTGACCAAACCAAGCCCCAGACACAAAAACACCCTCCCACGAGCGGTGCATCCACCACCAGACCCCACCGTCGTTTCTGAAGTTTTTGTCGAAGTGCGGGAGGCCGGCCGTCAGCCCTCGCCTCGTTGGTCGAAGTGCGGGAGGCCGGCCGTCGTCCTCGCCCGTCCGGCCTGCCAGCTCGAGCTTGCGGTAGCGGCTGACGGCCGCGCCGACGTCGACCATCCGGGGGCGCACGAGGAAGGCGGGCCGCTCGCGCTCATCGGTCAGGGGCGTCCAGGCCTCGTCGTCGAGCAGGGCCTCGAGGTCGTCCAGGCACTCGCGCAGCGGGGAGGTCCCCGTCGAAGCGCTGCTCCAGCAGGGCGCGCAGGGCGTGGGCGATGGCCTCGGCCTGCCCGGGGTCGGTGACGCCGCCGACGTCGGAGATGTCGATGTCCTCCCGGTCCAGGACGAGGGTGGAGGTGCCCTGGGCGCGGGTGCGCACGGGCCCCGGCGGGTGCGCGGCGGGGCGGGCTCAGGGGACGCGCTGCCTGGGCGCGGCGAAGTCCTCCAGCTCGGTCAGGGGCCGGGGCTGGTCGGCCACGACCCGGCGGGCCTGCTCGCGACGTCGCGCAGGTGGTAGGCGTCCGCGAGCAGGACCCGGTCGGCCACATCCAGGTAGTCCCCGGAACCGCCCATGACCATGACCGTGGAGACGCCCCGCCGGCGGAACAGCGCGGTGATGCGGTCCACCAGGGGCGTGATGGGCTCGCGGTCAGCGGCCACCAGCTCGCGCATGCGCGAGTCGCGGATGAGCAGGTTCGTGGCGGAGGTGTCCTCATCCAGCAGGAGCACGGTGGAGCCGGCCTCAACGGCCTCGATGATGGAGGCGGCCTGGGAGGTGGATCCCGAGGCGTTGCGGGTGGTGAAGGAGGCGGTGTCTCGCCCAGCCGGCAGGTGGGAGATGAAGGGGGTCAGGTCGACGCCGGTCACGGCGCGCCCGTCGGCGGCCCGCACCTTGACAGCGTCGGGGACCGTGGCCACGAGCTCGCGCCCGTCCCCGGGCACGTGCGGGTAGACGCCCCGCTCGATGGCGCTCAGCAGCGTGGACTTGCCGTGGTAGCCGCCTCCGACGATGACGCTCACGCCGGCTTCGACGACGGTGCCGCGTACGCGCCCGGCGTGGGGCAGGTCCACCATGGCGGCCATGGAGTCGGGGGCCTGGAGGGGAACACCCCGTCCAGGGGCTCGTCGCTCACGCCGGAGCGGCGCGGCAGCACGGCGCCGTCGGCGAGGAAGGACACCCAGCCGTTGCGGGCCACCGCCGCGGTCAGGGCCCGGTGGTCCTCGAGGGTGGCGACGTGGTGCACGAGCCGGTCGCCCCGCTCACCGGTGAGGTCCATGGCTCCTCCAGCTCGCGCACGAGGTCGCGCCCTACGATCCGGGAGGCCTCGTGGCCCTGGATGGAGCGGCCCTGGGCGGGCAGGGCCAGGCGGGCACGGACCTCCAGGATCCAGCCGGGTTTCTCTCCCGTCTCGTCCGGGCGCACGATGATGCTGGAGCGCTCAGCGATCTCCTGGCCCGGAGAGGCGATCGACAGGGCCGTGCCGCGGAATCCGGCATGCAGCTCGCGGGTGAGGAAGTCGCCCACGGCCAGGCGCCGGTCGACGTCGGCCAGCAGGTCGGCCTCATCGAGCAACGCCAGTCCGTGCAGGTCGGTGGGCACGTCCACGTGGATGCGCGTGGGCGGGGCGTAGGGGTCGGACTGGACGCGGTCGATGTGCAGGAACCAGCCGGCGGGCGCACGGTAGCGTCCGACGATCGCCTTGTAGGCGGCGTAGGAGCGCCCGTCGAGGGGCGTGGAGGTGGCCGACGAGGTCGGCCAGGAGGCCGTCTCGGGGCTCGTCGTCGTAGACGCGGCGCGGTCGGTCGTGATCGCCGCCCCGGTAGCCGCGCTCTCCTCCCCCGCGGCCGCCGCGGTAGCCGCGGTCACCATCCCGGTAGCCGCGGCCGCCTCGGTAACCGCGGTCGCCGTGTCCGCCCCTGTCGTCCCGGTGGGAACCGCCCCGCTCGCTGCGTTCAGTCATGGTGGAAACCCTACCCATCCGCCTGGCCGCACCCTCGTAGCCGCAGCGCAGACGACGTCGCCGCCGGGGGCACCCGCAGGTACCGCCGACGGCGACGTGAGGGACTGGGCCCGAGCGGCCCGGGGCCTGCACGGCCCCCGTTCGCCTCAGCGCAGGGAGGCCAGGGCGTCGGAGTGGGCGACGACGTCGCGCACCATGGCCGGAACCTCCGGGTCGTGGAAGGAGGCCGGCGAGAAGGCGCCCTCGGCGAAGTCGGTGTTGAGCGACAGGAACACGTTGGAGGCCACGACCGTGGCGCCCATGCCCTGGAGGATCTGCTGGAGGTGGCTGACGGCGCGGATGCCGACGCTGTAGGAGTAGCCGACCACACCCACGCCCTTGTTGGCCACGGCGCCGGGCTGGAGGAAGTCGATGGCGTTCTTCAGCGCGCCGGGGATGGAGAAGTTGTACTCGGGGGTGACGAAGATCAGGGCGTCGAAGGACTTCAGGGCCGCGTCGAAGGCGGCGCCGGCCGGGTCGCTGGGGACGGCCATGCGCGGAGGGATCTCCTCGGAGAACAGGGGCAGGTTGAAGGAGGCGATGTCGACGAGCTCGGCGTCGACGCCCTCGATCTCGTTGGCCTGGTCGACCACCCACTGGGCGATGGTGCCACCCACACGGTTGGGGCGGACGGAGCCGACGACGACGGCGAGACGGGTCATGATATTTCTCCTGGTCAAGATGGGCCGGGTCGGGGTCAGCGTCAGGCGGAGGCCGCCCTGCGCAACCGCGGTATGCCCGGCCGCGACAAATGATTCGTCAATAACCTTATGGGGGTTCTGACAGAAACAGCGACCCCTTATTGCATGACGCCTGCCATAGCGAGCCCTCATCTTCCCCTGAACCCGCCGGTCAGGACCCAGGAGCCGCATATTTGTCACGGTTCAGCGGGCCAGGAAGAAGCGGAAGGCGGGGTCGGCGGTCTCCTCGTTGTAGGAGTAGCCGAGCCGGTCCATGTGCTCGGTCAGCTCGACGTCGTCGGGCCCGGCCGCGAAGGCGCACAGGATGCGGCCGTAGTCGGCGCCGTCGGTGCGGTAGTGGAACAGCGTGATGTTCCAGCGGGTGCCCAGGACCTCCAGGAAGTGGGCCAGCGCCCCGGGCGACTCGGGGAAGAGGAAGGAGAAGAGGCGCTCGGGTATGCATGCGTGGCGCGCCCGCCGATCATGGAGCGCACGTGGACCTTGGCGAGCTCGTCGTCGGTGAGGTCGATGACGTCGTAGCCGGCCTCCTCCAGGTCGGCCACGATCGCGGCGCGCTCCTGATTGCCGGCGATGCGCACGCCCACGAAGATGCGGGCGGGGTCGGTGGCGGCGCGGGAAGCGGAGAGACGGTAGTTGAACTCGGTGACCGAGCGGGCGCCCAGGATGGAGGCGAAGCGCAGGAAGGATCCCTGCTCCTCGGGAATGGTGACGCCGAGGATGGCCTCGCGCTGCTCACCGATCTCGGAGCGCTCGGAGATGTAGCGCAGCTGGTGGAAGTTGAGGTTGGCGCCGGACAGGACGAAGGCCAGGCGCTCACCGGTCAGGTGGTGCTCGGCGGCGTAGCGTTTGAGGCCGGCCAGGCCAGGGCGCCGGAGGGCTCGGAGATGGCGCGCACGTCGTCGAAGATGTCGCGCACGGCGGCGGAGGTCTCATCGGAGGAGACGGTGACGACGTCGTCGAGCAGGGCCCGGCACATGCGGAAGGTCTCCTCGCCGATGCGGCGCACGGCCACCCCTTCGGCGAACAGGCCCACGTGGTGCAGGGTGATGGGCTCGCCGCCCAGCAGAGCGGCCTTGAGGCAGGCCGACTCCTCGTGCTCGACGCCGATGACCTTGATCCCGGGCATGAGCTGTTTAATGAGGACGGCGACGCCGGCGGCCAGACCGCCGCCGCCCACGGGCACGAAGACGCGGTCGAGGTGGGCGTCCTGCTGGATGAGCTCCAGGCCGATGGTGCCCTGGCCGGCGATGACGCGGGGGTCGTCGAAGGGGGCGATGTAGGAGTGGCCCTCGTCCTCGGACAGGCGCACGGCCTCGGCCTTGGCGGCGTCGAAGTTGTCCCCGTGGAGGCGGACCTCGCCGCCCAGGGCGCGCACGGCGTCGACCTTGATCTGGGGGGTGACGGTGGGCATGACGATGATGGCACTCATCCCCAGCAGGGCGGCGGAGCGGGCCACGCCCTGGGCGTGGTTGCCGGCCGAGGCGGTCACGACGCCGCGCTCGCGCTCGGCCGGGCCCAGGGAGCGCATGGCGTTGTAGGCGCCGCGGATCTTGAAGGAGTGGACCGACTGAAGGTCCTCGCGCTTGACCTCGACGGTGTTGCCCAGGCGGGCCGACAGGGCGGGCATCTCCTGGAGGGGCGTGTGCTCGGCCGCCTCGTAGACGGGGGCCTTGAGGATCTCCCGCAGGTAGTGGGGGCTGTCCCAGGCCGGGGTTCCGTTGCTGCTGACACTGTCGAGCTCATTCACGGGTGACAGCGTAACGGGCGGGTCACCCTCCGACTCAAGCCGGCCGCGCCGTACCCGCTGTAGGTGAGGCGGAGCGCGCAGCCGTCAGCTCGTCGACGAATCGGGCGATGGGCGGGGCCGCGTCCGACGCCGATATCGCGGCGATCGGCGGATGCGGAGGGAGCCCCGGGATATGGTGGACCTGCACATCCGCCCCCTCCTGCCGGACTGCCGACCGCGCGATCAGCGCGCACCCCAGGCCGGCCGCTACCATCTCACGGATGCTGGCCGGGCTGTGCGTCTCGAACTCCACCCGCGGCACCGCCTCGATCGCGCTGAACGCCTCATTCAACAAACGCCGCAGTCCGCTGTCCGAGGACAGGCACACGAACGGTTCGTCCACCACATCGGCCAACGCCCCCACCCGACGAGCACTCGACAACGGAGTGATGAGGACCAGCCATTCGTCCGCGATCTCGGTGCGGCGATATCCTTCCTGCTCCCACTGCTCCCCCACGGGGCCGATGACGACGTCGACCCGTCCCCGGCGGAGCTCTTCGAGCAGGTCAGCGATGAGCCCTGTGCGCAGCGAGACCGTGACTCCCGGATACCTCGCCCGGAACCGACTCATCGTGCTCACGAGGTCGAAACCGCCGAGGAGCGACGTCGCAGCCACCCTGACGTGCCCGGCGGACACGGACCGCAACAGCGCACGGCCCGCTCCCCCTCACCAAGAATCGCCAGCGCTCGACGCACGGAGGGCAGGAACGACTCCCTCGCGGCGCTGAGGACACCTTCCGAGAGCGGTGCAGCAGCGTCACCCCCAGGTCCTGCTCCAACCGCTTGATGTGGGCGGAGACGACCGGCTGAGCCAGATGGAGCTCGGCGGCCGCCTTCGTGAACCCGCCGCACCGCACAATCGCCTCGAATGACCGCAGATGACGCAACTCCATCTCCCCATAGTAAAACGATATGGAAAGCATGTGAATTTAGTCTTGGACATATTGTTTTCCAGGTATTTACCGTTCACATATGACATTCATCAAGTCCGCAGAAACCGCGATCCACCACGTAGGGACCCTGAAACCCCAGCCCTGGGACTCGGGTGCATGGGCCTGTCCCAGGGATACGGACCAACCGACGACGATGAGTCCCTGGCCGCCATTCACGCGGCCCTCGACTCCGGCATCACGATGCTCGACACCGCGATGAGCTACGGGCAGGGCCACAATGAGGAGATTGTCGGTCGAGCCGTCTCCACCAGCGGCATCGCACGCGACAGCCTTCAGATCGCCACGAAGTTCGGCATTGTCCGGCGCGAGGACGGGGTCCAGCTGGATGCTCATCCCAGCCACATCGCCGCCTACTGCGACGCGTCGTTGCGCCGGCTGGGAACGGAGACCATCGACCTGTACTACCTGCACCGCGTGGACCCGCAGGTGCCGATCGAGGAATCCGTCGCAGCAATGGCCGACCTGGTCACTCAGGGCAAGGTCCGTCATCTCGGGGTGTCGGAGGTGACGCCCGAGGAGCTCAGGCGCGCCCACGCCGTTCACCCCATCGCAGCAGTGCAGATGGAGTGGTCGCTCATGTGGCGCGAGCCGGAGCTCAGCATCGTGCCCGCCGCCCGGGAGCTCGGGGTCGGCCTGGTGCCGTACAGCCCTCTGGGCCGCGGATTGCTCAGCGGGCGGATCGACGCCGCCACCGTCGCCGATAGCCCCTTCCGGGCGAACGACCCCAGGTTCAACGGCGGTCATCTCAGTGCCAACCTGAATCAGGTCGAGGCCCTGACTCGCCTCGCAGGGTCCTGGGACCTGACAGCCGCCCAGGTCGCCCTCGCCTGGCTGCTGTCGCAGGGCGACGACGTCGTTCCCATCCCAGGAACGCGCAGGCCGGATCGGGTCAGGGAGAACGCCGCCGCCATGTCCTGCCGACTCACCACGGAGGACATGGAGATGCTGAGCGCGGCTCGTCCCGGCCGGCGCATGGGAAGGAGACTGCAGGTCCTTCGCCGTTCCCGTCACGGCTCGGCCGACACAGCACCACGGCGAGGGGAAGGGCGCACGGTGACCGTCCGGGCAGTCCGGATTGGTCGCTCACTGGCCTTTTCCCTGAGATGGCGCCGAGAGCGGCGCATTTCGCACACGGCGCACGCCCCACGATGTGTCCGCAGAGCGAGCACATCGTCTGGTCACGGGAGCCGGCGGGAATAATCCTGATGGACCGCAAGGTTGGTACGCACACCCTACGGAAAAGGAGCCGCCATGTCGCTCCAGCTCTTCGAGCTCGTCCCCGCCACGCCGTCGCGAGGCCGCCCAGGCCCCTCATCGCCCGGGTCTCCCAGGCCGTTGAGGCCGCCGGCGCCTCCGTCCTGAGTCGCAGGTGACCGCCAGCCACGAACGTGTCTTCACCGTCGTCGAGCTCGACTCCGACGACGCCACCGCCCTGACCGAGGCCGTGAAGGCCGCCGCGGCCGACGCCGAGGTCACCGGCCCCTGACGAGGTCCGCCTCGTGGGCGCCCAGATCGAGGACGTACGCGCCCTGGCCCGCAAGGCCGACTACCTCGTGGAGTGGGACATTCCCGAGGAGATCTCCATGGAGACCTATCTCGCCCGCAAGAAGGCCAACTCCCCCAAGTACGCCCAGGTCCCGGAGGTGAGCTTCCTGCGCACCTACGTGCGTGAGGACACGGTCAAGTGCCTGTGCTTCTACGACGCCCCTGACGAGGAGGCCGTGGTGCGCGCCCGCGAGGCCGTCTCCACCCCGATCGACCGCCTCCACGCCCTGGAGGGCTGAGGCGACGACGCACGGCGCGGCCGGCGGCGGACCCATGTGCGGTCCAGCGCCGGCCGCGTTTCTTGTGCCCGACGGCCCCGGCCCTCGCCCCTCACCGCACCCGCTGCGGCAATGTCTCAGCGGTCTCAGCGCCTGGCGCTGCGGGAGGCGGCGACGGCGGTCACCGACAGGACCACGAGGGCGGCGGCGGGCGTGGCCACGGCCCAGGGGGCCCGCTCGATATAGGGCAGAGCATCAGACAGGACCAGTCCCCACTCGGGGGTGGGGCTCTGCGCGCCCAGGCCGAGGAAGCCGAGCCCGGCCAGGGCCAGGGCCTTGCCTGGGAGCCTCAAGGCCGCATGTCGCGCCAGGGGGCCGACAACGGCGGGCACGATCCGGGTCAGGGCGATCCGCACACGCCCCTCCCCAGGACCGGCGCCAGAAGGACATCGGGTCGCTGACGGTTCTCGGCGACGAGCCCGGCGGCATGGGATGCCAGCGGCGCCCAGCCGACACTGGCCACAGCGATGGCGGCACCCGTTGCACTGGGACCGAATACTCCGGCGATGATGAGCCCGGCCAGGACCGGCGGAGCGGCGTTGGCCACCTCGATGAAACCGGTCGCCGCCCGCGGCACCAGTCCCACCAGCAGCGCGATGACGAAGCACGCCACCGTGACGACGACAGCGCTGCTCACAGTGGACACGGCCCCGTGTGCCACCCGGGCCAGCACGTCGCGTCCCAGAGAGTCGGATCCGAGCGGAAGAGCAACGCTGGGGTCCTGGAGCTTGTCGGCGACCACCGTGTACGGGTCGCGCCCGATCCCCCAGGCAACCATCGCTGCCAGGAGTCCCGCCCCAGATCCCTGCGATGACCCGGGCCACCCGTCCGGAGTGGTGCACCGGGGGCGGGGCACTCAAACCTCCGGCGCCGGCCGCCTGCCCCATGAGGAGGCGGCCGGCGACTCCGGCGACGACACCGGCGGTGAGTGCCAGGGCAAGCAGGAGGAGAATCTGAGCCTGAAGCGCCGGGATGTCCTGGGCGGTGGCGGCATCCAGGAGCTCACGGCCGAGTCCCGGGATCGCGAAGATCTTCTCCACGGCGACCGCCCCTCCGGTCAGGGCGACGACGACCAGAGCCATCTGACGGGCCAGGGGCGTCAGTGCGCGACGCAGGACAGCCCCGGGCCAAGGCCCGGCCCCTGATGCCCGCGGTGGACCGAGCGGCCACCCAGCGTTCGGAGAAGGTGGCCGTAACGGCGTCAGAGACGAGTCCGCCGAGGTAGCCGCCGGTGGGCAGGCCCAGGCTGAGGGCGGGCATGATGACCTTCTCGGGCTGCCCCATCCGAAGGGCGGCAGGATCCTGAGGTAGACGGCCAGGACGATCATGAGGATCGGGGCAAGGAGGTACTCGGGCAGGGAGATGAGGACTGCGGGAGACGACGCCACCGCGGGTCCGGGGGCACCCTCGCAGTCCGTCGCGCAGGGCGGGCAGGACCAGGGCGGTGGCGATGACGAGCCCGACGCCGAGTGCGGCGGCCATGAGGCTCAGGGAGACCCCGAAGGCGTCGACGGCCTCCGGGCCGACGGCGGCCCCCGAGACCCAGGAGCGCCCCAGGTCACCGCGGGCCAGGCCGGCGAGCCAGTGGCCGATCACATGGAGGGGGCCGCCGTCGATCCCGATGCTCTTACGGATGGACTCCAGGACCTCCGGCGTCGGCTCCCGGTCGGAGGAGGTGGCGCGCAGGATCGTCAGAGCCGGGTCCTTGCCCGACAGCCACGGAAGCATGCCCACCAGGCCGATGAGGCAGACCAGGGCGAGCAGTCGTGAGATACCGGCGACGGCGTCGTGGCCTGTGCGCAGGCGCCCGGCGACCCGGGTGAGCACACCGCTCACTTCTTCACGGTCGTGGCCGAGGTGATGAGGGCACGCTCGCCCTGGGTCGCGCTCGGCGCCCTGAGACCTCGGGAGGCCTCGCCCTGGAGGACCCGCTCGTGGGCGATCGGGATGGCAGCACCGGTGACCAGGATGGCCTGCTCAGCGGCCAGGATGGCCTTGCGCCGCTCCTCTCCGGGATCGATGGCGGCGGCCTTGGAGATGGCGGCGTCCACCGCGGGGTCTGATAGGCCGCTCATGGAGTAGGAGCCGGAGGAGGAGAAGTCGGCGGTCATGTAGGCAACGGCATCGCCGGAGTCCAGGACGGTGAGCGCGACACGAGGACGGCGTCGAACTTGCCGGCCAGGGCCTCAGACTCGATCTGGTTGTACTCGCGCACGTCCTGGGTGACCTTGAAGCCGACGGCCTCGAGCTGCTGGGCCAGGAGGGGGACCATCTCACCGAGCTCGGGGCGGTCGGTGTAGGAGGCCAGGGTGATGGTGGTTCCAGCGGGGACGCTTCCGGCGGCGGTGGAGCCGGGGACCTTGCCGGTGGCCGCCGCACCCGTGGCACCGGGGTAGGTCTCCTTCTTCCAGGCGCGCAGGTCGGCGGCCCAGGGCACGGCCGGTCCCAGGAGTCCGACGGGAGAGTCGGCGTGGCCTTCGAAGACGGTCTCTGATGAGTGCGGCCGGATCGACGGCATCGCGGGCGGCGGCGCGCAGGGCCGGGTCGGCGAAGGCGCCGAGCGGGTGTTGAGGTAGAGGGTGGAGGTGCGCGGTGTCGACACCTCGTGAATAAGATTCTTGTCCACGTTACCTGCCTGGGAGACAGGGACGGCCTCGACGATGTCGGCTGTGTCGGTCCGCAGGGCGGTTCCGCGGGCGGCACCGTCGGGTACGTAGGTGACGTCAATGCCGGGGGCGGCGGCCTTCTTGCCCCAGTACTTGTCGTTGCGCTCCAGGGTGGCGCCGGCCGAACCGTTGGCCTGCTTGAGGATGAAGGCGCCGGTGCCGTGGCCGACGGGATCGATGGCACCGTCGGCGGAGCTCGCAGCGGCCGGGGACAGGATGACGAGCTGGGGGCTGGATACGCGCTGCGGCATGAGGGGGTCGGGGGCCGCGGTGGTCAGGAGGAGGTCCCGCCGTCGGCCTTCGCGGTGAGGTTGATTCCGTCCAGGACACGGCGGCGGTTTGGCGGCGCCGGCAGCGAAGGTCAGGGCGGCGGTCGCATTCTCGGCACTCAGGGCAGTGCCGTCGTGAAGGTAACGCCCTCACGCAGGGGTGAAGCGCCAGGTGGTCTCACTCGCGCTTCCAGGCGGTGGCAGCATCTCCTGGGCGTCGCCGTCGGCAGTGAGCCTGGTGAGGCTGGCGCAGGACCAGCGAACGAGCTTGGAGCCGTCGTTGGTGAGCGGGTTGAGCTTGCCTCGGGGGCATGGAACATGGCCAGGCGGATGCGGCCGTCGCCGGAGGAGCTGCGCGAGCAGGAGGCGATGGCGGCGGCGCCGGCTCCGATGCCGAGGGCGGTGAGGACCTGGCGGCGGGTGACGGCGGAGGTGCGGAAAGACATAGATGCTCCTTCGGGCCTGTGTCGGGGTGTCATCGGTCGGAGGTATCGGTGGTCGGCAGGGTGGGAACGGCGTCACGCAGGGCGCGGGTAGCCGGGTGGCTGGGATGGGTGAGGATGTGGTGCGTGGGGGCGTCTCGACAATGGCACCGTCATCCATGACCAGAGCGCGCCGGCAGACACGGGCGACGGCGGCTAGGTCGTGCGACACCACCAGCAGGGGCTGGGGCGGGCACGGCGCCACGGTCAGTTGGGGCGGGCACGGCGCCACGGTCAGTTGGGGCGGGCACGGCGCCACGGTCAGCTGGGGCGGGCACGGCGCCACGGTCAGTTGGGGCGGGCTTCTCCGTCGCTGGTGCCGGCTGCGTCGGCTCGCCCCTGTCGTCTGCCTCGCCCGTGTCGTCGCTGTCCGACGTCGGGACGTCGGCCTCGATGGAGGCGAGCAGGTCGAGGGTCTGGCGGCGCAGGGCCGGGTCCAGCCCGGAGACCGGCCTGTCGAGCAGCAGGTAGCGCGGGTGGAGAGCCAGGGCTCGGGCGATGGAGACCCGTTGCGCCTGCCCACCGGAGATCTCATGCGGCCGGCTCTTCCAGGTCTCGCGCGGGATATCGAGGCTCTCCAGTACCTGCCGAGCCCGGGCCTCAGCCTCATCGCGGTCGCGCACCACGCCCAGGGTGCGCAACGGGTAGTCACCTGAGCGAGCACCGTGCGGCGCGGGTCGAGCGTAGCGGCGGCATCCTGAGGCACGTACTGCACCGCCCGACGGAAGCCCCGCAGCCCCCGGGCACCGCCCCGGCGCACGGACTCGCCGTCGAGCAGCACCTCGCCCCGGTCCCCTGACCCGGGCGAGTCAGGGCAGCAGAGCCCGCAGCAGCGTCGTCTTCCCGCACCCCGAGCGCCCGATCAGCGCTACGTTCTCCCCCGGCGCCAGGCTCAGGTCCACACCACGCACCGCCACATGATGGTCACCATCGTGCCCCGGGTGGGAGCGCGTCAGACGACGCGCCTCAAGCCCGCTCATGCGGCTGCTCCTACAGCGGCCAGGGCCCCGTCAATGGTCTCTTCGGCGGCGGCGTCGCACATGGCGACGGTGACCGGATGCTCGGGGCGGGCCAGCACCCGTGCTGCGGGGCCGCGCTCGATGACGGCGCCGGCGTGGAGGACGACGACGTTCTCGCAGATGGCGGCGGCGGGCAGGTCGTGGGTGATGAGGAGCAAGGCCGGAGCCTCGGGCAGGCTGGTGAGGGAGGTCAGGAGCTCGAGGATCTCGGCTCGGGCGACGACGTCGAGAGCGGTGGTGGGCTCGTCGGCGATCAGTGAGGGCGGGCTCGGCGGCCAGGGCGAGGGCGAGGCTGATGCGTTGGCGCTGGCCTCGGAGAGGCGACCGGGCACGCGGTCGGCGAAGGACTCATCGAGTCCGACGGCGTAGAGATAGTCGGTGGCGCGCACGTCGGCCTCGCTCTGGGTGCGTCCGGCGGCCTGGGAGGCCAGGGAGATCTGGCGACCGACCGGGATGAGCGGTGCAGGGCGGTGGAGGGTCCTGGGACACCAACGCGATACGGCAGCTGCGGGGGCGCATCGCGGCGGGCAGCCCCAGCAGGTTGACGCCGCTTGCCTGGTCCGCCGGGTCGGAGCTCGCGCGCGAGTCGTGGTCAGGGTCGGCGCCGTCGGGTTCGACGGTCAGGGAGCCGGTGACCTCCAGCCCGGCCGGGAGGGGGCCCGCGAGCGCCGCGCAGGTCAGGACTTGCCGGCCCGGAGGCGCCGACGAGCGCGGTCCTGCTGCCGGGCGCGAGGTGCAGGTCGACGTCGTCGACCAGCGTCGGGCGCCGGAGCGCACCACCAACGATCTGAGAACGATTGTCACATGCAAACTCTAGATGCGAGTGACAACGATTTTCAAATATGCGATGGGTCGGTTGGGGCCAACCTCCCCCGGGCCGCCGGCCTACCTGACGCCGAGGCGCTTGAGGTCGCGCACGGCGCCCAGGTCGGCGCTGGCGGCGAGCATCGCGTAGGCGCGCAGTGCCGCGGAGACCTTGCAGGGGCCGGTCCACGTGGGGGTCCAGGCGTCCTCGCCGCGGGCCTCCTCCTCGGTGCGGCGGCGCTCGATCTCCTCCTCGCTCAGGCGCACGGAGATGGAGCGGCCCGGGATGTCGATGTCGATGATGTCACCACTGCGCACCAGGCCGATGAGTCCGCCGGCCGCCGCCTCCGGGGAGACGTGGCCGATGCTCAGGCCGGAGGTACCCCCGGAGAAGCGCCCGTCGGTGAGCAGGGCGCACTCCTTGCCCAGGTGCATGGACTTGATGTACGTCGTCGGGTAGAGCATCTCCTGCATGCCGGGCTCGCCGCGCGGCCCCTCGTGGCTGATGATGACGACGTCGCCGGACTTCACCTGCTTGCCGAGGATCCCGGCGACGGCGTCCTCCTGGGACTCGAAGACGACGGCGGGCCCGGAGAAGGTCAGGATCGACTCGTCGACGCCGGCGGTCTTGACGATGCAGCCCTTCTCGGCGATGTTGCCGAAGAGAACGGGCCAGGCCGCCGTCGGCGGAGTAGGCGTGCTCGATGTCGCGGATGCAGCCGCCTGCGCGGTCGTTGTCGAGCGATTCTCAGCGGGAGGCCTGGGAGAACATCTCGGTGGTGCGCACGCCGGCGGGGGCGGCGAGGTAGCTGGTGCGGATCTCCTCGCTCACCTGGGAGCCGGGGACGCCGTCGGGGCCGGGGCGGGCGATGTCGTAGGCGGCGAGCTCGTCGCCGAGGGTGGAGCGCAGGACGTTGGTGGTGGAGGTCTCCAGCAGGCCGCCGCGGTCGAGCTCGCCGAGGATGCCGAGGATGCCGCCGGCGCGGGTGGACGTCCTCGATGGGTAGAGGTTCGTCGACGGCGCGACCTTGGCCAGGTGGGGGACCTGCGCGAGAGGCGGTCGATGTCGGCTATGGTGAAGTCGACCTCGGCCTCCTGGGCGGCGGCCAGCAGGTGCAGGACGGTAGGCAGGAGCCGCCCATGGCGATGTCCAGGCTCATGGCGTTCTCGAAGGCGGCCTTTGGTGGCGATGGAGCGCGGCAGGACGGAGTCGTCGTCGTGCTCGTAGTAGGCCCGGGTGATCTCGACGATCTGCTGGCCGACCCGCTTGAAGAGCTCGCCGCGGTCGGCGTGGGTGGCCAGCAGGGTGCCGTCTGCGGGCATGGCCAGACCGAGCGCCTCGGTGAGGCAGTTCGCGGAGTTGGCGGTGAACATGCCCGAGCAGGAGCCGCAGGTGGGCAGGCCAGGCGCTCGATGGCGCTGATGGTCTCGTCGGAGACGGTGGGGTCGGCGGCGTCCATCGCATGGCGTCGATGAGGTCGAGCTTGCGGGTGGTGCCGTCGGCGGCGGTCATCTTGCCCGACTCCATGGGGCCGCCGGAGATGAAGATGGCCGGGATGTTGAGGCGCATGGCGGCCATGAGCATGCCCGGGGTGATCTTGTCGCAGTTGGAGATGCACACGAGGGCGTCGGCGCAGTGGGCGCTGACCATGTACTCCACGGAGTCGGCGATGAGGTCGCGGCTGGGCAGGGAGTAGAGCATGCCGTCGTGGCCCATGGCGATGCCGTCGTCGACGGCGATCGTGTTGAACTCCTTGGCCAGTCCGCCGGCGGCCTCGATCTCGGTGGCCACGAGGCGCCCGACGTCGCGCAGACCCACGTGGCCGGGGACGAACTGGGTGAAGGAGTTCGCGATGGCGATGATAGGCTTACCGAAGTCCGAGTCCTTGACGCCCGTGGCACGCCACAGAGCACGGGCGCCCGCCATATTGCGGCCGTGGGTGGAGGTAGCGCTGCGGTACTGCGGCATGAGCGGTTCCTTTTCGGGCAGGCGGACTGGAACGGCGTCGCAAGGAGCCGGCCGCAGGGGAAATGGCCAGCGCTTCACGACGCCGTGTTGCCACAGCGTATCCCCCACCGGCCCGTCCTGACGCACCGAGATCCGTCCCTGAGACGTGACACCCGCGATAACGCTGACCCGGCGCGGTCACGGGCCGCTGCACCGCGTCCCAGGAGGCGCCCCTCACCACCACGATTTGCGGAACACCGGGCTTGCGTCATCGGGTGCGACTGACCGCCACCCAATGCGCCAGATGTCGATGTCGTAGCCCACGATCGGCCAACCCAGCCTCCCCCCAACGAGCGGCCGGTCAAGCATCAGTCAAGCAACAACTCGGCCCGTCGGCGCCGTCTCGCTCACTCTCCACGGTCTTCAGTCAAGCATCAGTCAAGCAAATGGCTGGGCTCTCTCAGACGAGGAGATGCCCAGAAGGGCACGTACCGACGAGCCTTCGTGCCCGCATCAGGGTCTTAGACGACAACGAGCCCCTCGTCAATACTCTCCTTGATGAAGCGCGAGACCTGTGATGCATTACGAGTCTCGATACCGAAACGTTCACGCACCGAAGCGTTCGTCATTGGCTGCTGATTGACGTAACGCAGACAGGCATGGAGGTAAATGGCGTTTGTTCTGTCTTCCGGATCCATAGTGGACAGCGGGCGGGCTCCTAGAAGGGTCACCCGCGTCGCCGCTTCCTCAACCTTCACCCGAGGGGCGGGCAGGAGAGCCCGCTCCGTGGCGTCGATAACCTTGTCCCAGCCACTGCCCCTCTCCTCACAGATCCCGAACAAACGCATGAGCCTCGCAACACGTTCGTTGCGCGACACCGGCGCCGAGTCCACGAACCTCCGATAATTGGTCACGGGCCGACCAGGGTGGCCTCACCACAAAGGATCGCACCGTTCGACAACGCCGAGATCCGTTGTCCGATCATCTCCGGGTCGGCGTTATTCTCCTTGTACTCAACAATCTCCGACTCTGGCCCCAAGGACAGGATCCGTCGCACCAGCCGACCCCAGTCACGCTCGACCGAATTACGCATCGTCATAGTCGGAGTCTACTCGGGAGCCTCTTTGACGACCCGACGCGGTCGTGGGGTGCTCCCTCGCGTCCCAGGAGACCGCCCTCACCGCCACGATTTGCGGAACAGCGGGCTTGTGTCATCGGCCGCGGTGACGACGCTTGGCCCGCTGACGACGTCGAGCCCAGTCCTCGTCCGCCTTCTGGCGACGGCGTCGACTCCGGTCACGGGAGGCACGGGCCGCGGTCTCCTCACGGGCAGCGGCCAGTGCGGCCTGCGCGGCGGTGGATGGGCGCGCCCGGGCGGCCTCCTTGGCGGCCTGCCGGGCGGCGCGCTTGGGGTTGGGGCGACGAGACGACGAGCCCGCCATCTGGATGCCGGCGCAGCAGGAGTCCCCGTGGCGGCCGGTGAACGGCGGCTCCCGAGGTGACGAACGCCTGGTTGTTGATCGCCCACGACGACAAGGTCTGGGCTGATCCGGGACCTGCGGCCCCTGACGGCGTCATCCGGACTTCCTCCGGACCGTGCAGTTCGTGCTACCGCGTATGGCGCAAGCGCGCCGTCTCTAGAGTATCCCAGGTGCCGCAGTCCCAAGCCGTTCAGGCGTAGCTGGCGGTGATCCGGCGCGAGACGCCGTCAAGAGTCATGGTTCCGCCGTGCGGCAGGATCCACTGGGGGCGGGTGTGCCCTGAAGGGGACCCCGACGCAGATGACCGCCTCGGGGTTGTAGCGCCCGACGGTCTCGATGACGACGTCGCGCTGCTCTGCTCGGAAGCGGGCCCTGGCCGGGGCGTCCCGGCGGTCCTCCAGCGAGAGGCGGGTGGGCGGGGCCACGAGGACCGCGTCGACGGCGGCCAGCAGCCCGCGCTCGCCCATGGCGCGCAGGACCCGCCCCACCTCGGAGGGCTGACGGGAGCATCTCGGAGGTCTCGATGAGCATGACGGCGCCGTCCAGGGCGTGGGGGTCGGCCGGGAACCGGCCGGCGGTCAGCACCCACTGGAGCACCTCGAGGCAGCCTCCCCAGGCGGGGCCGGTCACCGAGCGGGACGGCCCCGCCCAGGTCCAGGGCTCGGTGGCCTCACGCTCGCCGAACTCGGTGAGGGCGCGGGGGTCGAGCCAGTCGTGCCCCAGGTCCTCGGACTCTCCCGGCTCGGTGATCTCCAGCTCGCCCCCGGTCAGCAGCGCCGCCCGCAGCGAGTCGAGGTGGATCGGGTCGACGTTCGGGCCCGGACCGACGTGGATCTGGGTGGAGCCGCCGTGGAAGCTGGCGATACCCAGCGACCACAGCCACTGGTGGAGGTTCGTGTTGTCGCTGTACCCGAGGAAGGGCTTGGGATCGGACAGCGCCGCGGCGCCGTCGAGGTGAGGGATGACCGTGATCTGGTCATCGCCGCCCACGGTCGCCAGGATCGCGCGGATGCCTGGGTCGGCAAAGGCGGCGTTGAGGTCGCGGGCGCGCTCCTCGGGCGAGGCGCCGAGCCGTCTCGTGGTCGGGTACTCCACGGGGACCAGGCCGGTGAGGGCCTCGAGCCTGGCCATGGCCTGCTCGTGAACCGCCGGGGCGAAGCCGGGGGCCGCCAGGGACGGGGACAGGATCGCGACGCGGTCACCGGGCTGGGCCTTGGGCGGAAGCAGCATCATCGCGCCTGCTTACATGACGCCCAGGATCTCGGTGACGAAGACGAGGGTGTCGCCGCCGCGGATGCCGGCCTGCGGGACACCGCGGTCGCCATAGCCGAGCTCGGAGGGATGGACAGCAGAAGGCGCGAGCCGACGCGCTGGCCCACGAGGCCGTCGTCCCAGCCGCGGATGACCATGCCGACGCCGACCTGGAAGTTCAGCGGCTGGCCGCGGTCGTAGGAGTTGTCGAAGACGTCGCCGCCCCAGATCTGGCCCAGGTAGTTGGCCACGATCGTGTCGCCGGCCTCGACCACCTGGCCGTCGCCGGCGTCGAGCACCTGGACCTGCAGGCCCTCGGGGCCCTCGGGGCCGGGAAGGTGAGCGTGGGCTTGGTGCCCTTGGGGCCTTCGACGGAGGGCATGTTGATGTTGATCATGCGGAGAGCCTACGTGAGGCCCGCGGTCCGGCGCCGTAGCGGACCTCGGCCCAGCGCGAACTCGCCACACGGGCCGAGCGGGACCGTGGCGTCCCGGAGCGCGCCGAGGCAACCACGGGCTGGGGGCACTCGGCGGGCGAACACTGGAGATGCGGCGGGGCCGGGACGCAGGTGATGCGTCCCGGCCCCGGCCGAGGTGGTGGAGCGGGCCCAGACCGGATCCGAGCCGATCCCGGGTCCTCGCGGTCAGTCGCGGAAGTAGCTCAGCAGGCGCAGGAACTCCACGTAGAGCCACACGATGGTGAGGACCAGGCCGAAGGCCCCCGCCCAGGCGTAGCGCCGGGGCAACCCGTTGCGCACCCCGTTCTCAATGGACTCGAAGTCGATCGCCAGGAAGAAGGAGGCCAGGATGACCGCAAGAATCCCGAGCGGGACGCCCAGCGGGATCCCCATGATGGTCATGGAGCGCAGTCCCCAGGCCCCGCCGACCACACCGGTCATCGACAGGCCGAGGTTGATGAGGCAGAAGACCCCTGTAACCGAGCGTGGCACGACCACCACCCGGCGGAACCGCCCCTGGACCCGGAAGCCACCGTAGAGTAGGGCGGCGAGCATGGCGCCGAAAGTGGCCAGCGTCGCCAGGACGGCCTGGACGACGATGCCCTCGTAGCGGGCCTCCATGAAGCCGGAGAAGCCGCCGAGCAGGAGACCTCGAAGGCCGCGTAGGCCAGGATGAGGGCCGGGGAGGGCTCCCGCTTGAAGGCGTTGACCAGTCCCAGGGCCAGGCTGCCGATGAGGCCTACGAACATCGCCATGACGCCCAGCCCGAGGGTCGTCTCATCGATGCTGGTCACCAGGTTCCAGGAGATGGCACCCGTGCCCAGGATGATGGCGAACATGCCGGCGGTGCGGATGATGACGTCGTCGTAGGTCATACGGCGCATGTCCGCGTTGGTGGTCGACGGCGCCTGGTACTGGGCCTCCAGGCCGGCCATCTGCTCGGGGCTCACCTGGCCGTAGCCGGCGGTCTGGCCGTACTGGTTGGCGCTCTGACCGTACTGACCGTACTGCTGCCCGTAGCCGGTGGCCTCCTGCCCGTACTGGTTGGGCTGCTGCCCATACTGTCCGGCCTGGTAGCCCGGCATCGTGGGGTAGCCGTTGGGCGTCTGGGTCGGAGCCGACCCTGCCACCCGGCCGCCTTCCTGGAAGGCGGCGCTGCGGCTGAAGAAGGGGTTGGACATGATCCTCTCATCCTCTCTGAGGGGTATGGGGCGAACGGCCCGGAGGGCGCCCGCTCGCAGCCCGGCCGACCGATGAGGGCCGCTACCGGGAACTGGGCTCATTATGCGCATCCCCGGTACGGTGAAGGAAACCCCTTTCCCTGACGACGTAGCACTCAATTCAGGGGAGAGGTACCCATGCGCTCGGCAGGAGTCGGCAGCCCTTTGTAATCCCCCGGCCCCTTTCTCCGACCTTTCTTCGACCGATCGGTTCTCATCCTCCAGGATGACCCGCCTCACGCCTGGCGGCTCGGCCTCGGTTCCGCCCGGGTTCGTCACCACGGCCGATTCGCCGCCGGCGGCGCGTTCCTAGGCTGGAGCCATCCGGTTGAACTCCGGGAAAACCCGCTCCGGTCAACCACTCGCCGTCCAACCCACCTCCAGCAAACCACCGAGCCACTTGGATCCTAGGCCCGCCCTCACATCCCGAACCACCCCGCCCGCCTCCCCAGAGGCCTACGTCAAGAGAGAACATCATGATCGAGGCAGTCAATCTCACCAGCGCTACGGTCACAAGACCGCGGTGGACAACATCTCCTTCACCGTGAAGCCCGGCACCGTGACCGGCTTCCTGGGCCCTAACGGGGCCGGTAAGTCCACCACGATGCGCATGATCATGGGCCTGGACAAGCCCACCAGCGGCAAGGTCACCGTCAACGGGCACCCCTACCGCGACCTGTCCGCTCCCCTGTGCGAGGTCGGCGCCCTGCTGGACGCCAAGGGCCTGCACGGTTCGCGCAACGCCCGCAACCACCTGCGCCAGCTGGCCGCCTCCAACGGCATCCCGACCAAGCGGGTCGACGAGGTCCTGGAGATCACCGGCCTGACCTCGGTGGCCAAGACGCGTCAAGGGGCTTCTCCCTGGGCATGGGCCAGCGCCTGGGCATCGCCGCCGCCCTCCTGGGCGACCCCGGCGTGCTCCTGTTCGACGAGCCCGTCAACGGCCTGGACCCCGAGGGCGTCAAGTGGGTGCGCGAGACCTGCCGCCGCCTGGCCGGCGAGGGCCGCACCGTCTTCATCCTCCCACCTCATGAGCGAGATGGCCCAGACCGCCGACCAGCTCCTGGTCATCGGCCGCGGCCGCATCCCGTCGGCCGGACCGGTCGACGACGTCATCGCCTCGGCCACCACCGACCGCGTGCGCGTGGCCTCCCCAGGCCACCCAGCTCGCCGAGCTCATAGCCGCTCGCAACCTGGCCGCCCGTCCCGTGGGCCCCAGCGTCCTGGAGACCACCGCCACCACCGCCGCCGCCATCGGCGAGCTCAGCCGCGCAGGGCGGCATCGTCCTGCACGAGCTCACCACTATTCACGCCAGCCTCGAAGAGGCTCACTTGACCCCTGACCAGCGACTCCGTGGAGTACCGCACCGACCCCGCCCACCAGCTGGCGCCCCAGCCGTTGACCAGGGCCGCCCGGCAGAGCCGGCCCCAGCCCCTGAGGGTCACGCCGGCTCACGCTCCAGGTGAGCCACCGGCTCATCGTGACCCGCCTCCTCACGTTCATCTCGCACCAGAAAGCCCCTGTCATGACTGCCAACGCCCCAGCACACGCCTCCGCCCGCCCCGCCTTCCAGACACCCGCCAACGCCGCGAGCAACGTCATCCCCGCCCCACGAGCCTGCGCGTGCAGGGGCCGCCAGACCATCCTGCGCTCCGTGCGCGCCGAGTGGATCGCTCTGGACCCTGCGCTCACCTGGATCACCTCCTTCATCACCATCGCCCTGACCGTTCTGTTCGGCGCCGGTCTCGCCGCCGCTTTCGGACAGTCCGAGCAGCACCAGGACATGGCCAAGAACTTGATCACCTCCGGTCTGACATTCGGACAGATCGTCGTCGCGGTCCTGGGAGCCCTCATCATCACCGGCGAGTACTCCTCCGGGCAGATCCGCTCCTCCCTGGCCGCCTCCCCCAGACGCGGACGGCTCCTGGTGTCCAAGGTCCGGTTCTCACGATCGTCGCCTTCATTCTGGGATCGGTGTCCGTCTTCCTGTCCTGGGCGATCTCCAAGCCCTTCCTCGGCGAGCACGCCGGCTCCCTGACCGACTCGCACTACGCCGGCCACATCTGGGGCTCGGGTCTGGTCTTCGTCGGCATCGCCCTCATGGCCCTGGGCATCGGCTTCCTGCTGCGTTCCACCGCCGGCACCATCACCGTGATCGTCTCCATCCTGTTCATCATCTCCACGCCTCTCCAGGTCGCGGCCGGCAAGTGGGAGTGGATCAACAAGATCATCGGCTGCCTGCCCAGCACCGTCTCCGAGGCCGTCTCCGACCCGTTCCAGCGCACCACCGAGTGGGGCGGGCAGGGCGCACAGTTCCTCAGCCACGGTCAGGCCGTCGCAGTCTTCGCCGCCTGGGCGATCATCCCGCTCATCGCCGCCTGGTTCGTCTTCTCCCGGCGCGACGCCTGAGCCGGTACCCCACCGAAACCGTCCGGAGGTCTTGACCCATGTCAGTCCCCTACGCCTCCTGCCTCAGCCCCTTCATCCACCTCGCCCTCGGGAGAACTCCCGGTTCTCCCGGAGGCGGGACGTCGTTCCGCTCGATCCTGGCCAACCCCGCCCTCCTGCGGGCCATGGTCCGTTCCTGCCGACGGCAACCTCACCCAATCCCTCGGCCCCCGTCTCCAACGACGAGCAGGCAGCCTGCTGCCCCCGATCCCACCGGTTCCGGTCATCACAGCCGCACAAGTCGACGTCGATCACGACCCCGTGGAATGACACACTGAGTCCTATGTCCAGCCAGCTGCCCATCCTTCAGCCCGGCCGTCCCACCACTGAGATGTCCGCAGACATCGACCCGGACCTTCAGTCGGAGCCCGCCACCCGGGGCTGCTGCGTGCGATCAGGAAGTGGTACCACCGTCACCTGGCGATCGCGGACGCGCTCATCGCCGGCGGGGTCGTTCTGCTGAACCTGCTGATGATGTTCCTGAACTCAAAGGGGCCGGACGCCGACCCCAACGCCACTCTGCATCTGCCGATCACACTCTCCGCGCTGGGGCTCGGTGGAGCCGCACTCGCACTGCGACGGCGTTGTCCCTTGTGGGTGTGGGCAGCCTTGCTGCTCATTCCTGAGATCTACCTCTTGACACAGAAGTACGCCCTTCACCTGGAAGCGCAGCAGCGTATCTCCATGTCATCCGGCATGATCTTGATTCCCGCACTGGCCATGCCGATCTGCCTGGGCACCCTCGCCTCTCATCGCCGGGCTTCTGTCGCCTGGACAGCGTGGGCCGTCAACCTCATCGTCTCCACCTGCGACAGCTTCCTCCTGGACCCGTCCTACTCCTTCATGCAGTTCGGGCAAAACATACTCATCGCGGGCCTCGTGACGGCCGTTGGTGTCCTCGTGGGTGTCAACACCCGTTCTGTCCGCCTGCGTATCAAGGCCCTGGAGGCCCGTTCAGCCCGGATGGCGCTGGCCCGCGAGCAGGGCGCGCTGCTGGCGGCCGCCGAGGAGCGCAGCCGCATCGCCCGGGAGATGCACGACGTCGTCGCCCATTCCCTGGCCGTCATGATCACCATGGCCGACGGCGCCGCCGCCACCGTGGAGCGGAACCCGGCCGTCGCCAAGCAGGCCATGGAGACCCTGGCCGAGGCCGGACGCAGCGCCCTGGCCGACACCCGCCGCCTGGTGGGGGTCCTGCGAGAGGACCCGTCGGTCGCCGCCGGCCCGGCCGGCTCACCGGGCCCCGCCGCCTCAGCGGGCTCAGGGCAGTCCGCATCATCTCCCGACTACGTCCCGCAGACGCCGTCGGCACCTCCCGCTGAGGCCGTCTCCCCGGAGTCGTCCGCAGCCCCCGCGCACCCCACCTCCGCACGTCGCTCCCGCTGGAGCTTCGGGAGAAAGACAACGGCTTCAGGGCTTTCGGCACCTTCGGCGGCCTCTGCGCCGTCGGCCCACAGCCACGAGGTCCGCGACGTACCGGTTCCCGAGTTCGCACCACTGGGCACGGTGGCGCCGGTCGAGCCCAGCGCCCCCATCGCCAGCCTGCGCCAGCAGGCCACCGACAGCGGGACCGACCACTCCCGGGGCGACCTGCCCCTGGCACCGGCCCCCGAGCAGGCCGACATCACCGAGCTGGTCAAGCGCTTCAAGGCGGCGGGCGTGCCCGTCAACTACCGGTGGGTCGGCGCCGCCCTCCCGGCGGACAAGGCACTCCAGCTCACGGTGTTCCGCATCGCCCAGGAGGCGCTGACCAACGTGCTGCGCTACGCACCGACGACGCCGGCCGTCAGCGTCGACGTCGAACGGCACATCGGCACCGTGGTCCTGATTGTGGACAACGATGCCGCCCCCGGCACTCGCCCGATGCACGGATCCGGCAAGGGAATCATCGGCATGCGGGAGCGTGCATCGGTCTATGGTGGGACCGTACAGGCCGGCCCGACACCCACGGGCTGGCAAGTCCGCGCAGTCCTACGCTGGGATGAGCATGACGAAGGGACTTCCTCGTGGCAGACGCCCCTGTGAGTAACGACCACTCCCTCCAGCCCGAGGTCGAACGGCCCGGCGAGGTCAGAGGCCCGATCAGCGTCGTGCTCGCGGACGACCAGGCCCTCATGCGGATGGGCTTCCGCATGGTGCTGGAGGCCGAGGACGACATCAACGTCGTCGGCGAGGCCTCCGACGGCACGGCCGCCCTGGCCCAGGCCAAGGCCCTGCACCCCGACGTCATCCTCATGGACGTGCGCATGCCGGGGATGAACGGCATCGAGGCCACCGAGCTCATCGCCCGGGAGTGCCCGGGCACGCGCGTGCTCATCCTGACCACCTTCGACCTGGACGAGTACGCCTTCGCCGGGCTGCGCGCCGGGGCATCGGGGTTCCTGCTCAAGGACACCCGCCCCACCGAGCTCGCCGAGGCGATCCGCACAGTGGCCTCCGGGGAGGCGGTCGTCTCGCCGCGCATCACCCAGCGGATGCTGGAGATGTTCGCCTCCTCGCTGCCGAACTCGGGCCATCCGGTCCAGGCCTCGGACCCACGAATCGACTCCCTGACCCCGCGTGAGAAGGAGATCCTGGTGCTCATGAGCCAGGGCATGTCGAACGCGAGATCGCGGACCGCCTCGCTGTGTCGGCCACCACCGTCAAGACCCATGTGGGCAACGTGCTCGCCAAGCTCGATGTGCGCGACCGAGTCCAGGCCGTCGTCGTCGCCTACGAGACCGGCCTCATGGCCTGAGCCCGGGCAACATCGTCGGGACGGCTGCCGACGGGCTGGGCGGGATAGGCGTCTCGGCAGCCATCCGCGCTGCTCGTTCCTCACGGCGCTCCTGCCAGACCCGTCCACGCCTTCGAGCGTTCATCCCGCCCGCCCCTGATTGAACAGCCTGTATCAACGAGGAGCGTGGAGACGCTGCTGGGCGTCGTCGAAGCCGAGTGTGACGACCTGCTCGACGACGTCGGCGGCCTGCTCCAGGGTGACGCCGAGGTCGGCGCGCTCGCGGCCGGGGAAGTCGGACAGGACGAAGTCGGAGGGGTCCTGGCGGCCCGGTGGGCGGCCGATGCCCACGCGCAGGCGCGCGTAGTCCTCGGTGAGATGGACTTGCTGATGGAGCGCAGGCTGCTGTGGCTGCCCTCGCCGCCACCGCGCTTGAGTCGCAGCTCGTGGGCGGGCAGGTCGAGCTCATCGTGGATGACGAGCAGGCGGGTCGCGGGGTCGATGCCGTAGTAGGAGACGAGCCCGGACACGGGCCCGCCGGAGAGGTTCATGAGCACCGAGGGCTCGGCCAGGATGACGCGGGGGCCAGGGGCGCCGCCGGGCATGAGTCCCAGGCGTCCCTCGGCCACGCGGGCGCGGGCCTTCTTGTGGTTGGAGAACCGGGACCCGGTGCGCTCGGCCAGGACGTCGAGCACCATGTAGCCGACGTTGTGGCGGTTGCGGGCGTACCGGGTCCCGGGGTTCCCTAGCCCGACGACGAGCCAGGGCTCACTCATGCGGCCCGCCCCGGCGTGGACGGGCGCAGGCCGGCGCGTCGTCACGGCTGTTCATGCGGGTCACGCGCGATTCACTCGGCCGCGTCCTCGGCGTCACCCTCGGCGGGGACGACCTCGGGGACCTCGGAGGCGACGGCGTGCTCGTTGGCCACGTTGACCACGGCGGTCTCGGCGTCGGAGACGGCCTCCAGGCCCTCGGGCAGGGTGATGTCCGCGATGGTGAGGACGGTACCGGCGGCGACGCCGGTGATGTCGACCTCGATGGCCTCGGGGACGGAGACGGCCGGGGCGGAGACCATGATGGTGGCGGCCTCGATCATGTGCATGGTGCCGGGGTCGGCGGTGCCGATGACGGTGACCGGAACCTCGACATCGACGCGCTCGTTGCGGTTCACCAGGAGGAAGTCGACGTGCTGCACGCCGGGGCGGATGGGGTGGCGCTGCACGTCCTTGGCCAGGGCCAGAAGGGTCTCGCCGCCGTCGATGTCCAGCTCGACCAGGGCGTTGTCGTTGCTGCGCAGGGCCAGGCGGGTGGCGTGCTCCTCAAGCAGGAGGTGGCGGGGCTCGGTGCCGTGTCCGTAGACGACGACGGGAACCCGGCCGGCGCGGCGGGCCTGGCGGGCGGAGCCCTTGCCGAACTCGGTGCGGTCCTGGGCCTTGAGGGTGATGGCGTTGTTGGCCATGAGGCTCTCCTTGCGGATGAAGCGGGGCCCGGTGCCCCGCGGCTGATGGTGGTCCGGCTGGGCGCAACGACGCGCAGTACCGCCAGGCACCACCACGTCGATCACGGATGCGCGCCTTCTCAAGACGCGTCCCTCGCCGGGGCAACGTGGGCAAGAATACGGCATGGGCACGCCGCGCGAACAGCCGCGCTCCCGGTGAGGCGCCCCACCCGGCGGCAGCGACAGGCGGGGCAGGTCAGCTGGGAGACGCGCTGAGGTGAGTTAGCGCGGTGACGTCTTGACGATCAGCTGCTCTCGCGGAGCGCTGCCTACAGCCCTGCACAGGGGCCTTCACAGCACTTTCACGCGCTTCCTGCGCCGCTTACGAACGCGCTCCCCGTGGTCACGAGCGCAGCGGTGAGCTTACGCATGGCGGAGGAAGCGGAGTCACTGGCGGTCGGCCCAAGGGCGGTGAGGCTGGCCATCAGAGCGGCGATCTCCGGGAGATCCAACTCAACAGGTCCAGGCGGGCCAGCGTGCTCGATGGTGGCGCCACCGCCCTCGGCCGGGGGTCACGGTGATCGGCACGCCGGGTGGCGCAGCCGTTCCAGGTCGCGGGCAATGGTCCGCTCGGTCACGTCCAGGTCGGTGGCGAGACGGCCAAGGGTGAGCCGCTTCGAGGTGGCATGCAGTCGCTCGATGAGGTGCTGCTGACGCTCCACCCGCCGCAGGGTCAGGTGGGCGTCACGTGAAGCCGCGGACGCCTGGCCACGGGGTGGATTCATGGCCTCAGCGTAACGACGACACAGGCCTGTCCGGGTTGGTGCGTAACGTTGAGGACATGACTCACAACGCCATCGCAGAGCAGTTCTTCACTCTACACCTGTGCTCTGCTCGACCGAAACGCCGAGGCCATCGCCGAGCACTACGCCGTGCCCGCGCTGATCGAGTTCCCCGAGCATCCCATCGCAGTCTCCAGCGCCTCACAGACCGAGCAGTTCTTCGCCGGAGCATTCAGCCAGTACGAGGGTGTCACCACTACCCACGCAGCAGTCAAGGTCGTCGCCAGCACCGTGCACAGCATCTGGGTCGATGTCACCTGACCCACAGCCCCAGCAGGCAGGAAGAGCGCTTCCTCTACCAACTCGTCCGCGACAGCGAGAGCTGGAAAATCGCCGTTCTGACTCCGCTGGACACCTGACGCCCCGACTGCGACACACCGACCAGGTCTGGCCCTGGCCGACCGGGTCCGGGATGAGGAGCGCGATCTGGAGGCGGCCTTCTTCGCCCGTGGGGCGGAGCTCTTCATGCAGCCCGGCAACCCGCTCAAGGCACCGACTCGCCGAAGGTTCGTCTCCTCTCTACGACGCTGCTTCGCGCTGGAGCCCGAGCCGGTTCCTTTCGAAAGAGGGTTCCTGCCCGCCTATGAGCTGGTGGATGCGGGCGCCACAAAGCCTCCGAAGAGCACCTGGGTCGTCTTCGGCGGATTCGACTCCTACATCGAGGAGACCTTCCCGGTCCTGGCCGCGGTGGCGCAGCGCGGCCGGAGGGTCATCGCCTTTGAGGGCCCGGGGCAGGGCGGCACCCTGGAGGCCGATCTGGAAACGGACACAGTGCCCGGGAGAGGCGAGAGGCTCACCATGCGCGCCGACTGGGCGGCGCCTGTCTCGGCGGTCCTGGACCACTTCGACGTCGAGGAGGCCACGCTCGTGGGCATGTCGCTGGGAGGCGGGCTCGTCATGCGCGCCGCTGCCGGAGAACCGCGGGCCCGGCGCGTCGTCGCCTTCGATGTGCTCGATGACTTCCTGGAGGTCCTCGTCTCTCAGTCACTTCCGCCGACTCTGGCGCGCGGTGCCGGGCGGTCCCTCACACACCTTAATCCCCTCATCACCCGGACTCCCACAAGGGTTCTCAACCGGGCACTGACCGAGCAGGCCCGCCGCAGCCCGGTGACCTGGTGGGGCATGTGGCAGGGCATGCACGTGACGGGGACGCACTCGCCGGCCGAGTTCCTGCGCGCTGCGGCAGCCTTCTCCACGGCCGACGTCTCCCCCAGGGTTACCGGGGACGTTCTGCTCATGCAGGGCGCCGAGGACGAGTTCGTGCCGCTCCACCAGATGGTTCGTCAGGCCGAGCGTCTCACCGCCGCCCGCTCGGTGACCACTCGCACCTTCACCCGGGCCGAGAGCGCGGCGAGCCACTGCCAGACCGGCAACACCGGCCTCATGGCCCGCACGATCCTGGCCTGGGAGGAGGGGCTGCGAGGCACCGACGGCTCCACGCGGTCGTACCTTAAGGAGCGCGTTCGTATCCTCTACCCCTCGAACGCGCGACCTACCCTACGAACTCGCGGGTACGGAGCATCGCTCAGACCTTCAGAAGCCCCAGGCAGCGGCGCACGTCCTGGATCGGCAGCTGGCCGGGGGCGGAGGCCTGGGTCTCCCCCTGCTCGTCGGAGACGACGGCGAAGGTCAGTGCCGTCCCGAAGGCCGGCGCCACACGACTGACGGCACCGAGCGCCCCCATGGACATGGCGGCCACGGGCACGCCCAGGCCCGTCCCTTCCCCCGGGTCCGCCGTGGCCCGAGCGCACACGCCCAGGAGGCGGGCGACGTCGTCGGCACTCGTGGGCCACACGGCGATCTTGGCCAGGTCCGCGCCCTCATTGACCATGCGGGCCAGGGACCTCCTCCAGGACATCGTCGGCGGGGTGGCCTCGAAGTCGTGAAAGGAGGCGACGACGTCGATGCCCAGTCCGTGGGCCTGCTCGGAGACCCCCGGCAGGCAGCCGCGCTGGACCTCGACGTCGATGGCGGCCGGACGGCGCTCAGGCGCCCAGGTGGACAGGTCGTCGAGCACGGCGCCGAGGACGGCACCGTAGCCGGCATCGTCCAGGTGGGCTCGGCCGCCCTCGGTCGCGGTGCGGCAGGTGAGCAGGAGGGGGACGCCGTCGACGACGTCGACCATGCGGCGCAGGCACTCCAGGACCTGGGCGGCGGCCGTGACCACGACCATCGGGTCGGGAGCGGGTGACTCCGCACCGGAGGCCTCGGCGAAGGCGACCAGGGCGTCGGCCTCTCGAGCAGGTCGACGCGCAGCTCGAGGACGTCGGCGCCGGCTTTCGATGGCGCGGCGGGCTGGATCCGCGCGCGGGCGGCGGTCGGCCCGGTCAGGGAGACGGCGACCGCGGGCAGCTCCCCGGAGCCGCTGGTGATGGCGCACCTCCCCGGGGCAGAGAGGTCCCCGCACTCACGCCTCGTCTCCTTCCAGGGCCGCCTGCGCGGGCACGAGCGACAGGGCGATGCCGTCGAGGATGTCGTAGAGGCTGGTGGTGACCCGTTCCAGCGGGCGCCCGGCAGCGGCGGTCCGCTCCACCACGCGGGTGACGACCTCGCTCCACACGAGGGCGCCGGCGGCGATGACGTCGCGGGCGCCCGGGGGCGAGGTAGCCCCAGGAGGCGCGCTGCTCGGCGGTGGAGTGGACGATCGCCTCGCAGGAGGACAGGACGGCGTCGGGGCTCAGCTCGGCACCGTTCAGGGCCTGCGGGTCGAAGGCCTGAAGGCCCAGGGCGTGGGCGGTGACGGTGGTGATGGTGCCGGCCAGTCCGACCAGCTGCCCGGGGGCGGACAGGTCGACGACCCGTTCGGCGTCGTCCAGGAGGCCGCGCACCTCGGCGCGGGCGGCGGCCTCGGTCTCAGGGGTGACGCCGCCGGTCAGGAACCGTTCGGTGATGCGCACGCCGCCGGTGTCCAGACTGATGGCGGCGCTGGGGGCGTCCACGCCCAGGACCAGCTCGGTCGAGCCGCCCCGAGGTCGACGACGAGGCGCGGCGTCTGCGCGCACTGCTCCCTCCCGCACTCCTGAGTCCTCTCCCCGCGGGCTCCCCAGGAGCGATCCGCTGAAGGACAGACGAGCCTCCTCCTGGCCACTGACGACCTCTGGCTCCACGCCCAGCAGCCGGCGCACACCGGTCACGAAGTCCTCCCGGTTGCGGGCGTCACGGGTGGCTGAGGTGGCCACGAAGCGCCGGACGGCCTCCCCGGGGGCGACACCCAGCTCGTCGCAGTCGGTGGCGTAGGCGTCCACGACCGTCAGCGTGCGCTCGAGGGCCTCGGGGTTGAGCACGCCGGTGCGATCCACGCCCTGGCCCAGGCGCACGATCTCGTTGCGGCGGCGTAGCACCTCCAGGCGGGGGCGGCCCGACCGATCACGGTCGACCTCGGCGATGAGGAGGCGGATGGTGTTGGTGCCGCAGTCGATTGCGGCGACGCGGGTCATAGCGGAGGCCTCCTGGGCTGGGTCGGGATGGAGAGAACGGGACGGCGGGAGCGCGTGACCTCACCTGACGGCTCAGGGGCAGCCCGTGAGGGATGCCGTGGAATCGTAAGGTACGGCCGCGAGGGACGCAAGCGCCCCAGCAGGCGATCGAGCTTTGTCCCACACGGCCCGGTCGGTCAGCAGAGGCAGCGCTCAGGATCCCACAGCCCGCGCTCGCGCAGAACCTCCAGCGTGCAATCGCCGATCGGGTTGACGCCGGGGCCGGCGGCCAGGGCGTGCCCGAGCAGGGCGTGGAGGCACTTGACGCGGGTGGGCATGCCGCCGGCGGAGACGCCGTCGATCTCGGGGACCTGCCCGAGCTCGGCGCGCCGGGCCAGGTAGTCGGCGTGGGCAGCGGCGTAGGCGGCGGCCAGCTCCTCGTCGGCTGCCAGGTCAGCGTTGAAGGTCTCCATGAGGTGCTCGGCCTCGAGGGTGGAGCAGCCCTTCACGGCTGCCGGGTGGGTGAGGTAGTAGCTGGTCGGGAAGGGGTGCTGTCGTCGAGGCGCGGGGCGGTGCGCACCACGGTGGGGCGCCCGCACACGCAGCGGGCCGCGATGGACACGACGCCACGCGGTACCCGGCCCAGCTGGTCGGCCAGGGCGTCGAGGTCAGCCGACGTCACCGACTCCGTCACCCGCTCAGTGGCGTGTTCACTGGCTCGCTCACTGATCTGCTCGGGGGCAGGTGCATCGGTCGACTCGGTCCTCTGCGTCTCGGAGGTCGGGCTCACGGGGTCTCCTTCGTCTGCGGAGTAGCGGCAGGGCTCGGCGAGGTCTTGGGCGGATCCGTCGGCGCCTGGCTGGGCGAGCCGGTGGGCAGGCCCGTCTGGGTGGGGTTGAGGACCTTGCCGCCCGGGTCGTTCTTGGAGCCGTCCTGCGAGGCCCCGTCGGCCTTGTCCTCGGTCTGGCCGGCGGCCTGCGCGGCCTCGAGCGTCTGGTACCAGGGGGCGCCCTGAGAGCCCTGGGTGGCTCCGCCGCTGGCGCCGGGCTGCTTGACGGAGTCGGCGCCGACGACGACATAACTGGTGTCCCCGGGCATGACGTAGCCGAGGCGCTCACGCACCTGGGCACGCACGTAGGTGTCGTCCTTCCACTGGGCCAACTCGTTCTCCAGGCTGGTGGAGGTGTCGGAGGCCTCCTTGATCTTGGCGACGACGGCGTCGTACTGGGCCTGCTGGGACAGGTAGGCGCGCAGCGAGGTGAAGACGACGACGCAGGCCAGCAGGCACACGACCGCCAGGGTGACGATCCGCGGTGGCAGGACCCGCTCGGGCGCCGTCGTCGGCAGCCCCTCGGGCTCGGAGGCGCCCTGAGCCCGATCCGGGCGAGGAGGCCGCACGCTCGGTGGGGACCTGCGCGGGCCGAGCGCCGCGGGAGACGCGGCGCGTCCCGGACTGGCTGGAGGTGGGGCGGCGCGGAGTCACACGGGCATCCTGCCTCACTGGCGGGCCGGTGGAAGCGCACCCCACCGGGCGCGTTGCTCACGCTCCGGACCGCCCCAGAGCCTCGCGGACGCACGGTAGCCCTCGAGGACTGAGCCACAGGAGCAGCTCGCGAGCTCCAGGGTACGTCCACGCGACGGCACAGATCTCGCGCCACACCACCTGCACCGTCTCAAACGCTCCGGGGCAGGCGGGAGGACCCGTCTGCCCCGGAGCGGGAGCGTGCGCCGTCGTCGAGCCGTTGTGTCAGTCAGCTACTCGACGGCGGGAGGCCGCCTTCAGGCTCAGGCCTGGAAGCGGGGGAAAGCGCCGGCGCCGGCGTAGACCGCGGCGTCGCCGAGGGCCTCCTCGATGCGCAGGAGCTGGTTGTACTTGTTGACGCGCTCGCCGCGGGCGGGGGCGCCGGTCTTGATCTGGCCGGAGTTGCTGGCCACGGCCAGGTCGGCGATGGTGACGTCCTCGGTCTCACCGGAGCGGTGGGAGGTCATGGACGTGTAGCCGGCGCGGTGGGCCATCTCGACGGCCTCAAGGGTCTCCGGTCAGGAGCCGATCTGGTTGACCTTGACCAGCAGGGCGTTGGCGGCACCGAGCTTGATGCCCCTGGCGAGGCGCTCAGGGTTGGTGACGAATAAGTCGTCGCCGACGAGCTGGACCTGTCGCCGATCTTGTCGGTCAGGGCCTTTCCAGTCGTCCCACCGTCCTCGGAGAGCGGGTCCTCGATGGAGACGATCAGGGAAGTCCTTCACGAGCTTCTCGTAGTAGTCCACCATGAAGGCGTTGTCGCGGGCCTCGCCCTCGAACTGGTAGGTCTTGGTCTTCTCATCGAAGAACTCCGAGGAGGCGACGTCCATGGCCAGGGCCACGTCCTTGCCGGGCTTGTAGCCGGCCTTCTCGATGGCCTCGACGATGAGCTCTGAGGGCCCTCGCGGTTGGAGTCGAGGTTGGGGGCGAAGCCGCCCTCGTCGCCCAGACCGGTGGACAGGCCGCGCTCCTTCACGACCGCCTTGAGGGCGTGATAGACCTCGCGCCCATGCGCAGGGGCCTCACGGAAGGTGGGGCGCCGATGGGGGCGATCGCGAACCCTGGATGTCCACGTTGGAGTCGGCGTGGGAGCCGCCGTTGAGGATGTTCATCATGGGCACGGGCAGGATGTGGGCATTGGGGCCGCCGACGTACTGGAACAGGTCCAGGCCGGCGGACTCGGCGGAGGCCTCGGGCGGCAGCCAGGGAGACACCGAGGATGGCGTTGGCGCCGAGCTTGCCCTTGTTGGGGGTGCCGTCGAGCTCGATCATGAGCTGGTCGAGGCCGCGCTGGTCGGCTGCGTCGAAGCCGATGATCTCGGGGGCGATGACGTCGTTGACGTTGTCGACGGCCTTCTCGACACCCTTGGCGCCGTAGCGGTCCTTGTCACCGTCGCGCAGCTCGACGGCCTCGAAGGCACCGGTGGAGGCGCCCGAGGGGACGGCGGCGCGAGCGGAGGCACCGTCCTCCAGGAGGATCTCGACCTCGAGGGTCGGGTTGCCACGGGAGTCGAGGATCTCGCGGGCGTGAACGTTCTCGATGAGGGCCACTTGGTGCTCCTTGCTGAGGGGATCGTGATGAGGTCGTCGGCGTCGAGCACACTCGCGCGCGACTGCCGAATGCAGACCCAGCCTAGCGGGCCCGTCATCCCACCACGAGGGCCATGGTCCTGAGGAAGGCACAGTGTTCACGCCCGGCGAGAATCACTGGACGACGCCGGGGCTCGCGCGGAAGTGACAGAGGGCTCGCAGCCCGCGCCCAGGGCCTCAGTGCGCGCTATGGTTCGTCTACACGAGCCGGGCACGTCAGGCGGGGCCCAGGTGGGCCCACGGCTGGTGCCGGTCGCGTCAGCCTCCTCCTGGACTCAGCCTCGGACTGGTCGGCACCCTGGCCGCCCTCGCCGGCGCCGGCGCCGCCGTCGGCCTGACCGGGCTGCGCAGCACCGTCACCAGCGCCCTGATCGCCATTGGTCTGTCCCTCGGTCTGGCCGGGGTCGGCGGGCTGCTCGGCACCCTCCTGCGGGACGGACTGCTGGGGACCTGCTGGGGGACCTGCTGCTGTTGGGGTTGCTGCTGGCCGCCTTGCTGGGGGACCTGCTGCTGTTGGGGTTGCTGCTGGCCGCCTTGCTGGGGGACCTGCTGCTGGGGCTGCTGCTGGCCGCCCTGTTGCGGCATCTGCTGCTGTCGGGGGTCCTCCTGGGTCCACCACTCCGGAGCCTTGTCGGGGTAGCGCGGGGAGCGGTCGCCGGTGAGCGTGGCGCGCAACTTGCTCAGGTCGGCGACGATGGCCTGAGCCTGGTCCTGCTGCTGACGGAGCTGGTTGAACAGGACATTGGCCCGCAGGTAGGCAAGTGTGCTCGCCTGGCGCGGCTCGAGGCCCAGCTGTTCCTTGGCCAGCTGCACGATCTCCGCGTCAGTGACGGTGATGCCGTGAGCCTGGCCGACCTCCGTGATGAGGGGGGCCTCGATGAGGGCGCCGGCGATGTCCACCCGCGTCGGGGCCTTGCGCTCCTGCTCCGTCTGCTGGCCGGGCTTGGGCTCCAGCTCCTTGGCCACCACGTCGATGTCCTTCTCGGTCACGACGATGGAGTGGCTCGCCCCGTCCAGGCCGGTGTACTTCATGTCGGCCGCCTGCCCCGGGCGGTCGGTGCAGCCGGTGAGCGTCCCGACGGCGATGAGGAGTGCAGCGCCGACGGCGAGAACGCGCGTGCGTGCGGTGAGGCTTCGGGTCACGGTCTACTCCTGGAGGGGACGACGTCGGAGGGCGACATGGTGTCACAACGTTTCTGGCCCCTGACCTTACCGTTCCGCCCCCGACGACGCACGCAGCCCGTACAGCCGGCACCACCCGGCCACTACTTGCACCCGTGCCATACCTTGAACGATTCCAGCAACCGTCACACAGCCACAGCACCTACATCAAGGCATGCCCAGAGAGTGAAGCGGTCACAGGCCTCCGTCCGGCGCTCAGCCCTTCTTGTAGCTCTCCTTGAGGGAGTCAAGCAGGATGAGGGCCGAGTAGTAGTCGAGGCGGAAGGTGGAAGCCGGGGTGAAGGCCACCCGCCCCTGGGTCACCTGGGTCGCGGTGGAGAAAGTCGGGTCGTCGGCGACCTTCTGGCGGCTGGCACTGTCTGCGGCGACGATCACCCAGTTGTCACCAGGCAGCCCCGCCTGGACATTCTCGTTGGACAACTTGACGATGTCCTGCCGCTGCCCCTGAGGTATCGCCCTTCACCTCCTCGGGGATGTCGGCCATGGTGAACCCGAGAGGTCAGGATCTGAACCTGGGGAGACTCCGCGGTCAGGGCCGCGGCGCCGCCGCCACCACCGCCGTAGACGATGAAGGCCGATGTCGTCCCCTCGGGAACAGTGATGGCCTCCTTGGTCGCAGACACGTGCGCGTCGTAGTCGGCGATCACCGTGTCCGCCTGCTGCTCGTTCCCTGTGGCCTGACCGATGGTGCGGGTGACGTCCCGCCAGGAGCGCCCGGTGTAGTCGATCACCAGGACCGGCGCGATGTCACGCAGCTGCTCGACCTGATCGGCCGCCGAGTCGCCACCGCTCTCAGCCACAACGATGAGGTCTCGGCTCGAAGCCGGCCACCTGGTGATGTCGACCGACTTGATCTCGTAGAGCTTCTCCACCTTCTGCTTCTTAGCCGCATCAGACCACTGGACGAAGAAGCCGGAATCGTCACTCAGGCCGTCGGTGTTAGGAGCCGTCACGGCCGAGGCCACCACTGGAGCTCCACCGCCAGCAGCGAACCGGTCAGGGCTATGGAGGTGGGACACGATGCGCTGGGGCTTCGAGGAAAGGGCAAGGTCGCCGTCGTCGGTCTTGACGGTGCGGGGCCATCCCTGGGATCCCGACGACGCCGAGCTGCTGGAGCCGGCCGAGCCTTCTGCCGCCGGAGCGTCCGCACGCGGCCAGGCCCAGAGACACGACCCCGGTCAGGGTCGCGGCCATGAGCCGCCGCCGTCCGATGATGAGACGCGGAACGTATTCATCGCGGTCCTTCCCGTGGATGGCCTCACGACCAGAGGAGATCTACGATCTCCATCGCAATCGCGCTTTAAGTGCCTAACCTAAATCCGACCTCATGGTGGGTCAACGCCCTATCCAGTAGGTGGAACCGAATAGGCCCGGCCGTCAGCGGCGCTTGCGGTGGTGGTGGCCTCGGTCCGTGAGGCGGCATCACCCTCGACGACGACCTGCAGGAGCACCTCGGCCCACCGCACGACCTCCTCGCCGGACAGGGGCCGCCCCACCCATGCGGTTGGTGCCCGGCGCGGGCACCACGATGGTGCGCGTAGCCGGCTTTGAGAACCGCCCCCGGGTAGAGGCGGACGACCTTCATACGCGCCGACTCGGGCAGATCCAGGGCAAAGAGAAGATGCAGCGCCGGTTTGTCGTCGATACGGGCGCCGTCACGGACTTTGTGTGCGCCTCCACGAAAAACGAAGAGTATCACCAGCCTTCACTCAACCAAACGCTCTTGTCACCCGAACGGTCACTACCCCGGCCACCAGTTGCAGTAAACACGATCGAACCTAGCATATAATATTCATATCCTCAGGAAGTTATCCTGCATGATCAGTTTCAACAGCCAAGGAGGAACAGGCCATGAAGAAAATCGCAGCATGCACCACCCTAGCCACCGTCGCTATTGCTGGAACCCTCATTGCAGGAGCCGCTTATGGAGACGGTCAAAACTACGGTAAAACATGGCAAGATTGGGGAGGAGCCAAAATTCACGGCTATGTGCAGATCCAAGGCTCATACAACGATGGCGGCCAACATGCTCGCCAAGGATATCAACGCTTCACTCGCCCGAGCGGACCGAGTCTCGATACCGGCCGCATGACCACGCCTGAGGCCTCGTCTCCTTCAGACGCACGAATCCATTCTCGCGAAGATTGGGTATGGGACTCTCCACTATGGGGCGATAGTCACGTGACATCATACAATTGGGGGGTTTATTACTTCTAGCATCAACTAGATCACGATCTATTACGCGACAGCCGGCTATGCGCACCAGCAAATGCGGGTGGTGCACATACTCGGCTTTTGATATAGAACGTTAGAGCTCATGGCAACAAAATGAAAAGCAACACGAAATTCAACTACTTTATATATTTCTGTTACGGCATACTTGTGGCATTCTTAATCTACTCGCTAATCTGGTGGGCCGAAGCCAGGGAAACTCAAACCTACGGTATGAAGGGGCCGATAACAACAATAACACTGGTTTCCACTCGCCCAGAAGAATCAAAAGAACAACAGATAGAAGCCGCGAAAGAACTGCGCACATTCCTCGAGAACAAAAAAGTTGGATTAATTAAACAGGCAGAGGGAGACGGCTACCCCAGTATCACGGTGTTTGATCCCAAACATCAACTCTCCTGGACCAGTCCCTTAAGTTCTAACGACACCCCCAAAGAAGGTGTATTCGCCATTGCTGGAAGCTACTCAGCTAAAACCTGGGAATCCTCAAAAACTTCTCCACTTGCTCCAAGCGACACTACAGTGCAGGGAGTCATCTCCGTCCCAGAAATAACATCAACAAACAATCTCCAGTTCGTGGAAGATCTAGGTACCAACCCTCTTGGTACTGGGACAGTGCAATTAGACACTACGGATAACACTACCGTAGCCCAAGCAGTCCAGATTATGGAAAAATCAGGGCCAGAGGCTGTCAGTATTCAGCAACCTCCCATCCTCATCTCATTGCTCCGAAATGCAGAGATAGGGATTTCTGGACTGTTCTTAATATCAGGAACGGTCAGCATCATTGCGCTTACAGTCCTGCAGTCCTCAGAAAGAAAGTCAGAAAATTTGCTTCGCATGAAGGTCGGGGCGACATCACGAAGACTAATTTTTGAGCAAAGTTGGATAGCTTTGCCGCTCATTCTCATAGGAACGTTAACCGGACTCGGGGTTGCAGTCATAGTGACCTCTATTATCGCCGGCAGTCCACCACCCGTAGAGGAGCTCACTAAACTCACCTTGGGCGTCCTCGTTGGTGATGCGTTTATCTGGTCACTTACTTCCCTATCCACAGGAGTTTCCTGGTCGCGGAATCTAAAGACCTCTAAGACTCAGTTAGGATCATGATCATGAGAATTTATTTATGAGGTGCGATCGGGCTTTCATCTCGCTTGGCGTTATAAAGCATCCGCCATAGGGATTACATTCATGATCACCGTCATTTGCATAGTGCTCGTCGCAGCCCTTGCTGACGTTATAACACAAACTTCTGTGATTGTCGGAGCAAAGCAACTAAGAGCGAACAATGCTGTCACTTTTACTCCTTACTATTTAGAAGCAAAGGAAACAGAACCAAGCGAAGACTTTATGGGTGAACTCAGTAAACAGATCACCAAAGGGTCAGCTTACACGATGATTTCCAGCAATGTTCGGATCGACGATCCCTCCTTTGCGAACGGGAATCGTGCGATCATCCTTATCGGATCCTCGGCTCAAATGGCAGTCACCGGAACTTCATTATGTTCGCCGGCTCCTTGCGCCATGGTCGGAGAGAGAACTACTGCTCCTGTTGACGGTCCGTTAAAAATAGGAGAAGAAGAGGTTAATATAACTAAGGAAACTCCATCGTCTGCTGCTCTCTTCGATCCGGCTGCTACCGGAATTGATCTCGGGACATCGGTAGTAATAGTTTTACCTCCTAGCAGTCTTGACAAGTTGGATGTTCACGAGCAGACAGAAGCAGTATGGCGCACGGTATTGTTCTCTCCTACAGTCGAAGAAACCGCTCACTTTGCCGCTAAGGCAAAAGAAAATCACCTGTTGCTTGTTCCTCATAATTTAGCTACAGATCAGCCGGAGAGATATAGAGAACTCATGGTACGAGCAGGACTGTACGGCCTTAGCTTGATGGCGGTAAGCCTCCTTATTTTGGCGGCCTATCAAAACTCTGTTCGATCTATGATTCGAAGAGAAAAACCGACCTTAATTCTTCATCATCTTTATGGAGCCACACGCGCGGACCTGAATGTGAGACTCTCTATATTTTTGGCGACCACAATTCTTGCACTGCCAAGTTGTGCACTTATTGTCCTTTTCAGTCATGGGCAGTCCGTTTAGCGAAACAGCGACCTTAGTCGGAGGACTGCTACATAACCACTTACTTCATTACGTCCTGCGGACAACTCTAGAAGTGTCTCACGTTTTTCTTCAAATAGTCGGAGGGCCTCATGACGAGGATAGTCGAATTGGTTGGTGTGGATGTCAGTTATAACAGGGGGAAGCGTGAGGTTCACGCCCTACGATCTGTGTCGCTATGTCTGAAGGAAGGTGAGACTCTTGCTATTATGGGTCCGTCCGGGTGCGGCAAATCTACATTACTTGGTGTTCTTGGACTAACAATAGCCCCAGATTCGGGGATCATAAGAATGGATGGAGTCGAGGTACCTTCTTCCAGTTCCGCTAGAGCTCGAACCCGAAATCGTTCTATCGGCATAATCCCGCAAGACAGCGCAATTATTGAACATCTTTCATCCGAGGATAACGTTTCCTTACCTTTAGATTACAGCAAGCCTCGCGTAAGCCGAAAATTGAAACGTGAGCGAGCACAGAAGGGGCTGGCAGATGTCGGCATTGGCTGGGCAGCAAAGCAGAAACCAAGCGAATTGTCTGGTGGCGAAAGGCAACGGGTGGCTATCGCCCGCGCACTAATTAATAGCCCGCGTTATATACTAGCCGATGAACCAACCGCTTCACTCGATTCAAAGAACGCCCAAGACATTGTTTCCTGCTCATTTCACATATAAGTTTCGGTGGAGGCTGCCTAGTTATCGCAACTCACGATCCTCAAGTCGCTAACAGGTGCGACCGAATAGTGACGATGATTGACGGAGTTATTTCATAGCTGCACTGAGTTCGTGACAGGCGAGACCTGAAGTTTTCCAAGGCAAATTCCCGCTTGACGGCCTTAGCCCATGGAAGTTCCGGGACATGGTCAGTTGCAGGGCCTCCAAACAAGCGTGCGTTGGAAACCTCTCCTGTAGAGTCTCAACTTCAAACACGAAGAGTCAAGATACAGTCATCTCTCGACTCAGACGATCCCCCATTTAGCAAGCATCGTTACTGCCTCCGCCCTAGACCCGACACCAAGCTTCCTGTAGGCCCGACGAGCGTAGGTTTTTGCGGTACTCTCTGCGATAGACATTTTACGTGCGACCGATTGCGTCGTAAGCCCTCGTGAGTACATTTTCATGACAGCATGCTCTTTTTTGCTTAGAGTCAACATTTCTTCGGCTTCAGTCGTTAGACTTCGAAAGCCAGTCAACTCTCCGTCTACAATGGGAGATTCGCGCTTTTTCTCGGCGGTTCTCCTCAATACTTTCCCGACCTCTCGAGGTTCCGCTATCAATGCACCTTTATTTATTAGACGCTCCTCACTGTCGCAGTTCGATATGCCTGACATGTCCGATGACATGCCTGCACGATTGTTGCCTGCAACCATAATCGCCACCGCCGCCCCTAAAGATCGCAACTTGCGCAAGGTCAAGGGCGCTGCTGCCCCGTCGCAGAATGGGTCCATCAATATTAGGTGAGGTATGTTGTTCTCTTGCGACATTTTTCCTAAGGCAACGCCACAACTACGCGCCGTCCAGAGCAAGTGAATTTTTTCTTTAGATTGTCCCACCAGGCGGCGGACAGCGTACAGGACGAGTGGATCATGATCAATTACCCCTAAACTAGGAGGAGGGGTAATACTTTCACTTCCTAACTCAGGAATCTGGATCATATAAAATATGCTTCCGCACTTCTTGCGCATGCGTTCTGGATTCGCCTAATACGAAATAGGTAGACGAGATTGATTGAGACGAACCGCATTTTTCTGCAGGGTCGCATCCGACGAGATTCTTGTAGGGCAACTTTCGCATGCCAGTGAGTCACCATCTCTTCTCGTTGCGTATTGCTACACTTTCTCACTATGGACGACATGTCACTGACGGTCAAGAGGCCCTGATCTCTGTCATCCAAACGGACGACATGCGAACTCTAAGTAGCTGGCACTGATCGATCTCAGCGGCGCTTGCGGTAGGTGGTGGCCTCGGTCTCGTAGGCGGCATCACCCTCGACGACGGCGTGCAGGAGCACCTCGGCCCACCGCACGACCTCCTCGCCGGACAGGGCCGCCCCACCCATGCGATTCGTGCCCGGCGCGGGCACCACGATGGTGCGCGTAGCTGGCTTCAGCACGGTCCCCGGGTAGAGGCGCGTGACCTTCATACGCGCCGACTCGGGCAGATCCACCGGCGCGAAGCGCACCGACTTGCCCTGGGCGACGATCTCCCGCACCCCCAGCTCGGCGGCCAGGGCCCGCAGCCGCGCCAGCGCCGCCAGGCGGGCGGTCGCCCGGGCACCGGCCCGTAGCGGTCGGGCCAGCCCTCCAGGACGTCGTCGACCTGCTCCCCCGAGCGCGCCGCCGCGAACTTCGTGTACGCCTCCAGCCGCAGGCGCTCGTGGGGGATGTAGTCCTCGGGGACGGTGGCGTCCACAGGCAGCTCGATGCGCAGCTCGACATCCTCGTCGTCGCCCTCCTCGAATCCGACGGCGTCGGCCCCGGCCCTGCCGGAGCGGGCCAGGGCCTTCTTGTAGGCGGAGACGGCCTCGGAGACCATGCGCACGTACAGGTCGAAGCCGACCCCGGCGATGTGCCCGGACTGCTCACCGCCCAGAAGGTTGCCCGAGCCGCGGATCTCCAGGTCCTTCATGGCCACCTGCATCCCGGCCCCCAGGTCGGTGTTGGTGGCGATGGTGCGCAGGCGCTCCAGGGCCATCTCGGTCAGCGGCTTGTCGGACGGGTAGAGGAAGTAGGCGTAGGCCCGCTCACGGCCGCGCCCCACGCGCCCGCGCAACTGGTGGAGCTGGGACAGGCCCATGCGGTCGGCGCGGTCGACGATGAGGGTGTTGGCGTTGGAGACGTCCAGCCCCGTCTCCACGATCGTGGTGCACACGAGCACGTCGGTCTCCTTGCGCCAGAAGGAGTCGATGACGGCCTCCAGCTGGTGCTCGTTCATCTGCCCGTGGGCGGTGGCCACGCGCGCCTCGGGGACCAGCTCGGCCAGGCGCGCGGCGGTGGCGTCAATGTCCTCGACCCGGTTGTGGACGAAGAACACCTGTCCCTCGCGCAGCAGCTCGCGGCGGATCGCGGCGGAGACCTGCTTGGTCTCGTAGGCGCCCACGTAGGTGAGGATCGGGTGGCGGTCCTCGGGCGGGGTTGCCAGGGTGGACATCTCACGCAGGCCGGTGACCGCCATCTCCAGGGTCCGCGGGATCGGGGTGGCCGACATCGACAGGACGTCCACGTTGGTGCGCAGCGCCTTGAGGGTCTCCTTGTGCTCCACCCCGAAGCGCTGCTCCTCGTCGATGATGACCAGACCCAGGTCCTTGAACCTCACCTGGCCGGTGATGAGGCGGTGAGTCCCCACGACGACGTCGACGCTCCCCTTCTCCAGGCCCTCGAGGACCTTGGCGGACTCGGCGGCGTCCTGGAAGCGGGACAGGGCCCCCACGGTCACCGGGAAGCCGGCGTAGCGCTCGGTGAAGGTCTCGGCGTGCTGGCTCACCAGGAGGGTCGTGGGCACCAGGACCGCGACCTGCTTGCCGTCCTGAACGGCCTTGAAGGCGGCGCGCACGGCGATCTCGGTCTTGCCGTAGCCGACGTCGCCGCACACGAGCCGGTCCATCGGCTGGGCCTTCTCCATGTCGGCCTTGACCTCGTCGATGGTGGAGAGCTGGTCGGGGGTCTCGGTGTAGGGGAAGGCCTCCTCCAGCTCGGTCTGCCAGGGGGTGTCGGGGCTGAAGGCGTGGCCGGTGGTGGCGGCGCGGGCGGCGAGAGGCGCACGAGCTCGCCGGCGATCTCGCGCACGGCCTTGCGGGCCTTGGACTTGGTCTTGGCCCAGTCGGCGCCGCCCATCTTGCTCAGGGCGGGGCTGTCGCCGCCGACGTACTTGGTGACCTGGTCCAGGGCGTCGGTGGGCACCAGGAGGCGGTCGCCGGGCTGGCCGCGCTTGGAGGGCGCGTACTCGATGACGAGGTACTCGCGGGTGGCCGAGGAGCGGGCCCCGCCCACGGTGCGCCGGCTCAGCTCGATGAAGCGCCCCACCCTGTGCTGGGCGTGGACCACGAGGTCCCCGGCGTGCAGGGACAGGGGTCCACAGAACGGCGGGCGCGGCGGGCCGGCAGGCTGCGGCGCTCGCGAGGGCCGGCACTGGCCCGCCCGGTGAGGTCGGACTCGGCGATGAGGGCCAGGCGCAGTCCCTCGGCGAGGAAGCCGTGGCCGGCACTGGCCTGGGTGACGCGCACGACGCCGTCACCCGGTCCCGCTGGGGAACCGGCCGCAGCATCAACTGCGACGTCGACGGCGGCTGAACCGTCCGCCTCGCCGACCGTGTCCTCAGTGGAGACGGCAGGGTCAGGGGCCCAGTCGCCGTCGCGGCCGAGCTCGGCAACCTCGGAGAGCTGGTCGACGATGCGGGCGGGGACGTCACCGTCGCCCAGGAGCTGGGCCATGCGCCGGCCGGGTCCGGGGCCGTCGGTGGCGACGACGACGGTCCAGCCCTGACGGGCCAGCAGGCCCAGGTCGGCCACGGTCTCGTTCGAGCTCACCGCGGTAGGTGCGCGGGTCGCTCAGGGGCAGGCGGGTGGTCTCGGGTCCGGCGGCCAGGGCGGTGAAGGACCACCAGCCGCGGTTGGTGGACAGGGCCAGGGCCCGGGCCTCGGCCAGGTGGGCGAAGGCGGCGGCGGACAGGTCGACGGGGACCGTGCCGCCGGAGGCCGCCGAGGTCCAGGCGGCGGCGAGGAACTCGCCGGTGGTGGCGGTGAGGTCCTCGGCGCGCTTGCGCACCCGCTCGGGCTCCAGGAGCACCGTGAGCCGGTCACCGACGAGGTCGAGCAGCGGGACCATGGCGTCGACCAGGACCGGGGCGAGGGACTCCATGCCCTCCACGGCGATGCCCTGGCTGATCTTCTCCAGCATGTCGGCGGCGCCGGGGACGGCGTCGGTCAGGGCGGCGGCGCGCTGGCGGACCGTGTCGGTGAGGACCAGCTCGCGGCAGGCGGTGGCGGTCACCGCGCCCAGCGCTTCGATGGTGCGCTGGTCGGCGACGGCGAAGGAGGAGACCTCATCGATCTCGTCACCGAAGAAGTCCACGCGCACCGGCCGCGGCTCGGAGGGCGGGAAGACGTCGAGGATGCCGCCGCGCACGGCGTACTCTCCGCGGGACTCGACCATGTCGACGCGCGTGTAGGCGGCGGCCTCCAGACGGCGGGCGGTCTCCTCCAGGCCCACGTCCAGACCGGGGGCCAGATGGACGGGCTCGAGCTCACCGAGCCCTGCGATGACGGGTGCGAGGAGGGCGCGCACGGGGACGACGAGGACGCGGATCGCCCCGCCCTCCTCGGGGTGGGCCAGCCGGCGCAGGACGGACAGGCGCTGGGCGACGGTGTCGGCGCGCGGCGAGAGCCGCTCGTGAGGCAGGGTCTCCCAGGCGGGCATGACGGCGACGTCGCCTGCCGGCAGGTAGCTGCGCAGGGCCAGAGCGGTCTCCTCGGCCTCGCGACCGGTGGCGGTGACGACCAGCAGGGGGCGTACCGGGAGGCGGCGCCGGCGTCAGCGTCCTTCCTCCCGACGGCGGCCGGCTCGGCTGTTTCGGCGTCGTCGCCGGCCACCCGGTTGACGCCCCTCCTCGCCCAGGGCCATGGCGGCCAGGACGGCTGGCCGGGCGCCCGGGGCGACGACGAGGCTGCGGTCGGAGCGCGAGCGGGAGGAGGCGGCGCGAACGGTGCGGGCGATGTCGGCGTCGGCGAGCAGCGGAGGCAGGAGCGCAGTCAGAAGCACGGCCGCGAGTCTAGTGACTCCCCGTCCCGGTACCACCGGCGGAGTGGGTGGCGGAGCGCCGCCTGGCCGGTGAAGGCACTGCGGGACCAGTCCCGACTGCGAATCCGGTTCCAGGGATTGTCGTGCCCGGCGACGACGCCCACGCCCCCGCCCGCGGTGTTGTTACGGCTCTCCAGCAGGACCGAGACCTGCGCCGAGGCAGCCATCCCGGCAATGAGCCACACGACGGTGCCGACCTGGGTGATGAAGGCGACCGTCCCGTAGGCCGGGATGAGACTGAGCAGGGCGACCTGGGCGGGGTTGGAGCGCTGGACGAGAGCCCGGCCCAGGTAGACCACCAGCCCCGCCATGAGGAGTACCACGGGGATCCAGCCGAAGCGCAGCGCCGTCAGCAGCAGATGGTTGTCGATGGAGCTGTAACCGCCCCAGGCCACCGAGCCCCCCGACTTCTGGTAGGCCGAGGACAGCCCGAGCGGATTGAGCTGGCGCACCAGGACGAGGATGTCACCCCGGTAGCCGGCCGAGTCCTCCTGCTCGCGGCCAGCCGAGTCGAAGACACCCAGGACGTAGGGCAGCAGGACACTGCCCACACCGACCAGCACCGTCAGGAAGCCCATCCGCCACAGGGCGGGGATATTGGTGTGCACCTGCATGAGGCTGAGGATGACGGCGATGACGGCGCACGCGATCGCCGAGCGGGAGAAGGTCGGGATGGTCGCCCCCAGGACCAGGGCGCCGGCCGCGATCCGGTAGCCCGGCCTCCAGCGCGTCGCCAGGATGAGGGAATCCCCGCCGCCAGGCACACCCCCAGGGCGATGGGGTGGCCGAAGGCCCCCTCGACGCGGGTGAAGCTCCCCCTCGCCAGCGGCGGGGACCACTCCTCGTAGAGGTTGTTGTGGATGGTGATGTAGCTGAAGGGGTTGATGGTGGTGACGGCCTCGAGCAGCGCCAGCACGGACACCGCGATCCACACGATCGCCAGGACCTCGGCCATGCGCCGCAGCCCGAGCCGCTCCACGAGCAGCCTCCCGGCGAGGTAGGCCGGCATGGCCCCGAAGACGACGTCGGACAGGACGTAGTTGAGCGGCGAACCCGCGGCGACGGAAAGGCCCACCAGACCCCAGGCGGTGGCGACCATGAGGTCCCCCGCTGGTCAGACGCCACGAGAAGCCGGGCAGGAGGGCGACGATCACCAGGAAGCAGGCCAGGTCGCCGGGGGCACGTTGGGCTGGACGGGGGATCATCACCCACACCGGCACGAACCCGATGGCGCACATGACCAGCCCCGCCCCGACGATGGGGCGGCGGTGGATGCGGTCGGCCACGAAGATGACAACGGCCAGGGCGGCGGCCACCATGGGGAGGACGATGAACAGGGTCCTGGCGAGGGACATCGTTCCTCCCTTGTGTCATCGTGCGTCATGGTGGCTGATTCGGTGGACGAGTGGATCGTCGATGGCGTCTCCGGGGGCCGGAGAGAGGCCGTGGGAACTGCCCGAGAAGATTCTGGGAGCGCCTCCGACGTCCTGACCAAGATCAGGCGAGGCCGGAAGAAGTCCGACGTCGTCGGCCGTTCCCAGCCGGCTCCGGCGCCTTCTTCACCGCGTTGGCGGGAGTCCTGAGGGCCCTCACCCGCGCCGCACGGCTCCGGTGAAAGACTCACCACAGCATGCGGCCCCGTGCGACGGAAGAATCCCAGCGTGGCCGGGGGCGCAGGGAAGGCTACTACAGTCATCGAGACCTGAGCGTGATCTTACAGTTAAGGTTGGGTCGTAGCCTTTCAGCATCCGTCGGGTCCTCGGATCCGTCGGGCCGCCGGAACCGACCAGCCCCAGATCAGATGAGGAGCAGCGTGCAGCCTTCGCAGATCCTTCACGCCATCCGCAGGAATCTCGTAGCCTGCCTCGTCATCCTTCTCGTATGCACCCTGGCCGGGCTCGGGGTGGCCCTGTCGACCAAGCCGGAGGCGGTGGCGACCACGACCCTGGGCATCCAGCCCAAGTCGAAGGAGACCCCCTCCTTCTCAACCCAGGCCAAGGACCTCATGCCCACCCTGGTGGAGCTCTCCACGAGCCCGAAGGTCCTGGATCCGGCCGCTACCTCACTGAAGATGAGGACCACCGACCTGTCTGACTCGCTGACAGTCACCAACCCGCCCGAGACCCTGGTCCTGACCATCACCGCCAAGGCCGACAGCAGGCAGAAGGCCGTCAACATCGCCCAGGCGACGGCGGCATCCCTCAACAAGGAGCTCTCCTCCGGCGACCTGCTGGGTAAGGAGGCCCTGGGGATGACGACGAGCACCACCTCGCCGGCCACCCCGGCCAACACCACGATGGAGCGCCCCGGCGCCCGCGCCTCGGCGATCTCCGGTCTCGCTGCTGGGCCTGCTGGCCTCGGTCTCCTACGCCATGTTCCGCCACCGCCGCGACAGCGGTCACAGCGCCGGGCAGAGTGGCGAAGGCGGAGCCGGGCAAGCAGCGGCCGCTCTGCGGGCCCTCCGTCAGAAGCTGGCCGCCCTGCTGCAGCCGAGTCCCGCCCCGGCGCAGCCCCAGATGCAGTCGCAGGACCCTTACCAGTACCAGCAGTTCCAGCCCCAGGCGCAGTCCCCGGTTCCGACCTCCCCGAGGCCTCCTTCTCCCACGCCCCTGAGCCCACCCAGGCCGGGGACCATGGCGCCCCCAGTCCGTCTCAGCGCCGATGCCCTCACCCGCCACGGCCCCCTTTGGCCCTTCCATGACATCGGAGGCTCGTCGAGCTCGGCCCCGCCGGTACCGGTGTCCCAGCCGACGGTCATCGTCCGCCGCGGCCCCGGGCTTGTCCGCGCAGCAGACGCCCGAGCAGACCGCCGCGATGCCCTGCAGTGTCCGCGCTGCTTTACTCCCCGCCCGGTCCTCCGTCCCGGCGTCGGCCCACGCTCCCTGCCGACGCCGTCCTCCGTGTCCCCGGTGCCGTCCTCAGGGTCCTCAGTGGCTTCGATGGGATCGGCAGCATCAATGGCCTCGGCGTCGTCGGCCTCCACACAAGGCCTTCACCTCCGGCACCTCCTCGGCCACGTACCAGCAGCAGAGCCGCGAGAACACGTCCGCCGCCCCGACCGGAGCCACCTCGAGCGGGTCGTCGTCCGAGCCGGCTCCGTCCTCACACGCACGCCCCGCTGCCACCGCCGCCGCCCACGCCCTCGGACCTGACGGTGCCGGCCTCCCCTCGATCGCGGTGCAGCAGTACGCCTCCGCTCCCGCCTCCGGCAGCCACCGCTCCTCGGGGCCGCCCTGACGCCCCCTGCCCGACGCAGCAGCACCGCTCTTCCCACCGGGCAGACGGTTCCCCTCCGGCGTCCTCCGGGTCCCCGGCCGGGACCTCCTACCAGCAGCACCCACCCGCCCCGGCGCCCAGCCGGCGGCGCAGCTCGGCTCCGACGTCGATCTCCGCACCGAGCGTGCCCACCCGGCGTCGCATCACCTCGCCGTCGACGGACCGGTCGGTATCACCGACCGGCTGGCAGGACGCGTCCTCCCTGCCGACGACAACGAACCGGCGCTGGGCCCAGACCCCGAGCTCGGCTCCCGAGACCACGGCGACCACCGAGACGGCGAACCCCACGACCCGAGGTCAGGGGCAGTCCTCGGCCCCTCGAGGCATCCACGACCACTCGTCCGTCGTCGGTGCGCCAGCAGGCACCCTCACGCCGCCAGACCCTCGCCCGTCGTCGGCGCATGTCCAGCCGCGCCTGACCCTCGTGGCGCCACTGGCCGAGGAGTCCTCCACCGACCAGACCCGGCACCTCACGCCGGTTTCGGCCTCAGTGGGCGGCCGTCACCGCAGCCCCGACCCGCCGGACGCCCCGCCTCCGCCCCCGCCTCCGTCCATTCAGCCCAGTCAGCAGATGGCCTCGGCGTCGTCAGCGGCCTCTGCGGCGACGGCCCGGCGCAATGCGCAGCCGCCAGGCCGCTCCTGGTGGGACGGCCGCCTCACAGCCGTCCACCAGCCGCCGGTCGCGCCAGGGCGGGCCCGATGCCTCTCGCATCGGGCCCGCCCTGTTCCTGTTCTCGGCGTGCTCCTCGCTCAAGTCGTCGGCGAGGCACCATGACCCGCCGCAGGCGTATCACCTGGTGCTGGCCCGGGTCCGCCGGCTCAGTTGTCCTCGTCGTTCTCCTCGGAGTCCCCGGCCTTCTCGGCGTTCTTGGCGTTCTTGGCGTCCTTCGCGCCATTCGCAGCCTTGGAGACCTTGACGCTCTGGGTCTGCGCGGTGATCGTGTTACCGCTGGGGTCGGAGACCACGAGACGGTAGGTGTGCTCGCCGGCCGGGCAGCCGGTGTCCTCCAGGGTGTGGGAGGACAGCGCCCAGCGGGTGTCGCCGATCTTCTCGGTGGCCACCGGCGTGGTCTCGTTGTCGCGGTAGAGGCTGTAGGTCAGTGTCGGGTCATCGCGGTCCCAGGTGGCGGTGAAGGAGACCTGACCGAGCCCGACATCGTCGCCTCGGCCTTGGCACCCAGGGTCTCGGCCTTGCCTCGGGCGGCAGCGTGGGCTGGCCCGCACGTCTGGGGTAGCGCACGATCCCCTGCTGGACCTTGCCGTCGGCCTCGATGAACTCGCCCACCATGAGGACGTACTTGTCGGTGACGTCAACCTTGTAGGCGGCCTGAACGCACGCGTCACCTGCCCGCTTCCAGGTCCGGGTACCAGCCGACGATCGGGGGCTCTTGTAGCCCGACGTCGACCAGTCCTGGTAGCCATCGACGACCCCCTGGTGGCGAATGGTGATGTCGGGGCTGTTGGTGAAGGCCATTGCCCGCGCGTACAGGGGATGAGAGCCGTCCTTGCGCACCTCGGACATGTTGGGGAAGCCGTAGATGGTCTCACAGGAGTGGGCGTGGCCGACCGTGTAGACCATCTCCTTGGTGGGCGCGATCCCGTAGGTGTCGCCGTGGCAGGGCTCGAGCCAGATGAGGTTGCCGTTCCAGTCCGCCTTGAAGCTCCCCTCGAGGTTGGCCTCATCGAGGCGACCGACGGAGGAGTAGGCGGTGGCGTAGAAACCGTCGTTGTCGACGGCTATGTCGAAGATGGCGGCGTTCTGGCCAGCCGTGCGCACGGTGTCGTTGACGGGCATGGGCAGCATCTCACCGGTGGAGGCGCTCAGGAGCGCCATCCCGTAACCGGGCTTGCTCGAGCCGTTGACCGAGGAGAAGGAGCCGCCGATGACGACCTTGGAGTGGTCCGGGGAGACCCTCGATCGCATAGACCTGGGCGTTGGGTCCCTCTCCGCGAGGCGGTCCAGTCCGTGAGCTCGCCGGTGGAGGCCTTGAGGGCGGCCAGCCGGACCCGCTGCTGGCCGTTGACCTTGGTGAAGTAGCCCCCGGCGTAGAGGGTGTCGCCGGCCACCGCGATGTCCTTGACGGTCGTGCTGAACACGGGACGGAAGGAGGAGATGAGCGTTCCGTGCCCCTGAGAGATGTCGAATGCGGCCAGCCGGCTGTGCGACTCGTCGTCGACTCTGTCGAACTCCCCGGCGACGTAGAGGGTCTTGCCGTCCTCGGAGACGGCCAGGCTCCGGCCCGCGCCGTTGAGGCTGGGAGCGAAGTCCTCGATGAGCTGCCCGGTGTTGATGTCGTAGGCCAGGATGTTGGAGCGCGGAACCTCCTGCTGTCCCTTGGGCGCCTCGGCCGGGCGGGCGGTCTTGAAGTCGCCGACGACGTAGACCACATCGCCGACGACGAGCTGGCCCCAGGCGACGCCGTCGATCTGTGCGGTCGGCAGGGGCGCGGCTGTGTACGGAGGCTCCTGGGACGACTGGCCGGTCGGCTCGGAGCCCTGGCCGGCGGCGCCTGCGTCGTCTCCGGCCTCACCTTGACCGTTGTCGTGTCCAAAGCCGGCATCGGCGTTGACCTCGCCCTGATCCTCCGCCGCCGACACCGGTGCGGCAGGGGTGAGGGCAACCATGAAGGCGAGGAGGAGCGGCAGGAGGGACAGGGATGATGAGGACGCGGGGTGTGGGAGCGACGTTGCACGGGAACCTCCGGGAGATATGGCTACGAATGTGCACGCAGGTCGGTGGTACGTCGACGGTATGGCGGTTATGTATCGGCGGTATACAAAGGAATGTGTTCGGTACGCGCCGTCATTCGACTACCGACAACCTTGGATTAATTTAACCGGTAGAGCGCGTTATGACAGGGGGCGCACCCCGTACGAGCAGGACCCTGAGTGATGGCGGTCCCACAGCGCTCAACCGCTGAGTAGGGATTGCAATGCAATCGTTATCGACTTGGTGATGTCACTGTATCGCCAAGAACTATCTCGCCGTGATGGGCAGCACTGCCCATCACGTCCTCGCCTTCGCACCTGATGACGCGGATTCTGAGCTCCCGGAGTGGACGTCGGGCCGTCAGGTACGAGACCGGGCCCCTCGCCGAGCCCTGGGCGGGCTCCGACGAGGGGCGGGCGCACAACGGTGCGCAACAGCACGGAGCAGGGCGGGCCGGTACTGGCCCAGCGCCGACCCGACTCCGACCTCAGTCTCCGGGAACGCCGACGGTGTCGAAGAGCGAGGCGACTGAGCCGTCGTCGAAGACGGCCTTGATGGCCCGGGCCAGCAGCGGCGCGATCGGCAGGACCGTCAGCTTCTCGAAGCGCTTGCCGGCGGGGATCGGCAGGGTGTCGGTGACGATGACCTCGCGCGCGCCGCAGGTCGACAGACGGTCGACGGCCGGCCCGGAGAGCACCCGTGGGTCGCAGCGACGATGACGTCCTGGCGCCGGAGTCCAGCAGCACCTGGACGGCCTTGGCGATCGTGCCTCCGGTGTCGATCATGTCGTCGACCAGGACGCAGGTGCGTCCCTCGACGTCGCCGACGACGCGGTTGGCCACGGACTCGTTGGGGCGGGTGACGTCGCGGGTCTTGTGGACGAAGGCCAGCGGCGTGCCGCCGAGCTGGTTGGCCCAGCGCTCGGCCACCCGGATGCGGCCGGCGTCGGGTGAGACCACCGCGGTGTTGGCGGGGTCGACGCGGGTGCGCACGTAGTCCACGAGCACCGGCTGGGCCCACAGGTGGTCCCAGGGGCCGTCGAAGAAGCCCTGCTCCTGAGAGGTGTGCAGGTCCACGCTCATGAGGCGGTCGGCGCCGGCGGTCTTGTAGAGGTCGGCCACGAGGCGGGCGCTGATGGGCTCACGCCCCAGGTGCTTCTTGTCCTGGCGGGCGTAGGGGAAGAAGGGAGCCACCACGGTGATGCGCTTGGCGGAGGCGCGCTTGAGGGCGTCGACCATGATGAGCTGCTCCATGAGCCAGTCGTTGACGCGGTCGCCGTGGGACTGCACGACGAACACGTCGCAGCCGCGCACCGACTCGTTGAAGCGGACGTAGGTCTCCCCGTTGGCGAAGTCGTAGGCCGTGGAGGACAGCACCTCGGTGCCGAGCTCGCTGGCCACGTCCTGGGCGAGCTCGGGATGGGCGCGCCCGGAGACGACGACCAGCCGTTTCTCACCCTTGGTAATGATGCCCGTCATGACGTGGTTCCCTTCTCACGGCCGGTGCGGCCCTCGGTGTGATTGTTGGAGACGGAGGTGGAGGCAGGTGGCCGGTTCGGCTGAGACCGGCGGGCCGATGAGTTCATGTGTCAGCCCTGGGCGCCGCCGGCGTCGAGCTGGCTGAAGGGTGCGACGACGCAGCCGGCCGGGATGACGGCGTCGGTGAGGATCGCGTAGGCGCCCACGCGGGCGCCCTGACCGATCCGGGTGGTTCCGCGCACGAGGGCGCCCTGCTCGAGGGTGACGTCCTGGGCGAGCTCGGCGGTGACGTCCACCCAGGTGGAGGACGGGTCGACGACGCCGACGCCCTGGGCCATCCAGTCGCGCAGGATGCGACGGTTGAGCTCGGCGCCGAGGTCGGCGAGCTGGGCGCGGTCGTTGCAGCCCTCGACGAGCCAGTGGTCGGTGACGACCAGCGCACTGGTGGACCGGCCCGCCCGGTGAGCGTGGGCGACGACGTCGGTGAGGTAGACCTCGCCCTGGTCATTGTCCGTGCCCAGGGTCGCCAGGGCGGCGCGCAGGTGGGCGGCGTCGAAGACGTAGACGCCGGCGTTGATCTCGCGGATGGCGCGCTGGGCCTCGGTGGCGTCGCGCTGCTCGACGATGGCCGAGACGGTGCCGTCGGCCTCGCGCACGATGCGCCCGTAGCCGCTGGGGTCGTCCAGCTCGGTGGTCAGCAGGGTGACGGCGTCACCGCGCTCGGTGTGCTGGGCCAGCAGGGCCTGGAGGGTGGCGGTGTCCAGGAGGGGAACGTCCCGCTGGTGACGACGACGGGGCCGGTGAGGGTCCTCGGGCAGGGAGGCCAGGCCGCAGGCGACGGGCCCGTCCGGTGCCGGGGACCTCGTCCTGGTCGGCCGGTACGGCGTCGGGGGCGACCTCGGCGAGGTGGGCGACGACGGCGTCGCGCTCGTGGCGCACGACGACGACGAGATGCTGGGGCTCGAGCCCCTGGCGGCGGTGACGGCGTGGTCTACAAGGCTGCGACCGCCAATCCGGTGCAGGGACCTTGGGGGTGACCGATCGCATACGAGTTCCCTTGCCTGCGGCCATGACGATGACGGCAGCGGGTGCGGTGGGGGTCACGTGTCCTCTTCTCACAGGTTCGCGCCCGGGCTCCCGACGGATCCGGCTTGTGACCGGACGGAGACGGGGACGGACTCTACGGTTTCTGATCTGGTACGGATGGACGGACGGGCTGGCGCGCGACCCGCAGGCGGCCGAAAGGGCCAGCCGATGGGAGTAGAGCGAGGGAACCCCAACACCCTCATGCTACGCCGCTCCGCCCCCAGGATTCGGAACCCGGGCCTCAAGGCTCCAAAGGCCTGCGTGCCTGCCACACCAGGGCGGAAGGATGCGTCCCAGCCCCCAGTCGAGTCTCGAGGGGCGCGACGCCGGGACAGTCTCTCACGTCCCGGTCGTGCTCGGCACCTTCGACGCAACTCAGTCCCCGCGCACCCCGACACGGCCTGCTGCAGCTCAATGCCGTTGCGTACTCGCTCACAGGCACCCATGCCAATGCTGAGGCAGGCGGGGCGATGCCACTCATCGGACTTCGCAGTCGGGCGGGTGACAGGGCAGGATGGCCCCATGTCCAGTTCCCCTCCGGCTCCCCGCCTCCCCTCCTCCTCGCCCGCTCCTCACCGGCCGGCGGCAGTGAGGCTCATCGAGCTCGACGGACTGCGAGGACTCGGCCGCCGTCGTCGTGCTCATCCACCACATCCTGGAGACCGTGCCGGCGCTGGCGAGGTCGGCGCTCGCCCCGGTGTCGTACCCACCGGGACGTTCAACCGGATCCTGACCCAGAGCCCGCTCCACCTGCTGTGGGCCGGCCACGAGGCCGTTCTCATCTTCTTCGTCCTGTCCGGGGTCGCCCTGACCTACCCGGTGGCCCGTGCACGCCCAGGGCGGCGCTTCGACTGGTCGACTACGCCCCCGGCGGTTCGTGCGCTCTGGCTGCCGGCGGCGGCCTCCACCACCTTCGCGGTCATTGCGATGCTGCTCGTTCCGCGCTCGGCCAATCCGGCACTGGGCCATTGGATGACCGTCACCCACCCCACGGGTCTCGATGCGCGCCAGATGCTCATGGAGTACCTGCTCATTCCCAAGCACGCCTACCGCAACACGGTCCTGTGGTCGCTTCACGCCGAGGCGATCTTCTCCTTCGTGCTCCCCCTGATGATCCTCGGGGTCGCGCTGTGCGCCCGGTGGCGGCTCTCCTGGTTGCCGGTGGCGGCCGCCCTGGCCGTGCCGGTCATCACCGCTAGCCCCGGCTCGGGCAGCTACCTGCCGGTCTTCACCGTCGGCGCGGTCATGGGCTGGGCCTGGGGCACAACTCTCCCCGTGCCAGACAGCCCCGCTCCTGGGCGACGGCACAGGCCATGATCTCGCTTGCTGCTCATCACCCTGGCCTGGTGGCCGGGGATGGAGAGCCACGCGGCTCAGCGCGTCGCCAACGCGGTCACCCTGGCGGCGGCCGCCTACCTGGTTCACCTCGTGGTGCGTGCCGGGGCCCTGCGCGGCCCGTTGCGCTCGCGCACGGTGCAGTACCTGGGGCTCATGTCCTTCTCCCTCTACCTGGTGCACGAGCCGGTGGTGGTCTCTCTGCGGCTGCTGACGCAGTCGATCTCGCCGTGGTGGCTGCTCGTCCTGGCCCCGGCGGCCTCGGCGCTGCTGACCTGGATGTTCCAGCGCACATCGAGGCCCCCCAGCCACCGGTTGGCGAGGCGCACCGGAGCCCTGGCCTCGGCGCGCCTCGCCCAGTGGTCCGAGCGTCGTCGAGCCGGCCGTCAGGTCAGCCGGGTCGGCAGGGGGTGAGGTCATGGCCGCCAAACGCACACGCATGAGCGCCAGCGAGCGGCGCGAGCAGCTCCTCGCCGTGGCCCGCGGGCTGTTCGCCGAGCGCGGCTTCGACGCCACCAGCGTCGAGGAGGTGGCTGCCCGGGCCCAGGTCTCCAAGCCGGTGGTCTACGAGCACTTCGGCGGCAAGGAGGGCCTGTATGCCGTCGTCGTCGACCGGGAGATCACCACGATCTCGGCCGCGATCTCCTCAGCGATCACCGACCCGGTCACCAGCCCGTCGCAGCCCCTCGCGCACGGCCCGACGCCGGCCACGAGGGTCCGCCCCGATCGGGGACGTCCGGCTCGGCCTCGCGGATCGCCGAGAGGGCCGCCCTGGCCCTGCTGACCTACATCGAGGACTCCCCCGACGGGTTCCGCATCCTCGGCGGGGTCGGACCGCGCCGCCGGCACCTACTCCACGCTGCTGGCCGACGTCGCCATCGAGGTCTCTGGAATCCTCGCCTCGCAGTTCGCGGCCCACGATCTCGACCCGCGCACGGCACCGCTGTACGCCCAGATGCTGGTGGGCATCGTGGCCATGCCGGCCCAGTGGTGGCTGGAGAACCGCTCGATGAGCAAGGAGGAGGTGGCCGCCCACATGGTCAACCTCGCCTGGAACGGCCTGCGCGGCATGAAGGCCAGGCCCACGCTCCACGCCGGATCAGCGGACACCGAGGGATCCGCGGCCCAGGTGACCGGCCCCGACTCAGGCGATCCGGCGGGCTCAGGCGGGCACGACGGCACCACCGCCACGTCCTGACCGGGGCCGCCGTCCGACTCAGGACCACCCGACCTGACTCCCGTCAGGTTCATCACGTCCCCATCGATCGGCCGTCCTGCGAGCACGAGCATTCTTTGAGTATCGAGACCTAGTGGGGGCTGAGAAGTGCCAAGGAACGAGGTGATTCACTTCCCGCGCCCGGCTCGTGCCCGGATGGGCACGCTATTCTGTTGCTCCCGCAATCACCGAAACGGAACCCATGGACCCGGAAACCCTCATCATCGCGCTGCGCAAGAACGCAGTCCTCGTGGTCATGCACGTCGTGCTGGGCGCCATCATCGGCCTGGTCTTCGGCCTGCTGACGCCGGCGCAGTACACCTCCACGGCGAACGCGAACCTCAGCGTGGAGAACAGTGAGGCCAACCCCACCAACACCTTCAACTACCTGACCTCCATCATGCCGACGCTGGTGGAGATCGGGACCTCGGAGAGCACCTTCGCGGATGTCTCCAAGTCCACTGGGATCAGCCAGCAGGAGCTGCGCAAGTCCGTCTCGGTGACGAGCAAGACCGGCACCACCCTGGTGGAGATCCGCGCCACCAGCACCGATCCCGAGCGCGCCCACCGGATCGCCGAGGCCGAATTGTCCGCCCCTGGACACGGTGGCCCGTGATCTGTCCAACTCCGGGCAGCCGGGGAACACAACCGCGACCCTCAAGGTGGTCGACTCCCCCGCGACCCCCACGTCGCCCTCGAGCCTGTCGGCCGTGTCCACCGCGCTCATCGGGGCCGCCATCGGCCTGGCCGCCGGCGCCGTCATGGCCATCCTGCTGTACTTCCTGAGTCAGAAGAACCCGCAGGACAAGGTCGAGGACCCGCTGCTCATTATCGGGCGCCGTCGCTCTCGGGAAGACTCCTGACCGGCCGTGGCCCAGTCCTTGCCGCCGGTCCCCGCTCACGACGGGCCGCAGACGTCGTCGGAGGCTGTTCCCGGGGCGAGTCCGGCACCGCCGTCCCAGCGGAGGCTGGAGATGACGATCGCCGTCGTCCTCCTGGTGTGCCTGGGGGTGCGCCGCGAGCTGGCGGCCGCGTTGAGCGTCGGTGACTGCGTCGCGCTCGCCTCGGTCCCCGTCACCTGGACGGCCGTGCGCCACGCGCGCCGGTTCTCCCTGCTGCTCATGCTGTCCATCCTGGCAGCGGGCACGGCCTACATCATGTCCCTGCTGGCCGAGAGCAGCTTCATCGTTGAGGCCTGGGCCCGTCGCGTCACCACCCTGAGCCTGCTGGCGGTGCCCTGCGCGGTGGCCGCCTTCGTGTGGGGGGCGCGCCGGCTGGGAGTACGGCGCGCGGCGCTGGCGGTCGGCTTCGGCATGTTCCTGGACTCGCTGTCGCTGCTTCAGACCAGTCCCAACCCGTGGAAGTTCGGGATCGGTGCGGCGGTGTCGATCATGGTCCTCAGCCTCGTGGCGAACCGGCGCCGACTGGTGCAGATCGTCGCCCTGCTGGGACTGAGCGGCGTCTTCCTCGTCTCGGACTCGCGCTCCACCCTGGCCTTCCTCGCCGTCATCCTGGGTACGGTCATCTGGCAGGCCCTGGCGTCCTGGGCGCGGTGGCGCGTGCCCACCCCGCGACGCCTGGCGGTCTCCCAGATCGCCGTCCTGGGGGTCGTGGGAGTGGTGGCGATGGCCGGGGTCGTCGCCGCCTCGGAGTCCGGGACCTGGGTGAGGACGCCCAGAACCGGACCATCGCCCAGTCGTCGAGCTCCGCGGGTCTGCTCCTGTCCGCCCGCCCCGAGCTGGGCGCCTCCTGGGCCCTGTTCCGCAACCGCCCCTGGGGGTACGGCGCCGGCGTCAAGCCCCGCTTCGAGGACCTGTGGGTGGCCAAGCAGGGCATGGCGGCCCTGGGCTACGACCCGGAGAACGGCTACGTTGAGAACTTCATGTTCGGTGGCCGTATCGAGCTGCACTCGGGGGTCATGGACATGTGGGCGGCCGCATCGATCCCCGGCGCGCTCCTGCTGCTGCTCATCGCCGGGATGGCGCTGGCGGCGATGATGCGAGACCTGGGGCGGCTCACGCCACGCCCTGGCTGTTCTTCGCGGCCCTGACCGTGGTGCAGAACGTGTTCATCGGGCCGTGGACGGTGCTTCCGCCCTACCTGCCGATCGTGCTGGGAGCCGCGGTGCTGCAACCGGCTCTGCACGACGCGGTCTCACCGGACGCCGACGATGAACCGGGCGACGCGGGTTGAGGACGTACTTTCCTCACGGGGACTGCATTTCGACAAGGATGACTGAGATCAGGACGTCGCCGTCTTGGATGAAAGGGACGTCCTCAAGACGAAACGCAGTCCCCGGCCCGAGCACGCAACCGCCCAGCGAGCTCGAGATAGCCGGCCAGGACCGGCACGCTCCTCAATGGCGCCCGGAGGCGGCGGACGCCGCCGTCGCGGACCGAGGCCGCCCGGCAGACCTGATCGCAGACCCGCCACTCAGTGGTCGTACTCGCGGTGGACGCCGCCGCCGGTGCTGGCCGCCAGGATGCTGCGGCCGCGGGCCAGCAGCCGGGCCCCCTTGGCGGCGTGCCTCGAGTTGCCGATCAGCGTTCCGCCGGCTGTTCGCAGGCCGCCCACGACGATGCGCACCAGACCACCGGCCGCGGCCCGGGCCCGAATGGCCGGCTGGGCCCCACCTCCTGCCAGGACCAGCTCGACGCGTACCGACGTGGCGGCGTGGGACCGCTGTCGGCGCAGGATCCAGGGGCGGGTGAGCCGGGAGGCCGGGACATGGTCGCGTACGCGCGCCTCGTCGCACCACCGGATGACGCCGCCGGCGGCGCACAGCTGGCGGGTGAAGAGCGTGTCCTCTCCCCCGGTGGCCCCGAAGGCCTCATCGAAGCGCAGCCCGGCCCGGCGCACGAACCTCAGATCCAGCAGCAGGCAGTTGGAGGCCGCCACCGGGCGGATCGTGCCGGTGGGCCAGGACCTGCGCACGAAGAACTCCCCCTGGCGCACCCACTCCTCCGGCTCGACCTCGTAGACCGGGATGACGGGCCCGGCCACCGCCTGGCAGCCGGTCGTGGCCCACATCCCCACGAGGGCGGCGAGCCAGCCGGGCTCGGGGTCCTCGTCGTCGTCGATGAAGATGAGCAGGTCGCGCTCAGTGGTCTCATCGAGGGCGCGGTTGCGCACCGCCGCCACACCGGGCCGCTCCTCGACGACGTAGCGCACGCTCACGCCTCCCGGCTCCACCCGATCCTCCGAGGGGGTGCGCACCGGCACCCCGGCGGCCGCAGCGGCGGAGAGGGCGGCCTCGCGCCCGGAGCCCTGCGCGTCGTTGTCGATGACGAGGGACCTCGACGTCGGAGACGGTCTCGCCTGCAGTCCTGCCTCGTGTCCGTCGCGCCCGCCGCGTCGCCCTCAGGATCGCAGGCCTCGGCGCTCAGGCCATCGACCAGCTCACCGGCCTGCTCCAGGACCCCGCCGACGGCCCGCGTGAGGTCCTCGGGACGCCGGAAGGTGGGGATGGCGATCGTCAGCCGGCTCATGCGTCCCTCCTTCCCGCCTGCGCCGCACTCCGCCGGCTGCGCGGGCGGCCGTACTCGCGCACGTGCCCGCCCAGCGCGCCCACGACCATGCCCAGTCCCCCGCGTGAGGAGACCTCGTAGCGGGCCTGCGCGGGCACATCGCCGCGGATGCGGGCCACGCCGGCGCGTGCCCCGTCGATACCGGCCTTGGCCAGTCCCTTGGCGCCGTAGCCCAGGCGCAGCCTGAGACGCGCGAGCCTCCCGGACGCACCGTCGTCGCCGGCGGGCCCGACCGTGTCGATACGCACCCGGGCCCAGGACGAGCCCGAGCGCAGGGAGCGCTCCAGCACCCAGGTGCGCCTGGCACGGGCTGCGGGCACGCGCTTGGTGACGACCGCCCCTGCCGCGAAGCGGATGACACCTCCGGCGCGGGTGAGCTGGCGGGTGAAGAGGGAGTCCTCTCCGCCGGTGAGCCCGTAGCGCGGGTCGAAGCGCAGTCCCAGGCGCTCGACGACGCCCAGGTCCAGGAGCAGGTTGCCGGTGTCGGCGCTGCGCACCTGGGCGCCGTCGGCGGCCTCCCAGGAGTCAAAGGCGCCTGAAGCGGTGACCCACGGGGAGGGGGCGACCTCGAAGGTCGGTGGCGTGGGGCCGGTGACCGCGGCGCAGCCCTGGGCGCGCCAGGTACTCACGAGGGCCTGGAGCCAGCCCGGCGAGGGGATCTCGTCATCGTCGATGAAGATGAGGGCGTCGGAGCCACGGGCCTCGCTCAGGGCGCGGTTGCGTCCGGCGACGATCCCCGGCTCGGGCTCATGGACGTAGACCAGCCTCGACGTCGCAGTCGAATCAGCCGGATCAGCATCCCCGGACGGCTCCGACGACTCTGACGGCTCGCCGGCCAGGGCCGCCCTGGTCGCCTCGACGACGGCTCCGCGCACCGGCCTGCGGATCGTTGTCCACGATGAGGACGCTCGCCGTTGTCTCCGGCCCGGAGACGTCGTCGGCCTGCGACAGCAGCTGGGGGATGACCTGCGCCAGGTACTCGTTGCGGCGGTAGGTGAGCATCGCGATGGTCAGGCGCACGTCCGGCCCCGTCCTTCCTCCCGCCTGCTGGCGGCTCACGGCGTGGTACAGGGTCTAACGGTACTATCACGAGCCGGGCGCACCCGACGGTTCGAGCACCCGCCCGACGCCGTCGCACCGCCGGACCGGCCGGAGGTATCACGCCCGCAACGCCATATCGCATCAACATCGCATCAACATCGCATCAACATCGCATTGAAGACGTCATGAGTCGTCGCTTCGGCTCTCGATCCGTCTGCACCCGGAAGGCTCCTGCTCCCATGACCGCCACCCCTGAGCCCGCCCAGCGCACTGACGCCGCTGAGACCACCGAGACGGCCTCGTCCGAGGCCGCCGGCAGGCTCTCCGGCCGTGAGCTGCTCTCCCGCACGGCGGTCGTCGTCGTCAGCTACGACTCGGCGGCGCTGCTGGAGCGCACGCTGGCGCGCGTGGCCGAGGACTCCCCCGAGGCCCGCATCGTCGTCGTCGACAACTACTCCACCCCCGAGGCCCGCGAGGAGCTGGTGGCGCTGGCCTCCGCGCGCGGCTGGGAGGCGGTCCTGCCGGAGACGAATACGGGCTTCGGCGGCGGTATGAACCTGGGGGCGGCACGTGCCCGCGAGCTCGGCGCCGACCTGCTCGTCCTGCTCAACCCCGACGCCGTCATCGCCCGGTCCGACCTCATTCGGCTGGCGGCCCGGGCGCACGCGGACCGGCTGGCCCTGGTGGCACCGGTGCTCAAGGACTCCACCGGCCGCATCGTCTCCGACGGGATCGTCGTGTGCCTGGCCGACGGCTCGATGCGCTCACGCCGCTCACCGCGGCCGATTCCCCGGGCGGCACTCATCCATGGCTCTCGGGGCCCGCCTGGCCCCTGTCGACGGATCTGTTCGAGGTCACGGGCGGCTTCGATGCGCGCTACTTCCTGTACTGGGAGGACGTGGACTTCTCGGCCCGGGTGCTGGCGGCCGGCGGCAGCCTGGACCTGGCGCGCGACGCCGTCGCCGTCCACGACGAGGGCGGCACCCACTCAGAGTCGCAGCCCCAGGACTCGGGGCAGGAGGGTTCGGAGGACCGCCCAAGTCGGACATCTACTACTACTACAACGTGCGCAACCGGCTGCTGTACGCGGGCCTGCGCCTGGATCGGGCCACGCAGCGCCGGTGGGTCGCCACGGCCGGCCGGGCTGCCCGCGAGATCGTCCTGCGCGGCGGCAAGCGCCAGCTGCTGCGCACTGCCGCCCACTCGTCACGGCGGCGCAAGCCACCCGTGACGGCCTGAGACTGCTCCCAGGCCGCACGTCGGGACGAGCTCCCGACGTCGACGAGCCCCTCATCCGCAGCTGATTCTGCTGGCGCCTCGTCCCGCCGCCGCCGGCTCGGCTGGCGGCGGGACGCCCTCGCCGTCAGCGCGCCTCACAGGTAGTGGGCGCGCAGGTCCTCGGGGGTCTTGGCGGACAGGTCGGCGAGCGTCACGTCGAAGACGGTGCGCGCTCGGACTCGCCGCGAGCGGCCAGCCTCGCCACCGCGCGCCCCATGGCGGCCACGACCGAGCCGGTGAACTCCGGGTTGGAGCCGAGCTGCAGCTCGAAGCTCACGGTCTCGGCCACGCCGTCGGAGTGTGCCCGCGGCGGATGACAGAGCCTCCGTGCGGGATGCCGGCGTGCTCAGTGGCCAGCTCCTCGGCGGTGACGAAGGTGACGGTGGTGTCGTAGTCGGCGAAGTAGTTGGGCATCTCCACGATCTCCCGCTGGATGCGGGCCAGGTCGGCACCATCCTCGGCCACCACGTAGCAGTCGCGCGTGTGCATGGAGCGGGTGGTCAGCTCGACGTCGTCGCCGGCCTTGACCGCGGCAACGGTCGCCTCCACCGGTCGGGTGTACTGCTTGGCGTCCACGACGCCGTCGATACGGCGCAGGGCGTCGGAGTGCCCCTGGGAGACACCGGGCCCCCAGAACGTGGTGGTGGCGCCGTCGGGCAGAACGGCCTCGCCCAGGACCCGCAGCATGGAGAACAGGCCCGGGTCCCAGCCGGTGGAGATCAGGGCGACATGCCCGGATGCCTTGGCGGCGGCGTCGACGGCCGCGAAGTGCTCGGGGATGCGGGCGTGGGTGTCGAAGGAGTCGACCGTGTTGAACAGGGCGGCGGCGGCAGGGGTCTGCTCGATCAGGTCGGTGGCCGAGCCTCCGCAGTTCAGGCAGACATCCACCTTGTCGGCCCAGGCGGGCATGTCGTCCACATGGGCGACGGGAGCCCCCTGAGTGGCGACTGCGGCCGGGTCGCGCCGGGTGAAGACGACGACGAGCTCCATGTCGGTGTTCTTGGTGATGGCCTGCTCGGCGCCGCGGCCGAGGTTGCCGTAGCCGTTGATCGCTACCCTGATCATGGTTCCTCCTGGTGGGTTCTCGCCAGGCGATCCTAGGGACGGACAGTGTTGCCACCGTGTGACGTATCGGGGAGTGACCGAGTCTTGAGCGATGGAGCCACAGGTGTCCGGCAAGGTGTATGCGTCGGCGGAGAAACGGATCGCCTCGACGTTGTGCCACCCCACTCCGCCGACGATCAGTTCGCATCGCGTATCGTACGGGTCAGGCCGGGAGGAAGCACCTTCCTCCCGGCCCGACCCGTATGAGCGCTGCGCCCTACGGCGTCAGTGCTGCTTGATGGTGACCTTGTCGACCGACAGGGTGACGGTCTCCGGCCCGGCCGAACCGGACATGTAGGTGGTCACCCCCACGGTGCCGGCCTCGTTGAGGGTCTTGTCGTTGTCGACGACCTCGATCCCCCACTCGGCGGGCTCGGTGTCCCCGGCCCAGAACTTGGCCTGGATGTTGGTCGACTCCGCGCCGTCAACCACCATGCGCAGGTGGAGGGGCTGGCCGGCCGTGTAGGGCTGCGGCAGGACATAGGTGCCCAGGGCGGTCTCCCGTCCCTTGACCACGCGCGAGACCGTGACGACCGGGTTGCCGGCGCTACCGATGCGGACCGTGGCCTGGTACTGGCCGGCCTTGGTCGTACGGGCGGCGTAGGAGATGAAGGCGCCGTTCCCGGAGGGCACCGCGTCCAGGGAGAAGTCCACGACGGCGTCGGTGGACGTCGACTTGATCTGATCGGAGATGATCGAGGCCGAGGAGCGCGGACCGGCCATGGCGATACGGCCACTGGCACCGTCGACCGAGAAGGCCGCGGCGTTCCAGGTGGTCTTCCAGTCACCGCCGGTGTTGGCCTTGCCCCAGCCGCCGTTCACGCTGCGCTCGAAGGAGTCGTCCAGCAGGGCCTTGCCAGCCTCCTGCTTATCCTTGCCGGCATCACCCTGCCATCGTCGTTGTCGCCCTTGTCGTCGGGCTGGACCCCTGCCGGTGGCGGCGGTGTAGTGCTCGGCGATCTGGCGGGCGGACAGCGGCGTGCTGTAGACGGCGGCCTCGTCGATGTCGGCCTGGATGTTGGTGTTGGAGGGCTGGCCGTTGACACCGCTGGGAGCGAGTCCCCACCGATGCGCCAGTAGCCGAGTAGCTCTGCCCGCTGGTCATGGTGCCGTCGAAGGCGGCGAGGTTGCCGTCCACGTAGAGCGTCGCGCCGGCGGTCGGGCTCATGGAGGCCACGATGTGGTGCCACTGGCCGTCGTTGTAGCTCTTGGGCGTCGTGACAGTGGTCAGCCTGTCCGGGTAGAGCATGAAGCTGAGCGTTCCGTCGTTACGCATGTAGACCATTCGGTCTCGGCTCCACGACTGGTTGTCCTCGGAGGACCCGTAGCCCATGATCTGTCCACCCGAGGTGGAGGTGGTGCGGACCCAGGCCTCCATGGAGAAGGCGGTGGGCGCCTGGGAGGCCACTCGTGTCGCGGCGTGCGACTTGTTGTTGCTGTCGGAGGTCATGGCCAGCGACGCGCCGGAGCCCAGGATGGACTCGCCACCGCGCTTGTAGGCCTCGCCGCGGATCGTCATGTTGCGCTGGGCCACGAAGTCCTCGGCCTTGTCGCCGTCGGTCTCGTCGAAGGACCAGTAGTGAGCGGCGCCGTCGGCCAGGACGCGAGCCCCGTACTTGCTCAGGCCCTGCCCCTCACCGGCCTTGACCGTCACCCAGTCCGAGACCGTGGAGGCCCCCCACTGGTCCGTCACCTGAACCCGGTAGCGGTGAGTGGTTCCGGGGTCGACGACGTCGGTGGCGCTGAGGTCGGAGCGCTCCCAGAAGCCGGCGGTCACCGACTGGCTGGAGACCGGTTGGCCATTCATGGAGTCGCGGTAGACGTTGTAGGTCAGAGTCTTGTCGTCGCGGTCCCAGTTGGCCTTGAAGGACAGGGGACACGACACCGGCGCGCGGGGAGGAGCCGGTGACCTTGAAAGCACCGCCCTTTTCCATGGGGCCCTGCTTGTTGGGGGCGATGTCGCGCCGGGCGAAGCGCACCAGGCCCTGCTGGGCGGTGCCGTTGACGGCCAGGAACTCGCCGCCGTAGACGACGTACTTGTCATTGCCCTCAACGGTCCAGGTGGCCTGGTTGGTCTCGGAGATCTTGCCCGGTGTGAAGTCCGGGCTAGAAGTTGAGGTTGCGGTAGGCCGCCTGACCCGTCGTAGCTCTGGTAGCTGCGGTGGTGAGTCGCTCGACCGTCCCGGTGGGAGCATTCTGCATAAGCCACCGCGTTGTGGTACTGGTTGGTGACGTCGGGGAATCCACCGATGTTGGAGCAGTCGTGGGAGTGGCTGGCCGCGTAGACGACGTCGCCCGCGGGCAGCATGTCGTAGGTGTCACCGTGGCAGTCGGCCATGTAGTCGATGTCCCCGGTGTTCCAGTTGAGGCGCATGACGCCCTCGAAGGAGCCGGTCTGCGAGTAGCTCGCGGCGTACAGGCCCTGCTCGTCGGCCTTGACGCTCATGACCGACGCCCAGGCGCCGGCTCCGCGCACGACGCTGGAGGCGTTGTTGTGACGCAGGCTGCCGTCGTTCTCGAGGATCGCGATGCCGTAGCCGGGCTTGTCGCTGCCCTCGACGGACTCGAAGGCTCCGCCGATGGCCACGGCCGAGCCGTCGGAGGCTCCGACGATGCTGCGCACATAGTAGTTGTCCACCTTCGGCGCGAAGCCCGTCAGCTGCTGGGTTCCCAGGTTAAGCGCAGCGGCACGCTGCCGAGCCGAGGAGTTGATCTGGGTGAAGGCACCGCCCATGTAGAGGGTCTGGCCGTCAGTGGAGACGCTGAGCGCCTGACGCTGCCGTTGGCGGCGGGCACCCAGCGGGCACGCTGGCCGTCAGCGGCCCTGACCGCGCCGACGCGCCACGCCGTCTGGTTGTTGATCGTCGTGAACTCTCCACCGAGGTAGAGGGTCTGACCGTCGGTGGAGGCGGCGATCGTGTTGATGGTGCCGTTAGTGGTGGTAGCCCAGTCGAGGACCTCACCGGTGTTGATGTTGCAGGCCATCGCGTTGCCGCGCGGCGACTCGTTCTGCCCGGCCGGCGAGCCCGCGGGACGGACCGAGGAGAACCTGCCGACGGCGTAGACGATGTCACCCACCACCACCCTGGTCCCGAGACAATGCCGTTGATCTGGGCGGTGGGCGAGGCGTCGGCGGAGACAGTGGCGGGCGCACTGGCAGCACTCGGCGGTTGATCGGTGAGGCTGGCGCCGCCGGGCGAGTGTGATGGCACCAGGAACAAGAGCCGCGGCCAGCAGGCCGCTCAGAATCGGCGGGGAGCTTCACAGGGTATTCCGTTCAGAACATACTCAGATCACGGATACGCAACCTTATGAATGGCTGGTATTCCGCACCCGGCCAGGGTCGTCGGGCTGGCTTATAGTACACCGCCAACAACACATTTGCCGAACTTTTAGTTCATCCCACAATCATTGGACGCCCCGCACGACGCCGACCTTTGGCTCAGATTGTGCGGTTCGAGCATCATTCCAGGTAGTCCGCGCCCCTCACGGCCGACGGCCGTTCGAACCGGCCCGCCACGCAAGACCTCATTCAGGCAGTTTCAGAACAATCCCAGGCAATATCACGATGAGGCAACATCTACCGAGCCAGGAGCCGCCGCACACGCAAGCGTGCGGGCGGCGCTCGATGCACTGAGAAGCCCGGGAGTCGGCTCTCACATCAGCCGGCCGCTCCCCGGAAGGTGGCGGCCCCGTGGTCAGCCCCCAGGTCGACGACAACCTTGACGCTCCCGCGCCCCTCGGCCGGGACGACGAAGGCACGGTTGACGGTCACCGTCTGACCGGCGGCGAGCGTGGCGGGCGCCGCGTCCGAAGCCGAGATGATCTCACTGGCGGGCGTTCCTGAGCCCTCACCGTAGTTGACAGTGGTGGACAGCACACTGGCCAGAGAAAGGTCCTGTCCGGAGTTGTTCGTCACCGTGACCGGCACCAGGACACCGGAGCTCCAACCTCCCCCGGGCCGCTGGCGAAGTCCCTGCGACTGCAGCTGCCCCAGTGAGATGACGACGCCCCTGTCGATACTGACGGACTTGTCGAGCGGAACCTCGGGTACTCATCTTCGACAGGTCACCGCTCTCGACGGCCTTGGGGTCGATCGACGAGGCGTCCGGGGTGGCGGCGCTGTCCGACGGCGACGCGGGCGCCGTCGTGGGCTGCGCGGTCTGGACCGTCGGGGTGGCAGGGGCTGACGAGGCAGCGGGAGCCGACGTCGAGCCAGTGGCGGACATGGATGGCGACGCCGAGGAGGTGGAGGCGCTGGGACTCTTCCGCTCGCAAGCGGCCAGCCCCAGCCCCAGGACCAGGACGGTGGGCAGGATCAGCATACGAGTTCGTGACACGTGTCGAAGCGTACGACCTCTACCGCGAGGGACGGCGCCCTCAGCGGCCACTGAGTCCGGGAGCACACCACACCCCTCCATAGAACCGGATGATTCAGCGGAAAACTCACCGTGATCAGCAAGCTCAGCGGGCCTCATGGTCACCACCACCAGCCTCCGCGCCGGTTGTTGTCCCAGCCCCAATCTCCGTTTCCGTCTCCGTCCTGGTCGCCGTCCTGGTCCCAGCCTCCATCCTGATCCCAGTCTTTCCTCTTATCCTTCCCGTCCTTCTTATCGCCGCCATTGTCGTTGTCGCCGTTGTCGTCGCCCTTGTTGGCGTTGGGGTCACCGCCCTTGTTGGCGTTGTTGTCATCACCCTTATTGGCGTTGGGGTCGCCACCCTTGTTGGCGTTGTTGTCATCACCCTTATTGGCGTTGGGGTCACCACCACTCATGGAGAAACGGACAAGTCCCTGCTGGGAGGCGCCATTGACGGCCACGAACTCACCGCCGTAGACGAGGTACTTGTCATTGCCCTCAACGGTCCAGACGGCCTGGCTCAGGCCGGTGTACTGGCCGTTCTGGAAACCGGGCAGGAAGCCGTTGTACTGGGTGGGGGCGGGCTGACCCTCGTAGTCACTGTAGCCCGAGGCCTGGTTGCGGCTCACAGTGCCGGTGGCGTTGCTGGAGAAGCCAACGGCATGGTGGTAGATGCCCTCGCCCGAGCGCTCGGGGAAGCCCCCGATGTTGCTGCAGTCGTGGGAGTGGCTGGCGATGTAGATGACATCGTTGGTGGGCAGCACGTCGTAGGTGTCGCCGTGGCAGTCGGCCATGAGGTTGATGTTGCCGGTGGACCAGTCAGCCCGGAACATCCCCTCGAAGGTGCCTTCCTGGGAGTAGCCCGTGCCGTAGAGCCCTCGGGAGTCGGACTTCAGGCTCATGATGCCGGAGTGCTCCCCGGCATTACGGATGACATTGGAGAGATTGGACTGGCGCAGTGATCCATCCTTCTCCAGGATGGCGACACCGTAGCCGTTGGAGGAGCCGCCCACCGAGCTGAAGGAGCCGCCGACAGCCACCGCCGAGTTGTCGGCCGCCACCGTGATGGAGCGCGCCACGGAGTCGTCAATGGACGGGGCGAAGCTGGTCACCTTCTGGGTCTTGAGGTCCACGGCGCCTGCACGCTGGCGTGCCGAGGAGTTGAGCTGGGTGAAGGAGCCGGACATGTAGAGGGTGGAGCCGTCGGGGGAGATCTCAAGGTCCATGACCGCCCCATTGGCCGAGACCGACAGCGGCTTGCGCTGGCCGGCGGCATCCACTGCGGCAACGCGGTAGACGGCCTCGTCATTGACGGAGTTGAAGTTGCCACCGAGGTAGATGGTGGAACCATCGGCCGAGGCCTCGACCGCACTGACCCTGCCTTTGACCTTCGGCGCCCAGTCGAGCAGGGCACCCGTGGTGATGTCGTAGGCCATGGCGTTGTAGCGACGAGACTCATTCTCGCCGGGAGCGGCACCGGCCGGGCGAGCGTTCTCGAACTCCCCGACGACGTAGACCGTGTTGCCGACAACCGCCTGATCCCAGACAACGCCGTCGATCTGGGCGGTGGGCAGGGCCTGAGGGGAGGCGAGAGTCGTCTGCCCCTGAGCCGCTGCGGCCTGAGGGGTGATAGTGGGAGTGACGAGAGCGCCTAGAGCGAGGGGAAGGGCGGCAAGAACCGCCCCCACACTGGAAACAGCACGGAAAGGGTGCACGAGTGCTCCGTTCTTAAGACGTGAGGGAACTTGGGTAAGCGGCGCGCTACGACGGGGCAGCCCCACCTCAGACCCGAACGGCAGACAGCGAGACCGGCGCCAGTCACGAGGCTATTACAGAGGTAACTCTTTGGTAACGGTTCGAAGAGACTTTATTGCATCTTCCGTTGTGGCATCAATCACTAATCGAGCAGGTCTGCACCTCATGGACGCTTTTTCCATCGATAGCCTCTCACTCATTGAGCCGGCGTTCCACACTCGATTCTCACCCCAAATTCCCAGCCTACATTCAGGTGGGAACGAACCGTTCACCTCGGTGACCGAGCTGGCATTCACACCTCCGTCTCCACCCCGTTCCCACGGAGGGTCCCTGCATCGTTCCCACGGAGGGGCTCTACAACCGTTCCTCCTACTGCTCCCTGCGTCCTGTTCTCGCAGCCGAAGCATCCCGCTTTCCGTATCGCTCGAGCGCAGCGCCGGCTGCCTCTAGACTCTTGACCGGGTGTGTGTGGTGCGGCCGTCCCGGCTTGGCGCCGGCACGCTCGGCGATCCAGCACTGGTCCGGTCCCCAATCAGCACCAAGCCGAGACCGGGATCAGCCAGCGCGCGGGCGATAGCCTGGATCCGCCGTCGCCACCGCTCCTCCCGCCACTCTCGGTTGCCCGCGGCCGACGTCTCATCCGACTGTCGCGTTCGACCGGGCCCACCGGTTCCCAATCCCCTCCCGGCTCCGCCGCCCTTGAAAGGACCTGTTGACTGCTGTGAACCCGGACAGGCTCCGATCGCCATGATCGGGACGCGAGGCGTCCCCGCCCGGTACGGAGGTTTTGAGACCGCCATCGAGGAGGTGGGCCGGCGCCTGGCAGACCGCGGCCACCAGGTCCTCGTCTACTGCCGCAACCCCGAGCCGAGCACCCCGCTTCCGAGTACCTATCTGGGAATGCGGCTGATCGAGCTGCCCTCGGTCAAGAACCGCAGCCTGGAGACCCTGTCGCACACGGCCCTGTCGGTGGTCCACCTACTGCGCCGCACCCACCCCTGACGCCGCCTTCGTCTTCAACGCCGCCAACTCCCCTTCCTGCCCGCGCTGCGCCTGCACGAGTCCCGGTGCCACCCACGTCGACGGCCTGGAGTGGCGCCGCGGCAAGTGGGGCCCCACCGGTAAGCGCTACTACCGCGCGGCCGAGGCCCTGGCCGTGCGCTACTCCGACGCCCTCATCGCCGACGCCCAAGGCATCGCCGACTACTACACCGACGAGTTCAACGCCCCCACCGACCTCATCTCCTACGGGGCTCCCCGCATCACTGCGGACACCTCGCGCCTGGCCGAGCTGGACCTGACCCCAGGGCTTCCACCTGGTCGTCGCCCGCTTCGAGGTGGAGAACCACGTCGACGTCATCGTCGAGGGCTACGTGCACTCCGGCGCCACGCTGCCGTTGGTCGTCGTCGGCTCGGCCCCGTACGCTGACGAGTACACCGCCCGCATCGAGGCCCTGGCCGACGAGCGGGTCCGCCTGCTGGGCGGCCTGTGGGACCAGGAGCTGCTCGACGCGCTCTACGCCGGGGCTCTGGTCTACTACCACGGACACTCCGTAGGGGGCACCAACCCCTCCCTCCTGCGCGCGATCGGCGCCGGGGCCGCGGTGGACGCCTTCGACGTCTCCTTCAACCGGGAGGTCCTGGGCGAGGCCGGGCGCTACTGGACCTCGCCCGACGATGTGGCCGCCCTGGTCACCTCCGCCGAGTCCGACGTCGAGGCCCAGGCCGCGCGCGGCGAGGATTCCCGCAAGCGGGCCGTCCTCTACGACTGGGACGAGGTGGCCTCCGGCTACGAGGCCCTGGCTAGGCGCCTGGCGCTCGAGGGCCCCTCGCGCCACCGCCCTTCCGGGCGCCGCACCGGGAAGGTGAGCCTGTGAGCCGGGGCCGGGCGGGCGGTGACCACGCCGGCGCCACCCGGATCCTCGTGGCTCACCCTTCCCCCGACCTCTACGGATCGGACTGGCAGCTGGTCGAGACCATTCACGGGCTCATCGACGCCGGCCACGAGGTCCTCGTGGCCCTGCCCCTGGACGGCCCCCTGGTCGAGGTGCTGCGCGAGGCCGGGGCCCGCGTAGCCGTCATGCCGTTCACCGTCCTGCGCAAGGCCCTGCTGAGTCCCAGGGGCCTGACGAGACTGTCGGCTCAGGCCGCCCCGGAGATCGCGCGCCTACGGACGGTCATCCGCGCCAGCCGAGGCCGAGGCGGTCCTGACCAACACGGTGACGATCCCGTGGTGGCCGGTGGCCGCGAGCGCGGCGGGCATCCCCGTGCTGGCGCGCACGTCCACGAGGCCGAGGACACCCAGCGCCGGATCATCCGCACCGGACTCAACGCGCCCCTCCTGGCGGCCTCCCGGATCGTGGCGAACTCCGGCGCCGCCCGTGACGCCCTCCTGGACGTCCAGCCGCGCCTCGCCTCACGCACGGAGGTGGTCCACAACGGGTCGCCGGGTCCGGACCAACCCTCTGGCGCCCTGCGTCAGAGGCAGCCCAGTGACTCGTTCCGGATCGCCATGGTGGGTCGTCTCTCCCCGCGCAAGGGCGTGGACGTGGCCCTGGACGCCGTCGGGCTGCTGCGCGACTCGGGGGTGGATGCCTCCCTGAGCGTGTGGTCGGTCTTCGGCTACGAGTGGTACGAGGAGGAGCTGCGCGAGCGCGCCGCCCAGCCGGATCTGGACGGGCACGTCGAGCTGCTGGGCTACGTGCGCCCCACCTGGCCGGTGCTGAGGCCGCCGACGCCGTCGTCGTGCCCTCGCGGGCGAGGCCCTTCGGGAACACGGCGGTCGAGGCGATGACGCCGCCCGGCCGCTCGTGGCCTCCCGGGTCCAGGGTCTGGCGGAGGTCGTCACCGACGCGATCACCGGCCTGCTCGTGTCCGCCGACGACGCTGCGGCTCTGGCCGAGGCCCTCGGGACCCTGGCGGCGGACCCGGCTCTGGCGGCCAGGTTGGCCGAGCAGGGCGAGCGCGAGGCTGCCGACCGGTTCTCCGTGGCCGGCTACCGAGCCACCATGGCCCGGATCATGGGCGAGCTCCTCGAGCACTGGAGGGCCTCGCTGGTTCCACCGAGACCGACAGATTTCGCGTAGCCCTACGGAAAAACGGTAGGGCTACGCGAAAATGCCCGGCTCGGCGGGGTATCAGCGCTGGGCGGGGCGCAGGGGTCCTCGGCCAGCCCCAGGGACAGGCTGAACTCGCCCTCGAGGGCTGGTCGGGCCGCTCGAAGGGCACGGCGCCGTCGCACGGAGAGACGGCCATCTCCACGAAGCTGGAGAAGGAGGCCCCTGATGAGGTGCTGGGAGCTGGCCCAGCAGGTAGAGGTCGACCAGTCCCGCACGCACGCCGGCGGTGGTGTTGTAGCCACCCTTGTCGGTGAGGAACACGCAGCCGGTGAACTCACCGCCAGCTGCTCCTGGGCCCTCGGGGGTGTCGCGAGACAGGAAGAAGGGGACGTCGGGGTGGTCGGCGCGGATCTGACGCATCCGGTTCGCGAACCACTCCACCGGGGAGGACTCGATCGTCTTGGCGTGAGAAACCGCGTGGGTGCGCACCTGACTGCCGACGTAGAGGGCGTCCACGCAGGTGAGCGTCGTAGATGGAGCGCACCTGATCGGCGATCTGGTCGACGGGGGTCAGCTCGCGCAGCAGCTCGGTCCAGGGACGCGGCCCGGTGCCCGGTGCCCCCTCGCTCCAGGCCGGGTCCTCCCAGGTGACGGGCAGGCCGTGGGAGCGGATCTGCACAGGTGGGCGCGGCGCAGTGCAGGCGTGACCCGGACGCCCCTGGGCTGGCGGTACGGGCCAGAGGAATGAGCGCTCAGGAGGTCGGTCGCGATACCGAGGTGCCCTCCTGAAAGTGCCACAGCTCGTCCATCCGGGGGCCGAAGTACTCGTCGGTACTCCACACGTAAATGAGGTCACGATTCTCGACGCGGGCCAGGGCCTGGGCGGACAGCAGGGCCCGTACACGGTTGCCCAGACCATCCTTGCGTCCGGTATAGACCAGTAGTGCCTTGCGGCCGGTAAGCAGTGACATAAGAATCCTTAAGCGATGATTGCGTGAACGGGTCATGAACCGTTGGCTCCGCCGGCCCCGGTCCGTCGGTGGCGCCAGACCTGCGGGGCCGACGACCTACTGGGTGTCGCGCCGCAGGTCGCGGTACCACTTGGGCAGAGCCAGTGCCACGTAGCCCGCGCAGCCCAGGAGCATGACGCCGTAGATCCACAGGAAGACCGTGGGGGCGAAGCGGGTCATGAGCACGAAGCACATGAGCCCGTAGTCCGTGGGTGCCGAGAGGATCGACTTGATCATGCCCGGACGGGCCTCATCCTTGGCCATCGGCGTACCGCCGTGATAACGCAGCTGATAGGTCAGGATGTAACTAAAGAAGTGGATGTTCTGAACCGCCCCGAATGCGAGTGGAATAAGGAGGACCGAGGGAGGCAGATCCGTGAACCGGAAAAGGGAGATCGTATGGCCCCATGAATTGTGGAGAGCTTAATGACGTCGGCGACATGATCCAGCCATTCACCCGCCTTCGATCCACCATTGCGCAATCTCGCCAGCTGTCCGTCGGCGGCATCAAGGGCGTATCCCAGCATGAGCAGCAGGGCGGTCGCCACTGCGGACACGACCGTGGGACGCCACAGGGCGATGAGGGCGATGCCGCTGTAGGTGCACAGCGCCGAGAGCACCGTTACCTGGTCCGGGGTCGCGCCCAGTCGGTGGGCGACGGCGGCCAGGACCCGGCCCGCGGGGCGGTTGACGATACGGGAGTACAGGGGGGCACCGGCCTTGGACTTCTGGGCGCGGGACAGCGCCCTGATGTTCTCGGCGATGGTGGGGGAACCGGCAGGGGAGCTCATGAAGCGTCTCCTTGGATGGGGCCCGTGAGTCGGACCGGGGTGGATGGACAGTGATGATGGACCGCGACGAGGGGAGACAGGCAGCGGCGGGGAGTGGTTGACGCGGGCAGGCGGCTGCGGGAGCCCGGGCCGCGGGGGCGGCTCAGAGCTACCGACCAGGAGGAAAGGCGTCACCGCCCGTCTCCCGCGCCTGCTGCTCGGCGAGCTCGCGGCGGCGCCTGGCCACGTCCCGGCGCACCCACCAGGCATATGGCATGATCTGGCACAGGATCCCAGAGATCACTGAGCCCAGGATAGGGCCGGCCGCATCGAATGGCCCAATGAGGACCCAGGAGATGGCGAGGTTCATCGGCACCAGGACGAGCACCGGAACCACCTGGAACTGCAGCCCGCGCGGATCGGTCATGTACATGCCCAGCGGCTGCTTGCCGGCCTCGACGGCGACGTAGACGGCGAAGGCCCACACGAGGGCGGCAGGCAGGACGATCTTGCCGTGGGACATGACGCGCGCGGCCCAGGGAGTGACAGCCACCAGCGCGAGCGCCAGAACGAAGCCGCCCCCACTGAAGAGCATCGCCGGCTGAAGGGGTTCTCGATGCGCTTGTCAGCACGGGCACGGGCGAACATCGGCCACATGGCGACCCCGGCCGCCATGACGGTCTGGGTGAGCATGTTGAACAGGTTGTTGGCCAGGTTGTACTCGGCCAGGGCCTGCGACTGGCCCAGGTGGGACAGGAGGAGCCGGTCGGTCTGGAAGGCGATCGGAATGGCCAGGGACTGAAGCAGCTGGGGGCCCGCGGTGTTGACGATGCGCACGCCCCGCACGCTGCGGACACGCGGCACGTCCCTGAGGGCCCCCGCGAACAGGGGCCTGGTGGCGCGCCAGGCGACGATGATGCAGATGACCGAGACCAGCGCGTTGGCGATGTAGGAGTAGATGGACACGGCGTTGCCGCGCCCCAGGCCGGTGACGATGGCCAGCAGCAGGAAGCAGGACATGGCCGGGGAGACCACGCCCTGGCTGATGACCTGCGTGGCCGAGCGCCCCAGGCCGATGATGACGCGCTGCCCCACGGACATCGGCAGGGCCGCGGCGTAGATGATGAGACAGACGGTGGCGGTCAGCCCACCGCCTTCCATGAGCTTGCCCCCCAGCAGCCAGGGCCAGGCCCCCAGGAGCATGAGGACGATGCCGACCGTGCTGACGACCAGGGCGGACCCGAGCAGCACCCGGATGGCGGTGGTGATCGTGCGCCGCACGGTCGAGTCGTGGGTGCCGGGTCGGTCGAGCCCGCCACCGTGTTGAGGATGACCGCGCGATCCCCAGGTCCGTGAAGGGCATGAGGGTGGGAAGGTGGCCAGCAGGCCGTACTGAGCGAAGGCGTCGGCACCGAAGTGCCTGATGATGAGACTGGAATTGACCAGGCCGAAGACGCCCGAGACACCCATGACCAGGACCTTGGCGACGGCTGTGGTTCCCACAGACGACCAGCTGGCACCCGACGACGATCCTCGCCGCAGCGACTCCACCGAGCCGCCGCAGCGACAGGCGTCGAGCGGCCGGGCCTCACCGTCGATCCAGCACCTTCTTCAGCCATCGAATGGCTTTGCGGTGCCTCGCCATATCCGCAGATCGTCCACGATCCTCGGCACCTGCGGGAGGGGCACCCGCCGGAGAGGTCCGCGCAGGGTGCCGAAGGCTTCGGCTGGGTCACATCGCACTCCTGATGTTGTAGGAAGGTCACAATCTGGCGTCGGGGAAGACTGAAGACAGGCACGAGAGTAGACGCATCATCATCAGCGACCTGCTATCTTTTGTTTATCGACTTGTGACATTGACCGACCCTCAACCACCCCTGGCATAACCCTCAGCAAACTGGCCTTGACCAGCTCAAACACCCTTGCTGGACAAAACCCTGAAAGGTCCCTCATAAGTGTATTGCACCTCTGCATCGTTGCTCACCTGTAACATAGAGTCACTTCAAACGCACCCCGACTCCTCTTCCTGACCCTGCGATCTTGGCCACTTCCCACAAATAACGCCGTCCAGAGTTAGTAGCATTCTAAAACTGCTGCTGTTCGCGACGTCCCGTCAGCACCACTCGACCAGTTATTACCCACCCTGATCCCTGCGGAGTCCACCTGTCTGAGTTCGACCCTGACACTCGTTTCAGCGCGAGCAGCACCGGCGTCCCTCGACAGCAGCCGACGCCACCTCCACCACAGCTCCGCGCAGTCCCTGGGCACGCACGCGCCGCGACCTCGTCATCTGGCTCGTGCTGTCCGACCTCTTCGCCGTCACCGCCCTGTCTGGATCGCCCTGCTGGGCGGCCACCTGTCACTGGTCTGGTCCGCGGTCACGGTGGGCACCACGATGGTGCTCATCGCCTGGTTCCTGGGAGCCCTCGGCATCGACGCCGTGGAGCAGGCCGGCCCGGCACGGGTCGTTTTCGTCGCCGCGGCCGCCGTGAGCGTCCCGGTGGCCCTGTTGCTGGCCGATCTGTCCGGAGTCGCCCGGACCACCCTCATGGCGGCCCTGGCGGTCCAGCTCCTCCTGGCCATCACCGGACGCTCCATCGAGTCCGGCTGGCTGCGTCGCCCCGCCTCGAGGGCCACGCGCTGCGCCGCACCCTCATCGTCATGGGCTCTGGCGCCCAGCCCCTGCTCACCCAGCTGCGCCGCCACCCCATGGACGGCTTCCCTCATCGTGGGCTACCTGTCCTCCGGGCAGGACCGCGCCTTCCACTCGGCCGAGCCCGTGCGCAGCCCCCAGCACATCACCCAGACCCTGCACGCCGAGCGCATCGACGCCGTCATGACGGTCGGCTCGGTCACCCCGGAGGACCTGGTGACCCTCATGCGCGGCCTGGAGAACACCCAGGTGCGCCTCGTCGTCGCCCCCGGCCTGCAGGGACGTCGTGCCCGGGCGCATGCGGGCCCTGACCGTCACGCACGGCTGGACCGGCCTCATCGCCGTCAAGACCCGCCGTACCCGCGCTCTGGGCAAGTCCCTGTTCGACCGGTTCGCCGGCGCCGTCGGGCTGGCGCTCATCTCGCCGCTGCTGGCGGCCACCGCGGTCGCGATCCGCATCGATTCCCCCGGGCCGGTCTTCTACACCCAGACCCGCGTGGGCCAGAACGGCAAGCCCTTCACCATGTGGAAGTTCCGCTCGATGTACATCGACTCCGACGCCCGCCGGGCTTCCGTGGTCAAGGCCGGTGGCGACGCCGGTAACGAGGTCATGTTCAAGGACCGCCAGGACCCGCGCATCACCCGGTGCGCTGGATCCGCCGTCTGTCGATCGACGAGCTGCCTCAGCTCATCAACGTCGTACGCGGCGACATGAGCCTGCGGGCCCCGCCCCGCACTTCCCGTCGAGGTCGCCAGAGTACGACGCCGAGGCCTGCGTCGTCTCCTGGTCAAGCCTGGGCTGACCGGCTGTGGCAGATCTCCGGACGCTCGGACCTGTCCTGGGCCTCCACCGTGGCCCTGGACCGTCACCACGTGGAGGAACCGGGGCGGAGCCCTGGACGCGAAGATCTTCGCCGGGACGCTGCGCGCGGTCATCGGCGGAAAGGGAGCTTACTGATGATCACCGCCACGTCCCCGGCGGCTTCGACATGCTGCACGTGGACACCTCCAACATCCTCACCGAGGGCCGCCAAGCGCTGCGACCACCTCATCGCAGGAGTCGCCACCGACGAGTCCCTGAGAGGATGAAGGGCGCGGACCCCCATCGTGCCCCCTGGCCGAGCGCATAGCCATGGCGGCTGCGCTGCGCATGGTGAACTCCGTGGTTCCCGACTACGACCAGGACAAGCGCCTGGCCTGGAAACGCTCCCCCTTCGACGTGCTGTTCAAGGGCACCGACTGGGAGGGCACGGACAAGGGCCGCCGCCTCGAGCGAGATAGCGAGGTGGGCGCCTCGGTGATCTACCTGCCCTACACACCCACCACCTCCTCGACGATGCTGCGACGAACCCTCGTCCAGGAGGTCGCATCTCGTAGTCCCCAAGGGGCCCAGTGACCACTTCACGTAACGACTTCGAAGCGCCCGACAACCCGTCGCGCAGCGTCGACTCCGCCACGGCCGCCTCCGGCGCCGGCGACGGCGGAACCAACCGATCCGGCTCCAGCACCGCCCAGACCGACCAGTCCTCCACCGACCGCCCCGGTCTCCTCGCCCGTGCCGCGAGAGCCCTGCGTCCTCGGCGCCGGCCCACGAGTTCCCAGGGCGGTTCCCAGGGTTCTCAGGCCGCCGACGCCCAGGACACCGGCTCCGGGCTCACCTCCGGCACCACCACCTCCCGCCTGGCGGCGACCTTCCGCATCCCCCAGTCGCGGGCCCAGCGCCAGCGGCTGCGCAAGCGACTGTCCTCGCTGGCGGCGGTCCTGTGCGTGGCCGCCCTGGGAACGGCCGCCTGGCTCCACGAGGGCGTGGCCCAGGCCGACCTGCACCTCAACGACGGCGGCGTGGGTCACCCTCCACCTCCAACCACCTCGTGGCCCGCCTCAACTACCCCTCCTCGCGAGGTCGACGGCACGATCCGTACCCTCTCGTCCTCCTTCGACGTCACTCAGAACGCCGAGGACGTCCTGGTCCCTCGACTCGGTGACGCCTCCGTCTCCTCGGTCGACCCCTCCCAGGTCTCCTTCTCCGGACGCACCCAGCTCACCAAGGGCGTCACGATCGCCCAGGGCGGCGACCGGGTCATCGCCATCGACAAGGTCGAGGGCACCATCCGCGCCACCAAGGCCAAGACGGCCCGGTTCCCCTGACCGCAGCCGCGCCCGTGGTCACCGGCATGCCCGACGTCGTCGCCGTCGTCGGCAAGGACGGCGCCATCTACGCGGCCTCACCCACCACCAAGTCCCTGGTCTCCCTGGAGGCCGGCGGCAAGGGCTGGGAGGAGGCCAACAACACCTCCTTGTCACTGACCTCCGGCACCGACCTGGCCATCACCGCCGTTGGTGACAAGCCCGTGGTGCTCGAGCGCAGCACAGGATCCTCCACCTGCCTGAGGGCAAGACCGTCAACCTGGGGGCCTCCGGCCTGGTCCTCCAGCAGCCCGGCCCCGAGGCCGACTCGGTGCTGGTCGCCTCCCGCGACGCCCTCATCTCCGTACCGCTGGACGGGGGCAAGACCACCAAGACGCCGTCGTCCGAGGAGAGCTCCGCCCCCGAGGGAGTGCCCGCCCAGCCGGTGCGCCTGGGCAAGTGCGTGTACGCGGCCTGGTCCGGCTCCGGCCAGTTCGTGCGCAGCTGCTCGGGTCTGTTCAGCGGCGGCACCGACACCCTCCACGACGACAAGCTCGCCTCCTCCTCAGCCCCGATCTTCCGGGTCAACCGCGACGCCATCGTGCTCAACGACCTGGAGACGGGCTCGGTGTCTGCCCAACAACGACCTCGTCCTCATCGACGACTGGACGGACAAGACCGCCCAGACAGATGACAACGCCGACCAGAAGGACGACTCCGCCAACACCTCGAGGTCCCAGACGCCGCCGGAGCGCACCGAGGAGAACCACGCCCCCAAGGCGGTCGACGACAGCTCCGGAGTGCGCCCGGGCCGCTCAGCGCTCCTGCCCGTGCTGGCCAACGACTCCGATCCCGACGGCGACGTCCTCACCGCCACCCCGCAGGACAACGGTGGGTCGTTGACGGCCACCAAGGCCCAGGGCGGACTGGCCCTGCGCATGGACGTCCCGGACAACGCCACCGGCAGCTACTCCGTGCCCTACGGCTGACGACGGTCGCGGCATGAGCGACTCCGCCGTCGCCACCGTGGACGTCCACGGCTGGGACGTCAACGGCGCCCCGAACCAGAACACCACCCCGACCCTGACCGTCGCCGAGGGGGCCTCCGGCTCCCTGGACGTGCTGGGCCACTGGCTGGACCCCGACGGGGACGACCTCTACCTGGTCTCCGCCCAGGGTGAGGGGATGGACGTCAAGGTCTCCAACGAGGGCACCGTCACCGTGCGCGAGCTGGGCGCCGGCACCGGTTCCCGGGACCTGACCGTCACGGTCTCCGACGGCCGGGAGACCACCTCCGGCGTGGTCAGGGTCGATGTGCAGCCGGGCTCCAGTCGGCCAGCCGATCGCCAACGCCGACCACGTGCGCGTCGTGGCGGGAACCAAGGCCGTCGTCTCGCCTCTGGACAACGACACCTCTCCCTCCGGGGGGACGCTGCGCCTGGCCGCGGTCCAGGAGGCCCCCGCCGGGACCTCGATCGACGTCGACCAGCAGGCGGGCGTCTTTACCTTCTCCACCGACGCCAGTGCCCAGGCCCAGACTTACCACCTACCTCACGACGTCATGGACGGGGCCAACACGGCCCAGGGGATCGTGCGCGTGGACGTCACCCCCAAGGCCGACGCCACGGTGCCGCCCGAGGTCGAGAACGACACCGCCCTGCTGCGCAACGGCGGCTCGACGACCATCGCCCCGCTCAACAACGACTTCGACCCCTCCGGGGAGATCCTGGTCCTGCAGTCGGTGAGCACCCCGCCGGACTCGGGCGTCACCGTCACGGTCGTGGACCACTCCCTGCTGCAGATCACCGCGGCCAGCACAGTCCCGGCCAACCTGACGGTGGACTACACCGTCACCAACGGCACCTCCAGCGCCACCGGGAAGGTCGCGATCGTCCCGGTGACCCAGTCCCAGTCCCAGCCGCCGGTGGTCACCGACGACACGGCCGTCGTGCGCGCCGGCGACGTCGTCACGGCCTCCGTCCTGGACAACGACTCTTCCCCCTCGGGCCTCAACCTGTCGGTGGACTCCCAGGTCAGCCTCGTCGGCGACGAGCTGGGCACCGCCTGGGTCAGCGAGGACACCGTCCGCTTCCGCGCCGGCAACCAGCCCGGACGCACCTCCTACGCCTACACCGTCAAGGACGACCAGGGGCAGACCGCCTCGGGGGTCCTCACCGTGGAGGTGCGAGCGCAGGACGCCGAGCACAACTCCGCGCCCTCACCGCGCAACCTGGAGGCCCGCACCCTGTCCGGCTCGTCCACGAACATCACCGTGCCCCTGGACGGCATCGACCCGGACGGCGACTCGGTGAGCCTCGTGGGACTCAACCAGGCCCCCTCCCTGGGCTCGGTGGAGGTCAACTCCTCGTGGCTCACCTACAAGCCCTCCGAGGGCGCCACCGGCACCGACACCTTCACCTACGTCGTCGAGGACCGCTTCGGGGCCCAGTCCACCGGCACCGTCCGCGTGGGCGTCGCCCAGGCCTCCCCGATCAACGTGGCCCCGGTGGCCAGCGATGACCTGGTGGTGGCCAAGCCGGGACGCACTGTGGCCGTGGATGTCCTGTCCAACGACCTGGACACCGACGGCGACACCCTGTCCCTGGAGGGCGACCTGGTCTCCAGCGACCCGTCGCTGGGCGTGTCCACCGCGCCGGCCGCCTGGTGCTCAACCTGCCGGGCAAGGAGGGGAACCACTCGGTCACCTACACCGTCTCCGACGGGCGCGGCGGCACCGACACGGGCACCGTCACCGTCCAGGTCTCCAGCAACGCGCCGCTGGCCAACCCGGTGGGCGTGGATGATTACGTGACCGTCGACCAGGTCGACGCCAACGGCCAAGTGACCGTCCCGGTCCTGGACAACGACAAGGACACCGACGGCTCGCCGTGGGACCTCAAGCTCTCCTCCTCCGACCCCGACGTCGAGGTGGGCAGGACTCCTCAGCCTCACGGTGGGCGAGACCCAGCGGCTGGTGCTCATACGATCACCGACGCCGACGGCTGACCGGTCACGCCGTCGTCGTGGTAGCCGCCCGGTCCGCCCTACGCCCCGCATCAACCCCTCGGCCGTGCCCGCCCACGATGACGGTGGACAAGACCACGGACATCAACCTGTCCTCCTACATCCTCACCCGTGAGGACGAAGCCCGTCATCGCGGACGCCTCCTCGATCCACATGGCCAAGGGCACCAAGGACGCCAAGACCGCCTCGAACGGGACGGCACTGTCCTTCACACCCGAGTCGGGCTTCACCGGCCAGACCTCAGTGACCTTCACCGTGGCCGACGGCACCGGCTCGGACGCCCTGAGCTCCACGCTCACGCTGCCGATCGTCGTGGACTCCTCAACGAACAAAACCGCCGACCTTCACCCCCACCGAGGTGACGGTGGCGCCGGGCGAGGGAACCGTGACGGCCAACCTGGCGGCCATGACCACCGACCCGGATCCGAGCGACAAGCTCTCCTTCCAGGCCGGCCCCGCCCCCGCGGGCTTCGACATCTCCCTGAGCGGGTCGTCGCTGTCCGTCAAGGCCTCCGACAAGGCCACCGAGGGCACCACCGGCTCCATCCCGATCACGGTCTCCGACGGCGTCAACCCGCCGGTGAGCGCCTCCCTGCCCGTACGGGTGAGCGCCTCCAACAAGCCGCTCATGACCGCGGCGCCGATCACCCTGGAGTCCCGCAACGGCGAGGCGGTGAGCGCCGACGTGTCCACGGCGGTGAGCAACCCCTTCCCGAACAAGCCGATCACCCTGTCCGGCACTCCGACGATCACCTCCGGACAGGGCACGGTGAATGTCTCCGGCACCACCGTGACCATCACCCCGGCCGCCGGCTTCCACGGCACCATCACCGCCCAGTACAGGGTGCTGGACTCCACCGGATCCGAGTCGCGGGCCGTCACCGGCACCATCACCGTGCAGGTCGGCGGCGTGGCCCCCACCGCCCCCTCCGGGGTGAGCGTGGCGCCCATGAGCGCGACCTCGGCGCGCGTGTCCTGGAACGACGGGGCCTCCACCGGTTCCCCCATCACCGGCTACAAGGTGAGCGTCGACGGCGTCACGCAGGCCTGCGCGACCTCCAACTGCCTCATCAGCGGCCTGGAGCCCGGCCGCTCCTACACCGTCCAGGTGGTGGCCACCAACAAGTACGGCGACTCCGACGCGGCGACGGTGTCCTACCAGCACATCGCCACGGCCAAGACGCCCGCCGCACCCACACTGGCGTGCCAGCCTGGGCAGCCCTCACCGTCAGCTGGAACGAGGTGGAGGACCCACCGGGTCCGGAATGACCTATGACGTGCGTCTGTCCAACGGGAGATCAGGACCGGCTCACTCGGGACCCAGGCCGAGATCGCCGTCGGCTCGCCCGCAGCCACACCGCGCAGGTGCGCGCCGTCCCGAACCAGGGAGCACCGGCATGGTCCTCTCCGTCAGAACCAGGTGACGCTTCGGGAGCCCAAACTTTTCGGAACTCCGTCATCACCCTCCAACGGAGGACGGTCACCGTCGGCTGGCAGGCAGCCAACGGCAACGGCAGCCCCGTCAGTTACACGCTGCACTACTCAACGGCAAATACGAGGCGACCTCGAAGAACGTCGGAGGCGCCACCTCCACCAGCGTCTCACTGTCTCCGGGATCCTGGACCTTCTGGGTCGTGGCTGACAACGGTCACGTGACCAAGACCTCGGCCCAGGCCAGCTACGCCTCATAAGTCGACTCTCGCTGCCCCCTCGACCCCCATCGTCAAGGCCACCGGCAACAGCGGAGAGCTCTCCGTCAACGCCTCGCCGCGGGCCGGTAACGGCTGGAGCGTGGGCGACCTGTCGGTGGAGTACTCGGTCGACCAGGTCAACTGACCAGTTCCTCGACCATCCGGGGCCTGGACCGACGGGCGGGCCTCACGGTCTACGCCCGGACCAAGCGGCGGCGGGCAGTACTCCGAGGTCGTCTCTCCTCACCGGTGGCGCCCTGACGGTCCGCCGTCGGCGCCCTCGGTCAGCTGCGAGCTCGGCGGCAAGGAGCAGAAGCACGCCGTGTGCTCCTGGACCCCCAGCGCCAACAACGGCGCCGGCACCAGCTACGAGCAGTCCGACGACGCCGGTAACACCGTGAAGAGCATCGAGGTGGGCGAGGGCTACGACAAGAAGCTCAAGGCCGGCAAGGCCGTCACCTGGTGCGTGCGTGCCACGAACAACACCGGTACCTCGGAGTGGGCCTGCGACACCGTCGCCAGGCCGCCCAAGCAGGACGACGATGACGACGACGATGACGACGACGACGAGAAGACCGTCCCGGTCGGCACCCAGACGCAGTTCTACGTGGACTACACCCAGACCTGCCGTCCCTTCGGCCGCTGGGGCAGCTGCTACCAGATGGTCTTCGATCTCTCCGGCAACCCCAACAGCACCCTGTCCTGCGGCTACTGGTACTGGGACACCTGGAACTGGGAGCCCGCTGGAACGAGGAGGAGGTATCTCTCGATAAGAACAGGGTACTCCGGCACAAGTTCCCCACCGGACACCGAACTGGAACCAGTCCATCACCTGCACCCAGCAGTAACCGGACTCATTAACCGGATCGATGCGGTACGCAACAACTCACACACCACATCTCTCCACCTGATCATTGATTCCATGCCGATGACCCCGAGAACGCAGACATGGTTCGCAGACGCCTTCTCCACCATTGTCAACAACGTCGGTCAGGCGCTGCTGGACAAGGAGGACGTGATCAAACTGGCCCTGACCACCATATACCTCCGAGGGGCACCTCCTGCTCGAGGACGCCCCCGGAACCGGCAACACCGCCCTGGCCCGGGCCCTGGCCGCCTCGGTGCAGGGGACGCACTCGCGTATCCAGTTCACCCCGACCTGCTGCCCAGCGACATCACGGGCGTGACGATCTACGACCAGAAGACCGGCTCGTGGGACTTCCACGCCGGCCCCATCTTCTCCTCGATCGTCCCTGGCCGACGAGGATCAACCGGCCAGCCCAAGACCCAGTCGGCGCTCCTGGAGGTCATGGAGGAGTCCCAGGTGACGGTCGACGGCGTGCGCCACACGACCGAGCGCCCCTTCATGGTCATCGCTACCCAGAACTCCCATCGAGCAGGCCCGGCACCACTGATCGCCCGAGGCCCAGCTGGACCGCTTTCCTCACGGAAGGCCTCGTGGGCTACCCCACCGGGAGGCGCTCACCCAGATCCTGTCCAGCTCGGCCCACGCGGACCGTTCAAGAACCTCGTCCGCGGTGGTGGCCTCCGTCCGTGGCCTCCATGGCGGACCTGGCCGCCACCAACCACATCGAGAACTCGGTGCTGGACTACATCGGAGCCCTGGTCGAGGCCACGCGCGCCGCCGAGGAGACCCGCATGGGCGTGTCCACCCGTGGCGCCATCGGCATGGCCCGCGCCGCCCGCGTGTGGGCCGCCGCCCAGGGACGCAGCTTCGTCCTGCCCGATGACGTCAAGGACCTCGCTCAGGTCGTGGGGCCCACCGCCTGGTCACGGACCCCGACGCCGAGTTCACCGGCACCACCGCCTCCGGCGTCATCACCGCCGCCCTGAGCCAGGTCCCCGCACCCACGACCCGCGATTGAGCCGTATGCCGCCTCAGACGACGTCGCAGAGCTCCTCCCGCCCGGTCCGTCCGGGGCCCGCGGGCCGGGCCGGCGCACCTTTCCCCTGCCGCAGCGTCCCCGGCCTCCTCGGCGTCGGCGGCCGCGGCGGTCGTCATCGGCCTCCGCGAGCGCCGCCCCTGACCGCCAGACCGGCGAGGTCCCGATCGACCGACGCCATCGCCACGGCGCTGAGACCGCTGCGCTGGCACCTGCACACGATCACCCCGGTGGGCTGGGGCGCCTCGTGCTGCTTCGCGGCCTGCTGAGCCTGACCGGCGCCGTCGATGGGGGTCGGCAGGAGGGCTGAGCGCCGCCGCGGTCGTCGGCGTCGTCGTGGTGAGCGCCTGGCGTGGCTCATCCCCCGCGGCGGCTACTCGGTCAACCACAGCCTGCTCGAGCCCCGCGTCACGGTGGGCGACCACGCCCTCATCCGCCTGACCGTCACCAACCCGCGCACCCGCCGCTGCTGCCTCGCGCATGGAGATGCCGGTGGGCCGGGCGCGCCGTCTTCGTCGTTCCACCCCTGACCGGGCCGTCCACGAGCGGGGCTTCGTGCTGCCCACCCAGCGCCGCGGCATCGTCACCGTGGGTCCGGTCCCGCGGTCCAGCGCGACCCAGTGGGGCTGCTCCAGCGCGAGCGCTCCCTCGACCGAAGCCAGAACATCCACATCCACCCGCGCACCCTGCGCCTGAACACGGTGCTGCACGGCGTCCTACGGGACATCGAGGGCGCTGTCACCCAGGACCTGTCCAGCTCCGACGTCGCCTTCCACGCCCTGCGCGACTACGTCCCCGGCGACGACCGGCGCAACGTCCACTGGCGCACTACCGCGCGCACCGGACGCTCATGGTGCGTCAGTTCGAGGAGACGCGCCGCTCCAGCCTGCTCGTCCTGCTGTCCACCCGTCAGGACGACTACGCCGGTGAGGAGGACTTCGAGACCGCGGTGTCGATCGCCTGCTCCCTGACCATGGACGCGATCCAGGACGGCCGCGAGGTCCGCTTCGTCACCCAGATCGGTTCCCCACGCACCTCCTCGTCCCCGCGGATGCTGGACACGTCCTGCCTGCTGAGCACCGGTGAGGACGACGTCCGGCTGCATGACTCCTGGTGCGACACGCCTGTACGGCGTACCCCGAGGCCTCTATCGTCGTCCTTGTCACCGGTCAGGAGGTCGACTCGCGCCACCCCTGGCCCGGGGCCCGCAGCTTTGCTCCTCTGTCCATGGTGGCTCGTCACCCTGCGTGCAGAGGCAGCAGGGTCTGTCGCGCCTCCACGCCGGAACGATGCGGTGGTGGACATGGACCGTCTTGAGCAGCTTCCCACCGCCCCTGAGGCGAGCACTATGACCCCTACGACGACCCCCCACCACCTGGCCTCTGCGCACCGCGGGCTTTCTCCTGCCCGATCGCCCCGCCGAGGCCCCCTTCGCAGGCGCCGAGCAGCCCTCCGCGCGCTCCCTGAGTCCTCCCTCCTCGTGGCTGACGGCGACCTCGTCGCGCACGCGCAGCCCTCTACAGCACCGAGCGACTGACCGGCCCGCTCGGTCACCGGTGCCGGCTCGCTCCTGGCGCGTCGCTTCCAGGCCTGCGCCTCTCGGCTCACCGCTTCCTGCCTCCCGGCGAGGAGCCAGCCGCCCACACCGGCGGTCGCCGCCCTCGAGCTGACCCCTGGCGGCCGGGATCATCGCCGTCGGCGCAGTTCCCTTCCTGCCGGTCTTCGCCTCCGTCATCGGCTGCCTGGGCCGTGGGTTGCGGGCACTCATCGGCGGCCTGACGGCCTTCGCCTGCTCGCGCGCCTGCGCCTGTCGGTGCTGCCGAGCATGGCCGCCCTGGCGCTGGTGCACGTCCTGGTGGCCCCTGGCTGCTGACCGACGTCGGCTCCGGGCTCACGGCCGTCAAGACCGTTCTGGCCGCCACGGTCACCGTGTGGCGCGACGCCCTGACCAGTACCGATGCTGTTGAGCTCCTTCAGCGGCATGACGGGATGCTGCCGTGCTGGCCGGGCTGTGGTCTCGGCTCCGGCGACCCGTCTCATCCTGGCGGCTCGCGAGGTCCTGCCGGGCTGAGCCTCGTCCCTGCTGCCCGTCGTCGGCATCGGCTGGGGCGGGCAGGGAGGCCGTGCGCCCCACGGCGCTGGGCGTCCTGTTCGTCGCCGGCATCCTGGCCCTGTGGACCTGCGGCTCCCGCGGCGGCGCGCAGCCACGTCATCGAGGCCCTGGACCTGAGCCCTTCTCCACGACCTCGGGGACCACGAGCGCCCGCTCGACCGGCGACCTGGGCTGCGGACGCTGCGCGGGCGGTCATCGCGGCCGTCCTGCTCATGGTCACCTCCCTGGCCGCCATGGCCCTCACCCCGCCGCGCCCCGCCTCCCTGACGGTGGTGCGAGACCTGTTCCAGCCGCCCTGGACCTGACCGAGTACGCCAGCCCGCTGTCCTGGTGCGCACCCTGAGACGGACAAGCACCACACCTAGCTCATGAAGCCCTCCAGCCTGCCCAAGGGCGGGCGCATCCGCATCGCCGCGATGGACTCCTACGACGGGTTGTCGGCCCACATCAGGCAGAACGAGAACGGCCAGTCACGCTTCGAGGCGCATCGGCGACAAGACCCAGCTGACGGCGAGAGCCGGCTCGACGGGAAGAAGCAGACCTCCTCCCGACGATCGAGGACTACAGCTTCCCTGGGTCCCCACCATGCCCGAGACGATCCGCATCGAGTCCTCCGGCCCTGCGTCAGTCCGCCCTGAGCGAGGCATGTACTACGACAAGTTCTCCTCCACCGGCATCGCCACCAGCGGCCTGGGCCGAGGGCGACGTCCTCACCGAGGCGGGTCGCCCCCACAGCGCCGCCCTCGGAGTACACGCTCAACAAGGCGATCGCCCAGACCTCACTGGGCCCGATCGAGTCAGGTGCCGTCGTCGGTGGCCTCCTGGCCAGGAGATCGTCGGCGCGGAGTCCAACCCCATCGCCCAGGTCAGGCGCTTCACAGCGCCTGCGCACGAGCTACTACCCGACGCACCCAGAGCCCTCCCAGCCGGGTCACGGGGCCGCCCGCATCGTCTCGATGGTGGAGGCCGACTCCTCATCGGCGACGACGAGGCAGTACTCGGTCCGCATGATGCTCATGCTGCGCTCGCTCAACATCCCGGCGCGCGTGGTCATGGGCTTCGACCCGGCCACCGACGGCGATGCCAAGACCGTCACCGGTGAGGACGTCAAGGCCTGGGGTGGAGATTCCCTCTCGAGGGCTGGGCTGGGTGTCATCGACGTCACCCCGGACCCGCGACCAGGTCCCCCAGCAGCAGACCACCCAGAAGGTCTCCAACCCCGAGCCCAACGTCCTCCAGCCCCCACTGCCCAACGAGGACCCGGCCCAGCTGCCCCCAACTACGAGACCCCCAGCGCAACGACCCCAGGACGACGACAGGGCGGCCTGCCGACGGCGGTCATCGTCGCGGAGGCTCCATCCCGCCATCGCGGCGGTCGTGGGCCCGTCCTGCGCTGGAAGGCCTGGAGACGCAGCCGACGGCGGGGACGCACCGAGCGTCGGCAAGGCCCTGGGGGCCTGGAGGAGATCTCGACCGCGCCCGGGACCAGGGGCGCGTGCCCGGTGGGGCGTCACCCGGCGCGAGGCGGCCGCGCAGCTGGCCCCGCACTTCCCGCAGGCCAGATCTGCTCCGTCTCGCCGGGCAGTTGACACTCAGGTCTTCAGCTCCGGGGAGCCCGTCGTACGCTCGGGGAGTTGTGGGAACTCAGACGCGATTGTCCGCTCCATGGGTGCGGAACGCTCACGCCTCGGGGCGGGCCACGGCCCGCCTGTCCCGCGCTCTCTTGTCCATCCCGCCGGAGGCGGTCACGTCGACCCAGGAGGTTGCGGTCATGACGATCACGGCTGACGCCCGTAGCAGCCCCCGACCGCTGCGGGGCCGCCGACGTCCTCTCAGTCCACCACGGATGCGTCGCAGGCCGCGAGCGTGAGCCCGTACGCAGCATAGTTCCCGATGCTCCACAGCCCCTGACGGCGCCTCCCCGACGAGCCGCCCCGCGGTGACGGCCAGGCCGACGCTCCGACGACGCGGGCCCTGCCGCATGCTCGGCTTCACCGCGCAGGGGCGCGGAGGCCGCGTCGTCGGCTCGTCCCGGCCCCGGTCAGGCGCGTGTCGTTGCGGGTCTATCGACTCGCCATCGGCTCGCTCCTGGTGACGGGCAGCGACCGTCCTCATCTGGCAGGTGGCCGGCCAGCCGGTCCCCTGACCAGCGGGCTGATCGCCTCGCCGTCGTGGTCGGTCTGAGGTGGCTCGCCATCGCCGCCACCGGATGGTCCCTGGGCGGGTTGCGCTCAGGGCGGCGCTGGGCGCCCGCGAAACCAGCCTCTCCCACTGGGGTCCTTCCTCCGCGGACCCCTCATCCTGGCCGTCAGCGTCACCACGCTCGGCCGGGCACCATCGTCTCCTCATGCGCTCGGCCGCCTGACCCCGAGGGACGCGGCTGGCACGACAAGCTCTCCGGGATGGCTCTGCTCCACACCGGGAAGACCAACCGGCCGGGCCGGACGTGCTGCACCGCCGCAGGCCTCAGCTGCCCCGCAGGGCGCCTCAGCCCAGCCTCCCCGACCTCGACTCGAGGCCGCCCCAGGTCCCGTCGTCGGCGCGATCGAAGGCGGAGAAGAAGACGGAGAGGCCCGCGACGCGCGTCCCGGGCAGGCTCGGCGAGCTCAACGGCCGACGCCGCCGCTGCCGGGGCGCCGGGGCAGCCGTGGGTGCGCAGAGCGCCACCGAGGCGGGGATCATGGCTCTCCCGGGAGGACCGCGCACTGACGACGTCGGACCCTGTGTCCTCCTCGATCCGCAGGCCTCGGCCCGCCCGTCCCGGGCCAGCCTGCGCGCCCGCCGACGCCCCCTGGCCGCCGGCTCACCCAGCAGCGCCTCCCCGGACGGCTCCTGCCACGGCAGCCGCCTCACACCTCGGCGGTCTTCGGCTCCACCGTCTCCAGCTGACGGCTACGGCGTCATCCAGGCTCAGGACGGCCAAGGCCACCAAGGCCGCGACCCCTGTCCTCCTCGCGACATCGGCGGCCTCCCGCCAGCCGGCAGTCTCCGACACCGACGCGCCGCCGTCGCCGCGCCTCCGCCACCCCCGTGGACCCCCAGGCCTCCGCCGCGCTCGCCGCCGCCGAGGCCTCGCCGGGTCGGCGCCCCCAGCGGTGCAGCCCGCCCAGGCGGGAGCAGTCGGCCCGGGACCGCCGGTTCGCGGACGCCGCGGCAACCGCCGCGACCTCGCCTGAAGCCGACTGTCGGCGGTCCTCCACGTCGGGCGGGCGGCGCTGTCGAGGCCGTCGGAGGCACGCAGACCGAGTCCCGGTGAGGTCATCGCCGATGGACGCCAAGACCGCCACCCTGCAGGCGGTCGACGACGACTCCCGAGCCGTCGACCAACGCGTCCCCTCCGCACCGCGCGCGGCCGATCATCAGTCCCGACCGCGAGGAGCGCCCTCAGCGGAATCCTCCAAAAGCCGAATGATTCCGAGGCTCGTCGGGCTCTTCTTCGCAAGATGCGACACCATCGACACAAGTCCCGCGCTCGAAAGCCACAAAAGCCGTAACATCGCGAACGATGGAAGCCACGACATGCCCGCCCAGCGCTGGAGGACTCAGTCCGGCAACCCCGGCAGGAAAACCTCCAGCTCATCTGCGCCCGCGGAGCACGGCAGGAGAGCCGGCGTCACAGCGCCGGCGTTCCTCGCCGAGAGTCTATTTCACCTCCGGGCGGCACCGCTTCGCCGCCGATCGAGCTCTGTCCCAGAGGTCGCGCACACCTCGACACCTCCAGCATCCTCCCTCAGGGGACCGCAACACAGGCGCTCATCGACTCGGTGCCCTGGTCCTCGGTCCCGACCTCGGTGGATGCCGCGACGGTGGACTCCTTCCGGAAGGTCGTCATCTCCGACGACGGGTCGCCCCGGAAGCCCTCCCAGTATCCTCCCAGCCGGACCTGACCAACCCGCCACGGTGCCCGGCGGCGTCCCGGCATCGACGACCGGGCGACGCCCACCCGACCGTGCGCAGCCACCGCAGCCACGCCCAGACCCCCGAGTCACGCCGGCGCGCGACGCACGGCTCACTCCCGGCTCCGTCACGGCGACGCGCAGCACGGCACCGCTCCAGGGCCTGGGATCCCCGAGCCCGCGGAGGGACGGGCGTGACCTCACGGTGATCTCCACGGTGACGTCCGCAGTGATCTTCAGGGCAGGGAGTCCCACAGCGGCACCTGCAGTGACTGCCCGCGGCCTCTCCGAGGTCCCGCTCGCGTCACGGAGAGCCGGAGAGCGATGGCCCAGTGCCTGCACAGCCTCGGGACGAGTCGCGTGGCAGAGTCCGTCGAGCGTCACTCGCGCGCACACCGGGCACCAGCGCCGGTAGCGCTGCGAGCGCGGCAGCACCCGCCAGTGCCCGGCTGCTCCCGCCACCCCGGTGGTCCCTGCCGCGAGTGCCTAGACGGCCACCCCGTCGCTGCCGTCGACGTCCTCGCGGCCCCGGCACTGTCGCGCCTCGTCCCGCTGCTGGGGCAGCCCGATCCTCATCCACGAGCCCACGGTGGTGGACGCGACCCCGACAACATCTCGGCCTCACCCGGTGCGGGCGCTGTCGATGACCCCACGCGCTCGGTGTCCGACGCACGCCGCGATCTTCCTGCTCCTGGACGGGGTGTGGGTCACCGACCTGCACTCCACCAACGGCACCCGGGTGGAGCACCGCGACGGAAGCAGCATCGAGGCTGTGCCGGACAAGGCGCTGTCCGCCCTGGAGGCAGCACTGATCTTCTTCGGTCGTGATCGCCTTCAAGGTCGAGGTCGTCTGAGCTCGACGCCGGTTCCTTTCAGTGTCGGGGCCCGCACTCCGTGACGATGCGGCCTGCCGCAGTATCTCATCCGATCAGTGGCCGACTCAGGGGTGTCGACGCAGGCGGTCTTGGCTCGGATGCCTTGCCGTCTGGAGCGCACCGCAGTGACCTCTGGGCGGGTGCGCCTCCTGGGCCTCGACGACGACCTCGTTGATCGGATGGAGTCACGACCTGGTCTCCTCGTCGGGCAGCTTGACCCGGTAGAGGAAGGCCGGTCCAGCCGGTTTCCCGGCTCGCCCCAGGTGAACCGCACCGTTCCGTCGTCGAGGCGGCTCACCCTCGATGTCCCCGACCATCGGCACGGAGGCCTGCAACGGGTTGGCACCGGGCTGCGGAGCGATGGTGGCGACGGGGTTGTCGGGCTTCTTCCGCGTGTCCTGGTTCCGGGAAGATGATCGCGCCGATGACAGCCACGACCATTAGCCACCAACGAGAAAGCGGGTGAGAACCGCCCGCATCCGGTTCAGTCGGCTCGAGTCGCCGGCCTCCGAGCCCGACGACGACCGGTCCTCGTCGCCGTCTGGGATCCACGCATGGCGATATGCTCGCTGAAGTGACGTCGACCTGGCTGAACACGCGCCCATCTTGGCGGCGGTGCCGTTCCCGCCGCAGGCTGGGTACGCCGTGCGGACCCCGCGGCCTTGTCCGGTTCCCGGAACAGATCGGCGGTGGTGATCGGCGGGTCGAGCTCGGCCTGGACCTGCTGAAGCGCCCGGGCGACCATGGCCGTGGGGGTGGCGGGAGTCCGGGTTTCGTCGCATCGCCCACCGACAGCGCGCGGTGCAGCGAGCGGTGGGGCGTCCTGGCGGCCCAGCGGAGTGCAGGGGGTCCCTGATTGATGCGGCGGGAGAGCTCGTAGACATCCGGGATGCCGTCGGTCTCCGAAGGGCTGCGGCCTGTGAGCATGGCGAGGTCGTCGCGCCCAGGAGTAGATGTCGAGGCCGGTTGGCTGAGCGCATCCCTCACCAGCTGCTCGGGGGCGCCCACGGGACGCTCATCCCCGCAGCTCCTCGGATGCCCTCCGCCGCCTCATGGCGGAGATGCCGAAGTCCGAGAGCACTGGGCGGCGGTAGGTGGTGAACAGGATGTTGCGGGCTTGATGTCCCGGTGGACGATGTCGGCCCGGTGAGCGGTCTCCACCGCTCCGGCGATCTGGATCGCCGTCGACAGGGTCTCAGCGACGTTGAGGGGACCCTGCGCAGGATGGCGCCCAGCCTGCGGCGGCGGGCGGCTACTCCGCGACCAGGAAGGGTGGCGTCGGCGGAGACGCCCGCGCCGTAGATGGACACGATGGCCGGGTGCGAGGAGACCCGGCGCCATGAGGTTCGCCTCCGACTCGAAGCGGGAGGCGGTCTTGTCTCAACGTCGGCGTTCACGACCTGACCGCGACCTCGCGGCGGGGCATGCTGCTCGAAGAGGTAGACCGTGAGTAGCCTCCCGCTCCGGAGTCTCTCCAGGTAGGTGAACCCAGAGATACCGGAGGCGGTCCCTCGTGATCCAGCATCAGGAGGTTTCTCAAAGGCGAGGGTCTGGCCATCGCCGAGGTCGAGGACGTCTCCGCTGCGCAGGAGCACCGGTTCGTGTGAGACAGGCGCACGGCGCGCCTCGTTCTGGCGGTTGAGAACCAGTGCCGTTGCAGTTGCCCAGGTCCTGGGCCAGCACGCTCCACGCATCCAGGTCGATGAGGATGTGGTTGCGCGAGCGAGCTGGTTGGGGCTGGCGACTGTCAGCGGGCGGAGGGGGACCTCCGCGACGCTGGTGATGTCGTCGGCCACGGGTGCGACCCACCAGGAGGGGACGGTTGAGCTCGATGCTCTCGCCGCCGGAGGTGACCACGCGCCCCAGAGGGGGCAGGCCACCGACTTGGCCGGACGGTTGAGCTCGGCTCCACAGACGCGGCACACGGTGTGTTCATGGGGATTGCGGTGGCCCTGGGGCACACCCGCCGACAGCACGATCCGTATGGCGTCGGGCCCACCGAGAGCTCTGCCGAGACCGGGGACGCCGGGCTGGAGGGCCCGAGCCCACGAGAGACGAGTTCACCCACAAGGTCCTCGGGCAGGCTGTTGATGGTCTGTCCGTCATAGTCGCGCCGCGACGACCCTCCGGTGGAAGAAGCTCGACGGCCGGGGCTGGACAAACTCGGTCACCGTCTCTGCTGCGGCGGCGGATCCGCCGAGCCGGCGGAACCGGCTGCTGGCTCAGTTCCAGACCGAGCCTGGCTCGAGCAGCTCGGCACGCAGTTTCCTGGAGAGGTCCTCGGGCGGGCCGTTGATGGTCCGCCCGTCGTGGTCCCTGTAGCGCACGGGCACCGTCCTCGCGCGCGGCACTGCGCGGCGGCTCCTCCGCGACGGCGGCGGCCTCCGCGACCACAGCGGCCTCGGCGGCTCCCTCGCGGGCACCGAAAGTCGGCGGTTCTCGGGCGGCCTCAGGCTGACTCCCTGACGGCAGCGTCTTTGATACCAGCAGCCTCAGCAAGATCCTCTCTCTCTCTCTCGCTCGACAGTGGCGGGGTAGGATCATGGGCCCTGCTCCGAGCGGAGGGACTCGGCAGGCCGGGATATCGAGGAACAGCGATCAGCAGGTCTCTCCGGAAGCCTCCCGGTGAGGAGACGTCGCAGTGACCTCGGCGATCCCAGAGGCCTCGGCCACGACTTCTGAGCCTCGAAGGGGCCTCGCGCTGTGAGCTGCGAGCGCTGCCAGGGTCTCCGGGAGCGGAGCTGGCGCTCTCACTCGTCTCAGGAGCCGCCCTGAGCATCGGGCCACGACGGCCTCGGGCGACCCGGACGGCTCAGGCTCTGCAACGGCTGGCCTAGCCGTCTCGGTCGTCCGCGTGGTCCTCGGCAGCCGGTGGCGCCGGCGACGACGGCCAGCAAGGTCGGCGGGGGCCGGCGGACTCCGCAGACAGGCGCCGCGGATGCTGGCAGACTCGGCGGAGTCGGCCGATTGGCATGGAGTTCCGGTGGGCTCTGCGCCTCGGCGGAGGCGGCGAGCCAGTTCCTTCAAGGGCCTGCTGCCCGGCGCCGTCACCAAGAGCGATCTCGATGAGGGTCGTCGACGGCGGCAGAAGTAGCCGCGGTGCCAGCTATTGCGCGACGAGTCGTCCTGTCGAGTGGTCTGACGAGGCGGACTGACGGCGCGAGGAACGACGCGAGGTGTCGGCAGGAGGTCGCGAGGACCTCTCATCTCTGCGGCAGAGCCTCGCGGACGTGGTGGAGTGGTCAGGACCGCCAGGTCAGGGTCATCGTCATCGGAGTCGCCGGACGCTGACGATGCACGGCTGGGGGACGGGTCCCACCTCGACTTCTCTGATCCGCGCAGCACTGCCAGGTGGCCGGTGCTCACGACGGCGTCGACCGCCGGGCGACGCGCACGCCGGCGCCGTCGGGCGCGCTGACGATCACACCGAGTTGAGGCGGTCGCGTCGTCTCGAACCAGGTGGCGGACCCGCGCGCGTCCAGGGCCCTTGCTGTCGATCTCCATCTGCGCGGGAGCTGCCGCGCAGCTTCACGTGGAAGACGTCACTCGGGCGCCGGGCAGCGAAACGCACGGTTCGGTCGCAGGCGTCCTCATCCCATCACCAGCTCGTTCAGGGCCCGCGTCAGCGAGCGCCTCACTACGCAGCAGCCGCCGGAAGGCGCTCGGGTGAGGTCCTGCAGGCCGCCGACAGCGGGATCATCACAGCACGTGGCGTCACTATCGCCCTGTCCACGAACCTCGGTCCACCAGACCTCGTTAGTTTCGCGCTGCTGTTCAGGCTGTTTGTCATCATATTTCTCCTCAACGGACGATGCAGACACCGTCACCGCGGAGTGCCTCGCCCGTCCTCGTGCACGTACTCCAGGTCGGCCTGGTGAGAGTCGGTGGACCCTCCTCGTCCTCGATGTGGGTCGTTGGTCGACCCCAGATCTGTGACGAGCGCCCATCGAGAGGCGCGAGACTGAACAGTGCGATGCGTCTCTGGACACGGAGTCCTCGAGCGCAGCACCGCGACCAGATGGGCGTCCGGATGGGACCTTCCGATCAGCCGATGACTGCAGCCCGAGACACGCAGTGCCCAGAACGGGATTACTGGCTCAGCCTGCACCAGGAGCAGGTCGACACCGAGGCCGGTCTATGCTGAGGAGGACCGTCAGCCAACCGGTCGAACCAGGTGCGCTGTTCAGCGCGCCATAGTGAGAGGATCCACAAAATAAAGGGGCCAACCCTGCGCGCCGCAGAGAGAGACCCAAAAATGCGGCGTAAATCACCGCAGAGCGACCGGGCGACCCATTCGTCCATCACCACTCCGGAAGTCGGACCCCGGTCACGGGCCCCCACCGTGGCACCGGTCCTTAGCCATCATGGCGGTCATCACGGCAATACAGCAGCACAACCACCCAACAGCGAATAAAGATTCGCAGCGCTCCGCGGCGGCACAGAGTGCGATGATGAGCCCAGCATCTGCCAGCATCGCGGACCACGGCGGCGTGCGGGTGCAGGCATAATTGTCGGCTGTCGCTCTCGGGTCCTCGCCGGACGAGACATAGGCAGGCGCCCAGTCCACTGCCTCGCGGTCGACGGGAGTCTCGGAAGGAGCACACAGTGCGGATCGCGGTCACGCCTGATCCCCAGCGATGGGTGATCATCGCGCGCGCGCCTCGCGCTGGGCAATTTCGAGGAGGGCACGTGCCCGCAGCGCCCACCTGGGAGTGACCGGTCCCGCGGTGGCGCTCCGAGCTGGGAGTCCCTGCTCCAGCGAGCTTATAGGCCATGGAGCGTCAGGGGCGCTTTGCGCGCCTCTATGCACATCCGACGACGTCGCCCACCCGCCCTTCGTCGTCGACCTGGACGCCTGGAGATCGCCGAGGACGGCGGCTCCGCGAGGGGCGCCGCGCCACCCAGCGTCAGATCATTGCCGCGCTCCTGCGGAGTGCCGAGCTGGTGCGCCTGCGGCCGGACCGGCCATGGTGACTTCTCGCCTTCGCCAGGTCCAACGGCCCTACCCAGGGCGTCGTGGTCCTGCGCCTGGTCGGTCTGGTGCCCACCGTCCCGGTGGACCTGGTGATGCGCCACGCGCCGCCGCCAGGACATCTGCAGCCTGGACCACCTCGTCGAGCTGGCACAAGCGTCGTCCTCTGATCGTCTGAAGCCGGTCTCAAGGTACACCGCCCGTCACCGAGATCACCGCATGACCAACATCCCTGCATATCGTCCCTTCCGCATCCCTCACCACCGGCCGGCTGCACTGACGTGTCAGACTCACGCAGATCTGGGCGCGGTGACCGCACCTGTCTCAGGACTCCAGCGCCTCCGCGGCCTCGAGCCACTGCTCCTCCCGGATCGGCATGGGCCGCCTGAGGCGGCCACGAGGCTCACCCGCGACCCAGCTCAGCCAGCTCTCCCACCCTGGCCCGGATCGCCGAGGACCCTCCCTCCATGCAAGTCATGTGCAGCGCGGCGACGGTCCTCGCCCGGGCAGCTCCATCTTGCGCGCTCAGTGCGAGCCAGGAGCCTTCCAGGCCTCATGACGCTGGCCCCGGTCGTGGCGCCGCGTTTCGGCCTGCTCGGCGTGGGCCGGACGTCGTCGGGAGGCCACCGAGGCGGTTGCGCGGGCCGGACCCCGCGGCCCGGCGACGCGGCTGGAGGTACTGCTCCACCCCGCCGGGCAGGTCTCGCACGCCCTGTCCCCAGGAGGCGAGCTGGTGGTCGGTGGCTGCTCCAGGAGGTAGCGGTCGTGAGACGACGACGAGGGTGCCGGGAAGGAGTCGAGGATGTCACTCGACGGCCGCCAGGGTGTCGGTGTCCCAGGTCGCTGAGTGGGCTCGTCGAGCGGAGCACGTCTCGCTCGGTCATGAGCCGAGCGCAGCAGCTGGAGGCGGCGGGCGCTCCCCGCCACGGACCTCACCGACCCGGGTCCGGGCGCGCTGTTGCGGGTGCAAATGACCGGGCAGCTCAATGCAGGCTGGGCCGCGGTCATCTCCTTGTCGCCGCCACCACGATCCTCTCCCACCATGGCCGCACCGCCTCGGGCGGCGCGCAGGTCCGCGAGCGCATCGAGGCTCGTGGGTGGACTGGGGACAGGGTGGCCACTGGACGGTCTTTGCTGCGGGCGACGCGGCCTCCGGTGGGATTGCTGAACGCCTTCGAGCAGGCGCAGCAGGGTGGTCTTGCCGGCTCCGTTGACGCCGACGGCGCGCCGACCCGCTCGCCCGGGGCCGCCAGCCGCCAGATGACGTGGCGCAGGACCTCCCCGGCACTCGGCCGCCCCGCCCTGTCAGCCCTGTCGGCCCCGGCCGGTGGGACAGGTAGCGCACGGTGACGTCCTCGAGGTCCGAGGACCTTCTTGCCCAGGCGGGCGGTGGCGCGGCGGTCAGGGCCACGGGTGTCGCGCGCGCGCGGCACGTCGGCGATGAGGGGCCTCGGCTGGCCTCGATGCGGAAGCGGGGCTTGGAGGTGCGGCCGGGGCGCGCAGCAGCCAGCCAGCTCCTTGCGCAGGAGGTTCTCGCGGCTTGCGGCGAGCCAGGCGGCCTGCCCGGAAGATGCGCGCGCAGCGCGAGCCAGGACGTGTGCGGCGCCGCCGTCGTAGGTCTCGGTGCGGCCGGCCACCCGCGGCACTCCCGAAATCGACGCCGGGACGACGCCACGTTGGTGCAGATGGCGTCCAGGAACCAGCGGTGGTCGTGCGACGCAGACCAGGGCACCGGAGCCGCGCCCTCCCGAGCGCAGGCTTGGGCCTGAGGCGTGACCAGCCAGTCCACGCCCTCGACATCGCGGTGGTTGGTGGGCCCGTCGAGGATGACGACGTCGGCACGACGGGTGAGGACCGCGGGCGTGCGGCGCACGCGGGTGCGCTGGCCGCCGGAGAGGGTGGCGACCTCCGCGTCGAGGTCGAGGTCGGCGATGAGCCCGGCGTGGATGTCGCGCACGCCTGCATCGGAGGCCCACTCGTGCTCGGGGTTCGGGCCGTGGATGGCAGTGTGCGCGAGTGGCGCGGAGGCAGTCATCGGCTCCGGCTGAGGAGGGGCCACCGCTCGCCGCGCGACGTGGTGACGCGTCCGCCGTCAGGCTCCCGCCGGCCGGGCCAGGGCCTCCAGGAGGTGGACTTGCCCCGCGCCGTGGGGCCCAGGACCCCACGCGGGTGCCGTCCTCAAGCAGGGTGACGTCGTCCAGGAGCAGGCGGGACCCGACGGTCAGGCGCAGCAGTTCTCCACGCCGAGCAGGTGCGCGTCAGCCCATCACCCTCGCGCCGCCACGCGCGCGTCGGCGCAAGCAGGACGTCGGCGACCGGTAGGCTTGAGGCTGTCGGGCGCGGGAGACCTGCTGGGCTGCTGCCCGGTCCTCGACCAGGGCGGCGATGGGTGGACGAGGCCGGAGACGATGGCGCGTACCTGCCCTGGCCTCCTCGGCCACGGTGGCGATGACCCTGGGCCAGCTTCGGGGCGCAGGTCGAGGGCGGCGGCCTGAAGGTCGTTGTGCAGGCAGGCGGCCAGGGCGCGCGCGTCTCCGGCGCGTGCAGGCCGCGGTGAGGGCCTCCGGGCACGTCCCGCATGGCGGGGCGGTGCGGGCCGGAGGCGCTCCAGCTCGTCGAAGTGACGGAGGCCGCGCGGGTGGTGGACGTAGGCCCTCCCTCGGCCAGGGCGAGAGACCGCGGTGGTAGGGCCCAGGTCAAAAGCGATCAGGGTGTACGTCGCCGCGGCGCGCCCGCCCGACGGCGGTGGCCCCGGTGAGAGAAGGGCACGTCAGGCCTCTGGAGGCGGGCGGCCAGAGGCCGGAGCCTCGGCAGGGTGAGGTTCGTGCACAGAGGGCATTGGTGGCAGGCCACGAGGTGGTGGCGGCGGCGTCGGCCGAGCCTCCGCCATGCCCACGGCCGCGGGGACGCGCCCCGCGCGGGAGGAGGTCGACGCCCTCGTTCACGCCAATTAGCCGGTACCGCCAGGAGTCATCGGCGGCGCGCGCGGCCGGAGCTGGAGGCGCGTCGGTGGGGACCGGCGTCGCTGGGCTCCTCGCGGGGTGAGGGTGACGGTGCCCGTGGGTCCTGCGACCGACTGGCGGCGGGCGGTGACGTCTCTGATGAGCCGTGACCACCGCCTGGAAGACCGTGGTGAGCGGATGGTAGCCGTCGGGGCCGGGAGCGCCGGGCGGACGGGAAGCGAGGCTGCGCTTGCCGCTCGACGCGACGCGAGCTAGCCGAGCCGCTGCGGGAGCGGCGTCGAGGGGTCGCGAGGACCGGTGGATCGTCAGACGGCGCGCAGGTGGGCTGCTGCTGCTGTGAGGTGGCGGAGGCGTCGGCGCGGCGGTCCCATCGCATCGATACGCGCCTCGGCCAGGCGGCGAAGGCGGTGATGTCGAGGTCTCGCCGCCGCGCCGGGTCGATGCCGGCGGCGCGCAGGGCGGACTCGGCGGCGTCGGTTCCCCGGCTATCCCGGCCAAGGCCTTGCGCAGGGTCTTGCGCCGTTGGGCGAAGGCGGCGTCGACGGACGGTGAAGACCTGGCTCGCGGTGGCGCGCGGCCGGGGGCCGGCGGCGGACGAGCCGAGGGCGGAGCCGACGTTGTGCACGGGGCCAGAAGACGTGTCGGGAGATGGCCAGGGGTGGTGGGCGGTACCAGGCGGCCTGACGCTGGGGACGCCAGTGCGCGAGCCGGGCGCGCGGCGGGCTGTATGGTCGATGACCCTTTACTGAACCATGACGGTGATGGTCTCAGGCTGGGCAGGGCCCAGGACCGTGAGCAGGACGGGACGCCGTTGTAGCAGGTTGGCCACGAGGCGGGTGGGCGGGGCTGCCTGGCTCCGCCCAGGGCCTCCGGTCCGGCATGCTCAGCGTCGGCCTCGATGACGCTGAGGCGGCCCGTGGCCTTGGGCATGCGGTCGGCGACGGTGACGGGCAGGCACGGGCGAGGGCGGGATCGATCTCACGGCGGCGACTGTGCCCGGCTCAGCAGGCCAGGGTCAGGTTCAGCCCGGGCCGATTCCTCCAGACCGTCCCTGGGCGCACACCCGCGCTTCCCGACAATGCGTCGTACGGTGCTGGCGTCGTAGACGAAGTTCTGCCCAGGGTCTGGTGGGCGGATGCCCAGCGCCTGCGACAGGCTGCGGACCTCAGTGGGCCCCAGGAGGCCGGCGGCCTGATCCCGGGGACGCCCTGTCCTCCTGAGGATCATGAGAGTCCTCCTGCTGGGGGCGGTCCGCACAGGCAATGGATGAGGCCCTCGGAGGTGGTCTCGCAGGCCCCGCAGGTTCCTGAGGCGCCCGAGCGGGCGGCGCTGCCGGGGCACCTGTGAATCGGGTACCGGCAACGTCATGGGGACAGTAACCGGCGTCCACCTCTGTCACTGTGAGATATCTGGGAACATGCCGCATACGGGCTGGTCACGCCGTGGATGCGGATCAGAGGCCGGCGGGTCCGTGTCAGCACGGCACTACCGGGATCTCTCGCGGCTGCGCCGCCTCAGTCGCCCGGTTGCTCAGCGCGTCGAGCTTGTCGGCGGCAGGCGTAACACTGTCCCCAGTCGGCTTGGTGCCTGGAGCTTGCCATGGCGGCCCAAGTGGCGGCGTCGGCCTCGTGGGGTAGCCGGTTCGCCCAGGACCGCCAGGTCGACAGGGTGAACTGGTACATGCCGTAGAAGCTGCCGGTGTTATCTGGTTGCCACTCGACTCGCACTGCGAGCCTGCCCCAGACGTCGTCGCTAACCCGCTGGTACCGCCGCCGTCACCGGAACCATACCTGCGGATGCTGAGCTACTAGAGCCACCGAGCCACCAGAGCCATCAGAGCCGCTGGAGAGTCCGGTGACGCCGAGGGCGCGGGGGCTTCGCGCCTGAGGCTGGCTCTGCCCTGCTTTCTGGCGCTGGTGCCCACGAGGACGACCGTCCACCTCTGGGTGACGACCACCAAGGATCGGCCTACGGAGACCTCTGCTGTCGACGGTGGTGACTCGTAGGTGGTGCGCACGACGCCGTCGACGCCGGGGTGGCTACCTTGCTCTCGCCCTGGGCAGGTCGCTACCTCCTGCTGGAGGGAGCCGTGGGGTCGGTGGTGTCGACGGTCCTTGGTGGTCAGGCGGACGTGCCGATTGCGACCGAGACCTCGCCGTGGGCACCCTCGGCGTTTATAGCGTCGATGTGTTAATTGCCGCGTCGGCGCCGGAGGCCCGCCGCGCTCACCTTACCTGTACAGCGGGCATAGGCGCTGCCGGAGACCGCCACGACAGGGCCAGGGGCTGCCAAACCGGCGCGCAGCACCATGGCGCGCACGCCCCGGCGAGCCTGGTGGCGTCAGGCGCAGCGCCGGTGCGTCCAGCTCCTGGGGCAGGGCATGGGTGTGTCGCTGGGGTGGTGGAGTCACGGGGAGACGTCCTTCCAATAGACGGCGGGTGCCACGGTAGTGGAACGAGGAAGGTCCTGACAATAAACCATCTCACGCCCATGTGGGAGAAGCGTCTCCTTAGGGGAATATCGATGGCATCCGCCCCACCGAGGGGATCACGCCATCGAGTACGTGTCAGACAGCGGCAGGCGAGGCAGTGCCCCACCGCTGCTCGGCTCAGCACCGCCGACGGACCCGGGAGGAGCCCAGGCAGAGTAGGCCGCCGTAGCGGCTGGAGATGTAGCTCAGGCCCAGGTGATCTGGGTGGAAGTTGGTGGTCCACGTCGGCGACTTTCGTCA